>Ga0208495_1000030_pt1 | contig 108215 bp, 92 predicted proteins | sample CryBogmetaGMA14M_FD_184551 | JGI IMG/M metagenome (GOLD analysis project Ga0208495, IMG submission 184551) | Freshwater microbial communities from Crystal Bog, Wisconsin, USA - MA14M (SPAdes) | ecosystem: Environmental > Aquatic > Freshwater > Lake | place: Crystal Bog, Wisconsin, USA...
AGTTTAAACTGAGCATGAAGTATTATTGACTCAGCAGAAAGACCGGAGGATCGATAGCTAAAAGATATTTCCTCCCGCCGCAGTGTTTTCTTTTCTCCTTCAGCGTTGAGCAATGATATCGTTTGAATAATATCTTTAATTTCTTTTCCATAGGCTCCGGCATTCATCCACACCGCGCCACCGACACTGCCGGGAATGCCCGCGCAAAATTCCAGCCCCGTAAGTTCTTTCGCCGCAGCAAAACTAACCAACATGGAAAGCGTTACACCGGATTGGGCGGATATGCATTGATCACCTCCCGGCGTAGATATGCAATTAATTTCCCTCAAACCTCTCATTAGCAATATTGCTCCCCGGTAACCACCATCCCGCACAATTATATTAGTTAAGTTTCCGGCGGGAATAAAATTTATTTTTCTTTCCTTGAGCCTTTGCACAACCGCAATGAGCTCTTTTTCGCTCTCTACAAAAACCAGGGCGCCGGCATTTCCCCCTACACAAAGCGATGCATAGCGCGACATTGGTTCATCGTATAATATTTTCGCGGCGGCAATATCGCTCAGCGCGTCTTTAATTTCACTGCTATCAGCCATTACTTTTTTATTCCCCTTGCGGCCAATTGTTTTAGTAAAGCTTCCCCGATTTTATAAATGCTTCCTGCCCCCAGCGTAATAACAGTATCTTTTGGCCTTACTGTTTTTAAGAGAAATTCGATGGTCCCTTCCGCCTGCGCGATATATTCAACATTGTGGTGACCTGCTTTTCGAATAGCTTCACATAATGCCTGGGAATTAACTCCGGCAATAGGTTCTTCGCTTGCTGGATATATATCGTTCAAGATCAGCAAATCAGCATCACTAAAGGCTTGAGTGAATTCATTAAAGAGCGCCTTTGTTCGAGTGAATCTGTGCGGCTGAAAAACGACAATCGTCCTTCCTTTCCAAACCTGTCTTGCCGCTGCAAGAGTCGCCTTGACTTCCGTGGGATGGTGTCCATAATCATCGACTACCGTTATATCACCTACTGTACCTTTCACTTCCAGGCGGCGCACCACACCGGGAAAACCTGTCAATCCCTCTTTGATAGTGGCAAAATCCAAATCCAACTCGTGACCTACCGCCACTGCCGCCAGCGAATTATAAACATTGAACAAGCCCGGCACAATTAACTTAATTACACCCAACCGATCTCCTTTATACATGAGACTATACTCAGTCCCGGAGGTGAGATATTTAATATCCCGCGCGCTGTAATCCGCGGGATGCTCAATTCCGTATGTTATCATTTTGCGCTTGATGAACGGAGTAATCTCCCGCACATGCTCATTATCGTTGCAGAGAACCGTGCAACCATAGAAGGGAACAATGTTGGCAAACTTAAGAAATGCTTCCTTTATTTCAGTAATACCCGGATAGAAATCCAGATGTTCACGATCGATGTTTGTAATAACGGCAATTGTCGGCGATAATTTTAAAAACGAACCATCGCTTTCATCAGCTTCGGCCACAATGATATCGCCGTCACCCAATCGAGCGTTGCTGCCAATGCTCGCCAGTTTTCCACCGATAACCATTGTTGGATCAAGACCACCGCTGGCAAGAATCGTCGAAACCATCGATGTGGTCGTAGTCTTTCCGTGACTTCCGGAAACGGCGACAGAAAATTTCATTTTAAGCAACTCCGCCAGCATTTCCGCCCGCGGTATCACCGGCACATTTCTCTGGTGAGCTTCGACAACTTCCGGGTTATCAACTTTTACTGCCGTGGAGGTCACCACGACATCGGCATTACCGATGTTTTTTGCCGCATGACCTAAAGCCACGGAAGCGCCTAGCTTCTGCAGCCTTGCTGTTGTTTCGGACTGCGCTGTATCGGAACCGCTGATATTGTAACCGAGATTAATCAGAACTTCAGCAATTCCACTCATTCCGATTCCACCTATTCCCACGAAATGAATACATTTTACTTTGCGCTGCATTAAACTGGTTTCTTTATCTGGCCCCATTTTATTTCAACATTCCTTTTCCATTTTTTACTACAATCAAATATTTATACCAAGTAGCTATCAAATATTAAAAGGTTGATCTACCGGGTATAATACCAAGTAAGCTTTCAAAAATCATATTTTTTGAAAGCAACTTGGTATTAATTATTCTTAATCACCAATTCTATACAAGCATCTACTATTATTGCAGCTGCTTTTATATTTCCCAACTTTGCCGAAGCCCCTTCCATTTGCCGCAACTTTTGCCTATTTGCCAAAAGATTATCAATGACACCAAACAGTTTCTGAGATGTCAGCTCATGCTCGTTAATTATCACCGCCGCACCCGCACAGGCCATAGCCTCGGCATTCTTTGTCTGATGGTCATTTGCCGCCCATGGATAAGGGATGAGAATAGCTGCTTTACCCGCCGCCGTAATTTCCGCAAGTGATGTGGCTCCAGCACGGCAGATGATCAGATCGGCTGCCGCATAAGCATCGGCCATATTGACAATGAATGGCGTAACTTGCGCATCCAGTCCATATTGATCATACGCTTGTTTCACCATTTCTACTTCCCGATCTCCCGTCTGATGAAGCACACGCAATTTGTCCTTCATCTTCTGTAATTGGGGCATCATGGCGATGACATTTTTATTGATTGCCGCCGCTCCCTGTGAACCGCCGAAAATCAATATTTGCTTATAATTTTTTTCTGCTTGCGCCTCAGCGCGCCGCACGGCAAATACTTTTCGAACGGGATTACCGCTGACGATTACCTTGCTTTGTAAGAACCAATCTTTAGTTTCCGCGTAAGTTACAAAAATCAAATTAGCGAACTTGCTTAAAATTCTATTCGTTATTCCGGGCACGGCATTTTGTTCGGCTATAGCCGTAGGTATACCCATAATTCTGGCTGTAACTACCGCGGGACCGGAAGCATAACCACCAACACCGATAACGGCATCAGGACAAAAACGATTTAAGATTTGCCTTGATTGCCATATACTATGCGGAATCTGATAGATAACTTTTATCAACGCTTTCAATCCTCGCCCCTTAACTCCTTCAATATCAATCTCTTGAAGTTCATAACCGAGTTGCCCCAGTATTCTGTGTTCAATACCTTTTTTAGTCCCGATAAAAATAATCCTATTAGCATTGCCTCTAGCCAGAATTTCTTCAGCTATGGCAATGCCGGGAAACAAGTGTCCTCCAGTTCCCCCTCCTGCAATTACAATCCGCACTTGCTACTCCTGACTACGCAAAACCTGTTTAACTATTTTTATTTGCCCACACTAACAGCAATCTTTTTACTCACGACGATTGTGTGGAAATATTCAATAAAATGCCGATTGCTATCATACTCATGACAAAGGAAGACCCGCCGTAGCTTAAAAAAGGAAGCGCCAGTCCTTTAAGCGGGATTAGCCCCATAACACCGGCAATGTTGATAAAAGCTTCCATGGCGATGACCATGGTCAATCCCGCAGCCAATAACGTTCCGAACAGATCAGGCGCCTTAATGGCAATCATAAATCCACGGAAAACAAAAATGCTAAACAAGATGATCACAATACTTACGCCAATAAAGCCGCTTTCTTCCGCAATAATCGAAAGAATAAAATCAGTATGAGGCTCCGGCAGGTAAAATAATTTTTGCATGCCATCACCAATGCCCACACCACCAAATCCCCCTGAGCCGAAGGAAATCAGGGATTGAATTATTTGAAACCCTGTGTTACCGGCGTCTTTCCATGGATCTAAAAATACAGTCAAACGCGCCAGCCTGTAGCCTTTGTGAAAAATAAGCCATACTCCCACAGGAATAAAGGCCGCCGCCAAAAACATCAGATGTGTCATCCGCGAACCCGCCAAGCACAACATCAAGATCAATATCGAAGCAATGATCACAGCCGTGCCGAAATCCGGCTCCAGCAAAATCAGGAAAATTACAACTGCCGTGATTGCTGAAGGTATAAGGACTCCCCTGCTGAATTTTTTGAGCAGATGGGCTTTGCGCGCCAAAAGATGTGCCAGAAAAACAACCATGGCAATTTTTACCATCTCCGATACCTGAAAGGAAAATAAACCCAGATTTAACCAGCGCGTTGCTCCTCCTCTTTTAAGACCGACATCAGGAATAAAAAGCAGCACAAGCATAATCAAGGATAATATAAGTCCCGGATATGCCGCTTTTTTCCATGTTGTGTAATCAATCTTCGTCAAGATCACCATGGAAATGAGACCTAAAACAACAAATACAAGCTGCTTCTTAATAAAATATTGACCATCCTTAAATTTCTCCAAAGCGAGTATAGAACTAGACGAATAAATCATCGCCGTTCCTACCGTCACCAAAATCAAGGTAACTAGGAGCAAAATAATATCTGGAGTTCTATCCTCTTTTTTTACCGCAGCATCCATTAAAGATTCCTCACCACGTTCTTAAAAAAATTACCCCGCTCCTTATAATTGTTAAACTCATCAAAACTTGCGCACCCCGGAGAAAGCAATACAACGTCACCGGCATGAGCACTTTTATAAGCGTTCTCGATTGCGGCTTGCAGTGTCGGTTCTTTAACTGTAGGCACACTCTTGCCAATTAAAGATCCGATCCGTTCACGCGCTTCACCAAAGAGAATAACCTGCTTGGCTTTTGCCGCAAGTAATGGCTTTAAATTTTGAAAATCACCGTCTTTATCCCTGCCGCCCAACAATAAAATTACAGGAGCGGAAAATGTATCCAGCGCGCGGATTACCGAGCCGACGTTTGTTCCTTTGGAATCATCGTAATACCTGACTGATTTTTTTTCGGCGGCAAATTCAATACGGTGAGGCAAACCGCTAAACCCAGAAACTGTGTCAATAATAGTATCGCGGCTGAAACCGCATAAACGTGCTGTCATTACTGCCGCCATCACATTTTCTACATTATGCAGACCGGGGATTTTAATCATTCCCAGGGGATATTGTTCCTCTTCACCTTTGAGATTGTGAAAAACAATGTTGCCACCTTTGCCAAATATTCCTACCGGCAACTGATTTCTGGAGCTGAATGCGACGACTTGCGAGCGGATGGAAACCGCCATTGATTTTTGTTCCGGATCTTCGGCATTGAGAATCGCGTAATCCGACTTTGTCTGATTCTCAAATACTCTGGCTTTAATACGGCGGTACTCGGCAAAAGAGCCATGATAATTTATATGATCGCAGGTTATATTTAACAACACAGCAACAAAAGGACGGAATTCTTTTATCCACTGCAATTGGAAACTGCTGATTTCAGCAACGACAAAATCTGCCTCTTGATTATTTCCAGCAAATTCAATTAGCGGATTGCCGATATTGCCACCGACAAATACTTTTTTCCCAGCCCGAGTAATAATATCACCCAATAGGGTTGTTGTTGTTGTTTTACCGTTGGTCCCGGTTATAGCCAGTATTGGAACTTTTATAAAATAGTAGGCCAGTTCAACTTCACTAATGACCGGTATTTTTTTTCTAATGGCTTCCTGTAATATTTCGTTGGAAGGAGGAACTCCCGGTGAAGGCACAACCATGCTGACTCCATCGAGAATACCGGCATTGTAGTCGCCTGTGGTAAGCCAATTTTCGCCAGCTATTTGCTCAAACGCGGCCCCCCACTTTTCAGGGGGTTTTTCATCTGTCGCAATTACACTGGCACCCTGCCCTCCTAAAAAGCGAACTGTGGCCAGTCCGGTTTTGCCCATGCCGATGACAACAATTTTTTTACCTTTTAAGTTCATTTTCTTTTACCGTAACTTTAAAGTACTGAGTGCCAGCAGGGCCAGTAAAATTGATATAACCCAAAACCTTACGATTACTTTTGGTTCCGCCCACCCCTTCAATTCAAAATGATGATGCAACGGCGCCATTCTAAAAATTCGTTTTCCTCCGGTTAGCTTGAAATAACCAACCTGAAAAATGACTGAAAATGTTTCCACAACAAAAATACCGCCGACGATAGCCAGTAATATTTCCTGCTTGGTTATAACCGCCATTGTTCCTAATGCACCGCCCAGCGAAAGAGACCCGACATCACCCATAAACACTTCTGCAGGGTAAGCATTAAACCACAGAAAACCAAGACCGGCCCCTACAAGAGCTCCACAAAATACCGCCAGTTCGCCGGCGCCGCTAACATAAGTAATTTGCAGGTAAGATGCCACTTTAACGTTGCCGGCAAAATAGGCAAAAAGAACATAAGTGGCAAAACAGATTGTCGCCGGTCCTATAGCCAAACCATCCAAACCATCCGTTAAATTTACGGCATTTGCCGCGCCTACAATGATAAATGTGGAAAGCAGAACATAACCCCAACCTATGTTAGGTAATACTGTTTTAAAAAACGGGATAGTTACTTGCGAGTTGAAACCGGGCTTTAAGTAAAGAATCATACTGACAAAGAGGGCGATGATGATCTCCGCGGCCAGTCTTGTTTTTCCAGATATCCCCCGAGAATTTTTGCCGGCATATTTCCGGTAATCGTCAAAAAAACCAATAAGGCCATACCCAACTGTCACCATCAATATCAACCAGACATAATCAATGGCAAGATTTGCCCAAAGCAGGGTAGAAACCATTACAGCAAAGATGATTAAAACCCCGCCCATTGTGGGTGTCCCTTTTTTCACCAGATGGCTTTGCGGACCGTCATCTCTGATCTGCTGATCTATTTGCAGACTTTGTAACTTACGGATCAGCCACGGACCAACGATAAGGCAAATCAGCAGCGCGGTAATTGACGCGAAAATTGTCCTGAAGGTGATATAACGAAATACGTTAAAAAACGATATCGTTGTATGTAGAGGATATAATAAATGGTATATCATTTTTATTTACCCCCGATTAATGAACATTGTTATTGTTTTCAATATTTTTATCACTCCCAAATTCCTCACAAATTTGAGCTACAATCATCTCCATTTTCATCCGGCGGGAACCTTTTACCAAAACCCAATCACCCTTTTTCAAATTCTTTTTTAAGTAGGCAATGACCTCTTTATTATCCTGCATAATGAAAATATTCTCTGGCGGCATTCCACCATCAATGGCAGCAGCAGCTGTAATTGCTGAATACTCACCCTGGAGAAAAACAGCGTTGACACCGATTGTTCCCAAGAGTATCCCTATTCTGCGATGCATTTCTTCAGCCACGTCTCCCAACTCCAGCATGTCCCCTAAAAAAACATAACCACTGTGATTGTTTTTCAGATCCTTGAGCGTCATCAGTGCTTCCCTCACAGACGCCGGATTGGCATTATAGGAATCATCTATTACATAAGAGCCGTTTTGCAGTTTGATCATTTCCATGCGCCCGCCAACAGGCGAAAATGCTTCCAGTCCTTCTTTAATTATCTCAGGACTAATTTCCGCAGCCCATGCGCAGGCCGCGGCTGCCATGGCATTATAAACATGATGAATGCCCGCAATTTTCATGTCCACTTTTTGCGATGTGCCATCAATGACCAGATTAAAACGCATTCCTCTGGCGCCATTTTTCTCAATGTCATTTACGGTAACGTCAGCGTTAGGACTCATACTAAAATTGATACGGCGACCATTCCATCTTTCGGCAATAATTTTTACAGCTTCATCATCAAGATTAGCCACAGCAATGCCCGCTTGCGGCATATTCAAAAACAGATCGGATTTTTCCAGAGCAACAACATCTACCGAACCAAATCCTTCCAGATGCGCAGGCCCGATATTGGTGATAAGGCCAATTGAAGGCGCGGCAATCCGGGTTAATCTTTTGATTTCACCGCGAGTATTCGTTCCCATTTCCAGAATGGCCAATTCATGTTCCGCAGTTAAGCGAAATAATGTTTGCGGCAGTCCAATTAAATTATTTAAATTCCCTTCCGTTTTCAAAACAGTTCTTCTTCTGCCAATAATTGTTGCCATCATTTCCTTTGTAGTTGTCTTGCCCGATGAACCGGTTATGCCGATCACAGGCAAGGAAAACCTTTGACGATAATTATGCGCCAGATCGCCCAGCGCCTGCAACGTATCGGATGCCTTGATTACAGAAACAGCTTTATTCATTTTCGCTAAATCCAACAATGACTCGTCACTGATTATGACCGAGGCAGCGCCTTTTTCCACGGCCTTGTGCACAAAATTATGACCATCAAAATTTTCACCATGCAGAGCTATAAACATATTACCTTTTTCAACCTGGCGTGAATCCGTAGAAATTCCGCAAACATTATTTTGTGCCGCTCCGGCAATTAAAACTCCGCCTACTGCTTTGATCACCTGGTCAATTGAAAACATTGGCGCACAGTCACTTTTCATTATTATTTATTACTCCTTAACTCTAGCGCTTGTACCGCCACAATTCGATCGTCAAAAGAAATCTTTTTTGTTCCCAGAATCTGGTAGTCTTCATGCCCCTTACCGGCAATCAAGACAATGTCTTCCGGTTTGGCTTCCATTATGGCGGTTTCTATTGCTTTTCTCCTGTCGGGAATTACAATATAGCCGTGAGTGTCTCTATGTTCAGACAAATTATCGAAGTCTACTTTTTTTGTTTTATTACTCTCAATTCCTTTTTCTATTTCCGCAATAATCAAGAGTGGATCTTCCAGGCGGGGATTATCCGAAGTTACAATAGTCAAGTCACTATAAAATGTTGCCGCTTCACCCATAAGCGGCCTCTTGCCTTTGTCTCTGTTTCCTCCACAGCCAAATACAGTGATAATTCTTTTTTTCTTGAATTCCGCCAGATTTTGTAACACCTGCTTTAGGGCGTCTGGTTTATGCGCGTAATCAATAAGAACTGTAAAGCCGAAAGAAGAATCGATCCTTTCCAGACGGCCCGGCACGTAAGATAGATTTTCTATTCCCGCCTTAATCAACTCTTGCGGGATTTGAAGAGCTTTCGCCGCGGCGGCGGCAGCCAGAATGTTGTAAATATTAAACTTGCCGACAAGTAATGTCGAAATGGAAATATTTTCTCCATCTAAATCAATGTTGGCTTTTATTCCGGACAGGGACAGTTCGTAGCTGGCGGCCATGACTGCGTTATTTTTTTTCACGCCGTAAGTTAATGCCGGTAAGGCTACCTCCTTTAAAATAACTTCCCCCCACTGATCATCACCGTTAATTATCATTTTTTGCGGATGGACCTTCTTGCTTTGCGGCAAAACTTCAGCAAAAAATCGTTTCTTGACCTGAAAGTAATTTTCCATGGTCAAATGATAATCAAGATGTTCATGAGTGAGATTAGTAAATACTCCCAGATCAAAATCACAATCGTCAACCCTTTGGAGATCAATGGCGTGAGATGAAACTTCCGCGATGACATGAGTGACACCATCATCTGCCATCGCCCGGAGAATCTTTTGCATTTCAAATGATTCCGGAGTTGTGTTGGGTGCGGGGAATATTTTATTATTGTAACGATAATTTACCGTGCCTAAAACTCCGCATTTGAAGCCGGCCTTTTGCAGTATTGATTCTAGAATATATGTCGTTGTTGTTTTACCATTTGTTCCTGTAACACCAACGAGACATAATCGCGCAGAGGGATTACCAAAATAATTTTTAGCCAGCACTCCTAATGCCCGCCTGCTGTTGGTGACTTTGATTGCTATTACCTCAGATGGAATCGACATATCTTTTTCATGAATAATGTAATGCGCGCCGCGATTTATCGCATCCGTAATAAAATCATGACCGTCATGCGCCAGTCCGCGAATAGCAACAAACATTGAACCATGCTCGCATTTGTCGGCCTCGTAACAGAGAGTGGATACCTCTCCTTCAGCATCCGCGGAAAGATTTACTATATCTATACCTTTAATCAATTGAATAAGTTTCATGTATTCCTCAATTGTCCATCTCGAAGACAACATTGCAAACTCGATCTTCACCTAAAACTCTACCTGACGGTGGATATTGACGGACAGCCCAGCCATTACCGGACACTTTAAGCTCGATTGATCTGGCTTTTGCTTTTTTCATTGCGTCCCTGATCGTCAAACCGCGAAAATCAGGCATGATTGATTCATCATCATTGTCAACACTACGCGCAACAATAGTTTTCTGTCCCGAGATTAATTGCACTTTACTGGCTTTACCCTGCTCAAAAATTGGTGTTTCCCGAATATTGGTTTTAAAGCAGTTCAGTATCTGTTCACCGATACTTTTAAATACCGGCGCTGCGGCCACACCTCCCCATTTATCCCGTTGTGGTTCATCTAAAATTACCAGAATTGCAACCTGCGGGTTATCGGCAGGGAAAAAACCCATAAAAGATGTGCGCACTTTTTCCGAAGAATATTCACCAATGGAAAAATCAAACTTTTGGGAAGTTCCTGTTTTGCCGGCAACCGCGACATTGACAATGTTGGCATTTTTACCTGTACCATCAGCGGAACCGACAACCTCAGTCAGCATATTGGTCAGTCGCTTAGCCGTTTCCATAGAAACAACTTTACGAACAACAGTCGGATTATACATCTTGATGGGAATATTATTTTTATCAGTGACACTGCGTAAGATATATGGTTTCATCAAAACTCCACCATTGGCAATGGCGGACATGGCGACAATCATCTGAATAGCGGTAACAGAAACACCCTGCCCAAAAGCAATTGTGGCCGTATCAACCTTTGTCCATTTTTTTACCGGCCTGACCAACCCGGGAGACTCTCCAGGCAAATCAATTCCCGTCTTCATTCCAAAACCAAAATTATCTATGTACTGATGAAATTTTTCTTTCCCCAATTTTTGAGCAATCTTAACTGAACCGATATTGCTTGAATATTTCAATATATCCCGGACGGATAACTGCCCATGACTTTGTCTGTTAGCTTCATGAATAACGCGGTTTGCCACTTTATAATTACCGTCTTCGCAGTAAAACTTTTCCGATTCCCTGATCGTTTTTTCTTCAAGAGCCCCGGCAATTAAAAAAGGTTTAAAAGTTGAACCGGGATCAAAATAATCAGTTACGGCCCGGTTACGCCATTTTTCCGGGGTCAGCCCGCTTAGGTTATTAGGATTAAATCCCACTTCGTTGGCCATCGCTAAAATCTCTCCGGTTTTAGGATCCATGACTATAGCAATGCCGCCTTTGGCGCCTTTGGACACAACGGCCTCTTTTAAATGTGTTTCCACCAGATATTGAATTCTGCTGTCGATGGTTAACACAAGATTTACACTTTCATCTTTTTTAGCTTCATTATTTCCTACTGGTAAGAATATTTTTTTCCCCTTGGCATCGCGCAACAATGACAGCTTCTCCGGCTTGCCTTTTAAAATATCGTCATATTTATTTTCCAATCCTTCCAATCCAATAGCGTCGGCGCCGACAAATCCAAGCAGATGCGCGGCCAATTGCCCGTTAGGATAAAATCGCTTGGGCTCTTTGATCAAAAATATTCCTTCAATTTCGGCATTATCAACATTGGCTGCCTGATCCGGAGAAATTCTTCGAGCCAGCCAGCAAAAATTTTTCGGTTCCACTATTTTTTTTATAACTACTTGTTTATCTAAATTGAGAAGTCCCGCAATTTGCTGAGATACTTTTTCGGGATCGGTAATTCTGGCAGGATCGGCATAAACGGAATCAGCTAAAACTGACACCGCAAGTTTCTCACCGTTACGATCATAGATCATCCCTCTCTCCGGCTGCAATTGAAGTGTCGCTGTATGTTGCCTTTGGGCTAAATTTTTTAATTTTTTACCGGAAAGTACCTGTAGTTGAAAAGCGCGGGAAAACAATACAATAAACAATATCAGAAAAAAAATCAGAAAAGATACAAGTCTGAGTTTAAGCCATTTTTTAGAGTCCAGCGCCATATCACTCTCCCGATTTTTTTAAGACTACTATCTGGTCACTTTCAGGATAGGACATTTGCAATTTGCTTCTGGCTATACTTTCAATCCTCTGCGGAGACTTGAGCATCGCATATTCTAATTTCAATCTTTTCTGTTCTTCCAACATTTTTTCTTTCGAGCTTAGTTCTGCGGCGACATTATATTCTAACTCCGTCATCCGTGTGTGCGATCCAACATAAATCAGGGCAACAAACATCAGCACCATGGCGACAATAATAAAAGTTGAATATTTAATGCCAAAGGAAGTTCCTCTGGTTTCCCCGACATTGGGCATAACTTGAGTTCCCGCAGATTGAGCCATATTAAACCCTCTCGGCCACGCGCAGCTTCGCGCTGCGCGCGCGTGGATTATTTTCAATTTCTGCAACCGATGGCAGAAGCGCTTTTTTCGTTATGATTTTAAGGTCTGTTTTTTTTTGGCAGACACAATAAGGTATATCTTTGGGACAATCGCAGCCACCGGCCAAATTCCGAAATTCAGTTTTTACGAGACGATCTTCCAGTGAATGAAAAGAAATAATGCAAAGCCTTCCGCCTGATTTTAATACCTTGATGGAATCATTAATGGCTGGTTTTATGTTATCGAGCTCATTGTTCACGGCAATTCTAATGGCTTGGAAGGTTCTGGTGGCTGGGTGAATTTTTTGCCATTTCAACTTTGCCGGCATAGAAGAGGCAACAATTGCCGCCAGCTGCGTGGTGGTTTCAATAGGTTTCAACTGCCTTTTTTGTGATATCGTCCTGGCGATTCTTCCAGCCATTTTTTCTTCTCCATAAGTTCGAATAATCTTTTCCAGTTCACTTTGGGCGAAGCTGTTGACAATATCGTAAGCGCTGAGTCGTATATCTTTATCCATTCGCATATCGAGCGGCGACTCTTGATTAAAACTAAACCCTCTTTGAGCCTCGTCCAGTTGATGTGAGGAAACACCCAAATCCAAAAGAATACCATCAACCTTTTCTATTTTCAGACTTGCAAGCACACTGCTCAAATCAGCAAAATTAGCCTTTACCAGTATCTTGCGAGACCCAAATTCAGTAAGCTTCTTTTCGGCAGCCTGCAGCGCTTCAATGTCGCAATCAATCCCCACTAAAAAAGCGTCTGTCTGACGAAGTATCTCATAAGCATGGCCCGCGCCCCCTACAGTACCATCCAAATAAATTCCTGTTTTACTGACCAATAGCGAAGCAATAACTTCTTTGATCATTACCGGCTCGTGATGAAAGTCGGTGTTCATGGCTAAATTCCCAGATCAGCCATAAAATCGCTGAATTTATCTATGTCTCCGCCGGTTTTCTTCATTTCCGATTCAAATCGTTCTTTCGACCAAATCTCGATTACTTTAATCATGCCTGCCATGATGATATCTTTTTCCAAATTAGCGTATTCCCGCAGCGCCGGCGGAATTAAAACCCGCCCCTGACCATCAAGATTACAATCAACCGCTCCCGACATAAAAAACCGCTGGAATGCTCGTACTTCTCTGCGCAAAATTGATTGGTGCGAAACCTTTTCTTCAATGATCCGCCATTCGTCATAGGGGAAAACCATCAGGTATCCGTCCCAGTTGGTGATTACCATCTGGTTGTCATACTTCTGGGCAAACACTTCCCGAAACTTGGCCGGGAAGATGACCCTTCCCTTTTCGTCGATACTATGATGATATTGGCCTCTAAATACAGACACTAAATTCACCTCCACAATAAACCACTTTCCTCCACGTGACCGACTATAGAGAGAGAATTTTGCTTTGTCAAGGGAAATTTATGCCTTTTTCTTGGTTAAGTGACTTAAAATTACAGGGAAAACAGGGAAGGCAAGACGCTAAAATTACCGATCAGATAAAATTGCGGCAATATTGGGTGTATTTTCAGGCAAAAATACAACTGGTTGAAAGAAAAATAAATTGATAATTTAATGACTTAAATAAGCGGGTCTATCTTGATAGATGTAATTAGGCATTATTTTTTTTTATATTTAACATTGTGATATTGGTTAGCTGCTTTATTATGCATATCCAGAGAAGCAGAAAAATAGTGCGTACCGTCTTTTTTAGAAACAAAGTAAAGAAAATTAACTTTCTCAGGATTGAGTGTAGCTTTTAAAGAATCAATCCCCGGATTGGCGATAGGCCCGGGTGGCAAGCCGCGAATTATATATGTGTTATATGGTGATTTTCTTTTCAAATGACTCCGCCTGATTTTTCCGCTAAAATCTTTCAGGTCATAAACAGCGGTCGGATCACTCTGCAGGGGCATTCTCTTTTTGAGCCTGTTGTGAAATACCGCTGAAATCGTCGGTTTTTCCGGCCTATTTCCCGATTCTCTGCCCACAATAGAAGCAAAAGTAACAAATTGGTTGATATTAAAGCCAAGTTTTTCCGCCTTTTTCACCATTTCCGGTGAAACTTTCATCCTAAATTGAGCAACCATTATTCTCATAATCTCACGGGTGCTCATCGAACGGTCGAAATAATAAGTCTCCGGGAAAAGATATCCTTCAATAGATTTTGCCGTAATCCCCAATGTTTTTAGAAAATCGCGGTCAACCGCCAGTACAAAAAATTCTTTTTTATCGATGAGCTTATCCTTCATCAGAATCTCGGCAATTTGTTTTGTAGTAAGATCTTCAGGAATCACAGTTTTATAAGTCTTAATATCACCGTGTAACAGTTTATCAATAACCGCTCCGGGCGTCATGGAATCGCTGAACTCGTATTCACCGGCACGGATGGAACGAAAGGCTCTCTTCGTAAAAGCCAGATAATAAAATAAATAACGGCTTTTAATTAATCCCGCTTTATTAAGAATTTCTGTAGCTTTGTAAAAACTGGCCCCTGTCGGAATGTCAACCAACACTGCTGCATCTTTGTTTCCATAGGGATTAATGGGGGTATATGAATATTTTAAGAGCACCCCCAAAGCGATGATAAGGGCGAAAGCAACGCATACCATGAGTATATATAGCTCTATTTTCTTCGATTTTTTAATTTTTTTCATATTTTATCACGGGATTTTTATTTAAAGTTGCTATTGAAAGTAATGCTTAATGGAAAAAATTATAAAAGCAACCTTTTGTAATCTTACTTATCGGCCGAATCGAGATAATTCTGAAGAATAAGACAAGCGGCCAGTTTATCCACCATTTTTTTTCTTTTTTGCCAACGGATACCTGAATTTATTAGTATTTCCTCCGCATTTTTAGTGGAAAGTGTTTCCGGCCATTTAATTACAGACAAAGAAAAAGTCTTGTCCAGAAGCACCGAAAAACGATTTACTTTTTCACATTGTATGCCTTCTGAACCGTCAAGCCTTAAAGGATACCCGATTAAAATTTTTTCCACATTGTAGCTTTTGATCAGGTTACCTAAGATATCCAAGTCATGTTTCTTGCTTTTTCTGATAACCGTCGGCAACCCTTGCGCGGTCATTCCCAGTTCATCGCAGATGGCCACCCCGATTCTTTTTTCACCATAATCTAAACAAAGTATTCGCAAACATAACCTCTTGGCAGGCAGTTTCTAACAATTTTCACCACTATTTTCAACCATTAAATCACCGGCTGTTTTCGTGGTTGAGCACAGGTTTTTATCCGCGCAAGCTATATATCAAATTATAATGTTGTGAAAAAGTAAGGAGTTTGTTATTTTCCGATCTACATTTTTAAAATCAGACAGGTAAACAGATGAAACATTTTGTTCTAGGCACAGCGGGACACGTTGACCACGGAAAAACAGCATTAATTAAAGCACTTACTGGTGTGGATACCGACCGTTTGAAAGAGGAAAAAGAAAGGGGCATTACCATCGAACTGGGATTTGCCTCTCTTAACCTTCCTTCCGGTCAGACAGTTGGTATTGTTGATGTTCCCGGTCATGAGAAATTCATCAAAAACATGGTGGCCGGCGCTGCCGGTATTGATGTGGTCATGCTGGTTATTGCTGCGGACGAAGGCATTATGCCTCAGACAAAGGAACATTTGCATATCTGCTCGCTTTTGGGAATTACCACAGGCATTGTCGCTCTGACAAAAATTGATCTTGTAGAAAATGACTGGCTGGAATTTGTTAAGTCGGAAATCACCGAATACCTTTCTGGTTCTTTTTTAGAAAATGCGCCCATTGTGACGGTATCCGCCATCAAACAGGAAGGGATTTCTGATCTGATAAGCGCAATTGACGAGGCTGTAGGCAAGATCAATGAAAAAGCGGATGATGGAATTTTTCGTCTGCCTGTGGATCGCGTTTTTACGATGAAAGGCTTCGGCACCGTAATCACCGGCACAATGGTTTCAGACCATATTAAAATCGGTGATGAAGTTGAAATTCTTCCTGAAGCAATTAAAGCACGCATTCGAGGCATTCAGGTGCATAATCAACCGGTGGATACGGCATGGGCAGGCCAGCGCACGGCCATTAATCTTCAAGGTATTGAAAAATCAACAATTGAACGCGGCAATGTTCTTGTCCGCCCCAAGACTGTCTGGCCATCTAAGCGGCTTGATGTTTTTGTGGAATTCCTCGCCTCTAATTCTAAAAACCTGAAGAACCGGGCACTCGTCCGTCTGCACACGGGCACAAGTGAAATTATTGCCCGCATAATATTGCTGGATAAAGACGAGCTTGCCCCAGGACAAAAAACCTTTGCTCAATTGGTTCTGGAAAGCGCAGATGTGATTGTTGCTTCGGACAGCTTTGTCCTGCGCAGCTATTCTCCATTAACAACGATTGGCGGCGGTCAAATTATTGATCCCCTGCCCCTGAAACATAAAAGACAAAATGAAAAAATTATTGCCGATCTGAATATATTGCAAAACGGGACGCTTTCGGAAAAAATTTCTATAATCATGGAGAGAACCGGATTTGCCGGCATCAATTTACGCGGGCTTACCTTTCGCCTTGGTGTGAACATGAAGAAACTCCGCGAAGCGCTGGAGAGTTTGCTTTCCAGCAAAAAGGCGATTCTTCTGGATAGTGATGATACAACAGTCATCTCCGCTTACTTCTATAATCAACTCGAAGAACTCATTGTTAAAAACATTACCGCTTATCATAAAAAGAACCCTTTGCAGGAAGGCATCTCCAAAGAACAGATCAAAGAAACACTCGGCCGCGCCATATCGGCAAAACTATATAATCTGGCGCTGCGTAGTCTTGGCAAAAAGGAAATAATTGTCAGCGACAAAGACAATGTCCGCCTGGCAGGACATCAGGTGCAACTGGCCGGTGATCTTGATTCTCTGCGCCATAACATCGCACGTATTTATAGTGAGGCGAAACTTTCTCCGCCTTCCCTCACTGATGTTTTAAGCGGATTTAAGGATCAAAAAATCAAAGCGCAAAACATTATCAAATTAATGCTCAAAGACGGAGATTTAATCAAGATCAATGAAGAAATGTGCTTCTCTCGTGAGGTTCTGGTCAAATTGCGAGATGATTACAAGGCAATGCTGATAAAAGAAGGCAAGGTAACACCGGCAACATTCAAAGACCTGACCAGCCTTTCGCGCAAATACATCATTCCGCTGATGGAATATTTTGATGTGAACAAGCTGACTGTAAGAGTAGGCGATCACCGCATTTTAAGGGAAAAACAATGAGTATTCTTGACCATTCAACAAAAAAAACGAAAATGTTTTTGGCTGATACCACTTCTATTACGGAATCATCGGCCAAAATCATTAGGGAAGTGCCACTTAATTTAAACCTCAATGACGAAGCATACGCTACCATTGCCTGCGCCGGAAACTACCTAGGTGAACTGGCCCTCGGATTTTTAAGATCGGAAAGAATAATTACTCATTTGGATGAAATTTTAAATATAGAAACCGCTGATCACGAAAATCGCGTCAACGTTAATTTGAAAAGCAAAAAAGAATTCCCCGAAACATTAAAGAAAAACATTGCTTCCAGCGGCGCACGTGGTAAAAGTTTTAACGCGAACCTGATTTCACCGTTGAATGTGCCGGAGGAATTCAATATAAGCCCTAAAATCGCGCTGGAGCTTATGGAACAACTTTTAGATAATTCTTTATTGCATAATGAAACCCACGGCACCCATTGTTCTGCGCTGGCACAGAAAGGAAAAATTATCGCTTTGCGTGAAGATATCGGCCGTCATAATACCATTGATATGCTGGGCGGATATGCTCTCTTGCAAAAGATTGATCTTTCCCGTACGATCATTCTGACAACAGGAAGAATTTCTTCCGAAATTGTTTATAAAGTATGGAATCTGGGCATACCTTTGATCATTTCCCATTCTGCGCCAACAACAAAAGCCATTGAGCTCTTAAATAAGGCGGAGATTACACTCATCGGTTACGTTCGCGGCGGCAAAATGAACATATATTCTCATGAAAGGCGGGTAAAAATTGAAGACAAAAGAAATTTATCTTAAAGACATCAAGCAGGGAGACAAGATAGCGTCAACCTTCCTGGCTACCGAAAAGAACATGGCCTTTTCCCTGAAAGGAGCTCCCTATCTAAATGTGCGCCTGAAAGATAAAACCGGTGAACTCGATGGCAAGGTCTGGGATAACGCGATTGAATTTGATCGCCAGTTTAAGAAAGGCGATATAATTTATATTGAAGGAAAAGCGGCAAGTTATAAAAATTCAATTCAAATATCGATCGTCAACATTAAAAAATACGCAGGGGAAGATATCGAACCCGCCGACTATTTGCCCGCTGCCAAAGGCAATGTTACCGCAATGTTCAATGAAATGATTACATATATCGAAAAAATTCAGACAAAACCGCTGCAAGCTCTGCTGCAGGCATTCTTTAATGATCAAAAAACAGCAGAGCTTTTCCAGAGAGCGCCCGCGGCAAAAGGGTTTCACCACATTTATTTAGGAGGTCTTCTGGAACATACGCTATCGGTCGTGCGCCTGCTGGATAAAGTTGCCGACCATTATTCGAACCTGGATCGGGATTTGCTGCTTGCCGGTGGCATGCTGCACGATATCGGCAAGATTTATGAATTTAATTACGAGAGCCTTATCGAATATAGTGACGAAGGCCGCTTAATCGGACACATCGTTATGGGCGTGGAAATGATAAACAAGAAGATTGAAACAATACCTGATTTCCCCGCGCCCCTGGCGCTGAAAATGCGCCACATTATTTTGAGCCATCACGGAGAATTTGAATTCGGTTCTCCCAAACGACCGAAAACGCTGGAAGCGCTGGTTGTACATTTCATTGACGATCTCGACGCCAAGCTCAACGGCTTTCAATCATTCATCAACGATTCCAACAATCCCGATTCCGATTGGACAGTCTATAATCGATTTTTTGAGAGGTTCCTCTATAAAAAAAGATAATGCACAAGTTTTAGTTAGCATCCGGATTGAATTCCCGAATCTTTCTTCATCCTGGGATTAAATAATCATATGGCATTAACAACTCCCAACTATGCTTTGACAAGCAAAAACAGACCCCATATACTTTAATATAAAGAAAATATTTATTAAATAAAAAAGGTGGTTTTGCTATGAGTCGATCCGATTATAAAATTTCTGTGACATCCGAGCACGTTAGCCATGCCCTTGGATTTACCGATGCTATTGTTAAAAATTTCCCGGATCGGTTGGCGGGAAGTGATTCGTGCAACAGAGCTGGAGAAGCGATCGCAGATGAGTTTTCGCTTCATTGTGATTCCAATTCAGTGGAACGTGAGTCCTTTGCGTTCCACCCCAAGGCTTTTATAAAAATTGTTCGGCCTGCTGTCATTCTTTTTTTAATTGCCATTGTTTTCATTTTTTTGAAAATACCACTTATTTCGCTATTTTGCCTGTTATTGGCTCTTGCCGTTTTTTCCTCTCAATTTGTATTTTATAAAAAGATATTTGATCCTTTTTTCCCAAGAGCATTAGGGCACAATATTTTTGGATTTGTTGAGCCAGACCATGATGTCCAACAGCAGATTATTCTCTGCGGTCATCACGACGCAGCCTACGTGTTTCATTATATGGCCTTATCACCTCGAGTGTATCCTTTTGTTGTTATCGGCGGCGTTTTGTCCTTGCTGCTGGGGATCGGTCTTTCTCTTGCCTGTATCATCATGAGCAATCCGCCGGGGTGGATACCTGCTGTAATGGCCGCATCTTTTGTTCTGGTGATACCTTTCTGGTGGTTCACGACAGATACTGTTTCGCCCGGTGCCGGAGACAACATGATCGCTATAGCTTTGGCCAATGAAGTTACCCGCGTCCTGGCAAACAGCAAGAAAACCGGAAACAATTTGCTCCGTCACACACGAATCGTTTGCCTTTCTGTTGACGCGGAAGAGAGCGGACTGAGGGGATCAATGGCTTATGTTGCGCGCCACGCGAAAGAGATGACAGCAATCAAATCTTATGTTTTATGTTTAGATACCTTGTATAATGCTGATAAACTGATTTTTTTCAACAACGACATGAACTTGACCACAGACCTGTCCGACTCCATGGCAAATGATTTGAATAATATTGCCAATGAACTTGGATACGGCTCTAGTGTTTCTCAGATGCCCTGGGGAGGAGGCAGCACCGATGCGGCATCATTTGCGAGGGGTGGGATCGAGGCTACTTGTATGCTCGCCTTTGATTTGAATGTGGGAAAGCTACCGAATGACTTAGTCTATCATACTTCAAAAGATACAACGAATGCCATTGAACCGGCAATAGTGGAACAGGCTATTAATGTGACTCTTGATTACATCCTGAAGAAGGATAAAGAGATAAGCCGAAGTTGACGGTCGATCTGTGACATGCCAAAGTTACGGAATTAGGAGTGATTTTATGCTGCAATTTCTCGAGAAATTGTTCTTCAAGGGCAGGAAATATCCCAGGCATCTGGTACATAATGGCAGTTTTGTTGTGGTAATTCCCACAAAGGATGGAAATACAATTAAATGGAAGGTTAAAGTTCTAGATATTAGTCTTGGTGGAGCTGCTTTCATTTATGAAGGATCACCTAATGATCTTGCCAAGTCTGGACTTATTAGATTATCCAATGATATGCCTGAAGCATTATAATTTAAGACAGTATCTGATGCTGAGTGCTCAGTGGAATCAACTTATCGTAGGCGTAGAGTTAAATTTGAGTGGAAGGGCTTTTTAGGGAAAGAAACAGTTAGTTGAATTTATTAAAGAATATGGATTGCTACTGGAGGAGTAAATAAGCAGGATATCCTCACCATCGGAAGCAAGAACGGGGATTTCCCCGACTGGCGAAATCCCCGTTTCAATATAATCCTTAAGAAGATAAAATATTCTGCATAAGCAACATTTTATCAGAATGTTTTCATCTTTATCATTCAATACTCGTATCGACAAAACCTTCTGCGAACAAGCATCCTATCTATTCTTGCCTGTCAGGTAATCAATCATCGGCTGGGTCACCAGCGGCACAAGATCACCGATCATATGAGGCATAAGACTATCCATCACCTTGGGCATCAGTTCCGGCATCTGCTCACGCATGTAATCGGGCATGGGAATCATGGCGGCAACTCTTTCCAGCATTACCGGCATTACCTTGGGCATCATCATCGGTAACAATTTGGGGAACAACAAGGGAAACATGGGTTTCATTAAATTGAGAGCACCGGGAATTTTGCCCATAACCCGCATCATTGGCCCCATGCCGAAGGGCATGGCATCGATCAGCTGCGGCCACATCGAACTCATCAGTTTAGCAAAACCTCGCGGCGACATTAGTGAGATGAAGGCATCGAAAACACCCCACTGGCTGTGAACATCAGGATTAGGATCAGGGAAATCATAACCCAAAGCGTTACCGGCCAGATGCGCTAAATCAACTATCTCCACCGGCACATTTTTCTTTTTCGCGGCTACACGTAATTGCACCTGACAGCAGGGACACAGTGCCAATACCTTTTGGGCGCCGACCTCAACCGCTTCATCGAGTCTTGTTTTACCGATATCGGCAGCTATAGGGGGATCTTTAATCAAAGTTAGAACACTGCCGCAGCAGCGGCCTTCTTCACGGTTATGCTCCATTTCCACAAACTGGACATTGGGGATAGCCTTGATCAAATCACGGGGAGCTTCATAAACACCGGATGCTCTCCCGATATGACAGGAGTCATGCCAGGTTACCTTTACCGGCTGCATGTTGTTGGAGGGAAACACAAATTCACCGGACTTAATTTTTTCCGACACAACTTCTGCGTAATGTTTGGCCGTGATATTGTATTCGATTCCTAATTTCTTTGCCCATTCTGGATAAACAGTTCGCCACATCATGTCACAGGCCGGACAGGAAGAAATTACAGTATTTGCACCGGTGTGTTTTACAACTTCAATATTTTTACGCATAATATCCGCAAAAAGATCCCATTTGCCGGCAACCAGCATCGGTGTCCCGCAACAATTTTCCGGCTTGCCGGCATAGACAAAATCTACACCAGCTTTGTTGAGCAATCTTACCGCAGCAATGGCAATGTCGTGCTCTACATAGCTTGCCGTACATCCGGCAAAATACATGGCCGGCGCTTTGCGACTGGGACCATGCTTTTCCTTAAGATCTTCCGGAAACCAGTCTGCTCTGTTTTTACGGTAACCAGCCCAGATGTTGCCCTCTGTTCGAAGCGCTTCTGCCATCATTTCAAAAGGCGGGAACGTCATTCGTTTTTCCTTGTTGATCAATTTACCCCGCAGTTTCATCCAGGAAGGCTCTATAGGCAGCGCCGCGGAACAGCGCAAATTACAGAGTTCGCAGGTTGTGCAAACTAGGAAAGTATCAACCTGTGCCTGATCCCACTTGGCTCTTCCTTCCAGATATTCCCTGAGCCAATACCACTTGCCGCGTGGGCTCTGGCTCTCCCAGCCACGGCCGTAAAATTGATCACATTCCTCCACGCAATAGCCGCATTGAGAACAACTGTATGCATACCATACAACATCCGCTGGAATATCACTTAAAGGATAAGTTTTTCTCTCTCCGATATTCGTGATGACGTAATTACCGAAAGGACGTATCAGCGGCTCAAAAGTATTGCCAATAATCATGGCGCTATCCATTAGACTAAAGCCTGTGACCTTTCCGGGATTAAAAATACCCTTTTCATCAATCTTATTTTTAAACGCTTTTAGTCTGCTTAACCTCTCTGCCCCTAATACTTTTTGAGCTTTAGATTTAAAATACAACCCGGTAGAGTATGCTCGGCCACCATTTCTTTCGGCAATTTTCATAATGGATAACGAAAGACTAAAAACAAAATTGTAGCTGAACTTGCGCTGATCCGCGGGTATAAATCCGAGAATAACGACTTCCGGCTTTCCGTCCTTACCTTTGCGAATAACCGTACCTTCTTTAACGACAGGTTGATTGATTTTATTTTCGACTTCCGCCATGAAGCGACCTAAACGGGAAAGTGGTATGACGACTTCGGCCGGGACCAGACTGGGACCAAGGCGTTTGACCACCATTATTTTGAAACGGTTTTTCCATTCGTGTTCGGCTATGCGCTCACTTAATATTTCACCCTGACAGCGGCGCAAAATTTCTTGCAACTTTCCCATAACTAATGTTGCGTCATTTTTATGAAAGGCCAATGTGGCAACGTAGGATGCAGGCAAAAGCACTCTTTCTTCGATAGGATGTCCGTTATGTTCCATAAGTGGCGAACGATTTTTCATTTCCGCCATTCTGGGGTTAATGAAAACCAGAGACCACAAAGGAAGATCAGCTTTCACTATATCTTCCACAATCTGTTGGAGGGCGGGAGCTTCCGCACAACCGATGGCAATTATTTCGAGTTGTTCTTTCGGTTGAACTTTCATTGTCAAATCAAGAACAAACCCTGTTGTTCCTTCCGCATCGGCGATCAAATCCAGATCGGCAGCGGTAAAAACACGCACAGCACCATCGGGCAGAACTACGCGGGCAGAAACGACATTTTCCCGAAACCAGCCGTATTGATAGGAACCGAATCCCGCACCGCCTTGTGCCAGCCAGCCACCGACAGTAGAACCGGGATAACTTGATGGATAAAGATTTACTGTTAGCCCCTCTTTAGTCAGCGCCGCATCAACTTTTTCCCAGACAATACCTGCCTGACAGGTAACCGTCTGCGCCTGTTTATCTATGGACATAATTTTATTCAGACGGAAGAAATCAACAACAATGCCTTGTTTGACAGGCAGGACACCTCCATAGCCGGAAGAAGCTTTTCCCCGAGGAGTAAGAGCAATATTGTTTTGTCTGGCCCAATTAACAAGATTAACCAGTTCTTCTTCGTTTTCGGGCTGAACAATCGCATCGGGAACAGTTTTGCCGATAAGTGGCGCAATGAGCGACGGTATCGCCGCAATATCATGGCTGTATAATACACGTTCCATCTCATCGAAATTAGCACGATTACCAAACTTTTCTTCCAGATATACCTTTTGATCCTTGTCCATAGAACACCTCCATCCCCGGTTAAAACAACTATTGATTGTCGATCTAAGATAACGTTGCCAATCGCGGTCTTTTTTCTTCAGCTAACAAACATCCGGCAACACAATCATCCGAGCATTTGCCCTCACATGGTTCAATGTGAATTGTAATGACACAATCAGAAAATATTTCCCGAAGGCTTCGCTTCATTTCTTTGGTTATATTATGAGATGCGGCCACGGTCATTTTAGGACCAACTTTAATATGGAATTCAATAAAACGAAAATGACCGGCCCTGCGCGTTCGCAATTGATGAAAACCGTGAACAACTGATTTATTGCTAACAATAATATCGCGAATCATAGCCTCTTCTTCCGCTGGTAATTTTACATCCATTAAATCGCGCAGAGCTTGAGAGGTTAAATCGTAAGCCGCCTTTAGAATAAATACTGCCACACATATTGCGGCCGCAGGATCGAGCCAGTGAATATTCGGTTCTGGAAAAATGAAATGAACAATCCAGATTATGGCAAGACTCAACATGACACCTGCCGAGGTATAAACATCAGTGCGCAAATGCCAGGCATCAGCCTGCAGAGCGATAGACTCAGCTTCCTTGCCCACCTTAAAAAGTCGCCGGGAAACAATAAAATTGATGGCTGTGGATGCGAGCATGACGGCAACCCCCCAACCAGGTGATTCCATTGCCTGTGCAGAGCTTATTTTTTTCAGTGCCTCAAAAATAATCCAGAACGCTGCCACAAAAATAAGTACTGCCTCCACCAAACCGGAGATGCTTTCTACTTTTCCATGACCAAAGGGATGAACATCATCCGCGGGAATGCTTGATTTCTTAACAGAAAACAGGGCAATGACTGCCGCCAGCAAATCCATTCCCGAATGAATTGCTTCTGATATTACTGAAACCGAACCGATTAAAATGCCTACAATCGCCTTAAATGCAACCAGTACCGAATTGGAGACGACCGACAATAAGGCGACATTCTCTTTACGCTGCTGTAATGTTTTCAATTTAACTCCCCGGAATTTATTTCTGAGATCGTTCTTAATATATCATGGCTGCAATTATATTTCCTGAAAATTATGCGTTCGCCAACCTAGTTGATTTCCTTTGCAACTTACGAGATTTATGATAGGAAAAGCGCTTCATACAGGCTAGAAACAAAATTATATGAACAATAACAAAAAAACATTGCTTTCCCATTTGAAAAATGCGGCGACCAAAGATTGGCAGGACTGGCAATGGCAATTTAAGAACCGTATTACCAGCATAGCGCAATTAGAGCAAATTATCGGCAAAGTGCCAACACCGGGGTTAAGAGCATCCTCATCTGTTTACCCTCTGGCGATAACTCCATACTATTTATCCCTTATTAATTTTAACATAAAAAATGATCCAATTCGCACTCAATGTGTCCCGGATATCCGGGAGCTATCCTATTCTCAAGGCGCGCTTGCAGATCCCCTGGAAGAAGACGCGAATATGCCCGTGGATAAACTTGTCCACCGTTATCCTGATCGTTGTCTGGCCATCGTTACCGAAATTTGCGCCACCTACTGCCGGCATTGCAACCGTAAACGTTTTTGGTCAACATCTCCCAACATAAGTTTTAAAACAAGGCTGGATAAAATGATCCGTTATATTTCCGCAACGCCGAAGATTCGGGAGGTAATTATCTCCGGCGGCGACCCTCTTACATTTAATGACAGCGCTTTGGAAGCGATTCTGGCATCATTTAAAGCAATTCCTCATGTGGAAATTTTGCGTGTCGGTAGCCGCGTACCTGTTGTCATGCCCATGCGCATAACCAGAGATCTCTGCCGGATACTCAAACGCCACAGGCCACTGTGGCTCAACACCCAATTTAATCATCCGGCCGAGATCACTCCCGAATCGGCTCGCGCCTGCGAAATGCTGCTTGCGGCAGGAATTCCCGTGTCCAACCAGTCCGTCTTGCTCAAAGGAGTTAATGACACAAAGGATGTTATGCGTAATTTGCTCTATGGCCTGCAAAACATATCAGTCCGTCCTTATTACCTTTTTCACTGCGATCCGGTGAAAGGATGCGAACATTTCCGTACCAGCATTGAGTCCGGCATAATTATGATGGATGGAATCCGGAGGCAATGTTCAGGACTTAGCCTGCCGCAATATGTTGTGGATTTGCCGGGAAACACATCGAAGATCCCGTTAAACGTAATGTCCGGGGCATTGAAGAATGATTTAAAAAAACATCAACATTTTTTTGACAAGTTTTAATAAATAGATTAGTAAGGACACAAATAAATATATCATGGGTATGAACCCCAAATCAAGCTGCTGGTCATTGTACCATACGCTTCGTGGGATTGTTCAGCTTACCAATTCCGACTTGTTACCTTATAGGTTATGCGCTGCGCTTTCGGAATTGGAGTTTCACCAATAAAATCAAGATAATTAAAGGATGAGGAGAAAAACTTTTTATGTACACCGCCAGTGATTTAAAAAAAGGGTTACGTATGAAAATTGATAATGAGCCATATATAATTACAGAATTCAATTTTGTAAAACCGGGCAAAGGGCAGGCTCTTTACCGCTCCAAACTGAAAAATATGGTCACAGGAAGCCAGTTTGAACGCACTTTCCGTTCCGTTGACACCTTTGAACCTGCCGATTTAAGAGAAAAGAAAATGCAATATTTATATAAGGAAGGCGATAAATATTGCTTCATGGACAGTGAAAACTACGAGCAGGTTTATCTGACAGAAGTTCAGGTAGGTGATTCCAAAAACTTCTTGATTGATAACATTGAAGCAGAAATTTTGCTTTTTGAAGACAAGCCCATTGGCATAAGCCTGCCAAATTTTGTTGATCTGATCGTGACTGAAGCTGAACCATGGGCCAAAGGCGATACAGTGTCCGGTGCCACCAAACCGGTTAAAGTGCAAACGGGATATACGATCTTCGTGCCGACTTTCGTTACCGAAGGAGAAAAAATCAGGATTGACACGCGTACCGGGGAATATCTGACCCGTGTCAAAGGCTGACAGCATTTGAGTTCATCACATCCCAATGATAATTTTAATCTGGCGCGAAAGGCTCAAGCTTTGAGTCTGCGCGCCAAACTAATCCAAAACATCCGGCTCTTCTTTATCCGACATAATTTTCTGGAGGTAGAAACACCTCTGAGAATTCCCGCGCCCGCGCCGGAAGAGCATATTGAGGCTATTACCTCTGGCGATTGGTTTTTGCAGACCTCGCCGGAGCTCTGCATGAAACGGCTTTTAGCCGCGGGCTACTCACGAATATTTCAAATCAGCAAATGCTTTCGCGCGGAGGAAAGAGGCAGCAGGCACTTGCCGGAATTTACCATGTTGGAGTGGTATGTCGCGCAGTTCGACTATTCTCAGCTCATGGATCAATGCGAGACAATGCTCATCGCCGTATTAAATAACATGGGATACGATCAAGACATCCTCTGGCAAAGCAGAAAAATAAGCCTGACGTCTCCCTGGGAAAAAATCACTGTCGTGGACGCCTTTTCCCAATACGCGCCGATCAGCTTGCAGGAAGCCCTTCATCAGGATAAGTTTGATGAAATTATGGTTGAGTATATTGAACCGCGCCTGGGCATCGACCGTCCAACGTTTATTTACGATTATCCTGCAAAAATGGCTGCCCTGGCTAAAATAAAAAAGGGGGATCCAAATGTTGCCGAACGCTTTGAATTATATATCGGTGGCCTGGAACTGGCCAATGGTTTCTCGGAACTGACTGAGGCGCGCGAGCAAAGACAGCGGTTTGAAGAAGCGTCTGAGGCGCGCGCCGCGAAATATTGGGCGCGCTATCCCCTGCCTGAAAAATTTCTGACGGCTTTGGAACACCTGCCGCCTTGCGCCGGCATCGCCCTGGGCATCGACCGCCTGGCCATGATCCTGGCAAATACCGACAAAATAGATGATGTTGTCGCCTTCACACCGGAAACACTGTGAAGTGTTTATAAAAATACGGCGCTAACCAGCAAATTGTCAGAATATGGAAACTGGTTTCTCCTGTCAATCAAAAATGACTGCGGCATCTCAAAATCAACGTTGCCGAAAATACTTTTGTATGTTTGACCATGGCCAGGTCATGGGAAAATAAGTTATTTTGTTAATCCCTGCAATAGTACTCGTCACCACCTGAGCCAGCCTGCGTTTTGAGAATGTGCAGCAGGAAATTATTTTTTCAGGAATGAAATAACGTCCTGCACATCCGGCAATTTCTTGATCGGATAGACCTTGACAAATATTGCCACTCTCTGCTCATCAAGGACGATGTTGGCGCGTTCCGATATACCGAACTGTTCGATAAATATTCCCAGCCGCGAGGCCAAACCACCGTGCGGCCAGAAATCAGCCAGTAAATTAAGCTTAGCAATACCAATGTTTTCCGCCCACGCTTTTTTGCAAGGTACAGAATCGACAGAAATTCCCAACGGCATCGTATTGCAATCCTGAAAAGCCTGATAATTAACTTCCAGCGATTGCATTTGCTGCGAGCATACAGGCGTCCAGGCCAGTGGATGAAAAGACAATAATATTTTTTTCCCCGCAAGTTCTGTGGTGTTGAGTGTAATGTCTTTATGATTTATTAAAGTAAACTCTCCGAAATTATCGCCGGTTTTTATTCTGGTCATCTTTCCCTCCTGATTATTGATCACGACAGTTCCTTCTTTTATACACGTGCACTCGCGTCACCTCGTTTGACCCTATAGTGACCTTTAGGTTATTTAGGTTATTAGGTGGTCAGGCCAAACATTGTCAGAGTAAATTTTACACAACGCCATAAAAATCCAATTAGTATCCCCCTCTATTCGGAAAAGATACGCAGTGCAAGGACTTTCCTTTATGGAGAGATTCTAAACATTTGTTGCAGGATATGCATTTGGATTTTTTATCCGGGTCTTTTGCCCACTGACAAATGAGAGCCGGTTCGGCAATGAGAGGACGGCACAACGCGACAAAATCAGCCTCTTTTTTCCTGATGATCTCTTCCATTATCCCGAGAGTTCTGAAACCACCTACAGCTATGATTGGAATATCCACCTGAGCCTTGATTTCACGGCTCCACGGACGAAAGAAGGCTTCTTTACTTAATTTGTTGATCTTTGTTCTATATTCTGTGCCCGAATATTTTTTCCCTCTTACACCTGAACTGATCTCGAGCGCATCAAAACCCAGATCGGCCAGCATCTTCGCGGCCTGAATTCCTTCGCGAAAATCCAGCCCTTCGGCAAAGCCATCTTCAACACCCAGTTTGATCAGCATAGGATATTCATCACCAACATTGCGGCGCATAGCTTTGTAAATTTCCCGATGCAAACGCAACCTGTTTGCCAGATTTCCACCCCATTTGTCGCTCCTTCTATTCGTATATGGTGAAAGAAATTGACTGGGTAGGTAACCATGCGCACCATGAATTTGCACGGCATCAAATCCGGCCTTTCTGGCCCGTCCTGCTCCTTCACCAAAGGCATTAATCACTTCCTCAATCTCTGCTTCTGTTATCTCGCGATAATTGCCTTTATAGTAAGAATCATCCGCGACTACAGACGGGGCCAGGGGTAATTGATTTTTTGTCTTAACGTAGCGCGCTTCTCTGCCGCCATGGAATAACTGGATGGCAATTCTTGCGCCATGTTTATGGGCAGCCTTAGTCAATTTCTGCATGCCGGAAATAAAATCATCATTGGCCAATGAATTCATATAAGGTGAGATCTGGCCTGAGGGGTGAACATAGGTGATTGCATGAATAATGAGACTCACGCCGCCTTCGGCCAAAGCGGATATCAGGCCGATTTGACGCTCCGAAACATGTCCGCTTAACTTTGCCAAACCATCATAGGTAGCCGACCGGACAAATCTGTTTTTGAGTTGTAAATTTTTTATTTGGCCAGGCTGGAATAATATGTTCATCAACATTTCCGTTCATCCCGGGCTCACCATCAGCAGGGAATCGCTTTGTGCTTAAATCAAAATTATTTTTTCCCGTAGCCTATCGTCCTTGCCGCTTCGGCAATGGCATCTAGAACGGCAGGATCATCAATGGTTGAAGGGACAACATATTCTTTGCCATCAACAATTTTGCGCATCGTGCTGCGCAGGGTTTTGCCGGAACGGGTTTTGGGCAGTGCCTTTACCACGGCAGCTTCTTTGAAACATGCAAGCGCGCCCAATTCACTGCGAACCATCTGCACCAGTTCTTTGATTATTTCCTCAGGCTTTCGATCCACCCCGGCTTTTAAAACTACAAAACTAACGGGAACCTGACCTTTTAACTGATCGTCGGCGCCAAAAACAGCACACTCGGCAACGTCCTTGTGTTTGGATACGATCTCCTCCATAGAACCGGTGGAGAGCCTGTGGCCGGCCACGTTAATAACATCGTCAATACGTCCCATGATATAGACGTAGCCATCCTTGTCGAAGCGGCCTCCATCGCCTGTTACATAATAACCGGGCCTTTCCGTGACATATTCAAGATAACGTTGATCATCTTTCCAAAGAGTGGGCAGGCAACCGGGCGGAAGTGGCAGTTTGATTACTACAGCTCCTTCTTCGCCATTGGGTAACCGATTACCATCCGCATCCAGTATCTGAACATCATATCCCGGCACAGGTTTGGTTGGCGATCCTGCTTTGATGGGAAAGGGCTCAATGCCCATACAGTTGGCAGCAATGGGCCAGCCTGTTTCCGTCTGCCACCAGTGATCAACTACGGGAATCTTCAGCATATCCGTTGCCCAGTGATATGTATCCGGATCAAGACGCTCACCGGCAAGGAATAAATATCTTAAACAGGCGATGTTATATTTTTTCAGATAATCGCCATTGGGATCTTCCTTTTTAATCGCGCGAAATGCTGTCGGGGCGGTGAACAGTACGGAAACGCCATGCTGGGAAATAACGCGCCAGAAAGCGCCGGGATCCGGTGTACCAACAGGCTTTCCCTCATAGAGAATCGTAGTGCAACCGTAAAGAAGTGGCGCATAAACAATATAAGAATGACCAACTACCCAACCAACATCGGATGCCGCCCAGAAAACCTCACCGGGTCTGACATCGTAGATGTGTTTCATTGACCATTTCAGGGCTACGGCATGACCGCCGTTGTCGCGCATAACACCCTTAGGTTTTCCGGTTGTTCCAGATGTGTAAAGAATATAAAGAGGATCTGTTGCCGCCACAGTTACGCAGGGTGCTGCCTGGGCATTTTGGACAAAGGCATTCCAATCCAGATCACGGCCGGCGGTAAGTTCCGCTTGCGTCTGCGGACGTTGAAAGATAACACATTTTTCCGGCTTATGACCAGCCAACCGAATCGCTTCATCAAGCAATGGCTTATATGCCAACACTTTCTTTCCCTCTATGCCGCAGGACGCGGAAATTATAACTTTGGGTTTGGCGTCATCAATGCGGATGGCCAACTCGTTGGGGGCAAATCCGCCAAAGACTACGGAGTGAACCGCTCCAATCCTCGCACACGATAGCATCGCCACAACTGCTTCCGGAACCATAGGCATGTAAATGATAACTGTATCACCCTTTTTAACACCGATTCCGGCAAGCGCTCCGGCAAATTTCGCCACCTGATCCAGCAATTCACCGTAAGAGATTTTTTTTACTGTATCTGTCACCGGGCTATCATAAATGATGGCCGTCTGATCTTTCCTTCCGGCTTCAACCTGATAGTCCAAGGCATTGTAGCAGGTATTCAACTGGCCTCCGGCAAACCATTTGTAAAAAGGTTTCTTACTGTCATCGAGAACTTTATCCCACTTCCTGGTCCACTGGATTTCCCCGGCGGCCTTTCCCCAGAAAACATCCGGAGAATTGATGGATTGTTCGTAAACATCCTTGTACTTTAGCAAACTCGACATTTTTCCTCCTTGCGCTGATAGATTATCTAGCAATAATTTTTTGTGAGTACCAATTTAAATGGTATTAAACTTTTTCCTTTTCTTTCAAATCCGCCGCGGACATGAAAGGAATTACCAATTCGTAAACCCCCTCTGAAACAACAGCCTTAATGGGAAACGGCGCCTTTTCATACACTTTTAGCATTGATTTATTATCTGCCAGAACATCAGCGGTAAATTCAACAATGCCTTCTTCGCGGGCAATGCGAATCAAAAGATCAAAAAGATACGAAGCAATGCCTTTGCCCTGATAGCTCTCATCAACAACAAATGCCGTATCCGCACGGGGTTCATTATTCAATCGGACATAACGCGCCTCGGCAATAATTTTTTCCACGCCGGACTCCTCAACTGTACCAACGATGGACATTATATGCCGGTAATCGACATTTACATATTCCTGCATTTTATTATGGGGCATTGTTTTAATGGGACTGAAATAACGGTAGTACACGGCTTGATCAGAAAACCGGTAAAACAACCGTCGCATATCATCTTCATCGGATGGTTTAATCGCCCGGAAGCGAACGTTCAGACCATCTTTAAATGTATGGCTGCGGGCAACTTTTTCCCGATAAAGGTGCCTCGAAGAGGCAAAAAATATCTGATCAGCGTAAATCATCTTTGCTTCCTTGGCTTGCAAAACAAGTTCTTCACGGTCATCGGGATGAGCGATCTCGATTAAGGCCTGTGCCCGTTGACGCATTGTCTTGCCCATAAGACGCGCCGCTCCATATTCTGTAACGACAAGATCCATAGATTCACGATTAGTGAACTGAAAAGGTAATTTATCGACGGATATTAGAATATTCGGCTGCCCATTAAGATTACGGCTGGGAAGAGCAAATATGGTTCTGCCGTTACGAGAAAGTGTCGCGCCCATTAAGAGTTCCTGAACATTTCCTGGGCCTGCCGTCAAGTTTCCCTTGCCTACATGAAGGGCAACATTACCCGTCAGATCAACTTTTCTTGAGGTAAGAAGCGCCACCATATTATCGTTTTTTCCTATGATTTTCGGATCCATAATCACGTCTTGTGGCTGAAATTCGACAAGTGGATTTTGATCCAGCCACTTCATAAGTTCTTCAGTACCCAAAGCATAGGAAACAGAAGATTTTCCGCGAAAGACCCCTTTCCTTCTGTTTGTTACCGCTCCGCTTTTCACCAGATCCATCAGCGCATCGGTAAAAAATGGTGAATGAACTCCAAGATTTTTTTTAGTAGCCAAAGTTTTCCCAAGCGCCTCATACAAGGGACCAATACCGAAAGATATACAGCTTCCATCTTCCACAACGGAAGCCACATTTGCCGCAATTTTCAGATAAATGTCCGTAACCGGCCAGCGGCCAAGATAGAGTGGAGTATCTTCCGTTTCAATAAAGTAATTGAATTCATCCACATGAACCAATGTATCACCCATAGTCCGCGGGACTTTGGGGCTAATCTCGCCTATAATAAGCTTAGCCGATGCCATGGCCTGACGCTCCACATCCACTCCGACAAGATTCGCGTAACCATTAGGATCAGGCGGCGAAATCTGAATGACGGCCACATCGATGTTAATAGCACCCGTTTTAAATAACCATGCTATCCTCGAAAACCGGCTGGGAATTAAATCAACCCTTCCTTCACTGATGGCGTCCGAGGCAATCCATCCGGAAAAAAAAGTCTTTAGACGGAATTTCCGCGCGTATCTCTCATCAATAGCAATGGTATCACCAAGACTAACCAATTGGATTAATTCCAGATCCAGCAGATTTGTCTGTCTTGACGCCATCAAGCGCTTGACTAAAGTGCGCGGCTCAGCCATGCCTGTGCCGAGAAATATACTCATGCCCGGCTCGATCATATCCAAAATCTTTTCAGGCAAAACAATTTTATCTTTCCACATAAATTTTATACCAATTGGGTACCAGAAATTAAAAAGTTGATTGGTCCAGCATAATACCAAGGATGCTTTCAAAAATTCATATTTTATAGTGAAACTCCAATTCCGAAAGCGAAGTAACCTAAAGGTCATCTACGACGCAGCGGAATTTGTAAGTTGAACTATCCCGCACAGCACCCTGAAGGGTATCTGCGACGGGGGTCTAAAAGCAACTTGGTATTATCTCTATTCGAACAATCCTTTATCACGGCGATACCAGTAATCCGGAAAAAGGCTGTACATAATTCTGGATATGGGTCCAATATATTCTGTCGTTCTTCTATCAAACTGGCAGGCCTGGATGATCATATCATTAATTGCGCTTTTATTGCCCGCTTCATTAAATATGTGGTTGGCACAGGAAAAAAGCGGGCTGTACATATTTTTCTTTTCTAAATATCTACAAACGTTTCGAATTGTATTAGGCCCTTCGGGAGTTCCATCAATTTTTTCCAAAACGCGCAAGTTGGTTTCGATGGGATTGCCGGTGTAGAGTTCATAAAAATATTTCCCATAGCGGTAATTCTTGCTGGCCATGGATGAGATAGTTACATACAAATCTCCCACACCTGCCTGGCTGTGAAAAGCTTGAAACCCTCCGCCTAAAATACGCGATAATGAACGGATTTCCACACCGGAACGGGCAAATATTGTGCCTGGAATAGAATCTCCCAGATCTAACGAATCCGCAAGCCCTTTAATGTTTGCTACAATATTTTTTAACGCGCCACAGGCTTCCACACCGACAATATCAAAATTGTAATAGGAATTTAACTCCTTTTGATTAACCTTTAATAAATCTCCCCTGATGATATTGGCAATACGCCTTTTACCGGCAACTGTTATGCATACAGGATTGCCCAATGCAAGATCCATATCGAAAAACGGACCGCCAATGGAAACAATATCATATTTATGTTTCACACTGTAAAGGTTGTTAGTAATCAGTTGTGAGGGAGTAATCAGTTCCTTGGAAATTTCATCGGAAATTAATCCTTTTATTGGAGAGATAAAGCATGTGTCCCCCGCCTTTTTATCAATCATTGGCTTTAGATAATTAAGCAGTTCCGGCAGGCGGTTCATGGTCACAGCTAAAACAATAAAGTCATTATTTTCCACTATATGTTCCAAGTCGTTCGTGGCATAAACCTTCTGCGATAAACGGGGAACTTTTCCCATGCCGCCCACGCGAGTGGCTAAATCTTCCGTCAGGTGGATGGGGTTTAAATGATCACTGTTTATTGATTTACATACTTCCGCATCATGATAATAAATGGCCACCCGCTTGTTATCGCGGCCAAACTTATAAGCAAAGGAAGTGCCCAAACGTCCTGGCCCAATAATAGCTACTCTTGAGGTATCTAAATTAGAAATTATCATCAGTTACACTCTTACCATAATTTTAATTATTATGCGGAATAAAATATCCGGCTATCTAATTCTAATAGTAGCTTTTTTATGAAAAAAATTAAACTAGATTTATTAACAAATTAGTTCTTTTTCTTGTTGCATTATCAGCAAAGATTGTTTACAAAATTAGCTACCTTAATATAAAAATGAATAGTCCAATGGGGATGAAGATTTTATGGTGAAATCCATTGTAACTCCTGAAGAAACTAAAATATTTTATGCCAGCGGAGCCATCAAAGAAAAAAAGTATTTGCTGGAAGGAAAGCTTACAGGTGAATATACATCCTATTTTGATAACGGTCAGATTCTAGCCCAAATTAATTTCGCACGCGGCAAGAAAAACGGCGTGGCGGCAACTTATTATCGTGAAGGGCAGATAAGAGAAAAAACTCATTTTACCAATGATAAAATGGATGGAACCTACACATCTTATTATGAAAACGGGCAAATCCGCGAAACTGAAAACTACAAGGATGGCAAACTTGATGGCATTTATCAAATTTACTATAAAACCGGTCAATTAAAAACCCAGGAGACTTTTAAAAACAATAAATTTGATGGCGAATACACTAGTTACTATAAAAATGGTCAAATTAAGGAAAAAGGATATTTCTTAAATGATAGACTTGGTGGAGACTATATCGCCTATTACAAAAATGGACAAATTAAGGAAAAAGCCACTTACAAGAATGGAAATATAGTCGGTAAATTTATCGCCTTTAACGAAGATGGTTCAGCGACATCCGGAACAAGCTTTGATGATTCCGATAATACCGGAATATGGGAAGAAAAGGATGTTGCTGACTTGCTACAGGATTTAAAACATTTCGACCAGAAAAATAAGTGAATTTTCAGGGGAAATAATTATGAAGATGAAAATGCTTATTCCTACTGATGGATCTGATAACGGCAACATAGCCCTGAGATATGGCCTTTATATCGCGTCAAAATTCGACGCGACCATAACAGGCCTACATGTTATCGATGTGTACTTGATTCAAGGACCGATAACAACCGATATTTCCGGAGCGGTGGGAATGCCACCTTACGATGGTTTTTTTGAAGCCATAGAGACATCTCTTCAAGAAAAAGCTCAGTTCATTTTAAAGGATTTTCAAGAGCGCTGCCAAAAAAGCGGATTTGTTGCTGAAGTTAAAACGACTACAGGCAAAATTGATGAAATAATCGCCGAAGAAGCTCAAGAAGCGGATCTGGTTTTAATGGCTAAAAAGGGAGAACACTTTCATCTGAAAGAAGGCGGGCTGCTCGGTTCAGTTGCTGAATCTGTTATTCGCCATTGTGGAAAACCGGTAATGGTCACCCCCGAAAAATTTTACGAAATAGAAAGCATGGGCATTGCTTATGATGGAAGCGAACCGGCAAAAAAAGCTCTGAAATTATCATTAGAAATTTCCGGTCACGCCGAATGGCCGCTGACAGTTGTAATAATCACCACGGACGCTAAAAAGGCTGATAAGCTTTGCACGGAAGCAGAAGAACTCGCGGGAAGATCCAGTGCTGATTGCGAAATGGTTGTTTTGCAGGGCAAAGAATCCGAAGCGATTCTCAAGTTTATTCAGGAGGGCTCTGTTGAATTGATGGTTATGGGGGCTTACGGACATAATCGTCTGCGCGAATTATTCCTTGGCAGCACGACTTCTAATGTTATCCGCAAGAGCTCTATACCTGTTCTGCTCACACGATAGTAAGTTATGCATAAACTTTAGAATAATTTGTTAGACACACGGAAAAATAAAATATTGTTAACTCAAGGAAGATGAATTTATGGCTAATGTAATGACAGCACGTTTATTTTTGTTAGTTTTATCTGTTATTGTGGTGTTCGGGAATTTTGCAGGCAATTCGTTTGCTGCAGACAATGCAGGGACGTTGGAGTTATCCAAGGCGTTGGGCCAAGCCAAACTGTTTGCAGAACTTACCGACAAGGAGAGAGCCGAGCTGATGTCAGCGGCAGCTTTGCGGCACTGCAAAAAAGGTGAGCGCATTATCCAGCAGGGGAAATCCTTGGACAGGATGTTCGTCATTCTCGAAGGTCAGGCTGAGGTTAGGGTAAATGGAAAACTCGTGGCCACCATTCCCGAACAATCTCTTGTCGGTGAGATTGAGTTCCTTGATAAGATGCCCGCCAGAGCGGACGTGTTTATTCTTAAAGAAACTTATCTGATTGAGTTGAATAATGCCGTGCTTACCAGTCTTATGAAGAAGCAATCCCGAATGGGCTATGTGCTCATGAATGAGATTGCCAGAATCGAAGGCGTGCGTCTTCGCGCTATGGATGTGAAATAAGGATTTGCCCAATCAACGGCTACAGCGGATTGCTATTATATCAGGAAATTAATTGAGCCAAAAGCACTGCTCACACGCTAATATCCTTCTTTACAATTTCGCCTAGTGTATCCATTGAATCGTATCTGGTTAAATCATATTGGATTGGTGTTATCGTGATGAAGCCTGCGGCTAATGCGGCCACATCAGTATCTTTTGCTTCATCACCGGATGCTGAACCACCGGAAATCCAGTAATATGTATTTTCACGCGGGTCCACTCTTTTTTCAAAAGTCTCGATAATGTTGCTCTGGCCTTGACGGACTACACACACTCCCTTGATTTGTTCGGAAGGAATACAGGGGATATTAACATTTATGGCACTGCTTTTAATAATCGGATTGTTAATAATCAGCCGGACCATTTTGCGCGCGAATTTGGCCGCGTAAGTAAAATCAGCTTCCTTATGCGTATCAAGAGAAATGGCTATAGCCGGTATGCCCATAATCAACGCTTCCGTTGCGGCAGATACAGTTCCGGAATAAATCACATTGATACCGGCATTGGCGCCCCGATTAATACCGGAAACAACCAGATCCACCGGTTTTTCCGCTAATTCCTTAATGCCGATTTTAACGCAATCGGCAGGTGTTCCTAAAACGGCATAACCTAAAAAGCTGCCGTTTTTTATGGCACGCCGCACCATCAAAGGACGAGAAATTGTGATAGCGTGCCCCACAGCGCTCTGTTCTATTTCCGGCGCGACAATCAGGCAATCAGCCTCTTGGGAAAGCTCGTCATAGAGAGCGCTTAAGCCTTTGGCATAAATACCATCATCATTGGTCAGTAATATTCGCATTTACGTACTGCTCCTTGTAACATAACCTTATACCATTTCGATTTCACAGGATAACAAGACGGCAAGGAGGAGGCGCCGGAAGCGTGTATGAAAATACGTTGAGGACGCCGACGACGATGCCAACAAAGTTAGCCAAAGAAAGCGAATTGGTATCACTTTACCTGTTCCAGTTTGCCGTTTCTAACTCTTAGGATAAAAGCAGTTTTCTGGGCCACTCTATCGGCATCAAAAGATGTAACGCCTGTTACCCCCTTATAATTATCCACCTGAATTAAGGCGGAGGCGAAATCGCGGCGCGTTTGTATGTCATTTTTTTCAAGAACTTGAAAAATCATCCCGGCAGAATCATAAGCCAGCGCTTCAATATATTCGGGCTCACGGCCATACGTGGAATAATAAACATCAACAAAATTGTTTGTTTCCGGATAATAGCTTAAAGTATAAAAACTGTCGGCAAAGACGGCTCCTTCCAGATATTCAGAGCCTTTTTTCAGCAAATCAGGAGAATTCCACAAGTTTGTTCCTAAAAGTTTAATGCCCCTTACATCATAAAAAGTTAGCTGTTCGGCAATCATCTTTACCCGCAAAAAGGAATCAGGAATAAATAGAGCTTCAAAATTAACGGATAATGGAGCCTTAGCTCCTAACTTATTTTTAGCATTAACTTTATCCGCAAAGACCAGCTTATTGCCTGTAACTTTATTGATTTCTTCAGTAAAATCAGTTTGCGTCTTACTGTAAGGAACTGCTTTCTCCACCTTGCCGCCAATTCTTTGGGCTTCCTCCCGGAAAATTTTTACCATTTCCGTCCCATAACGATCCTTAGGATACAGAATAGAAAATATCGCGCAATTCATATTATCCAGAGCATATTTGGCGAGTGCTCTGATTTGCTGTGTCGGTGTTAAAAAATGCTGAAAAACATAATAGTTTTTCGCGGTCACACCTTCTTTAGCAGTTATTAAGACCAGAGGCGCCTTCCACTTTTCGGCCTCACTCGCAGCCTCAGTAGCTTCGAGTGTACCGGCCACAGCAATAATCGCAATAACATTTTCATCATTGGCTAGACGCGCTATGGCTTCTTTTGCTCCTTCCGGCACTCCGCGGGAATCCGCGGCAATCACCTTCCACGGTGTTTTAGATGCCTGATCGAATATTCCCGCCGCAAGCAAGATTGCATCCAATACCTTTTTCCCTTCAGCTGCATAAGATCCGGATAAAGGCAGCACACACCCTACTGTATAGCGGTCGGCCTTTCCCAAAAGAGGTTTGACTAAAGGCGGCTCTGCTTTTGGCACAATTGCTTCCGATGGCTGAATATCTTTTTGAGTTTTTGTTTCCACAGCAGGTGGAAACTGCGCCGGTTTTTCGGAAGTACCTATCCCTGCACAGCTCATAAATAAAATGACCAGGAGTAAAATGGATATAATGGCCAATATTCGGTTAATGTTCATTTTGCCTCCTTGATAATTGTCAGCATATAATTGCAAGCGCGTTTGGCTAAATCAGGCCTAGAAAGCATTATAGAAATTTCATTATTATATTTCAGGGCAGACTGTGTCAGATTATGACTGCCCAGAATAATCAGCCGCTCATCAATGACAATCAGTTTTGTATGAGTAGTAGTGCGCGGCGAATCGAAATATACTTTCACGCCCTTTTCTTCCAGAAATTTTCCGGTCTGTCTATTTTGAGTATTTAGTTCATCACTAAGTCTGCCGGTGGTTTCTAAGATAACTTTAACATCAACGCCTCTTTTCACCGCTTTAGCTAAATGACCCAAAATGCGATCGGGATAACTGTTCTTGTGCACACCGGTTTTAAAAGAAAAGATCGACATGAAGATTTCTTTTTGCGCTTCATCAATTGCCTTGATCAACGCAGGGAAGTAATCTTCATTGGTCAGAAGAAGCGCCGTATATCCGTACTGATCAGAGGAAATTGCATTTAGCTTTTCTGCGGCAAATGCTGACGATAATGACGCAATTACAAAAATTAAGCCGCAGAGTGTAACAAAAATATATTTCTTACATGTATCAAAGCTGCCCATAATTTCTCTGGGTTTATTGTATAATATTTTTCTGCGTTGGTCGATACAAAAAAGCCCGAAACCATATCTATGATTTCGGGCTTTAAAAATTAATTTGCTATTTTACTTCTTCAAAATCGGCATCGACTACATCATCATCCTTTTTACCTGAAGCCTGCCCGGCACCGCCCGGCCCAGCTCCGGCATCAGGTCCACCCTGCCCGCCTTGGGCTGAAGCGGTCTTGGCGTACATAGCCTCCGCCAATTTATGTGAAAGATTCATTAACTCTTCTTGAGCTTTCTTAATGGCTTCAATATCGTCGCCTTCCAGAGCTTTCTTCACTTTGCCTATTGCTTCTTCAATTTTGACTTTCTCTGCCGCATCGACTTTATCTCCAAATTCTTTGACATTCTTCTCTACACCATAAACCAGAGAATCGGCGGAATTTCTTGTTTCAATTAACTCTTTCCGAAGTTTATCTTCTTCCGCGTGCTGTTCCGCATCGCGAACAAGCTTTTGGATTTCGGCCTCGCTCAAACCACTGGAAGCGGTAATTTTGATACTCTGCTCCTTGCCGGTACCAAGATCTTTGGCACCAACATGCACGATGCCGTTGGCGTCAATATCAAAGGTAACTTCAATCTGCGGAATACCGCGCGACGCCGGCGGAATACCTACCAGCTCAAAGCGGCCTAAGGTTCTGTTATCGGCAGCCATCTGGCGCTCGCCTTGAAGAACATGAATACTCACTGCCGGTTGATTATCAGCTGCCGTTGAAAAAATCTGGCTTTTCTTACTGGGGATCGTCGTGTTTTTCTCAATAAGCCTGGTCATCACTCCGCCTAAAGTTTCTATTCCTAAAGACAGAGGCGTGACATCCAACAACAATACATCTTTTACATCTCCCGCCAGAACACCACCCTGAATGGCAGCGCCGACAGCCACAACTTCGTCCGGATTTACGCCCTTATGCGGCTCTTTACCGAATATCTCTTTCACCTTCTGCTGGACACGCGGCATTCGAGTCATGCCGCCTACCAAAACGACCTCATCAATATCTTTAGTGGTTAAATTGGCATCTTTAATCGCAGTCTGACAAGGCCCGACAACTTTGTTGATTAACTCTTCCACAAGAGATTCTAATTTGGCTCTGGAGAGTTTAATGTTCATATGCTTGGGACCGGCAGCATCAGCGGTGATAAACGGCAAATTGATATCTGTTTCCATCGCGGTGGAAAGCTCCATTTTCGCTTTTTCCGCCGCTTCTTTGAGTCGCTGCAGAGCCATTTTGTCGCTACGCAGATCAATTCCCTGATCTTTCTTGAATTCAGCAACAAGAAAATCCATTACGCGCTGATCAAAATCTTCTCCACCCAAATGCGTATCACCATTGGTGGATTTTACCTCGAAGACACCATCGCCTAATTCCAGAATAGATATATCAAATGTGCCGCCTCCTAAATCAAAGACAGCAATCTTTTCCTCCTTCTTCTTGTCCAAACCATAAGCAAGAGCCGCTGCTGTAGGCTCATTGATGATACGTAACACATTCAGTCCGGCAATCTTGCCTGCATCTTTTGTTGCCTGCCTTTGCGAATCGTTAAAATATGCGGGAACAGTAATAACAGCGTCCGTTACTTTTTCTCCCAAATAGTCTTCCGCCGTTTGTTTCATCTTGGTTAAAATCATCGCCGATATTTCGGCCGGCGAGTAATTTTTGCCCCGCACAGTGACCTGTGCGTCGCTATTGGAGGCTTCAGTTATTTTATAAGGAATAATTTTTATATCATACTGAACTTCCTTAGAGCTGTATTTCCTGCCGATCAGTCTTTTAACGGCATAAACTGTATTTTCCGAGTTTGTTATGGATTGCCTTTTGGCAACCTGACCCACCAGCCTCTCACCACTTTCTGTGATGGCCACGATAGAAGGCGTAGTGCGATTGCCTTCTTGATTGGATATAACTACAGGGTCGCCCCCTTCCATTATAGCTACACAAGAATTTGTTGTTCCTAAATCAATTCCAATAATTTTTCCCATCTTTCTCCTCCTTATTCTCCATTATCTTCGTTTTATTCACACACATTATTTTCTTTATCTATCTTTTTACATATGCAAACTTTTGACGGTCTCAAAAGCCGTCCGTTTAGTAAATAACCTTTTTGGACTTCGTTAACTACCTTGTTCTCCTCATGTTCCTCGCTTTCAACTTGCATCATTGCCTCGTGAAAGTTAGGATCAAAATCAAGACCGACACTATCAATTTTTTCCACACCATGTTTTCTGAGACAACTTAAAAGTTGTTCCTGAATCAGTTTTATGCCCTCCTTGAAAGCTTGAACATCAGAGCTGTCAGCATGATCCAACGCCCTATCCAGACTGTCCACAAAAGGCAAAATGTCTTTTATTACATCTTCCTTGCCATATTTGATTATTTCGACCTTCTCTCTAATTGCCCGTTTTTTATAGTTATCCAAATCCGCAACAGCACGAAGATACTTGTCGTAATTGTCTGTGGACTCTTTTTCCTTCCGTGCTAATTCTTCCTTCAGTTCTGAATTATGGACAGCTTCACCTGAAGAGGAAACCGTTGATTGACCTTGCTCATCAATTTCTTCTTTGTGATCTTTATGCTCTTTATGTTCTTTCTTTATTTTCACTATGCCCTCAAAAATACTTATTATTTCAAATCCGGCTTCTGGAAAAGTTTAATATCGACCAGATCACAAATGGCATGGCCTGCCGTAATATGCACTTCCTGAATGCGCGCCGTAACTGATGAAGAAACATTAACGGATAAATCAGCAATCTTCGCAATATTCCCACCATCCTTACCGGTAAAAGCGATTGTTACCAAATCCATCTTCTTGGCCACTTCCAACGCCTTTAAAACATTGGCAGAATTACCACTGGTGCTGATACCCCAGGCGATATCACCCGGCTGACCTATCGCCCGGATTTGTTTGCTGAATATTTCGGAAAAATCATAATCATTACCAATACTCGTAATAATTGATGTATCTGTAGTTAATGCTATGGCGGGAAGAGGCGGCCTTTCAATCACAAACCTATTAACAAATTCCGCAGCTATATGCTGAGCGTCCGCAGCCGAACCACCATTACCAAAAATCAAAATCTTGTTACCAGCTTTGAGCGCAGCAATTATAGCCTCGACAACATTAACAAGCTTGCTTAGATTTTCATTAACGAAAGCCTCCTTAACACGGATACTTTCTTTGAATATCTTTACTATATGATCTTCCATACTTGCCCACCTATAATTCTTTTGAAATATACTCCCCAAAAGCGGAGCTAATATATTTACGGGTATATCCTCTGTCAAGGGCAGACGGCGGGATTTTCTCTTCTTTTTACAAATGGGTCTATTAAAACTGCCGAGCGGATTAAAGCCTTGGAATGAATTATATTGTCATGTCATTTTTTCTTTTTCTGTTTATATTGCTTTTACTGTACTTCATTGATAAGTCCCAGACGCGGTTACAATCAGATTTTCAAAAAGGGAAAGTTGCAAATGGAAATATCCGCCGGCGATCACGGGTATAAACCCCAAAGCAAGCTTTGGAAACACTTTGCCGCAATCTGCGGGGCATTATACCCTCCGCTTCGCGGGATTGTTCAACTTACCAATTCCGCTGCACTTAGCTTTCGGAATTGGAGTTTCACAAATAAATATCCTCCTGTAAATACTATTACCGACAAAGAACGTATCGGCATGGTCAGAGATATTTTTCCCACAATCACCAGTAAATATGATTTTCTGAATCATTTTCTGAGTATGCGCCGCGATATTGCCTGGCGCCGTTTTGCGGCAAAAAAAATGAGGTTTCTTAAATACAACAGGTATCTTGATGTTGCTTGCGGCACAGGTGATTTGTCCATCGCCGCCGCCCTGGAACATCCGCAGATAAGTGTTGCGGGTATAGATTTTGTCAGCGAAATGGTGCACGCAGGGAAAAGTAAAATAGAAAAGAAAAATATGGCTGGGAAAATAATGCTTATGCAGGGCGACGCCTTGCAAATCCCCTTTGACGACAGCACCTTTGATGTTACCGGAATCGCTTTTGGGATTAGGAATATTCCCCAAAGAGAACAAGCACTAAAAGAAATGCTAAGAGTGACTGTACCCGGCGGACAAATTATGATTCTGGAGATGACCTTTATCTCTAACCGGTTCTTTAAATTTCTTTACTATGCTTATTTAAATTACTTACTTCCCTTGTTTGCTAAAATTTTTTCGGCAAACCCTGCCGCTTATCATTACCTGGCCGATTCCATCATTAACTTCCCCTCGCCGGATCAATTCGCGGGCATTCTGGAAAAAACCGGTATGACCAAAGTCGAAAAATATCCGCTTACTTTCGGCGTTACCTGGCTCCACATCGGCATAAAACCTGAACAAAACTAATAATTTTTTAATGCTTTAATTTCATTCTTTTGCATGCTATTATCCTGTCCAGAACAAGAATTATCAAGGAGGGTTTTATGCTGAAAAAATACGAAGCGCTGAGCGAGCAGGTCAATCTGACAAGGGCTTTAATGGCAAGATTAGTTATTTACAGGTACCTGAACAGGACAAACCTGATGTGCTATTCAGAACTTTCCAGGCTCATCGGCTGCGAGGCATTCATCAAGCATGAAAACCATAATCCGACCGGATCATTCAAGATAAGAGGAGCACTTAATTTCGTGCATCACATGTCCAATGAAGAGCTGGAAAGCGGCATCCTTGTTGCAACTCGAGGCAACCACGGCCTTGCTATGGCATGGGCGGGACAATTGTTCCATGTGCCCTGCACGGTTGTCGTACCGGAAAACAACAATCCTGAAATCAACAGAACAATAGAAAGCTACGGCGCGGAACTTATTGTCCACGGAGAAGACTTCTATGACGCACAGTCTTACTGCGATGAGCTTGCTGACAGTGCAGGCTATTATTATGTCCAGCAGGGCAACGAACCTGAAATCCTGAACGGACTTGCCACCATGGGGCTGGAGATCCTTGAGGACCTGCCGGAAGTAGATACAATCATTTGCCCTATCGGCGGCGGTGCAGGCTGCGCATCGATTGTAAAAACCGCGCGTGCATTCAAGCCAAATATCGAGATAATCGGCGTAGAGGCTCAGAATGCCCCATCATTCTATAATTCCTGGAAAAAGGGAGAGATCGTAATTCTCGATGATGCCCACACGGTTGCCGACGGACTTGCCGCAAGAAGTGTATTCCATCTGCCATATACCATTCTCAAGGACACCATCACTGATGTCGTGCTGCTGACCGAAGACGAGATACTTGAAGGGATTAGAATGGCGCTGACTACCACCCATAATCTGGCCTGCGGCGCTGGTGCCGTTTCTTTGATGGCGGCTTACAAAGTTAGGGACCGTCTTGCAGGCAAGAAAGTGGTTATGATCATGTCCGGCGGCAACTTGAATATGGATGCCCTAAAAACAGCACTTGTATGCTGAAATAAAAAACAGGCTGAGGGAGATTAATCTCTCGACTGATTAAGAATAACCCGGGCGGATTTAGGTTGTTGGGAAAATGATCACGCTAGCAGACCTTTCCTGAAAGCCTTTATGTACTCGACACAATACTCATCCTGCCCCATAAGCATCAAAGCGGCTCTCATGACACTGACAAGCTGTTTGTCCGTAGGATCAAGTATTGCCGCGTCTAGTCCCCGTGCTATGGCCTCTGCTAACAATGTACGATTAATTAGTTTACGCTGGGGAAGCCCGTGTGAAACGTTTGTGAGCCCGCATATAGTATGCACGCCATTAAATTGTTTCATGATTATCTCTATGGCATCCAGAGTCGCGCTCACCGAGTTTGTATCTGTCCCCACTGGAAAGACCAGAGGATCTATATAGAGTGAATCTATGCGGATGCCCGAGGATGTAAGCCTTTCAACCAATCTTCCCGCTATTTCAACTTTTTCATTTACGGTCTTTCCCATCTTTTCTTTAGTCTGACAAAGGCCGATAACGGTTGCATTATAGTCAAGAACAAGAGGCAGAATGGACTCCATACGAGATGGTTCAAGGTTTATTGAATTAATCATGGGAGGCTTTTTCACCAGTGGAATAACTTTTTTTATTACTGCCGGATCAGGGCTATCAAGACACAATGGAGTTTCTGTTACCTCTTGCACTGCTTCTATTACCCATTTGAGGCATTCTGCTTCTTTTTCCATAAATGCTGCCGCATTCACATCTAAATAATCCGCTCCGGCCTCGCTCTGGGCTTTCGCTTCTTTTTGGATGTGTTCTTTATCTCTGGCGGCAATAGCTTCTGCGATCGATTTACGGGTGGAATTAATTCTTTCACCTACGATGATCATAATTTCCCCTTTTTCTATCCAGCTATACCGGTAAGCTTTACTAAGTGTTGCCAGTGACCTGTCTTTATTTAATTCAATAGACGTTCAACAATATCCACTGATGATGCGGCGTCGGCCGCGTAAGCATCGGCCTTTATTTGATCGGCATATGACTGGGACACCGGCGCCCCGCCGACTATGATTTTCAAATCCTTTGATACTTTTCGCACCTCATCGATTACTTCTTTCATGTACGGCATAGTTGTCGTCAACAGTGCGGAAAGCCCGAGTATTTTTGCATCGCTGTTTGTTTTTACTGCTTCGACAAATTTTTCATTGCTAACGTCAATTCCGAGATCGATCACTTCATAACCGGCACCTTCGAACATCACTACCACAATATTTTTCCCAATATCGTGCATGTCTTCCCTTACTGTCCCAATCAATATTTTGCCCTTGCTTTCTGTTTTTGTCTCGGCAAGTTTCGGTTTGATAAGCTCGAGACCGACCTTCATTGCGCGCGCAGCAAGAAGGACTTCCGGGATGAATATTTCATTTTTTTTGAATTTAACGCCTACCGGCTCCATACCCGCTACAAGACCTTTATACAAAATATCCCCCGGGGTGATATTTCGTGACAAGCACTGCTCTACCAATATTTTAATTGAAGCGGTATCTCCTTCTTCGACTTTTACCGCTATTTGTCTTAGCAATTCTATATTCAGATCTGCTTTCTCATCCAGCCTAGCACCCGTCTGTAGATCTTTTTCATTATCCTTTTTCGTTACTGGAGCATTTAATGTTTCGCTGCTTCTTTGTGTAAACTGTGGACGTTTCTTACCCGTCAACGGTAAGCGTCCTTCTTTCTCTATACGGTCTGAGATGCGTCGCAGACGATCAAATGAAGCATCCGGAGGAGTTGAATCCGCCGTTCCAAAAATAATGCGATCTCCGGGAATCAAATCGTTGAAACATCCGTCAAGAAAGGCTTCGAATTCATCTTTCCCGATGGAAACCTCAAGCAGCATGCTTTCCGGGATTCCTCCCATGATGGTGATTTTATCTTTCCACCTTCTGTAGTATTCTTCTATCTTTACTTTGGTCATGGGATAAGGCGTTACCGATTCCGCAACATCAGCGCCACAATTATAAATAGCTTCCATGAGCCCGAGATTTTCTCCATCGGTATGCGTCACAAAAATTTTCCCCTTACTGCCCAGCGCTGCAGATACTTTTCTCAACCATGGGCTTATTTCTTTCTCGAAATATGGCGGATAGGTTATCATATCGTCATAATTTGCCCCCCATAACACGACCTCGGCCGGCGAGTCCGCGACGATGTCGAGAACTTTGTTAAAATAAACTTCTATCTTATCTGCCAGTTCCCTCATTTCACGATAATTATCATTATAATCATAGAAAAATTTTGTGGTATCGATTAAATCCTTTTGAATCATATGCATTGGTGATGCCGCTAAGGTTGGTCCCCCCACAGCAACGACTCCATCATCCCCTACCTTATCTATATATTCCTTGCAGGTATCGTATTGTTTAAAAACTTCGATATTTTCAAATATGCATCCGACGATTTTAAAATCGGTAACTTTTTTTATAATATGTTCCTGCACCCAACCCAAAGACGAACCGGAACGCTTTCCTGCATCAGTAAGCCCCCCTATTGTCCGTGCCACTCCCACAGGCGTATGATATTCTATAGTTTGCATGCCTTGCTCGTTTGTCACCGTCACCACTTTTATCTTATCAGAAAATTTCCACCCATATGCGGATTGCTTGAAATTGAAAAGACCTATGGCACGGTAAAGAACATCGTCCATACTGCTCACATCTGCAAAATTCGGAACCATGTGGTAAAGTGGCCAGCCCTCAGCACGCGATATATCATCCGGCATCATGCCCTCATATTTTTTTGGCAGAGTACCTCTCGTTGCGTTGCTCAACCACCAAAGATCCAATCTAGGCACGAATGGTATAACATCAACCATATCCCCCCTCATCACCTTAAGAATCCTTTGCTTGGAAGTCATCATCTTGATACTCTCCTAAAAGGTATTGTGTTGCCATGCTGCAAACTAAATAATTGTCACATCATTGTCAATAAGAAAATACCCTCGGAATACAATGCTGATGATCGTTGACTGATGACTTTGATGATCCCTGCGGACAATACCGTATAATACCTTATGCTTGAATCTTGGTTTTGGCTGTTGACAATAGCGAAATACCGATCTAAATTGAACACAATATAAATTGCTGGCGGAATTACTGGATGAATAAGGCAGATCTGATTAATAAAGTTTTTACGTATCGATTTTCCTTCGATGAACTTGCAATTACACGAGCAAGGCTGCAAAGCTCAATGGGGTACAAACCGGGAGCTGCACCAAAACCATTAATACAAATAATCGACAAAATATTTTCCCATGCCACTGATTACTGCAATATTCAAGGCGGGTTTATAATTAAAGATGAGCTTAGCTTTAACCAACACACCTGCCATTTATCCGTTGATAAAATTGACTTCAACCTTCATGAAATTATTTATAAGCAAGTAAAAAGTGCCGAGAGAATAGCTGTATTTGCATGCACAGCAGGGCCGGAGATCAGCGATTGGTCAAAAAAACTTATGGCGGAAGGCGATCTGACCACGGGCTACATTGTTGATTTAGTTGGATCAGAAGTCGTCGAGACTGCTGTAGATAAGATACAATCCATTTTATCTGAACAAATGACCGCTGCAGGATTAAAAATATCCAATCGGTTCAGTCCAGGATATTGCGGCTGGAATGTATCCGAACAGCATAAACTGTTTTCTTTGCTGCCTGATAATTTTTGTTCAATAAGATTATCCAATACAGCTCTTATGTATCCCCTGAAATCAGTAAGCGGAATTATTGGAATTGGTAAGAATATCAGTTTAAATTCTTATACATGCAATGCTTGCGATATGCAAAACTGCCTTTATCGCAATAGAAGGATGTCAATATAAGCCCGGGCACCAATTAATGAAAGATTTAGCGGATGCCCGATTATGAATTGATTCAGCCATCACCGATTCATATTTTCTTTCACAGATGAGAAAACAAATCAATTGCCCTTCTTTAGAGTTTCTATTTTCTCAACAAGCCGGGCATCAGAATCATAGAAAAAGGAACCGATGAAAAAGAGAACTCCTGCCAGCAATGCAAAGAGCGGCAGAAAGACCATCGCTTTCTCCAGCCCAAAAGCATCAGAAAGAGCGCCGATGACAGGTGGCCCCAAAGCACTGCCAAGTATATGCTGGATGATGACACATACGCTTAGAGATAAAGCCCTTATACCCGGATGGACAACATCCTGCGTCACGGCAACGGAAGCCGGCACAAAAGCAACTGCCGCAATCCCGAAAGCAAGCAAAAATGTGTATTGAATATTGCCCCGGAAAAAAAAGAACGCAATAAAAAGCAGAATTGCCGTCGCACATGAGCTTAGCGCAGGGAAAAGCAGTCTGGCATTTTTTCTGTTTTTCAGCCATTTGTCAGTAAGGTATCCCCCCAAGGGAGCCCCGATTATGGCAAGAACCATTATTATGCCAACTTTTGTTGAGGCTTTGCTCATCGATATCTCTTCTACCCTTTGAAAATAGCTGGGCAGCCATGTCATCATGGACGTGGTAACAAAGGTATTTGCTGCAAATGCGAGGTTATTGAATAGTAATGTTTTATTTCCCAATAAATGTATTGCAATTTCGTTCCATCGCATCCTCACAGCATTCTTTCCATTTCCGTTTTCCGTAAACTTTATAAGCTCAATGGTTTCATAATCCTTTGTATAAAAGAAAAGCAAAGCGATGATAATACCGGGAACAGCCACAATACCTAATGCGTGACGCCAGCCAAAATGTTCTGCAATAATTCCACCAAGAGCAATACCAAGTGCGCTCCCTAATGGGATGGATGCATTCCATATTCCAAGAAGCTTCGCTCTTTTCTCTTTTGGAAAGAGTGAAGATATCATGGCAGTACCTCCCGGGGCGTAGCCTGCTTCTCCTATCCCGATGGTTGTTCTTGCAGCAAAAAGCTGAGTGAAACTTCTCGTGAAAGCGCAACCAAGTGTGGCAGCACTCCATAATAAGGCCATCATGCCTATGCTTTTAATCCTGCTCCATCTGTCGATAAGAATAGATACCGGCAGTGTAAATATCAGAATCGACCAGTAAACGGCAGAAACAAGCAGGCCGCATTGAGTGTCCGTAATTCCCCATTCCATCTTGAGATAAGGGAAAAGTGATACGATTACCATTCGGTCAATGTAGTCGAACATATAGAGCAGAAATAGCAGGACAAAAATGAAGTAAGGGGATGATATTAACGCACGACCTTTTGGAACTGAATAGTTATTTGTAGAGTCCATATTTTTTTGTTGCCTCGAACATTGCTATGCAATTTTCAGGGTTCACTCCCGGATGAAGGGAGTTGGAATCGCAGAGAATGTAACCTCCGCCCTTTGCCGCTGCTTCAATGGCATATTTTACTGCAGAATCAACCTGATCAGGAGTTCCTGAACATAGAAGTTCCTTGCAGTCTATATTGCCAAGCAGGCAGATTTTATCTCCATAGGCTTCCTTGACCTTTTTGAGGTCCATACCGGCTTGGGGTTCCAGTGGGTTTAGTCCGTCATATCCTGTTTCAATGAGGATGTCCATAATTGACCAGAGATTGCCGTCACTGTGGCGTACAACCTTCAGTCCTAGATCGTGGGCACGTTCTACAAGTCTCCTGTTGTAGGGATTGACAAACTCCTTGAAATGTTTCGGGGAGATCAGGAGGTTATTTGTCGTGGCAATATCATCTTCAACAACCAGCACATCAATGCCTGCTGTGGCCAACATTTCAAGCTGCTTAAGGTTATATTCCGTCACCATGGCCGAAATGCGATGAATAAACTCTGGATTCTGATACATGTTTAACATGTAGTTTTCCATCCCGGTCAATCTCCAGCTGTGAACAAAGACTCCACGCATCAACCAGAAAAGCGCGATATCTCCTTTAAACCTTTCTCTGGCAAGGTCAAGCAACATCAGATGCTCGCGGTTCGGTTCAGGAATGTGAAGGCTATTAAGGTCATTCGCATCCTTTAAAGGATGGCCGATGGGAACCGGCAGACCGTGAGGATTACGCCTATAGATAACTCCCCAGTCATCTTTAACGTCTGTCTCATTAATTTCACTTTCGTGACTGATCTCGAAAGAGGTGAAACCATCCACACCAAATACTTCATGAATAAGAAAAAGAGTATCCAGCAGCTTCATTTTCTCAGAATCGTTCATCTCATAAAACTGTTTGGATTCGGGCAAGTCATTGGTAATGTGTTTGCCGATACCAATGATCGGCGCCTCATTAATTCCATGAATATACAGAGGAACACGGTCTGGTTGCAAAACATTCAGGGCGGTGATAATCCGCTCTTTGCCTTTCATAATGCAGCACCTCCTGTTAAACGTTCTGTCAGGACAATGATCATGAATCCTCGTAATGACTATATTGATAGTGATTTTATGTCAATAATTTTAAAATTTATCATGATTGAAGTTACATAAAAAAGTAAAATATTTTTTTATATTTGAGTCGAACAGACTGGTTTCTCCCGATAAGTCAGGTTTATTTTTGTTTTCTCCGCTCCCCTCTTTGTTTTCAGGCGGTGTTGCATTATTTCACCATGCATCCTTTTCTCTGTCACTAACGCATAACAGAACAGTTCATGCATATCATAGTCGTTTGGGAATAAATATCAATGTTTCCGGATTGAACTTATGCGTTTTCCTTAAAGGCGATATTTTGTGGATTGCAGTCAATAAGGATTACCGTTTGAAAGGAAGTACGATCGGGAAAATCGTCGCATGCTTTGTTACAGGAAGAACGATATACACCAGTCTTTTAGAAAAATTTAAGAATTGAATTTCTCATTCGTTTGAAATACTTCGCCTGTTTTCTGAAAAAATATTATTGCTTGCTCCTTGCTGTATTATTTCAGATTGTGCTATAGGACAAAAAAAATATACCAATTTAAAATCAAAGCGCTGTCTTTGTTTGCAGCGTCTTCTCGATATCATCTTTGATTTAGAAATGGTATTAATAGGAGAAATGGATCAATGATTTACAATGAAGAATATGAAACTCTACCCAGGGAAGCACTGGAAGCATTGCAATTAAAGAGATTGCAGCAAGTTGTTAACCGAGTCTATTCCAGTGTCGGTTTTTATAAGCAGTCTTTTGATAAAGCGGGGATAACCCCGGATAACCTCAAAACTCTTGCTGACCTTAAGCAATTCCCTTTTACCACCAAGCAGGATTTACGGGACAATTATCCTTTTGGAATGTTTGCCGCACCAATGAGTAACGTCGTCCGCCTGCACGCGTCTTCGGGAACAACAGGCCGTTCTACTGTAGTCGGCTATACAAAGCGGGATATCGATACCTGGGCGGAACTTGTGGCGCGCTGCCTTGTCGCCGCCAACCTTACAAAGAACGATGTTATCCATAATGCTTATGGCTATGGCCTGTTCACGGGTGGCCTTGGCCTTCATTACGGAGCGGAGAAGCTAGGGGCGAGCGTTATCCCCATGTCCGGCGGCAACACCAAACGCCAACTTATGATTCTTCAGGATTTCGGCCCGACAGCAATCTGCTGCACTCCTTCTTATGCCCTGAACCTCGCCGAGCAGGGCGAGGCCTTGGACATCGATATGCGATCTTTGAAGCTTCGCGTGGGCATCTTCGGCGCCGAACCCTGGAGCGAACAGATGCGCCAGGAGATTGAAAAAGCATTTGATATTAAAGCCCTGAATATCTATGGCCTATCCGAAATCATGGGGCCGGGTGTTTCTATGGAATGCAGCGACGCACGGGAAGGCATGCATATTTTTGAAGATCATTTTCTGGTGGAAACCATCAATCCTGAAACGGGCGAGGTTCTTGCGCCCGGCGAGCAGGGTGAGCTGGTCTTTACAACTCTGACTAAGGAGGCCTTTCCCCTGATCCGTTACCGGACACGCGATATTTCCCGCCTGTATCCGGTACCCTGCCGCTGTGGGCGGACGTCTTACCGTATGGATCGCGTCATGGGCCGCAGCGACGATATGCTTATCATCCGGGGCGTCAATGTTTTTCCTTCACAGATTGAAGCTGTACTGGTGGCCATCGAAGGACTGGAACCTCATTATCAGCTTATAGTTGACCGTGTAGGCACTCTTGATACTTTGGAAGTTCAAGTCGAAGTTACGGAGAGCCAGTTTGCCAATGCTGACGAAGTGAAGGTTTTGCAGAAGCTGGAGAAAATGATTTTAAAAGACATGAAAGATTATCTGGGGATCACGGCGAAAATAAAGCTTGTTGAACCAAAAACACTCCAGCGCTCAGAAGGCAAAGCCAGCCGTGTCATTGATAAAAGGAAAATATAATTGTCAGAGCAAATGATTGATTTCCATGTTCATCTGTTCCCGGACAATATCTTTGACGCGATATGGAGAACATTGAATAAGCAATATGGCATTATCATCCTGTATAAATATTATTACAGGCAGTGTATAGAATACCTTACTGCACATAACATTCATCATATTGTTTATTCCAATTATGCCCATAAAAAGGGAATCGCACAGTGGCTCAACACCTGGAACAAGAACATCCTCACTGAATTTGAAAACCTCTATTGCTTTGCCGCGTATCATCCTGATGATGAAAACGCGCTTATCTGCGCGGAGGAAATGCTATCCATCCAAAGGGTTGTCGGGATAAAGCTGCATTACATGGTGCAGCAATTTTATCCGGATGATGAGAGGCTTTTCCCGATATATGAAATGGTGATCGAAAAGAAAAAACGGCTTTTGTTGCATGTGGGAACCGGACCGGTCGGCAATGAATTTGTGGGCATCAAACGCTTCAGTAACCTTATGAAGCGCTACCCGAACCTTCCCGCCAATATCGCGCACATGGGCGGATTGGAGTATCGGGAATTTCTGCAGCTTCTGGATGTTTACCCCAACCTGTACCTAGATACCTCCTTTACCTTCTGGCCCCAGGCGCCTTGGGTCTTTAACCTCGATGCAAGTTTGCTTACAAAATATCAGGACAGAATTCTTTACGGATCGGATTTTCCCAATATTTTTTTACCCCGTGAGGATGAAATCAGTTATCTGTACAAACTCAATCTCTCCGAGGCTTTCTATAAAAAAATATTTTGGGAAAATGGGGTAAAACTTTTAATGGGTATAACCTGATCTTCCGGCACAGAATAAACGCACGTTTAAATCCATGATATTAGCTCTGTCAAAACTGGACGAATATCATGCACCAAAGATAAATAATAAATATATTCAAATACTTCAGTAGATTTTTCTTCGATTTTAATTTCAAAAACAACTGTTGCTGACATTGCTTAGCATATTTTGATTGACTTCTGGTCAAATTTAGAATTAGAGTCATATTATAAATAATCAACGGACGTTTTTAACGTTTGAAATATCAAAACATGTGAAGGGAGTAAATTATGAGCAATTTGTTAGTAAATACGCGGGATCAACAGTTTATTCTGTTTGAGCAGCTGGGTATTGAAAAGCTGTTTGAATCGGAACCATTTAAGGACTTTACCAAAGATGACCTATTGATGATAATGAGCGAGGCTGAAAAGCTTGCTGTCAATGTCATTGCTCCGACTTTCAAACTAGGCGATGAGGAAGGATGCCACCTGAAGGATGGCGTCGTATCCGTACCCAAGTGCTTTAGGGAACCCTATAAAAAGTTCTGTGAAGGCGGCTGGATCAACCCTATGGATTCACCTGATGTCGGTGGGCAGGGAATCCCTGCTGCGGTAGGCTTTTCCAATATGGAGCTTTTCGGCGCTGCCAACTATGCCTTTATGATGTATCCTGGCCTCACCCACGGCGCTGCGAACCTTATCCATACCTACGGCACGGAAGCTCAGAAAGAAAAATACATGCATAGACTTTTCTCCGGTGAATTTACAGGCACTATGTGCCTTACCGAACCAGGCGCAGGCACAGATGTTGGCGCCTTGAGAACAACAGCAAAGCGTATGCCCGATGGAAAATTCCTGATCACAGGTACCAAGTGCTTTATCTCTGCAGGCGATCACGATCTCACCAAGAACATTATTCATCCAGTTCTGGCGCGCATCGAAGGCGATCCTGCCGGAACGAAGGGTATCTCGATCTTCATCGTTCCTAAGTTCACGGTCAACGATGATGGTTCATTAGGCAAATCCAACGACGTCAACTGTGGTGGCATTGAACATAAGATGGGTATCAAGGGATCGGCCACGGCCACTTTGAACTTCGGCGAAGATGGAAAGTGTATCGGCGAACTTCTCGGCGACGAGCGTGCTGGTATCAAGATCATGTTCCAGATGATGAACGAAGCAAGACTGGGAACAGGCCTGCAGGGGCTCTGCACGGGATCGGCCGCCTATGAGCATGCGTTGGCCTATGCCAAAGAGCGAGTTCAAAGCGCCCCCATCTGGGAAATGAAAAATCCCGACGCAAAAGCCGTCACCATTATCAACCACCCCGATGTTCGCAAGAAGCTTCTTTGGATGAAATCTCATATTGAAGGCCTACGAAGCTTGCTGTACTTCTCCGCCTTCTGCATGGATATGTCTCGAGTCGCAAAGACAGAAGAGGAAAAGGGGAAATGGGAAGGGTATTTGGATCTGATGACACCGGTTGTTAAGGCTTACACCACCGATAAGGGCCTTCTGATTTGTTCGCTGGGAATGGACGTTTATGGCGGCTACGGCTATTGTCAGGAGTATCCCGCTGAGCAGTATATGCGCGATGAAAAGATCGCGACTATCTATGAGGGAACTAACGGCATTCAGTCCCTTGATCTCGTCGGCCGAAAACTCGGCCAGAAAAAGGGCGCAAACGTTATGAACCTGGCTGCTCTGATTCAGAGCAACTACACAAAGCTAAAAGCTAATGCGGAACTCGGCAAGGTTGCAAACACTATGGAAGAAGCCTGCAATGCATGGATCGAGCTGACCATGTTTTTTGCTCAAGCCGGCAAATCTGGAGATTTCCTTCTTCCGGTACTTAATGCCTGTAAATATCTGGAACTGTTCGGAGACGTGATCATCGGTCATTTCCTTCTCGACGGCGCCGGTGTTGCTTCTCAGAAGCTAGAAGCCATCTATGACGCCAAGGGCGCCACTTCGTTAGGCAAGAAGAAAGGTCTGCTGAGAACTGACAGTGACGCAGCTTTCTACAGCGGCAGAATCGCTTCCGCAAAATACTTCGCTAATGAAATCCTGACGACAGTTAAGGCCCGTTGTGAAGCAATCAAAGCCGGCGACAAGAGCCCACTGGAAATTGTTGATGAAGCTTTCACCTGCTAGAATCAGTAAAATGTATTAAATGAAAAAGGGGTTGCGAATTTTTCCGCAACCCCTTTTTTTGAGCATGTAACATATTGATGGAAATGCTATTATCAAGATAGCGCTGCGTTAACTTTTGCTTGTGCCTTTTGCGCTTCTGCCACCATTCTTTCAAACAGCTCGGCGACTGTCGGCTGGTCATGAATCAGTCCCTGCACCTGACCAACAGGTAACACGCCTTTCTTTGTGTCGCCGAATTCCGTTGCCAGATTAAAAGTTTTAAAGGCGTTGGCCATAAAGGCTAACTGTTTGGCATTGGCCCAGCCTGATGCCAGAACACCAAGAAAAAGTTTGAAATAAGGAATATTTACCTGCTTGGCAATTTCCTGTGAATTGAAAAAGGCAGCGGGCAGGTTCAAGCCTCTTTTGATCGCTCTTTCGGCACCATCTGTTTTCATCACGCGGCAGAGAATGCCATCAAACCGCTTGGAGAAAAGCGTGTCATAGACTTCTTTTTCCACGGTCAATTTTTTGTAGTTGTCATGCAGTGGACTTTCCTTTGTTGCCATCAGCCTTGTGCCCATGGCGATGCCTTCGGCCCCCAATGCCAGTGCCGCAGCTAATCCTCGACCGTCGCCAAAACCTCCGGCGGCAATAACCGGTATTTTCAAATTTTCAGCAAGATGCGGAACAAGCACAAGCGATGTAACATCTTCACCGTGAGCTGCCGCCTCCTGCCCGGTGGCGATAACCGCATCGCAACCATAATCCTGAGCGCGTTTGGCATGGCGAACATTGACAACGGTGGCAAAGACTTTGCCGCCGTACTTATGCGCCTCTTTGACAATCCAGTCGCCTTTACCCAGCGCAAAATTAATGACCGGCACTTTTTCCTGCAAAAGGACTTTGGCATTGTCTGCGGCTCCCGGAAACATCAGTGTGGCATTGGCGCCAAATGGTTTATCCGTTAACTTCCTGATCTCCCGAATAGCTTCAAGAGTTTGCGCGCTGCTCAGCGGCCCTGTAGCCAGAATTCCCAGACCTCCGGCATTGGATACTGCCGCAACCATCTTCGGCGTACTGATCCAGCTCATACCGGATAGCACCATCGGGTACTTGATTCCGACCATCTCAGTGATACGTGTTTTCATAAATGCTCCTTTTCTTTATATTTGTAATTATTCTTTATCCATTGCAAGCTTTGCTTGCCTTTGCCAAACTCTCGCGTGCTTGGGCCGCCATTCTTTCCATCAGTTCCTTACAAGTAGGAATATCATTGATGAGACCGATGGATTGCCCTACCATCAGCGGCGCGTAATTCACATCGCCTGTTTCCCAGGCTGCTTTAACCTTCTGACCGGACAGCAGCGGAATCAATTCTTCAAAACCGCCATGCCGCTCTTCAATAGCCAACACCTCTTCTAACACTTTGGATTTGAGACCACGCCCCTGAAGGCCGATTGATTTGCCGTAAATGACTGTTTCGAATTCCTGCCTCCGGATCAACTCCTGCTTGATATTCTCATGCACCTCACACTCTTTGGTCGCGATAAAGCGGCTGGCCATCATCACGCCCTGCGCCCCGAGCGCCAAGGCTGCTGCCATGGTCCTACCATCAGCAATGCCGCCGACGGTAACAACAGGAATCTTTACCGAGGAAACAATTTTTGGTGTCAGCACCATGGAGGTTACATCGTCGCTCAGGGGATGCCCACCCTCTTCGATGCCCGCCGCGTAAATACCGTCAAACCCGATTTTTTCCGCGTGTTGCGCGTGACGCAGTGCGCCAACTTTGTGGAACATTTTTACACCGGCTTTTTTCAGCATTTCAACGGCTTCCATTCCGGCAACTTTATCCAGCGGAGTTCCGGAAAACTCAATGCCATCAACCTTTTCTTCCGCGCAGACTTTTACATACATTTTATGATGCTCCGGCGTGATCCGCACGGAAGGCAAAAGTGTAATTGCCACCATAAAAGGATTTTTCGTAAGCTTGCGGGTCTCCCGGATTGCCGCGCGAAATTCATCGGCCGTTTCATAATTTCCCGCCGTGAGGTTACCCATGCCGCCGGCGTTGGAGACGGCCGCGCAGAGATTTGGTTTACACAGCCACATCATTGCTCCGCAGATAATAGGGTATTTGATTCCGAACATTTTGGTAATCGCAGTATTGTACATTACACTCCTCCTTATATTTTTTTGCCGCTAAATCTTTGCGGCAGATTTTCTTTTTTTGACAAGACTCTTCTGGATGTTCTGCTCAACCTGTTTCTGGAATAAGCGCCGTAAAATATATTCACGGTAGAAATCGACAATTCGCGTAAGCTCGGTGGTGATGCGAATATTTTCTCTTGTGGATTTACCGGCAACAATTTTGCGGCGTAAGGCCATTTCTCTGTCCACTATTTTTTTCCCGAACTCAACCCAAAAAGAGAGCTCGCTAATCTCCATCCCTAATTCGGCAAATTTCTTGAGTCCATCGCGCCCCACACGCACGTCGTCTTCATTATAAAGTGTTTTATCTAAACCGGTAGTGAAAGGGATCAGGATGCCCAGCTTTTCGGACTGCTTCAGCTCTTTTTCTGTAAGGTCTGTCGCGGCAAGAAAGGCAGAACGATCAATAAGTCCTCGACCAATGCGATCATTTGAACCGAAAACAGCATTTTCTACCGTTTCCGCCTCCGGCAGACTTAGACCTTCGTCCATGCGGCGCAAAATATTTTTGATGAGATAGAGCGGAAAGTAGCGCTTTTCCTTTAGCTCTTGAATGATTTGCAGTCTCTCAACACAAACCTCGTCGTAGTAGGCCATTTTTTCGTTGGCCTTTTCTGGTTTGGGCAGTAGCCCCTCCTGAACATAATAGCGAATCGTGGAGGCACGCACACCGCTTCTTTTTGCTATTTCACCAATTTTCAGTTTCATCGACAATACCAAACATTAAAGTTGAGCTTTAATGTTATAAGCGAAGACATGATGACTGTCAAGCAAATAATGAAAGGCACAAAAACTATTGGAATAATTAGTTTATTTACCAATAATGAAGAATTTATAGAATAATAATGCCATTTAGCGGATCGCCAGATTTTGAATATGAAGATATAAAACTGACAAACTGATTTACATTACCGAGTCATGGAAAATGCAAATTAGCATTAACGGTGTTGAACATATATTAACTTCTCTGTGTCAAAACCCAATGCGGCAGCTTTGGCAATCAGCCGTTTTTTAAAATTTTCACTAATTTTCGGGCTGCGGGCCAAAAGCCATAAATAAGATTTGTCGGGACCGCAGACAAGCGCATAAGAATATTGTTTTTTATCCAGTTCAAAAATTATATAAGACCCATAAAAAGGGCCGAAGAAAGAAACCTTCAGAAATCCCTGATCTGATCTATTAACGAAATAGGCCTTGCCTTGAGCCTCTTTCCATTTGTTTTCTTTTGCCGAGAAGCCGCGATTCACTACTTTAATGCCACCGTCATCTTGCAAACTGTAATCTGCTGTTACATCCGTCAATCCTCGCTCAAAAGAATGATCCAGCCGCACAATTTCGTACCATTTGCCCAGATACCGCGCCCCTTGGAAATTATCAACCGGCTTGATATTCTCCGGTATGCTGACACAACCAGCTAATAATAACGCCAGCAAAAATGATATGTTTTTCATTATTAGTTTGTCCTTTCCCTTTACAATCCATAACAGATGCTCTAATTTACACTAAATATAAAAAAAGCAAAAGGAGGAATGATGAAGCTCAGGGAATATTTTGAAAACACCAAGGGAGTTGGAGTTCTGGCCACGGCTGACAGTAGCGGAAAAGTTAACGCAGCGATATATGGCAGACCGCACTTCATCGATGAACAAACGGTTGCCTTTATTGCCGCCGACAAATTGACTCATGCCAATTTACAATCCAATCCTCATGCTGCATATATTTTCAAAGAGAATGGCCATTATGAAGGACGAAGGCTCTACATTACCAAACTGCGTGAAGAAAAGGACAGCCCGCTGATCGACGAAATCCGCCGGGGAAAACATCCCGTAGGAGAAGGCCAACATAAGACCGGCGTCAAGTTTCTGCTTTACTTCCATTTGGACAATGTATTGCCGTTAATCGGCGATGGCAAGTAATGAGTAAACCGACGACCCGTACAGGCTCTGCTGAAAAAGATGGCGCTTTAATTTAGAATTAGACTTAGCTGCCGCTGATCATAGCTGCTATTTTAGCAAAATATTCATGCTGATCATCAGTGTTTAGCGCGATAATCTCACCGGGGCAAACCGCGCTTTTATCTTTTCTGAGAATATTGGCTACTATTTCATCAGCCTCAATTTTAATTTTATTTTCTTTCAGGAATTGTTTTGCCGGTTGTGAAATTAATTTTGTTTGTATTGCCTCGATTATTCCTGAATATACAACAAGCCTGGCCGCGGCAAGCCCGATAACTTTATCGAACAGGATAAATTTATCTTTTGATTGCCGGTATTTTCCCAGACAATCCCAAAGAGGCTTAAGCCCTGAATCATCAGAGGAGTAAATAATTTTATCCCCCTGGACCAATGCCAGCGAATACTTGGTAAAATCTGGTTTTAGCATGAAAATTATTCCAGCTGATTAATTTAGCTTTAGCCAGTTATTCTTTTTTTGCCACATCATAAATGCGGCCTTCCTTGATTACAACCTGCGGAGCCCGGCAAGCCTCAATTTTAATAAGTGGGTTTTCTTTGAACGCTACTATATCCGCTAATTTTCCTTTCTCAATCGTCCCGATTTTATCCGCCATTTGGAGGATTCGGGCATTGTTTATCGTCGCGCACTGCAGCACTTCTTTGTTGGAAAATCCGATCCTGCTGAGTATTTCCATCTCTCGCCACAGCGAGCCGTGATACATGAAAGGCACTCCGGAATCAGTGCCACAACCAATGTTAACCCCTGCCTGTTTCATTTTTAAAGTATTTTTCGGCCCCCGCAATAAAATATCAAAATAGATTTCCGGGTCGGCGTGAAATTTACCTTTCTTATATAAATTTTCACAGCCATACTTTTTGTAATTATTCAGAGACGACACATTATTTTTATGTATTGAAGGTTCTACATAATCATCTTGTGATGAATTAAGAAATTGGCGACGGATATTCATTTCGTTTACAATAAAATCAGTTTGGAACTGCCGGGGAAGTGCATCGTATGCTTCCTCCGCCGCAAGCACCTGGGCAATGATCATGGTGGGAACAATCGCGATATTCTTTTTTGCCATTTCCGTTACTTCTTGATCGGTCAGATCCACGTAAGCGATGGAATGTTCCATCGAATTAATGCCGTATTGCAGGGCGCGGTCAAATCCGTACTTTGAATGAATATGTCCGGCGGTTGTCAGATTATGTTTTTGGGCAAATTCCATAATCACCCTTAAGTGTTCATCTGTATAGACAGGTATTTCCCCCCGCCCGCACAGCAATGATTTTTTATCCATCGTCAGTTTGATAAAAGACGCGCCGCCCGCGGAATTTAGCATCATCTTCTCTTTCAATTCCGGAGTATCTTTAAACCATAAATTGGAATTACCGGTGATAGGCAGTACGATTCCGGAAAAAATGCTGACATCGGCAGGATCAATATCCGGGTGGCCTCCAAAAATATTGGTGAACGCGTTACAATAAACCACTCGCGGGCCGGCCATTTCGCCTTTCGCAATTGCTTCCAGATTATCGTGAAGTATTTTCGGCATCGCGCCCAAATCCCGAATTGTTGTCACACCATGAGCCAGCTGCGAAGTATAATTCCTTTTCATCTGACTCATTGTTGTTAAAACTCCAAAAGGATCAAACTGAGATTCGCTGGACAAGGTTGAATGGCAATGAGCGTCAATCAGCCCCGGAATTAAATATTGATTTTTCATATCATAAGTAAGCGCGCTTTCCTGAGGCTGCGGCATTTTATCGGAGATGGCTTCAATTACGCCGCGACGAATCGTAATCGTTTTGCTCGGATGAACAACTCCCCCGACAACATCGATAACATTACAATTGGTAAGTTCCAATGCCTGATCATTACCGGCAGTCAATGCTTTGTATTGGGGTAACGAAGAGCAACCGCTGATATTGGGAAGTGTAAGACACAAAGCGGAAGTTGCCGCGACTTGCATCAGTTGCCTCCTGGTCATTGTTCCCGATTCATTTTTTTTCATCATTTACCGTGCCTCCGCCGGTTGTATTTGTACCGTGTTTTAAAGCCCCGCCCCCGCAGGGGCAAGGCTTTGTTTTGTCTGGTTTTTCTATTTTATGTTTCTATTTTATTAAATCAATCCGCCAGCTATGGAGTAGCGCGCATGTCTATGCCCAGCGAATAAAAAGCATACTCATTGTCATCCTTGATAAAAGTAATGTTAAAATAACTGTATAACAATTAAAAACAAGTTATTTCTACGCATACTACTTGTCAATGTCAAATCAAATTTCCCAGGCCGCCTTCGCCCCTTCCGTCGTTGCTTCAATAATCCGGCGGGGCGCAACGGAGTCACCGATAATGAAATGACGGATGCCTTTTTGCAAAAGCATATCTTTGAGCGTATTTCTTGGTGTCACGCCGATGGCAACAATAACCTGATTAATTGGTTCGAGCATTAAATCTTCGCCTTTTTTAGTAACAACAACCGATTTTTCGTTAATGAGTTTTACAGTTGTATCGAACATCAGCTTGATCCCGCCTGCAGCAAGACGCTTATGGAGCATGTAGCCATGCGCGGCAAATGTGTGAACGGGTGAATTGGCCAGCATCTCCACCACCGTAATGTCCCTGACACCTTTCTCGCGCAGGAAATCAGCCGTTTCCATACCCACAAGACCACCGCCTATAACCACAACGTGATCTTTGGGTTTGATTTCACCATCTAAAATCTGCCAGGCATCACAAACAACTGATGAGTGAATCCCTTCGGCAGTGCAGGTAGATTTTTCGGCGCCGATTGCCAGGATAACCGCATCGGGCTTGCCCGCTTCAATCATGGCCTCGGTGACCTCGGTGTTGGTTTGAATATTCACACCTTTCTTTTTGCAATTTGCCGTGAGCGTCGAAATATATTTACCGTAAACTGCTTTGTGGGGAGCCTTCGCGGCATAAAGCACATTTCCACCAGTTTCTTTTTCCCGCTCAAAGAGTGTTACCCGATGTCCGAGGCGCGCGGCCTCAAAAGCGGCGGTAAGACCGCCCGGTCCACTACCAACAACCCAGACTTTGCGGCTGACTGCCGCAGGACCCATAGGGTAGAGAAGTTCCTGCCCTGTTTGCGGATTAATGGCGCAACGAATCGGGAGCTGCTCTAATGCAAGCCGCTCAATGCATCCCTGATTGCAGGCCAAACATTCCAGTGTGTCCTGGGGGTGCCCTTCCCTGGCGTTTTTCAGGAAATCAGGGTCGGCCAGATGTTGTCTTGCCACAGCAATAAAATCAGCGTCACCACGAGCAATGACTTCATCCATGGCAAAGGGATCTACATAGCGGCCTACGGAAATGACGGGGACTTGTGTCACCTCTTTGATTTTCCGCGCCAAATATGACTTAAAGCCCGGATCGTATTCAACAGGAGCGCTCGGGTTCGGTGTGTCAATGTTCACCTCCGGGCTGCCATGCGTGCCGAAGGACACATTAATGATATCCGCGCCGTCACTCACCAGATCGGGGATAATGGTCTGCATCTCGGAGATAGTGTAACCATTCTTGATGCACTCCTCGCCGGAAATTCTAATGGATATAGGAAAATCAGAGCCTACCTGTTTGCGCACTTCCCGGAGGCATTCGATCATGAAGCGGGATCTTCCGCGGAAATCACCTCCGTATTTATCAGTGCGCTGATTGCAATTAGCCGAAAGAAATTGCATGAGCAGATAGCCATGCGCGCCGTGAAGCTCCACGGCGTCAAAGCCAGCCTTACGTGCCCGAACAGCAGCACTGCCGAATGCAGCAATAGTCTCTTCGATATCTTCGGGCGTCATCTCGCGCGGCGCTCCCAGAAAACCGAAAATATAGCTCGGTATTGCCGAAGGCCCGATAGCCTTGTTTTTCCGTTGCAGTAGATAGTTCTCGCGGCCTGTATGGTGCAGCTGCATGGCGATTTTGCTTCCCTGAGCATGTACCACATCGGCAAGTTTGCTCAGGCCGGGAATGAATTTATCATCCCAGACGGCAATGCAATTGCGTGAAGCGGATCCAAGTGGGTGTACTTCCGTAATCTCGGTAATGATCAGCCCTGCGCCGCTTTCGGCCCGGCGTTTTATATAGGCCAGGTTTGCTTCGCTCACTGTACTGTCATTATTGCCAAGGGCCGTTCCCATTGGCGGCAGAACCAGCCGATTCGGTATTTCCAATGATCTGATCCGGATAGGCGCAAGCAAATGTTCTAATGTCTTCATAAGTCCTCTCTGCTTTGAATGAATATCTATCTTGACTTAGATTAGTGTCTTTAGCCGGCAACTATGGCGGATAACAAAAATCCGCCATCAATGATGATTTCTGTTCCTGTGGTGTAGCTGGAGGCTGCGGAGGCCAGATAGATAGCCGCTCCGGCAATTTCATCGGGATCGCCAATGCGGTTCATGGGTATGTGCTTTTCCACCGCTTCCTTGGCTTTCCTGGCTTCCGCAGGAGATAGGTTCGACCAATTGGAATTCATCATTTTGGTACTGATGGCGCCGGGAGCAATCGTATTGACCTGAATGTTATCTTTGGCCAGTTCCATGGCAAAAGATCTGGTGATCATGCGCACACCGGCTTTGGATGTACAATAGACACTGACAAACGGTTCAGGATTAAATCCATCGACAGAAGCAACATTGATTATTTTCCCCCAGCCCTGTTTCTTCATAACTTTTGCCACGGCCTGGCTCATGAAGTAAACACCTTTCAAGTTGAGATTCATGATGGTGTCCCAAAGACGCTCGTCGGAATCAAGCACTGAAGCAATTGCGGGGCTGGCGCCGGCATTGTTGACCAGGATATCAATCCGGCCGTATTTGGCCATGACGGTATCAACAACTTTCGTGATCTCTTCCATCTTACCCAGATGGGCGGGAATGACCAGAACTTCCGCGCCAAATGATTTGATCTCCGCCGCCGTGGCTTCAAGATCCTGGGCCTTGCGGCTGGTAATGACCACCCTGGCGCCGGCTTTGGCAAAACCGTAAGCGATGGCCTGACCAATGCCGCGGCTGCCTCCGGTGATAATGGCTACTTTATCTTTTAATGAATATTTGGACAGATCGAACATTGTGATACTCCTTTCTATCATTTTGCTTTTTTAGCCACGGGGCTCAAGACCTCGCGGTCACCGCCGCTCATGCCTGCGTGGTATTTCACCAGCTTCTTGCGTGATGCAATGTCGTACTGGGTTGTGATAGCAATCTGTTCCATGATCGGCGAACCGCCGCCGTGGTAGTTGCCCATATTCATGATACCGCCGGTAGAGGAACAAAGATAGTCACCCAGATATCTCCAGAACTGGGCCTGATCTTCAACAGACATTTTCGGATTGCGCTTCGTATATTTAAGGAGCGCTGCGCCTGTTGCGGGATTGGCAAAGTCCTTCTCGTGGGGAAAGGTCGCCGCGATGCCGCCGGAGATGTCGCAAAGAATCTCTGCCTCACGATAGACGGCTTCACCAGACAGGCAACGGCCAACATTGCAGTAAATTGAATGTGGTATGAAGGAGCCGGGGCCATAGGGAACAAAACCCATACCAGGAATGTAAACCTCGGGCTTACCCAGATCGGATGCCGTGTAACCGGCAGCATAACCGAGTTCGATGGTCATGATGATTTCGGCCAGCTTTTCGCGCACGTGTTCGGCCTTATGGATGTTGTTAACCTCGGCAGCCAATGCTGCTTGCCCCAGAATCACGTCGCCAATAGCCGGTTTGCAGCCGGAATAGGAGTGACGGTGAAACAGGGCGAAAAGAAGCGCGCAGATGCCTCCGTGATCATTCTCGCCGGCCAGGAAGACTCTTTCCCATGGCACAAAACAATTATCAAAGATCATATAGGAATCAGTGTATCCCGGCATAAATCCGCGCTTGTAATGTTCGCGGGGACGAAAATTATGAATGGTTGCAACCTGCTTAAGACCATCCCAGTCACCCGGAACGGCAAATGCTACGGCATAGTCTTTATCTTCGGGACGCAGGGCGCGGGTGGGGAGGACAAGAACTTCATCGGCGACTGAGGCCTCGGAAATATGAACCTTGCAACCCTCAACGATTATCCCGTCCTTCAGTCTCTCTTTGATGCGCACATAGGAATCGGGATTTGGTTGATCAGCGGGTCGAAGCATACGATCGCCTTTCGTATCCGTCTGGGCGCAGCAACCAATCAGGTCTTCCTTCTGGAAACGGGTGAGCCACTTCTTGAAGTTCTCATGGTACTTAGTGGCGCCATTGTTCACCTTGTCCGCCTCAAAGGAGACGTTGTAAATGGCGTTTGTGCCGTCGATACCCATGCAGCGCTGGATGCAGCCGCCGACTTTCTGGCAAAGCATCCGGGTCATATCCTGTTTTCTGTGCAGATCTTCCTTGTTTTGATGAATGTGGTTAAAACGGTTGATTCGTTCTCCTGTGAGATGAGAAATAGCCGTGCACAGTTCCTGATTTTCAGGTTTGGCCGCTTCGTCGTACGTTGTGCCAATGGTATTGATACAATCCATTTGCAATTCGTCCGTCCGGTCGATCAACTGGCCGTCATAATAAATGTTCCGCTTCATTTTGGATAATCCGTTGATGTAATCTTGTTTTGTTCTCATTGGTTGTTCTCCTTCCTTTTATGTTCCTTCTTATTTTTTAGTTTTCTTCTTGCCACTATTTTTTTGTTTTAATGATCCCGATATTTCTTTGAGTTTAAGAAGTTGCGCTAGAGCCTTGGCATCTTCCAGTTTCAAGTTTATAGTCAACCCCTGTTCCTCTCTCTTGGTTCGAATGCCGCTTAAAATAAACTCCAAAAAAGGATCAAGCATATCCAGAATAGTTTTTTCTTTTTCAGGCATTCCCTGCATATGCCAGTGGATAAATAAATGCTCGATAGTCCCCATCAGCATGGAGCGAATCAGGTAGGCATCGGCGTCCTTGCGGAAGGTGCCGTCAGCGATGCCATCCCGAATGCAATCCAGCAGGCCATGGGCGGAGAGGCGGATTAGTTCATGAGCGGCTGTCTGCCGGAAACGCTTATTGGACATGAGCTGCAGCAAAACCAGCGCTGAATAATGAGGATTATTCTGGTATAGCTGGATATAGCTTAGCAATATCGCCCTCATTCTTCCTTCCACATCTTTGATGAAAGGCAAAACCAGCTGTGATCCTGCTAAAGTATCATTGGTTATTTTTTCGGGAATGGCGAAGAGGAGGTCTTCTTTGGTGCCAAAATACTCATAAATGGTAGCTTCGGAAACCCCGGATTCCTTACTAATTTCAGAGATTGTCGCTTCCTGGAAAGTCTTTTCGGCAAAGACGCGCAAGGCCGCTTCCATAATACGGTCTTTGCGGCTTTTTGTTTTGACATGATCTGCCATAACACACCTTTTTGCAAGTTTGTTATTAGCTACATTATCATAGTCTCACTGTCAAGCATTATTTTATTTCATAGTTAGACTAGGTATTTTAGTAAATAATTATAGTTAAAAGATAGCGCTTTGAGTTAGAAATGGAATCAGCGTTTTCTGCCGATTGTTGCCTTATTGCGTACTTCCGTTACAAAAGTTTTTGACAGATACATTCCATTGTAATTAAGGAAGCTCAAGACGCTTTTTTTATTCGCACCGATAGCCCAGCGAATCGTCATCGAAAGACCTTTGAGTGCGAAATACTGCTTATAAAATTTACTTCCCGGTTTTACGCAATCATCGGCAAATGCACAAAGCAAAGGCCAGTCCTGCCGACTGGTCGTAAGCGATGGAATAAGCGCGGTCATTGCTGTACGCCAGGTCCAGAGGAAGCTGGAGTTCTTCAATTTTAAAAGTTCATCACGCCGGCACAACCCATTCATATAAGCGGCCCCGATCAGATGCGGCCCGAGAATATCTGTGTTATGCCAGCCGGTATCTCTGGTTTGAGCCCAGCCGAGAAATAAGCTGAGCCATTTTTCATCCCATAGGTCAGGCCGATTTTGAGCATATACAATCGCCGCAAAGCGCGCGTCAATAATATGTGTGCTCCAGAGTTTCTTTAGTTCCTTTATCGTCAGAATTCTTTCTTCGCGGACAATTTTATTTATATAGGCACGAATGACACCGCGGGGAATACCAAGAGATTCCTCCTCGGTCTTAAGATAAGCCTTTTCCTTTATTCCACGGACAGGATTTGAATTGTCTTGCAGAAATTGCATCAGGTCGTCATACATGCTCATTCTCATATATTCTCCTTTGTTTAGAAACGACATTAATCTTCCGGCAGAGGGCAGGATTTAATGAAGTCTTTTATTTGTTTTTCATTCAAACCCACACCCGGTTTTCCATCCAGCCTCAGGGCAACTTTTTCTTTATTAAAAAACAACAGAGTTGGAAAGACATCGATTGTATATTTTTCCGCTATACTTTCCTCATCATCCGCGACAAGAAGAAAATTACGCCGCCCATCCTGAGCGAGCTCTTGAAATGTTGGTAAAATTTTTCTGCAAAAAGGGCACCAAGTGGCATAAACAAAAGCGATGATTTTATCCTTATCCTTTAATGCTTTATCCAGGTCAGTTTCATTGTCAACTAAGGTACAATCACTATCAGTACTCATAAAAATCCTCCCTTATAGTATCAGCAATTATAATTGTTAATATTCAATATCTTTAACTTAGCCACTCCCCTCTTTTCTATGCATGCCTTTCAGGGTAAAAAGAGGTGGGGGAGATTATAAGGCATGCTGCAAGACGATAATTTCCCGCTCTCGAGGCAGAGTTTCTTTTTTAAACATAATTTGCGAATCCTTGAGCACATGGACGTTATTTAGACCTTTCGTAAAATCTTCCACCAGCGCAATAGGAAATGCGCACTTGGCTGTTTTATAGTGCATAGGAATTGTAATGCCGGGCTTAATATCGTTCATAACCTTGACAGCCAAAGCGGCATCTAGCGTGAAGACTCCGCCAACAGGTATTAGCAATATGTCCACCTTACCCATTTCCTGCAGCGTCCCGTAATCAAGGCTGTGCCCCAAGTCTCCCAGATGCGCCAAAACTAAATTATCAGCATCAATCACCGAAATTAAATTTTCCCCGCGCTCTTTTCCCCCGAAATTGTCATGATGTGCACTGATGGTCTTTATTTGGATATCTTTTATCTCCAAGTTGTCTTGCTTGGATATAAGGATGAATTTACCCTGAATGTCTTTTGTATAGCTGTGATCCGCATGACTGTGGCTTGTTATAACAATATCGGCCTGGTCGCTTATTTTGCCATACGCTAGTGTTCCATTAAAAGCGCCGGATTCATAGGGATCGATAATAATTCTGGTCCCCTTTTCTGTTGTTATATTAAATGCAGAATGTCCGTAGTATGTTATCTTCATGGCCGGGTTTCCATTTTTAATTTTGGAATGGTGTCATATTTATGCAGTGAACTATGTATAATGTCAACTTGTTTCCTCTGGGCAACAATGCTGGCATTGCCGCGACCACGGGTATAATACACAAAGCAAGCTTTCGGAATTGGAGTTTCACAATAAATATAATTCATGACTAACGACAAACAGCAACAATGAACCGCCCCTTTTGTGGCATATATTTAATTGACATACAAAATCGTTCTTCATATACTCCCACCGTGAAGAAAAGATATCGAACCAAAATCAAAGGAGGATATAAAAGATGAAAATACTGAAGATTGTTCTCGTTGCAGTTCTTGTTCTTATCATTGCCGGATTAACATGGGCGACCATAAGCTACAATTTCTATTCGCCGAAAGAGGTAAAAACCGCGCCGGACAAGGCAGACCTCAAATATTTCCGCGAAAGCTACGATGAATCAAGGGATGCTTTCAGAACCGCGGCGGCATCGCTTGCAAAAAAATATAAGTCCGCGTCGCAGGCCTCTTTTAATGTCCCGGCAAAAAATGACAACGACCTTACTGTGGACATGCTCTACATCCCGGCGCTGAAAAACAAAAAGGGCCTCATCATCATTTCATCCGGGGTACACGGAGTTGAGGGGTTCACCGGAAGCGCGGTTCAGCACATGATGATGGAAGAGTTCATGACGGGTGAAAATCTGGCTTCAACAGGATTTCTATTTATCCACGGGATGAATCCATACGGTTTTAAAAACAACAGGCGCGTGACAGGAAACAACATCGACCTCAACCGCAACAGCTCACCAACCGATGAGCTTTATAAAACTAAAAATGTCGGTTACCCAGCCGTGATGGATCTGATAAATCCTCAGGGAAGCGTCGATACTTGTTCAGCGGGAAACATCTTCTTCGAGCTTAGATCAATCCGCAAGATAGTCAGCGCGGGGATGCCGGTGTTGCGCCAGGCAATCCTGCAAGGCCAATACGAATTCCCGACAGGAGTATATTACGGAGGATCGGCACCAGAACCGCAGATTAAAAGCATTACCCCGTTTATTAAAAGATTCTCTACCGGGTATCCACTTGTTATGAACATAGACCTCCATACCGGATATGGAGAAAGGGGCACGCTTCACCTGTTCCCGGACGCGATAAAAGATAAAAAAATTAGGGCCATGATGGAGAAAGTCTTTGACGGCTACAGGATAGACTGGGGCGATAGCAAGGATTTTTATACTGTCACCGGAGATTTTCCGGGACATCTTGAAAAGATCATTACTACAGGCGCGTTTCTCCCCATGACTTTCGAGTATGGTACTCTCGATAGTCAGACCACGGTAGGCTCCATAAAATCGCTCCAGACAACGATATTGGAGAATCAGGGCTTTAACTTCGGTTATAAGTCGGACAAAAATAAAAACGAGGTTGAAATGAATTTCAGGGAAATGTATTTCCCTTCATCCCCGGCGTGGAGAACAAAGGTAATAAAAGATTCGCGAATTATGACAGAAAAGGCGCTGAAACAGTTCAGGGAGCTTTAAATCATTACATGCTGCTGTCAATAATCTGTTTGGCAGCAGCATGCTATGGAGAACTGTAATCAGGCCATTAAGCTGAAGCCGTATTATACCATACAAAAACGAATCGGAAGGAGATGATTCCGTACAATGACTGCACCCGGCGCAAAGCATTTAATGCCCACCGCTTTTATTGATTCTGATAATACAAAAATAATCGAGTATTCCAGATCGCACTCGAATAATGCGGCAGGGCATAGACAAAATGCAGTAAGCCTGTATTACGCTGTCCGCGACGGTGTCCGGTATGACCCCTATTCGTTGGATATGACTGTGGAAGGCCTTCGGGCGAGCACCACACTAGCCAACGGCCGTGGCTGGTGTGTGACCAAAGCTGTATTGCTTGCGGCCTGTTGTCGGGTGGCGGGCATCCCAGCCCGTGTCGGATTTGCCGATGTAAGGAACCATCTGACCACAGAGAGACTCCGTCAGATAATGAAGACAGATGTATTCTTCTGGCACGGCTATACTTCCATTTATCTGGAAGGCAAATGGGTCAAGGCAACGCCCGCCTTCAATATAGAGCTTTGTGAGAAGTTCAGGATAAGACCACTGGATTTTGACGGCACAGCTGACTCCATCTACCACCCCTTTGATCTCGAAGGTAAGAGGCACATGGAATACCTGAATTACCGGGGCGAGTTTGACGATGTGCCCATGGATCAGATGATCGCAACATTTCTTGAAAAATACTCCATGGACCAGGACTGGAAGAATGCCGACTTCGATTCCGACGTGGACAAAGAAGTGGGACATGGCAGTAATCGGGAACGTTTTTAATTTCCAATTTTACCTGCTTAACTAGAACTCCCCATATCCTGACAGGATGTTATAGGAAAAAAACATGGAAAAAGATTTTATTGCACTAATTGACGAATCTATAAAACTTGAATTGAATGTCGCTGATCTATACATGCTTTTTTTAAAATTGTTCCCGGAGGACGCAGATTTCTGGTGGAAGCTGGTATTGGAAGAGAAAAATCATGCCGCCCTTATCCGAAGCGGGAAGGAATATTTTGAACCGCTGAACAAATTCCCGCATGACTTATTGGCAAATAGCCTGCAAAAAGTGAAAGACACAAATAGTAGTTTAAAGTCTATGATCAAAAAATTAGAAAGCGTCTCTCCGTTGCGACAGGAGGCATTTAACATCGCTTTTGAGATTGAAAATTCGGCAAGCGAACTGCATTTTCAAAAATTCATGAATAAAAAAGAAGCAAACTTAAAGATAGACGATATCTTTAAGCGGCTAAATAAGGATGATAAAGATCATGCCCTGAGAATCTCTTCCTATATGGAAAAACATGGTATTCCATGGAAAACAGAAAAATCACGGGTATGAACCCCAAAGCAAACTTTGGAAACATATTCCGCAGCAAGCTACGGAGTATTATATCCTGCGTATGCTGGATAATTCGACCAACAAACTTCAGCGCACTTAGCTTCGCATGTGGGATAATTCAACTAACAGATATTACTGCACTGCATTTGTAACATTGAGTTTCATTAGAATTGGAGTTTCACAATGAATGATGAAAAACTTTACATTGTGATGATGGGCTTGCCGGCAAGAGGTAAATCCACTCTGGCCATACGTTTGCGGGATGCCTTTCGAAGGGATAGAATTACCACAAAAATATTTAATAATGGCAACCTCCGGAGATTGTACAGCCCTCTTCATGAAACTTCACTGTCGGAATTTTATTCTCCCGAAAACGCTTCAGCTGTAGAGGTCAGAAAAGGGTTTGCTAAAATCAACATGAGAATGGCCAAAGCATATCTGCGCGGCTCAGGCCAGGTTGCTATTCTTGACGCAACCAACGCCAGCCGGAAGCGGAGGAATTTGATCGAGGAGTTCCTGGATGATTATCCGATTCTTTTTATTGAATGCGTCAATGATGACGAAGAAATCCTCGGCCTGAACATATTGGAAAAGACTAAACTGCCTGATTTTTCTCATCTTAACCGCCGGACGGCAAAAGCGGAATTTATAAAACGGATTGATTACTATCGCCTGGTATATGTTCCGCTTTCGGTGGAAAGAAACTATATGCGGCTGGATTCTCTGCACAATAAAATTCTCGAGGAAAAGCATAGCGACACGATAAGCCTCTATCCCCGAATTCGGGATTATCTGGTCACGGATGTGGTCAAAAATCTCTTTTTGATCCGTCATACAGAAACAAGCTATAACGTTGCCAATCGCATCGGCGGCAATCCGTCATTAACGCAGAAGGGAATCAGGCAGGCGCAGTCTTTGGGACGTTTTTTTCAGAAGGTCCGGGTGCCCTATATTTTTACAAGCAGCAAAAAAAGGACTATGCAAACGGCTCAATTAATAGCATCCGAGCAAGAAGATTGCACAATTATTCCCATCAAAGAATTTGATGAAATTCATGCCGGCATTTGCGAAGGGATGACCTATAAGAGCATTGAAAAGAAAATGCCTCAAATATTCCAGGGAAGAGAAGCGGATAAATACTCCTATGCGTATCCCAATGGTGAAAGTTATGAAATAATGAAACCGCGAATCGAGGTGGGAATTAAGAAGGCCTTTCATTTGAACCGACACTCCGGCAACATTATGATTATCGGTCATCAGGCTGTGAATAGGATGATTCTTTCTCATTTTCTTTACCGGCGCGAAGAAGATGTTCCATACATATACATTCCGCAAGACAGATTTTACCACATCGTATCCATTCAGGATAAAAAGTTATTTGAAATGAAAAGTTATGATTAGCAGCTATCCCCCACCTCGTTAAAAAAAATGAAAACTATCTCTTGACAAGCAAAAACAGACCCCCTATACTTCCCCACATCGAAAAAAATATTTTCAAAATAAAAAGGAGGATTTTGTCATGAGTCGATCATTTTTACGGAAAAGTTTGGTTGTGTTTTTTGGATGCGCAATTATCGCCTTTACTGCCGGTGTCGGATATGTAAACGCAGCTGCCGTGGGTGATGTTGTATCTAACCCTCAAATAAAGGATGCAGAAGATAATCCGGCAACCATTCCTGATTTTGGTACTAAAGTGCTTGGGATAACCTATGCCAACACGGGTGCATCTGATTTAGGTGATCCGATAGCCGATGCGACTAAAGCAAAAAAATATGACAAGGCTGTTTACACAGGATTAGGTGTTGCCAATCTGAAGGACTCGCCTGTTCCCAACTTCATTATTCGAAAAATAATCAAGGGAAAGATCGAGAAATATCAAGCCACAATCCTGACCGATGCTGATCTTACACTTCCAAAAGCTTGGGGTCTGGGCGATGTCAACGATAAGTCGGTGTTTATAGTGATTGGCAAAGACAAAAAAATCAAATTCATAAAGTTTGCCGATAAAAAGAATCCGTGGACTCCCGCGGAAGTAACCTCTGCTATTAAAGTAATTGATGATCTGGTAAAGAAATAGTAGCAGTAAAATTCAGTTGTGAACCATAAAAAACCCTCGGCCTCCTCTGCATGGCGGCTGAGGGTTTTCTTTTGTAAAGCATATTTCCCCAACCAATAAATATATATTCAAAAAGCAGGTTAACATAAAATAACAGTTTAATTTTCTTAGCTTTATTGTTTGTTTTTTTATCATTATTATTTCTTGACACGTCTTAAATAATAATATAATCATTTCCATGACTGAAAGTCAGAGTAAGTGAATATTGGCAATTGGCTTTTACAAATCTGCTTTCTTTTTGCTAAAATTTATATAATGAGGGATATATACTTGAGCTCGCAGGATAGAAGAGAAAAGGAAAGAGAAAGTCGGAGAAGCGCAATTTTGAAAGCCGCGCGTAAACTTTTTTTTGATCGAGGTTTCAAACATGTAACGGTTGATAACATTGCCGCCAAAGCTGAAGTCAGTAAAGGTTCTGTATATCTTTATTTCAAAAGCAAAGAGGAAATATACACCCAAATATTGATTAACGATAGTATTGCCACTTTTGAAGACTGGAAAAATAAGTTTTCGGATGGGGATATGTCGGCGGAAGAACTTCTGTGGGCATTTGTGGATAATTATATTGATTATTTTCTGGGTGATAATGAGCTCTTCAGAATACTTATGACATTCATGCTGCATGCGGACGATATGATTCTTACAGATGAACAAAATTCTCAACTCCTTCAGACTACAAATGAAAACATTAAGTTCGTTTCTGAAATACTGCAAAAAGGAATTGATTCCGGTGAGTTCTTGCCAATAATCAATATTTGGCAGACGCAAAATGCAATTTGGGGTTTACTTAACGGGATTATTTCCCTTTTTCTGTTTATGGGCAATCCGGCAAAACGCGAGGAAAGAATCCGTTCAACAATCAAGAATAGTTTAAATAGTATAATTAAAGGACTAAAAAAGTAAACGGCTAAGAGAGAGGTGCCTTTTTATGAAAGTCAAGGGAAGCCGGATTTGATCGTCAAGATCAGAAACGTATTTCCATAAATTAATTTTTAACATGCTCTCCGATCCATCGCTTCTAAAGAATTTCTCCATGAAGGATGGACAATGGGCGCCGCTGGAAACGGTTGTGCCTCCCGTGTTTGGAAAGGATGGGTCCATGAAGGGTATATTTGTTAATTCTGAAGAAAGGAGAGAATAAGCGATGAATGTCAACAGAAGAGGTTTCTTGAAGCTTTCCGGCGCAGTAATGGCGGTAAGCGGTTTAGGCATAAGCCTGAAGCCGATAGCCGCGCATGCCCAGCCGTTAAAGATCAAATACGCTAAAGAAACCACCACCGTTTGCCCTTACTGTTCCGTGGGATGCAGCATTATTGTATCCGTCCGCGATGGCAAGGTCATCAATACAGAGGGGGACCCCGATAGTCCCATTAACAAGGGTTCTTTGTGCAGCAAGGGCGGCTCTATCTATCAAATGGCCGTCAACGAGAATCGCTTGGACAAACCGCTTTACAGAGCGCCTTTTGCCACAGAATGGAAAGAAGTCGAATGGGATTGGGCGTTAGGCAAAATCGCCAAAAACGTCAAAAAAAGCAGGGATGCCAGCTTTAAAAAGACAAACGCTAAGGGCGAAGTTGTCAACCGCACCGAAGGAATTGCCTCGGTAGGCAGCGCGGCGATGGATCTCGAAGAATGCTTTACGTACCAAAAATTCCTGAGGGGGTTGGGCCTTGTTTATATAGAACATCAGGCCCGTATCTGACACAGTCCAACTGTACCGGCTCTGGCAGAGTCGTTCGGACGCGGCGCAATGACCAACCACTGGAATGATTTTAAAAACAGTGATGTAATTCTGATTATGGGAAGCAATCCGGCTTCCAACCACCCGATTTCTTTCAAATGGATTCAAGAAGCTATAGATAAGAGAGGCGCAAAGCTGATCTGTGTGGACCCGCGGTTTACTCAATCGGCGGCTAAGGCTCATCTCTATGCCCCACTGCGGTCAGGTACCGATATCGCTTTCTTAGGCGGTATGATCAAATACATTCTAGAAAAAAACCTCATCCAGCATGAATACGTTGTCAGTTACACCAATGCATCTTTCCTGGTAAATCCGGCGTTGAAAATGCCGGGAGAAAACAAAGGAGTCTTTTCCGGATTGACGGATGGCAAGTATGAAAAAGACACCTGGGCATATCAGGTAGATGCGGAAGGCGTTATTAAAAAAGATAAAACATTAACAGATCCAAACTGTGTATTCCAACTGCTGAAGAAACACTACTCCCGTTATACTCCGGAGCTTGTTTCCCGGATTACCGGAACACCCAAAGATAAATTGCTGGAAGTCTACAAAATTTACGGTTCTACAGGAAAGCCTGATAAGGCCGGTGTTGAGCTTTACGCAATGGGTTGGACGCAGCATACCGTGGGCGTTCAGAATATTCGAACGATGTGCATTATTCAGCTCCTTCTTGGTAACATGGGTATAGCCGGCGGCGGAGTCGCGGCCATGCGAGGAGAATCCAACGTTCAGGGTTCTACTGATCACGGTCTTTTGTTCCATATCTGGCCCGGCTATCTTGGCGCTCCGACAGCATCAATGAAGACACTCAAAGATTTCAATGAAAAGCGGACACCGAAAACAAAGGAGAAAAACAGCCTCAACTGGTGGAAAAATACTCCGAAATACGTGGCAAGTTTTCTGCGTTCCATGTACGGCACTAATGCAACTCTAGAAGAGGCATATCAGCTCATGCCGAAACTCGATGACGGCGCCAACTATTCATGGCTCACGATTTTCGACCAGATGTATAAAGGCAAGTTCACCGGTTTCTTTGCCTGGGGCATGAACCCGGCGTGCAGCGGCGCTCATTCCAATAAAACCCGTCAGGCGATGACCAAGCTCGACTGGATGGTCAACGTCAACCTGTTTGATAATGAAACGGGCTCCTTCTGGCGAGGCCCTGGAATGGATCCCGCCAAGGTTAAAACAGAAGTATTCATGCTTCCCTGTGCTTCATCCATTGAGAAAGAAGGCAGCATAGCAAATAGCAGCCGATTAATGCAGTGGCGTTATAAGGCGATCAGTCCTGTTGGTTTATCCAAGCCCGACGGGGATATTATGAGTGAGCTTTACTTTAAGACTCGGGATCTCTACGTCAAGCAGGGCGGCCCGGGAAAAGAAGCATTAACCAAACTTACATGGCCCTACGGTAAGCAAGTAGGTCATGAATTCCATTATGAACCAAGGAAAGTTGCCGCTGAAATCAATGGTGTCTTCCTGGAAAATAAGAGAATGGAGAATCCCACTAAAAAGGGTGAGTTTAAGGAATTCAAAAAAGGTGATCCCGTACCGACTTTTGCCTGGCTGCAGGATGACGGATCAACATCTTCAGGTTGCTGGGTCTATTGCGGCTCTGTAGGTGAAAAGGGTAATCTGGCTATGCGCAGGGGAACGAAAGATACCTCCGGTATTGGCCTGTATCCCGAATGGGCTTGGTGCTGGCCGATAAACCGCCGCATCATTTATAACGGCGCTTCCGTTGATCCCAGTGGTAAGCCTTGGGATCCCAAACGGGCGGTTATCAAGTGGGATGGTGAAAAATGGGCAGGTGATGTTCCCGATGGCGCTGGGAATCCAGGCGCGGGAAGGCCGCCGTTTATTATGAAACCCGACGGTGTGGCCAGCCTTTTCGGTCCGGGCTTAACTGATGGTCCATTCCCTGAACACTACGAACCACTGGAGTGTCCTGTGGAGAAAAACCTCATGTCGCCGCAGAAGAACAACCCTGTCATCAAGCGTTTTGACGCGAGTGGCGTGGGTTCCGATATGGATGTTTATTCCGGTGTCGCCAGTTGCGATCCCCGGTTCCCCTTCATCGGCACAACTTATCGAGTCAGTGAACATTGGCAAACCGGTGTTCTTACCCGTTGGTGCCCGTGGCTCGCGGAAATGCAGCCGGGAATGTTTGTAGAGATGAGCCAGGAATTGGCTAAAGAAAGAGGTATCGTAAGCGGTGATAAATGTGTAGTCAAGTCCGCGCGCGGTGAAGTGGAGGCAACGGCAATTGTTACTCCCCGCTTTAAACCATTTAACATTGATGGCAATACAATTCATGAGATTGGAATTCCCTGGCATTATGGCTGGATCACGACAGCCGACAGGAAATATAATCCCAATGATAAGAAGCCGGAAGTCAATACCTTCGGCGATGCCGCAAATATCCTGACATCAACCATAGGTGATGCTAACACCATGATCCCGGAGAGCAAAGCTTTCATGGTTAATGTTGTGAAGAAGGGAGGAAAGTAACATGGCTGAGAAAATTAAATTATACGATGGTTCCAAATGTACCGCCTGTCGCGGTTGCCAGCTTGCCTGCAAGCAGTGGAACGGGATGAAAGCGGGCCAGACTTTACAAACTGGTACTTACCAGAATCCACCTTCTTTGCAGCCAAATACTTATATGATTATTCACTTTCAGGATTATGTTGATCCTAAAGGTGAAGTGAAATGGCTCTTCCGCAAAGAAGCGTGCATGCATTGCACCGACGCAGCCTGCGTGACGGTTTGCCCCAGTGGCGCTCTTTATTACAATAAAGATTTTAAAACCGTGGGCATGGACCGGGAAAAGTGTATCGGCTGCAAAGAATGTGTCGCGGCCTGTCCGTTTGAAGTTCCCCGTTATGATGCAAAGACGGATAAAGTTTACAAGTGCGATATGTGTGAAAGCAGGATTAGCAACAAGCTTGATCCTGCGTGCGTTAAAGCTTGTCCCACCGGTGCCCTCAAATGGGGTGATAAAGAAGATATAATGAATGCTGCGGCCAAACGTAAAGAGCATCTGGGAGTGGTTGCTTCCACCTATGGCGATAAGTTTGTCGGTGGAACTCATTTTATGTATCTTCTGAAAGAGCAGCCGGATGTTTACGATGGCATCAAGAAAAATCCAAAAGTACCTCTTTCTGTTACTCTGTGGAAGAAATGGGTAAAGCCGCTGAGTTTGCTGGCTGCAGGTGGTGTAATCGGAGGTTCCTTTCTCCACTATGTTCTGCACGGTCCCAAAAGACCAGATCCGGAAAATATAGCACAAGACGAAAAGAAACAGGGGGGTGCGTAGCATGAAAAAAGGACTGATTAAAGTTACTTCAGGATATGAGAGATTTGTCCACTGGCTGCTGGCTATTTCCTGCTTACTCTTATGCTTCACGGGAATGGGGATGATGTATAAATCGCTCAATTTCTTTGGTGTAATTATGGGCGGATTGTATGGCCTTAAAGAGGTGCATGAAATTACCGGTTTGGTTTTCGGCGTTGCACTTGTTCTGGCGATTATTATGTGGTGGAAAGAAGCTGGAGTTTTTGTTTTCCCGGAAGATCTCGATTGGTTTAAGACAGCGGGCGGATATTTGTGGCATGTGGATAAAGTAGCCGAAACTGGTAAATACAATCCCGGCCAGAAAATGTTTTTCCTTACCATCGCCCTCTTTGGCGTGCTTATGCTTGTCACCGGATTCTTCATGTGGTTTCCGGGATACTTTCCTTTAGGAATGAAGCTTTTCCGCTGGACGTATCTGCTGCATGCATTAGGATTTTTCGTTATCTTCGCTTTTTTCTTTGTCCACCTGTATCTGGGTACCATTGGCAATCCCGGAACTGTTCAGGCGATGATTACCGGCTGGGTAACCCGTAACTGGTTGAAGAAGCAACATCCTAAATGGCTTAAGGAAATGGAGCATGAAGGCACACTGATTGTTTCCGGCGCAAAGAAGTAAGACAACGATAGGCTGGAAGTAACTATTTGAAAATTGAAAGAGGCTTGGAGGAAATATGCTCCAAGCCTCTTTTTTTGTCAAACGCAAAGCCTGATTTTCCAGATATTGTAAAAATTATTTTTTCTTTGTATCGTCGTTATAAAATGATATAGAGACTCAAATTTATACTTACTGGAAATACAGCCCTTGAATAACGCAGGAAAAATGTCATATGAAGAGCTGTTCGCCCGCAATTACGGCGTCCTTTCCGAGCAGGAACAGGATAGGCTCCGCAAGGCACGCATCCTTATCGTCGGTTGCGGCGGCATTGGAGGCACGGTTGCCCTTATCCTCGCCCGCGCAGGCATTGAAAAGTTTATCCTCGTTGAGTTCGATGCTTACGATACAACAAACATAAACCGTCAGATCTCTTGTTTTGCCGACACTTTGGGACGAAACAAGGCGGAGGTAATCGGGGAAGATATACTGCGGATAAACCCCCATGCCCAAGTTGAGATTTATCCTCGGTTGCTTGATCACTCGGAAATTGCCAAATTGATTCCAAGGGTTGATGTTGTTTTTCCCGCCGCCGACGACTTTGCCTTCAGCATTCTCGTTTTTCGCGAGGCAAAGCAGCAAGGCAAACCTGCCCTTTTTGTAGTGCCTTCAGGAACATGGGCCAATGTCAGCATCATTATGCCCGACGGCCCCTCCATTGAAAAGGTCGAGGGCATCCCACCGCTTAAAACGTATGAAGAACTAAAGCAGATGTTCCAAACAAGGAAATATAAATTAGGCACATATTATTACACCTTTCTTGCCGGCTGGCGAATTGATTACTACCGACGATTTCTGGATGAAGACCTGCCACCCACACAACTATGTCCTTTAGTATGGCTTTGTTCTTCGATCGGGGCATTCGAGATTGTCAAGCTTGTCTCCTGCAAATGGAAGCCCATAGCCGCTCCCCGTTTCTGGTTTATTACACAAAACAGGATAAAAGTCCTGAACATCAATGGCATATCCATGCATAGCTTCCTTCTGTGGCAAAGGAGATTGCATTGGATGCTATTTCAAACGCCGCTGAAGGGTTTATTAGAAAAGCTCCAAGACCTCTGCTGGAAGTATTATTACCGGTTGATGAAGCATCTGGAATAAAAGAGGTCTTTTGACCTGTCATTTCCGACTTTTTAAGAGTTCATCAAAATTGGTGTTTGCTAAAACATTAATGTTCGGTTAGGGTATGAGCGAATTTAGGAAAAAATACGATCATGTATTTGAATCAAACCAATATAAGGGGGAGATATGAGTGATTTGGTAAAAGAAGTAACAGCAGGGGGCAAGCCTTTGAAAAAGGTTTATGTGGCCATCATGCTGTGGTTTGTAGGCCGGGCCGTCCAGGCCGCGGCAAAAGCGGATAAGGATGTAAAAAAGGAATTTGAGGCATTGCCCGATGACTTTACTTTCGCCCTTGGCGTACTACCCAAAGGTCCATGGATGGTTGTAGGCAAAGAAAAGGGCAAAGTTAAATATCTCGGCTGGAATCCGGATGTGAAAAAGCTGCACTTACGGCTGGACGTCAAGGGCATAGAGTCTGCCATCCTCATGTTCACCTTCCAGGAAAGCACAACGGTTGCCTTCATGCACAATCGTGTGATAGCCAACGGCGAACTGCCTTATGCTATGGCGTTTATGCGTATCCTGGACATAGTGGAGACGTACCTGCTTCCCAAGATCATTGCGAAGCTGGCCGTAAAGAGGTATCCAACACAATGGTCGTTTGGCCGGAAATACGGCGGCAGGGTTTGCGTTTATACCCGCGCCCTTCTCGGCTTTTAAGGAGGCATTTATGATTTTTTCAGATAGTTTTGAATTTACCTGTCCGATCAAGACAAATTCAGGAAATAAATCCCTGGAACACCTTCCTGTGGAACTTGACGCGCTTAACGCGAAAAGGCCACTGGTCATCACCGGCAAGGAGCTGGTGTGCAAGTGCATTATCAAGAAATTCGCCAAAGCCTTCGGCGATTCCGGTATGACCATCGGAATCTTCGATGGCGTTACCGAAAATCCCGACTGGAAATTAATTGACGACCTCAAAAAAACATACAGTGAAAAGAAGTACGATTCAATCATCGCCCTGGGAAGTGGTGTCATTGTTGACGTTGCCAAGATGCTTAATATCGCGGTGTCGCTAAACGTAGATTCCAGGAAAATTGTCAAAGATCCAAACGTTAAAGGGCCTTTAAAACCCCTTGTTGTAGTTCCGACAGCAGCAGGATCCGGTCTGGAAACATCCCGGTTCGCGCATTTTCAGGGAACGGTTTTCTCTTCTTTTCATCTGATGCCCGCCCTTATCATCATCGATCCGCGCATGACACGGGCTGAAAGTAAAGAAGAAATGGCCGTCGCAGCTCTTGCCGCTTTCGCCAGATCGGTTGAGGCATATATCGCCAAAAGCAAAAATCCGCTTACGGATGCCTATGCCTATGCCGCAATCGGGTTTGTAGCGGGGAATATCGCAGCCGCCGTGAAGAAGCCCTGCAACAAAAAATCGGCGCTGGCCATCGCCAACGCTGTGGCTATGTCCGGCACCGCCATGTCCAATACGACTGCGGGACTGATCAGCAATCTCGGACAAGCATTAGTTGAAATGTTCCAATTACCATATGGAATCGGCATGGGAATCTGCCTGCCCCATATCCTCGCCTACTACCAGAAGAAGGGCGGTTACAATATCGCCTCGTTGCTTCTGCCGCTGGCCGCTCCTGACCAATACGCCGCTACGCCGGATTCTTCCAAGGCGGACAAGGCACTGGCAATCGTCGGCGATATGATCAAAGAGTTATACGAAACTATGGGAAATAAAATACCAAAAACCTTAAAGGCCGCGGGAGTTCCCCAATACATGTTGGAAGACATCCTGGAAAAATTGAGTCTGGCGGATGATGCGACCTTCGACAAGGAAGGTTATCTTAGCGTAATTAAGAGCGCCTGGGAAGGCAAACCGGAAGCTTAAGCCGGAAAGGAGTGAAAAATATGTTATTACCCGAATATTATGAATTTTGCTGTAGTGTAAAGCTTGTTGCGGGCCACAAGGCCTTAGAAAGGATACCCGCGTTGCTCGCCGATTTGGGCGCAAAAAAACCTTTGATCATCACGGATAAAGGTGTAGCAGGCGCCGGCTTGATAACTATTGTAACCGAGTCGATCAAGTCGGGGGTCACTATCGGCGGAATTGCCGACAATGTCCCGCCTGATTCCGACCTGAAAGTGGTCAACGAATTGGCTGGTATGTATAAACAGAAAGAATGCGATTCGATTATTGCCGTGGGTGGCGGTTCCGTTATGGATACCGCCAAAGGCGTCAATATAATCGTTTCTGAAAACGCAACCGACCTGATGAAATTCAGCGGCGCAGGCGCACTCAAAAGAGCCTTGAAACCCCTGATTGCCGTGCCGACAACGGCGGGAACCGGTTCAGAGGTAACACTGGTTGCTGTTATCAAGGATCATGAAAAACATATAAAAATGGCCTTTACCAGCTATTTTTTATTACCCAATGTCTCGATTCTAGATTCCCGTATGACAATGACCATGCCGCCTTTTATAACTTCGATGACAGGCATGGATGCCTTGACCCACGCGGTTGAGGCCTATTACTGTCTCCAAAAAAATCCACTTAGCGATTCTCACGCCTACGCGGCAATTGAGATGATAAGCAAAAACCTACTGACCGCGGTAAAAAATCCAACGGATAAAGACAGTCGTCTGGCCATGGCGGTAGGAGCAACTCTTGGCGGCATCGCCTTTTCCAACTCCATGGTGGGGATGGTGCACAACCTTGGGCATTCCACCGGTTCCGTATGCGGCGTACCTCACGGCATCTGCATGTCTATTCTTCTGCCTTACGGCCTGGAGTATAACATGCACAAATCGGAAAAATTCATCGCCGAACTTCTGCTCCCTCTGGCTGGACCTGACATTTACAGCAAGACGCCCGGAGATAAGAGGGCTGAAAAAGTAGTGGAGCTAATTCGAAAAATGAATGACGACCTCTACGCTGCAACGGATAAGCGGCACGCGCGTTGTCTCAAGGAAGTTATGGATCGCGACGGGAAACAGATGGTGCCGAAAGAAAAGCTAATTGAAATAGCTAAGGCGGCTCTTTCCGATCCGGCATCAGCTTATAATCCTGAGGATGTTGATTACGAAGATAACTTGATGGTGCTGGAAGCGGCGTGGGAAGGCAAGCCATTAGACAGAACTAAGATAAAAAAAGGATGACGAACATATAAGGAGGGATGATATGAAACAGGCATGTATGGGCAAGATCCTTAATGTTGATCTGACCCGCGGCGAAACAAAAGAAGAGATAATTTCTGATGATGTATATGAAAAGCATCTGAGCGGCATAGGGCTGGGGGCTTACATCCTTTACAATCGCGTTCCCGCAAATGCTGAGCCGCTCGGCCCGGATAATATCCTCGGTTTCTGTTCGGGGATGCTGACGGGTACTGGAAGTTTTTTTTCAGGACGATGGACGCTTGTAGGGAAATCGCCTCTGACAGGAGGCTGGGGAGATGCCAATTGTGGAGGCACATTTTCTCCTGCTATAAAACGTTGTGGTTATGACGCTATTTTCTTTTCGGGCATCAGCCCTAAACCTGTCTATCTTTACATCAAAAACGACAAAGCGCAGCTCTTAGATGCAGGCCAGATTTGGGGCAAGGATGCTGTGGAAACTGAGGAGCTCCTTCAGGATAAGCACGGCAAAAAGGCCGCGGTGGCCGTTATCGGCCCATCCGGAGAAAAGCTTTCCCTGATTTCAGGGGTTTGCAATGATAAGGGAAGAATCGCGGCACGATCCGGTTTAGGAGCTGTAATGGGTTCTAAAAAACTCAAGGCAGTGGTTCTTGACGGCGTGCAGCGCATCGAAGTCAATGACCTTGGGGCAATCAAAAAACTGAGTCAAAAGTGCGCCAAGTGGGTCACCTTTCCTGTGCCGCTTTTCCCCGGCGCTATATTCGCCTATGTGGGAAGTTTTCTGAGGCTTACCTCTGTGCTGTTCCCCCAGGACGGCATGCTCTACCGGACAATTTTGAAAAAGTGGGGCACTGTCGGAATGAATCAGGCTTCTGCAGAGATGGGTGACGCTCCTTTAAAAAACTGGGGTGGCTCCAATGTTGATTTTCCTATCAAGAAATCAAAGAAGATCAATCCCGATTTTTTCACAGATGTTGAACTTGTCAAATATCATTGCTACTCCTGTCCGCTGGGATGCGGCGGCATCTGCACTTTGAAAGGCAAATACGCCCACACCCACAAACCGGAATACGAAACGACACTGGCTTTAAGCGGTCTTTGTATGAATGAAGATCTGGATTCTGTGTTTTACCTAAACGAACTTTTAAACAGGGCCGGGATGGACACCATCTCGGCAGGTGGCACAGCGGCCTTTGCCATTGAGTGTTATGAAAATGGCCTCCTCACGAAAAAGGATACGGATGGTCTGGAACTAAAATGGGGAAATACCGAGGCAATAGTCGCTCTCATCAAGAAGATGATTGCCCGGGAGGGAATAGGCGATCTGCTTGCCGATGGCACTAAGGTCGCGGCAAAAAAGATCGGCAAGGGATCAGAACAATACGCCATTCATGCGGGCGGCCAGGAACCGGCAATGCATGACGGCAGAAATGATCCTGGTTTCAATCTTCACTACTGCGCCGAGGCAACACCCGGCAGGCATACTCTCGGCGCTAATCTTTACTACGAAATGTTTCAACTTTGGAAAACCGTAAAAGGATTGCCCAAGCTTAGTCCTCTTTACACGAAAAACAGCAAATACATATTAAGTGATGAAAAAACACAATGGGCAGTGGCTTGCAGTAAGTTTATGAGTTTGGCCAACGCCACCGGCATGTGTCTTTTCGGGCTCTTCCTCGGATCGAAGAGGATTCCGACTTTTGCCTGGCTTAACGCGGCAACGGGTTGGAACAAGACGCCTGAAGAATACATAGAGATCGGAGAAAGAATTCAGACGATCAAGCAGGCTTTCAACTTCAAGCACGGTATCGACCCGAAAACCTTTAAGATCAACGAGAGGGCTCTGGGCAGGCCGCCGCAGAAGGAAGGCGCCAACAAGGGCAGAAGCATGGATATCGAAAAGATGATGAGCGCATACTGGAAGAAGTTTGGCTGGGATGAGCAGACAGGAAAGCCAACTAATGAAACTATCAAACGCCTCGGCATAAGTTAGGAGGGATCATGTCACATACAATAACGATAAAATGTAATGGCTGCGGCGCGTGCGTAAAGATGTGCCCGGCGGATGCCATTTCGGGAGAAAAAGATAAGCTCCATCTGATAAGCGTTGCTCTTTGCATAAATTGCGGTGTTTGCGGCAAGATATGCCCGGAGGCGGCCATAAACGACCAACTCGGAGCAGTATGTCGCCGGATGAAGAAATCGGAATGGAAGAAACCACGCTTCGAACTCAAGACGTGCGTGGCTTGTATAAACTGCATCGAAACGTGTCCTACGGGAAGCATCGGATTTACGGGACGTACGTTACCCAACGATCCCCACAATTACCCGTGCCTGGAAAATGAAAGGACCTGTATCGGTTGCGGCTTCTGCGCCACTGAATGCCCGGTTGAAGCGATTGCAATGGCCTAATCCTGACTATGGATTAGCTAATCTTCGGCCGGGTATCCGGTAATCTGGGCAATCCTGCGGTAAATCGGTTCCATGACGCTAAATGACTTCTTATAAACGTCATTGAACAGCTGTGTGTAAATGCGATGGCTTTGCGAGTTGGGCGTGAATGTCCTGCCTTTTCTGACCATAGCTGCCACCGCTTCTTCGCATGTCGCATACATGCCCGTACCAACGGCCGCGTCCATAGCCGCTCCCAGCGCCGCGATCTCGGAGGTCTCCATGCGTGAGGTGGGCAGGTTGAACATGTCGGCCGCTATCTGTACTACAATGTCGCTGCGCGAACCGCCCCCGCCGACACGGATCTCCTTGATGGCAATACCGGTCTTGCTCTGGACAATCTCCTGCATGCGCCGCAGCTCGAAACAAATACCTTCAAAAATCGCCCGGTAAATGTGTGCCCGCGTATGGATATCTCCAAACCCGATGATCGAACCCTTGGCGTATTTGTTGCTCACCGTAGGAGACCAGTACGGCTGAAGCATTAGACCCATGGAGCCAGGAGGGATATTCCGAATCACTTCGTCCAGCACTACCTCGGGCGCCACCCCTCGCTTCTGCGCCTCGATGGCCTCGCGGTGTCCGAATTCCTGCTTGAACCAGGTTACCATCCAGAAACCGCGAGTAATAAACATCTCGATATTCCATGCTTTGGGAACCGCGGCAGGCCAGGTAAAAAATCTCAACTGTCCGTCACTGATATATTTTCGTGTGATCACATCCATGCATGTACCCGTGCCAAAGCTGATCACGGCAATGGACGGATCGATGCCGCCGGCCCCGAGGAGTTCGCACTGCTTGTCGCCTGCTGCTACCACAACCGGCAAGCCTTCCGGCAGTCCGGTGGCAAGAGTAGCATCCTTGGTGATATACCCCAGCACCTTGTCCGGAGGATAGAGGTCAACACAGTGACTTTTCTCGATTCCCAAGGCTCCATAGATGAAGTTCATGGGCATGCCATACAAGCGTAATTCCTTGTAATCAAAGGGGTATATGCCGGATATCATGCCGTAGGAATCACGAAATTCTCCCGTTAGCTTGCGGACAAAAAAACTCGTTGCTTGAACAAACTTGTGCGTCTTGCTGTAAATATCCGGTTCGTGCTGCTTAATCCACAGGAATTTGGAGTTCTTCTGAGCATACAGCAGAGCCTCAGTCTGGCCTGCCAGTTTGATAGCGAGTTTGCTTACCTTACCAAGGGGTGGCACATGGGCAACCGTGCGCTGGTCGAGCCAAAGGATCGCCGCCCGCAAGGATTTGCCATCCTTGTCCATGGGGATGACTGTGTTGCGCTGGCTGGTAAGTCCGATACCGCTGATCTGCCGGTGATCGATGTCGATCTTGTCCATAAGCCCCTTGCATACCTGGCAAAGCTTGGCCCAGTAATCTTCCGTGCGCTGCTCGGCCCAACCGGGCGCCAGGGAAAAGTATGGTTCGTAGTCGGCCTGCTCTAAAGCGATTTGCGTGCCGTGACGATCGAAAAGCACCGCACGGATACTCTGGGTTCCGGAATCGATGGCAATGATATAGTTTTTATCATTCATGGCTATGCTCAGTCTCCAAGTCCGAGCTTGCCGCCCGGGTTCATGATGTTGCGCGGGTCAAAGTGCTGTTTCAATGCCTTCAATACCTCCATCTGTTCCTTGCCCAGATGCGTTTCCATCCATGGTGCGAGAAGGCGGCCCACCCCGTGGTGGTGGCTCAGCGAACCGCCGAATTTCTGGATCTGGTCGATGATGCCGCTCTGGAAAGTGAGATATTCTTCAACATCCATGCGGGCAAAAAAGATGAAGTATAGATTGGTCCCCTGCGGATAGAAGTGCGAGGCATGAGTCATGCAAATTGTATCCGGACGACTTTTGATATAGGCGCGAACACCTTCATGCAGGCGGTGCAGGTTTTCCCAGGTAACACCGGCCTCGAGAGTATCGAGCAGGATGCCGTAATCGTTTAAATCCTCGCGCATGTACGGTTCTGTATAGCGGGTCTTCTCCCATTTGCGAGCGGCATAACTGCCCAGGGAGATGGCGCCATATTTACGGGCAATGCGCTTGATTTTGCGAGCCACCAGGCGTGTGTAGTCTTTATCGCCTTCGACATTGCCTATGCTCAGGCAGCGCTGCATGGGCTTGAACCCTCGGAGTGCAAGGAACGAATCCACGATGCCCGGCATTTCGTAGAGCTTCAAACCCCGATCGGTTTCTTCCGGGTCGGAGATGCGGAAGATGGCGGGCTTGCCGAATTCGGATTGCATAACCTCGCGGCTGGCGTTCACCGCCGCCTCCCAAGTGGGGTACATGAAACTGAAGCGCTGTCGGTTTTCGGGCATGTAACGGAAGATTTTCATGGTAACCTCGACCAGAATGCCGAAGGTACCCTCCGAGCCCTTCATAATGTCGTTGATCTTCGGACCTGTGGCCGTGGCCGGATAATCCAGTGTCTTGAATGTCCCTGCCGGGGTGATGTATTCCTGGCTAAACACGATATCGTAGGCGTCGCCGTAATAGGTCGATGCCTGGCCGGAGCCCAGTGTTACGATCCACCCGCCTACCGTGGAATACTCGAAGGACTGCGGGAAATGGCCACAGGTATAGCGTAGTTTAGTTTTAAAGAGTTCCGGAGATTGATTCAGGGCTTTCTCATACGCCGGTCCGAACATGCCCGGCTGAACGCGGGCCGTCTGGTTGAGCTCGTTTACCTCGAGGAGCTTGTTCATGTGCGTGCTTAGGACAAGTGAGACGCCGCCCTTGAACGGCCGACAGCCGAAGTTGCAGGAGGAGCCACCACTGAAGATCGTTATGGGGATTCGTTCGGCATCGCAGTATTGCACAATCTTCTGCACATCTTGCTTATCGCGCGGATGCACTACCACGTCGGCCACCTCACGGATAATGCCCTGACGGAGCTCTATAATCTCCTCGGAGGTCTTGGCCGATGAGTACTTTACGCGGGAATAGTCGTCCAGGGCAACATTTTCCTTGCCCACAATGGCTGCGAGTGCCTCGATCTGTACGGACTTAAGCGCCGGCGGGCGGTTTAGGACTACCGGAGCATTACCCTCATCCTGCTTTTTTAAGAAATCGGCATCGCTCATGTGGAAATCCTGTTTCATCATCGTGACCCAGGCATCACTCGGATGCTTGAAATGATTAGGATCGCCGTATTTGGCGATGGAGCGAAAAGTCCCCTGATCCGGTGCCTCTTCTGTCCAGTTCGGTCGAAAGTTTTTTAATTTCATCATGTCCTCCTTTTTATCTATACTCACCTTTATTGTATTATGCCTCCGGCAGCTTCAGTAAATTATTCACATCCGCAATTTCCTGCTTAACTTTGCCGGCATCCCAGTTCAATTCTTTTGCGGCAATGGCAGCGACTTTTTGCAGCACTTCATCGCCGGGATTACCAAGAGTGCCGATGCCGGTGCGGCGCATGACTATATCGGACAGAGTACGGGCCATTTCGTGGCGTATAGCATACGTGACCTGCGCCAGAATCTCGCCATCGGCATTGACTACTTTGGCAAGGGTCACATTTTCACGCGCCAGTTTGAGGATGGCGTCGTGCTCGGTGCCGTAATTTTTACCAAGATAGTCCAGGGTGTGTCCGGCAAAATCCTTATTGTCTCTTTGGATGCTCAGCATAAAAGTGTTCATATCGGGTATGACGCATCCGGACAGATGGTGTTTGTCGGTAATGCTCTTTCCCAGTGAGCGGCCAAGCTTTGTAGCCACAGTCTTGAGGCAATTTTCAGCCAGTCTGCGGCTGGTGGTATATTTGCCACCTTCAACCGTAATCATACCATTCAGCCCTTCTTCGGCGTTGTCATAAATTTCATACCGGCGCGAGCATACATACGTCTCTTCAGTCTGATCCTCTACCAGCGGTCGCAAACCTCCGAAGGTATGTCGAACGTCGGCAAAGCTTAGTGTCCCATCGCCAAAGGAGGCATTGACCTCGGCGATTAACTCGTCGATACTTTGCCGCGTTACCCGGTATTCATCCGGGTTGCCGGTGAAAGGTTTGTCGGTGGTGCCAATCAGTGTATATCCCCGCCAGGGAATCAGGAAGAAGTGACGTCCCGACTGGGTCATGGAGCCGACCATGTACTTGCCGGAAATCAGCTTCCTGCCGGTGATGACATGAATGCCTTCAGATCGGCGCAGCACGCAGCTGTTGGTATTTGATTTGGCCAGACCCAGCATGATATCAGCCCATGGCCCGCCGCAGTTGATGGTTAGAGTGCCGCTTATTTTGTGCGTGGCGCCACTTAAGAGATCTTTTGCCCGCACGCCGGTTACTTCCTGCCGATCATTGAAAAGAAAATCATCAACCTGAGCATAGTTGGAAACCTTGGCGCCATAAGCAACTGCGGACTTGATGAAGGCCAGCGTCAACCGCTCGGGGAAGATGCTGGCGCAGTCATAAAAAATCGACGCACCGGTCAGGCCTGCAGCGCGCACGTTTGGTTCTCTGTGAAGTACCTCCTGCCTGGAAATGGTTTTATGCATGGGAATCTTCTTGCTTTTATCCCAGGTAAAATTCTTGTCATAGGAAAGGACGTCGTACATCAGCATGCCCACCTTCACGACCCATTTGTTGTTCTTGAACTGCGTGCTGTTGTGCGTCATCATCGCGGGCATGGGATAGACGAAATTGGGCGCGATATTTTCAAGCACTCGTCGCTCCCGCAGCGACTCACGCACCAGTCCGATCTCGCCGTTGGCCAGATAGCGCATACCGCCATGGATCATCTTGGAGGTTGCCGCCGAGGTAGCCCACGAGAAGTCCTTCTTCTCCAGCAGGGCTACCTTTAACCCCCTTGTGGCTGCTTCATAAGCGACCGAGGCCCCTGTAATGCCACCTCCGATGACGATGACATCAAAATGCTCGTTTTTATAATTCTCGATAAATCGCTGCATGGTTAATTCTCCTTTATTGTTTGACTGTCAGATGAGCCTTCACGGCTTGTTCCGCATACAGGAGCACATCCTGCATAACGCGGCGGGCGGTTTCTGGTTTCCGGTCTTTGATGGCCTCATAAATCTCACTGTGGAACAAGCAAGACCTCTTGATATTGCGCTCGTCATTGAAATAAAGCTGACCGATTTCGCGGTGGAGCTGATTGAAAAAATTGAGCATGATGGTGTAGACCAGGTTATGTGAGGCACGGACAATCATGTGATGGACATTGATATCCCTCTCCGCTATGGGCAGATCGTCGCGGTCGATCACCCGCTTTATTTCGACTAGTTCGGCAGCAGTGCGCCTTTGCGCCGCCAGGGCGGCTATTTCCGGAACAATTGTGAGGCGTGCCTCCATTACATTGAGAAGTGTCTCATTGTTCCCGTCCATGCTGACGGCAGTCTTGATGAGATCCAGATTGCCGCTCTCCAGAAAGTTTTTGGCATAGACACCGTCGCCATGGCGTATTTCCAGCAGCTCAAGATTTTCGAGCTTGCGCAGGGCTTCGCGTAGGGTTGTGCGATTAACATTGAAGGTCTCAGACATTTCGCGTTCAGGGGGCAGCTTGGTGCCCGGCATTATGGTGCCGTTCATGATCTGCTTCTGGATGACGGTCACGATTTCCTCGTGGAGCCGAAAACGCGTAATTGGCTGAGCAAACGCAGCATTAACAGACATATTGAGACTCCTTCTGGACATCATTTAAACAGTTAATTGGTTCAGTGATCCAACCACTAGACAATTTTCAAGCAACTGTCAAGGAAATTCTTGCCCTTTGAGGTGCTTTTTGTTGATCTGTTAGTATAATGAACACTAAAATAATTCTTGACAAACTATTTTCATTGCTTTAATTACTACCAAAAAGGTAGTATATCTAAAAACGAAAGAGTATGAAGTGAAATTATCAACAAGATCAAGATACGGATTACGCATGATGGCCGATTTGGCCGATAATTTCGGGACAAATCCCGTTTTTTTGAAAGATATTGCCAAAAGAGAGGATATTTCGGAAAAATATTTGAGTTTGATTGTTATCCCCTTGCGCCAGGCCGGTTTAATTCAATCCACCCGCGGTGCTCATGGCGGCTACAGTCTCACAAAGGTTCCGGATAAGATTACCGTACTGGAAATATTCGACGTGTTGGAAGGGGAAAATTGTCTGGTGGATTGTGTCCAGAATCCCGGCGAATGTTCACGATCAAGTATTTGTCCGACTCGAGATGTATGGTCGATGCTGGGGGAAAAAATCAGGGACACATTAGCTGCCGTTACTTTAGCGGAGTTGGTCAAAGTAAGAAGAGAAAAATCTCAAAATAATTTAATGAGCGATATATAATTTAATCGATCATTGTGTTTCGCAGAAGATTAAACGTTTCGCAAATGGTTGTCAGGCTGGATACTCTATGAAGAAAAAAGTTATGGTGGCCGTAAGTGGTGGGGTCGATTCGTCCGTAGCTGCGTTACTCCTCAAAGAGGAGGGTTATGACGTTACGGGAGTTACCATGTGCCTCGGAATAAAGGAAGATGGTGACCGCACCCGTTGCTGCGGCCTTGATGCCATAGATGATGCCAAGCATGTATGCGATCAATTGCAGATCCCTCATTTTGTTTTTGATTACGCGAGTGAAATGGAAGAAAGAATAATCAATAAGTTTGTTGCGGAATACCAAAGAGGACGGACACCGAATCCCTGTGTTGATTGCAACCGCTATTTAAAATTTGGATCGCTTTTGGCTAAGGCAAAAATTATGGGGTTTGATTACCTGGCAACCGGCCACTACGCCCGCATTGAAAAGCAGCAGGACGCCTTGCATTTACTGCGTCCGAAAGACAAGGTTAAAGATCAGACATATTTTCTGTATCCGATAAAAGCGGAAGATTTATCTTCTATACTTTTTCCCTTGAGTTCTTTTAGCAAAGACGAAGTCCGAATGCATGCAAAAAAGGCCGGCCTGCATGTGGCGCAGAAAGCAGAAAGTCAGGATATTTGTTTTGTCACTCAAGGCGATTATCGTATATTCTTTCAGGAGAAAAAAGTAGTTGCCGTTGGTGGTGACATTGTTGATGCGGCCGGCAATATTTTAGGAAAACATAAAGGAATTATCTATTACACAATCGGCCAGCGCGGCGGTTTGGGAATCAGCGCGAAGACACCGCTTTATGTAGTGGAAATTGACGCGGCAAAAAACAGAGTCATCGTTGGCGAGAAAAAAGATTTGTACTCCATTGGGCTTTTTGCCGGTGATGTAAATCTTCTCACAGAAGATTTACCCGCAGAAATGGAAGCCAAAATTCGCTACCGGAAAAAAACGGCGCGCTGCGCGGTTAAAAAAGAAGATGATAAATTAAGGGTGGTGTTTAAAGAAGCGCAAGAATCGATTACGCCTGGTCAGTCGGTTGTTCTTTACACAGGAGATGAAGTTCTTGGTGGTGGAGTAATTGAGAAAGTAATAAAGATTTGATATGGAATATTTGAATGCAATTATTATTGACCGGGAAGAGAGAAAATCAGCCGATGTGCCGGTAAGCCAGGAAGTTCCGTTGACTATTGAGGTAAATGATAAGGAACTGGCAACGCTCTTGAGCAGTCCGGAACATATAGAAGATCTGGTGACGGGATTTCTTTATACATCCGGTATAATCCAGAATTTAGCGCAGTTAAAATCTATTATTTTAGACGATCAGCGCTGGAAGGTAAATGTGACCATCGAAGGTGGGGGCTTTGCGGATGATATGGTCTTTAAACGAATTTATACATCGGGCTGCGGGAAAGGCGTGATTTTCCATAATCCTCTGGATTTGATTAATCGGGTAAAAATAATCAGTGACTTTAAAGTTTCTAGTCAGGTTATTAGGGAATTTATGAAAACATTTCAAAAACAATCACAGGAACACCAGTTAACGCATGGCATTCACAGTGCTGCGCTGGCTTCTAACGACGAGGTTTTAATTTTCCGCGATGATATTGGCCGGCATAATGCGATTGACAAAGTTGTGGGTTTTGCCCTGTCTAACAATATCGGTTTCGCAGATAAATTTCTTTTGACGAGTGGGAGAATATCCTCGGAGATCCTGTCTAAGGCTCTCCGGTGTCGAATGCCCATTATAGCAGCAATCGGCGCTCCGACAAATCAGGCGGTAAAACTGGCCTCGCAAGTCGGCCTGACTATCGCCGGTCTGGTGCGAGGACCGAAAATGATTGTATTTAGTTGTGAAGAGAGAATCATTTAATCTTCGGAATTTCGATTTATTAATAATTTAGAGAGGATAAAAGAATGAGTAAAATAGATAACAAATTAAACATTGATACTTTAGTTTTACATGGTGGGCAGGAAGCTGATCCGACAACAGGATCAAGGGCTGTCCCCATTTACCAGACGACATCTTATCAGTTCAGAGATACCGATCATGCGGCCAGTCTTTTCGGCCTCAAGGAATTTGGTAATATTTATACGCGGCTGATGAACCCGACAACTGATGTGCTGGAAAAAAGAATTGCCCTGCTGGAGGGTGGAGTTGGCTCGCTGGCAGTAGCTAGCGGTCAATCGGCAATAACTCTGGCGCTGCTCAATATTGCCCAGGCGGGTGACGAAATAGTTTCCGCGGATAATCTTTATGGCGGAACATATAATCTTTTCCACTATACTTTCCGGCGGTTGGGCATAAAAGTGAACTTTGTGAAGTCTAACGATTTACAGGCATTGGAAAAAGCAATTACTGCGAAAACTAAAGCTGTGTATGCCGAATCAATCGGCAACCCGAAGCTCGATGTAGCCGATCTGGAAGGCATCGCCGCGGTTGCTCATAAGCACGGCATTCCCGTTGTTTTGGACAATACAGTATCTCCGTATCTGTTGCGTCCCTTTGATTTTGGTGTTGATATAGTTGTTTATTCCGCGACAAAATTTATCGGCGGACATGGAACGTCTTTGGGTGGTCTGATTGTCGATTCCGGGAAATTTGATTGGACCGGCGGCAAGCACCCGCTGATTACCGATCCTGAGCCGAGTTATCACGGTCTTAATTTTGTGGAAGCCTTAAAGCCCAATGGCAATATTGCTTACATAATTAAAGCGAGAGTTGTGCTCCTGCGTGATTTGGGGCCGGCGTTATCACCGTTTAATTCATTCTTGTTTCTGCAAGGATTGGAAACATTGCATTTGCGTATGCCGCGTCATTCAGAGAACGCGCTGGCGGCAGCAAAGTATCTGGAAAAAAATCCGAAAGTGAGTTGGGTAAATTATCCGGGATTGACTGCAAGCCCCGAGAAGACGAGAGTCGGCAAGTATCTGAAAAAAGGGGCTGGCGCGATTATTGGGTTTGGTATCAAGGGAGGCGCGAAAGCGGGGAAAAAGTTTGTCAATTCGCTGCAATTGATTTCGCACCTGGCAAATGTCGGCGATGCCAAGTCTCTGGCGATTCATCCGGCTACAACCACGCATCAACAGTTGTCCGAGCAGGAGCAGTTGGCGACAGGCGTGACACCGGATTTTATCCGGCTTTCCATCGGGCTCGAACATATCGACGATATTATTGCTGATATAGAGCAGGCTTTAGCACAGACATAACATAATAAGGTGTCATTGTCGGAACACGCTTCGGCAAGGACACCTTATTTGTCATTCCGTCGAAAAACGGAATCCAGACATTATTAATTTGGAGATGACTTATGAAAAATATTTATACAGATAACGCACAGTCCATCGGCAATACGCCGCTGGTGAAACTGAATCATGTGACAGATGGAGCAAAAGCCAATGTGTTTGCTAAGATCGAAGGGCGCAACCCAGCCTATTCGGTTAAGTGCCGCATCGGCGCCGCAATGATCTGGGATGCCGAGAAGAAGGGACTGCTCAAACCGGGTGTGGAAATTGTTGAACCGACCAGCGGAAATACCGGAATTGGTCTGGCTTACGTGGCGGCGGCGCGGGGATATAAGCTGACTCTGACCATGCCGGAAACAATGAGCATTGAGCGCAGGCGCGTGCTGGCGGCATTTGGCGCCAATCTGATTTTAACTCCGGCGGTTGATGGCATGAAAGGGGCCATAGCCAAAGCTGAAGCGATTGCGGCATCAGACCCGAGAAGATATTTTATGCCCCAGCAATTTAAGAATCCGGCCAACCCGGCCATTCATGAAAAAACAACCGGCCCGGAAATCTGGAAGGACATGGAAGGGACCATTGATGTACTGGTATCGGGAGTCGGGACCGGCGGCACAATTACCGGGATTTCCCGCTATATCAAAAATAAAATGGGAAAGAAAATCATCTCCATCGCTGTCGAACCCAAAGAAAGCCCTGTTATAACACAGAGAATTGCTGGACAGGAACTCAAACCGGGGCCGCATAAAATCCAGGGGATTGGCGCCGGTTTTATTCCGGACACCCTGGATTTATCCGTGGTTGATCGCGTTGAATTAGTGGAGAGCAACGAGGCCGTTGATTTTTCCCGAAGATTGGCCAGGGAAGAAGGAATCCTGGTGGGAATTTCCAGCGGCGCGGCAGGTGCTGTGGCGGTAAGACTGGCCAAACTTGACGAATTCAAGGATAAAAATATCGTTGTAATTTTCCCCGATGCCGGAGAGCGTTATCTTTCCACTGTCCTGTTTGAAGGTATTGGTGTTTAAGGGCAAATTGATATAATTTAAAACTAATTGTTCTATTGCGACAGCGTAAAGTAGAATGTCGCTCCTTTTTCCGGTTTACTTTCCGCCCAGATTTCCCCGCCGTGGCGCTCGACAATCCGTTGGACTGTGGCAAGCCCTATTCCGGTACCGGAGAAGTCGGTGTTTGTATTAATGTGCTGGAAGGCGCCGAATAGTTTATTGATGTGGGCCATGTCAAAACCAACACCATTATCACGGATAAAGAGAGCTGCTGTTCCATCTTTCAAGGTCGCCCCGAATTTGATTGTGGCACGCTCTTTCAAAGCGGTAAATTTCCAGGCATTGTCAATTATGTTTTCCAGGGCAATCTTGAGCAGGAGTTCATCACCGTCTATGAGAATGTCCTTTTCGATGGTTACCACGACTTCTCTATCTGGAAATTTAAGCCTGTATCCTTCCATAATCTCTTGGACAATCTTGCTCACATCAATGGATTGACGGTTAATTTCGATTTTGTTCAAGCGCGACAGTTTCTTCATGTCGTCAATCAATTGCCCCATGCGTTTTGTTTCTCTCAATATCAGTTCGAGATAATTATTTTCTGTGTCATCCGCCTTTTCCTGATATTTATTTTTCGCTATATCGCATAATTCTTCAATTGATCGCAGAGGCGTCAATAAAGCGTGACAAATAGTGTAACTAAATGCCTCCAAGCGCCGGTTCGCTCCTTCTAGGTTCCCGGTACGTTCTAAAATCCGCCTCTCCAGTCTTCCATTGAGTCTGCTGGTTTCCTGAGCCATTTGTTGAAGATCTTTTATATATTGGCCGTGTACCATGGCTGCTTTGCCATCAGAATGAAGAATGGGGACATCCAAAACTGCCGGCATTTCACTTTTGACCGTTTTATCGATTAGCCCAAGAGATTCTTTTTTTGATTTTTCCGGGAAAAGAATATCAACTTTTTTCCCCAAAACTTCCTCTTTTGACCAGCCGGTCATCTCTTCAAATACGTGGTCGAACCGAACTATTATTAAATCTTGATCCCACACAATTAAGGGAATATTTTTATGACCGTCTCGGTTCTCCGGATAATTTTGTGTTGCCTCAGCTATATTTTCCACTTCAGGGATTTTTATCTCTAATGGCGGTTGTTCATTTTTATTTTTAAATATAAAAATTTTTCTTAAATATATAAGGCCGACGCTAAGTATTATAAATAACAAAGAGAAAATTACTATTATCGCAGCCGGGCTCTTGGCTTGTTGCGGACTTAGGTTACCCTGGAAATTTCGCTGCACAATAGCCAGCCAGCCTGTAGTTCCAACTTCGGCGATGGATAGATAACTTACTTCCTGATTTGTTTGTTGATTTTTAATTTCAAACTGCTTTTTGTTTTCCGTCAACGCTTTCTGAACAACCGTAAATAGTGAATAACCGGTTATTTTTTTCTGAAAATCAGATTTAGTGTCAAAAAGGATATTGCCTGCCTGATCGATAACATACACAACAGTCTGTTGGTTAAGCGATGTCCACTTTGCCGGGTCGGCAATAAAATCTAATTTTTTGTATATGGTCAATATGCCAAGAGGCTTTCTTTCTTCATCAAAAAAAGGTACAGAATATGCCACAACTATAGGTTTATCACCGGTCATGACTTGAAAAACACCGGAAACATGAGGTTTCCAGTCGGTGCTTGCCCCTTTATGCCAGTCCCGGTAAGAAAGATCAGCTCCAACAGGAAAGGCTGGGAAATTCGCCCAAAGAATGCCTCTTCTGTCTGTCATAAGTGCCAGATTAAAATCAGAATCTTTCCTTAGCAAAGCAAGTTGTCCGCGCGCTTCAGTAATATCCTTCTTTTGAGCTGCATCAATTAATGATTGTTTTTGGGCATAAGAAGCAAGAAATTCCAGAACCTTGTTGTTTTGTTTCGCGATAGAGCCTGCAATGGCAATGGCGTTTGCTTTATCGGCAGACAGCAGATATCTCTCGGTATTTTTATATTGCGGATAAACTAAAAAAATAACTATACTTGTGATAAGGAAAAATAATACAAGGATGCTGATGATGATAAATTTTGGTTTTACAAAAAAATCATCAAAAGCGGATGAATTATTGTTGAAATTTTTGTCTATCATTGTTTTTAACTATACGCTATTACAGAATTAATCAAGTATTTTTATGTTTTTTTGTGTAATTAATGAAAATATTCACCGGATAATGATTGATTGTTGTGGCTGGATTAAGCAAACTTAAACTTTAAGGGGAAAAAAATATGGAGATAACGGCAGCTCGGATTTATAAATCCATTGAAGCAATTCGCAAGCAAGCGCCGGTCGTTCATAATATTACCAATTATGTGGCGATGAACAGCACAGCCAATGCGCTGCTCGCTATCGGGGCATCGCCGGTAATGGCACACGCGCAAGAAGAAGTCGAAGAAATGGTTAACATCGCGCAGGCTCTGGTGATTAATATCGGCACGCTCAGCGAACAGTGGGTGGCCTCGATGTTTAAGGCTGTGCACCAAGCCCGCAAAAAAGGCATTCCCTTAATTCTTGATCCCGTGGGAGCCGGTGCTACAGTTTACCGAACCAGGACGGCCCGGGAACTGATTGAAAGCGGACAGCCAAAAATCATTAGGGGAAACGCCTCTGAAATAATGGCTCTGAATGATGATCAATTCAAAACAAAAGGTGTGGATAGCGCAGCTGCTTCGAATGCCGCAATCGCCTCAGCGCAGAATATTTCTGAAACGCATAAATGTATAGTTTGTATCAGTGGAGAGACAGATTATATTATCGATAGAGAAAAGATTTTGAAGATAAAAAACGGTCATCCCCTGATGACTAAAGTTACAGGCTTAGGCTGCACGGCATCGGCTCTATGCGGCGCTTTTACCGCTGTGGAAAAACTGCCTTTTATGGCAACGGCCGAGGCGATGGCGGTGATGGGCATCGCCGGAGAAATGGCTGCTGCTAAAAGTTTTGGTCCCGGCAGCTTGCAAACAAATTTCCTGGATACTCTTTATCGGTTGACGGAAGATGATATTAACAAACACCTAAAGATTGAAGGGTGATCATGCGCGGTGTTTATCTCGTTACTGATCGAAGCTTATGCCTTAATAGAACGCTTACCGACGTTATTCTGCAGGCGGTGCAAGGCGGTGTTGCTTATGTGCAACTGCGGGAGAAAGACATTTCCACGCGTCTTTTTGTCGAAGAAGCAATGGCCATTAAAAAAATCCTCAAACCCCACAGCGTGCCATTGATTATTAATGACCGGGTTGATGTCGCGCTGGCCTGCGGGGCCGAAGGTGTGCATATCGGGCAGGAGGATATGCCCTATGAGATTGCCCGCAAGCTTATAGGGCCAAAGGCCATCATTGGATTATCTGTGGAAAACTGGACAGATGTAGAAGAAAGCCAAAAACTTGATGTCGATTATATCGGTGTCAGTCCTGTCTTTCCCACACCGACCAAAACTGACACCAAAGAAGCCTGGGGACTTGCCGGGCTTGCCAAAATTAAATCTTTCAGCCGTCATCCTCTCGTGGCCATCGGCGGCATTAATGAAGCTAATGCCGGAGAAGTCATTTCCGCCGGTGCCAATTGCATTGCTGTTGTGTCGGCCATTTGCTCCGCGCCCGATCCTACCGCGGCAACCCGCAACCTTAAGAACATAATCGATACTATTCATAATTAATAATGTTACAATTCTTTAACGCTATAACGCTTGACAAAGCAACACATAGTAATTACTACTTAATTAATAGGAATCATTCCTAATAATTAACATTGGAGGGAATAAATGAAAAGACTAATTGCAATTTTAGCGGTGGCGGCTTTTCTGGTGTCCTGTGGTTTCGCATTGGCCAAAGATTATGAATTGACCAAGAAAGCCGGTGATTACAACGTCCAAATCAATATTGATAAAAATCCTCCGGTAACGGGCATCAACAAAATGAATGTTGCCATCAAAGATGCCGCAGGTAAGGCTGTTACTGATGCCGCGGTGGCTATTGATTACGGCATGCCCGCAATGCCCGGCATGGGGGCAATGAATTACAAGACCAATGCTACCATCAAAGGCGATAGCTATCTGGCCACAATTAATTTTTCCATGTCCGGTCCCTGGTTTATTAATATTAAGATAACCCATGGCGGAAAAACACAAACGGTAAAACTGAATGTCGATGTCAAGTAGTTTGTTGAAAATCTGGCTACTGCTTTTAGGCTTTTTCCTTCTGGCGGCATCTTACGGTAATGATGATCCGGTGCTTGCCTCTTTGATCGAAGAAGCGCTGAAGAACAGTCCGGAAATTCAGGCATCATATTCCCGGATTGAGGCGGCACGCCAGAGGATTCCACAGGCCGGGAGCTTACCCGATCCGCAGTTTACATTCGGTTATCAAAACGAAAGTTTCGACCGTTACACCTACGGCGAGATGTCCGGTTCCCAGTGGATGTTTTCCGCCTCCCAACAGTTTTACTTTCCGGGAAAACGGGCACTGAAAGAAGAAATGGTCCGGTATGATGTTGAAAGCCTTACGGCCATGCATGAACTACTCAAACTCAAAACTGTGGCACGGGTAAAAGAGCTCTATTACGATCTTTTTCTTGCTTATAAAAATATTGATCTCATTTCCGACAAGCAGAATTTATTTGTTCGCATTGAGGATTTGACATTGGCGCGCTATAGCTCCGGTAAGGCGATGCAGCAGGATGTTATCATGGCGCAGACCGAAAAATACATGCTGCTGGAAAAAGAAGAAATGCTCAGACAAAAGATCCTGTCGCTGGAGGCGATGCTTAACGCCGCAATCGGCAGGAATAAGGGACAACTGGAAAGACCCAATGAACCTTCTTATCGGCCATTTCCACTGGAAATTGACGCGGCTGTTGATCTGGCACTGAAAAATTCCCCGGAAATCAGGTCACGCGGCAAGATGATTGAAGCCGCGGATACCAGATTGAAGATGGCACAGAAAGAATATTTTCCTGATTTCACCATCGGCGGCGGCTACTACAACCGCTCGGGTGATTTCAAGGATATGTGGAGTTTAACGGCAACAATTAACATTCCAATTTATTTCATCTCCAAACAGCGGCCGGCCGCTCTGGAAGCACAGGCCAATATCAGTCAGGCAAAACAGGAGCTGGAAGCAGTGAAGCTCATGATCGGAGCGGCGTTGCGGGATAATTATTCCATGCTTCGTTCGTCAGAAAAACTAATGGCTATTTATAAAAATGGTTTGATCCCCAAAAACAGCCAGGATGTTGAACAGGCACTTGCAGGATACTCCACAGGCAAGACGGAAGCAGTAACTGTTATTTCCCGGTTGAAAACGCTGCTCGATTACGAATCACTGTATTGGTCCCAATTTGTGGAAAGAGAAAAAGCTATTGCCCGATTGCACGCCATTACTGAGGGATTGACGGCGAGAGGTGAGAAAGAATGAACAAGAAATGCCGTATTATTACATTAAGTTTTGTTGGATGCATGGTCATGGTATTGTCACAACCTGTTTTTGCGCAGGATCATTCAGATCATACGACGCAACCAAAAGAAAATGTTAAAGTCAAGACTGCTTTGCCACAGACCAATTCACCAGAAAAAGCAACACAAGAAGTTCCACAGGTGGAAATCACCTCCGAACAGCAAAATCTTATTGGTGTAAAGACAGTCAAGGTTGCCCTGCGGCCCGTGCAGAAAGTTATTCGGACGATAGGAAGAGTTGAAGCGGATGAAGGCAGGCAGGCAACTATAAATTCGAAAGTCGAGGGATGGATAGAAAAGCTCTATGTGGAAACAACAGGCAGCCATGTTCATAAAGGGGAGCCGCTAGCTGAAATTTACAGCCCGGAACTGGTGGCAACTCAGCAGGAATTTCTTAATGCCCTGAAGTGGACCAAAGAGTCATCTGATGCCAATACAGCCAATAAGCAAGGGGCTACCCCGGAGCTGAGCCAAATGCTTGCCAAAGACGCGACGGCGATGCTTGCGGCATCCCGCCAGCGACTGCTTCTGTGGGATATTTCCGCCCAGCAGATAAAAAATATCGAAGAATCGGGAAAGACCATCAGGACATTGACTTTGTATAGTCCGGTTAGTGGATTTATTACACAGAAAATGGTTGTTGCCGGAATGAAAGTTATGCCCGGTGAAAAACTCTTTGATGTAGCCGACCTATCCAACCTCTGGGTTATTGCCGATATTTATGAATCCGAATTAGCACTGATTAAAGTTGGCAACAAGGCTTTGATTACTCTGGCCTATCTTCCCGGAAAAGAATTGCCTTCACAAATTGATTATATCTACCCCAGCATATCGGCAGAGACGCGGACTGTTAAGGTTCGGCTAAAATTAGCTAATCTCAACAATCAGCTCAAGCCGCAAATGTTTGGTAATGTTGAAATCAAAATAAATTTAGGCCGCAAATTAATGATCCCCGAATCCGCCGTGATTGATACGGGAAAAGGGATGGTGGCTTATGTTGATCTGGGTAATGGCGCTTTTGAGCCACGGGAAATAAAGGCCGGTTTAAGGACTGATGGATACGTCGAAGTATTGCGCGGGCTTACGGAAGGGGAAAAGATTGTCTCCGCCGCCAATTTCTTAGTCGATTCCGAAGCTCAACTAAAAGGTGTAAAACCACTTCCCTTGAAATAGCCTGAGGAAGAAGGTATCAACATGATCGCCAAAATCATTGAATACAGCGCCCGCAACAAATTTATCGTTTTCCTCATCCTGTTTTTTGCCGTGGTCTGGGGATTGTGGACACTTAAAAATACTCCTCTCGATGCCCTTCCTGATTTGAGCGATACACAGGTAATTATCTACACCGAATGGGCGGGACGCAGCCCCGATCTTGTAGAAGACCAGATTACTTATCCGATTACTTCCACTTTGCTTGCTGCTCCAAAAGTCCAGGCTGTACGGGGATTTTCATTCTTAGGCAGTTCTTTTATCTATGTTATCTTTGAAGAAGGAACGGATATCTACTGGGCCAGAAGCCGTATTTTAGAATACCTTCAGGCTGTAAAAAACAAAATTCCAGCCGATGTCAATCCTGTTTTGGGGCCTGATGCCACAAGCCTGGGCTGGGGTTTTTCTTATGCGCTTGTTGATGAAACAGGCGGGTTCGATCTTGCTCAACTTCGATCTGTTCAGGACTACACAATTAAGCTTGCGTTGGAAAGTGTGCAAGGTGTTTCGCAAGTGGCGAGCGTCGGCGGTTTTGTCAATCAGTATCAGGTCACAGTGGATCCCAATCGCCTGTCTGCTTATAATCTGCCTATCACCAAAGTCATGGAAGCCATTCGCAAGAGCAATCGGGATGTTGAGGGTCGGGTGCTGGAATTTTCCGGTGCGGAATACATGGTGCGCGGCCGCGGCTATATTAAAAATGCAAAGGATCTGGAAAATATCGCCGTTGGTTCCAGTGTGGGGGGAACGCCGATTTATTTGAAGGACATTGCCCGCGTGCAGCTCGGCCCGGAAATCCGCCGTGGAGTTGCTGATCTCGACGGCAAGGGCGAAATCACCGGGGGCATTGTAATTGTCCGGTTTGGCGAAAACGTTCTCAATGTAATCGAGCGAGTCAAAGATAAAATCCAGAAGGATATTTCACCAAGCCTGCCTAAGGGTGTGAAAATTGTTACGACGTATGACCGCTCTGACCTGATCAATCGATCCATTGCCACGCTCAAAGATGAAATTATTAAGCTGGCCATTGCGGTAAGCATTGTCTGTCTGATCTTTTTATTTCATCTGCCCAGCGCCCTGGTTGTTATTGTTACGCTGCCCATCGCTATCATCATATCTTTTATCTGCATGTACTATCTGGGTGTGACTTCCAACATTATGAGTCTCAGCGGCATTGCCATTGCTATCGGCGCGATGGTAGATGCCTCTATCATTATGGTGGAAAACGCCCATAAAAAGCTCGAAGAATGGGAGCAAAGTGGAAGCCCCGGCAGCAGGACAGATGTGATTATTGCCGCCGCCCGGGAAGTCGGGCCTTCTCTTTTCTTTTCGCTTCTGGTCATTACCGTCGGCTTTCTGCCGGTATTCACGCTGCAGGCTCAAGCGGGACGTTTATTCAAGCCACTGGCCTATACCAAAACATTTGCCATGCTCTTTTCTTCATTTCTGGCCATAACGCTGACACCGGTACTGATGACTCTATTTATCCGGGGAAAAATTCGCCCAGAAGAAAAAAACCCGGTAAGCCGCTTCCTGCACAAAATTTATGAACCTGTTGCCCATCTTGCCCTACGCTTCCGCAAGACGGTCATCGTTATTGCCATTATCATTATGGCTGTTACTGTTTATCCCTTTATGAAACTGGGATCGGAATTCATGCCGCCTCTTTATGAGGGCTCTCTTTTTTATATGCCGGTGACTATGCCGGGCGCATCGATTTCAGAAGCTGGCCGGCTACTGCAAATGCAAGACGAAATACTAATGAAGATTCCGGAAGTTGCTCAGGTCTTCGGCAAAGCCGGGCGTGCCGAAACGGCAACCGATCCGGCGCCGCTGGAAATGTTTGAAACAGTGATTAATCTTAAACCGGAAAATCAGTGGCGCAACGGAATGACCGTCGATAAACTCAAGGATGAAATGAATGACGCGCTCAATATTCCCGGTGTGGCTAACTCCTTTACCATGCCCATCAAGGCGCGCATTGATATGCTGGCTACAGGCATTCGCACGCCGGTGGGCATCAAAATACTCGGACCAAATCTGGAAGAAATTGAAAAGATCGGTATGAATCTGGAACAGCAATTACGAGATATTCCCGGTACGCGGAGCGTTTATGCCGAAAGAGTAGCCACAGGTTACTTTCTGGATATTGTCATTAACCGCGAAAGCATTGCCCGTTATGGCCTGGCGATTGATGATGTCAACGAAATCATTCAAACTGCCATTGGCGGAATGAATCTAACTACTACAGTTGAGGGCAGAGCGCGTTATCCCGTCAATATCCGCTATCCGCGGGAATTGCGCAATGATGTGGATAAATTAAAACGGATACTCGTACCGGTGATGACGGCCGGTCGCTCAAATCCCCCTTCCCCGTCGGCTATGACCGGGACTACTGAAAGCCTGCAGGTACCGCTGGGTGAACTTGCGGACTTTCGTGTGCTGCGGGGACCGACGGCAATTAAAAGCGAAGAAGGTCTTTTAACCGCTTATGTTTATATCGATATTTTCG
>Ga0208495_1000035_pt1 | contig 98314 bp, 65 predicted proteins | sample CryBogmetaGMA14M_FD_184551 | JGI IMG/M metagenome (GOLD analysis project Ga0208495, IMG submission 184551) | Freshwater microbial communities from Crystal Bog, Wisconsin, USA - MA14M (SPAdes) | ecosystem: Environmental > Aquatic > Freshwater > Lake | place: Crystal Bog, Wisconsin, USA...
TGAGTAAAGTCGACGCTTACCTGATCGGCAACAAGACCCTTCAGAAGAAAACCGAGGAGATCAGGAACCTCAAAGCCATCCGCGACCAGCTGGTGATCAAGTCCACTCAGTTTATGGCCCTGACAGGCAACAAGCAGGGACTGGGGAACATGGTAGTCTATGCAGTTCAGACACAGGCACATTTTACCGGTATCGGTGCGCTCCAGGTAAGCCTCGTAGGGAGCAAAGTAGTTCAGTCAGATCTCGGAATTGAGGAAATTGTTGCTGCAAGATTCAATTCTTCAAACATTTCCTCTGCCTTCAGCGCAGAAGAAGTACAGGCACAGTTTGGCTCGAAGGTGAATTCCTCTCCTGAATTAAGTTATGTCGTTTATGATAAAGCCAGTTTGCAGATATTTTATGTTTCCTCGGAAGAAAAATTACAGGTGGTTTGTGGCGTCGGCAACCTGCAAAGTGTGTTGTCCGGGAGTAATCCCCAGATTGGGATTTTAGAATTATGTGCTAAAGATCATATTGGTGTTGTCATGAATGCCAATGTATTTAGCAGCATACTCCAGTCCAGTGTTTTCGAGGGATTCATCTCAGCCAATCAATTGAATGTAATTCTGCCTGCCACACAACTGTCAGCAATAAATTCAATTGGCATTTCTGCCATCGGCAGCGGCCCGATTCCACTTGGGTATGGAGGCAATACAGCGCTTCAGAATCTCGTATCAGGGAATGCAAGCCTACAGCAGATTATCAGCAGTTCCGGGGCAATTCATGGATTAGGAGAAATACAGGGTGTAGCTCTGGGTGTCGTGGAAATTCCCTGATCCTGATTTACAGCGTAATCATCAAAACTTAGAGATTTTATCAGCTTATGAAATAAATCCAGGTGTATGAAACAATTCTATGGGTGGGCAACCACCCTTTTGCTTTTTAAAAAAAAGAAGCCACCCACCAGGGCAGCTTCTTATAGTCAGGGGAAGATATATTGAGTTTTATTCGAAGTCGGCTTCCATTGGAATAGAGGGTACCAGAGAGTTGAAATCAATTGGATCCTCAAAATCAGCATAAGCGGGATTTACTGGAACTAAATTCAGGGTTGCTATCATTTCATAATTCATTTCATCAAATGCAGCTTCAGAGGGCGTACCGGGTGCCAGATTCGCAAAATCAATCATCGCACTTGCGTCTTCAAAATCAGCTTCCATCGGAATACTGGGTGCAAGTGAGTTCAGAGTGATTGTTGTATTAGCATTTGCCACGGGTGCAGAGGATATTTCATTAGCTGCGAAAAGAATATTCATTTGAAGTGTCAGAGCTGCTGCGATTATAATTGTTGTTGCTTTCATTTTGCTTTATTGTATGAGTTTGATGAAGCAAAGATATATCGGATTGAAAGGCCGGAACAACAATATTCGATTGGAACAGGGTATAAACCGATGAACAGGGGAATGAAGTCGATGAAATAAGCATTGAAGGATGCTTTTTTTACATTTATCATTTATATTCTCCTTTCTTTTACTGAATCGGTTTTCCTACCGAAATATTCAATCTCACAACGTTAATCGCATACTCAATCCTGGCCCTGAGAAGGTTTACACGGCTTTCTTCAAGGGCGGTTTCAGCGTCAAGCAGGTCGAGGTTGGTGATGGCACCTGTTTTGAAAGAGACTGCTGCAAGGTTGAGCGCTTCATCGGCCTGTTTCACCTGAAGCATGCTTTGGTCGATCTTTTTAAGGGATGCAAGCAGGTTCGTTTCGTTTTGATATACTTCCGTGGAAATGTCCCTTGAGGTTTCTTCAATATCATTTTTTGCCATACCTATCTGTGAAGTAGCCATTTTGATAGAGTTACGCCTGCGAGTGGCGTCAAAAATATAAGCATTAAGCCCCAGGCCGGCAACAAGGTTAGGTGTTAAGGTATTAAGGTTTGGGAAATAGCCGTTCTTAATTCCGCCCTCAGCAAATGCCCCCAGTGTCGGGTTATCCATTACCCTGACTGAACGCAGGTGCAACTGGGCATGTTTTTCGCGCAAACGGGCCATCCCCATTTCCGACCTGTGATCCAATGCATAAATGATCAGTGAGTCAGGCTCGATTTCGGGCTGGGAAGAGACAAAATTTCCCTGCACTTTCAGATGGGTTGTTACAGGGATCCCCAGAAACGAGTTCAATATAGCCTGCTGGGTTTGCCTCGAGGCTTCAAGGTCTACTTTCTGGTTCTCAGCATTGGATAGCCGAACCTGGGTGGAAAGTATTTCATATTGCGTAGCGGAACCTGTCTGTTCTTTCCGGGTCACAAAATCAAGGTGTTTTTGCAGTGTGGAGATCTGGTTCTCTTTGATTTTGATGGCTTCCTGGAGGTAGATTAAAGTATAATAACTTACCGAGGTCAGGAGGGTCAGGCGCTGACGGACAAGATCCAGGTTTTTCTCAGAAAGTTCCTTCGTGGATTTTTCAAGCTGGACATTCCGCCTGGTCTTTTCAAAATCATAAACATTCTCATAAACACTTACAGAAGCGTTGTAGTTGTCATTTGGCGCCATTACAAAATGTCCAAGGGCCGGGATAGTCAGGGCCGGGACCGGATCTATGCGCGTATATCCCGCTTTGGCAGTAATATTCGGGTAATAACCCGACTTGGCCAGCCCCACGCCGGCTTCAGCTGCCTGTATAGCTTCCAGCGCCCTGCCCACGGTCGGATAATATTCCAGGACCTGCTTAAGGATCCGGGGAAGTGATAATGAATCGTTCACCGGGAACGATGGACCTTGTTGCTGAGGCTGGCCGGTTACAGTAAATGCCATGCCGGCTGAGTAAGCAAAGACAAGGCAAAAGATCAGATTCTTGAAGTTCATTGTACTAATTACGTTTTTGTATTTTAAGAAAGAAAACAGGAATTGAACTGACCAGGGTAATGATCGCTGCGATGAGAAAATCATCGCTGATCGATTGCACAAAGGCCTGACGGCCGATGTGAGACATGATAAGGATTTTGCCCTGCTGGACTGCGGTGGAAGCTGCACTCCCTACATTATGGACCAAAAAACTGCCCAGATTAGCCATTACACCTTTAAAAACCGGTGAATTCTGGTCCAATGCTTCCCCGTATAGTTGCGAATGATAGATTATGCGGGTTGTCAGAAGGGTTGAAAGCACCGCCACACCGAAACTGCCACCGATCTGCCGCAACACATTGATCAGGCCCGACGCCTGACCCATCTTTTCTTTCGGGACACTGAGCGTGGCAATGGCAGTAAGGGGGCTGAACATTAACCCCATGGCGACTCCGCGCAGATAAAGTGAGAACATGATAAAGGAATGTTCGGTCATATATGAGAGCTTACTGTTAATATAGAAGCTCAGGGCCAGTAATACTGCACCGGCTATGATAGGGATCTTCGGATTTATTTTATTGGAAATTATCCCTGCTGCCGGCGCCGCAATGCCTTGTATGATACCTACCGGGAGGAAAACAGAGCCGGCCTGGATGGCTGTATAACCAAGCGAATTCTGAAGATAGAGCGGAAGCAGGAAGGTGCTTCCGAACATGCCGATGCCAAAGATGAAAATTACAAGGTTACAGATGGCAAAATTGAATCCTTTAAATAAACTCAGGTCGATCAGTGGTTCACTGATAGTCAATTCAGTAACCAGGAATACGGCCAGGGCTATCGTTGAGATCCCGAAACAGGCCAGAACTAACGGTGAGTTCCACCCTGCTGAATTTGTGGCCGCATTTCCCTCAGTGAGAGCATACAGCAGGACCGGCAGGAATATACTTACCGAGAAAAATCCCACGGGATCAAACTTTCGGATCCTGGTATTCCGGTATTCCTTCTGTATGATCGCAGTGGCAAGCATCCCTGCAACACCTATAGGCACGTTCACATCAAAAATAAGCGGCCAGCTGAAGTTATCCACAAGGTAACCGCCGATGAGCGGGCCAAAAGAGACAGATGCAGCTGAAGCAATGGACCAGAAACCTAAAGCAACCGTTCTTTGTTCAGGGGGGAATTCCCTCGTTACAATCGCCATCCCCACCGGCATCAGGGCGCCTGCCCCCAGCCCCTGGATAACCCGGGAGAAAATCAGCATATCTTCGGTTGAAGAATAGCCGCAAAGGAAGGATCCCAGCGTGAAAAGAAACAATCCTAAAAAATACACGCGCTTATACCCGAAGCGGTCGGCCATCCAGCCCGAAGTCGGCAGCATCACCGCCAGGGCCAGCATATAAGCCGTAAGTACCCATTCAATTTTGTCGATCCCGACGCCGAAGGAAGCCATGATCTTAGGCAGGCCGACATTCACGATGGTGGCATCAAGCACGGCCATAAATGTGCCTATCATCACGTTTGCCAGCAGCCACCAGCGGTAGGATGGACTTTGATCATCAAACGTGGCGTTCCATGACCGGATACGTTCCCTGAACCCATGCAGGGGCTTAATCTTCGGCATGCTTATTTATAGATTTTAACCATGACCGACATTCCGGAAACCAGGCGGTGCATAACAGTAGTATCCTTGCTGTCACAATGATCAATAGAGATTTTTATTGGAATGCGCTGGGTAACTTTTGTGAAATTACCCGAGGCATTGTTTGGTGGGATGAGCGAAAACTGGGCAGCTGTATTCGTACCGATATTATATACTTTCCCAACAAAGGTTACTCCCGGGAAAGCATCCACAGTATACTCAGCCTGCTGCCTGTCATGTATTCCTCCGACTTTTGTTTCTTCATAAAATGCAGTCACCCAAAGCAGAGAGTCTTTCGTGATCGTATAAACCGATTGTCCCGGTTGTACTATATCACCCGGCAGCAGCCAACGCCTGGCTACACGCCCTCCGGCAGGGGAAAAGATTTTTGTATTCTGAAGCGAGGTCTCGATAGTACCAATCTGAGCAGCAGCGGTCTTGATAGTAAGCGACGCGCTCTCGATCTGTGCTTTACCTACAGCCAATTGCGCCCTGGAAGCATCAAGCTGTGCAACAGAAGCTTCGTATGTTTTGCTGATATGATCGAACTGCTCCTTTGCGATCACCTTGCCTTCGTACTGAACGGTTGCCCGATCAAGGTCCTCTTTAGCCTTATCAACATTGATTTCCTGAACCCTGATGCTTCTCTGATCCAACTCGTACTTGGCATTGGCCTGGGTAACTGAAGCGATGGCCTGGTCCCGCATGGCCATGGCCTGTACACGCTGAGCCACCAGGTCGCTGCTGTCGAGTTCCACCAGCAGCTGCCCCGCATAAACGGTATCCCCCTCTTCAGCCTGTATCCTGATAATCCTGCCAAGGATCTTCGAACTGACCGATACCCTGTCGGCATCGATATAGGCATCATCTGTAGAATAGTATTTGGTGTATTGACGGTACCAGTACCAGCCAAAGATGAGAACGGCTGTTATAACTATCCCCAACAAAATATAGGCCCTTAATTTTCTGAGCTTTGAAGAAGCCTGATTTTTTTCTTTCGCCATCTTAAGAACAAATTATGGAGTAATTACTTTATTTATTTTTTATACTGCGGATGAACAATTCGACAAAACCCTTTTGTTTTTCGAACATCAGGTCATAATCTTCTTGTGTAAGCTCCAGGATTGGCCGGTTGCGGATTACAATCATACGAAGCCCGTGGAGGACCTCAAGGAACAAACGGGCTGTCGCTTCCACTTTTTTAATTTTAAAAACTCCTGTCTTTTTCCCCCGGTTTAATATCCCGGTCAGCTGTTCAGTTTCCAGGTACTTTAGCCTGTCGATCATCTGCCGGAAGTGCGGCCTTATCTGGTAAAAATCGGAGAACCGGAATTTCGTCAGGTTCAGGAAGGTGGTGAAATATTCATGCCGCAGAATGACAAACTCAGATATCATCTTTTCAGGATCCCGGAATTCCTGCATCCTTACACTCATTAAAAGGAAAAACTCTTTCTGTTCTTTAGCCAGGACTGCTGACCACAGGCTTTCCTTGTCGGGGAAATAATAATAAAGGGAAGCTTTTGATAAATTCAAGTCAGCTGCGATTTCCGACATCGTGGTTTTCTCAAAACCATAATGCCCAATCCTTTTCTGAGCAACATTTAGGATCTCGTCAATTCTTTCAATATTCCCTGAATGGTGAACAATGGCAACCATATATTAATTAACTATTTGACCAATTTGTTTAAGCGGTCAAAGATAATAAATTTCTTTTTTATCCCTGAATATCCGGGGCAATAATTTTTTATTGGCCTTAAAAAGCGACATAAACAAAATTAGTTCGCTCATTTACGCATTTTTGCTTGCTATTCCTTAAATGCGGGAGTACCTTTGCTATAAATATACCTGTGATGTTACACAACTATAAATTTCTTTATATCTTTTTGGTTATCCTTGTCATATCTTCATGCAAAAAAAATGATCCCAACCCCGGGATGACAACGAAACAAATGAAGGATCTGCAAGTTCCTTCGGGCTTTAACTGGGAAACTTCACGTGATGTTACTTTTCAGATCACTTCTGATAAATCGACGGTGATAAGTATTACGTCGGAAGCAGCCGATATACAGTATTACCGTGGTTTTTTCAACGGACTTACAGGCAGCTTCACTGTAAAGCTCAGAATCCCTGCGTATGTCGGGCAAGTGAGGGTGAACGGCAACCCTGTGTCAATTTCAGGTAATGTAGTACAGGTTTCCTTATCGAATGCACTGAAAAACGGGACAACAAAAAATCCACAAGATATCCCGACCCTCGGTTTGGTCGCTTCCTGGCATTTTGATGAAAACACGGGGACCACTGCAACCGATGCTACAGGTGGTCATAATGGAGTCATCAGCGGGGCTGCCTGGGTAAACGGTATCCGCGGCAAAGCACTTCAGTTCGATGGCGTCAGCAGTCAGGTTCAGGTGCCCAAAGCAGGTTTTAATCCGGTAGGAAACAGCATCAGTTTCTCATTCTGGTTCAAATTGAATACAGTTGGTGATAATGGAAGCTTCATTTATCAGAATGTGAAATATAATGTGAGTATGGACGCCCAGGGGCGTGTAGGCTTTGCAATATATACTCCTGTTTGGGCATCGGTTAACTCGGGATTCACCAACCGGGTTTTGGATACCGACTGGCATCATGTTGTTATGACCTATGACGGTTCTGTCATGAAAATCTTTTTGGATGGCCTGTTCAGGACTTCTTTAAACAATACCGGGAATCTGCAATCTTCAGCATCAGATGTGTATATAGGGAGACAGGGAACCATTACTCCGTTTAAAGGGATCATTGATGAAATGTTGATGTATAACCGGGCACTCACAGACGCAGAAGTACTTCAGATATATGGTTCCACACCGGATCCAAGCACCGGTTCCGACAACCTGGTTTCATATTATAAACTTGATGAAAATACAGGAAATACAGCGAACGACAGTAAAGGTGGCAATAACGGGACCATCTCCGGAGCAATATGGGGGCAGGGGATTTCGGGAAGTTGCCTTGTGTTTAATGGCACAACCGGGGCTGTGAAGGTTCCCAGCAAACTGAACCTGAATCCTGTTTACGGAATTACAATGATGGCCTGGGCTAAAACAACAAATTACGCGACGACAAAAATCTTTCAGAAGGGAGATTATGACGGACATGGCCTTGGACTGGGGAACTGGGGGGGCTGGGGTTGTCAGATCAGGCTTGTCGGCAATATTACACAAGGATTAAGTTGGGGAGGCGGACTTCCTATATTGAACCAGTGGTACCATCTTGCCATGACCTATGATGGCGCAGAGCTGAAATTATATGTGAACGGACAGCTGAGAAACAGCATGGCTGTGACAGGATTATTATACGTGAACAGCCGGGACCTGGCTATTGGTTCTGACGACGGCACCCAGAAGTTCTTCAACGGCTCCATCGACGAATGTAAGTTTTTCAACAGGGCATTGGATCAGACTGAAATACAGGCTAATTTCTCTCAAACGGGAAATGTTCCTGACCAGGATGGGGACGGTGTACCCGATGCGGAGGATGCATATCCAAAAGATCCGGCAAGAGCTTTCAATAATTACTCTCCGGTTACGGGTTTTGGTTCACTGGCTTTCGAGGATCTCTGGCCTGGCACAGGCGATTATGATTTTAACGACCTTGTGCTTGACTACCGTTTCAAAACAGTCACCAATTCAAATAATAAGGTAACGGAAGTTATCTCAACTTTTGTTATCAGGGCCATCGGCGCCGGTTTGCAGAACGGATTTGGTTTCCAGTTACCCGGAGCCGGCATTGCAGGAGCAGATGTCGAGGTTACAGGTTATAAACTGAAAGAAAGTTTTATCAACCTGAATCCGAACGGAACTGAAGCCGGACAGGATAAAATTACCGTGATCGTTTTCGATAATGTATGTAAAATCATGCCATCACCGGGAGGTTTCGGCGTCAATACGGTACCGGGAAACACCTACGTGAAACCCGATACAACTATCGTTACGGTTAGCTTCAAACCCAATACTTATGCCATTGAGGATCTTCTCATAGATTCTTTCAATCCTTTTATGATTGTCAACCTCGACAGGGGAAAAGAGATCCATTTGCCTGACAACCCGCCAACAAGTCTCGTAAACCCTTCGTATTTCAAGACCAGCGAGGATAATTCAGATCCGGCATCAGGCAGGTACTATAAGACAAAATCAAACCTTCCCTGGGCTGTCAGGATCTCTTCGAGTTTTGATTACACCAATGAATCAGCTCAAATTACCAGTGCGTATCTTAAGTTCGCAGCCTGGGCTGAATCAGGGGGTGTGCAATATACTGACTGGTATCTTAAGAACAGTGGTTACCGGGATGAATCGAACATTTTCCAGGTTCCGCAGTAATTCAGATTTTCAGCAATTTCACTCTGCCTGAAAACTTTTCGCCCCTGACATCTATGATATAGCAGCCCGAAGGGATGTTCATCATGTCATTATCCAGGTTGAAGGTGATATTCTGCCTGCCCTGAAAGAGCATTTGATCAGAAATCACCTTCATGACATTACCATTCACAGAATACATCGATATCGTGATCCTGTCATCCGCAGGCAGATAAAAATTAAGATTTGTCAGGTTCCGTGCCGGATTTGGTGAGGCCGACAAGGCCAGTTTCCCGATTTTCTCCTGGCTTCGAATACCTGTAAGGATATCGTCAAGATTAGCCCTGTAGCATGATAATCCATATGTTGCTGCAACCAGGGTTCGTGTTGGTGCATGTATCTTCAGAGTGTATACTGGAACTGCAGGTATTCCATCCCAGATCCATGACCAGGTTTGCCCGCCGTCGGAAGTGCCATAAACTCCTGCATCTGTTCCAACGATGATTCTTCCCTGTATATCAGGATCAACAACAATATCATTCACTGGTAATTCCGGAAGGTTGCCTGAAATATCGATCCAGTTCTGACCCAGGTCGATCGATTTAAAGACATGCGGCAGGGGTTCATCCCAACGGAAACCAGACAGGGTAACATAAATAGTCTGCGCATCAAACGGATCGGCCTTGACATGGGTGATCCACCGTACAGGCAAACCTGCCGAGATATCCTGCCAGGTCTGACCGTCGTTTGTTGATACATGTACCATGCCATCACCGCTCCCGGCAATCACGATAGAAGGATTGACCGGGGAAATATCTATGGTTGACAGGGTATAGAAATAATTATTAATCCCATGGGTCAGATCACCGCTGACGGCTTGCCAGGAATCACCCATGTTTGTTGTTTTCCAGATGCGATAAGTCCCAAAGTAGAGTATGGAAGGGTCCTGAGGATGCATAGCCAGAGGAGCCGACCAACTCACACGGTCGTTTGCCATCGGACCGGCAATATATTGCATGTAATTCCCCCCGTCTTCTGAACGGTAGAGGTTCCCGTACTGGTATTCGGAATAGATAACATCGGAATTAGTATAATCTACCAGGCAATACATTCCATCTCCTCCCAGGATAGCCTGCCAGTCACTGCTGCCCCCGGTCAATGTGCGAATTGTATTGTTGTCCTGTGTGCCTCCGTATATCCTCTCGGGAAGCTGATAATCGATATCGATCGCATAAAACTGCGTCAGAGGCAGGTTGTTGATTTTGATCCAGCTGTTTCCGTAGTTTGAGGTGAGGTATAATCCTCCGTCATTACCCTCGAGAATGCGGTTGTTCTGCAGGAAGGACATTGCATGATTATCAACATGGATGGTGTAATTCGTGATATCGGTCCAGGATGTACCGCCATTGTCGGTGCGGTAAAGATCCACTCCCATTACATATACGCGGTTGGGGTTGTCGGGGTGGATCCGGATCTGTCCAAAATACCATCCGAAGTTGGAGTTCATTCCCTGAAGGGCTGCATCGTTGGTCCTGGTCCATGACGATCCGCCATCAGATGTTTTATACACACCCACCCCTTCATTGTCAAGATCATAAAAGGCATAAAGGATTTCGGGGTTGGATCTTGAAATATCGATGCCGATCCTGCCGACATTGCTCCCTTTTGGGAGGCCATTGGTAAGTTCATTCCAGGACGTTCCCCCATCAGTACTTCGCCAGATACCTGAAGTCTGGCCAAATGAATGCCTGTATACAAGTCCGCGGCATCGTTCCCACATGGTTGCATAGATAATCAGAGGATTTACAGGGCTCTGAACCAGGTCGACAGCCGAAGTGGAATCGGTAAGGAACAGGACCTTGTCCCAGGTTTGCCCACCATCATTGCTGCGGTAGACTCCCCGTTCATCGCTGGTTGTAAAGAGATTGCCGCAGGCAGCGACAAAGATCCGGTCAGAGTTGGAATAATCCACAACGACCCTTCCGATATATGCCGATTTGGTCAACCCCATATTTTGCCAGTTTGCTCCGGCATCGGTGGATTTGTAAATCCCATTACCCAGAAAACTGAAACTCGAAGAGTTGGCTTCTCCGGTACCGCACCAGACCGTATCAGGATGGTTGGGATCGATGGCGATATCGCCAACCGAGATCACCGGGACACCATGAAACAGGTTTGTCCATGTATTCCCGGAATCGGTGGTCTTAAGTATGCCGCCAGTGGAAGCGCCGATATAAATAATTTCAGGATGAGCTGCAGGTGATTCCACGTCAGTTATCCTGCCTCCAATATTATCGGGTCCTGCAAAAGTCCAGGGATTGGACCTTTTTACAAGGGACTTCATCATCATACCGGTTTGCTGCAAGGCATCAAGGTATGCAGCCTGATTGATCCTGCCGTAAGGGAATGCCCTTTGCATGGCCATCCAGTCGTTGGGTTCCAGTTCTGGTTTTACCCATTTTGATCCTGACAGATCATCATGTTTGATTACCTGGTAAACCAGAAAGCCTGCCAATAACAGGATGAGTGTTCCTGTTCCCGGGAACAGGATGAAAAATCTTTTCTTTTTCATATTCAGCATTTCATTGCCGGAGATTCAGGTTAAAGCAAGGTAATTAACCTTCTGAAACCAGCCGGAAGCCAATATTAAAGTGACGGTGATCAGGGAAATATTTATATCTGAACGCTGACCGGCAAAGTTGTGCGTAGTTGCGCCATCCACCACCACGGAACACCCGGAACGTCCCTGACTCAGGGCCTTTCGGATTAGTTTGCTCTCCTGATATATAATCGTCGTACCAGTCATAGCACCACTCCCAAACGTTGCCATGCATATCGTATAATCCCCATTGATTGGGAGCAAAACTCCCTACAGGCATTGTCATGGCCCGGAATTCACCTTTTGGACTGTTCCCGTATGGAAAATTACCATTGAAATTTGCCTGTGCGGTGGTCAGGTTATTACCTGTATTGAATGGGGTTGTAGTACCTGCACGGCATGCGTATTCCCATTCAGCTTCGGTTGGCAGACGGCATCCCATCCAATCGGCAAACGCTTTTGCATCTTCCCAATGAACATGGATTACCGGTTGTTTTTTTCGTCCCCAATTTTCATCAGTTGGTTTTTCCCGGTTTGTTGCTTCACAGAACAGATCATACTGTTCAAAGGTAATCTCGTATTTGCTGATCTTAAATGCGCTCAAGGTTACCTGGTGTTGACTTTCGTTAGATTTTCTGCCTTCTTCGCTTATGGGGCTGCCCATGATAAACGTACCGGCGGGGATGTCGGCCCATTCGATAACCGGCTTCCGAAATGGAGATAATCCAGTATCAGCATCCGGCTTTGTTCTGGTATTCCCGGGAGTTGACGCATCCGGGGATTTTGTTGACTTTTCTTCAGGGCTTTTCATGGATCAATAATTTGTTTTGTTATCAATCAAAAAAATTCAGTACAGGCGTCGTAAAGATAATGGATTTCAATTTAATTTTCAAGATCACGATATCCATTTTAATTCTAATGCTTTCACGGCATTCTGTACCGGCTTTCTGTCAATACGGCCAGACTTAATAACAACGATGGTTCGGTCAGTAAGTAATTGTGAGCAGTACTTCATCTTTTTTTTAATTTTACCCGCGATAATGCATGTCAGAACGTTTTACCAACAGCAATAGTTACACCAGAACCGATGAATGATGATATAAAAACAACAGTGATAACGCTTACTGAGCATGCGAAGGAAATTATCGCAGGTTCTTACAAGAATGTCGACAGGATTTTCAGACTTACCGATAAAAACAGGAATTCCCCCGAGATTGCAGACCTGGCTGAAACCTTTGGCATGATGTCGGTAAAGGTTGAAGCCAGGGAGTTTGCGCTGGAGCAAATGATTGAAGAGCTGAAAGAAAAAAATGCCAGGGTCGAGAGCCTTTGCAGGTTAAGGTCCCAGTTAAGTTCGATCTTCATCCTTACTGTTCTTCTTACAACCGTCTATATTTTTGTGCTTGGGTTCTTAGAGACAAGTTTCATTGCAAATCTCCCGAATGCGGATAATATAAGGGAATACGCTTCAAGATGCATAGAACTGATCACATTGTGTATCGTGGTCTGGCTGATTCTTACAACACATCTGCCCCTGAAAGATTTTGGCCTCACTTTGAAAGGCTGGAAACGGGCAGTAACCGAGTCTCTCGCTGTTTCAGCCCTGGTCATTGCCCTGCTGGCGATAGTGAAAATTTTACTGAACAGGTATTCCCCGGGGGTATTCAAAGAAAAACAGGTTTTTAACTTTGCTTACTTTGGAATATTATACATCACTTATCTTCTCGTAGCTCCGATGCAGGAATTCATTGCCAGGGGAACAATGCAGGGGACATTGAGCCGGCTTTTCAGCGGTCGTTACAGTGGATTGATGTCGATCATGGTAACATCCTTCCTTTTCGGCTCCCTGCATATGTGCCATTCAATTCACCTCTCAATCGCAGCTTTGGTGAGCAGCTGGCTTTGGGGCTGGATGTACCAGAGGCAGAAGACTCTGATCGGAGTCAGTCTTTCACATTTCCTGATTGGAAATGCAGCCGGGTTGATGGGTTACTGGACATTTTTTTCGTAATCGTAAGCTATGATATTGTATAAGATCTACTGGGCCTCGGCACGACTGCTGTTTTTATTTCTTGTAATGGCAGGTATTTTCACAGCCGGACTTTTTATTTACCTGACTGGACCTGTTTTTTCATGGTATTTTCATCGCGACTGGCATTTCGGGCGATACAGGCACCTTGTATTCCCAACGGTACTGTTATCATACTGCATCCTGGCCGATTGGATTAAAAATCCAGGTTACAGGAGTTCATTTCTTACATCCCTGACCGCATCACCAAGGTCAGCCCCTGACAATTCGAAAGTACGTGTAAGACCTGATTGGCCCATGGCAGACGGAACCTGCAACGGTTGCATTCAATGTTGTACAAAACGGGCCTGCACGATGATCGATAAGGAACGCAATATATGCCTGAGTTATGATTCCTTTTACTGGCGCTACTTTAACTGCGGGAGATATCCTGAATCCCCCCGGCAGATTGAATATTACAACTGCCCGAAATGGGAGATTATTGGTTAAACCTTCAACATGAATCATTTCCTGTTTTCCTCGCCGGAACATGAAACTCCGGAGTATGAAACGACGAAAGTGAGGTTCTGCCAGGTCTGTAAGAATCACTTATGCTGGCGAAATAACCAATCCATCATATGAGGATCGCTATATGCTGCTAACCAGGCAAAGTGGCCGACACCAGGATAAAAAGTCAAGCCTGCATGTGATCCGGCTTTCGTTAAAGCCTCTATCATATCCAGGGAATAAACCGGATTCACTGCAGCGTCTTCCGATCCATGAAAAATCCAGACAGGAATATGAGCAATAGAGGCTGCCCTTGAGACATCGCCACCACCACATACAGGTATAGCAGCAGCAAATAAACGGGGGTACCTCTCAATTGCATCATAGGTTCCAAACCCGCCCATTGAAAGCCCGGTAATATAGATACGGCTCGTGTCAATTGAAAACGTTTTAATCATCCGATGAATGAGTTCAATTACAAGAGCCATGGGTTTTGTAGGATCAGGCTGAAGTCTCAGTTCCATGGTTTTTTCATTTCCGGAAAAATTGGACCATTCCTGATTTTCAGGACACTGAGGAGCGATGACAATAGCCGGGTGCATTGTCATCGCCTGGTCTGTTGCAAAATTCATCACACCCCATTTCAGCTGAGCCTCGTTGTCGTTCCCCCTCTCCCCTGAGCCATGTAAAAAGATGATCAGAGGATATTTCCGAACTGTATCATAGTCCGGGAAAAGCAGTCTGTAATTCAGGGTATCCCCTTTACTATTGATATACTTGTTAAAACTGAAACGAGATGCAGATTGGGCAAACCCGAGGTCAGAACATATCAAACAGCAAAATAATATGAATATCAGAATTGTTTTTAAAAATGTATTTTTCATGTGTTGATATTTATTTTTTAACAAAGTGGTCACATGGAATACCCATATTATTATTCACGGTGGAGACTGGTTGACCAGAGAGTGATCAATGGGGTGTTCCACGGCGGCGGTTTTTCATCTCTTCCACCATTTTCTGGTATTCTTTGAACTGGGTATCGGTTAAAACACCTTTCAAATCTTTTTCTTTCTGGCTCTGGATGCTCAAAGCCGTTTTCCGCTGAACTGCTGTATCGGAAAGCTTCCGCACATCCTCCATTTTCTTTGCATACTTGAGGTTGATGTCGGCAACCTTTGGTTCCTGCGCTGCAGTAAGGTTCAACTGTGTTTTCATCATGTCGGTCTGGCGTTTTGCCCGGTCTTCCGGGGTGGCGTTATTCCATCCCTGACCCTGACCTCCCTGTTGGGCAAATACAGAAATACCAGCCAGGACCAGAACGATGATGAAGGCTAAGGGGTTCAGCAGAACTTTAGAAAATGCACCCTGGCGTTTGTTAATCGAAGAATTTGTTTTCATAGTTGTTTTTTATCAGATGTTCAAATTTACGTTTATTTCATTTTTCAATGGTTACAGATAATAACTTTGACGATAAGGTTTTATTGCATTTTGGCATTTCACAGTTAAACCGTCAGATATCTTTGTTGATTCTGTAAAAGAATATTGTAGCTATATTTGCGTTGGAAAAAACAGCAAATTCACGACTTTACTAATTCAAAAATTTTATGGATAATAATTTTACTGTTTCCCGGTATATTCTTCATCGCTTGCAGGAAATAGGGATTAAACACATCTTTGGTGTTCCCGGGGATTACACCCTTGATTTCCTTGATGTGATTGTTGACAGTCCGATCCAGTGGGTTGGTAACTGCAATGAACTCAACGCCGGTTACGCGGCCGATGGTTATGCCCGGCTTAACGGTGCAGGAGCAGCAGTAGTAACATATGGCGTCGGGGGGTTGAGTATTTTGAATGCCGTGGCAGGAGCCTACGCCGAACATGTGCCCTTGATCGTAATTAATGGTGCACCTCCGGCACGGCGCAGGGAAGCGGGTGCGATGGTTCATCACCTGGTTTCAAATTATTATCTCCAGCTGGATATTTTCGCCAAAATAACTGCCGATGCAGCCATACTTACAGACCCGAAAACAGCCCCTGATGAAATTGACCGTATAATTCAAAACTGCATTGCCCGGAAACTGCCAGTCTACATCGAACTCCCTGCCGACATGACAAACGTTTCATGCCGCGCACCCGGTAATCTGAATTATAATACGCCCGTAAACCCTAACGAAGAAAGTCTGGCAGAGTGTGTCGCGGAGGCCGCTGAAATGCTTAATAAGTCTGTTCATCCTGTCATCCTTGCCGGTGTGGAACTGCTGCGCTTCGGACTCGGGAAGGAAGCGCTTCACCTGGTTGAAACAACGGAAGTTCCTTTTGCAACGATGCTCAGCAGCAAGTCGGTCTTGCCAGAGCTTCATCCGCAGTTTGTCGGTATTTACCAGGGTGGCTGGAGCCGCGACACCGTCCGCCGTCAGATAGAGGAATCTGACTGTCTGCTGGCTCTCGGAACCTGGATGACGGACCTGGATACGGGACTGTTCAGCATAAATCTGGATAACCGGAGGATGATAACGGTTGGAGGAGGGCAGGTTCGGATCGGAAATCATTTTTACCAGGTACAACTGGGAGATTTCATCAGGAAACTGACCCTGGCGGTTCAACCCCGTTCTTACCTGGCTTCCCACCCGGCTGAATCCTATCGTCCAAAACACCCGTTCGTACCTGAACCTTCCCGTGGCCTGACAGCGATTCGGTTGTATGAATGCCTTAACTATTATCTCAATGACCAGATGATCCTTCTGTCAGAACCCGGCGACTCCTTTTGTGCAACCCCGGAGTTCCATATAGAAGAAGCCGAAAACTTCATTGTCCAGGCCTACTATTGCTCGATCGGTTACTGTACACCGGCAGCCCTGGGTGTCTCATTGGCTCGTCCCGGAAAGAGGCCTGTTGTACTTTCCGGCGATGGTGCCTTCCAGATGACGGCTCAGGAAGTTTCTGTCCTGATCAGGGAACGTTGCCCTGCTCTTATCGTGATCATAAACAACGATGGCTACCTCATCGAACGTCGCCTTCATAAAGACGGACCATATAACGATATCCGGATGTGGCAATACTCAAAGCTGCCCGCTATATTTGATGACGGATCCTTTGCCATAGGTATCAGGGTCACAACGGAGGAAGAACTCGAACAGGCAATGAAAACAGCGGACCTGGAGAAAAATAAACTAGTCCTTATTGAAGCTTACCTGCCGAACCGCGATTGCTCCGTGGGGCTTGATCGTCTCGGAGCTACATTTATGCAGTCTCAAAAAAAATCATCATGAAATTCACTGCAGAACAGATCTCCGGGCTGATCAACGGGTTTGTTGAAGGCAATCCGGATACAATCATTCATAAAGTATCGAAAATCGAAGAAGGAACACCCGGATCTATTTCCTTTCTGTCGAATCCTTTGTATACGCACTACATTTATGAAACACAGGCTTCCATTGTTATTGTAAATAAATCGTTTATCCCTGAACGCCCTGTTAAAACGACGCTTATCCGTGTTGATAGTGCGGAAGTTGCCTTTGGCAAACTACTGGAGCTTTATAACCAGATAAAAGACAATAAAAAAGGCATCTCCAAACAATGTTTTATTGCTGAGTCGGCAACACTGGGCGAAAATCTGTACGTGGGAGAATTTGCCTATATCGGTGAGAACGCACAGATAGGGAACAATGTTAAAATCCACCCCCAGGTATATATCGGCGACAATACCGTGATAGGCGAAAACACAATACTCTATCCCGGGGTTAAGATTTATTCGGATAACATCCTCGGGAAAAACTGCATCTTCCATGCCGGTGTGGTGATAGGAAGCGACGGATTCAGGTTTGTTCCCCAGAATGCGGGCAACAAGAAAATACCCCAGATAGGGAATGTGGTCATTGAGGATGATGTGGAGATGGGCGCCAATTGTGCGATTGACAGGGCGACTTTAGGATCAACTATCATCCGGAAGGGAGTGAAATTAGACAACCTCGTTCATGTGGCCCACAATTGTGAGATTGGAGAGAATACATATATTGCTGCTGCCACCGGGATTGCCGGATCCACGAAAGTGGGAAAAAACTGCCTCATCAGCGGACATGTCGCGATGGCCCCCCATCTCACTATTGCCGACAATACCTCAATGGGAGGAGCCACCGGTGTATCAAAAAGTCTCACAAAACCAGGGCTGAGCTATCTTGGTTCGCCCGCCATGGAAGTCTCGAAATTCAGGCGATCCATTGTCCATTTCCGCAATTTCCCTGAAATTGTCGAGCGGATTGATAAACTTGAGAAGAGCTTGAAAAATAAATAAAATTGTTAAACCATATCTGACAAAAATGGCCACACTTACACAGGAGATGAAAGACATGATTGCAGCCCAGCAATGTTTTATTGGGACTGTAAATGCAGACGGAACACCGAATGTAGCGCCGAAACGATCAACCCGCGTAATTTCCGACTCTTCCATAATGTTTACCGAAGGTACCGGTGGCGCAACCTACGCCAATATCAAAAGAGGTTCAAAAGTTGCCGTTTCTGTCGTAAACCGTGAAATTATAGATGGGTACAGGTTTGTAGGGACCCCATTGTTGCTTGAAAGCGGAGAGTTATATGAAAAGGCAGTTGTAATGTCGGCAAAAATAGGGATGCCTAAGCCTGTTGCTGTTGTGGTAATCAATATTGAGGAAATTCATTCCCTCAAGCCTGGCCCTACAGCCGGTAAAAGAATAGCCTGATCCCATATATTACAGATGTTAAAATTCGTTGTTATTGTCATCACAGCTTTTTCGGGCATCGGCTTGTATGGCCAGCCGTATTACGACACCCATGTTAAAAACAAGTTTGTCGATGAGAATATCTTCCTCAAAATAAAACCCGACACAAGTCCCCCGCCTGAATTTTTGAAAATAAAGTCCATGTTGCCTCAACCGCTCTGGCCTGCGCGTCAGGACGTAATCAGCTGTTACTGGAAGGCCTGGGAGATCGCTTTCTCCAACCTTCATATCCCCACAAGGGAGAATGGCTTTGTTTCCCCATATATCGATGCGGCATTTAACGGTAATATCTTCATGGGGGATTCGGGCTTCATGCTGATGTTCGGGAAATATGGGATCAGGGTGTTTAATTTCCAGGGCACTATCGATAATTTTTACGCTAAGCAACATGCCGACGGATTTATATGCCGTGAGATCCATGAGAACAACGGAGGAGATAATTTTGAACGATTTGACCCTTCGAGCACAGGGCCGGACATCCTCCCCTGGACAGAATGGGAATATTACCTGAATTTCAACGACAGGGTGCGATTGAACAAGGTATTTGCTCCACTGCTTGCGTATTATCAATGGTATAAAACCTATCGTTCATGGCCTGACGGAACGTATTATTCAAGCGGATGGGGTTGTATGATGGATAACCAGCCCCGGGTCCCGGAAGGAGAAAACCCCGAATGGAGTCACGGCCATATGTCATGGATCGACGGAACCCTGCAGCAGATTTATGCCGGCAGACTGCTTGTGGAAATGGCTAAAAGACTGGGCCGTGAAAATGATGTGAAGGAAATTGAATCGGAAACGGAGCGACTGGGGAAATTTGTGAATTCGAAAATGTGGGATGAACGAACCGCTTTTTATTATGACCGGTACAAAGACGGTTCACTATCGGAAGTTAAAAGCATCGCGGCTTATTGGGCCTTGCTGGCCAATGTGGTCGACCAAAAAAATGCAGATAAATTCGTTCTGCATTTATCCGATACCAGGGAATTTTCAAGGATGCATCGTGTACCTTCCTTATCGGCCGACGTTCCGGGATATAATCCTGACGGCGGATACTGGTTAGGATCGGTCTGGGCTCCTACAAACTATATGGTGCTGCGTGGTCTTACAAATTATCACAGAGACTCCCTGGCTTATGAGATTGCCATTAACCACCTGAACAATGTTGTCGAGGTATTCAGGCAGACCGGTACACTTTGGGAAAATTATGCCCCGGATAAGATCCAGGGTAATAATAAAAAGGATTTTGTAGGATGGACAGGACTGGCTCCCATTGCTGAATTAATTGAATATGTTTTCGGCATCCGGGCTGATGTCCCGGGCAATTCCCTGACCTGGGATATCCGAATGAAGGATGAATACGGGATCAGCCAGCTGCCTTTCGGAAAAAACGGATTAATAAAATTGTATTGCCATAAAAGAAACAATACCAGGGAAGAACCACAAATAAATGTGTCTTCCAATGTGCCGTTCAGTTTAAATTTATGTTGGGAAGGGGGCACTAAAAAGATTGATATAAAACCGGAAAATCAATAACTGATTCCTGAGTGATCCGACAATCAGGAAAGCAGGAAAAAGACAGCATCAGAAGTTAATTTTACTTAATACAACAGCTAATACAGTTCACAGGTACTCATTAAATCATCAGTTATGGCAGAAACAGTACCAGGGGTAGGCTCAAGAATAAAGCACCCCCAGTTTGGCAAGGGAGTAATCATCCAGATCCGTTCGGATGCCTATGAAATTTCATTCATTGACATCGGTGTTCGAATTATTAACCGAAGTTTTGAGGGACTTGAAATTATCGAAGCAGTTGAAACGCCTTCTGATCTTGCCACATATGAAAAACTTGAAAAAGGACTTATCCGTGTTTTGCGGCAGTTCAGCGATGTGCAGGAAACCGTTCCTATGGGCGGCAAGTGGACAGGAGGTAAACTCTTATTGGTTCCTGGCGACAAAAGCCTGAAAGAAAAAGAAGTTCCCGTGGATGTATTTTTCCATAAAATTGTCATGGTTCGTGACCGGATGCGGGTATTGGAGCAGAAGATCAACACCAGCGCACTCACTGATGAAGAAAAAGTGGAACTTCAGCAGTATATTACAAGGGTTTATGGCAGCCTGACAACGTTCAATATACTTTTTAAAAATAAGGAGGATCAGTTCGTAGGCGAAAAAGGGGCCTGAGTCGGGTGGAAGCCGCTAAATATCATCTTATAAGGCCGGTCTGATTTTTTGTATTATCTTTGCAGAAGCAGTGAAATTAATACTTTTCCTGTACTTCCCGGGCACAGTTTTTATCATTTTTAATCAAATATTAAATGGCGAGTTCACAAGAGACTTTTAACAAAAGAGATAAAGAGAAAAAACGTTTAAAGAAAAGACTTGACAAACAACAAAAACAAGTAGAACGTAAAGCAAACTCACAGGGAGGCGGTTTTGAGAATATGATCGCCTATGTTGATGAACACGGACGCATCACTGATACCCCACCCAATCCTGCTAACAGAAAGAAGGTCGATGCTGCAAGCATAGAAATAGGGGTTCCGAAAAGGGAAGCCCAGGAGGCCATGTCAAAACGAAAAGGCAGGGTTGATTTCTTCAACTTTTCAAAAGGATTTGGGTTTATTAAAGAACTCGACACTCAGGAAAAATATTTCGTACATGTTAACAGTTTGACGGAAGAAATCAAGGAAGGCGATATAGTCTCTTTTGAGATAGAGCGCAGTTTTAAAGGTATGAATGCCGTTCGTGTAAAGAAAGAATAACAGAGTTACATACCAAAATCCCCCATGCATGGTCCCTAAGATCTCGACCCTTAGCGGGTACATATTTGAATATCAGAAAAGTATCACAAATCCTGTAGGTTTCTGGACAAATATTGCTGAAACGTTTTTCTGGCGGAAAAAATGGGATCATGTGCTTTCCTGGGATTTTAACAAAGCTGATGTAAAATGGTTTATCAATGCAAAACTCAATATTACCGAAAACATTTTTGAAAGGCATTTGTTTCATCGCGGAAACCAGACAGCTCTTATCTGGGAGCCTAACGATCCTTCCGAAGAACCGGTTAAGCTTACCTATTTCGAGCTCTTCGACAAGGTGAATCAGTTTGCCCTGATTCTGAAGAAACAGGGCATCGGAAAGGGCGACAGGGTTGCATTGTATATGCCGATGGTACCTGAGCTTGTAATAACAATGCTGGCTTGTGCGCGTATCGGGGCTGTACATTCGGTTATTTTTGCCGGGTTTTCGGCGCAATCACTTGCCGACCGTTTGATGGATGCCGGAGCCAAACTTCTGGTAACGAGTGATGGCGGTTACAGGGGCTCAAAGACTATTCCCATAAAGCAGATTGCCGATGAAGCGATGGAGGCCTGCCGGTGCGTAAAGACAGCTATTGTGCTGAAAAGAACAGGAGAAAAAGTCAGCATGAGACCTGGCCGTGATATGTGGTGGCATGATCTGGTCCGACAGGTCGATGGCAAAACAGAGGCTGAGGTCATGGATGCCGAAGATCCTCTGTTTATCCTGTACACAAGCGGATCCACGGGCAAACCAAAAGGAGTGGTTCACACAACAGGTGGTTACATGGTATATACAGCCTACACATTCCGGAATGTGTTTCAGTATGGCGATGGCGATATTTATTTCTGTTCCGCTGATATCGGCTGGATCACAGGCCATTCATATCTTGTTTACGGGCCTTTGCTGACCGGTGCCACGACGCTTATGTTTGAAGGAATACCAACATGGCCCGATGCCGGAAGGTTCTGGGAGATAGTTGATAAGCACCAGGTGAATCAGTTTTATACTGCTCCCACAGCCTTGCGTTCGCTGATGGCCATGGGGATGGAATGGCTTGACGGGAAACATCTCAGCTCCCTGAAGGTACTTGGTACCGTTGGGGAACCGATCAACGAAGAAGCCTGGCACTGGTATCATGATCATATCGGGAAAAACCGCTGCCCTATCGTTGACACCTGGTGGCAGACCGAAACCGGTGGTATCATGATCAGTCCGCTGGCGGGTATCATTCCTACAAAACCATCATATGCCACTTTGCCTTTTATGGGAGTAAGGCCTGCCATTGTTGATCAGGAAGGAAAAGAACTGATGGGAAACTGTGTTGAAGGCAACTTATGCATTGCCTATCCGTGGCCCGGAATGGCAAGAACCATCTGGGGCGATCATGAAAGGTTCCGGCAGACGTATTTCAGTACGTTCCCGAATCTTTATTTTACCGGTGATGGTGTTAAGCGCGATGAAGACGGTTATTACCGCATTCTCGGCCGGGTGGATGATGTAATTAATGTATCGGGCCACCGCATGGGAACTGCCGAAATTGAAAATGCCATAAATGAACACCCCCTCGTGAACGAATCGGCGGTGGTGGGATATCCTCACCCGATCAAGGGCCAGGGAATTTATGCTTTCGTGGTATGCACCACCTTCAGCACCGGCGGGGAGGAAGGGGTCAGAAAATCTATTTTAATCGGGGTCAGCAAATTTATCGGTTCATTCGCCCGGCCGGATAAGATTTTATTTGTCAGGGGACTGCCGAAAACACGCTCCGGAAAGATTATGCGAAGAATTTTACGCAATATTGCAGAAGGACAGTATGATGATTTTGGAGACACAACCACCCTTCTCGATCCTGAAATTGTGAGCGAAATTGCCGAGAGTGCCGGAAAGTTGGAATGAAACAAGCTGAACCGGATTGAAAGAGATGGTTTTCTGCTGATGGCAGAAGAGTCGCCGGTATTCCATAAATTTGCAAAGCAGAAAAAATATTTCTTTCATGAGGAACCTCATTCTCACCTTGCTGACAGTATTGATTTTTCAATATGCCAATGCACAGAAAGCAGGCAGAGAATTAATCGATTCACTTTCGAAAGAATTAGCGAAATCGAAAGAGGATACTGTCAGAGTGAAGGCGCTGTCTTCAATTTGCTATGAATTACGAAATATCAACCCAAAGGAGGCACTGGCCCCGGGACTTGAAGCCCTGCGGCTTGCCGAAAATCTGAATTACGAGTACGGTAAAGGGCTTGCAAATTATTCACTCACATTTATTTACAATATTTTGTCGAGGCTTCCGGAGTCAATAGATCATGCATTGAAGGCAGAGGCAATCTTTGAAATCCTCGGGGATAAAAACCACCTCTGTGCTACTTACCTTATGCTAGCTTATCTGTACAAGGATCTTGACAAAGGGATAACTGCGGATTATATGCAAAAGGCAACAGTCATATTGCCTTTTAACACCGATATTGTATGGAAGGCCAGGAACTATGGTACTCTCGGGAATAACTACCGTAACCTGGGGCAGTTTGATTCTGCAGGTAAATACATGGCGATCCACCTGAAAATGGGTGAAAAATATAAGCTGAATGGTGAAGTCATGATCGTAAGAAACAGATTTGGTTATATGTATATGGCACAGTCCCGCCTGGATACTGCATTTGAACTGATCAGGGCCGGACTTGTATATTTTAATGCTGTCGGATCAACGAGGATGGTTGCCGAAAATTCCACTACGCTGGGCAGAATCCGGTTCCTGCAAAGCAGGGAGACAACTTCTCTGCGCAGTCAATATCTTAAAGAAGCCGAAGCCTATGCTCAGGAAGGGCTTAAAGTCTCCTGCGAACTGGGATATCTGATCCAGAGATACACTGCAAGCAGGTTATTATGTGACATATACAAAGAAGAAGGCCGCAATGACATGGCATTAAATTTTCTTTATGCGGCATTTAATGATTACGACAGTGTTTTCGGGGCTCAAACTGTAAGTAAAGCATCGGTACTGAGCTGGAAAAACGAGGAGAAATTAAAGGAAAAACAGATGGAATTACTGGAATTGCGCAACAGGCAGCAGAAAGTGATCATCTTTGGAGCGGTTTTCGGTATATTTATTCTGGTCATCGTTGTATTTGTTATTATTAAAAGCAGGCGAAGATTAAAAAGAACATACCTGCTTGTAAATCAACAGAAAGGGCAAATTTCCAGAGTTCTCAGTGAACTGGAGGCCACAAACCAGGAACTGGAAGCTTTCTCCTATTCGGTTTCACATGACCTCCGTGCCCCTGTCAGAAGGATTGAAAGTTTATGTACATTCCTCGGAGATGATTATGAATCCCTGTTGGATGATGCAGGCAAGGACTTGCTCAAACATATAACAGAATCAACAGTTTTAATGAACAGGCTAATCGAAGACCTGCTAAAGCTATCAAGGATCACGCGTCAAACGGTCACCAGGGCGCAATGCAACCTAAGCGAGATGGCAGGAAAGATTTGCGAGGATTTAAAACTGACCTACAATGAAAATAATTTCAGATACAGTATTGAAGATGACATCATCGTTCAGGCTGACCACCGGCTGCTCCAGATCGCTTTACAGAACCTTATCGACAATGCCTGGAAATACAGCAGCAAAACAAAAAACCCGGAAATCACGATAGGAACTGAAATAAAAGAAAATATAAAATTCATTTTTATCAGGGATAATGGCGTTGGTTTTGACATGAACCTCGCAGGAAATTTATTCACCCCTTTCCATCGGCTGCACAGCGAGGAGCATTTTAAAGGAACAGGAATTGGTCTTGCTACGGTTAAAAGGGTCATAGTAAAGCATGGTGGAACAATTGCCGCACAAAGCGAACCTGGCAAGGGAACCACTTTCAGTTTTACACTTTGATCAGTTTCAGCTGAAAATTGAACGGGCTCGTGAGGGTTTATTTTTTTAAAATTTTAAAGTACCTGGCTTTTGCGTTATCCCTGAGATAGAGCACATAGAATCCTGGCTTAACAATTTCAGCATTCGGGGTCTTCCCGTCCCATTCAATTCTGTTCAGCCCGGCAACAAGTTTGCCCGAAAATAGTTGCCTTATTAAACTTCCCTGAAGATCGATTATGCCGATCTCCATATCATCTTTGCCAACGGATTGAATCTCAATGGAGCACCTCTGTCCAAAGGGATTTGGGAAAATCCTGACTTCTTCACCGGTATTTTCAGGCGTGACAATGTTGGTCAGGAAAGAGTTCAATATTAACTCGGTATTCATATTGTCAGTTGGAGGTCTACCGTAATACAACCATAAATTAATTCTTATGTTTTCATTCCCCGGAAAAGGTAAATAAGCTGGATTTGAATATTTCCATGAATATGAAGAGTTCCCCCATGAACTATGAAAAACAATTGAATCTGCAGACCAGTTAAAAGAATGAACCGAATGGCTGAGGCCTGTGAGATCCATGTTAAAACGATTACAATTGCCCGAAATATTATAAGGTTGAATAACAAACTGCGAATTTTTGTTTGCAGGGTCTCCCCATCGCGAGAATTCAAAATCAATTTCCCTGAAATAATTATTCGGGGGGTGATCCATAAGGGAACAGTCATCCCAGGTAAAGATTCCGGCAATAACATTGGGATCAAAAAGATCGACCCTGCTGCCAACATCGAATAAATAATGATTAAACCCCAATGATGATTTGCAGATAAGTTCCGAACAATGCCAGGCATTCCCTTTCTTTGCTATCCTGAGATGCAGCCTTTGCTGGTTGTCGACCCATACCATTGAATCATGGTCGTTGAATATGTTCGGCCCCGGCCCCAGGGGAGTCAAATTAGCTCCCACTGAAGTTTTAACGGTCCATTCATATCCCGACCATGAGACAGTGCGGCTGCCATGAGGCCTGCATACGGTGGTATAAGGGTATACGAATAATGCAGCGGGAAGATCTTCCCCTAAAACTACAGGGGGAGAAAAAGACGAAGGGATTAAAAAAGCGATGATCTGGGTCGCATATTGGTCCAATCCTCCCGTTACGATGTTTGTGCTGAAGGTTGAATCGGCCTGTATCGGTGTTAGCGGAGCAGCAGAAGTCGGTTTACTCCACCAGCCCCCTGCTTCCTCAATGTAAATATAGACTGCCAGGTTATGATCATTCAGGGTGATGTTATGGACTTGACCCCGTAAAAGGCTTGTTCCGGCCCAATCCGGGACCATCGTAAATTGAACTGAAGATCCTGACCCGGCCAGGCATTGCCCGCTTAACAGGGTTAACAATACCATCAGTTTTCTCAACCGACCTGGAAAGTGGAGAAGGTGAGGAATCGGGAGTAAACGATTTTGAGATCCGGGCACTGATTTCAGTATTGCAATTTAATTAATACCTCGTTGGCAGTTGACAGTTTTGCTGTTTTAATGAAAACCATTCCATTTTTCTCATCCGGGAAATAGCACCATCCAGACAGAAGCTCTGAATTTTTTTTTGCTTTGCTGCAATGCTTAAGTTTTGAGCCGGGAATCACTACCCGTTTGGGAACATTCGAACTGTGAATCTGAATGATATAAGAACGGGACTGGAGTTTCCCCTTATAATCACCTTCAGACGGGCCGATTTTGATCCCGGTAAGCCGGTTATGGGCATCACAGATGGCAGACAGACTGGTCATGGCAAACTTCCCCATCCTGTATTCCCTGTCTGACCCTTCGTCTTCGAACATGGCAAACTCAGCGTCCTGACCCGGATAAACGTCTAAAGTAAGTGTATCGGCCTGACGCTCATTGTCATAATTCATTTGCTGGTACATGGGGATAATGGAACCAGCCTTAACGAAAAGCGGCAATTTATCCAATGGAGCCGGATAAGCATTTAACCAGGTTTTTCCTTCATATAAGGTATCGTCCCAGTAATCGAACCACCGGCCTTCAGGCAGATAAATGCTGTCACGTTTTTCTTCATCCCGGTAAACCGGTGCCACAAGCAGGTTCTTACCAAGCAGGAATTCATATCGGGTCTCATTTCCCCGGGCTACAGGATCACCCGGGTACTCCAGAACAAGGGCACGAACAGCAGGAACCCCAGTCATATATGCCTCATGACATAATGTGTACATATACGGAGTAAGGCGTAACTTCAGACGCAGGAATTTGCGGTTAATGGATGTATAAGGTTCACCGTAAACGTAAGGCTGCTTGTCTTTAGGGGCCCAGCCCGACATCGACATGAACACGGGGGTGAAGCACTTCCACTCCAGGTCGCGGGTAAAGGTTTTGTCACTTCCTGCAAAAATGCCGTCGACATCCCCCGTAGCGCAATTCTGGGCCGATAGTCCAGAGCCGATAACAGTCGGAATATGCCAGCGGATATAATCCCAGCTTCCTTTCTGATCGCCTGTCCATACCACCGAATTGCGCTGAGTACCTGCCCAGCCACATACCGACCAGATGAAACCACGGGCATCGCTGTTATTCTCTATCCCTTCATAAGCGGCTCTACATCCGTCAATTGCGAATTTATATCCTTCGCCAACCCATGCCACATCAAGCTTGCAGAGACGGCTTCCATACTGTCCCACTTCCCTCGCTATCTTTTCGACCCCGTTTTCGGTCCACAAACCGGTATGAAAACCTCTTTTGCCCAGCTCGGCAATTACTGAATCCAGCTTTGTATAACCACAACCGTAACCATCGTTGGGAAGTATCCATCCCCGCGGCATATCGTGGGCAATATACTGGTCGGCAATCAGTGAAATGACATCAGGGGTCGTACCACTGTGACCGCTGGTATTATGGCTTTTATTAGCCCCGCGGTTGTAACAGTTCGCATCGCCCATGCCCAGCGCCCAGCGTGGAGGCAGAAAGGGCTTGCCTGTAATATCGGTATAAGCATTAAGGATCTCCTTCAGCGATCCGCCGGCAAAATAATAACAGTCAAAACGGGCTTCCGAATGCGAAAGCTTTACCGTGTCCCTGAAAGCGTATTCCCCGGGTACGTATGTATTCCTTAAGGCCCCGTAGCCATTGGTACTCATGTAAAACGGAGAGGGATTGGGAGCTCCGCCTTCCTCCCAGTTCCAGTCGATCCGCAACAAAATTGTTTTGTCGCGATGAGAGAAGCGGCCGTTCTGCATTCCGCCCCCGTAAAAATATTCCTTCTCTCCCCGGCTGAGGTATTGCACGGTTTCTTTGCCGTAGGTCAGGCATCGGTTTTCTTCCCATACCAGGGTGTTGTTATCCGGCTTGTACATTGCAAATCGCAGGGGATTTTTATATGCGCGAAGTGCAACAGCTGATGTGGTCATAAGGTAGTATCCTTCTTTTTCCACGAATTGAACCCCGACCTGCCCTTTCGGCGGACTGATCACGATGTCGCTCCCGGCAGGGTTTGTGAACAGGCCGTCATAAGCCATTTGAATCCTGAATATATCATCCCTGCAAAACTCAACATTCACGCGGGCATTGTTACATTCGAACGTGAAAGTCTCTCCTGACCAGGTGAAGCCGGTAACCGCTCCAAGCTGGTAAGCCCCTGAATACAGTTGCATCGACAGTGTATCGTTTCCCTTCCTTTCATCCTCAGGCAGGGAAGTATAGAATTTTATCCTGTGAATACCATAGTCCGTAAGGTCGGCCGGGGGAAAATCAACCTCAACCGTATCGATTATTTCCAGGACATGTTTGTCGCTGATAGGAACAACTACTTTTACAGCTTCCCGTTTGTCGATCTTAAGCCAGCAATCAAAAGGCTTTTCAATGGCTTTTGAACTCAGGTTTACAACCTTAAAACGGAACATATCGGCCTTCGAAAATGAATTTCCTGTTTGTCTATGGGAAACCATCGAGGAGGCTGAAAGATCCGTATCCAGGGCTTCAGCAAGCCTGATGTCATCTACCATCCAGTACCAGGCGTATATCCCTTTCCAGTAAAACCTCAGGTAAACGGTCTTCTGATAAGCAGCTGTTTGAGTGATGTTCAGTTCAATATGCATGGGGTTCGGGCAGTCTGCTTCAGGGCCGATTCCCTGCCTCACTTCATATTCCTTCCATTCATTGCCGTTCAAAGATACACCTATATATAATCCCCCGTCGGCCCTGACTTTCCCCCAGTCGTTCCACATGAAGTTCTGCATGAACGTAAGCACTACCGAGCTTTTCCCGGAACAGTCGATGGCAGGAGTCTGAAAGTACGCATCAGGCCATATGCCTTTCTTTTCCCACCTCCGGTAGTATTTATCAACTTTTACACCAGGGGCAAACTGCATATGAAAACCCCCGCTTTCAGAGGCTATTGGCGGCGACTGCTGATCCCGGCCATAAGAGCCGGGAAATGGTTGATTGGTGCATTCCCACACCACGTTGCTGTCGTTTACGGCCTTACTGATCCATCCTTCAGGGAGCTTTCCTGCCGAAAAATCCTCTTTCCAGAATACCTTGCCGCCAGATCCTGGATTTTTCTGCCCAAGCACAGGGATTGACAGGAAAATGATGGCAATGAAGGTGCAGAATTTACTCATTCTATTTGAAAATGTGTCAATAATGAATACCGGTTATATTGTAAGATGTTTCCTTTCCGGATAACGAATGCCGTGTTTGGCGAATTCAGTATGAATGACCGACAGAAGCTGGCTTTTTATAATATTCTCGATAGCTATGTTATAGACCAGTAACTTAACGGTAAACACAAGGCCGAAATCATTGATCTCGGAGAATAAAACTTCAGTTTTTTCAGGGACAATATTTTTCTGGTTTTGCATGCATTTTTGTATAATATCGATCACATTGTACGGGTTCGTGTCGTGGGTTGTCTGGATCTTCATTTCAATAAACCGCTGCCTGTTTGTGATTGTCCAGTTTTGCAGGCTTTGTGAAAGCAACGTATTGTTTGGGATTAAAATATCAGCACCATATTCGGTCGCTAAAGTAGTAGCCCTGAGGTTAACTTCCTTGACTTTGCATTTTCCATTGCCAAAATCAAGATAATCACCAACTACAAACGGGCGTTCAAATGCAATGATAATCCCGGAGACCAGGTTGCTTACAAGGGTTTGCAGCCCGAAGCCGATGCCAACCCCAAGTGCGCCAAGGAATATTGCAAAATTTGTCAGTGGCAGTCCTGAAGCCAGCAAACCTACAACAAACCCGGAACAGAGAATGAGTAACCGGAGAAGCAAAAGGTAACTGCCCAGCCTGCTTCTTTTATCACTATTGTGATCGTGCCTTGGCTCAAGTACAGAACGCAGGAGGGAGGCCAGAACAAACGAAAAATAAACAGAGGCAAAAAAAGCAACAACACTGAGATAAGTAAATTCAGTGGAACCGAGCGTTCTTGTTGAAGTTAAAAAGTTCATCATGCCCGACTTTGCGAGGTCGAACAGGTTCATGTTGTATAAATAAGCGACAATGATGAAAACATAGGATAAAAAAATCAGCAGAGGCAGGGTTTTTTCATAAGCCAGTTTTGAGTTGATCCTTATTGTTTTTGCTTCCTTGTTGAAGAAATAAGCAATTATTTCGAGGTAATCGAGTAAAGTAAAAATGGCGACCCTGAGTATCATAATTAGAATTGCCATGCTGTATGCAGCAATGATGACGGATCTTCCAAGGGTGTAATTACCCCGGATAACCATAATCCAGCCTGCAATAAGATGAATCCCAAGGAAAAAAACCATCAGGCGTACAGTCTTTTCATACACTATTCCATAGGTTTTTAGTTGTCTGTTGATAAAAAACAGCGGGATCAGAAGCAATATGGATAAAACATAGATAAACCGGCCGATGAAGGTAGGCGTTACGAAGAAATTAATCAGGTATAACAAGAGAAAGGCTGCGATGAGCATAATAACCAAAGGCCTGTTCAGGTTCGGATAATTTTTTAAGGTCAGCATCGTAACGGTAAACGTAATGCCGATAAAAATAAATTCGAGGAAGGCATGAGGCGGATGAACAAAAAGGAAAGGTGAAAGTGCCAGGCCCATAATAAGGGAAGCTGTTTTCGGAAATTTTTCAAGAAATTTCAGTTTGAGGTCCTTGAGCAGTTTATTCTTCCGGAGTTCATCATTAAAGATCTTAATCGGGATAAGGCATAACAGAAAAAGCATGACCCTGAAAATAATGATCCGCCAGATCGATAATTTTCCGTAATATTTAATTGACTCAAGAGTCTGTTGAAAACTGGCAATAACCACATCGCGGATACCCAGTGGATAAGCTTCGGGGGAAGACTGCCAGAGGGGAGGCAGTTCCTTGTTGAAGAGTGTGGTTTCTTCTTTTTGCAGTAATTTCGAAATATCGGAGTAGAAAAGATAAATATGCGAATAGGTTTCAACTATTTTGTTTTCAATGGACGTATTCAGTTTAAGGGCAGCCAGTATCTGTATTTCTGCAATCTGCTGGCGGTTAAGCAAACTGCTTACAGCATCCTTATAGTTGTTCAGGAAGATACTGTCGGATTGTAATCTGAAATCAGTTATTTCATGTTTTATCCGCTCGATTTCATTGGTTTTCTTTACCAGTTTTTCGTTTACTTTATGTATCCTTCGCTGCCATTTGGAAATGTCATCAAGGATTGATGCAACCCTCATCTTCATATTATAAACTGATCGGATGTTCAAAGAAGGAACATCGAAGTAAAAAGTGTTTCTCAGTAGTTCAATGATGACTTCATGCTCCCTGAACTGGTCAAAGAGAGCTCCCGAATCAATATTCAGTTCGTCATGGTCGAGATAAAGCTCATTAAGCTGAGTGTAGCTTTCGTTGATCCATGAGGAAGGATTCGCCAGGAAGACTGGTTTGCTCCCGGATTTATGCGGATTTTGGACTATCCCCGAGGCTTGCTGGGCCATCAAATGAAACGGCGAACAGAGTATTAGTAAAATTACTGAGATTGTAATCCTTGCCTGATGAATCATAAGAAACAGAACTTAAGGTACAGATGAATATTCAGTCGATGACTTAATGCACAAAATTGGTGAAATTGTACTTCTGACCAGTTAAATCAGGCGAGCGTTTTTTTGGTGCCGGACTTTCCAGTAAATGTCTTATATTTGTTTTATAAGATATTCACCTATAAAATTAAGAAAAATTATGAAAAAGTGTTTATTACTTATTTCTGTGTTGTTCCTAACGTCCTTTGCATGGGCACAGTCGAACAAAGAAGAAATTGACCTCGTACAGGCCGCTTTCGGCCGTGATAAAAAAGCCGTTGTTGCTGATTTTGTAAAGCCTTCTCCAGCGCAGAAAGACGCTTTCTGGAAGCTTTACGACGAATATGAAACCCAGCGCAAGGCCCTTGGCAGGGAACGCATTACTATTTTAAAGCAGTATGCCGACCATTATTTTGATTTCACTCCCGAACAGGCCGATGCATGGACAAAATCAGTGATCGCACTTCAGAAAAAGACCGATGACCTTATCAATTCTTATTACGGCAAGGTGAAGGCCATATCCGATGGCATCGTTGCAACCCAGTTTTACCAGATCGAATACTACATCCTGGGAACTATACGTATGAAGATCCTGCAAAACGTGCCATTCCTGGTCAAGCCAACAAAATAAATTTTAACATATGAAAACGAGATTCAATTTCAGGCTTTTCCACATATGCTTGTTTGTGGGATTTCTGGGAATTCTTTTACCGGTTTCAGTCTTCTCACAAAGGGAAGGCCGGGAAGCAGGTGGCGGCCAGAGAGCAGGGGCAGGCCAGAACCGGGAAGCTGTTTCAAAACCTGCCCAAAACAGGAAGGCAGCTCCTGCAGGGGAAAACCAAAAGACGTCAAACAGGAAAGCAGGCGACACCAAACCTGCAACAGGGAATAAAACCAATGTCAGCGGGAATAATGTAAATGTTGACAACAGTAAGAAAAATGTAAACGTTGACAATAGCAAGAATGTTAACGTGAATATCAACAAGAGCACGGTAGTGGTGGCTAATCCAAAGCCATATCCAAGGCCCCCTTATGCTTATGGCGGGCATTCGTATTATTGCTATCATCCATACGCGTATCATCCCTATACTCCTTACCGCTGGGGTCCGGTATGGCATCCCGTGGGTTTTATCGTTGCTACGATGGCTGCAACCGCCATCATTGTGACCGTTGCAAGCCAGCAATATCATTATGACCAGGGTGTATATTATGTTGCCTCCGGCAGCGGATATACCGTCGTGCCTGCTCCGGTGGGAGCCACTATTGTTACTTTGCCTCCGGGCTCACAAACTGTTGTAATCAATGAAACCACGAACAATTATTATTACGGGGGCACTTATTACAGTAAAACCAGCAGTGGGTATACGGTTGTGCAGCCAACAGCCGGAGCGGTGGTAGAAAACCTGCCCGAGGGAGGGAAAGAAGTGAAAGTTGGGGAAGTCACCTACGTCCAGGTCGGCGAAACCTATTACCAGCCGATTGTTCAGAATGGAAAGAATATGTATGAAGTAGTGGACATTAAGGACAGCAAATGAAAAATAATTTCCCGATAATGTTAAATTAGACTAAATCTATATTACCTTTGGAAGATTATTAAGGACAATGCTTTAAAATAATCAATTAAGAATGTCAAATTAATCTTCAAAGGAGAATTATCATGAAATATATTATGAAAGTTAAGATGTCCCTTGAGAAAGGGAATGAGGCGATCAGAGATCCGCAATTCGGACATAAAATGCATGAACTGCTTACTCAGATCAAAGCGGAAACAGCTTATTTTACAACAATTTGCGGGCACAGGGGAGCCTATATCGTTTTAAACATAAACGATGCGTCGGAAATACCGGCGATTTCAGAACCGTTTTTTTTATGGCTGGGGGCTGATGTCGATTACGTTCCGGTAATGAGCCCGGAAGATCTTGCAAAAGGCGGTCCGGGTATCGGAGCTGCCGTGCAGAAATGGGGATGATCAGATCCTGATCAAACCGAAAATTCGGTCTAAAGGGTGTCACAGTTTTCACTGGCACCCTTTTTTTTACTTCAATGAGATTGATTAAAGCAGTGAAATCCCGGGATTATTGCCGGTGCATAACTGGATGACCGGGCCGGTTTAATGTTTCGCCCCGGGCATCATTTTCCAACCGTATCCGGTATCACGATCCTCAGGTTTTTTAATTGACTTTCTATTGATTTTTATTATCTTTACAATGCAATCATAAAGAGCATTAACTTTTAAAAACCGAACACCATGAAAGCAGCAGTATCGTTTGTCATTTTGTGCCTTTTTGCATTTGGAATGCAGGCCCAGAACATTAAAGTCCCAACATCCGCTGATGTAAAGGAAGCAGAACAAAATGCAAAGTCCGATGTCAAGAAAGCCACAAACCAGGCTAATATCGGCAGCCTGATCGGGCAGCTTACAAACGGGATTTCCGATAATGCCTTTACCGATTCTTTCAAGAAAAATAAAGGTAATTTTGTCAGTAAAGTGAGTAATATAACGGATGCTGCAGGCGCTTCTTCAGCATTACAATCGCTTCAGGGCGGATTACTGCCTGGCGCCTTGGATGCAGGCTGGGGGAAAGTGAAAGACAAATGGATCAAGAATGCCAAAGCTGCCAACACAGTGAAAAGCGTTGCCGGTCTGGCAGGAACCCTGGAATCCAATATCAGCCCCAAGTACTTTAAAGGCAACTGGGCAACGGCACGTCCGGCCTGGCAGGCTGCACTTAGCACGCTGGCAAAGTAAAACCGAACGATTCAAAGTGAAATACCCATATTAGCCACCTTAATTCAAACCGTGAATTACAATATGTGTATTCCTTATGGGTATTAAGAAACAAATTATTCAGGCATGAAAAACCGATTAACTGATTCACCGGCCTGGAAGGCCCTGTATTCTCATTTTCAGGAAATTAAAAGCACCTCGTTAAGGTCTTTATTCGCAGGCGATGCAAAGAGAGGGGAACGTTTCATTATAAAAGATACAGGTATTTATTTTGACTATTCAAAGCACCGCATCACAACCGAAACAATTGACCTTCTTGTTCGTCTTGCAAGGGAAAGAGGTCTTGCCGCTAATATTGAAGCTATGTTTTCGGGAGAAAAAATCAACATTACCGAAAACAGGGCTGTGCTTCATACCGCTTTACGGGCGCCGAAAGGATCAATAATAATGGTCGATCAAAAGAACGTGGTTACCGAAGTACATTCAGTGCTTGAAAAAATGACCCGGTTTGCAAACAGCGTCCGACGGGGAGAATGGAAAGGTTACACAGGAAAACCAATCCGGAATATAGTAAACATTGGCATAGGAGGTTCCGATTTAGGGCCGGTAATGGCTTATGAGGCATTGAAGTTTTATGCTCAGCACAACCTTACTTTCCGTTTTGTATCGAACATCGACGGGAATGACCTGGCTGAAGCGGTCAGAGATCTTCAGGCCGAAGAAACTTTGTTCATCGTATCTTCGAAGACCTTCACTACCCTGGAAACCATGACCAACGCCCGCAGTGCGAGAACATGGCTTCTGGAAAGACTTGTGAGCGAACAGGCTGTTGCCCGTCATTTTGTAGCCGTTTCGACCAATGAAAAAGAAGTCAGCGGATTCGGAATCGATACCCTGAACATGTTTGGCTTCTGGGATTGGGTAGGCGGAAGGTATTCCATGGATTCTGCCATCGGATTATCCACGATGATCGCTATCGGGCCTGATAATTTTTATGCGATGCTGGATGGCTTTCACCAGATGGATGAGCACTTTCACAAAACACCTTTTGAACGAAACATCCCGGTGATAATGGGACTTCTGGGAATCTGGTATATCGATTTCTTCAATGCCCAGACCCAGGCGGTGCTGCCGTATGATAATTATCTGAAACGTTTCCCTGCTTATCTCCAGCAACTCACGATGGAAAGTAATGGCAAGCACATAACTCTGGACGGGACGGCGACTGACTACCAGACTGGCGCCGTATACTGGGGCGAGCCGGGAACCAACGGTCAGCACTCATTTTACCAGCTGATACACCAGGGAACTTCTCTTATCCCCTGTGATTTCATTGGATTCAGAAAATCGCTGAACCCGCTTCCTCTTCATCAGGACTACCTCATCGCCAATATGATCGCTCAGGGTGAGGCCCTGGCATTCGGAAAATCCGCCGACGAAGTAAAAAAAGAAGGCGTTTCAGATACGCTGGCGCCCCATAAGGTCTTCGAAGGGAACCGTCCGTCTTCGACATTTTTCATGGAAAGACTAACTCCCGAATATCTGGGCAAACTTGTTGCCATGTACGAACATGCTGTTTTTACGCAGGGAGTCGTTTGGGGGATCAATCCGTTTGATCAGATGGGAGTGGAGCTGGGTAAAGTGCTTGCCATGAAAATCATTCCCGAACTGCAGGACAGACAGAAGCCGCTGAATCATGACAGTTCAACCAATGACCTGATCCGGTATTACTTGGGTTAGAACTACTGGTTTCAGTCAGGTATACATCTGTGACCCCTGTCGTATTTCCAGCTGGGCATGGCAACTATTGCAGAGGCCAGGGTTCTTCTGGTCTATATCTTCAACATAGGTGCTTGACCTCATCACACAGGTAGGGGTAGAGCAATGGATCAACCCAAAAGTATGACCCAGTTCGTGGACCACTTCTTTTGTGAACCTCTCAAGAAGCAGGTTGTCGTCAGGTTCTATACCGTAACGTTCATTGCTTAAGCGGTAAAGCGAAGCAATACCTGTATTTCCATTCAGCACTGCCTGCCCGAAAATATAGGTAAGAATGGGGATGAAAAGATCCACGCTGAATAATCCGATGGTTTTTAAAGCTCCTTCGTCGGAGATCTTGTCAACAGCAATTAACATTTTGTTTCCGTTATACTGTCTCCTGCCGGGATCGAAAAATTCGCTTAAATCAATATGGGATTCTTTAATGATTACCTGGTATGCAAATTCCCGCTTCACCGCCTCTGCTATCTTCTCAAGAAAATGTTTCCCGAAATACCCAAAAGAAACTAATGTAATATTTTGTTGAGTCATCCGGGAAATGTCAGGTTAAAATCTTTTCAGCCCAGGGATTATGGGATATAAAGCACAGCTTCTTTTTTATTCATCAGGTTTTAACTCGTATTTCTTGATCTTGTTATACAGGGTTACCCTGTCGACTTTCAATGCTTTCGCCGTACGGGTGATATTCCAGCTGTATTTATTCAGGATCTGCCGTATGAAGGTTTTTTCGAAATCATCCAGGCTTTCGATCGAATTGTCGATCATTTCCTTGCCGAAAGGGAGGTCTTTCAGAGTGATCTTCTTCCCGTTCCCAATGACGATAGCCCGTTCTATCATGTTTTCAAGTTCACGGATATTCCCGGGAAAGGGGTACTCTCCCAGGCGTTGCATGGCTGCATCATCAATGGTAATAAGCGGCTTGTTCATGGTGGTACAGTATTTTTTAATAAAATAATCCACCAGCAAAGGAATGTCTTCAACCCTTTCACGCAGAGGAGGTACGTTAATATTCACCACATTCAGGCGGTAGAAAAGATCTTCTCTGAATGTGCCTTGTTCCACCATGCTTTTCAGATCCCTGTTGGTAGCACAGATAACCCTGAAATCAGAGGACGTCTCTTTGTTGCCTCCAACCCGTATGAATGTTTTTGTCTCCAGGACCCGTAGCAGTTCGATCTGCATTTTAGAAGAAATGGTTGCAATTTCATCAAGGAAAATAGTCCCGCTGTCGGCCATCTCGAACCTGCCTTTACGGTTATACATTGCTCCGGTAAATGCCCCTTTCTCATGGCCGAAAAGCTCGCTTTCGAGCAGGCTTTCGGTGAGAGCGCCGCAATGAACGCTTACCAGGGGGTAATATTTACGGGAAGAGTTGGCATGAATGGCCCTGGCAATTAATTCTTTCCCGGTTCCGCTTTCACCTGTGATGATGACGGAAGAGTTGCTTTGTGCCACGCTCTCGACCTGCTTCAGAACCTTTTTCATGGCGTCGCTGTTACCAATCAGGTCTTCCACATTTTCAAGTAAAGTAACTTTGTTTTTCAGGGTTTCGTTTTCCTGCGAAAGTGCAATTTGCTTTGAAGCATTCCTGATCAGGTGGGAAAGGTCATCAGGATCAAAGGGTTTTGTGATGTAATCATAAGCCCCGTCTTTTAATGCCATTACGGCCGTGTTAACCGAGGCAAATGCAGTCATCACAATCACAATGGCATCCTGTTTTAAGGATTTAATCCGCCTGAGCATTTCGAGCCCATCCATACCCGGCATTTTAATATCGGCAAGGATAATGTCAAACTGCGATGATTCTATCAGCAATAATGCTTTCTTTGCATTTTCGGCACATTCCACATGATAGCCGTCTTCAATGAACCAGTTGCTTAAAGAATCCCTTACCGATTCTTCATCGTCAACGACTAATAATGATATTTTTCTGGCCATTCTGAATTCTCTTTAATTTCTGATCAAAGGTAGAGTTATTGAGAAGGTTGTACCCTTTCCCGGTTCCGTTTTCACCTGAATTTTCCCGTTATGGCTTTGCATGATGCCATGAACAATAGCCAGGCCCAGTCCGATCCCGCTGGCGTTCTGTTTCGTCGAGAAGAAAGGCTCGAAAATATGGGGAATGTCGTCTTCAGCTATCCCGATCCCGTTATCAATAATTTCAAACTTTACAGAATCTTCATTTGGATTCGCTGTCCTGATTGTGATTTCCCCGTTTTCCTGCAAAGCTTCGCTTGCATTCACGAGCATAGCCACGCAAGCCTGTTTAATCTGGTTGGGACTGCAATAAATGAGATCGGAAGTGGCTGTAAAATCAGTATAAAAGTGGATATTGGCAATTTTTATGGGATGGGTCATTAATTCATAGGTCTCCTGAAGTATTTCATGAAGATGCCGGGGTTCAAAATCCTCCTGGTCTTTTTTCGAGAACTCAAGTAATCCTTTGACAATTTCCCCGCAACGTTTTGCTTCACTTTCAATCAGTTTCAGATGTTTTAACATTGAATCCCGTTTGCTTGCATATAATTCAGGATTGCTCAGCTGCTTGTAAATAAGCTTCGTATAAATAAGTATACCCGACAGGGGATTATTTATCTCGTGTGCAACGGAGGATGACAACTTCCCGAGAGACGCCAGGCGCTCAATATGGATCAGCTCATTTTGTGCAGAGCTTAATTCCTCTGATTTTTTCTGGACTTTATATTCAAGTTGCTGGGACCAGTTTTCCAGTTCATTTGTAGCTGCCTGCAGGTTATCCAGCATGTCGTTAAAAGCCTGGGAAACCATCTTCATGTCGTCGAGCTGATTGGGCATTATTTCAAGGCGCGTGCTTTTATCCCCGTTGGCAACGGCAATACTCGCTTTGACCAGGGCATTCAAGGGTTTCTTAATCCTTTGCCTGGTAAAGAAGATCAGAAATCCAACCAGGAAAAGTGTTGTAAAAATTGCAAGAAGGAAAAACTCTGTAGATGATTTCTGAACAGCAGCATCAAGTTCCGACAGAGGAATCTTGATAATCAGGGAGCCCAGTATCTCATCACTCGCCTTATGGGCATGACATGAACTTTGGTAACAGGATTTCTCGTTAAGAATAGGTAATTTGATCAGCAGGTGCCTGCCGTTATTATCGTTCAGATTCATCCTGCAATCACTGTTGGCATTGATGATCTTATAATGTTTCCCCTTACCGGGGAACATTGTTTTGAGATTGTTGTGACAACTGATACAGTTCGGATTGCTGTGATTATGGCTGGTGTCGGAAGGGATGGACGAGTAGACAAGATCATCCTTGCTGTCATACATGTTTACTTCATCAATTCCCGGCATGGTATTAATGATATCGAGGGTGTTCTGCAAAGTGCTCTTATCGTTCTCCAACATCGAATGATACAATGATCCGCCAACAATGGAACCTATATTGTTACCATTCTGGCTGATCACGGCATTGAGATATTCCTCGTTAACGGAACGGAAGATGATGCTGAAGGAAACGAAAAGAAAAACAGAGGAAGCAAGGATGATAAGAACTACACGGCTATAGATAGAAGAACGGACTTGCAGGTACTTCCTGAGAATTGACTTCAAGGTGCTGTTCTTGTTCATAGGCATATTTTCACCGCAAGATAATGAAAACCGGTGATTTAACTTCCTATGGATTCAAAAATTCCTTCTGGAAATCATGCCATACCCCGTCGGGGAGCTCCGGAAGAAGATGATCCCTGAGTTCACCTCCGTCCTGAAAAGCGACCATGGAAGCTTCATCTGTATATTTTGGCAGGGTTGAAGCAAGAAAATCCTTGAATCTCAACAACTCCATCTGCGACCAGTCGTTTGCAGCATCTGCAAGGTAATATGAGCTGGTTTCAGCAATCCAGTCCGTCGGCTTTATTTTGTAGATCCATCCTGATCCGTAAGGATCCTCGTTCAATATTACGGGATTGTCGGTAAGGGCAGGATTTGCGCTCACCACTTCTCCTGAAAGGGGTGAAAAAATTTTCAGCATTTTCCCGTCATGATCAATCTCGGTCATTAATTCTCCTTTCATAATGGGTTCGCCCGGTTTTTTCAGAAAGGTTAACCTTACTTCGCCTGTGATATGCAGCAGAAGATCATCCAGTCCGATATTAGCGACACCTGATTTTGCCAGGTAGGCCCAGGTATGGTTCCCGCTGTAAAACACTCCCTGGGGGATTCTTAGAATTTTACTTGTAAGTATGCCCATCGCCTTTTGGAGTTGCCGTTTGATTTTCACTTTCCTGTTGATAATTACAGAGAAAGGAATAAGCAGTGCCAGGAACAGGATAATGATCAGGTATTCCATTCCTTTGGTCTCAAAAATATTGTAATAGCTAAATCCGTCCATTGTTATATGATTTGTGCAATCGCCCGATTGCCCCGGCGAATGCGGGTTGTTAATTATCTTCCTTTGCCCAGGAGGGTGAATCGCGCAGCACAGGCATACGATTAATGACCCACCTGAAAATCCATATTTCAGTAAATATTACGGTAAGCGTAACAACAAATTCCATCCAGGAAGGGACGTACCTGATAGCAGCATCCCATCTGAAGCCAATGACAGTGACATTGAGCCTGTTCAGAATTACTCCCAGCATTGTTACGATAGCTGCAATACGTATCAGCAGAACATTATTCCGCCTGTAGCTGTAATAAAAGAGTATCATGGGCAGAAATACGAAGCCCAGCATTTCAAGCAGGTACCAGTATCCCATCGGAGTATTTAGCAGGTCCCAGTGCTTATCATGGATAAATACCAGAAGTTGCAGGAAAAAGTATGCAAACATGGTTCCTGCACAGATTTTTGATAAGCCGAGGATTATGCCGTTCTGGGCATGATGATTTTTCTCGCTGATCTGTTTGAAAAATACCTTATGGGTGATGGTACCTTCAAAGATGACCATTGACAGGCCGGCAAAGATACTGGAGACGAAAAACATGATAGGAATAAATTCGGAGTACCAGAGCGGGTGGATCTTTTCTTTTGCCATCAGGTAAAGGGCTCCGAGACCGGACTGATGAAGGGTCGACAGGGTGATGCCGAAGATCACAGCAGCAATGGTCATTCCCGACAATATTTTATGGATACGCCTGGCGCCAAGCCATTCTGCTATGGCAGGTGAAAATTCGATAAGCTGGGCTATCATATATAGCAGGAAATGCCATGCTACCAGGAAAAGGACGGAGTTTACCCCGAAGTTGTTCCCTATAATGGGGTTGATGACATTCCAGGGGCGTCCCAGGTCGAGGAGCAGGGCGCCTGCATAAAATACATAGGCAAGAAAGCCATTCAATACAGTTACCCTGACAATGGAATGGTATTTCTTCATATTCAGTATATATACCATGAAGGTGAGAACATAAGCACCTCCTGCGAAAGCAACACCGGTCACAACATCAAAGCCGATCCACAGGCCCCAGGGCACCTCCTGGGTGAGGTTGGTAATCGCGCCTATACCTTTCCAGAATCGTATAACGATCAGGATTATTCCCAGTATGATCACGGGAACCGAGATGATGTTAAAAGGAGTAAATAGTTTCCCCTTGGGTTTAAATTCGTCCCGGAGGAATTTCCAGACTGACTTGCCATCATTGTCTGTTGTAAGAGGATAGTTCTCCCTCATATTATTCCTCCCCGGTTTCGTTATCTTTCTTCGTCGCCTGCTGAATTCCCAGCAAGAGAGCCGGGAACAATACAAAAATAGTAGGCACGCCGTAGAGAAATCCTTTGGTTAAGGCAGGATAGGAGGCTTTCTGAATGTTCGTTTTCATCCCGAGTTCTTTGAATGGTACCGGTGAAAGATACATCCAGCATGTACCGCCGGCTTCGTGTTCACCATACAGGTAATCGACGTAAAGCTTGGGGTTTTCAACAATACGCTTGCGTGCTTCGCTCATCAGTTGACGACGTGTGCCATAAAACAAGGCATCATTCGGGCAATTTGCAGCACAGGCAGGCATCTCCCCGGTTTTCAGCCGGTTATAGCACATGTCACACTTTTGGATCTTCGGATTAGGACTGTGAAATTCAAACTTCGGAATATCAAAGGGGCAGGAGACCATACAATACCGGCATCCCATGCATTTTTCGCCCCTCCAGATCACTGGTCCGGCTTGTGTTTTATGCATTGCCTGTGTCAGACAGGCTGCAACACAGGCTGGCTCATTGCAATGCATACACTGCATCTTAACAAACACTTTGCCTTTAGATGTATTGTATTCGTTGACAACCGTACGTTTTGTTTCACTTGTTTTTCGAACGGGAGCCATGTTTTTTGCCGGTTCGGGCACAGGCAGGTTATTGGCGTCAGCGCAATCATATTCGCAACCATGACATCCTTTACAGCGGGCTGAGTCGTATAAAACTCCACGGAATTCTATATCGGCTTTGCCGGTAGGTGCTGCTTTCAGCTCCCGGCCTATTGTCAGGGCTGCCCCGGTAACGCCCAGGACCTTGAAAAACTTTCGTCGGTTTATTGTCATCACATTATATTAATATCATGAACATCAGTGCAAAGTATTACTACCTCACATTATTAATGAATTGTGTCTGGAAATCTTCCCAGATTTCAGGATTTAAGTCAGCCAGAACATGGTCTTTCAGGATACCGCCATCCTGGAGGGTGATTTGTGCATACTTTGGTGAACCAGCCTGCATTGTGAAGGCAAGAAAATCCTTAAGGCGGGTAAATTCACCGCTTAACCAGGTCTTATATTTATCGGCCATCGACAGGAGCTCAATCTCCCTTAACCAGTTACTTGGCTCAATAATATAAACCCATCCTTCAGAATACGGTGAACTGTTGATTGCCGATGAATTAGTCGACAAAGCGTCATTATGTGCTTTAACAGTCCCTGAAACAGGGGAATGAATTATCAAATGTTTCCCTTTTTGAATAAGGATGCAAAGCTGGTCACCTTTTTTAATCCTGACTCCCGGATTTTTCATGCCGATGCTTGTGATGGGTCCTGTAACATGCTGCAAAAAATCGTCAATGCCTACTTTTACCGTACCGTCCTTTTCCATGAATGCCCAGGTATGGGTTTTGTCAAAATAAAGACCTTTTGGGATGCTGACATTCTTTTCATCAAAGGCAGCGGGCTGACGGGTAATGATATTGGCCTGCTCTCTTTTCCTGTTTCTATACCTGCGGATAATCAGGTCAAGCGTGAAACTTAATGCGACAGCAAGGATCAGAAGCAATAAGATCAACTTTGCGACAGAATTGGTTTCTTTTGGAGATTCGCGGTAGATGTTTGCAGGGATCAATTTATTCATCTGAGACTGCCGTTCACTGCTGACCAGGTCGGAATACCCTTTAACAGGCAGAAACTCCTGTCCCGAGGTGAGCACCCACTGCAGGAAAGCAACCTCAATCTCATCGGAAGGTTGTGTTTTGGCGACACAAAAGATGTTGCTGGTCAATGATTTCGGGTATTTACCTATCCATACACCCCTCGAAAAATCTTCGAAATTTGCATAGATATTCTCCATAAAATCCATCTTTCCATTGCCGTTCTTATCGATAGGTAACAGTTGGATATTATCTTCAAAGTTTACTGTATTTGGTTGAAGAATGTCGGTCATCCTGCAAAAACCTATTGCGTAAGGGTCATGCTGTATTGATGAAATCAACTTATCCCTGTCCTCGCATTTGATCCAGTCCATCGAAGCATGATCAGCCTTAATATAGCCTTCCACCCCTTCTTTTGTAAATTCATCATTCAGGATAAAATATCTGACCGGAGCCTGCTGCCCGTTTTTCAGGAGAGTTCCCCACTGCATTTTACCATGAGTCTCCAAACTCCTGGCTAATGCTTCACGGGATATGCCTTTCTGATAAATTTCAGCTAAAAAAGGATTTTTAGAACTTATAACCGGCACGAATATTTCCCTTCCAACAACAATCTGAAAAATTGATGCCTGCTCGCCTGAAAAAGGAATCTCGTTCGAAACAAAACAGATATTTTCTCCTTTGCTGATAAGATCCGCAATTCCGGAGTCCTCAACTTTTATGACCTTGACGGACTGACCAGGATTCGATTGGGAAAATTGTTCTGCCCATTTGTTCGTGAGATCAAATAATTGAGAGCTGGAATAAATACTTATTGTACCTGAAGCAGGTAAATTGTTTTTATTTGCTGCTGTTGTACTGTTCAAATTGCTGAAGCAGAGAACTATTAGCAGAAAAAAAAGGGGGAAGACTGAAGTTTTCATGGCTTTTGGATTTCCGATTTATATATTCATACCTTTTATCAATAATAGTGCCAAAGCAAAAAATACGGAGTAAACATCAGAAAATCAATTCATTGACAACGGGGTGCCTGGAATGGGAAACGATAGAAGTGTTGAATAAATATACACTAAATGTAAAAAGTCTTCATAAATAATAGAAGATCAATACGATTACACACATTGTATAAAAATTCAACAGATGTTGAAATAATCAACAGTTGAAAAGAACCTTGAGCAAAATCTATTAATAGATTTACTTTTACGATTAGTTATAAGAAATTCAAACTGTTTTCTGAAATTTGTTGAGTTAATTCATTTTTATGGCGAAGCGTTTATAAAATACCTGTACTAACTTCGCTCATACATACCGTGAATGTTAATTATGGGCATTCCATGCGACCATTAAAAAAAATTATTAACTCATGAAAAAGCTTTTTTTAATATTTGCCATAATTAGTTTGGGATCCAATGTTTTTTCACAAACAGACGGAACTAAATTTTCAGGTAAAAGGACCGGAATTGTCATCACTTCACTTTCGACCGCTGATAACGAAGCCAATGCCATGGCAATACAGAAAGATGGGAAAATTTTAATTGCAGGATATTCCCAAACCGAATTTGCTTTAGTCAGATACAATGCAAATGGCATGCTGGATCCTGCATTTGGGGGAAGTGGAATTGTATTAACTTCTCTGAAAAGCGGTGACAGTCATACTTCCGCTCTTGCTATTCAGCCTGACGGGAAAATTGTGGTTGCCGGCAGTACATATAATGGAACAGCTAATGATTTTGCTGTAATCAGGTATAATGAAAATGGCATACTTGATCCTTCATTTGGTAAAGCTGGCATAGCGATAACCTCTATCCATGCGGGCGATGATAATGCTTCCGGGGTGGCTATCCAGCCCGACGGGAAGATTGTGGTCGCGGGAAGTTCGAATAATGGCTCAAATTTTGATTTTGCCCTGATCAGGTATAATCCCAATGGCACGTTGGATCCTGCTTTCGGGACAGGCGGCATTGTATCGATCGACATAAGGAATGGTGACGATCAGGTGTCGGCAGTAGCCATCCAGCCTGATGGGAAAATCGTAGTTGCAGGCTATTCGAATACTGATTTTGCACTGGCCAGGTTTAAGCCGAACGGTACACTGGATGCTGATTTTGGGAAAGATGGCAAGGTAATAACTTCCATCCGTAGCGGAGAAGATGAGGCTTCTTCAATCAGTATCCAGCCTGATGGGAAAATCGTAGTTGCCGGAAGTTCGAATAATGGTTTGAATTTTGATTTTGCAGTTGTCAGATACAATGTGAATGGTACTCTCGATTTATCATTTGGGAAAGGGGGGATGGTAATAACCATGATCAGGGATGGAGATGATAAAGCTTCTTCGGTTGCCATCCAGGCCGATGGGAAAATCATTGCCGGAGGAAGTTCGAACAACGGTTCAAATTTTGATTTTGCATTAATCAGGTATTATCCAAATGGGACTCTGGACCCTTCCTTTGGCGAAGGTGGTAAAGTAATGACGGATATCCGGAACGGGGATGATCAGGCCAATGCAATCGCCATTCAGACCGACGGGAAAATTGTTGCAGCCGGAAATTCAAATAATGGTTCCAGTAATGATTTTGCAATTATCAGATATAATAACAGCGGCACATTCGATCCGGATTTCGGACCAGGCAGGAAGTAGTTAATGAATCTCTGGTCCGATCAAAGGCAAATTTCACTCACATAAATGTTATGTACAAATTGCAATTTAAACCCGGTTTTAACATTCCTGAAATTGTAAATAAATTCTCTACACCCTTAATTATTTATAACGTTAGTGAACTAAATAACAAAATCACTGAACTGCAATCAACCCTGCCTGCCGAGTCACAATTATTATATTCGGTGAAAGCTAACCCTAATCCATTTATCATAAACCTGCTCAATCAGGCAGGTTTGGGTTTTGAGGTAGCATCAGTTGGCGAATTGCATCAGGTTATTAAATTAAAAATTCCTCCCGGCAGAATTGTTTTGGGAGGTCCGATAAAAAGCAAAGAAGCGATATCATCAGGCTTAAAGAACCATATCCTGTCTTTCAATGTCGAATCCGAACAGGATCTGCAGAACATCATAAGTGCAGCAAATCAACATTTAAATATATCAATCAGGATCAATCCTGATTTCTCCAATCAATCTTCTCAATTAAAGATGGGTGGTATTTCTTCTCAATTTGGAATTGATGAGAATAATGTCATCCCATTAATCAGAAAATACAGGAATGATATAAACATCAACGGACTTTTTATGTTCGCCGGTTCACAGTTTTTTGAGGCTGAGAAAATTATTCAAAACACCTCATTTCTGATTGATTTTGCGGAAAAGCATAAAGAAGAATTCAGCCAACTGGATTTCCTGGATTTCGGAGGAGGATTCGGAGTAGCAGAATCATCAGGCCAATCAGGATTAAACATGAACAAATTAAGAATCGGTTTAGCTGATTTGTTTAAAAGCAAAAAACAATTTCTCGATAAGATCAAATACAAATTTTTTGAAAGCGGCAGGTATTTAACTGCTGCATCAGCTGTTTTAGTCAGCAGTGTCCTGGACATTAAATACTCAAAAGGTAAAAAATACATAATTTTAGATACCGGCATTAATCATCTTGGAATTAGACAGCTGGATCTCAAAAGGCGGAAATCATATATAAGTACTGTAAAAGAATACGATCAGTATTCACCGGCAATTCTTACCGGTGCAACATGCACCCCGATAGATATTATTCAAAGTGAAAATGATTTCCCCGACGTAGCAGTTGGCGATTTGGTTCTCATCAATAATGTCGGTGCATATACAGCTACGCTTTCGCCTTATAATTTTTGTGGATTTACATATCCGGCTGAGGTTTTAGCAGATACCAACGGTGATATTTCACTGATCAGGGAGAGAGGTGAGGTTGAAACCTCCTGTGGTTCAGGATATTAATATTAAAATGAGGAATAATCAATATAAATAAGTGAAAAGCTTGATTAGGGGAGAGATAATGCTTATTTTTGAACTGAATATAGTGAAAAAACCAGATTAACAGCATTTAACGGATTATTCAATCCATACAAATATGCTGAAAAATATTTTCAACGGGCGCACGCTCCTCGACCTGATCATTTATCTTGTGGTCCCTTTACTGATCTGGAATACCTGCCGTATTATGCTGGGTGACTATTTCGCGATGCTTCTTTCGACAGTGCCGGGTGTCATCTATACGATCTTCACTTTTATCAGAGAGAAACAATACAGCGCGACAGGTTTATTTATTCTTGCCACGATGGTCATTGGCAGCACGATGGATATTTACTCGAAGACTGCACACCAGATGCTTTGGAATTATGTTTACCTGAATATCGGACTGGTCACGTTCTGGTGCCTCACGATGCTTGCCGGAAAACCGATGGCCATGTATTTTTTTATTGATTATGCATTCCTTCATGGAGTTCCGAAAACCCGTACAAAGGTGTTGTACCATCAAATGCCGTACTTCAGATATTTTATGTTACTGACCGGGTTCCTGGCGTTTCGTGATCTTTCGGATACTTTTTTACGGATATTCCTGATCCATCACTATGATGTGGAAGGATTCAATAAGATAAAAGTCATCACCCAGGTATGGAACACGATGACAACAGTCATGTTCGTATACGGGATCATTTTGATTATTAAGAAAATTCAATTTCATAAAAATACTTCATTACAGGAAGTTCAACAACCTTAATTAAAGTTTCACAAATCGACAATCACATTATGGAAAATCAGAAAAAGCGTTTCATTCCTACTCCGCCAAAAGGTCCCGGCACAGGCAATATGCCTGGAAAATTGAAGAAAATGACCGCAGGTAAAAGCTCTGAAGAGCTTCCTGAAAAGCCCGGAATGCCGAATGTAGGGTTTAAAGGACTCGACATGGTTGGTAAAATGAAGAAGCAATTATGGGATCATCATAAAAAGTTTCATCTCGATGCAAATGGTGATTTTAAGCCCAATCTCATCGAAAAGGGCTTAAAGCTCATGAAGAAATTCAAGGGGTAGAATTATTTCTTTTCATATGATTCTGGCGGGTTGTTCATACGGCCCGCTTTTGTATGTATTTTGTTAATCAACAAAGTATTCATTATGGATAAGGCAAAAAAACCAGCAAATCCGGGGTCAGCAGGCAATCCTGAGGAAATGAACCGCATGCTGAAGATCACGCGTCCCCGTTACTGGATATCCCTCTCCGCATTGGGGCTGTTGACTTTTGTGGCCATTTTCTGGGGGATATTCGGAAGCATTCCCCAAAAGATTGACGGGCTTGGTGAAATCGTCAGCGGGAAAGGCCTTCACGGGATTATCTCTCTCTACCCGGGGGGGATTGAGGAAGTCCACTTTGATCTGGGTGAAACAGTCAGGGAAGGCGAAGTTTTGCTTCACTTGCTTCAGCCCCAGCTCATGCATCAGCTGGTTGAACTCAACGCGGAACTTGATGTGCTGAAGTTGCAGGATTCTCTGCTGTCAACAAAGGATACGAGAGATTATCCCAATAAAATGAGGTTTTACGACCTTGAGGAAGAACGCCTGAAGACCGAACTTAAACATCTTCAGGACCAGATTTCATTTTTTGAATTGAAGATGCAGCAGCAACAGGATCTTTGGGATAAGGGCCTTGCGACCAGGGAAAATTATGTGGAAGCCAGAAATCAGCTGTCCGATGCCCATAATAAGCATACACAAACCGAGCAGGCGGTCAAAACCAACGAGCTTGACCAGCAATCCTGGAACTATGACCGCCAATACAGGCAGGAAGATTACCGCGGCCAGATCCAGATCCTTAAAAAAAAGATTGCCAACCTGCAGGATGATTACGACCGGCAGACCATAATCCGCAGTCCGGTTAACGGAATGATCATCGACAAGTCGGTAACCAGCGGAGACTTTGTTAATGCCGGTGCACGTATGATGGTGGTTGAAGATATGGGAAATGAAAAGAATCATCTTCTGGACCTGTTTATTCCTTTTAATTCAAACGCCGTTGTGGAGCCTGGAATGAAGGCTATGATCGAACCTTTTACAGTAAATCATAATCTGTATGGCTGGCTGATGGGAAAGGTTGTCGAGGTCAATCATTTTGTATCCAATACAAACTCCATCATTGATGAGTTAAATAATCCTGACCTGGTAGCCCTTATTCAACAACAGGGCCCCACATACAGGGTGAAGATTGCTCTAATCCCCGACGCCTCCACAAAAAGCGGATTTCAGTGGTCCAACAAGAAAGGACCTCCATACGCAATCAATACCGGTACACTTTGCAGAGCTTCCATCGTTGTAAAGCAAAAGCCGCCTATTGACTATATCATACCCATTTTCAAGTCATATTTCGAATAATCCTCATCACCAATCAATCGAGACCTTGTCATGAGCAATGAGCATGTGAAAAAAAAGGTTCCGGTCATTCTCCAGATCGGGGAAAATGAATCCGGTGCGGTTGCACTATCAATGGTTTTTTCATATTACCATTGTTTTCCGGCCAAGGATGCCCTCAACCAGGAATGCGGCGTTTCGGACAATTCAAAAATCCCTGCTGAACGCCTTATGAAGGTTGCTCTTGCCCATGCCTTCAAATCGGAGACGCGCAGCTGTAAAGTGGATGAACTGAAAACGCTTCAGCTGCCTGTGATCATTGGGCTTGATGGAGGGTATTACAGCGTTTTAACCGGGTATAACAAGAAATTTTTCCTGTTGAATGATACCCATGAGGGGCAAAAGAAACTGAATGAACAGGAGCTTGAAAACGTATTTGACGGTACGGCAGTGGTCATCGCTCCCGGTCCTGATTTCAAACCTGATAAAATCAGGAACGTTTTTCTTGAAAGGGTATGGATGCGGATAAAGCCAAACCGGCTTGACCTGGCATTTGTCCTGATTTGCGGCGCCATACTTGTAATCCCTGCAATTATCATGGCGGGTTTGAACAAGCTTTTCTTTGACGACATTATCAACCTGGACCAACCTGGTTACTTCAGGCCTATGCTTTTGCTTATCGCGGGGCTTTTCTTTTTCAACGGATTCCTGACTTACCTGCAACAGAAAATACTCGTTAAGATTGAGCTGAGGCTTGCCATTGTCGAGTCTTCAAAACTTCTTATGCATATCCTGAAGCTGCCGATCCGTTTCTTTATGACCCGTCAGCCAGGCGAAATTTTCAAGCGTGTTCAGCTTAACGACGATCTTGCTTCCTTGCTTTCAACCGAACTCACTGCGACCATTTCGAACATGATTACGGTTGTCTTTTATGCGATCGTCATGATACAGTATAATCTCTTACTTACGGTTATAGGTGTTACGGTGATCCTGGTAAACCTTTTCGTTCTGCGTTTCATTTCCGAAAAGCGTTCCACCCTGAACCAGTTGTTGTTTGAACGTAACCAGCGTACATTCAGTACAGCCGGTGTGGGGCTTGAACAGATAGAAACCATCAAAGCCACAGGTTCGGAAAACGATTTTTACGGGCTTTGGTCAGGAAGCCTTTCCAATGCCGTAGTGTTTGACCAGAAGCTGAATGTCACATCCAACCTGCTGGATGCCCTGCCTGATTTCCTTTCAAACCTGAACAACATCATCCTTTTAACACTTGGAGGCCTGCTGGTTATTTACGGGGAAATGACTATTGGTATTTTCATCGCCTTCCAGAGCCTGATGACTAATTTTACAGGACCGGTTAAATCTGTGGTTTCGATGGGAAGCGACCTTCAGGTTGCAAAGAGCAATCTGAACACAATACAGGATGCCTTATCAACCAACGAAGATATTTATTTTAAAAGCGAAGTCAGAGATGACCCATCAAACCTCACTCCCGCTGCCTCGAAACTGAACGGATTTCTGGATTTTAAAAATGTCACTTTCGGATATGACCGTTTCCGCGATCCCCTGATTGAAAATTTCTCATTGCATGTAGAACCGGGGCGTCGTATTGCCCTGGTCGGCGGGTCGGGCTCCGGAAAGTCTACTCTTGCAAAACTTGTTGCCGGCCTATATCATCCCTGGGCCGGGGAAGTACTTTTTGACGGACATGAACGGACCGCTTTCGACCAGGATGTCCTGAGAAACTCTGTTTCCCTGGTAGACCAGGAAATTTTTCTTTTCAAAGGGACAGTCAGTGACAATATTACAATGTGGAATAATACCCTGGGAACACCTGATATCATCCAGGCTACAAAGGATGCATGCATACATGATATTATCTCTTCCAGACCCGGGGGGTATAATGGCCTTCTCATCAATGCTGGCAGCAACCTTAGCGGGGGTCAAAGACAACGTATTGAAATTGCCCGTGCACTGGTTGTAAATCCGAGCATTCTTGTGATGGATGAAGCGACCAGCGCGCTCGATGCCAATACCGAAAAAATTATTGATAATAACATACGTCGCAGGGGATGTACAACCCTGATCATCGCCCACAGGTTAAGCACAATACGCGATTGCGATGAAATCATTGTCCTTGACAAGGGAAAAGTAGCCCAACGAGGTACCCATGATGAAATGATCAAAGATCAGCAGGGGCTTTATTATAAACTGGTAAATCTCAACTGATATGGAGCCACAGGTGATTTCTTCATTCTATACCCGTACCGAGCAGCTGCCAAGCAATAAAGTACGTTCATTACATAGCGAGATACCACTTGCTTTCTACATCGAGACAGGGGATGCTGACATTTTTTATATGGAAAACCTTCCCGGCGGCCCGGGCCGGCGCTTGTTCCTCCTGCGTATCTCTGCCCCATTCCTGGTTCCCTGCTTCACAGAGAACGATTCCCTGTCACTGGTGATCAGTGCATTAAGCAATTGCACAATAGGAATACTTGATTCCGGTTCTCTGAACCGGCTGTTAGCTGCAAACCCTGACTATGCAAGATCTTTACTGGAAAAGTGGCTTACTGGCATTTCAGACGTATTGGATCATTTCGGCATAATGCCCCAAATAAGCGGGAAAACAGCTATTCCAACCTTTTCGGCAGATATACTGAAAAATTACAGCGGGTCAGATGAAAAACTCCTGGCCTTATGGTTTGGCTTTAATGAGAGCATCATTCCTATACTGAAGAACCTCTGTGCAGAGGACCAGAAGATTGCTCTTGAACATGTAAAAGACACTTATGCATTCAGGAAGAATGCGGTTTATAATGCACTAAGCAGGTTTAAGGCCATAATTTCCGGAAAAACCACTGATGATCTGTTCGGGGACGTGAAACGCACGGCCGGGGGTATAAGCGCTTCTTTAAGTCCCAGGATGCTCCTGTTACAGACCTGCCAGCTGATCGGTAAAGAAGAAAAGATCGAATTTGCTGACCCGGGAAACAGGATCAGCGGAAAACACGACTTCCTCTGGAATTTGCTCAGGGCTTCAAACATCCGTTCCAGGATGGTAATTCTTGAACCGCACTGGTGGACCAATAATGCCGGTTCCATGCTCGGTTTTCTCAAAGACGGCCAGACGCCTGTCGGTCTTATTTCGAAGGGGAATACAGGCTATTGGATGATCGACCTGAAGAACCGGAAAAAGGAAGTGGTTCACGAGTCAGTTAATCAGCTCCTCGATACAAAAGCATACAGCTTTTTTACCCCTTTCCCAAAAGGGAAGCTCCAGGGTAAGGATCTTTTTCGTTTTGCCCTTCAGTTCACATACCGCGATATCATCAGTTTTATGGTTATAGGTGTTATCGGCGCTTTGCTTGCCCTGATCATCCCGGTTGTCGGCGGCTATGTGTTTAATACGGTTATACCTGGCGGAAATACACATGAATTGTGGCAGATTGGCGGCATCATGGTGATTTGCGTGATTACCATCGGGCTGCTGAATTTTGCCAAATCGATTGCGGTTCTCAGGATGGCAGGAAAGGCGGGATACAAACTCCAGTCAGCACTTTGGGACAGGATACTTTCACTTAAAGTGGATTTCTTCAGGAACTACAGCCCGGGTAACCTGGCTGAACGAAGCATGGGGATTGAACGCATTCGCGATACACTGTCAACCACTGTCCTTGGTGCACTGATTTCGGGCATCTTCTCGGTCTTTTATCTTGCTCTTCTGTTTTTTTACGACCTTAAACTGGCTCTGCTCGCTCTTGTCCTGGGTCTTGCTGTTGCCGGATTTACACTTACAATAAGCCTTCTGGCATACAAACATGTTGTGTTCATGCGCCGCATGGATGCCATGATCTCAGGCTTCCTTCTGATGGCTATCCGCGGAATTAACAAGATCAGGGTTACAGGCAGCAAAGAAAAAGTATTCTCGCTCTGGGCTGAACGCTATTCCCAGCAAAAAGACCATTACCGCCAGAAACGTGTACTCCTTATGGTTGCTGAAATTTTTACCGTTACTTTTCCTGTGCTGGCTTCGATGCTGATCTTCATCAGGGTGTACAGTATTTTCAGATCAGGCATGCCCGGTTTCGGCATCGGCGATTTTGTTGCATTTAACAGCGCATATCTCAGCTTCCAGGGAGCCCTGATACAGACTTTTATGGTCACCGTTCCCTTGTTGAATATTAAGCCCACTTACCAGCTGTTTCAGCCGATACTTGAAGCCGACACGGAAGATATGAACGAAAAGCTTGATCCGGGAGAGCTTACCGGAGGTATCGAGATCACCCAACTAAGTTTTAAATACCCAGAATCTCCCGACTGGAGCCTGAGAGATATTAACCTGGCCATTCATCCCGGCCAGTTTGTAGCATTTACAGGCAGTTCAGGTTCGGGGAAATCTACGTTGATCAGGCTTCTGCTCGGATTTGAAAATTATCATGTAGGCAGTATCCTTTTTGACAAAAAGGAACTTAACGGACTTGACATACGGGGCGTTCGTGATCAGCTGGGAGTTGTATTGCAGAATTCAAGGATCATGCAGGGAACCGTGCTTTACAATATCACGGGCTCATCATTGTATACCGAAGACGATGCCTGGAAAGCAGCTGAAATGGCAGGATGTGCAGATGAAATTAATAACCTTCCCAATAAAATGTACACCATCCTGCCACCAGGAGGTGATACTCTATCGGGCGGGCAGCAACAGAGAATTATCATTGCAAGGGCATTGATACGCAACCCTAAGATACTGATCTTTGACGAGGCAACCAGCGCCCTTGACAATGAAACACAGCAGATCGTCAGTTTCAGTATTGAGAAGATGAATGCAACCCGTATTGTGATTGCACACCGGCTCAGTACGATCATTAACGCCGACCGGATTTTCGTCCTCGACAAAGGCCAGCTTATCGAAGAAGGCACTTACCAGGAGCTCATTGATAAAAATGGATTCTTTGCCGAACTCACGAAACGGCAGCTGGCCTAAACCTGTTGAACCGGATCAATCGTTTTTGGAGAACATACAATAAACAAGGTGAAAAGAGCGATGAAAAAGACCATACTGATCATAGTCCTTCTTGCAACGGGGATAACAGTTGTAAGAAGCCAGCAGCTTTTTAATTATGATTCTCTATCGATATTCCGGGTTTTACAATTTGGTCTTGAAACAAATTTCGACATCCGTTTAAAAAAACAGATCGTTGGCGAAAGCCAGGGCCAGTTGACCAGTACCAAAGGCGCGTTTAATCCGCAGCTCTCATTAAATACATACGGTTTTTATGGTACCGATCCGACGGTCACATTTATGAATTCCTATTATCTGACGGGTCAATTACTGGTTCCGACCCGGTTGGGGATAAAGCTTTATACAGGCTTCAAGCTTTCCACTATGACCCAAATCATTTCAGGCGTTCCGGATTTTTACCCGAGTACAAACATGCCAATTAATGCATCAGGGATGTGGGCCGGTATTACAATGCCCTTGCTTCGGGACCTGGGGAGGCATAATACCAATAATACAGCTTTCCTTTCGACCCTGATGATGAATAAAGCCCAGAATATTTCATTTACGGATGAAATATGCCAGTTCATTAAAAACACCCTCACCTATTATTATAATGTCTATCATCGGGCCAGAATACTTACGATACTGAAGGAGGCCAATGTGGATGCGAAAGACTATGTATCGGATGTTGAGGCGATGATAGCTGATGAACAGATAGCCCAGGCTGAAATTTATCGCGCACGGGCTTATGAATACAATATCAACCAGCAATATTCAGAAGCAAGAAACCAGGTCACCAACTCATTATATGATCTTATTACCACAATAGGTATGAAAGGCAAACTCAGTACTTCACATCTTCCTCTTTTTCTTGATTCCTTACCCGATCCCGCATCATTTCCAGTTGAACAATATGGTAAATATATTCTTAAGAATCTTGATTCGATGGTGGTCAATACCAGTTACTATAAAAGCCAGGAACTGGCGACTTCGGCCACACTGATCAACATGGAAGGAGCTAAATACAATAAGTTAAATGATCTTAACCTGGATCTCCGCTATATGTATTTTGGGACGACTTCATACCAGCCTTTTTCAGATTTCAACCAGACCTTTTCAAGCGGATCACCGGGATCTTCGATAAATCTTACCTTGTCGTACAAAATCCCTTTTAAAAATGAGGAACGCAAGGGCGATTACCTGACTAAACTTTCTTCTTACGAATTCAATAAGATTCAGCTCGAGAAACTTAAGTTCGATTCGAGAATGCAGGTTTATCAGCTTTTAAGCGACCTGGGGCATCTCATCCCCATTTATAAAAACCAGGTTGAACTTTCAATTCTTGAGAAAAAAACATATGATAATGAAATTCAAAAACTGGAAATGGGTTCATCCACACAGATCGATGTGATCAATACGTATATGGATTATAATAACGCCCTATTGAATGTGGAAGCAGGCCGTCAGGCAATACTAACAAAGATTATAACGCTGAAATACCTGATAGGAGACTTCCCTGCCAATTCCGATCAGTTGCTGAGGTACAATCTATGGGATTTCAGTGTTAAATAACGCATCTCGGATTTACCGGGTTATTTCGGAAGGCTATCTTTAATGAACAGATTTATTCCAATATATAAGGAAATCTTTCAAAATCCTGCAATTGAATCGGATCTGACCGCCATTGTTTATCAGGATGAAAGTGTAAGCTACAGTGAGCTTGACCGGCTTTCATCAAACCTTGCCTGGCACTTGCAACGAAACGGGACAGGTTCCGGGTCATTTGCAGGAATATATCTTCATCCATCCATAAACCTTGCCATTTCGATTCTTGCCGTATTAAAATCCGGAGCGGCATATATACCTCTTTCACCTTCTTTTCCTGAAGAGAGGATACGATACATCCTTAAGGATGCCGGTGCAAGTCTCGTGATTACCGATGATTCAATGCCCCGGCCATTGCCTGATAATCATACTCAATGGTTCATTCCTGATTGGACAGGATTGAGGAATATTGTTGACACAAGAGTCCCGGAGGACATGCAGACGAAAGCATCGGATCTTGCGTACATACTTTATACCTCCGGTTCAACCGGGAATCCCAAAGGGGTGATGATAGAGCACAGGAACCTCAGCTATTACATCCATTGGTTTTGCCGGCATGTTATACCTGAAACCGGGGTTGGCCTGCCTTTGACTTCTTCTTTCATATTTGCGGCAGCTGTAACACAGTTCTATTCCACATTGCTTTCCGGGAAAACGCTTCATATCCTGGACCCAATGCTGATAAGGCAGCCCGGAAAACTGACGGACTGGTATGCAAACCATCACGGAATGGGACTGTACTGCGTTCCCACACTTTGGTCTGAGATCCTGGATTTCATGGAAACCAGGAATGCGGCCGACATTGACAGGCTGGCTCCTTCCTGCGTTTACCTCTCGGGTGAAGCTGTGAGCGAGGTTTTGGTGAAAAGAACATTCGGCTTATTGCCCGGCCTGCAGCTTTGGAACCTTTATGGTCCCACCGAAGCTACTGCCAACCTTACAGCCGGACGTTTGCTCCCCAATGAAACTGTTACTATCGGAAGGCCGCTTGAAGGAACATCGATCTGTATCGCAGGGAGTGATCTGGAAACCGTTCAGCCGGGAGAAACCGGCGAACTTCTAGCCAGCGGTGAAGGCATTGCCAGAGGATACCTGAACCTTGCGGATCTGACAGAAACCAATTTCATTACATTGAAGCGAAACGGAACAGCTCCTGTACGAATGTACCGAACCGGGGACCTGGTGAAGGAAGACGGCTCAGGAAAGCTGATTTACGTCGGGCGAAAAGACCAGCAAGTCAAAATACGGGGGTTTCGTGTCGAACTTCCCGAAATCGAGCATGCCTTGCTGGCAATCCCGGAGGTCAAACATGCCGTTGCAAAAGTAACAGAGGACAGCCGTAACGGGAAAAGACTATCTGCCTATCTGGTCTTCAGCGGGGACATCTCCCTGCCTGTCAATGAACTGCGGGGGATACTGGCGCGAACATTACCGGATTTTATGATACCGGAGGTATTTGTTGCGATGGAACAATTTCCCCAGCTTTCAAATGGTAAGATTGACCGCAAATCATTGCCACTTCCCGGTGTTCAGCGCCCTGAGCTTAGCTATCCTGTGGTCTCCCCGGCAACAGTACAAGAAAAACAAATGCTCAGGATATGGGAGGAGAACCTGGGACTGGAAGGCCTGGGACTGGATGATAATTTCTTCGACCTTGGAGGAAATTCGCTGAAAGCCAACGCACTCGCAATGGAGTTACAAGCCAGGACGGGGATTCCGGTGCAGATAAAAAGCATTTTCGATTATCCCAGTCCGGGAAAGCTTTTGCAACAGATTTCACTGAATCCGGACGACCGGAGCGGGAAACCATTAACGGCTTCCGGAACCGAATCTTTCGGCTCAGATTTACCTGGAGGTATTTCAGATAAATCTGAGCCAGGCGGTATTCTGCAACCTCGTCTTTCTGAGAACCAGAAAGCTTTGTGGTTCATGCAGCAAGCGGAACCTGATCTTTCGGCCTATAATATTTTTTACAGCATTACAATAACAGGCACATTGGATACCGGCAGCCTCGGGAAAGCGCTCATTGGTATAACGGGGAAGCACGAATCCCTGAATACCATCTTCCGGATCAGAAAGGGGCAGCCGGAGGGGGTCATTATTGTTCCGGATCACCGGATGCCCGAAATTTTCAGGACACAACCGGGCAGTTTATATATTCCGGTTTCAGAAGCCCTTGATCATGCACGCAATGAGGCAAAGCCTCCGTTTGACCTAGAGAAAGGTCCTTTATTCCGGTTTATCCTTTATAAAACAGGAGAAAATCAGCATTTGCTGGCTTTCATAGTTCATCATATCGTGTTCGACGGATCTTCCTTTGAAATATTGTTAAGGGACCTGTCATATTTGTATAACAAAGCAAATACCGGAAACAAGTCCGGCAGGCTCCTGGCCCCATCATCCTATGCCCGGTTTTGCCGGGAGGAAGAAGTGTATTTGAGCGGGAGGGAGTACCCGGAAGACAAACAATACTGGCAGGAACAACTTTTCGAGGCACCCACATTCTTTGAAATTCCGACTGATTTTACCCGTCCTGACATCCCATCAAGGGAAGGCGGGCAGGTAAGGAGAGAGATCAGCCCGGCGCTCAGATCCAGGCTCAGGAGCCTCAGCGATGCTCATCAAACCAGCATGTTCACGACCTGCCTGGCCGCATTTTCAATACTGCTGTACCGTCATTCAGGTCGCAATGATTTTCTTCTTGGCAGTCCTGTTGCAAACAGGGTTAAAAAATCGTTCTTATCGCAGATAGGATATTTTGTAAACACTATGCTTTTCAGGGCAAAGGTTGAACCGGACATATCGTTCTCGGATTGGCTTGGGCGGGTAAGAAGCCTGGTCCTGGAAAACCTTTCACACTCGAGGTTCCCGTTAAGCCATCTTACTGAAGTTCTGAAAACGGAAAGGTTACCGGGTACAAACCCGTTTTTCCAGGTCATGTTTGCTTTTCATGAAACCGCATGGGAATTTTCAACTGATGAAGGCATTAGCGGCAGAGCCAGGGAGGAATTTTTCGGCTGTTCCAAATTCGATCTTTTTTCTGAGATTTTCGATAGCCCGGAAGAGATTGAAATAGTTCTGACCTATTCGTCGGGACTCTACCATCAAAGAACTGCAGAGTTACTTCTGGATCATTTTATACAGATACTTGAACAGGTATGTGTTGCCCCTGAAACCAGGTTATCGGCCATAAATCTTCTTTCCCCTTCAGAATATGACAGGATTGTTTACGAATGGAACCAGACGGCATTTTCCGGTGGTATAAAAGGAACCATAATTGACCTTATCTCATTGCAGACAGAAAAGACCCCCGGACTGCCTGCACTGGTCACCCGTCAGGAAGTCATTACGTACGCAGAAATGGATCAGAAAGCGGCAACCATGACTGCAAACCTCCGGCGTCTTGGAGTGAACAGGGGTGTGCCTGTGGGGATTCGCATGGAAAATACCCCCAACATGGTTATCAGCATCATGGCTGTTTTCAGGGCAGGAGGCATTTACATCCCCCTTGATCCGTATTATCCTGAGGAAAGGCTTCGTTATGTTATAGAGAAAACAAGGATACGATATCTTATTGTTGACAACAACGAACATCAGGCCGGGAAAAAGGATTTAACGGAACAAACTATCCCGGTAAGTGATCTGCTGGTTGATTCATCTGGTCCGGTTCCTGCGATGACTTTTGAACCCGGCAAGCCGGAGGACGTTGCCTACATCATATTCACTTCCGGTTCAACAGGTAATCCCAAAGGAGTGATGATACGTCATGACAGCCTGCTGAATTTCATGGTATGGATAAAAACGGAATTAAAAACACATGCAGAAGAAACATTTTTATCCAGCACTTCCATCAGTTTTGACATTTCTTTAATAGAACTATTCACTCCCCTCGTCAGCGGGGGTAAACTGGTTCTTGAAAAAAGAAGCGAACTTCAGGCTCCTGAGAAGGTGGAAGCGATATGTAACGAAATGAAGGTAAATACCATTCAGTTTGTTCCTTCAGGTCTTAAAACCTTATGTGACGCCGGTGTTCTTAAACGCAGCACCTCCCTCAGGTACATTATTTCGGGAGGAGAGAAACTGTCGAAATCTCTTCAGGAGCAGATCTTCAGTGATTTTGAAGGCAGTCTTCTGAACCTGTACGGCCCAACTGAAGCAACGATATACACCTTATTCTGGCATTGCCGCCGGAACAACCCGTTAAGGATGGTTCCCATAGGGCAGCCGATGTTCAATTCGCGTATTTATATCCTTGATGAACACCTGGCCACGGTTCCCATCGGGATACCCGGGGAGGTATATCTTGGCGGCTTGCCTTTAGCTGACGGATATTTTGAAGACCCCTCCCAGACTGCTTTCAGGTTCCTTCCGGATCCTTTTTCGAAAGACCGGGGGAGCAGAATATACAGGACCGGCGACCTGGGACGCTACCTTTGGGACGGAGCTGTGGAGTTTCTGGGCAGGACCGACCACCAGGTAAAACTGAGGGGATTCCGGATTGAACTGGGTGAGGTTGAATCGATCATCCTTCGTTATCCCGGGATACGGAGAGTAGTTGTGGATATCCAGGAACAAAGGGAGGAAGACCGCCGCCTCACGGCTTTTATAGTTCCTGAAGCCGGAATGAAAATACAGGAAAATGGTCTGCGTGATTTTTTACGGCTTCACCTGCCGGCTTATATGGTCCCGGGAAGCTTCATTATTGCGCCCGCCATTCCTACACTTCCTAATGGGAAAACAGATATTAAAGCCCTCTTAAAACTGCGTCCCAACACACCGGCATTCCCTGAATTTCTCCATCACCACATGGATGAAACAGAGCTTATACTTTCGGCAATATGGAAAGAAATCCTGGATCATGAGTCATTCACACCAAGGGATAATTTCTTTGAGGTGGGAGGCCATTCCCTGTTACTCGTCAGGATGAAGGATCTCATCGCCGAACAACTTAAAACAGATGTCAGCATTGTCGACCTCTTCCGTTATCCTTCAATATTGAGTCTCGCGGCATTTCTGCGAAATGACAAATCCAATACACCCCTCGATGATATCACAAAACGGGTTGCCATGCGCAACAGGAACATCAGGCAACAAATCATGAAACGAATTTTCCCCGATAACAATCAATCCTAAAAACTCTGCTACATGAAATCAGATGAGATCAGGAACATTGAAGGCAAGGTTGCAATTATAGGCATGGCCTGCAGGCTTCCCGGTGCAAGGAACATCAGCGAATACTGGAAAAACCTGCTTGCCGGGCTGGAGACGCTAAACACTTTTAGCGACGAGGAACTGTTGGCATCGGGGGTAGAACCTTCGGTTTTCAGGCAGCCTAATTATATCAGGAACCGTGGCATTATCAACGGAGCGGAATATTTCGACGCAGAGTTTTTCGGGTATACTCCCCGGGAAGCTGAACTGATGGATCCCCAGCAGAGGATTTTCCTGGAATGCGCCTGGCACGCCCTGGAAGATGCCGGTTGTGATCCTTTTAATTCAAAAGAAAGGATTGGCGTTTTCGGGGGCACGGGAACTCCGCTTCACCTTGTGGAGGCGATGGAAAATCCATGGGTCCGGAAGAATGCGAGCGGGGCATCGATTGTAACCAGCAATGACAAGGACTATGTCACTACGAGGGTGTCATATAAACTGAACCTGACAGGGCCAAGCTTCAATGTACAATGCGCATGTTCCACATCCCTTGTGGCTGTTGTTACCGGGCTGAACAGCCTGTTGAATTACCAGAGTGATTTGATCATTGCCGGGGGAGCCACCATTGAGATCCCTGAGAGGCATGGATATCTTTACCAGGCCGGCGGCATGGAATCGGCCGACGGGCATTGCAGGACGTTTGACAAGGATGCCAACGGAACTGTTTTCAGCCGTGGCTGCGGGGTGGTAATATTAAAGCGCCTGGAGGATGCATTGCGCGACCGGAATAATATTTATGCCGTTATCCTTGGAGGCGCCATAAATAATGACGGTAATAAGAAAGTTGGATTCACAGCGCCTTCTGTGGAAGGCCAGGTAGAGGTCATCACCGAGGCTCTTGCCCTTTCGGAAGTTTCCGCAGATACCATAACGTATGTCGAAGCCCACGGCACCGCCACGCCGATCGGAGATCCCATTGAGGTTACATCCCTGTCAGAGACATTCAGGCAGCATTCGGCCCGTAAACAATATTGTGCAATAGGATCGGTAAAAACCAATATAGGGCATACGGATATCGCATCAGGAGCGGCCAGCCTTATTAAAACAGCACTCTGCCTGAAAAACAGGCAAATCCCTGCTTCGCTTCATTTCAATGAACCTAACCCGAAAATTGATTTTCCGAACAGCCCTTTCTTTGTCAACACCAAACTCAGTGACTGGAATCCCGTAAACAGCAATCCTCTGCGAGCCCTTGTAAATGCTTTTGGAGTAGGAGGTACGAATGCCTGTCTCATTCTTGAAGAAGCCCCGTCTCCGGAGGGGGAATGCCATGAGCTCCCCTGTGACCTTCTCCTGGTCTCGGGCCGAAGCCCTGCGGCCGTTATGGCCGCACAGTCAGAATTAAAGGCCTTCCTGGAATCCTCCCCAGGCATTGATCCTCATGCAGTCGCATATACTTCAAGGCATGGGAGAAAGAATTTCCTGAACAGGGTAGCCATACCCTTCCGGGACAAAGAGGAACTGATTCAGGCATTGGGGAACCGGACTTCCGCCTTCCTGAATTCTTCAGCTAAAAGAGCGCTTGTATTTATGTTCCCGGGGCAGGGAAACCAGTATATCAGGATGGGACTTCCGCTGTATGAGACCCATGAAGTTTTCAGGAAGGCTATAGACGAATGTGCTGAAGTATTGAAAGGGGAACTTCAATTTGACATCAGGACTATTTTATTCCCGGTTCCTGCAGATGAAGAAATGGCTTCAGCAAAGATCAATGAAACATATATCACCCAGCCGGCATTGTTCATGGTCAGCTATGCCCAGGCAAAGCTTCTGATGTCGCTTGGACTTGAACCGGGCATGCTTATCGGGCACAGTGTGGGGGAATATGTCGCAGCCACGATTTCAGGTGTGTTTTCGCTGAAGGATGCCCTCAGGGCGGTGGCCAGGAGGGGCAAGCTTGTCCAGGCCCTGCCCGGAGGAGCCATGCTGGCAGTTCTGCTTACGGAAGAAATTCTCAGCCCTATGCTTCCCGAAGGGCTTGAGATCGCTGTAGTGAACAGTCCCGGCTTATGCGTTGTTTCAGGGCCAGTCGATCTTATTGACCGGTTTGCCGGGGAGCTTAATAAGACCAGGACGTTCAATAAAAAGATACCTACTTCTCACGCCTTCCATTCGGCAATGATGGATCCTGCCTTGCCTGCTTTTGCTGAGTTTTTTAAGGAGATCAGGCTTTCGCCCCCGACTATCCCGATAGCTTCGACCGTAACCGGACAATGGTTAAGCCCGGAAGAAGCCACCAACCCGGATTTCTGGGTAAAACATGTGAGAAAAACGGTGAGGTTTGCCGATGCCGCGAAACTTTGCCTGGATGCAGCTCCCGCGGTTTTTGTGGAATCCGGCCCGGGCCAGTCCCTCGAATCGGCTGTAAAACGCCAGCTTGCAAAAGACAGCCCGCATGGGGTAATCAGCACCATCCCGGCTGTGGATAATAAAGCCGATCCACTGATCTGCTATTATTCCGCTCTTGGCCAGCTCTGGGCTGCAGGAGATTATTTCAGGTGGGAGCTGTTTGATAAAAAAAAGCGGAGCCTTGTTTCATACCCGGGTTACCCATTCGAACGCAAACCCTATATCATTGATTTTTCACGTAAAGACACAGCCAAAAACAAATCTGAGAACAAGAAAAAACCGGATATAAACCAGTGGTTCTACATCCCCGGATGGAAACGGACTGCGCCTGCCGGGATGATGCCTGTGAACGGTATGGCGGCAACTGACATAGCTGCCGGAAAAAAATGCTGGCTGCTGTTTGCCGATGAAGAGGGTTTATGCCAGGAGATCCGGAAAGAACTAAAGACCTCCGGCAATACTTTATTCATGGTCGGCAAGGGGAAAGAATTCCGTCAGAATGAAAACGGGTTTATCGTCGACCCCGGCAAAAAAGAACATTACAGCATGCTGCTCAAGCAGATGAAGTCGGAGAACCTCGATCCGGGCAATATTATTTATGCATGGAATTACGGAGGAACACCGGGAGCAGCCCATCTTGACCCGCGTTTTGCCGAACAGCTGGCCGAAGATCATTTCTACGGGCCAATGTATCTTGAGCAGGCATTAGTCAGCGAGGGGTTCACAAAGGACATCTTCCTGATGTTTGCCGTGAACCATCTTTATAATGTCACCGGCGAGGAAGTTCTTGCCCCTGAGAAGGCCCTGGCTGCTGGCCCTGCCCGGGTGATCGGGCAGGAGCATCCGGGCATTATTTCCCGGCTGGTTGACCTGCCTTCGGTGAAGGGAGCTAAAGAACTGAATGAACTGGCCATAAACCTGATCAGTGAATGCATGTTGCCTGCGGATGAGACTGTCGTTGCATACCGTCATGGTTATCGTTGGATAGAGGATTACACCCTGGTCAGACCTGAAGCCGGGACAACGGGCAAGCCTGACCTGACCGAAAACGGGGTATATCTTATTACAGGAGGTGTAAGCGGACTCGGAATGGAGCTTGCAAAATTTATTGCCCGTACAGTTAAAGCAACACTGGTGCTGACCCATCGTTCAGCGATGCCACCGCGAAGCGAATGGAGGGGGTTAGCATCTTCTGTGTCAGATGACCATCTTGCTATGAGGGTAAGGGATGTGATGGAACTTGAAGCCCTTGGCTCGACTGTGATACTCGGCCAGCTTGATGCCTCGGATTATGAAGGGATGAAACAACTGCTGAGCCGTGTCGAAAAAGAAAACGGTCAGGTGAGGGGTGTATTACATTCGGCCGGTATGCCAGGGGCAGGGGTTATAGCGCTCAAAGACAAGGAGCAGGCCGACCTTGTTCTGAAGTCCAAGGTTCATGGCACGCTTATACTTCATGATATTTTCAGGGACAGGAAGCTGGATTTCTTTTTCCTCTTCTCTTCGGTCTCGGCTATTTTTGGCGAAGCGGCAAGGATAGATTACTGCGGGTCAAATTCATTCATGGATTCTTTCGCCCATTACAGGAAACAGCTGAATAACGACGGGACCCTTTCGGTGAACTGGGGTCAATGGGGTGTGGTTGGAATGGCTGCGAGCTGGGAGAAGGCGAAGGCCGAGAAGAAACAGCTTCTTCAGTCGGGTAAGGGCCTGGTGAGAAATGAAAATAGTAAAGGGATCAGGCTTGAAAAACAAGCCTCTGAAAATGAACAGGAAATTTATTTCGTAGATATTGATCCTGAACGGGACTGGGTGCTCAGCTCTCACCGCTTATCAGGTAAACCTGCATTCATCGGTATTTCCACGCTGGAGATACTGAACAGCTATGCCAGGGATAAAGATCCCGCCGGCAACCCCGAAGTCCTCAGCCTTTCTTTTGTAACTCCACTGATCTATGATCCCGGAATAAACAGGAAAGTCAGACTGTCGGTAAAGAATGCAGGCAAGCTGCTCGCGTTCAGGATCAGCAGCAGGGAAGAAAAGGATTCGGGCAGAGAAGTCTGGATGGACCATGTTAAAGGTGAATTCAGGATATCCCGGGAGATTACATCCGCCAGCATTGGAATTAAGGAATTATCTGCCGACATCGGAGGTAAAACCGACAACTCGGCCCATTTCCTCGAGCTGCTCAACGATGAAGGCCGGCCGGTATTGAAATATGACAACCGCTGGGATTGTAAAATCTCGAGTCAAAACAACGGGAAAGAGTTTCTGACCGAAATGAAGCTCAGGGATGAGTTTCTTGATGACCTGAAGCATTTCTCCTTGCATCCTGCCATGCTTGATGTAGCGACATCCTGTTCGATACCCCTGGTCGACAACAGCTTGTTCCTTCCGTATTCCTACAGGGACATTGTTGTTCACCATCCCCTGCCTTCGCATTTCTGGTGCTACTCCAGGCTCAGTGATGAATGGAAACCCGGAAATGAAGAGATGAAGTTTGAGGTAAAGCTTATTGATAATGAAAACCGGCTACTGCTCAGCATAGGGCAGGTTTCTTTCAAGCGGCTGACCCAGACCCTGGGCAAAGCCAGCCAGGGACCCTCAAAGGAAGCGGCTCCGGTGCAGGCCCAGGAAATGAGCTCATATGCAGGGAAGAATGATATTCTGCCTGAGGAAGGCGTGGAGGTATTCAAACGCCTTCTTTCAATGAAACAGTTTCCTCAAATCGTGATCAATACTACTGACCTGAACCAGGATATACTCGAAGAACGTCCTTCTTATAAGAAGCGGGAAAAGCAGGAAAAGGAGGAAGAGAAGAACGAAGCTTCCTCAACTTACGAAAGACCGCAGTTGTCGACACCTTTCGAACCCCCTTCCAACGAGATTGAAACTGCTGTGGCAGGGATCTGGAAAGGCATTCTGGGGATAGATAAGATAGGGGTTAATGATACGTTTATGGAACTTGGGGGTAATTCCCTTCTTGCGATACAAACAATCTCCAATATTGCGGATGAGTTTGAGCTGGAGCTCCAGCCGAATGTGTTTTTTGAGAACCCGACAGTAAGAGGGTTGTCTGACAGGATAGTGGAAATGATTATTGCCATGAAGGGATCCGACGAAATCGAAGCCATGCTGAAGGAGATTGAGAATGAACAATGACGAACTTGTAAACAAGATTGCCGGCCTTTCGCCTGAACAAAAAGAGAAGCTGCTGAAGCGGCTTGGTTATTCTGCAGGAAAATCCGGCGCGGAAACAGGAGGAAATGCAGGCCCTGTGTTGCCTGACTCGAAATGTTTTTCCTGTGAAACCGGCAGCCCGGGTTCGCTTAACATAAGGTTCAGAGAAGCTGAAGTTGAAGACCCGCCCGAAGGTTATGTACAGGTGAAGGCCAAAGCGGCCAGCCTTAACTACAGGGACCTGATGATCGCGATGGGGCAGTATCCCGAAGCCCCGGGTGTTCCGTCAAACATGGGATCCGATTTTGCAGGTATAGTGACCCGTGTGGGGAAGGGGGTCGAAGGAATCAGGGAAGGAGATGAAGTCATGGCATTGTCGGCAGGCACTTTTGTTGAAGGGAAGGTGCAACCCGGCAGTCATTTTATCAATATCTTCAACCTTTCCCACTTACAGCTGGTGCCAAAACCCCGCTCCCTGAGCTTTGAGGAGGCAGCAGCCCTGCCGACAGTTTTTTTAACTGCATTCTCGGCATTAATAAGGCTTGCCGGCATCACCGAAGGGGAGTCGGTGTTGATCCATACCGCCACCGGGGGTGTAGGGCTAGCCGCAATTGAAATAGCCAGGTGGAAAACGGCTGAAATTTTTGCCACTGCAGGCTCCGCTGAGAAGCGGGATTTCCTCGTGAAAAACGGGATACCTCATCCCATGGATTCCAGGTCTGTCTTATTCGGCGACGAGATCCTTGAACTAAGAGGAGGAAAGGGAGTGGATGTGATACTGAATACCCTTTCGGGAGATGCCATGATGAAAGGAATTGAGATTCTTGCACCCTTCGGCCGCTTCATCCAGTTAGATAAAAAGGACATTGCGAAGAACACACTCCTGCCGATGGCCCTCTTCAGGAAAGGGATCACCTTTGCCGTTCTCGACATTTCATTGTACCTGGTCCGGCCCGGGAAACTCAAGGAACAGATGATGGAAATCACCCGCTTGTTCAATGAGGGTGTGTTTAAACCATTACCATGTGTGACCTATCCTGTGGGAGACCTCAAAGAAGCGCTGACTGCCATGTCACGTTCGAAACATATTGGCAAACTTGTACTCACTTATCCCTGAAAGACGATATAGTTGGCAAAGGAGGATAAATCGCTGAATGAACGCTTGTCGGGATTAAGCCCCGGCCAGCTTAAAGACCTTCTGAGAAAAGGAAGGGACGGGTCTGCCCCGAGACCCGGGAAACCTCCTAAAATGGAAAGGAATGAAGCCGGTATCTACCCTCTTTCAAAGGCCCAGGAAAGGATGTGGTTCCTCAATAAGCTTACCGAAGGGGAAGCCCTGTATAACAATCCTGTTGCTTTAAGGATATCGGCAGAATTCCTGCTGAACATTGATATACTGGTTCAGAGCCTGGGTATACTCACCGAAAGGCATGAAATACTACGGACGTCGTTTAATGCAGAAGAAGGAGTGCCTGTTCAGCAGATCCATCCTTCCGGCAAACCGGAAATCATTTACGAAGATCTCCGTCATCTGCCATCAGACGAGAGGGAAACTAAAGCCATTTCAGAAGCCGTTGAACACGGGAAAACCCTAATCCCGCTGGATGCACTCCCGCTGCTGAGGTTCAAGGTTCTTCATTTGCAGGACTCCGAATACATGCTTCTGATCAACCCGCATCATATTATCTCCGACGGCTGGTCAAATGCTTTGTTTGCAAAAGAACTTTCGATGACCTATGCTGCATTGGAGAACAGGGAGACCCCACCATTCCCGGTCCCTGAATACCAGTACATCGATTTCGTGAAATGGGAAAAGGACTGGATGTCAACACCGGCATACGCCGGGCAGCTTCAATTCTGGAAAACCCGGCTGGAAGACCTTCCTGAACCTTTACGACTTCCCCTGGATTTTCAAAGGCCGGCCATCATGTCATACCGTGGGAGCAAGGAGTTCAGCTCGGTTAATGTCGAAGAGACTGATATCCTCAGGCAGTTCTGCCAGCGGGAGAACATCACCTTGTTTCACCTGCTTTTCGGAGCTTTCGGGCTTCTTATGTCAAAGTACAGCGGGCAAAACGATATCATGGTCGGCGTTCCTGTGGCCAGGCGCAACCAGCTTGCTTTCCAGCAAACCATGGGGCTTTTTATAAACACCCTTCCGATGAGGGTAAAAACCGGTGATCATACCACCGCAATAGATTTCCTTAAAGAAGTGAGGGAATCCTGCCAGCAGGCTTTCATGCGGCAGGAACTGCCTTTTGAAAAGCTGATTGAAGAGTTGAACCCCCACCGCAGCCTGAGCACAAACCCTGTTTTCCAGGTGCATTTTGTTTACCAGAACATCCCTTCTTTATACAGCGTCAAAGGCCTTTCGGTAAAGCCCGAAAGCATTGATTATTCTTATTCGAAATTTGACCTGAATTTCTGGGTGGAGGAAGCCAACCAGGGGCTGATCCTTTCGGTGACCTATCCTGAAGATATTTTTCTGCCCCGGACCATACAGAAACTGCTGGTAAATTACAAGACACTTCTCTCATCCTTTATCAGCAGCCCTGAGGAGGAATGCGGCAGGCTTGTATATTTTTCCGGGGCAGAGCGTTCGGTTTGCTTCGGCAAGGCCACGGCATATCCCGAACCCGGGCCGCAGAAAGCTCCCACATGGCTGGATGAATTTAAAGCCCGGGTGAGGTCGGAGCCCGGGCGGATTGCAGTGCGCGACCTGGCTCAAAGGATCTCATACGGAGAGCTGGATTCAGATTCAGATCACCTTGCAAACATACTGGCCGGGCATGGAGTTGTAAAAGGAGACCTTATAGGTTTGTTCCTGCCTCGTAATGCCTCACTGGTAATCTCCATCCTGGGGATATTTAAAGCCGGTGCGGCCTATGTTCCCCTGGACAAGAATCTGCCCCCCGGAAGGCTGAAATTCATTGCCGAGGATGCCTCTCTCAGACTCATCATCGGTTCGGAAGAATTACCTGGAGCAATTGCCGGGACGGGAGTCCCTGTTCTCCTCTATAATGAGATGATGGCCAGCAAACAGGAGCACTTGCAAAAAAATGAGGCGGAAGCCATTGCAAAGTCCCCGGGGCCGGAATTTGATGACAAGAGGGATTTAGCTTACGTGATCTATACTTCAGGGACTACAGGCATTCCCAAAGGGGTTTGCATAGGATCTGACCAGCTTCTGAATTATTCAAAGGCAGTGTGGAAGCGGATGAACCTGGATGCCGGGGATTCTTTTGCCATTATCTCTTCCATTGCCGCCGACCTTGGCAACACGATGATATTCCCCCCCTTGATCCATCAAGGAGAGGTGGTCATAGTACCTGAAGATCTTACCACCGATGCTTCCCTGCTTGCCCAATGGTTTGAGAGCAGTCCGGTGGATTGCCTGAAAATAGTGCCTTCGCATATACAGAGCCTGCTTCATTCTTCAAGGGCCGGCAGCCTTCTCCCGAAAAAGCTGCTGATGCTGGGCGGCGAGAAATGCGATGCAGGAATTATCGGGCAAGTGAGGAACCTGGCCCCTGAACTCAGAATCATTAATCATTACGGACCTACGGAAGCCACGATAGGCTCACTCACCTGGGAGATCCCTTTTAAACCTGCTCATAATGCGCTTTCTTTTCCAATCGGATTTCCTTTGGACAATACGGCAGTATATATTTCGGGCCGGGATATGCAACTTGTCCCTAAAGGTATCCCCGGTGAAATTATTTTAAGCGGAAAAAATATTGCCCGGGGATACCTCAACCGGCCGCAGCTTACGCTTGAGAAGTTCGCCGATGATCCGTTTTCTGCAGGTCATCGTATATATCATACGGGAGACCTGGGAAAGATGAATGAGGACGGGTCGGTTGTTTTCCTGGGGCGGATGGACCATCAGATTAAGATCAGGGGATTCAGGGTCGAGACCATTGAGATCGAAGTCTTGCTGAATACATATCCTGCAATTGAACAGGCTGCAGTCCTTGTTCCTGAAAATGTTTCTTCGCTGGATTCTATGGAGGCTGCCATCAGCCTGAAAAAGGGCTTTGATTTTCATGAGTATGAACTCAGGCAATGGCTCTCATCGCATCTGCCATCGTACATGATCCCTTCAGCTTTCCATGTGACAGACCATTTCCCGATAACTTCGAACGGGAAAACAGATTTAAGGGAGCTGTATCGCATGACGAAGAAAAGCATGATTGATGCAGTATCATCGCTGCCGCCCCGGGACCTTACCGAACTGAAGCTTCTGAATATTTTCAGGGATATTCTGAAAGCAGAAGTGAGCGGGATTGACGACGGGTTCTTCGACTTTGGCGGGCATTCACTCCTCGCCATTCAGTTATTTGCCGAGATTGAGAAAGAGTTTCATGTTCACCTCCCCCTGTCTACCTTATTTGAGAGGGAAAGCGTTGCAAAACTTGCCGAGCTTCTCAGGGCGTCAGGTGGAAAACAAAAACGGTCCGCCCTTGTCACTATCAGGCCAGGCACAGGAAAAAAGCAATTATTCATGGTTCATCCGGCGGGAGGAAACGTGCTTTGTTATTATGAACTTGGCAGGGAGCTGGGCATCAATTTTTCGGTTTACGGCTTGCAATCCGCCGGCCTGTACGGGAAAACCGTGGAAACCGTGAGTGATCTCGCAGGACTGTATCTCGAAGAAATATGCCTGCCTGATTCTATTGATGATGTTGTTTTCGGCGGATGGTCGATGGGAGCTCTCATAGCTTTTGAAATGGCAAGGCAGGTGAGGGAAAAGACGGGTAAAAGCCCGCGTTTGCTGATCATAGACCAGCTTGCTCCACTTGAAGACCGGGGGGGGGCTCCGAATACCGGAATTGACCCAGTTGAACGCATGATGGTTTTTGCAGCCAAGGTTGCTCACCTTGCTGGGCGGCCGCTTGGTATCAGCGTCACAGATTTACAAGGGAAAACGCCAGAACAACAGTCGGAAGTTTTTCTTAAAGCCTTTAAGGTGGTCAACCTGGTTCCGCCCGATTTGGGCTTAAATGATTTTCACGGATACCTCGATCAGATGATACTCCATAATGAGATCACTGCTGCCTGCCGTCCCGGCTTTTTCGAAGGGAAGACCCTTCTTGTCAGGGCCGAAGAAGCCTTACCGCTCTTCGAAGGGGAGGACGGAGTCCCGGAAAGGTCAGCTGATCTGGGTTGGGGAAGCTGGGTCAGGGATAATCTGACGATCAGGGACATCCCTGGTAACCATGTTTCGGTTATTTCACAACCCTATGTCAGAGAGATAGCACTTGCACTCAGAAAATGGATGGATCCCTGAATATGATATCAGCTTTAACTTCAATAGTAAGGTTTTCTTCGGCGAATGAAGAACTTGGGGCCGGCCTTGCTGTCTTTCCTTCACTGACGGAAGAAGAACTTGACAGGAATGTTTCCCTGTTTCTTCATCCTGATGAGATCCGCAGCGGGCTGAGTTTTGCATCAGATGTGCGCCGGCGCTCTTTCCTGCAGGGAAGGATCGCAGTGAAAATGGCAGTGAAAACAATCTTTCCGGATATCATTTCTTCAGAAACAGGATCAGGAAACGGTAGCCTGGGGGAGCCTGTCCTTAAAAACTTTGCCCTGCCTTACGGAGTTTCACTGGCTCACAGTGAAACATGGAATGCAGGAATGTGTTTCCCGTTTTCTGTTCCTATGGGGATAGACATTGAAACAATTTCTGAGAAAAACGGTCCTGTGATCAGTTCGGTGCTCAGCAATCATGAGAAGGAACTCTGTAAACAGGAATCAGATCCGCTTTGGTTCCTCCATGTATTGTGGACTATGAAAGAAGCTCTTGGCAAAGCGATCAGGCTCGGGTTCCGGGTTCCTGTTGAATGGTACGAGTCAGAGAGTATCCAAACCCTCACCGCGGGGAATCAGTTACTCCACCTGTGCAGGTTTAAACATCTGTCGATGTTCACCGCGATTACCCTGAGCCTTCCCCAGGGTATTCTTTCAATAGCGTTCCCGGCAGAAAAGAACCTTGAGCAGGCCATGATCAGGCTGGCCGGATTAAAGCCTATTTCATAAGCTCTTTCACGGCTGCTTCGATCTGCTGGTCATGGCCTGATGAGAGTATGCCGGGGTCATTGGCAACCTTAATATCGGGTTCCAGCTGGTTGTTTTCACAGAACCGGCCATCGGGCATCCGCCATCCACCCATAGGGATACCAAAAACAAGGGTGGGATCGATCTGGCTCTCCCACCATACGAAGGTACCCGTACCCGGAACAGGCATTCCAACTGTCTTTCCAACATTCTTAAGCTTGTAGGCAACCGGGAACAAATGTGCATCAGAATAATTGGACTCGCCAATCAGTACGATGGATGGTTTAACCCATTTGTCGGAAGGTTCGGAGCCCACATACTGCCCGTGAGGAATGATATCAATATATTTTTTCCCGCTTAAAAAATCGGAAAGCTGTTCATGGATGTTGCCACCGCCATTGAAACGTGTATCCACAATAAGGGCTTTCTTTTCAAAGTTCCGCCCCAGGGCCTCTTCAAAGACCACCCTCATGCTGGCGTCATCCATCGAACGTACATGAACATAACCAATCTGCCCGTTTGAAAGTTTTTCAACTTCCTGGCGGCGGTTCTTTACCCAGCGTCTGTATAGCAGTTCGTTGGTCTCGCCTATACTTACAGGCTTCACGCTTTCTTCCCAGCGATCACCGGTCGTTGGATTAAATATTGACAGAAGTGTAAGCTTACCGGTTTTCCGGTTCAGTACACTGTAAAAATCCAGGGTGTCGTTCAGAACAAGTCCGTCGAGCTTTTCAATTACATTACCTGCCCTGACTTTCGATGTGGCCTTGTCAAGCGGTCCTCCTTCAATGACTTCTGATATTCTTAATCCCTGGCCCTTATAGTCGTAGTCGTAGAAAAGTCCAAGGTCGGCAGTCTGGTCTGTATTGGGTTTCCCTGCGCGGTAACCGCAGCCGGTATGGGATGCATTCATCTCACCCAGCATTTCGCTCAGCATCTCGGCAAAATCGTAATTGTTGTTGACATAGGGCAGAAATTTCCTGTAGACCTTATAATAGTAATCCCAGTCGACCCCCTGCATATCCACCACGTAGAATTTTTCTTTGAACTGCCGCCATGCATGGTCAAAAATATAATTACGTTCATCTGCGGGTTTGACAAGCATTTCACCCGAGGTTTTCAGAGGTTCAGCCTTGCCGCTTTCGGCATCTATCTTCATAGGTTTCCCGTCGGCCATAAGGAGTATGAATTTCCCATCAGCCGAAAGCTCCATCTGAACACCTTTAGCCCCGATCTTGGCAAACTGCTTTGTTTCCTTTGTGCGGAGGTCGGTCATCCAGAGATCATTATCTTTTTCAAAACTTGTAAGGTAATAAAGCTTTTCATTATCTTTCGAAAGCAGCCAGTCGCTTACGGGTGAAGTATGAGTTGTGAGCCTGGTCTTGCGTTCGGTGAGGTTTTCCCAATCGATAAGCACCTGGGTTTTTGAAGAATCCTTTACGCTCGTGTCGGCTTTTGTTTTTTTATCTGCTTCCGGTTTTGCCTTTTCATCGGCTTTCTTTTTATCTTTTTCTGCTTTATCTTCCTGCTCTTTCACAAGGGCAAGCTCCTCTTTTGACAGTTTGAACCTGTCAAATGCAGCTTTCGTAAAAAACATGGCATACACATCGGAACTTGAGAGGCCGCCGCCCTGGTCACGGGTGCCGTCACGGTCGCAACCCCATATCATCATCTTGCCGTTGACCGACCATTTGGGGCCGTAATCATCATAGCCGCTGAGTGTCAGGTTATGGATCTCCCCTTTACCGTCAGCAGAAACCAGACCGACTTCAGGTGAGAAGATCCTGTCGGGATAAGAAAACTGGACCAGGAACCATTTGCTGTCGGGCGACCACTGGTAGTATTGGTCACCATCGGCATAGGAGTAATTCACATTTCCCGGCATGATCATTCGGGTCTTTTTGCTTTCCAGGTTGATTACTTTAAGAACCACCCGGTTTTCAAGGTAAGCCACTTCCTTGCCGTCGGGGGAATATAAGGGTTGGAATTCCTCGGCCTCAGTAGCAACAAGCGGTTCAGCTTTCAAAACGGTGGAAGCATAGAAATAGGGCTCTTCTTTACGAACGATTGAAGTTGTATAAACATCCCAGCTGCCATTGATTTCCGCTGCATACACGAGGGAACGGCCGTCGGGGCTGAAACTCACACCGCGTTCCTGGTAAGGTGTATTCGTGATACGCTTCGTAATACCGCCATCCACGCTGCTCACAAAGATCTCTCCCCGGAATACATAAACAAATTCCTTCCCATTGGGAGCAAGCCTCATTTCAGTGAATCCATCATTTACAGGGGTAATGCGTTCCTGAGGGCTGCGGCCGTCGGCATTGATCTTTACACTGACTTTTTTGGGTTCACCGCCGGGCTGCAGAGTATAAATTTCACCGTCATAAGTAAAGCAAAGTGTATTGTTTTTTGACCTGCTCAGGAAACGGACAGGGTTTTTCGAAAAATGTGTGATGGCGGTTGATTTGGAAGGGTCAGCAAGTGAACTTTTATACACATTAAATGACCCGCTTTGTTCACTCAGGTAATAGAAATTGTTGTCGTTGGCGTCGAATACCGGGTTCCGGTCCTCCCCGCTGAAACTGGTAAGCTTCGTGTATTTTGCCGAATTAAAATCGTACACCCAGATATCACGGGCAATAGCGGAAGTATGATGTTTTCGCCATTCGTTTTCGTACCCTTTTATATCTTCAAAAATCATTTTATCGCCTGTGGATGTCGGAATAGCTTCAAGCGCCGGCGTGGGAAGCAGCAAAGAAACTTTTCCCCCGGCAACCGGCACTGTATACAGTTCGCTCATGAGTGAAATCGGGAACTGGGCATTTGATGCAATATCCTGGCGGTAAGCCGAGAATATCACATCCTTGTCATTGGCGGTGAAGCTGCTGGGGACTTCCTTGTTTGAACTATAAGTAAGCCGGGTAGCAGCACCACCGGTTGAAGGCATCACGAAAACATCGAAGTTGCCGTTACGGTCGGAAGCAAATGCAATTGTTTTACCATCGTGGCTCCATACAGGGGAATACTCATACGAATCGGTAAGTGTAAGCGGAACTGCAGTGCCGCCTGCTGACGAGACCGACCAGATGTCGCCTTTATAACAGAACAAGATGGTCTGGCCATCGGGTGAAATTGCTGCATACCGCATCCAAAGCGGATTATCCTGGCAGATTGCCGGGAAAGCCAGGAACAGAAAAAGAGTAAAAGCAAAAACTTTTTGCATGGTTCAGGATTAAAGGGTTTAAAAATTGTTAATATTTCAAAGTCAACAGACTATCCTTTGTCGGGTAATGTTACATGTTTAAGGATTGTGGAGAATACTTCCTGCATATTCAGGGGTTTGACCATGTACGCGATGCATCCGGCTTCAATAGCATTTTGCTTATCGAAATCGACGGAATAAGCTGTTTGGGCGATTATTGGAATTCCGGGTTTTATTTTGAGGATCTCGCGGGCGGCATCATAGCCATTAATGATAGGCATCTGAATATCCATTAAAATCAGGTCGATTTGTTTCTCTTTGCGGCAAATATCAATTGCCTCAAGCCCATTCCTTGCCCTCATGATCTTAGCATTTGTTTTTAACAGAAACCGGTCAAGAACGAAGAAATTATTATCCACATCTTCTGCGACAAGAATTGTTATTCCACTCAGATCAGGAATATCATATACCTGCATTTTCATTTCGGCAGTATTTGCCATCCCGGTATTTCCATTATAAGGTAAAGCGAGGAAAACCGAAGTCCCTTTTCCCTCCTCGGAGGTCAACCAAAGCCGGCCGCCCAGAAGGCTTGCAATTTCTTTCGAAAGCGTAAGGCCCAGACCCAGCCCTCCATATTTTCTGTTACCGGATTCATCGCCCTGCCTGAATTTTTGAAATACCAGATCAAGTTTATCTTTCGGGATACCGGAACCGCTGTCTTTGACGAAAAAGATAATTTCTATATCCGGCAATACGTGGTAGCCCAGTGTGATATGTCCGAAAGTGGTGAATTTAAATGCATTATCGAGGAGGTTTATCAGGATCTGATTCACCCTGACAAGGTCCGATTCAAGCTGTATATCAGTTGAACCACCAGGAAAGAACACGGTAAAATCCACTCCCGAGGAACATAGTGTTTCATGTTTTCTGAGATATTCACGGTGCAGGTCAAGCAACAGTGCATTCACATTGAATGCCGAACGATCAACATCAAACTGACCGGCTTCAATCTTTGAAATATCAACAATGTTAACCATGATCTTCATGAACTGTTCCACTCCGCCAAGGATATAATGCATATATTCATCCCGCTCAGAATCGGTGAGGGCTGTTGATTTCAGCAGTTCATAAAAGCCGAAGATCGCATTTGCCGGGGTTCTTACCTCGTGACTGAGGTTTTGAAGGAAATGCGTTTTCAGCTGGTCCGACTCCATTGCTTTGAGCAGGGCTGTTTTTAAATGTGTAATATCCTGGGTTTGAATGAGAAAGTACAGAGGTTCCCCGGCATGATCCCGAATTATCGCTGTATTATGTAGGGCAAAAATAACCTGCCCGTCCTTACGTATATAACGTTTCTCCATGATATTCCGGGCGGTTTCTCCTGACCTTAGCCGGGCCAGCATTTGATCACTGGCTTCGATATCGTCGCGATGAGTAACGGTAACCTTTCCAGAGAGCAGTTCTTCCTCGGAATAATATAACATTTCGCAGTAGGCTTTGTTAACCTGGAAAAACCTGCCGTTCATGTCAAGAAGGATTATCCCAACAGTGGAGTTTTCATTTATACTCTCCAGATGTTTCTTTTGCAGTTCAATTTCCATCTCAGCATCCCTGAGCGGGTGCATATCATAGATGCTTACAATGATATATTTTTTCCCCTGCAAAACTGTTTCATAGCAGGATCGCATCATATGCAAATCTTTTCCTTTATTCCTGATTACATCTTCGCAGGGGTATAATTTTCCCGGATGATTTTTTTCTGAAATACAATCAGTGTTAATATCACAAACTGCAGACTTGCATTTTGACCCTATAAGGTCTTTGCCCGGAGTCCCGAATAAATCCTTTGCAAACTGATTCCCATCAAGAATAGTATTTGTTTCAGGATCAACTATCAGCAAAGCATTATGCATACCTTATAACAGAGAATTACCTGTAAAGATAGAGAAAAAATCATTGTTTTATAAGAAATTTCAGGCAACTGTTTACATTTCCTGTGTTTATAAAATAAAGAAAAGCTTATGAAGCAGGAATACTTCCTTTTCCGACAGTCTGAGCATGGAATCGGACGCTATGCCTTATTGCGAAAACTAAGGTTTATCCTAAATCAAAAACTATGAAAAAAGGAATGTTTTTTGCACTGATCACCCTGGTGTTTGTTATGGGTTCCTGCAGTAAGAAAGACCAGAAAGGCACAACTTCACAAACAAGTCAGACGACCTTATTGCCCACAAAGGCAAGTACTTATGTTGAAATCAATTATCCTGATGCAACCATAGACTATGTCTTAGTCCTGGCAAATTCAAGCGCTAAATTTGTTGTGGCCCTTAATACCACTGAAGAACTCGCATTTACAAGTGAAGGCAGCTTTCTTGGCGATGGCCGGAATTACCATCACGGGGATCATCCCGGGGATAGTATCCCGGGCGACTCGCTCCATAGCGACACAACACATTGCTGGCATCATCATGGCCATCATGGGGGTGGACCTCACGGCGGACATGGTATCCCGGCTGATTCATTGTCTTCATTGATTAAAGGTTATATCGCGGCTAACTTTGCCGGGTATACCATTCTGCATGCCGACTATGATTCACTTTGCGTGGATGGCCTGGTTAAGGAAGTCATGATCGGTAACAATGATTCCGTACCACCGATCAAGCTTATCTTCAGCGCCACAGATACTTATCTGTTCCAGGCATCGAGGGTGCTGTATTCGGATGTGCCCCAGGCGGTTAAAGATTATATAACGGCGAATTATTCATCCTATGAAGTCTGCAATGCAGCGGAGAAGTATATCCTGGCCGATAACAGCCTGCAGTATATGGTTTACCTGAGGCTCGACAGAAGCCACCTGAGGTTACGGATGCTGGCCGATGGAACTCTGATTTGCTCTCAGTAATACTCAATCATGATCAGCAACAAAACCCTCCTGTAATTAATTTCGGAGGGTTTTTTTATTTTCTGAACTTTCTAATTTTATCTTTGCTATAACCAAACCAATAATAAATTATTTGCCCAGAAAGATCAACCGGTTAATCCTTTATTACTTCTCGGGAACAGGCAATGCCCGTAATGTGGCAGGCTGGTTTGCCGAAGCAGCGCAGTCCCGAAGTATTCCGACTGAGGTCACAGATATCGCGGTAATAGACAGGAAGCATATCAGGCCATTTCCTGAAGGTGCAATGATTGGCTTTGTATCGCCGACCCATGGGTTTAATTACCCGCCGGTAAGCATGTACTTTATTTTCCGGTTCCCCCTCTCCCGAGGGAACAGGGTATTTCTGATGAACACCAGGGCAGGGCTGAAACTTTCCAAATGGTTTGTGCCCGGATTGAGCGGACTTGCTTTATGGCTCGCGGCCATCGTTTTGTTGTTCAAGGGATACAGTATAGTTGGACTGAGGTCCATTGACCTGCCCTCGAACTGGATCTCCTTCCATCCGGGGGTAAAGGAAAAGGTCGTCGATTCCATTTACGGTCACTGTAAAAGGATCACACAGAATTTTGCAGCTAAGATCCTTGACGGGAAAAGGGTCTATACCGCCTTTCGCGATATCATACAGGATATCCTGATAAGCCCTGTGAGCATAGGGTATTTTTTCATGGGCCGTTTCTTGCTTGCAAAGACCTTTTATGCGAATGAAAATTGCGATAAATGCGACATCTGCATCGACAACTGCCCGGTAAAAGCCATTCTTACAGTCGACCAACGGCCGTTCTGGTCTTATCGCTGCGAAAGTTGCATGCGATGTATGAACAACTGCCCGAAAAGGGCGATTGACACATCTCATGGTTATACCACAGGGATCATGTTCCTGATCAATATGCTGATCATGGCCCTGTTCTGGAAGTGGGTGGCAGCTTTTATTACGGTTCCTTATGACAACGGCTGGGCCCGGGTTCTTGTCACTTTTACCAGGTGGGGATTAACTTTTATATCCCTGGTGGTTTTTTACCGGCTGTATCATTACCTTCTCAGAGTCCCTTTGATCAGGGAACTCTTCTATTATACCTCTTTGACCCGTTACAGATTCTGGAGACGGTACAAGCCGTCGAAAAAAATGATCTCACAGTTGCCCTAACAGGCAGGATACTCGTAGATTTATTGTATCAGTAAGTGTGGATATTATTTAATCTCTAACACATCTCACCGAATTCCCGCATTGTTTCAGACAGGTATGGAGCCAGAGGTCATCGCTGTCGCAGGCAAGGCTTCTGATCCTTGCGAAACCGACTTCACTTTCGGTGGAGCACCACCAATGGCCAATCTTCCCGATACCGATAAAACTGTCTACTTCACGGGAACCTCCCGGCAAGCCGTCGAATCCTGTTTCGTTTGTGCCGGAGCAATGATTTTCATCATCTCCCCACTTGTCGGCGCTTTTCATTGCTACACCGGCTTTTGCACTTTTACCGGGAATACTGGTAAAAACAAGCCATTCCACATCTTTCGGGATGTGCCAGCCGTAAGGTGACAGGCCCCGGGGATCATTCACCGCGTACCAGTTGTATAATCTGCCGTATTTGCGTCCGTTTTCAGGGTTAAAGTTGTAATAGCACCAGCAGCCTGTTTTACTTTCCCCATAACGATCCCATTCACCAGCTGTGCTTGCCTCCGGTATTGTTTCACCGTTCCGGTAATGTGAAACATTCAGGTTCTCAGCCATCCAGACTTTGTTCGAAATGACCAGGGTTTTGTAATTATTTCCTTCACGGTCTCTCATCAAACGCTGAGACCGGGCAGGATCAGGGCTGCCGAAAAGACAAAGTAAAAAAAGAAATGTTATAATTCTTTTCACCTTTTGCGGATTTTAAGCGAAGATAATAAAAACCCGTTTATTTAATTATCAGAATGTGTAACTTAGCCATTAAGATTTTTTTTCCTTGCACGGTTATTCCAACACATCATTATCTGCCTTGCAGTTGAAGAAATGTTACGACATTGCACCTTCTCGTGTAAAGCAGTATTTAGAGGCCGAGATGGATTTTGCCCTAAGTAAGATCAGCCGTTCGGATGTTGTGCTGGACCTTGGCTGTGGTTACGGTCGTTTGATCCCTCAGCTGGCAAAAAAGGCAAAATTCGTTCATGGGATCGACACTTCAATACAATATTTACTGTTCGGGCAGAAATACCTTAAAAATGTTCATCATTTCTGGCTTCAGCATATGAATGCCCTGAAACTTACGTTCAGCGCCAACACAATGGATGTCGTGCTTTGCTTGCAGAACGGCATTTCAGCTTTCCAGGTCGACCAGCGTGCATTGATCAAAGAAGCTGTCCGTGTGACAAAGCCTGGAGGAATTGCGTTATTCACAACCTATACAGAAAAGTTCTCGGAGCACCGCCTGAAATGGTTTAATCTTCAGTTAAATGCCGGGCTGGTAAACGAAACTGACATCAAGAAAACGGGGAACAGCAGGCTGATTTGTAAGGAGGATTTTTATCCCTCGGCCCTCGGCCCGAAAAAATTCCTTCAACATGTTCGCTGGATACGCGGGATCCATGTCACCATAAAGGAAGTGGATGATTCCTGCGTGTTTTTTATGGTCAGGAAAGAGAAGTAAAGGATTCCAATATTTATGGGGTTTTAACGGATGAGGGGATGTTTTTCTCCTTGCTCAGTATTTCAAATCCTGTACTGATGGACTCCCCGTACTGGTCTACCAGCGTAAGCCTGTGAAATCCTCTTTCGGGTGAAAGAGCCATCTGGTGCGACTGCTTCGTTGAGCCTATGAACTGATCATCGAGATGCCAGTAGATGATTGCATCCGGATTATGATGGGCAGCTTTAAACACGGTACTTCCGGTTTTCCCGTCCAGATCGACCGGCACATACAACGTACTTCCGTCTTTCGGATAGATCAGGTCCATATTGCGGTTCCCGGCATTCTGGGTACAGCCCGGCCGAAACGGAGGAAGCATCCTGTAGAACGGGTTTTTTGTCCGGAAATACCATTCCTGCACTGGCGGCAGAATAAACCATGAAACATGCTGCATGGCATCGGTCGATTCACATCCTGAGTTGACCTGCCATTTGCCGGTCTTGTCAAGATGGATAAGTTGGTGGAAGGGGCAGGCGGCAGTACGTGTACCTTTTTTCTGAACCCAGGCCGAGTCTTTGAATTCGCAGATCGATGAAGCCCTGTAGCCGCTGTAACGGCAAACGGGAATTTTGACCATCTCTTCCTCCGGTGTACGGAACCATGTGGTGGAAGGGAGGATTTTAAAGATATCGAAAAGTATGGGGGCAGCAACAGCTATTCCTGTAAGCCCCGGCCGGCCTTCCCCTGAGGCATTCCCTACCCATACCGCAACCACGTATTCCGGAGTTATTCCAATTGACCAGGCATCACGGTTACCAAAGCTCGTTCCTGTTTTCCAGGCGATCTTATGCGAAGAGGAAAACTGCTGCCATTGTGCCTCTTCGTCGGGGCGCGAAACTTCAACCATGGCTTCAAAAGTAAGCCAGACCGAAGCTGCGTCGAACCAGGAAGATGGGTTGTTATACTTAAGCGGCTTCAAATCGGGATTGCCGAGCAGAACCGGGGGGTGGAAATCAGCTTTATTATATCCCGGATGATCAGGTGAAAAATGATTCAGGGTTCTCGCCATCGATGCATACATTCCGGCCAGGTCCCATAACTTCGCTTCAGCCCCTCCGAGTATGATTGCCAGGCCATAATGATCGGCCGGTTTGTTAAGGCTGGTCATCCCGATATTTTTCAGAAGATTGTAGAAAGGTGTATAGCCGTATGTCTGAAGCATTTTCACCGCAGGAATATTCAGGGACCTTGATAAGGCCCGCTTTGCAGGCACAGCCCCGTCATAAGAAAGGCTGTAGTTCTCAGGAATGAATCCCCCTATCTGCACAGGGATATCAGGGATCAGGGTATTCGGGAGGATCAGGGCGTCGTTGAGCATGGCAGCGTAAAGGAAAGGCTTCATGATGCTGCCCGTGCTTCGTGGTGAAATGATCACATCAACATCGTTTCCGTAATCTGCCTTTCCCAGGCGGCGCAGGTTGCCTGCATAAGCCAGGACATTTCCCGTATTCACTTCAAGGACGACAGCTGCTGCATTATGGATTTCATTGGCAGCAAGCTGGATCCCGTGCATTTCAAGAATGGTATTAACCCTTTCCTGCAGACCCGCATCGATATTCGTTATCACTCTCTCACCCTTATAACCTTCTTTGACTAAGCGGTTGAGAAGGTGAGGGGCAAGGTTGGGAAGGGCATAAGGTTTTTCTGGCAGGAGTTCGCTTTTGGCGAGCTCACAGGTCCTTAAATCTATCGTTCCCTCCTGCCACAGCATATCGAGCAGGCGGTTCCTTTTCGCAAGAAGGTTACGCGGATTCCTTCCGGGATAGATCAGGCCGGGGCTGTTGGGCAGGACTGCCAGGGCTGCGGCTTCGGCCCAGGAAAGCCGGGAAGCGCTTACCCCGAAATATCTCCATGCCGCCGCTTCCAGTCCAATCACATTGCCGCCAAAAGGCGCATGGGAAGCGTAGAGCCTGAGGATCTCCTTCTTCGAATGCGTGAGTTCCATTAAAAAAGCCAGGCTTATCTCGAGGGTTTTTTCAATATAGGTCCTGTTGCGGTTCTTCCTTGCAAGGCGTATCACCTGCATACTGATGGTACTTCCCCCGCTGACGATCTTATGATGTTTTATGTTAAGAACCGCCGCCCTTGCAAGGGCAACCGGATTAAAGCCAGGATGATACCTGAACCAGCGGTCTTCGTAACAGAGAATGGATTTTCTAAATTTTTCAGGCACCTCCTCACTTTCAGGAAAGCGCCATTGCTGATCGGCCGAGATCCTGGCTCCCAGCAGTCGCATTTCACGGTCACAGGCCACGGTGGAGGTCGGATCGTTGAACAAATGCCGGGGCCAAAGCAACAGCAGCAGCAGGTAAAGCAGGATTACCGCGACTAACCAGTAATACCATTTTGATAAAAAGAGAATTCGCCGCATTGCAGCCCGCAACCAGTTCTCCTTTTTTTGCATGCCCGCGATTGCTTCACAATTCACCCCGGCCATGTTTATTTCCCTACTTCGACCCAGTGGCCGGGAACACGTGAGTTAATGACGTCATAGTACATGGCCTCGCATTGCACAGGCGGCTGGTAGAAACGACCCTGGTAAGTAGCCATCAGCAGGACCTTAAACGTTTTGGTCTCGCCGGCCTCCAGGTCGAAATAAGTAAGCACCCTGTCATCGCGCACATCCTGGTAAGTATAATCCGATGCCTTCGTAAATGCCGAAGCCATTTCGCTCATCCTCGCATTCATGATCTCCCATCCCGACGGGAAAACCTGTGTGAGCGCCAGGTTCTGGTATGGCCCTAAAAGCCCGGGATTGCTCACTTTCACAATGGCAACAAAATTGGTTCCCTGCTCCAGGCTTCTGACATTGATCTTTTCTCCTTTCAGCCCGGTATAGGATACGTTCAGTTTAAGGTTGTTGTCGGCGGATGAGGAATCCCCGTAAGCCGGTATCCCCTTGATCAGAAGCTTCGCGTAGATCGCATTCTTCCCCCTGTTTGTAACTTCCAGGTTTTGCTTTTGGCCGGGTAACGGGTCAATACCTGAAACAGAGATCGATTTTGCAGTAGTGACATCCACCTTATCTTTACGGTCAATACTGAAGGAAGCATTGATCCCGCTGCCTGCGGAGGAACCGTAAAAATTGCAGAGGGCTATAAGGCAAAAGGCGCTGGTTTGTGTGCTCAGCCATCCCGCCTTGTTCAGTTCTCCTGCAATGCTTTGGGCAAGAGGAGCAGCCTTCGTCTTCATGTTCAGCATCGTCAACACTTCAAGGATCATGGCCTTGTCGCGGAGTTCGGTTCCATAGGTTCCCCACATCTCCACGTAGATCTCAACATTGGTACCAATCCCGTTGACCAGCTGCTGTGCGGCTTCGGGTTTGCCGGCAAGCAGGTATGCCCCTGCAAGTTTCCATTTTGCAGTAAGGGAAAGGTCCTTTTTCTCGAGCAGCTTGTTCATTGCCCCGAGTTCCGGTGCCCTGGCCAGCGCCAGCGTATAGAGGCGGTAAGCCTGTACCAGGTCATTGTTAGCCCAGCTTGCGTTGGCAGTCCATGACACAGCTTTTTCCCTCTGGAAGGATTTCCATGCCTTCATGAAAGCAGCGGGCAGGGCAAAGCCTTTCTTTTCGGCGTCCAGCATGAAATGGCCGGCATAGCTGGTCCCCCAGTCGTCGGCATAAGCCGAACCCGGCCAGTATGCCAACCCGCCGTTAGCCAGCTGGAATGATTTCAGCATCTGGATCCCCGATTTGATATTCTGCTCTGTCGTGGATTTTGTTTCGCTGCTGAGTTCCACGAGGTCTTTCAGATACAGCTGGGGGAATACCGAAGAAGTCAATTGTTCAATACAGCCGTAAGGATAATGGGTCAGGTATGACAACCATTTCTCGAGATTCAGCGAGGGCATCGAAGAAAGCTCCAAGGAACCGCTGTTGGTACCGGGTATCCCCCTGGCGGCAAAGGCTGTACTCCAGCTTCCCCCGGGGGGTATAGCCTTTTCAAACAGATCAGTCACCGGCAGGTTGGGGTCCCTGATATCGATTTCGATAGTGCTTTCGGCCCTTTCACTCCCGCTCAAGGCGAGGATCTTCACTTTGGCAATGCCGGTCATTTCACCCACCTTCAGGTCAAAGTTCACGAGCTGGTCGCCAATACTGAGAAAGCTAAGCTCACGGGCATTTCCCCCGCTGACCTCAAAAAAGTTGTTCACCTCGATGCTTACCTTCACATTCTTAACGGATTTCTCCATCGCAAACACACTTACCGGCAGTTTCACCGATTCGCCCGGGCCCAGCACCCTGGGCAGGGTGCCCTGCACCATCAGTGGCTTTTTCACTGCCGCAGTCTGTTCTTCCGAACCGTAAGCCCCCTTATAGCCTGCAACCACCATTACCCTTACCGATCCAATGTATTCAGGCATCGTGAAGGTGGTGGTTTTCGATTCCCCTTTTTTCAGCTCATAGGGCCCGAAGAACCTTACCATGGGTTTAAAGCGGTTTGCTTTGAGGCTGCCTCTGCGCAGCAGGTCCTGGTCGCCGCCTATGCTCAGTATCCTTTGCAGATCTCCGCTGAAAGCGCCCATCACCTGGTCGTAAAGGTCCCAGGTTTTTACGCCAAGCGCTTCCCGGGCGTAGAATACACTCCAGGGATCAGGAGTTTTGAACCGTGTGAGATCAAGCAGGCCTTCATCAACCACAGCGAGGGTAAATGACATAGGCTTTCCCATAGCCTCTTTTACTGTTATGGTGGCTGACTGCATAGGAACAAGTTTGCCTTTTATGCTGATGACCGGTTTTATGTGGGTTTCCGGGTTCTCGACAAAAACGGGAACCACACCGTAAAGCCTTATTGGCAGGTCGTTTTTAGTCTGGGAATGAGGCTGGATCAGGGTTACGAAAGCATAGCAATTCGGCGCCATATCTTCGCTGATCTTAAAACTGATATCGGTGCTCCCTTTGCTGGTCGGGGTCCAGAAGGATTTAAGGACCTCCGAACCGTTCTCAACTGTAAGCAATGCCCTTCCATCAGGGGAGGTTGGGATAGTAAGCTTCACGGTCTCGCCCACCTTATATTTCGGTTTATCCGTTGTAAGGGTGAGCATCGAGGCCGCTTGTTTTTCGCCCCCCGGCATACGGAAATAGCCGGGCCAGTCAACATACACCACCTTGCCTGCCATATGGCCCGACGATCTGTCGGTTACCTTGATCAGGTATCTTCCCCATTCTTCGTAATCAACCCTGAATTCATAGCTGGCTTTCCCGTTGACCGTTTTTACAGTTGCGGAATCGACCGGCCGGAGGTGGGATGTGGAAACAAAATCTGCGGAGCCCTTTTCCGAATCGTCCCACCACCATCTCCATTCCAGTTTAAACACTTCCACTTTCAACTTGTTCGAACTAATGATGTTCCCGTCGGGGTCGACATTCACAAGACTTATATTATAAGGCTTATCGGTATAGAGCACACGTTCACGGGCCGAGGGAAGAGGTACACTGAGGCCGGCAAAGGAAACATAAGGATAGTAGGGAATCGTAAAACGGTCTATAGAAAAATCTCCCCCGTCTTCAAACACCTTGGTCTCGAAACTGGCATTGAGCACGCCGGGCGCGACATTAGTCACATGGATCACCGGAGTAATGGTTGCTTTTCCTTCCTCATTCAGCTTCCCGTCGAAAACACTGATGTTTTCAGCTGCAAATCCGGCGGTGGGGTTGTCGAAAGTGTAATTCGGGAACTGTTTGAAGGCCGTTACCGACTTGGTAAGCGTAAGGTTTACCTGTACTTTTAAACCCCTGGCTATAGCCCCTGTGAGCCAGTCGGCCTGAAGCATCACAGGAGGGATCTTGTTCTTTTGCAGGTAAGCTTTGTTAAAATCCATCCGGATCTTCAGGCGGTTTGGCTTTACCGTCTCGATTTTAAGGGTCTTCTGGAACTCGGCTCCTCCAACCTTCACCTTCGCAAGCCAGTTCCCGGTAGGAGCAGCGGGCGTCGTCGTCGTTCTGAATGAATAGAATCCATTAACGGAAGAAGTAAGTACCGAACGTGACACCATCTGCCCGCTTGGATTATAAAGTGAAAGGCTCACAGGGTGGTTTGCCGGGAGCTTCCCGGTTTTGTCATCCAGGATGAAAGTCAGGTAAATCGAATCTCCCGGCCTCCACACTCCCCTTTCACCGTATATAAATCCTTTAATGCCTTTCTGAACGGGCTCACCTCCCACGTCAAACATGGATAGCGAAACCGAATTGCCTTCTGCCAGTTTTAGCCAGGCCTTTTCTTTGTCTTTATTCGCCACTGCAATGAAAGGCCTGGAATTCAGCCTGATCTCAGCCATGCCATCTCCGTCGGTGGAAGTTTTTCCAATCTTCTGTTGCTGGTAATTGTAGAATTCAACCTCTGCACCAGAAACAGGTTTTGAAGAGATCAGGTCAGTGACAAAGACCCTGAACAAATTTCCGCTGCCCCCTTTCGCGATCATTCCCAGGTTTGAAGCAAGAACATTGCGGTTGGCTGTTTTATTGAAGTAATAAGAAGCCTTGCAGGGATCATCCTTTTCGTTCCACCTGTAATTTTCCCAACCCCCGTTATCATTCCCTTCTTCATCATAGCTGTTATAATAATTCCAGCTTTCCCTGTCGTTCTCTTTTTCGGTATTTCGGATGAAGACCATGTCGGGGGTTTGCTTTGTTTCTCCGGTAGTACATGGATAAGTTGAATATTGTTTTTTAAAGCTGATGTTCACTGAATAGATAGCCCCCGGTTCAGCTTTGATCAATGTCGACATATCAATCGAGAAACGGTTCCATCGCCCGTAATCTGCAACACCGTTCAGGGGGATGGTTTTATTCACGACCACTCTTCCCACCCTCGAGAGATCATAGTTTGTCCCGAGTTCATTGATCTGCAGGAACTGAAGAATATTATTCTCATAAATGCGGATAACCTTTACGTCGGCGGCCTTCAGATTAACGGCCTCAAAAGGGATCAGCATATTGTTTGAGGAAGGCATGATAACCCCCGTGCCCACAAACCTCACATTGGGCTTGTTGCCTTCGGGCGATAAATTCTGAACAATACGTTTACCAAGTTCTTTCCCCTGGCAGTTTCGCAGCGAGGGCTCGATACTCAGCCGGGGACTGCCTTCCATTTCGGCAGGCGGATAAATGATCAGTTCATTATCCTGGATGGAGTACCTAACCGTGCTTAATTTGCCGATACGGATCAGTCCCTCGAGGTTCTGGTCATGCTTCAGGGGATCAGTGAACCTCAACAGGAAACAAGGCTCACCGGCAGCGACATTCCGTAATTCCAGCCATTTGAAATCTCCGAGCGCTGCGATCTCTTCGGTAAACTGCTTATCGGCGGCGGCGCCTATCGAATTAGCGTTCCAGTCCAGCTTTACAGATGAAGCCTGGGTACTGCGGATAATGGAATCGACCTGAAAATTATGCTGGTTGTTTTTGGAGTCGTGCTGCCAGGTAACAGGCAAATTCCTTCCATCCTGCTTTGCCGTAAGCATCAATTCCACTTGCTTGTCGTCGGCCACATCAGCGGTAAAAACAGTTCCGGTAAGTTTTTCTTTTGACAGATCTGCCTCGGAATAAGCTTTATGATTATCAATGGTCACATCAAAATCCTGGCGTATGGTCTGAAACTGGAACTCCATCGTTTTCATCGAGTCGGGGACGGTGAGCAGTTTTGACAGCAGGAACTGAACGGTATAGACCTGGTCGGGGGGCAATGGCTCATCGGGCCTGAATTCTATCGTACGGCTGTCGATCCAGTATGATGTTCCTTTAATTGAAGGTTTGATCTTCAGGAGATCTTCCTTCATCGCGACAATCAGTGAGGATGAGTCAACATAATCATCAGCCATTCTGATTTTAATTGTGGAATGGGTTGAAACCAGCCCGGAGGTAAAAGCCTGGACATACTGCCTGAAGGCTGAATTGACATGCATCAGCGGTCCTTTTAAAGATTTGCCGTTGAGCTGGATGAGAACCAGTGCAACCAGGATTACCAAAGCAGGTATCCCAATAAAGAGCAAAAGTTTTTTTCTGGGTGACATAAGGCGGGATTTTAAGGAACGCAGGAATAAAGATTAAAAGCTTAAGTAAAGATATGAAATTATTACTTTTGTGAAAGAACTCTTTTCTATGATAAAAAAATCCATTTTTATCGCAATCAGCATGTTACTTTGCTGCAGTTACTCCTTTTCCCAGCAGTCTTCCTGTATGACCGACTTTGACTTTGTTGTTGCCAAAGTTAAATCTGATTACCCCGGTTATGATGTCAAGATCAGGGGGGAAAAGGTGGCGGAACTTGCCCTGTTTGAGCAGGAACTCCGCAAAAAGATAGTATTATATCCCGATTCCTGCGGGCTTTACCTGGATGAGTATTGCCGGTTTTTCAGGGACCATCACCTCAAGGTAAGAAGAAACCCAGGTCCTGACCGGGAATGGGTGCAGGGTGATACTTCATCTTACGGGAAGAATATTGCTGTTGACACCAATGAGTTGTTTTCAGGAACTGCCGGTTCGAAAACCATAGAAGGACTTTGGGTTTCAGGCTGGGGAGAGCTGGCGGTGGTGAAAGACCAGGGTAGTCGTAATTACCTGGGTGTTTCGGTGAGCATGGCTCACTGGAAACCCGGGCAGGTGATGTTTGAGTTCAGCCCGGAGGGGCAAAGCGGGCTTAACAACAACAGCCATCCGCAGGCCAATGATACTGCTTTTAATGTAATTGAGCATACGACCTGGAAGGGCGCCAGGACATCGAAGACCAGGGCCAGCCTGCATCTTAACCGGCATATCCTTGAAATTCATGACCAGATGTTCCTTGTACGGAAAACATCGTCTGCACGCAATGACATAGCCCTGATCAGATCATATTCACCCCTTTATCCAAACGGGGGTAATATTTATTTTACATACGGCATACTCAGCGACAGCACTTTCTTTATCAGGGCCAACAGCTTCGACGGGTTTAAGGATCAATTGGAAAAAACCATCAGGGGCCACTGGAACGATATTGTGAGCAGGCCAAACCTGGTCATCGACATCAGGGGCAACGGGGGAGGACAGGATGATGAGTGGCAGATGTTGTTCAGCCTGATCTATACAACTCCGTATTTCAGCAAAGGCGTTGAATGGTACGCATGTAAAGATAATATCAAAGCTTATGAAGATGATATTAAGAACGGAACTCTGAGGGGTGGGGAAGAAGGATTGAAATGGACGAATGCACTGCTGGCCGAGATGAAAAAGAACCCCGGGGGGTATGTGGTCCACCCGATGATGGGCAAGGATGAAATGGTAAAAGAAGATACTGTTTACAAATATCCCAGGCGGGTCGGTATCATCATCAATGAGGGCAACGGATCCTCAGCTGAACAGTTCCTGCTGGCGGCAAAAACAAGCAATAAAGTCACTTTGTTTGGCGATACTCATACCGCAGGTGTGCTTGATTATTCCAATTCAATCCCAATTGATTTACCTTCGGGGAAGTACTACATGAGGTATCCCATGACACGTTCACGCAGGCTGCCCGATAATCCTATCGACAATATCGGTATCAGTCCGGATGTGATCATTCCTTATCCGCCAAATTACCAATTGTTTGATAAGCTTGATGTTTGGGTGGAATTTGTAAAAGACTGGCTTGAGGCGGGGGAAAAATAATCAGGAAAAATATTTGCCTCTGTTTCTGAATTTTGTCAGGCGATTTGTATGAAATTATTGTATCATCAATTTCTTAACCTCAACCCCTTCCCTGAGAGACTCTCACTCCTCATTCCTGTCCTCATGCCTTAAAGCAGCATACTTGCCCACGAGCATCGAAATGATGATAGCGATATACATCTGGCCGGTAATGGCAATGAAAATAGTGAGGGAACGCGCGTATGGCTGAACAGGTACGATGTCTCCAAAACCAGTTGTTGTTAAGGTTACAAATGTGAAATAGATGAAATCGTGACGATTGACGATAGCTGATGTATTGCCGGAACCGGTAAAGCTGAATGCCGTGGGATCGGAGCCGTATATAAAACCGACAATTATCGAAAAAATAAGTCCTATTAAAAGATAAATGATAATGGAATCAAGAATTAACCTGAAAGTGACCGTTTTTGAAATTGCAAGGTGTTTTATCAGCGTAAAAACAACGATCGCGAAAAATACCAGATTCAGAGAGGATGACAAATAGAACAACATTTTCAATTTAAAAATGGCCGAGGTCCAGGTCACAATCACAGCCCCGATGGATAATGGAAGTATTACTGGATGCATCCTGTCGGAAATCAAATAGCCCAGCAGAAATATCAGGGTGAATGCAATATCATAAATCATTTTCTGATAGGCCGGGGAAAAAACCGGAATAAAAAATACAGTAAAAACTACCATCGAAAGGAAGACGACATTCCACTTTATACTCTCCCGAAAAATATTTTTAATTAAAAAATTCATGTTCCCCGAAATTTGGTTCTTCAAAGATGCAGAAATCACAGAATAAAAACAAATATTAAAAAAATAGTTTACAAACTAAGTATTTAGTTGTATATTTGTAAATTGAAAAGCAAAAGCTCAGACCCTAAGATGAACGATGTCATACTAACAGAGATGCCTGACCGCGACCTGACTAAAGCCGAAGAACAGATCATGCAGGTACTCTGGGACCTGGATAAAGCCTTGGTGCATGACATCCTCAAAGCGTTTCCGGAACCCAAACCCGCGTATAACACGGTCTCAACGATAATCCGAATCCTGGAGCAGAAAGGTTTTGTGGGGCATAAAGCTTACGGAAGGACACATGAGTATTTTCCATTGGTTTCGAAGCCGGATTATACGAAACGGTTTTTCAGGCATATGATCCTGAATTATTTCGGGAATTCCTGTCCTTCGCTGGCTTCATTTTTCACCCGTGAAGAAAACCTGAGCCTGAAGGAGCTGGAGGAGATAAGAGGACTTATCGATAAGGAAATTAAGACCAAAAAAGCAAAGACATGAGCGCGTTGACAATGAACCCACTGAACAAACGCCGCTCCTTAATCCGGGCAAAAAGCAAGCTTTTCTTTGCATGGCCTTTGATCATTACGGTGACGATCTTTGTTGCAGGGATCACTTTCAGCATCAAATCCTATGCCCAGTATAATCAATATAACCAATATGAAACACAGGCAGGAACGCCTGCATTAGCGCCTCCCCGCCATCATAATCCTCCACAGGATAAAAAGGTGAAAGACAGTATCAAAGTATATCAAAAGATTGAAAAGCAACCGGAATACCCTGGCGGGACCGATGCAATGTTCAAATTTATTTTTGAAAATATGAAGTATCCGAAGGAGGCCAGATCAAAGAACATTGAAGGGAAGGTGATTGTGAACTTCACTGTAAGATCCAATGGTTTGGTTACCGATGTGGAGACGATGAGAGGAATAGGCGGAGGTTGTGACGAAGAAGCTGTACGCCTCGTAAAACTAATGCCGAAATGGAAACCCGGAGAAGACCTCGGAAAACCTATTGATGTGAGTATGATAGTTCCGGTCAAGTTTTCACTGGACACTATAAAAGTAAAGAAGTAGCGAGGGGGTGCAAAAGAAAATATACAGTCTGGAATTGCTGGATGATGGAGTCCCTGCCTCTTTCATGATAAAAACGATGGAGGAAATTGCCGACCGCCAGCAGGGGATTGCCGACGATCCGCATCGTCATAATTACTATTCGGTGATCTGGCCGTTCAGCGGATCGGGAAGGCATGTTATTGACTTCAATGAATATCCCATTTTGCCGAATCATATTTTCTTTGTGAGCCCAAGACAGGTTCACCAGATCATTTCCGGCCCTGAAACCACGGGGTTGGTCATATTGTTTACCCCGGAATTCCTGATGAAAAACAGCATACAGGAAAATTTTATTTCAAACATCAGACTCTTCCGCGACAGCACTGAAACTCCGGCCTTGTCCATGACTGAGCCTATATTGAAAAACATTCTTCAGTTTGCCTCCGCGATAAAAGAAGCATACACCTCAGAACAGGAACTGAAATACGAAACAATCGGGGCATACCTGAAGCTTTTCCTTATAGAATGCAATGGGCACTGCAGTCTCATCCCGGACACGAATACACAAAACGCAGAGGTCGGCAAATCAATTGTGCAACGATTTAAGAATCTTGTGGAAGCCCGGTTCCAGCAATGGCACCAGGTTAAGGATTATGCCGGCGCTCTCAACGTGAGCCCGAACTACCTGAACGAAGTTATCAAATCAACAATAGGCATCCCGGCTAAGGATTTTATCAGGAACCGCATCCTGCTTGAAGCCAAACGGACAGCCGTATTTACGGCGAAAAGCAGCAAGGAAATCGCATTCGAACTGGGCTTTGACGATCCTTCCCATTTCAGTAAATTCTTCAGGACAGGCGCCGGCCAGTCTTTGCTGGCATTCAGGCAGACACATTCGGGGTAATAGTTGTTCTTCCACTGTAAAATCACTCAATAAACCGGAATCAGTCTGGTTAACCATGATTTCTACAATGCAAACCATGGTTTTTACCTTTCCGGTGAAGCAGGGCCGGATTAATTTTGCCGTATAATTAAATCAAGTATTCACCAGCGGAACCAACCCGGCCTTCACAAAGATTGATCAGCCGGTAAATCGCAGAAAAAGAAACATCATGGAAACAGTTAAAACAACATGGGCTATTGACCCTTATCACTCAGAGATCCTTTTTAAAGTAAAGCACCTGGTTATTTCAACAGTGAGCGGTAAATTCGAAAAATTTGAAGGTTCTGTCATCACCAATGGCGATGACTGGAACAATGCTGCGGTCGAATTCTCGGCCGATATTGACAGTATCAATACTGGTGTGGGTGACCGTGACGGCCATCTGAAGTCAGCCGACTTTTTTGACTCGGCAAATTATCCGAAGCTTACCTATAAATCGACTTCTTTTACAAAAAAAGGCGATAATGAATTTGTAGTGAAGGGCGATTTGACTATTCGCGGGACTACCCGTACTGTTGAACTGAAAGTTGATTTCGGTGGGATCATGAAAGACCCATATGGAAATATCAAAGCCGGTTTTGAGCTTAGCGGAAAGATCAACCGTAAAGAATTCGGACTGAATTGGAGTGCGCTTACCGAAGCCGGTGGCATGGTCGTCGCCGACGATGTGAAGCTTTCTCTTAATGTGGAACTTGCAAAAGTCCAGTAACCAGGGGAGGTTTTATGAAAACCATCATACACAGGGGGAACAGCCGTGGACATTCGGACTACGGCTGGCTCGACACCCGGTATACCTTCAGTTTTGCCAATTATCATGATCCCGCCAGGGTTCATTTCGGGGCTCTGAGGGTTATCAATGACGATGTTATTGACGGAGGCGGAGGGTTTGACAAGCATCCCCACGATAATATGGAAATCACCACCATTGTGACGGAAGGAACACTGGAGCACAAGGACAGCATGGGGCATACCCGGCAGTTGGGATCCAACGAGGTCCAAGTCATGACTGCAGGTACGGGGATCTTTCATTCCGAGTACAATGCTGATGCGAAGATACCGGTAAAGCTGTTCCAGATCTGGGTTTTCCCTGAGCAAAAAAACCTGAAACCCAGGTACGACCAGAAAGTCTTTGACCCTTCGGAAAGGAACGGGAAATGGCAAAGGCTGGTATCGCCTGATGAACCAGGCGCTCTTATGCTGAACCAGAAAACATGGTTTTCCAGGATCAGCTTATCCGCAGAAAACAATACTACCTATACTTTACATGATGCATCTCATGGAGTTTATATTTTTCTTATTGAAGGGACTGCGGATGTAGCCTCTGCCAGGCTTGAAACCCGTGACGGCATAGGAATATCAGAGATCTCTGAAATCAGCATAAAGGCCGTTAACGATTCAGATCTCTTACTGATAGAAGTACCGATGCAATGGTAAACTCTGATGGCAGATGTCAGATTTCAGATATCCAGTTATCCAGCATCCTCTGACCGTGCGTCGTAATGATGGATTCAGGGTGAAACTGCAATCCACAGACATTATAATTCAGATGTGACAGGCCCATGACAGTACCGTCTTTGGACCGGGCGATCACATCGAGGCAGGGTGGAAGGGAGGCTTCCGCAACGGCCCAGGAATGATAAAGCCCGACCTTGGCGCCATCCGGGATTCCATGAAAAATATAATGTTCAGGGCGGATGATGCTGATGCTGCGCGGCTGGCCATGGACCACTTTGGGCAGGTTGAACAGCTCCCCCCCGTAATGCAGGGCGATGGCCTGATGGCCGAGACAGATACCGAGGATAGGTTTGTTACCTGCGTATTCCCTCAGAATATCGAACATGGCAGGCTGTTCCTCAGGCAGTCCGGGCCCGGGAGAGAAAATGATCTTATCGTAGTTCTCCACATCGGGCAGATGCAGTTCATCCGACCTTACCACATTAAAGCTAACTTTGCCGTTATTACGCAGAAGTTCAACCAGGTTGAAGGTGAAGGAGTCGTGGTTATCGAGCAATAATATCTTCATGCAGAGGGGTGAGGCAGTCAGTAAAATTAATGATTTTGCTGTCAGAAGCATCCCATTCCTTTTCGTGACCGATTTTGAAGGAAAGAACACGGCTGTGATGAGTATCGAGGAAGCCACCGCCAACAAGGTTTTTTTCAGTATTGGCGGGGAGAGGAATTTCAGTAATGTTTCAACGGCCTTGAGAAATCCGGGCTTCATTTCTGAGCCGGCAGGTAAGGGTACGGAAGCAGATGACTCCGGAAAGTTCAGCTTCATCCCCCGTTTGGTCAATGTTGAAGTCTACCGCAAAGCATTCGATAAGGTAAGCTGGCACCTGAAGCGGGGCGACACTTATCTGATCAATCTCACGTTTGCAACGGAACTTGACACGGAACTCAGCCTTGATGATATTTTCCTGCGCAGCCGTGCTCCTTATAAGCTTTTATTCGCTGATGATTTCGTTGTGTTTTCCCCCGAACCTTTTATCAATATCAGGAACGGCATGATCAGCTCAAACCCGATGAAAGGGACAATTGACGCTTCAATCCCCAATGCGGAAGAGAGGCTGCTGACGGACCCGAAAGAGTTATTCGAACATAATACCATTGTAGATCTGATCCGCAACGACCTTTCGATGATTGCCTCCTCGGTAAAAGTTGAAAGGTTCAGGTATATCGAAAAGATCAGTACAAACCGCAAAGACCTGCTTCAGATGAGCTCGGAGATCAGCGGGATAATGCCTCCCGGCTGCCTCAGCCATCTTGGAGAAGATATTTTTACCCTCCTTCCTGCCGGTTCGGTAAGCGGGGCGCCCAAGGGAAAAACGGTACAGATCATTAAGGAAGCGGAGGCCGACGGACGTGGTTTCTACACCGGTGTTTTCGGGTATTTCAATGGGCGGGATCTCTCATCCGCAGTTATGATAAGGTTTATTGAGAAGGCGGATGGCGTGCTGAAGTTTAGGAGCGGGGGAGGGATTACCGCCCTGAGCGATTGTGAAAGCGAGTATCATGAACTCACAGACAAAGTATATGTGCCGTTTGTTTGAGACTATCAGGATTGAGAACGGGCAGCCACAGCATTTAAGATGGCATGAAGAGCGTATGCGGAAGTCGGGGTTGGGGGTTAGGGA
>Ga0208495_1000038_pt1 | contig 92715 bp, 82 predicted proteins | sample CryBogmetaGMA14M_FD_184551 | JGI IMG/M metagenome (GOLD analysis project Ga0208495, IMG submission 184551) | Freshwater microbial communities from Crystal Bog, Wisconsin, USA - MA14M (SPAdes) | ecosystem: Environmental > Aquatic > Freshwater > Lake | place: Crystal Bog, Wisconsin, USA...
CCCCCAACCCCCAGGCCCTGCGGTGAGGATACGGCAACCGGCAGCATCACGTACAAAGTAGTTCTGATGCTGCCCCTTTATCTTGAAGAGGTTGAAGGCATGAATCCTGAGACCGCCACAAGTGAAGCAATTGATAACTGGAATTCCCTCAAATACCTGCCGTTCTATGAAGGGTTCAGGCTGGCAGTTGATTCACTTCAGAAACAGGGACTTCATCTTACTCTTTATGTATACGATGTGGGGAAAGATACTTTAAAGACCTTGCAGCTTCTGAAAAAAGCGGAGGTGAAATCAGCCGATCTTATCATCGGCCTGCTGTTCCAGAAGAACTTCCAGATCGTGGCAAAGTTCGCACATGATAATAAAATACCTATTGTTAACCCGGTCAGCGAACGGCCCGAAATAACCAGGGATAACGAAATGGTTTTCAAGACTAACCCCTCCCGAGCTTTCCAGCTTGTAAGTCTTGCAGACTATATGCAGAAAAATATGTACAGGGGGCAGATACTGATCATCAGGAACGGACAGTTCAAGGATAAGGATATTGCCGACAGGCTGAAGAAGGAATGCATCGAAAGGAATCTTAATGCGACCCTGGTTGAGGGCCAGGACGTGGCCATCGGCAAGCTGTCGAAATCAAAGGAAAATGTGATTGTGGCGTTTGCCGACAATAATGTATATGCCCTCGATCTGATGCGCAGGTTTTATGAGATCAGGAACGATTATCCCCTGAGCCTTGTCGGACTCCCCGATTGGGAAAAGATCGAAGGCCTTGAAACGGATTTTCTTAATGGTCTCAACACCCATCTGGTCTCTCAATCTTTCGTCGATTATTCCGATGAGGGCGTGAAAAAACTGCTGCCACGTTTTCAGGAACTTTTCAAAACAGATCCGGAACCATTAGCCTTCGAGGGCTTTGATGTAGGGTATTATTTCCTCTCAGCCCTGATGAAGTTCGGGAATCAGTTTCCCGGGTGCATAGTGAATTTCAGGCTTCGAACGTCTCAAACCAGTTTCGAGTTTGTGCGGTCAGGCAATAAGGCTGCAAATGGTTTCGAAAACCGCTGCTGGTCCGTATACAAATATGAAAATTATAAGTTACTGAGGGTGAATTAGTGTTTACCCAGGGGCAGTGCAAGCAAAGGCACATTGGTCGCAAAGAGGTTCTTCTTTGTAATATTCCTTGTAAATACCATGTACACCAGGGAACGTTTATGAGGCTGGAAAGCGATGAGGTTAATCAGCTTTCCTTTAACAAACTGGTCAATGGTATCCTGGTTCTCACCCTCGATCTCAATGACGTTGAAATTTATCCTGCCTTCTGCGATTTCCTTTGAGAAACCCGACTGCAGGGCTTTCATCTTTACTTCGGCTTCAGCAACTTTCGCAGTATGGCAAAAATGCACTGTATGTACCTGGTTATTGAAGGGGCTGAAAAGCTCAAGCAGGGTTGCGATCGAATGATTGTTGCCTTCCGAGAGGTCGGCGGCGAACATAACGTTATCAAAGCGTTTAAAGCTTTTCATGATGGGAATGGTGAACACCGGGACCTTCACATGATCGATGATAAAGGTTGAGACCTTTCCCCATACGTTCAGGTTGTTGCCTTTGCCTGTAGTGCCCGTGACTATGATATCGGGCTTGAATTCATTATAGATTTCAAGGAGTTCATGCTCCACCTCGCCTCCGCTCACATGGGTGCTGATGGTGACGTTTTCCAGGTTCTTCTCCCTGATCCGGATTTCAAGCTTTTCCTGAAGGTCCTTCATGCCGGCTTCCGCCTGCTTGAAGATCTCCCTCATCAGCTGCTCATTGTACAGGGTAGCCATGTCGAGGGTATCAGGAAAACTGGTGTCGGTGAGAATGATCTGGTCGAAATAGGTATGGAACAGCTTCAGCTCCGCCCCATAGGTGGCTGCAAGTTCCAATGCATACTGGCATGTGATGTCGGTATGCTGCGAGAAATCAACGGGTACTAATATTTTTTTCATGACGTAAAAATAATAAATTCAAAAGCTCTTTGCAATTTTTTTTATTTGAGTAGGTCCCTTCAAGATGCATCAGCCTTGCATGTATCATCTCTTCTGTGAATTCCTCTCCGAAACAGCTCATGGCCTTTTCGCGCAGATCTTCCGGTTTGTTTGCAATAAGGCAAAGGGGTGCCAGGTTTGTGCCTGCAACCATATGTTCATTCACGAGGCAAAACCTGCCATTATACAGGGCGTTCAGCAGTTTCAACTTCAATCCTGTAGGTTGAAAGGTCACCATGATATGCAGATGGGCATCGCGTATCAGTTCAAACATTTTTTCTTCCGGAGGATTGGCAACGATACGGATGTTCTTTTTACTTCTTACCAGGGCAAGCAGCGTGGGGTCCGGATTCTGGCCTGCAATAACCAGGTCGGGCATCGAAGATTCCCATACCTGATCAATCAGGTATTTTGCAGCCTGATCATTCTCGGGAACGCTCAGTTTGCCATGATATAATGCAAAACTGCCGCTGCCTTCCTTCATGAAAATCCCGTCCTCCTTATGAAAGCTGGGCATATACCTGACATTCTTTTCCGGGAATAATTTCTTTAAATATTTCCTGTCCTCTTCCGAAACCACCAGCATGAAGTCGGCATATCTCAGGTATTTCTGGAAATGTTTGAGCCGGAGGCTTTCGATAAAAAAAAACGTCTTGTTTCTGATCCCCCTGCCGGCTTTAAAAAGATGAAAATAATACTGATGTTCTATGTTGCTTTCACGGTAAATTTTCAGCCTTTTTGCAAACCGCCTGTCCTTGAGCAGATAACAGGTGTGCAATCCTTCAAAGAGGATGGGATACTGGTCGTTTAAGAGATTTCTTTCGAGTTCTGCGGATATCCTGCTCCCGACAATATACGGTTTCAGGCTCAGCTGTGTTTTTATGCCGTTCTTTCTTGGGTAGTAATTCACGCTGAAGCAAAGGTCATCAAGCTTTTTTTCAGGTTTGCGGTTATATTCGAAGCAATGAAGGTGGATCCTGACCCCGGCCTCACTCAGGGTTTTGATCTTATAATAAACATCGATCACCCCGCCGTAATCGGGGGGGAAGGGAATGTCAAAAGCTATGATATGAAGGTGCAGATCCATCAGCTTGCTTTGATTTCTTCGAGTACATCCAGCAGAATTTTCTCTTCATTCTCCCAGCAAAGATCTGCCGCGGCGCTGACAAGGTTTTGCCTGTAAAGCTCCATCCTCACGGTATTCATAAGCATCGTATCAATTTTATTGGCCAGGTACCGGGGATCGTGGTTTTCAATCGTTTCACCGATAAAGTACTTATCCAGCACAGCTTTCATCTCGGGAAACGGAGAGACGAGCACCGGAACCCCGGCCTGGATGTAATCCATGAACTTATTTGGAAGCGCATAATGATAATTCAGGCTGACATCTTTTTCAATGGATAATCCAAGGTCGGCCATCAGGGTTATCGAAGGAAGTTCAGCGAACGGGATCTCCCCGGCAAAAATCACTTTTCCGCTGACCTTCTCGTCCTTTGCGAATTGTTTTACCTTTTCAACAACATCTCCTGTGCCTGCTATCAGCAGAATGGCATCGCTGCGTATAAACTTCATCGCCTGTATTGCTTCCTCCAGTCCGCGGTCAACATTCACAGCACCCTGATAAATTATAACCTTCTGATCAGGTTTAATGCCATAGTCAGATTTACCGGCAGGTTCATGCAATTCACGTTTGAACGGCACATTCCGTATCACGGTCACCCGGAGGTTATATTCCTGTGAGTAAAGCCCGGCCACGCTGCGGTTTACGGCAATGACTGCTTTAAGCCTGGGGAAAGTATGATCTTCGATAAATTTCCAGATCCTTGTTGTGAATTTGCGTCCCACGAGTTCAGGAACCCCGCGGAAATACTCGTGACAGTCGTGAAGCAGCTTAACCTTACGGCCAAAAAACCGCATCCACTTCAAAGCAGGATAACATCCCGCCAGGGTATCAAGGTCATTTGAAACTATAAGATCGGTTTTGTGTGTAAGCAGGAATAAAAACAAGCGGAAATTATAGTTGGCGTAAAACATGGGTCCCTTGTCGAAACTCAGTTTCATACGGTGCATGCTGTATGAACGGGGAGCAAGTGGCAGGCTGTTTTTGCGTTTTCTGCCTATAAGAAGTACCTCGTACCCGGCTTTGCCTAGCGCGGTACAGGTTCTGTGAACCCTCTGGTCGGTGGTCAGGTCGTTGGTAACCGTGACAATGGCTTTTTGCATCAGGTTGAAGGTTCCGTGTTTACTTTACAAAGTTAATTTATTTACTTTTGATGCATGCAAGTACTTGAGAACATCTCCCTGAAACCCTATAACACCTTCGGGATAAACGCCAGGGCAAAGTTTTTTGCCGAGCTGCATTCCGACAATGACATAGCCGCTTTTTTCAGTTCCCTCACACCTGAGAGGATGCCTTTTCTGATCCTTGGAGGCGGCAGCAATATTTTATTTACGAAAGACTTTGAAGGCAGTGTGGGTTGTATCCGCAGCAAAGGCATTGTGAAGCTGATGGAAGATGACAGTCATGTTTACCTTAAGATAGCTGCAGGGGAGGTGTGGGACGATGTAGTGAAATATGCCGTGGACCATGGCTGGGGCGGGATAGAGAATCTTTCTCTCATTCCCGGAAATGCAGGGACAGGCCCGGTTCAGAATATCGGCGCTTATGGAGTTGAACTCAAAGATGTGATCTATTCGGTGGAAGTCGCCGATGTGATTGCCCGGCATTACCGGGCTTTCAGGCCGGCCGACTGTGAATTCGGATACCGCAGCAGTATATTTAAAAAGAAGGCTAAGGACCGTTTTATTATCACGGGCATATGCCTTAAGCTTGATAAACAGCCCGTTCTGAAACTTGATTACGGCGATATCCGGCAGGAACTCAAAAATGCCGGGATCAACAGGCCTTCGATATCCGCAGTCAGGGATATCATCATAAAGATCCGCAGCCGAAAACTCCCCGACCCGTCAATACTGGGCAATGCCGGCAGTTTTTTCATGAATCCTGTGATCTCTGCGGATGACTTCGCCCGTTTAATCAGGCAATTCCCTCTTATGCCTTCATTCCGGAGCGGGGATGAGATAAAAATCCCCGGAGCCTGGCTCATCGAACAATGCGGTTTTAAAGGTAAACGCTTTGGCGATGCCGGTGTCCACGGGCAACAACCCCTGGTCCTTGTGAACTATGGTTCTGCAACAGGCGCCGAGATCCTGGCCCTGGCCGAAAAAATAATCGGTTCAGTGAACAGGAAATTCGGGCTTACGATGGAGAAAGAGGTGAATATCTTCTAGGACACTTTAAGCGCTCCGATAATATCGCGGGCTGAGGCTATATTGTGCCGATCGAGGTATTCGTTAATTCCCTCAATAATTTTAGGGGCTGCCATCGGATCGATGAAGTTTGCGGTGCCAACCTGTATTACAGATGCTCCGGCCAGCATGAATTCTATTGCGTCTGTCGCGTTCATAATGCCGCCTAGGCCGACGATCGGAATATTCACTGCCTTGTATACCTGCCAAACCATTCGCAGGGCAACCGGTTTGATCGCGGGACCGGATAATCCGCCGGTCACGGTGGCTATTACAGGCCTTTGGGTTTCGGCATCTATTGCCATTCCCAGCAATGTGTTGATCAGCGTGATAACATCGGCGCCTCCATTTGTAACAGCCTTTGCAATCTCTGTAATGCTGGTAACGTTTGGTGAAAGTTTCACCATCAGCACCTTCTTGTAAACGTCCCGGACAGCCCGGGTGACTTCCGTCGCAGTCTCAGGGACTGTTCCGAAAGCCATTCCTCCATGCTTTACATTAGGGCAGGAAATATTCAGTTCTATCGCAGGTATGTTTTCAAGTTCATTGATCCTTGCTGCAACTTCGACATATTCGCTGATAGTCGAACCTGAAACGTTGATAATGACCCGGGTATTGAAATCCTTGATCAGGGGGTAGATATGGCTGCAGAAATGATCAATTCCTTTATTTTGAAGGCCGACAGAATTGAGCATCCCGGATGGTGTTTCAGCCATGCGGGGGTATTTGTTCCCGTCGCGGTTCGATCCGGTGACGGCTTTTACAAAGATCCCGCCAAGCAGGCTGAGATCATAGAATTCCTTAAATTCCTCGCCATACCCGAAGCAGCCGGAAGCGGTTGTCACGGGGTTTTTAAACTGTATACCGGCGATATTTATATTCAGGTCTGCCATTGCTTATCTTGTTTTCGCCTTTCACTCGCAATCTTGCACCGCTGCTACGGTGTCGCTGCGCTCCACCTGATGCAGCTTGTGCAAATTGCTTCACTCATTATCATTTCACCATCTAAGACGTGCAGCATCGAACACCGGCCCTTCCACACAAACCCTTTCATTCCCCTTATCGGTCTGGGTGATGCAGCACAGGCAAACCCCATACCCGCAGGCCATGAAATTTTCAAGAGAAACTTCGCAGGCAGAGCCTTTTGCAGCTGCAAGCTTTGCAACAGCATGCATCATCGCATCTGGTCCGCAGCAATACATATGATCATAGGGGAAAGAGGATTGACTGAATACGGAATGTTGTGTCAAAAATCCTTTTTCACCCATGCTGCCATCGTCGGTGCTCAGAAACACCCTGCCATATTTCGAATATTCATCAATCTGGGATACCTCATCCGCAGACCTGAATCCAATAAGAAAATCGGGTCTTATGTTTTTTCTGTTCAGATAGTCTCCCATAAACATAAGGGGCGCAACGCCTGCGCCTCCTCCTACAAGAAGCACCTTGCCGGAAGAAGGAATTGAAAAAAAGTTTCCAAGGGGATAGACCAGGTTCAGTGTTTCTCCTGGTTTGAGCATTCCCATATGCCTTGTACCTTCACCCCTGACCTGTACAAGCAAACTCAGTGTGTTCTTCGCGTAATCCACAAAGTGAATCGAAAAAGGTCTCCTCAGAAAAGTGGCCTGGGAATTATGTACAAGCACCTGAACGAATTGCCCCGGAAATATCTCGGGCAGGGGCAGAGGGGACTGCAGTTCTAAAATAAAATGCCGTGAGTTAAGTCTGTTGTTGAATGCAACAATAAAATCATGTACAAACTTCTTCATCAGCCGACGAAATAAGCGTTTTAGTTCGAAAGCCTGGAGGCAGCCTCATGAATGACTTCGCCGTATTTTCTGAGGATGCGGTCCCACTCCTTAAACAGCTCGTCGCTTTTTACGCTCACCTGGCCTGAATTGGCAACTTCACTAACCAGTTTGATCTTATATGACAGGGGATCAGTTGAGCCAAGCTTCACAATGATCCTGGTACGGATGGTCTTCTGCTTGAAGGTTTGAATAACCCATGCGGTACGCAGGTAACCTGTTGATTTATCAGTGACTTCGATGACATCGAAATAAGTAGTGATGATCTGGCTCAGGAGTTTCCATGCCTCATCTTCCTTTTTATTGGTCTTGATTTCAATATCGACATTAGCAACATCGGTGGCTTCTGATGCATCATAGGCATCGTCTTTCTCCATCTGATAAAAATAGGTTTTGGGGGGAGGGCTGACGTTGGATTTGTTGCAAAATTCGATAAGCCCGGTAAGATACCCGATTTTTTCAACTTTAATGTTTACACAGGCATACGATGGAATCGTTATTTCAAGCTGGCCTGAGCTGAGATTCTTTCCGTCTACAAATATCTTCGCATCCGGCTCGGATACTGTAAAGTGGACAACCTTTTTCCCGGCCGAAGCAGTAAGGCTGATTGCCATGATGGCCACGATCATCAGTGCGTTTTTCAATAAATTTCTCATATATTCTGTATTTTAAGATCCAATATTACAAATTATTTTGTCTTCTTTTTCCTGTTGCTTTCAGAAACCGGCTTTTCAGTTTCTTCTTTTTGGGTCTCAGTTTCCGGTTTTTTTTCTTCTTCGGGCTCTGTGAAATCAAGCAGATTCTGTTCGAACAGCATGTTGTACCAGTTTACTATCTTCCGGATGTCGGAAACGTAAACCCTTTCCTTATCGAAATCGGGAATCATTTCCCCGAAAAATTTAAGCAGGGAATTGTTGTCTGATTTGGAGTCCACGGCCGGCTTCCCTTCAAGTTTTTCATGGAATGCTTTCAGGACGTCTTTCAGCGGACGGTCCTCGCCTGTTGTGAACACGCTGATCTCGGCAAGAGAGCTCATCTTTTCATGACCAAAAGCAGGAAACCGCTTCTGATCCGACAGAGACTCTACGATCACAGCGTTCTTGCCCTGGGAAACAACCTTAAATAAACCGCTTTTTCCTGAGATAGAAACAATTTTTGTAAGATCCATACATCGATATTTTTGACAAATATACGATGATATGGTCAGGTTTGCAATTTGTATAATAGGAGGTTGAAACGCTTTATACCTGTTTCTTACATCAGGTCACCCAAAGGGCCAAGATTGATGTTCAGGTCACTGTCGGTGAGATTAAAATGTTTTTTCAGCTCTTCCATTTTTATCTCTAATTTCATCAGGGTTTCGCCTAAGCGTTCGATCTCGGCATCTGTTAATGATCCCCCATCGACCCTGCGCATTGCCTGCTTTTCAACCAGTTTCCGGATGAGTTCAATTAACGTCAGCACCAGCTTGGCCAGCCCTGAATCTGCATTATCGGGATTAAGTTCAAGTTTCGATTTTTCCGTACTTGTAATTTCCCCGATCTCCTGTGAAAGTTCGTCGAGTGACCCGGTGTTAAACAGCAGTTTATTTTCACTCATTCTGTTCTTATTTTATAGTGATATCAATAAAACTGTATGGAGGCCAGGGACCGGTCAGTATGAAATCAAGCTCCGGATACTGCTTTTTGAAACCTTCAACCACTTTTATCAATTCAGCTTTCTTGTTTTTATCAAGAAGAAAAACGGCATCAATGATATTTTTTTCAGCTCCTGTTTTTCTGAATTTGTCGATGGAATTCAGCCGGGCAAGGGTTCCTTTGATCTCTGCAATAACGGAATCAACGTAGGCCATAAGCAATTCCTCGAGCCGGTGCTCTTTAAGTTTCTGATTCACATAATCCAGGTATACCGAATGTTTAATTTCCGGCGCGGGTTTGTCTATGAGTTTGGCAGAAGCCGCTGATTTTGCTTTCAGACCTGCCCTTACTTTTTCGGAATCACAAAATATCTTTAACCCGAATTCGAATTTGTCTTCAACTTTCTCCAGGTTCCGTAAAATCTCGTTCATGTTTTTCCCGAGCATATCGGCAATTTCCTGTGTTGATCCCATGACAGAGCCAAACCTCATGGGAAGTAGGGTGAACTTTTGTGCCAGGGTTTCTATCAGACCGGCATATCCGATTGCATCAGTCTGGCTGGCATTTAAACCTTCACTGTTAATATTGCTTACTACGACCGAAACCTCATTAAATGGAACAGAATACAAGGGCATACCTGAGGTTCCTTTCATGCCGGTTAAGAGTGAATTTAGCGTTCCGGGAGCGTCTTTTACGGATACTATTGCATAGATCAATAATTTCATGCCTTTTCAGATGTTATATATCTTCCGGACTTTAGCTTCTCCATCGTTTCAACTGAGCTCAGCATCAGTTTTACCCCCAGGTAAATCAAATCAACATCAGCCACAGATATGACAATGTCCCCGGTGAGGATAACCCCTTTGTTCAGAACCCTGTCGAGAAGCTCAAGGATAGTAACATCTTTTGACCTGTCGATTATATTATCGTGCATTACAATTTCTCTTTAATGGAGATAAAGCTGAATGGCGGCCAGGGCCCGGTAACCTCAATGTCAAAACCGACATTCACACACTTTTTTTTAAGAGAAATGATACTGGCATTAAAGTCATTGGCCTTAACTCTTTGTATCAGGAAAGCAGCATTAAGTATCATGGTATCCTCCCTTCCGGTAAGTTCTTTAGGAAGCAGGTTGTTCAGTGTAGTGGCGTCACTCAGCTGTTTAATTTCATTATAGTACTCCTGCCCGTAGGTTTTCGTAAGCCGGTTCAGTTCGTTCTCTATGAGTTCGGATTTCTTTCTTCTTAATAAAAACGCTTTTCCCGGTGAACTGGCCATGATCTGATTTTCCAGATCAGCTGCTTCAGTGCTCAATTCATCAATCTGTTCAATGAGCACGTTACGGTTGTAATAAATTTTAATCCCCCATTCTTCTTTGCCCCCGATAAGTTCAAATTTCTCAATCAGTGAATCGTAATAATCCCTGATAAACTTCTCCAGGCTATCCTGTGAATTATAAATAGTGCCAAAATTGAACGGAATTACATTGTAATCTTCCATAAGCAGGCTGATTGTCCTGATATGCTCTCTTGCATTGGTATCAAGCCAGCCTAAATCGGACAGGTTTTTTTTAAGATTTTCCTCTGAAAATTCACTGTTCGGAACCATTTTGACGACAGTGAATATACCCCGGGTGAGGATACATCTCAAACCTTCAAAATCAGGGTGTTTACCAAGTTCCGGTTGTCGGTCCGAGATACAGTAAACATATATCAGTTCATTGATCATACTGTTTGGCTTGTTTGTCAGATGAAATTACTGGGATGAACTATCAATCCCTTCAAAGGAATTAAGCCGTTCAAAAGATATGACCTCAAGTTTATCATCCATTTTTACCGAATAGAACAGCCTGATTTTTTTCGGTGGCAGATTCATTGATTTTAAAAAGGAATCATCTTCATATACTTCTGCGATTGAATTCCAGATTTCCTGGACCTTTTCAATTTTTATGACCGTCACATCATAACAGTTAATATTCTCTTTCAGGAACTTAACCACTGACTTTTTAACCTCAATTATTTTATTCATTTCAGTTTCTCCTTTGTATTTATTTGATTGGAAGGGTAACGTTTGAAATTACTTTTCTTCCCTTTTAGCCGCATTTTGTTTTTTCATATTATGCCCGCAACCAGGGCAAAATTTGTATTCAAACATAAACCTCCAGGACTCGCCGCATTCGGGGCAGGTAATATTAAGGGGCTGCCCGCATTCAATACAAAATTTTTCATTCCCACCTGTTAATTTCCCGCATTTCGGACATGTAAATGCACTCATATTTCCTCCTTTTTAATTTTTTTCTTCATTCAATACTTATCTCTGCTGCCCCTGCTTTTCCTTCCTGATAGTTTCAAGTAATTTAAGCAACTCATCTTCTTTACGGTCATATTCTTCCTCATCAATCTCATCCATTTCAAATTTCAGCTGCAATGCCATCAGTCTTTCTTTTATCGACCCCTCATCCGACATTTCTTTTTCAATGACTTCATTGATTTTTTTTCCAAGAAAAACAACTCCTTTCAGAGGCGCAAGCAATATATCATCAATTAAGAACATGTTAAATGTCTTTCGTGTTAATTACGAGATTGACAAAATTATAGGGTGGTAAGGTCCCTACATATTTGAATGTCATCAAATTCCCATATTTTTCGTCCAGGTTATTGACAGCCTTGTCGAATTCAGGTTCAACTATGTTCTTTATGAGGAAGGCGGCATTGAGAATCATCAGTTCTCCGAAGCTTTCATTGACCTTTACATCACTGGAGAATGGTTTTAAAAAGTCGAGGATAATATCTTTGTAGTTGCCGGTTTCCTTCTTAAGGGCTTCAGCTACCATTTCGCCGATTTTCATGCGCTGGTAATGTGTTTTATCGGCCGGCAGGTTCATGAGTTTCCCCTTCAGGTTTTTTATGTTTTCGTACTTTTCCACAATGCTTTCATACATTGGCGCTTCATGGGCAAGTACTTTGAGCCCCAGTTCTTTTTTGCCGTCCATTTTGATAAGGAGATCCATGAATTTTTTGTACTCCTTCTCCAGGATCCTCAGGATGCCTGCATCATCATTATGTTCGGAAATGGTAGAAAATCTAACCGGAAGAACAGAGAATTGTTTCATCACCTCTTCGAGAACTTTTTCGTGGGTGGTCATGTTTACTCTCCGGGCTTCATATTGAATAATAGGCGAATTGCTTACGATGGCACTGATATCTTTATAATTGATACCATATACCTCGTCGGCTCGTTTTCCTATCCCTATTGGTCCGAATTTTATAGGGCCGGCATGCCTGATGATGCCATAAATGTACTTTCCTTCTTTTGGAATTTCCTGCTCGTCGCTCATAATGAGTATTTCAATAAATATTTTATAATTCCCATTTTTCGGGAAAAATTTTCAGGTCGATAAAATTAAAGATAGGCAACGGGGCTGTGTAAACAAAGTCGCTGCGATCCTTGTATTTGTTGCCAAGATCACTCATGATGTTATCAAATTCAACCTCCCTGCCGCTGTTTACAAGGAATGCTGTATTCATAAACATTGCATCCCCGGTCGTTTTATTCAGTTTATATTCAAATACTGATTTACGAAATGCCTCAATGATATTTGCCGCCTCTTCAGCTTTCTTTTCGGCCAGAGCTTTCGTGACAAGATCTCCGGCTTCGGCAATTTTCAGGTTTATTTTTTCGGGGTTTTTCAGTTTTTCGATTTCGGCTCTCACTTTTCGAAGTTCAGCATGGTCTTTGTCGATTTCCTTGTATATCCCGGTCATATTTTTCCAGGTCCCTCTGACATTCAGCTCAACCTTGTTTTCAAATTGCTTGAGCAATTCAATAAACTCGCTGTATCTCCGGTTCAGCAGGTTTCTTATCTCATCAGGAGTTGCCGCGATGGTGCCAAACCTTATCGGTATCACACTTCTGAACTCCTTCATCACTTCTTCGATCACTTTTTGATGAGCCAGCATGTTTTCGGGATTGACAACGAACCTGCTGAGCGGATGGTCACTTACCACCATGCACAAACCATCAAAACCAATAGTGGAAACCAGGTCGCCGCGTCCCCCTACTCCGATAGGCCCCAGATTTATATCATAATTTGAGGCAATGATACAATAAATGTATTTTCCGTCGCGCTGCATATTATTCCTTTATTTTTACCAGAATCAGATGTTCAATCACCTTTTCCTTTACAAGGGAAAAAGAATCTTCCTTCGAAGATTGCCTCACTGCTGCTGAATAATCAAGCATCACATGGTAATCATTTTGAATCATGTTGAATTTTTCCGCATCAAAGTTGCCGTCACTGTTGTCGGGATGGAATACTTTTGCTTTTTTCAGAAATGCTTTTTTAATTTCATTCTCAGAAGTCGTTTCATTCAACCCCAGTTCTTTTTTTGCCTGTTCCAGCTTCTCAGGGTTCAGTTCCTTAACTTCAAGGGTATAATAGCTGTAACATGGTAAAGGACCTACTAATTTAAAGTTCAATACACCGTTGTATTCGGCATCCAGCTGGTCAATTGCCTGTTCAAACTTTTTCTGTTTATTCCTGTTAAGAAGAAATGCCGAGTTAGTGATCATTTCATCATTCATTACCTCGTGGATCTTGATGTCGAGGCCATATGGCGATAACACGTCGAGGATTTTTAATTCAGTTGCTTTGTTTTTTTGATCTATTTTCTCCTTTAAAAATAACCCCATCTTGACCTGATCAATTTTGGTGATCACGCCATTGTCTTTCATAATATCTTTTTTAAGTTCCTTCACATCCTCAAGCTGAGCTATTCCTTTGAGTACATCGGCAAAATTTGCCCAGGTAACCACCATGTCGATTTCGGTCAGGTATTCGATTTTTTTCAACGTCTCAATAATTAAACCATAGCCGTTTGACAGGATTTTTATCACATCGTCCTTGGAATCCACAATAGTGCCGAGTTTCATCGGGATAATCATCGTAAATCCCTTGTTCTGAAGTTCTTCAATCGTTTTTTGATGGTGAACAAGCAAATACCCCAGTGATTCCCTGTCGAGATGTTCAATATGTGTACCATCACTTTCTGAAACTATCGCCGATATATTATTAAATGTTATGGCATAAACTCCTGAATTTTCAAGTAATTGAAACTGAGTTGTTCCATAAAAATTCGGCACAACCCCGTAAATATATATTCTCTTTGCTGTGGTTCTTCCTACAGATTGACCGGGTGATTGAGTTGCTTTTTTCATTGTACTTTCCATCCTTTATTTTTTCGTTGCGTTTTGTCTCAGCACAAGCCCTATTGCTTCTTCAAAATGATTCTCCTGGATGAGGATTTCGCCGGCCGGTTCAGAGGTCTTTCCACGATTTTGTTCGATCAGGCTGCGGATTGCGAGCATCGCAGCTTTGCGGCAGATGAATTCAATATCTGATCCTGTAAGGGTATCTGTTTTCTGGGCAAGCTTAGAAAGGTTTACTTTTTTGCCAAGTGGTTTATTCCGTGTATGGATATCGAATATTTTCTCCCTTGTTCTGACATCTGGTATTGGTAATTCAAATATCAGATCGAACCTGCCGCTTCTCAGCAAAGCGGGGTCAATCAGATCGATCCTGTTTGTTGCAGCCAGAACTATCACTCCTTTCAGGTCTTCAATACCGTCCATTTCTGTCAGGAACTGACCTATAACGCGCTCGATCACACCAGAACCTGAACTGTCGTTGTTGCGCCTGGGGGTGAGACTGTCTATTTCATCGAGGAACAAAATGCAGGGCGATGCCTGTTTTGCCATTCTGAAGAGTTCTCTTACACCTTTTTCCGATTCGCCTATGTAACGGCTAAGGATCTGCGGGCCTTTGACAGAAATAAAGTTTACACCGCTTTCGCTTGCAAGGGCTTTTGCGAGATAAGTTTTGCCTGTACCCGGTTTACCGTGCAGGATAATACCTTTAGGCGGGTTGGTGTCGGCTTTTTTGAACAGTTCAGCATATTTCAACGGCCATTCAACTGTTTCTTTCAAGGCTTCCTTGATTTCATCGAGGCCACCGACATCATCCCATTTTACATCAGGCACTTCTACGAAAACCTCCCTGATGGCTGAAGGTTCTACTTCTTTCATGGCATCCTGGAAATTATCCATCGTCACTTCCAGCGACATTAACAGTTCATATGGAATTTCGGCCATCTCGAAATCCACCTGGGGAAGTATCTTACGTAAAGCAGTCATGGCTGCTTCCCGGGCTAATGCTTCGAGATCTGCGCCTACAAATCCATGGGTGATCTCAGCCAGTTTTTCAAGGTTTACATCGAGGGCCAGCGGAATGCCCCTGGTGTGTATGTGAAGAATTTCCAGCCTGCCTTTTTTATCCGGAATCGAAATTGAAATTTCACGGTCGAAGCGGCCGGGCCTTCTGAGCGCCGGATCAATGGAGTTGGGAATATTCGTCGCACCTATCACGATGACTTTACCACGTGATTCAAGTCCATCCATCAGTGACAACAGTTGGGCAACAACTCTTTTTTCGACCTGTTTTTCACCACCCATATCCTCCCGCTTTGGTGCAATAGCATCAATTTCATCGATGAAAATGATGGCAGGAGCATGCTGTTGGGCCTCTTCAAAGATTTTCCTGATGCGCCCTTCACTTTCTCCATAAAATTTCCCCATGATCTCGGGGCCGGATATGCTGATGAAATAAGCATCTGTTTCATGTGCCACGGCTCTGACGATGAGGGTTTTGCCGGTTCCCGGCGGGCCATAAAGAAAAACTCCCTTTGGTGGCTGAACCCCCAACCGTTCAAAGATCTCCGGATATTTTAACGGCAGCTCAATCATTTCCCTTATCCGCTGGACCTGATTTTGAAGTCCCCCGATATCTTCATAGGAAACTTTGCTTTTCCGTTCTCCTTCCTGTTTTACCAGCTCAAGCTGAAATGTTGTAGTCGGATGTATCAGCACGATGCCTTCAGGATTTACACCGGTCACGGTATAATCGACCGAGCGTGATCCAAACAGGTTGGCTCTGACTTTATCGCCTTTTGACACCGGGAGTCCATTGATAAGAGACCCGATATATTTTGCGTCATCGGTTTTAAATAATGAACCTGATTTTGTATCGGGTTTGAGCCTTATTTTTGCAGCCTGGCGGCAGGTCGTTTTAATGACCTTCACTTTTTCATCGATGCCAACCTGGGCATTTTCCCTTGTGATCCCGTCAATCTGTACAATACTTTTGTCCCTGTCATCAGGATAACACGGCATTATTTTTACCGGTGTCAAACGTTTTCCTTCTATAACGATCACATCGCCACTCTCGAGACCCAGCAGCTTCATGTCCCTGGGATCGATACGGGCGATAGCCCTTCCAACATCCTTAACAAGGGCTTCCTTTACCCTCAACACTATTTCATCTTTCGTTTTAGTCATGGCTTAGTTATTGATTTCGCTTACAACTTCACATCGCAGCTTCATGTTACGATTCATAAATTTCAGTGAACAAGACTTTCTTTATTTTGCCGAGGGATTCAAGTCCTTTGATTTCTTCTGCAAACATTGGCACTTCAACCTTGTTTAGATTGCCAAATGATTCACCTATCTCCTGCAAATAACGTAACTGGCCGGCTTTTCTCCGTTGGCAATAATCACAGCCCCCGGATGTCATTACATTGTTTACAATAATCTGCCGTGCATAGATTTCCGATTTGAGAAGATCGGACAGTAACCTGCCGGTTTCCATGATCGCCATGGACTCAGGTATGCATACCGGGATAAATTCACATCTGGCCGTATCTTTTAATATGTTTTCTATCCGTTTTACTGTCTTTTTCAGGCTCATCAAAAAAGTGTCCACTTCGTCCTGTTTATAGGATCCCGAAAAACTAGTCACCATATAACGGTATTTCCATCTCATCCGGGCAGCCACCTTTATCCATTCATCTAGTAATTTCGGAGATGAGATCAGCCGTAAAGCATGCCCTGTGGGGGCTGTATCGACCACGTATTTTTCATATTTCCCTTCTTCAATGAAATCGATGATGGTTTTAAAACTCATAACCTCATCAATACCAGGTATCGACAAGGTTAACAGCTCGTCAATGTCGTCGTTGTCAAGGCTTGTGGAGGTTTCAAGAAGCTTTTTCAACTCGGCCTTGTGCTCCTCTTTAAATCCGGAAAGCGCTTTGTCAGCAACTACTTCGATGGCCCACAACTTATGTGTGCCATCGGCTTTGGTCACTTTAAAACCAATTTCCTGTCCGAGACAATCCGATATTGAATGGGCCGGATCGGTAGAGATGAGCAAAGTATTGTACCGATCGGCCAGCGAGAGGGCTGTCGCGATGGCACAACTGGTTTTTCCAACACCGCCTTTTCCGCCGAAAATAATAAGTTTCAGGTCGTTGTTCTCTAAGCCCGTGAGTGCCATCACTTTATTTTTTTATCCTGATCTCAAGGATGCCATTTGTAAATTTATGCCGTAAATTCTGTTTGACGGCCTTAACCGGCAACAGCATTTCTTTTCTGTAACTCCTGTTTTTACTGACCGCCGAAATTTCAAGGATATCCTGCTTCAGCTCGATTTTAATTTCATTTTCCTCAATACCCGGCATTTCAGCAATGATCACGAGTTCGTTCTTTTCATTAAAAAGGTCGGTAATAGGCTCTCTCTCTTCATCCACTTTCGGCCCTTCAGGTGTTTTTTTAATGTTCCCAAACGTTTCCACTTTTGGACTGCCTCCCCCCGCTGTGTTTATGGTAAATCCATAAACCCCTTTCATGCCTTTTTTAATATGATCAAAATTGATCTCGCCTTCTTTTTTTATTCCTCCGTTTTCCTCGAGTTTCCCGGCAAGGTCAACCAGTTTTTCGATGCCTTTAAATAGGCCTCCAAGTCCGAAAAGGTCAAAATCGGCTTCCTCCCTTTTCTCTTTTTTATTTTCTTTTTCCATTTTTCAATCGGTTAAAGGTTTTTCTTATCAGGTTTCTCGTTCTAATATTCTGCGGAAGTCCCGCCTCATTGTTTTCAACAACTATCTTTTTCACAACGTTTTCTCATTCTTACTCTCTCATAGCTGAGCATATTTCCCGAAGCATCTACACGGACCTCATAAATTCCAAGGAGATCGAGATTAGGCGATCCGGAAGGCTTTTCTGTGATTTCGATGGTAATGTGCCAAATTCCCTCATCTTTGATTATCCCAATTGCATTGGGGGAATTGAATCCGGTAAGTTGCACCAACTCATCCTTTGTAATTTCCACAAGATCTTTTATTTCCATTTTTCATTCAGAATAAAAGTTCACACTATACTGTTTTATTGAGGGATTCGAGCTTTTCAAGACGTGCATCGAGCGCCTCCTGTTGCTGCATCAACTCCTTTTCCCTGGCTTTTGAGGAGAGAAACGTATCTTCCTGCCACCAGTTGATCCCCATTTCCATGGCTTTATCGACCGAAGCTACGAGCAACCTTATTTTAATGGTTAAAAGGTCAACATCTGCTATCTGTATTTTTATATCGCCTGCAATCACGATCCCTTTATCAAGCACTCTTTCAAGGATATCGGCAAGGTTTGTCGCATTCAACGCATGAGTCATTTCGGCCATAATGCTGTATTTTAATAATCTATTGACATGGTTTTCCAATCACTCTTCTCTTTCTTACCCGGCCTTTTCATCTTTGTACCGGGTTCAGGAGCATGCATCTCGCCTGCTTTTTCATCGTAGTAGGCCTGAATTTCCTTTAATCTGCCCTGGATGATCTCCATCCTTTGCACGATCCTTGTCTCTTCACTTTTCAGCCTGGATCGTTCTTTTTCGAGCATATACAATTTAATGAAGTCCGAATCCTCCTTATTGGGGATCCCCGATTTTACGACGCTCTGCATGCTTTTGATGCTCTGAAGCCCTTTTATCGCAGTTGAGATTGGCATATTGTTGGATTTGAAGATGTGAAAATTTATACTGACCGTTGCCTATTTTGAATATTTTTCGATGAGTTCATCCACGATGATTTTCACCTTTTCCTGGTTGGTTTTTGAACCAATGCGGCTTGTTTCGGATGTGAGAATATCCTGGCAAATTTTCCGGAATATATCTTTTGATTTAATTGGTGTGGTTTTTAAGGTTGCCAGTGTTTTAGCAATCATGATGGAACCGCGGATCGTAGGATCAAATTCGGTTTTACCCGATTCACGCAGACCCCTGACAATTTTTACTATAATTTCAGTATCTTTCAGCGAAAGGTCGGATTTAGCTTTCGTGATTTTTAATTCGGTTTCGTAATCAAAATGGTCTAAGTCCATCGTGACCATCCTGTCGCGCAGGGCATCCTGGGTCCGGTTGACCCCAGCATATTCCTCAGGGTTTGATGTAAAGATTGCACGAAATTCGGGATGCACCTTCATATAGTAATCTTCTTCCTTTGCGGCAGATGTACTCAGCATTCTTTCCTGCAGAATAGGCAGAAGGATGTTGTTTGCTTCAGGGCGTGAACGGGTAAATTCATCATAGATCAGGGTAAAGCCGTTTTTAACTGCAATAGTCAAACGGTTGTTTACCCATTGTTTGCTCATGTCCTCCTCATATTTATGCACTGAATGAATAAACTTATCGTCCAGTTTTTTGTATTTATAACCTTGTTCGCTTCCGATGAGATCGGAAGTTTTGTACTCTGCATCACCATGAATAATAACTACAGGCCTACCGATCTTGCTTGCAAGATGCATGGCAACAGTCGTTTTTCCGGTCCCTGACGGGCCTCTGAAATGTACCGGGAATCCTGCTTTTACATATGTAAGACCGCGGTTTGTAATATCTTTTATATAATCGGTTTCGACAAAATTGGACATGGGCCTTAGCTCAAGTACAGTGTTCATTTCATTGTTGTCGTTCATGTAATGGGTGATTGAGTGAAATTGTAATTACTGAGTTATCTTTCAAATACTTGTTTGGGTAATTGTTCAAGTGTATGCTCCCAAAGGATTCTTGCTTCTTCGATTTCTTTTGTTATCTGTTCCTTTGCGAGTAAAAAAGCTTGTTTTCTGGCTTTAAATCGGGCTAGTGCATCTTGTCTTTTCTGCAAACTCTTTCTGATATTATTCCCGACTTCGTTCATGGTCTTATGATTTAATTTCCATAAAACCCTTTGCCTCCGCAGCGGGTGCAGGGAAGTCCGTCAGTTGATTTGCCTGTTCCGTTGCACTGAAAACATATCGTTTGGCTCCCGCAGTTATAACGCCCCTTGCCTCCACACACGATGCAGGGAATCCTCGCTCCAAGCGGGTTCTTACCTGTCCCCGCGCAAAAAATACATTTTTTCAGTGGTTCCTCCAGTTCAACCTGTCCTGTGCCGTCACAAACCAGGCAATGTGCGATGGGAGAGAGTAAATCAAAGGGATCCTTGCCCGTGCCGCTACAGAATGCACATTTGATGATTTTTAACATGATGTTCCCGGTTTGAAAATTTCGAAAAGTAATTGGATGCGAGTGATGAGTAAAATTCTTTCAAAGCCAGGCCGTAATGAATAAACCACAATCTTATTTTTGTTGTAATCAGATTTCCACAATTGCAAACAATATATATATTGCGAAAGGTCCTTATCAACGGCCTGGCTTCTATTCCACAATTACAAAACAATACTGGTTCAGGTATCCTAAGTGTCATCTCCCGTGGACTTTTAAATCATTTATTTTACCAGCTTTGGCTTTGGGTAATAAATGTTCTCAATTTTCAATACCTTTCCTTCATCCAGAAGGTTTTTAGCAATAAATCCAAGCTTCATCCGTGTTTCACCGAGGGGCTGCTCCATCTCCGAGATTTTTGCTCCCTTCGGATGCTTGTTAATGAAATCCAGAACTTTTTCTTTCAGTGTCTTTGGCTCTTCCTGTATTAAAGCGAACTTTGATTCTTCTTTAACAGGAGCTTTCTTTTCTTCCTTCACTGAAATTTTCTTCTCTTCTTTAACCGGGGCAACTCTGATTGTTTCAACCAGGCTTTCCTTAACTGCTTCAACCGGAACTTCTTTCTTTGCTTCTTTTTTTACTTCCTTTTTGACTTCTTTTTTTACTTCCTTTTTTTCAACTTTCCTGATCACTTCCTTTGGCTTTGAGATGATGCCGGTTTTCCTGATCTGGGCCATGGCATTTTGCATCTTGCTCCATTCCGACGAAGCCTGAACCCTGTTTTGCAGTAAGTCGTCAAGCATCCCTGCTGTTGAATTCTTAATGGTTTTTACTTCAGTACGAATACCTTTTATCGAATTGTGAATACTTTTCATTAAACCATTATAGTCACCCAGTCTTTCTGTTTCTCCATTGTCGAGATCTTTTCTCAGTTTCTGTGCGGTCTTTTGATTTTCTTTGCTGATTTCAGCTAACCTTTTCTGAAATCCGTTCAGCAACGACCTGGTGTATTCAACTCTTTCGGCCAGATTTTTGCCCAGCTCTGACCTGAGTTCATCCGACATTTCCTGGTGTTCTTTCTCGAACCTGTCGAGCATGTTGTTCGTATTCTTAAAAATGTCTGAAACTTCATCATTGATATTTTTAATATCAGCATTGATGTTTTTCATAAGGGAATCAAATTCCTTGATCCTTGTTTTTTCATTATGCATTCTGTCGGATCGGCCTTTCGCAAAGGATTTGTTCAGTTCTTTCGCCATTTGTGTCCTGTCGCCTGCGAATTCATTCATCATATTGAAAGTGGATGTTTGAATCTGAAGCACTTCCTTCTGGATAGAAGAGATCGTGCGATGGATGCCGCCCATTAAGTCCTTATAGGTATTCAGGCGGTCCTTTTCTCCCTTCGCAAGGCTTTTTCTTAAGGCAGCTGCGTTGGCATTTATCATGTTGGCCATTTCCTGGTGATCCTTGCGGAAACCATCGAGGGTATTCTGTACATCATTTACAAGCTCTTCATTGGCCTTAATACGTTGTTTGAATGAAGCAAGTAACTCTTCACTCAAATTTCTCATTTCTGATCCTAGTCCCATTGTTTTGTCTCCTATTTTTAATTAATGTTTGGGTACCTGTGTTTATTATTCCACTTGAACACTTGTCCTATGGGGTTGATTTCATTTAATATCTGGTCTTTAACTTTTTTTATATCCTGTACCAGAATATGGTCGCCTTTTTTAAGTAAGTTCTCAAGGCAGTCCATCATTCTGTTTTGCATTTGCTGATAATCCAAAAATGCCTGCAATACTTTTTCCTTCCTCATTTCATGCAGTTTTGAGATCTGAGAAAGTTGTTCTTTTATAATAGAAATATTTTCGCAGTTGTCCTTTGAAGTAATGTCTTTGATTTCCAGCAGGCTGTTTTTAAGTGATTGAGCCGTCATTTTCTGATCTTCAATAAAAGTCAGGAACTGGTTTTCGGCTTCTTTTTCCTTTTTATCAAGGGTTTCAAGAATTCCAGACATCATTGCATAATAATCTTTTTTTCTCAGGGACCCTTTTTTGGCCAGAGTTTCGCAAAGCCTGGAGTTTAAATCGTCCCTTTCTTTTTTAAGATCGTTAATGGAATTATGAACATTATCGAAGAGGGAATGGGATGATTCTGTAATATTTTCCGAGGATTGGAAGGCAGCTTGAATTTTTTGAATCCTCGATTCATAGGAGGTTATAATGTTGTCGAAAAAACCATCAATATTGATTTGAGAGTGGGTTCTCATATTATTATCTGTTTATTGCGTTATTTATTCCGGGTTAAATGAGAAATTCTTGGTAACTCATGCTTTCTAATTTAAAACCAGAAAGGATGTTTAGCAAGAATAATGTTTAACAGCATATGCCTTATGCGGCTTTTGCGGTTAATCCGATTGCTTCTGCATACTTCAGGTATGTTTCAACAGAGGCAACGACTACCCTTGCTTCAATTGCAAGCAGTTCGATACCAACTAATGATACTCTTACCCATGCATCTACAACGACACCTTTGTCGAGGATACGGTCGATCACCTCTACGAGGCTGGATGAACCGATGGTCTTTTCTACTGCCATTTGTTTAATCTCCTATTTTTGTTTGTGTATACCGTGCTTTACGTGAGGGACGGTTTACCTCTTATGCGGTAAGATTAAACAAAGGGCGGGCCAGAAAATCAGGGGATATATGAAATGGATTATTTTTTTGGGCTAATTGCCTGTAAGCGAATCACAAAAAAAATAATTTTCCGGGACTGGATTTTTTTATGTCAGGTGCAGGAGCAGGGTCAGGTTGATAATCTGGTAAAAAAAACGCGTACTAACGCGAAAATGCGTGCAGAAAACGGGGGAAGCGGTACTGTATTTTCACTGGCAGTCAGCGATAATAAATCCTGTTAATAAGCGTTAACAACTTACCTTTTACAGACCGGCGTTTACTCCTTCTTTTTATTAATATTGCAATTCATAAAAAATGTGAAGAAGCTCATTTATATACCTATTGTTCATAACCGGGCTGATTTAGGATCGCTTGGTTCTCAATTATCATTGGAAGGTGAACGTAAATACGGGGCCTCTGCCTGGCAGCACCATCTGGAAGAGGTTGATAGATCATGGGATGAGATTGAAATTGCAATTTTTAAACAACTTAAAAAATCCTCATTTGATAAAATCAGAATATACCAGGACGGATTACCCGTTGTCAACGAAATCGGGATTAAAATTGTTAAAGATGCTGCTGAAAATGGGAGTAAGAACTATCTGATCATTGACAACCTGCTTACCAGGGGCGCAAAACTTGAAATCGCTGAGAACAAAGAGTTCTTATTAAAAGAGTATTACCTTCTGTCGGATATAAAAAAAGCGGAAACACCTGAAAAACAACTCGAAGCCTATCTTATATATGAGAAAATGTCCCGGGAATTGCTTAAAATGCGGGATGATTTTATTGCAAATCAAATAAATGAAACACTTCAGGATGGAGAAGTTGGAATTGCATTTTTTGGCGCTGCTCACACTGTGCTGAATAAATTAAAAAAAGATATAAAAGTAGCTGTAATTCAGATGTTTGTTGATGAAATATCTGTAAGTTTAGTTAACAAAAACGAGCATAGCCAAAAACCCGAAAAATGAAAGTACGAGGCATTCCACCGTTAACATCAACCGGAAGAAACAGAAGAGCGACACCTGCACCTCTCAATGGATTGGCGCATATGTCGCTGGGCAGGTACATGTCGGAAATGGCCAGGCATCAGAGAAAAGAAGAAGCTGCTGAATCCTGGAGTGTTCCCAAATATTCAAGACCGGATGTCAACAGAAAACATTTAAAGCAAAAAACTGTGCCTGTTATCTATAGTATTGACCATAAGATAACATGCATAGTTAAAATGCATAATGATTATAATGAGGAAGGTGATTTTGCGATATCACTTCACTTTCATGGAATAAAATTCGCAAGTGAGATTGTCAGCACCTGTTTTGATGAAGCCCGGCATCGTTGTTTCCTGATACCTGTTTACTACAGCGATAAAGCAAAGGAATCATCTTTATTTTTAACGACCATAGGAGATATTTTTGAATTTGAAGTAGTCCTGGATATTAATGATTGCTGCGTCAGCGATTGTTTTCTGGGACATACTAAAAAGGCTATTTTGAAAAACGGAGAAAAAGAATTCTGCTTCAACCGCTTGTTCCGCGATGAAGCATATATCCCTGAATTATTACAAAAGTATGATCCCCTGAGTATGAATGCTATAATAAAAGATAGTAACGTCATCGTCACTTACAAAAGAAAATAGAATGGTGAAAAAGTGTTACTCTTCATCCTTATCATTCGAGATATTGTATTTTTTCATTTTCCTGCTTAACGCGTCCCGGTGTATCCCAAGTGCATCAGAGGCTGCCTGCTGATTAAATCTGGACCTTTTAAGTGCTTTTTCTATCAGGCTGCGTTCATTAATTTTCAGGTTGAACGAATCTGTTTGGTCCTCCCGATTCGAATTTCGATGGATGGTGACAGGGAAGTCTTTTATTCCGAGCATGCTTCCTTTACATAAAATGATGGCCCTTTCAGTCATATTTCTCAATTCCCTGACATTGCCCGGGAAATCATATTTCAGGAGAGTGGTAAAGACCTCCCCGGCGACCCGGAGATTTGGTTTATTAAATCTCGTTGAATAGACTTCAACAAAATGGGCCAGCAGAGGCTTGATATCTTCAGGTCTTTCGTGGAGGGCAGGAATATGAATATGAAGGGTATTTAGCCGGTGAAGCAGGTCCAGCCTGAATTTCTTCTTCTCCACACCTTTATTAATATCATGGTTGGTTGCAGAAATGATCCTGAAATCTGTACGGATCTGGTTTGTATCGCCGACCCTGGTTATCACTTTCTCCTCAGTGGCGCGCAGGATCTTCGCCTGGAGGCTCAACGGCATATCGGCGATTTCATCAAGAAACAAAGTGCCCTGGTCACATACTTCAAAGAAGCCCATTTTATCGGCAATGGCACCGGTAAAGGAACCCTTCTTATGACCAAAGAATTCGCTTTCCAAAAGTGATTCCGTAATAGCGCTGCTGTTGACAGCACAAAAAATATGATCTTTCCGGGAGCTGGAATAATGAATTATTCTGGCTATGTTTTCTTTCCCGGTGCCGCTTTCACCGGTGATCAGCACATTAGCCTCGGGGTAATTGGCTGCAGTGATAGCTTGTTCAAATACCTCCAGAATCTGATGACTTACACCAATAAACTGCCGGTCGATCTTTTCTTCCAGTGTTTTTGAGATCAGTGAGTTCCTTTCTTCCATCCTCTTCAGTTTCCGGTGCAGCTGAAGGTATTTCTGGGTACGCTCAATGGCGATCTGAATGTCAATATACCTGAAAGGTTTACGTAAATAATCGAATGCACCGAGCCGCATGGCTTTGATTACCGTATCCATGTCACCATGAGCCGAAATAATGATTACTTCCATGTTCGGGTACTGAGATTTAACCTCTTTCAGAATATCGAGGCCATTCACACCGGGCAAACGAACGTCGAGAATCAGCAGGTCGATTTCATTTTTTTGCATAATCCTCTTCCCTTCCTCCGCCGTATTGGCCTCAAAAGATTCATAGTCTGAACCTTGAAAAAAACCACTCAATTCTTCCGTGAATTGCTTCTCATCATCAAGGATCAGGATTTTTATTTTATCTAATACAGCCATTTTATTTTTTTGTTTGAATATCAAGAGCCAGTCTGATTTTCGTTCCATTCGGGCGTTCACTTGTGATATCAATGGTTCCGTCCATTTCCTTTATGATCTGATAACAAATCGATAATCCCAGTCCGGTCCCCTGTCCTTCATCTTTTGTCGTATAAAAAGGAAGCATTATATTATTGATATCGTCGTTGTTGATGCCAAAACCATTATCTGTCACTTCAACAATTATCGAATGATCTTCCTTATAAGAGTTGATCCCGATGTTCATTTCAGAAAATTCAGGGAGTTTGTTTTTCTTCTCAAGAACAGCATCTTTGGCATTGACCAGCAGATTGACGATAACCTGCTCAAATTTATAAGTGTTACCAAATATCTGCGGAATTTGTTTACTTAGCTGAAGGTTCAGGTTTATACCGATGTGTTTAAATTGTTCGGAAATCATTGAAACAGCATTTCTGATGCTTGAATTAATATCGAAGGCGGTTGGTACGTAATCGTCATGGCTTCTCGAAAACGCCCTGATGTGATCTATTATATTTCTCATCCGGGTTATATTCTCGAAAATTTTATCGGATTTACTCTTAAGGAACTTGATATCGATAGTTTCTGTCCTGCTGGTCTCGAATAACATTTTATCCATGACCATTGAAATAATATTTAAAGGCTGGTTGATTTCATGTGCAATACCTGATGCCATCTCTCCCAGGTTTGCCATACGGTCAGCATGGATCTGCTTTGCTTCCATTTTCTGGCGATGCGAAATATCGCGGATGATAATCATATATGATAAAGGTTCTCCATTCGGGTCCTGTATTAAAGTGACACTGATTTCGGCAGCAAATAAAGATTGGTTTTTCTTTCTGATTTTTAATCCGATATTTTGCGCAAGACCTTCATTCATTGTCTTTTCAATTATTTCGGTGATCGTATTTTTTTCGTCAGATGGGACGAATCGGAAAAAATCTTTACCTACCAGGCCATCTCTGTTATCGGCGCCAAATAACTCAAGCCCGATCTCAGAGGCTTCAGTAATAATGCCTTTCATGTCGATTAATAAAATGCCATCGGGTGAAGCATTCAACATTGTTTTGTATTTTTCTTCGCTTACTTTCATTGCCTGCTCTGCTACCTTGCGTTCAGTGATGTTGCGGATAGTGTTCTGAATGCCAAGTACGATATCATTTACCCTGACCAGTTTAGCAGAGTGGGACACCCACCTTATTGCTCCCTGGTCATCAAGTATACGATATTCGAATTCCCGGAGATCCAGATCCTTTTGGTAGACTTGTTCCCAGACTGCCTGACACTTCTCTGCATCGTCGGGATATATGATGTCGGGCATTTGTTTCCCCATAAATTTGTCGTTCGGATATCCTACAACATTTTCACACTGAGGGCTGACAAAATTAACAATGCCATTTGCATCTGTTATGATGGTTAGTTCGATGCTGTTATACACCACGGACCTGAACAATTCCTCACTTTTTTGCAGTGCGTCTTCGGATTGTCTGCGTTTCGTGATGTCGCTGAGGAAATTTAACGTGGCTGGTTTGCCTTGCCATACAATCAAAGCCGCATTGATTTCCACCCACTTGACAACACCATCACGGGTAACCATCCTGAAGGCATACCGGGGGTGTACCACCTCGGTTGCGATCCGTCGCATATGATTATCAACAACCATAGCGCGATCATCGGGGTGGATGTATTGGGGAAATGGGCTATCAATGAGGTCCTGTTCCGAATACCCTTCCAACAGGCTAACAGTCATATGATTGAGAAACTTGATCAGACCGTCTTGTGCGACTATAACTGATTCATGAGTGGTGTCTATCAGCAAGCGGTACTCCTTTTCGCTCTTCAGCAGCGATTCTTCCATCACTTTCTCCTCGGTGATATCTTTAGCAAAACCAAGAAATCGTGTTTCTGAAAGTCTCACAGCATCAACAGTCCACCAGCGTGTAGTTCCGTTTTTATTCCGAAACATCATATCTGCCTTTGATGCACCGGTTTTCACCACCTTTCTGAAGTGAGCCAGACCATCCTTTAGTGATTGTTGCGAAAGGATATCAGTAATCGACATAGTTAACAATTTCTCCTTCGAATATCCTGTTAGCACGATTGCTGCTTCATTTACCTCGATGAATCTTCCGGTTTCATCTATAATAAAAACACCATCCGGGGCATTGTGAATGTAACTCCTGTATTTTGCCTCACTCTTTTTAAGGGCAGCATTTACCCTGATTAATTCATTGGCGGATTTTTTCAGCAGAGCTGCATCCTTGATTATAGTCTGTTTCTGAAGGGAAAGATCAATAAACACCTGTATTTTATTCAGCAGGATATGGTTATTGACAGGTTTAACAATATAATCGACGGCCCCGAATTGATATCCTTCGACTACCTGCGCTTCATTTACATGGCTGGCTGTCAGAAAAATGATGGGGACCTTTTCATCCTGTCGTTCTTCATTTATTTTCACTGCAAGTTCGTAGCCGCTCATTCCCGGCATGCGAACGTCTATGATAGCCACCGCCAGGTCAATCCCCCTGATTTTTTCAAGTGCCTCGTAACCGGAAAGAGCCTGTATGAGGTTTGCTTTCGTTTTCCCGAGTATGCTTTCAAGGAGAACCAGGTTTTCCTCTGAATCATCGACAATAAGCAGGTTTGGCAGATGTTTCATAAACTGTTAGAATTAATTTTGTATAATTCGGGGAATAACAACAATATATTGCTCAGATTATTCTATAGTTTTTGTATTCCCCGATGCGCCAGCCCGTCAGGTTTTCGATGCGCTGAAGGACTTTCTTTACCTGTGAAAGCCTGTTTTTGCAGGGGTCAGGGTGAAAATCCCAGTTTTTTGATTCGATACGATTTTTCATAACCTGCGGATGACTACCCGTGAATTTCTTCAGGCCGCCAACAACGGTATAATCGAATTCCTGTTTAACAGTAACATTATGTTTCAACCATTCATCATCATGCCAGTGTCGTTGGAATGATTCCTGCTTCGTTTGCTGTATGCCTGGTGATTTAACCCATCCATAATGGTAAATCCAAGCTTCCAGGGGCTTTACATTCAGTTTCCTTCCGTCTTTGCGAAAGCCCTGGGCGTCCTTGTATGATCTGATACCCGCTTGTTTTCTTATTATCCTCACTTCACGCCGGTACCAGTCCCGTGAACTGGCAGTATAATCATAAGACCCGAAGAAATGCAGGTAATTGAACAACAGGCCTTCCACACGCTGATCATCCTTCCATTCTTCCATCGCAGACTGAATTACGGGCAGGTATCTCTCATGGACCACCTCATCCGCCTGAATATAAAAAGCCCAGTCACTATTGCCGGATACCGCATCCAGGGCTTTGTTGGTCTCCCCGGCAAGTACACTTCCTCCGGCCCTCAGGCTGTCGTCCCATAATGTATCGATGATACGTATTTTTGAAGGATCAACAGAAGCTATGAGTTCGCGGGTATTGTCATCGGAATTCCCTGCAGCAACTACAAATTCGTCACAAAGAGGCAGAATGGAACGTATAGCTTCTGTAACGGGATAACCAAATTTTACTGCATTTCTTACAAAGGTGAACCCGCTGACTTTCATTTTAAATTGAGATAATACCGGTATAATTCTCAGGGCTGATCTTCTTCAGCTCGCTTTTAACCTTTTTACTCACTTTCAGCTTGTCAATAAACTTGTGCAATACAGCCTGGCTGATATGTTCGTTACCCCTGGTAAGGTCTTTCAGGGCTTCATAGGGGTCAGGGTATTTTTCCCGTCTGAGGATGGTCTGTATTGCTTCCGAAACGACGGCCCAGTTGTTCTCAAGGTCATCGCGGAGTTTCTTCTCGTTAAGTATCAGTTTGTCCAGGCCTTTCAGAAGGGAGCTGAAGCCAATGACCGAATGAGCGAAAGGGATGCCAATGTTCCTGATCACAGTCGAATCGGTAAGGTCTCTCTGGAGCCGGCTTATTGGCAGCTTAGACGAAAGGTGTTCAAAGATGGCATTGGCAAACCCAAGGTTCCCTTCGGAATTCTCGAAATCAATGGGATTGACTTTATGAGGCATCGTGGATGAACCGGTTTCGCCTTTCTTTATTTTCTGTTTGAAATATTCCATTGAGATATATGCCCAGATGTCGCGGTCGAGATCAATAAGTATGGTGTTGATCCTTTTAAGGTTGTCGAAAAATGCCGCCAGGCTGTCATAATGCTCGATCTGAGTGGTTGTTTTCTGTCGTTTGAGGCCAAAGGTCTTATCAAGGAAGTTGTCGGCGAAGCTGTTCCAGTCTATTTTGGCGTAGGCTGCCTTATGGGCATTGAAATTACCTGTAGCTCCTCCGAATTTCCCTTCGAACCTGAGCGATCCGAGTAAGGCTATCTGGGCTGCCAGCCTTTCGGCAAACACATAAAACTCCTTGCCTACGGTAGTCGGGGAGGCAGGCTGCCCATGTGTATGAGCCATCATCGGAATGGTTTTCCATTCCTGGGAACGTGCATAAAGCACGTTGAAGATCTCTTCAAGCATTGGAAGGTAAACTTCTGCAAAGGCATCCCGTGTAGCCATGGGGAAAGCCGTGTTATTCACATCCTGGGAGGTCAGGCCGAAATGAATAAATCCGGTATACTCCGAAAGCCCGAGCTTCTCAAATTTTTCTTTCAGGAAATATTCAATGGCTTTGACATCATGGTTGGTTTCCTTTTCAATCTCCTTGATCCTGATCACATCAGCTTCGCTGAACTGTCCGGAGATCTGCCGCAATTTCGAGAAAACGTTCTTGCCGATGCCGCTGAGCTGGGGCAATGGTATTTTGCAAAGTGCGATAAAATACTCGACCTCAGTTACAACACGGTATTGAATGATAGCAGCTTCAGAAAAGTATTCTGACAGTTTTTCGGTAACTTTCCTGTATCTTCCGTCAACAGGTGAAATTGCATAAAGGGAGGGGTCCATGATACAATGCGTTCAGGTTAATTATTATACGAAAGTACGAATTCTTAAGCAAAATTGATAATCTCTGTTATCTTTGCGCTCGCAAAACCCCTAAACACTTGAAAAAACTTTTCCCTCTTGTCCTGCTATGTTTGATAACATACAGTTCTACAGACGCAATTGCACAAGCGAAGCAATACCTGTTGTTCGACCACTTCACAAATACCAGCTGTGGACCCTGCGCCTCCCAGAACCCTTACATGGAAGCTGTTCTGGCCGCTAACTTCGGGCGTTATCACCAGATCTCTTATCATACATGGTGGCCGGGATCAACTGATCCGTTCTACACGTATAATAAAAAAGACAACCATAAGCGTACAATTTATTATGGAGTCAGCGCAGTGCCTGATGTTTTTATGTCGGGCAGTACCGAACTCGGAAGCCCTACAGCCGTTACCCAGCAGCTGATAAACAACAACGCATACACATCAGCGCCTGTAAGGATCAGGGTAAAGGAGACTTCAAGCGGGCTTCAGAGAACCGCAAAGATCACGGTATATACTGTCGGAACACTGCCTGTTTCAACTAGTTACAAGATTTTTGGATGCGTGAACGAAAAACATAAACATTATAACACCGCCCCGGGATCCAATGGGGAAAAGGATTTTTACAATGTGATGAGAAAATTGCTTCCCGATTCGCTGGGTCAGGCTTTCACCCCGGCCCCGGAAGGAGATTCAGTAACGGTAACCTATACCTATACCCTTGATTATGCTACCTGGGACACTACCCAGATATATACGCTGGCTTTTTTAGTGAATTATACTTCAAAAAAGATCATTAATTCGGGATCCTCAATTGACCCTGAATGGGAACTGGTGCCTGTTGACGCAGGTTTTAAAAAAGCTGTACCCGGCAATCCCACGACATACCAGTACAAGGTGTTCAATCTCGGGGACCAGGCCGGGAACTTCCGGTTTAAAATGAGTACCATCATCCCTAACGACTGGAGCGCCGATTTTGTGATCAACGGGAATCATTATAGTGACTCCGTTGATATTTCAATCCCGGGAAAAGCTGCCTGGGACCTTTACGTGAATATCACGAACGGAGATGTGGCCGCGGTTGGAAACCATACTCTCAGCATGCAATCCCTGGATCATCCCGTGTTTGCCCCCAATGCACTTTCTGCCTATGTGATCTCGGGTGTAAACGAACTGGTGATTAACAATGACGGGGGATGGGGAGATGGAAGCTCACTGTCGGCCGCCTCTTTCCAGAATAATTATCTCCGGGGCCTGGGCTATGCAGGAGCTAACGCTTATGATGTCATAGACCTCACTTCGTTTAAACATGCATATGCGGCCAGCTGTCTGGGTGATGTACAGAATTATTATTATAACGTTGGATGGTCATTCCCTGCACTTACCGATGATTTTGTTGCAATATTGACTTCCGAACTTAATGCCGGGAAAAGGTTGTTTATCTCCGGACAGGATATCGGCTGGGATGTATATACCGGATCCGGCAGCGGCGGCCACTTCACTCTGGCTACGAAGGCATTTTACAACAACTTCCTTGGTGCTGCCTTCTCGGCCGACGGGGGTACCGCGAACAACCAGTATATAGCCAATCCCACCGACAGTGTTTTTGGTCAGATCCAGAATTCATCCGTGGTCAATGTATACGGCGGCAGCAATTTCTACCCTGATGAGATCACGCCCACAGGCCCGGGAAAAGAAATATTTTATTACAATGCAGCAAAAACCAGGATAGGGGGTGTAAGGGCAATGAGCGGAGCCTGGAAGACTGTGTATCTTGCGGCCAGTCTCGAACAGGTCTCCGATTCGATGGTCCGTAAAAACATCATTAAGCAGGCGCATATCTGGTTTGCAGGTATTCCTTCAGGGATCAGGCCGGCCAATGAAGGGACGAAGAATTATCTTGCTCAGAATTACCCGAACCCTGCATCAGGAACAACGACCATACTGCTCGATAATATCAGTAAGGATATGAGCCTCGAGATAATAGACCCGCTTGGCCGGGTGGTTCAGACCGAAACTGTTTTCGAAGGTTCCCCGTTCATTATGGCCCCGGTTTCCTCACTTAACCCGGGGATCTATTTCTACCGCCTTGTCTCTGACGGAAGGGTGCTGGAAACAAAGCGTATGGTCGTCGTGCGCTAGCGGACGGTTGTCCCCGGCTTTACCGTTTGTAATATCCATGAAGCAATCAGCTCAAGAACCCCGGGCTGAATCGTTTCTTCTATATTCCCGTATTCTGACGGAGAGCCGGTTTTGGCAGTCTGAAAGAGATGATTGACCCCGTGGATTTCCTCGATTGTGTATTTGGAATTCCCTCCGAAAATAAGTGCTTTTTCGATGGCCGGCAGGTTGATCTTTGAATCTACCTGGAGGTCGAGGTCGCCGTTGATCGCGAGCACTGAGCAATGCACTTTCTTTAAATATAACTGCGGATCAAGTGTGAGGAAAGTCCGGAACCATGGAGAGATCACCGTTTTAATGGTTTGTTCCATTGATGCTACCGACATGGTGTCGGCACTGCCTTTTTTCCGGGATGCATCATTTTCTTTTTGCAGAAGTTTGCGGATGGCGGCGGAAGCTTTATCATTATCGGGGTTCTTCTTCACTATATCATAAATCTTCTGGTTAATTGTCTGTGCCTGCTGAATGGATTTTTCATCTGCACTGTCGGCTTTCTGAATTTCAGCAGCCTGGGTGAGCAAGATCTTCTCACCTGTAACGCCGGTTCCGGCCATAAGAACAATAAAATCCACATCCTTCCTCCCGGAAGAAACGACCGGGGCTATAAGACCTCCCTCGCTATGGCCGATCAGGCCAAGTTTGTTCGTGTCAATTTCGGGGCGGGTCTTCAGGAAGCCCAGTGCGGCTTCTGCATCAGCAGCAAAATCATAGGTTGTTGCGGTTGAAAATTTACCCCCCGACTTCCCAACACCCCTGTCGTCGTAACGTAATACTGCTATGCCCCGGCGGGTGAGGTAATCAGACAGCAACAGGAAGGGCTTGTGACCAAGTAATTCTTCGTCCCTGTTCTGAGGCCCGGATCCTGTAATAAGGACAACAGCAGGATATTGCTTCCCCTCTTTGGGCAAGGTAAGAGTGCCTGCAAGCGAGATCCCTGCTTTTTCATTTCTGAAACTCACATCCTCCGATATATAAGGAAAAGGAGGTATGGGTTCCTGGGGCCTGGCCCTCTTAAAAGCTTCTTGCTTATGCTCGAGGTTGAGAGGGATGTCGAGCCCGCTTTGTTTCCACCTGCCCTCCAGAACAGAATAGTCCGACGTAAATTTACCCTGGTAAAGGCCGGAGATCAGTTTTGACCTGACTATCATTGAATCAGCAGTGACCTTCACGCTGCTTGTGGAAATGCCTTTGGCACCCTGGTCAGGACTGTCGAAGGTCACAATAAGGCTGTCAGACCCGTTCGTTTTGATATTCATAACCATCGTCAGTGAGATCCCCTGGATCTTCAGCATCCCTACCCATGAACCAACGAGACTGCTGTTCAAAGGTTTGTTCTGGGCCTGGGAATAATTGATCAGAAACAGCAGTAAACCTGCATACAGAAATAAACTAAGAAAAGTTTTTTTCATGTGTTATTGTTTTGGAATGATGTGCCTGGCGAATGAGTCGGAATAAGCCGAAAAGAAGCCAACGGCCCCGTCGCTGATATTGCCTTCTACATTGGCCGGGGGGCCTGAGAAGAAAGGAATCTGGATGCCGGCTTGCTGTACCTGCTGGATGAAATCATAGTATTCCTTCGTGATTCCGCTCATCTGCACGATCACCGTGTCTCCCGGGTGCAGGGTTTCCCAAGGGTTACCGTTATTGATGTAAAAGGCCGTAAGTCCCCTGATATAACTACCGTTGAAATACTTGTCGTCGGAAGTGCTCCATTTTTGAATAGAGTCGGACATCAGTTTACCGTTACGGTAATATTTAAGAAGATAAAAATTCACTTCATCACCGGGTTCCTGGGCGAAGATCTTGATCTGCCAGTGGCCGTTCTTTCCGAGATTCGGATTGAATTCGGTTTGTATCGAATCCAGCCTTGCCACTTTCATGATCTTGCATGAAGATGTATATTCAGCAACGTTGCCGATTACTTCAGGGAGTTTAATATCCAGGCTGTAGGTTTTTCCTATCGTTCCCCTGAAATTACTGTCAAGGCTGTATACTCCCGGTTTATTTGGCAGCTCTTCCTTAAGAGTATCAAGGAATGAGCCGTCGGTAAGAGTGACAATGGCATGGCTCACCATGGGAGGGGGCTGGTTATAGAAATAACTTGCCGACTTACTCAGTGTGACCGATCTCTGCATGCTGTCGGTCGCAAGCCCCCCGTCAACCACAAGGCGTATATATGAATTATCCAGGTTCACATTGATCCTCTCGGTACATCCGGCGGCAAGCAAGAGGATGAGAAGGCTGAGAAGGAGCTTATTCATGGTTGATGTGGAAATTAAAGGTTACAGAAGGAATGATCCCGAAAAGATAGATCTTTTCAGCATAGGTCGTATTGGGGTCTACATTGTCCTGTACAAAATTAATGGACCATGTATTATGCCGGTCATAGGCATTGTAAACCGAGAAATTCAGGTCCCAGGTAAATTTGCGGTGAGGTTTTTCCTTTGATGCAAATGTCACTGACAGGTCGAGGCGGTGGTAATCAGGATAACGGTATGCATTCCGGTCGGAATAGATGGGGATTATCTTGCCTGCGATCGTGGCCCTGCCTGTCGGGAAAGTCACAGGCGCCCCGGTTGCGTATACCCAGTTGGCTGATATGCTCCAGCGCTTCGCTAACTGGAAATTCAGAACCACACTGATGTTGTTGGGCTTGTCGTATGGAGCAGGGTAGGGGTTTTCCTGTATTTCGGGGATCTGCCTGAAAGACCTCGAATAGGTGTAGCTTACCCAGCCGCTGACGATCTTTTCATTAAGCCGTACAAGAAATTCAATACCGTAGGAATACCCTTTTCCTGTTCTTACCTGGCCCTCCAGCGTATCAACCAGCAGCAGCTGCGCAAAATTCTTGAAGTCTATCACATTCTGCATCCACTTGTAGTATACTTCGACTGAAGTCTCAATCGTATTTCTCCGGAAATTCCGGAAATAGCCTAATGCAACCTGGTCCCCGATCTGGGGTTTGATGTTGGGACTGGCAGGGAACCATATATCGAGAGGCGTGCCTGCCGATGAGTTCTGGGCGAGCTGCAGATACTGGTAAGTACGGGCATAGCTTGTTTTTACAGAGGATTTCTCATTGAACTGATACATCAGCCCTATCCTTGGCTCGATGCCCCCGTATGTGTTATAAATTACCCCGGTCTTATAAACACTCGAATCTATAGCCACATGGGTGGGAGTATAGTGGTATACTGTTCCGGGACCAATATTCTGGAAAAGAGAGAGCCTGAGGCCGTAAGTTGCAACGAGGTGGGTGCCGAATTTTTGCTCGTTCGTGGCATATACGCCCGATTCAATGGAATAATTCTTTGGGACCTGGATTGTCGTGAAGACCGTTTCGCTGCCCGTTCCGCTGGCTTTCCCAGGATTTATCATATGGTAAGTCACCGCGCCTCCGATATGAAGGGTGTTGTTTGTATTCAGGTACCATGAGAAGTCGCCTTTTATTCCAAGGTCACGGAGATCGGCGTTCCAGTCAAAACTGTTGGTTGCCCCGCTGGGAGTGCCAAGGAGATAACGGTAATCGCTGTATACCGCCGTGAAATTAAAGAACAGTTTCTTCGAGAATACATGATTCCATCTGAATGTCCCGGTGCCGTTACCCCAGCTCATCCTGGAAAACTGGTTGCTGAACACATCCCTTCCAAAGTAACCGGATAAAAATACCTGATTATTATCGTTGATAACATAATTTATTTTGGCGTTGATGTCATAGAAATACAGGCGGTTGTTCTGAAGAGCCTTATTGGATGAAAGAGGAAGAAAAAGATCGGCGTAAGTGCGTCTTCCGGAAACAATAAATGAACATCTTTCCTTTTTAATCGGGCCTTCAACTGTAAGTCTGCTGGCAATGATCCCGATACCACCGTTCACCTCGAATCCTTTTGAATCGCCTTCGTCCATCCTTACATCAAGAACGGAAGCGAGCCTGCCTCCGTAATTTGCCGGTATGTCTCCTTTATATAATTTGACATCCTTCACGGCATCGTTGTTGAATACCGAGAAAAATCCCATGAGATGGGATGCATTGTATACCGTTGCTTCATCCAGCAAAATCAGGTTCTGGTCGGGCGCCCCTCCCCTTACGCTGTACCCGCTCGAGCCTTCACTCACGCTTTGAACTCCCGGGAGCAGCTGAATAGCCTTGATCACGTCGACTTCCCCCATAAGTGCAGGGATCTTCTGGATGGTATGGATATCCATTTTGAAAACACTCATTTCCGGTTTGACTACATTCTGGTCGGTCCGGTCACTTTTAACCACCACCTCCTGCAACTCTTTCTGCTCGGTCGAAAGTTCGATCTTAAGGCTGAAGTCTTTATCAAGTTTTATTTCCCGGCTGTAAGATGTATAGCCGATAAATGAAAAGACCAGGTTGTATGTCCCCTGAGGCAAAGTGAGCGAAAACCTTCCGTACTGGTCGGTAGTGGTCCCGGTCTTCATTTCCTTGATGTATACAGTAGCCCCTACGAGTGACTCCCCGTCGTTTTTATCGCTGACTTTTCCAATGACAGTATATTTTTTAGCGTTCTCAGGCAGGGAGTAAACGTGAAAAGCAGTCAGCAAACAAAAGAGAGTAAAACAGGTTTTTAAAAACTTCATGGATCGCGGAAAAATTATGGTCTTATAACGTCGAATTCCCCGTTTTGGTATAGTTTAATGATGCGGGAGGGCCTTACCGCGGAAATCACATTATGATATGCCATGACAGTATAATCAGCCTGTTCGTGAATAGAGGGGTCAATGTCATCGAAACTGTGAGGGTTGGCCCCGCCTGAAATGTTGGCTGAAGTTGAGACAATGGGCCGCCCGAATTCCCAGATGAGCTCCCTGCAGAACTCATGATTTACAATCCGTATTGCCACCGAGCCGTCCTCGCCGAGAACGTTAGGGGCCAGATTCCTGCCTTCAGGATAAATTATGGTAAGGGGAGAAGTGATGTTCTTTAAAAGATCCCAGGTGATCAGAGGGATGTCATGAACGTACAGAGACAGCTTATCAGCATTGTCGAGAAGGATGATCTGGGATTTACTGTCATTGCGCTTTTTGATCGAGTAGATCTTTTTTACAGCCTCCGGGTTTGTTGCATCGCAGCCAATACCCCATATGGTGTCGGTAGGGTAAACTATGATGCCACCTGAATTCAATGCATCCAGGCAGGCCATGACTTCCTTCTTGAGCAAATCGCTGATCACAATGATTAATGATAAAGAAGTACAAAGATACCTAATTTTCCTGAGTTTGGCCGGGCAGAGATGGAAATTGGCCAGGACTGATCGTGACAGCACATTCAAAATGCTGAAGCGGGCATTCCTTTCTGCCATGCAAGCCACAGGGGCGGCATTTCAGCTCTTTGCGGCTCTGAACGATCCAGTGCTTATCTGACAATGGCCCGAAACCAAAGCCGGGGACCGTGCTGCAGTATACGACCGAAACCGGGGCATTTACCGCCGACGCCAGGTGCATGGGAGCGGAGTCGTTCGTGTAATTCATCTGTGCATCCCGCATGAGAGCTGCTGATTCAAGGAAGCTAAGGCCTCCGGCAAGGATTTCAATGTTTTCCCTTCCTGATCCCATCCTGATCGCTTCGCAAAGTTTCAGATCGGCGGAGGATCCAAGAAGGTAAATTTGAATTTCAGAAGGCAGGGTTTGAATCAGTTCAGCCCATTTGTTTGCAGGGTATTGCTTCGTAAACCATAAGGATGCAGGTGCAATGGTTACATAGGAAGCGGTTTTGAAAGGCAGGACCACAGCTTCATCGGAAGGGGAGGGGTATAGTTTTGGCTTCAGTAAGCTGCCGGATTCATCGAATCTTTCCCCCGACGGCATAAGCTGCATGATGAGTGAGTTGTTTCGCTCAACTTCATGAATGCCCTGGCCTATATGATGCCGGATCCGTTTTGTAAAAAGAAATGAAAAAGGGTTCTTGCTGAAACCAACTGTGGTAAGGGCGCCTGAGAAAGCGGTGAGCAAACCGGTGAGCGCAAAACGCTGAACATTTATGATCAGGTCGTATTTCTTTCTCCTGATCTTTGCTGCAATTCTCAGGTAGTCGCGGTACTTCCTGGTTTTATCCCACAGCATGATGTCGTTAAGAAAAGGGTGTTCCCTGAATAAACCTTCGAAGCCCTTTTTTATAAGAATATCAATTTCTGCGGATGGGTATGCGTGGTGTAAACTTTCGAGCAGGGGAGTGGCAAGGATCACATCGCCGATGGAAGCAGTCTGGATTACGAGTATCTTCATCACACACTTACATTATATTCCCGTAATGCCTGATTCAGTGAAGTTTTCAGGTTCGTCGATGTCTTGCGCTGACCGATGATCAGCGCACAGCTGACCTGGTATTTGCCTGCAGGAAACTCTTTTTCAAAACTGCCCGGAATAACTACAGACCTTGGAGGAACTGTTCCCTTGTATTCAACAGGCTGATTGCCGGAGACATCGATGATGCGCGTCGAAGAAGTCAGCACGACATTGGCGCCCAGTACGGCTTCTTTACCTACCCGTACTCCTTCTACAATGATACACCTTGAACCGATAAAACAACCGTCCTCTATAATTACCGGTGCAGCCTGGATGGGTTCCAGCACACCTCCAAGCCCGACTCCTCCGCTGAGATGAACATTCTTCCCGACCTGGGCGCAGGATCCAACGGTGGCCCATGTATCGACCATGCTGCCATGGTCGATATAAGCCCCTATGTTAATATAAGACGGCATAAGGATCACGCCTTCGGCAATGAAAGAGCCAAAGCGCGCAACGGCATGCGGAACCACCCTCACACCTAAGGCTTTAAATCCTTTTTTCAGTGGAATCTTATCGTAGAATTCAAGAGGGCCCGCATTGAAGACTTCCATATCCTGTATCAGAAAATACAGGATGATGGCTTTTTTAATCCATTCGTTGATGATCCATCCCTCTGCGACGGGTTCTGCAATACGGAGCTTCCCTTTGTCGAGCAGGCTGATCACATCCCGTATTGCTTTCTGTGTTTCAGGCTTGCTCAGGAGCTCCCTGTTTTCCCAGGAAGATTCTATTGTTGAACGATGCAGACCGGTCATTTAATGAATTTTTGGAATTCAAATGTACGAAATTTAGGGTTTTAGGCGATGAGCCATGAGAATACAATTTTCATCAATCATCAACCCTGCCACCGCTCTACGCTATCTTTTAAAAAAATCGTACTTTTGCAAAACGATACCGACATGGGAAGGATACTTGCAATAGATTATGGTCAAAAGCGAAGCGGGATAGCAGTTTCTGATGAACTCAGGCTGATAGCCACAGCTTTGGGTACAGTTCCCACAATGGAGGTCCTGCGCTTTCTTAAGGACTATGTCGTCAGTAACCCGGTCGAGTGTTTCGTGGTCGGTGAACCAAAACATATGGACAATTCCCCTTCGGAATCGGCCCGTTTTATTGAGCCTTTCGTAAAGCAACTTATCCGGGCTTTTCCAGGGATAAGGGTTGAAAGGATGGATGAACGCTTTACTTCACTGATTGCCGGCAGGACCATACTTGAATCAGGAATAAAAAAAATGGCCCGGCGCAATAAAAACCTGGTTGATACGGTGAGTGCTACAATAATCCTGCAATCTTTCATGGAATCTGAACGAATGAAAAAAGAGCATAGTAATTCATGATACTACCTGTTTTGGCATACGGAAATCCCGTTTTAAAGAAAAAGGCCCAGAAAATCGATCCTGATTACCCTGAGCTGAAACAATTTATCAGCGATCTTTGGGAAACCATGTATCAGGCCGATGGGGTCGGACTGGCTGCTCCCCAGGTGAACTGCTCGATCCGCATATTTGCTATTGACGCATCGGCTTTCGTGAAAGATCATCCGGAAGTAGAGGGCTTTAAGAAACTCTTCATCAATGCTGAAATTTATAAGGAAGAAGGAGAAGAATGGATATTTAACGAGGGATGCCTGAGTTTTCCGGGGATGAGGGAAGATGTCTCACGTAAACCTGTGATATGGATCCGCTGGGTTGATGAGGACTTTCAGCCGCATGACGAGAAATTCGAAGGCATTCTGGGGAGGGTTATCCAGCACGAATATGATCATATTGAAGGAATATTGATGGTCGACAGGATAAACTCCCTTAAAAGAGTCCTGCTGAACCGGAGGCTTAATGATATTTCAAAAGGGGATGTTGATGTTTCTTATAAAATGCTCTTCCCCCACATTAAAAAGCGAAAGAAATAGCTGATTGTATGAAAATAAAAACCTTTTTATTGCCCTTTGTACTTGTTATCCTGATTTCATGCGGCCCATCAAGAAATAAAGAAGCCGCGAGGATTCACGAGATGGAAACCCGGCTTTTTTCTCCAAAGGCGAATTCGATGGACAACAAATCTGCCGACAGCCTGCTGCTATTGTATTCTGCTTTCATTAAAGATTTCCCTGCCGACTCCCTGACCCAAAATTATATTTTCAAAGCCGGAAATCTTTATATGAACCGCGGGAACGGGAAACCGGCCATTGAAATGTTTGACCTATACAGAGCCAATTACCCTAACGACGCGAAATCGGCGATCTGCCTGTTCTTTAAAGCGTATATTTATGAGAATATCCTGCAGAATTTCGATAAAGCCCAGGAATTATACATTCAGTTTATTGAAAAATACCCACATCATGATTTTGCAGATGACGCCCAGATGGCATTGAACAACCTTGGCAAATCGCCCGACCAGATGGTGAAGGAGTTTGAACTGAAGAAAAAAGCCGACAGCGCAAGAGTTGCTGATTCACTGAAAAAGACACAAAAAAAGAAAAAGTAATACTTATTTGCTGAAGCTGGACACCAGGAATCCTGATAATTCTGCAGGGCTTACCCTTTCAATAAGTTTCCCTTCAACACTATAGGAAATTGTTCCCCTTTCCTCTGAAATTACAATCGCAATCGCATCTGATTTTTCGGTGAGCCCTATGGCCGCCCTGTGCCTCAGGCCGTACCAGGAGGGGATGCTGCTTCGTTTTGAAACGGGTAGAATACAGCGTGCCGCCAGTATGGTGTCACCTGAAATTAACACGGCCCCGTCGTGAAGCGGGCTGTTCCTGAAGAAAATGGTTTCAAGTATAAGTTCAGATATCCTTGAACCGACCATCTGACCCGTCTCCACGAAGGTACCAAGCTGGCTTTCTCTGGCAATTACGATGAGCGCGCCGGTTTTGGTCTCAGCCATTTTCTGGCAGGCCATTACGACGGCATCTATATGTTCAGCAAAGGGGTCGTTGACCTTGAATTTCCAGAAGATGAATCTGCGCCTGGGGTGATGGATTATACGTGTATTCCCCATCATCAGCAGGAATTGCCGGATCTCCGGCTGGAAAACCACTATTAAAGCGATAACCCCGACACTGATGAACTGCCCGAGGATCTCACTCAGAAGCTGCATCTCGAATGCCTTGACAACCTTCCAGATAATATAAATGGAAATGATGCCTATGAAGATCCTGATAGCGGCTGTTCCTTTCACCAGGGTGTAAACTTCGTACAGAAGTACTGCAAACAGTATGATATCGATGAGGTCGACTATCCTGAAATTAAATAATCCGCTTATGTTTAATAAATGGAACATTGGGTTAAGTGTTTACTGGCCGTTTGAATATTGTTTACAAGTCTCAATCAGTTTTATCGCCTCCATCGCTTCTTTTACATCATGGGCCCTGAGGATGCTGATCCCTTTCATCAATGCAATTGTCTGAAGCACGGTTGTCCCTGTCAGTGCATCTTCCGGGCCTGTGAGAAGGGCCTTGTAGATCATTGATTTTCTTGAAAGTCCAACCATGACAGGCACCTTCAGAGACTGCAAGGTATCAAGACATGAAAGAAGCCTGTAGTTATGTTCAGTGGTTTTTCCAAACCCGAAGCCGGGATCAATGATGATTTCCCGGATTCCCTCCGACCTTGCTTTGCCGGCTTGTTTTTCAAAAAAATAGGTAACCTCGGCTAAGACATCCGAATAGGCTGGTTTATCCTGCATATCAGAAGGATCACCTTTCATATGCATAATGACATATGGTACTTTGAGGGCTGCAATGGTTCCCATCATGCTGGTTTCATATCTTCCCCCATAAATATCGTTGACCATACCGGCCCCATGCTCGACTGCAGCCCTGGCAATCAGCGGTCTGAATGTGTCGACGGAAATTATTGCCGAAGGAAATGTTTTACTGATGGCTTTGACAGAAGGAAGAATCCGTTCCATCTCACTCGTCTGGCAAACTTCACCGGCTCCCGGGCGGGTTGAGACAGCACCAATATCAATGACGGAAGCACCTTCGGTCAGCATCCGTTCAACCTGCTTCAGCTGTGAGTCAATCGAAAGAAACCTCCCTCCGTCGAAAAATGAATCGGGTGTAATATTAAGTATGCCCATTACGGCCGGTACCGACAGATCCAGAATTTTTCCGTTGCAGTTGAGCCTGAACATTTTTTTCAGCAAAGGTAGTAAAACATGGGTGACGGGAGAAAAGCGTTCGCCGAAGGCGGACACTGTTCGGTATCCGTTGATCAATATTCAAAATTCCTGCCGCTGTTTACTAATATTCATAATTCACGCCATCCTCTTATCACTGCTTTTACTATTTTTTTGTACTTTAGGCCTCGCAAACCTGAGGCCGGGAACCTGGATACCTCATCATTACAGGGGATCGAAGGGGCGAGGAAAACCTCATCAGCAAACACATGAGCGGAAATCAGAATACAGAAAAGGAATTTGAACATTGTATCAGCCTTTGCCGCGATATTTTCCTGACGAAAATGAAGGATTACGGCACTGCATGGCGCATTCTTCGGACCACTTCGATAACAGACCAGATCTATATCAAAGCCCAGAGAATCCGGAGCATTGACGATAAGGGAGTGCGGAAAATCGAAGAGGGGGTTAAACCGGAATACATCGGAATTATAAATTATTCGGTGATCGCTCTGATCCAGCTTGAGCTTGGCACAGGCGAGAACCTTGAACTTGCGCCGGAGGACGGTGAACGGCTTTACAATAAATATATTTACGCTGCCCGTGACCTTATGCTCGACAAGAATCATGATTATGGTGAAGCATGGCGGAAAATGAGGATCAGTTCACTCACAGACATCATCCTGATGAAATTGTTACGAATCAAGCAGATCGAGGATAACCAGGGGAAGACATTTATCTCCGAAGGCCTTGATGCTAACTTTTATGATATTATCAATTATGCGATTTTCGCACTTATAAGATTAGAGTATGAAAGCTCTTAGAACTTGCTTCCGCCTGCTTGTCGGACTGGTATTTGTTTTCAGTGGTTTCGTTAAGGGAGTTGATCCCATGGGGACTGCTTTTCGTATAGAAGATTACTTTATTGCCTTTGGCCTGCCCTGGGCCGGGCAGTTCGCTCTGGGTCTTTCGATCATCCTTTGCATGCTCGAATTCATTACAGGAATCAGCCTTTTATTTAACCTTTGGATAAAGAAGACCGCCTGGCTGCTCCTTCTGATGATGACATACTTTACCATACTCACATTCATCGATGCCATCTGGAACCTGGTACCCGATTGCGGCTGTTTCGGCGATGCGGTTAAGTTGACCAATACCCAGACCTTTATAAAGAACCTTGTAATGATGCTTTTCGTGGTACCTGTTTTCATGTGGAGGAATAAATACCGTTCGGCCCTGAACGTGAAACTGGATATCATGCTCCTTTTCCTGACCATGTTTGCATTCGCCGGGATGTCAGTCTATAGTGCAAGACATCTTCCTCTTATCGATTTCATGGCTTGGAGGAAAGGGAATAAAGTGAATAAAACCGAGAACCTCCCGGTTAAGTTTTATGTGACATACAGAAACAAAAAGACGGGCGAAAAAAAGGAATATCTTGCTTCGAATTATCCCTGGAATGACTCTGAATGGATGTCCCAATGGGTTTTTGACAGCCAGAGAGTGGATGACCCCAATACAGGGAAGGCTGCAACACTGCTGGTTGAAGATATGCAGGGAAATGACGTTACAGCCTCCATTATACAGAATCCCGATTACCAGTTCCTTCTGGTGGTCTATAATCTGAAGGAAACCAACAAAGAAGCCTTTCTTCGCATCCTTCCCTTCTTTAAAAAAGCCAGGACAGAAGGTATGCCCTTTATATGCATAACTACCGCAATGCCTGCGGAGATCCGTAAATTCCGCCTGACCCATGGTACAGCTTTCGATTTTTATAATGCCGATGATGTGATCCTGAAAACGATGGTCAGGTCAAACCCGGGTTTGATCCTGCTTAAAGACGGCGTAGTTATCGACAAATGGGCTTTCAGGGATTTTCCTCCCTGGAATGAGGTCAGTGATAAATATTTTAAATGATACAGTTTATCCTTCAGCGGATTGGCTATGGGATCCTTGTCCTTTTCGGGGTTATTGTCGTTATCTTTTTCCTGTTTAATATTTTACCCGGGGACCCTGCCCGTATGATGCTGGGTCAAAGGGCCGACAGCGCTTCTGTTGCAGCCGTAAAAAAGGAACTGGGAACCGATAAACCACTCTATGTTCAGTTTGCAGCTTACCTTAACGACCTCAGTCCATTGTCATTCCATACGATAAATAATGCCGGAGGCAGTTTCAGATATGATTCGGTCAAATACGGGACCCCGTTTTTTGCATACACCGCCGGGAATTTTATGATGGCAGCTAAATTTCCCTGCCTCAGGCAGAGTTATCAGACCCGGAGAAACGTCAGTGAGCTGCTTTTCGAAAGTTTTATTAATACATTCATACTGGCTTTTGTGGCCATGATCTTTGCCCTTCTTGCCGGAATTGGTATAGGAGTGCTTTGCGCTCTCTATAAAAATTCCTTTATCGACAGGCTGTCGCTTGTGTTTTCAGTTCTGGGCATGTCGCTGCCTTCCTTTTTTGCTGCCATCCTGAATGCCTGGATATTTGCTTTTGTCCTGGCCCATTTTACTCACCTGAATATGGCAGGCAGCCTGTATTCTGTCGATGACCTTGGCAGAGGGGAATATCTCGACCTTAAGAACCTTATCCTCCCGGCATTTACACTTGGCATCAGGCCGCTTGCAATCATCGTGGAGCTTACACGAAATTCACTCCTCGAAGTGTTGTCCCAGGATTACATCCGTACGGCAAGAGCCAAAGGTCTCGGCCCCCGCAGGATACTTCTAAGGCATGCCCTTAAAAATGCGCTGAACCCTGTTGTTACAGCGGCCACAGGCTGGCTCGCATCATTACTTGCAGGAGCTGTTTTCGTGGAATATATTTTTGACTGGAAAGGTATCGGGCTCGTGATCGTGAACGCATTGGATAAATATGACTTCCCCGTGATCATGGGCGCAGTGTTATTCATTTCGGTAATACTTATCCTGATAAATATTTTTGCAGATATTTTGTATGGTATCATTGATCCGAGGGTAAGATTGAGTGGGTGACGAAATGAATATCGTTCGGCCAGGCCGAAATGAACGCCATAACGCAAAACGCAAAAACGCAAAACGCCATAACGCCATAACGCAAAACGCCATAACGCCATAACGCAAAACGCCATAACGCCAAAACGCAAAACGCCAAAACGCCAAAACGCAAAACGCCAAAACGCCATAACGCCATAACGCAGTAACGCCATAACACAAAACGCAAAATATATGAGAAAAAAAATTGTTGCAGGTAACTGGAAGATGAATAAAACCTTCCTGGAAGCTGAAGAACTGATCGCCCAGGTGGCAGAAGCACTGGAAAACCGTAAACTCAAAGATAAGATTGTCGTGCTTTGCCCGCCATTCCTTTTCCTGGAGCTGGCTACGGACATTGCCGTAGAATCAAACTTCTCGGTAGGAGCCCAGAATGTATATCCGGACGATAGCGGGGCTTTCACCGGTGAGATAAGCCCTCCCATGCTTGAATCCATGGAGGTTGAATACTGCATCATCGGCCATTCTGAAAGAAGGAAGTATTTTAATGAAAGCCATGAGTTCCTGGCCCGCAAGCTGGATGCGCTTTTGAAACATAATATAAAACCTGTTTTTTGCTGCGGTGAACTTTTGCCTGAGCGCAAAGCGAAAAAACACTTCAAGGTCGTTGAAAAACAGCTGAACGAATCACTCTTTCATCTGAATAAGGAAGAAATGTCGGAAGTGGTTATTGCCTATGAACCGGTATGGGCCATTGGTACCGGGGTAAATGCAACATCAGAGCAGGCTCAGGAGATGCATGCGTTTATTCGCGGGTTGATCGCAAAAAAATATTCAAAAAAATTATCGGGGGAGATCACGATATTATACGGGGGGAGTTGCAATTCCAAAAATGCTAAGGAACTCTTCAGCAACCCGGATGTTGACGGCGGACTGATCGGAGGAGCTTCCTTAAAAGCAGAGGAATTTATTGCAATCTTTGATGCACTCTGATGGAATATATAGAGGTCAACATTAACGGACTTTCAGGAGAAGATGCGGAGATCCTGACCGCCGGGATGAGTGAACTCGGATTCGAAAGCTTTTTGGAAGAAACAGCTGGAATTTTTTCAGCATATATCCCTATTGACTTCTTCGACGTCAGGAAGGTTTCAGATTTTCTCGACGAACAGGCAATGAACCTTGGTTTTAGCTATAAGATCGGGAACATACCGGAACAGAACTGGAATGCTGCCTGGGAATCGGCCTACCAGCCGGTGAAAATCGGCAAGTGTTTTATCCGGGCCCCCTTTCATGAACCTGATCCTGCAGCAGGAATAGATCTCGTGATAGAGCCTAAAATGTCTTTCGGTACTGCCCATCATGAAACAACCCACCTGATGATCAAGGCATTGCTTCAGATCAGGTTTGAAGGCAGTTCGGTGCTTGACATGGGGACGGGTACAGGGATCCTGGGCATTATTGCACTGAAGCTCGGAGCGAAACATGTAGTGGCCATTGATACTGATGAATGGTCATTTCTCAATGCAAAGGAAAATGCCGCCCGGAATAATGTCCCGGGAATGATTGTGATTAAGGGTAGTGCCGCAGACATCCCTTCGGGGAAATTCGGATACATCCTGGCCAACATCAACCGCAATGTCCTCTTACACGATATCCCTGTGTATCACAACTCCCTTGAAAACGGGGGATCACTTATTTTAAGTGGTTTTTATGAAGACGACCTGGATGTAATCCGTGAAATGGTTACAGCCATGGGGATGATGCAGTACCGGGTGGAGACGTTGAATCACTGGGTGGCAGTAACGTTTAAAAAATGTTAAGACTCAGACCTTCTTTTATTGCATTTATTTCAATAAGCCTGTTTTTGCTATCTTTTGATGCCTTTTCGCAAAACCAGAGAACTACCCGCTTTACAGGCGATTCAACGAAGTTTATCGGTGAACTGAACGGCCTGTTATTCGGGCTTTCAGATAACGATCAGAAACTGCTTAAGCCCATCATGACAGGTTTTGTTCAGAAATGGAATGAGGAGACCTTTGATCCTGCAAAGAAGAAATTTATTTATTCCCTCTGTAATGAAATGCTTAAAAAGAAGATCCGGATCTTCCCTGATTTCTTTAACTATATAAATGCCCTGAATGTGTTTGTGGATTCTCATCAGAAGGAATCGAACTTCAGACCCTGGTCCGACATCCTGAAACACCTGATCTCGGAAAAGAATTCAAGGAATTTCAGCGCATTCCTGGATTTCACGACCACCATGTTCGGAGAGGGCCTGATATATAAATCACAGACCACAAGATGGAAAGTTCACCCGGCCGTTTTCACGATGAAAATTGATTCGGTTCCTGTAATCGAATTTGAAAAGGCTGATTTAATCTGTGAAGTCAACAGGGATTCGATGGTTATCTACGGCACCTATGGAGCCTATTACCCGCTTTCGTTCAGGTGGATGGGGCATGGGGGCAGAGTTGACTGGCAAAGAGCAGGAATTAAACCAAATCAGGTTTTTGCTGACCTGGACCGTTACCAGGTACAGTTGAGGTTTTCGATGGTTACCGCCGATTCAGTTCATTTCTTCAACAGGAAATATTTCTCATCACCAATCCCTGGCAGGCTTACTGATAAGGTGTTGGTGGATGTGAATGAGCTTAAGGCATCCTATCCGAGGTTTAATTCATACGATAAGGAGATCAGCATCAGGAACCTATTCAAAGACATCGATTATATGGGAGGTTTCGCAATGGAAGGAAGCAGGATTTTGGGCTCCGGGCTGCATAATCGGGATGCAAGGGTCGTTGTCACAAAAGGAGGGGAGAATTTCATGGAGATCCGTGCTCCTGTTTTTGTGATCCGTCCTGAAAAGATCAATGCGGCCTCAGCCTCTGTATCGATATACCATGAAACGGATTCAATTTATCATTCCGGGCTTGAAATGAAATATTCTGACAGCCTCAGGGAGCTTTCTTTCACCAGGGATGTGCGGATGAAATCCATTACACCCTGGTTCGATTCATGGCATAAAATAGAGATCTATTGCGAACAGCTTCAATGGAAGATGGACACTGCAAAGCTGAGTTTTAAAATGATGCCGGGACCAAACAAACAAAGTAATGCAATTTTTGAATCAACAAACTACTATTCGCGCGACCGCTATGACCGCCTTCAGGGAATCGATGAGATCAATATTCTTAATGTCATTAAAGAGTTTACTGATAAAAAGCATTCGATGGAAATAAACCTGGAGGACCTTACAAGATATATGTCGAAACCCCAGGAACAGGTGGAGGTTCACTTACTGAACCTGGCCGACAGGGGATTCCTGGTATACGACGAGGAAGAAAAAGTGGCAAGGGTTAAAGATAAACTATACAACTACGTAAAGGCCAGGGATGGCAAAACAGATTATGACGAGATTTTCTTCAATTCAAACATTTCAAATTCGAGCAATGCCATTTTGGATCTGAATAATTTTGACCTGAAAATCCAGGGTGTTAAAAGTGTTTTTATCAGCGACTCACAGCATGTGGCAATCTACCCTAAGGGAGAAGAACTTCTGGTGCGAAAAGATATGGATGTTCTTTTTCATGGAAAAATCGAAGCCGGGCTTTTTGATTTTTATGGACGGGATTGCTCCTTTGAGTACAACAAATTCAGGCTCAACCTGCCCACTGTAGATTCGATGGTGTTTTATGTGCGGAGCAAAACCTGGGATCCCAAAAGCGGCAGGTTCCCGCTGGTTAAAGTCAAAACCTGTATCCGCAACCTCAGCGGGGACCTGGAGATTGATATGCCCGACAATAAAGCGGGTCTCAAAGCTCTCAAAGAGTACCCGATCTTCAACAATAAAAATATGTCCCAGGTCTTTTGGGATAAAAAAAGTATACATAAAGGGGTATATACGAAGGATAAATTTTTCTTCGATGTGGATCCCTTTACAATCAGGAGCCTTGATGTGGTGCATACCGACAGCCTGAATTTCGGCGGGACGCTGACATCAGCAGGAATTTTCCCAAAGATAGTTCAGCCTCTCTGCGTTCGCCCCGATTATTCCCTGGGTTTTGAAAAGTATACGGAACCGGGTGGTCTGCCAGTGTACGGAGGTAAGGGTACTTTCATTTCGAAAATCGACCTCAGCGAACTGGGCCTTCGCGGGGATGGGACTTTATTGTTCCTGAATTCAACCTCACATTCAGGATCCATCCTTTTCCTGCCCGATTCCCTCAGGTCTTTTGTAAAGAGTTTTTTGATGTCAGAGCAGCTTGCAGATGTCGAGTACCCGGCTGTCACAGCTGATTCGGTGGATCAGTTCTGGATGCCATACAAGGATTCGATGGTGGTAACTACCATTAAAAAGGAGATGCATATGTACAACGATCAGTCGACCTTCGGCGGCACACTTGCACTTACTCCGGGGAAACTATCCGGTAACGGTACGGTTAAGATCAAAGATGCTGAGATGGATTCAAAAGGGTTCACTTTCAAGCGAAGGACTTTCAATGCCCTGATAGCGAATTTCAGGATCAAATCATACGACCTGAACGCCCTGAGCATCTCTACAAAGAACTACCAGACCCATTTCGATTTCGACCTTCGCAAAGGGGAATTCCGGTCCAATGTGGGCATTTCAAAAGTTGAGTTCCCGCTGAATAAATATGTTTGTTCGATGGACCGTTTCGAATGGATGATCGACAATGAGGAGATCAGCCTGTCGAACGAGCAAAGCAGGAAGGCCATTCCCGATTCTCTCAGCCTTGCTCAGCTGATCGATATAGGGTATACTGGTTCCGAGTTCATTTCTGTACATCCCCTTCAGGACTCCCTGAAATTCTTTGCCGCCCGTGCCAAGTACAATCTAAGGACTAATGTTCTCAATGCCGAGGATGTCAGGATTATCAAGGTTGCTGATGCAGCCGTCTTCCCTGATTCAGGAAGTGTAAGAATACTAAGGGATGCACAGATGCAGCCACTGAAGCATGCCATCATTATTGCCAGCACAAAATCGAAATACCACCAGTTTTACCAGGCGGAGGTGTCAGTCGCTTCAAGGAAAAGATATACCGGCAGTGGTATGCTCGATTATACAGACCGCGACGGCAAACCTGAAAAGATTGAGTTCTCGAACATACGAGTTGATTCCAGCGGGCAGACTGTTGCCAATGGGGTGGTCCCTGATTCCAGCTTGCTTATGCTCAGTCCCGAGTTTCAGTTCAGGGGAGATGTAACGGTAAGTGCCGCAAAAAAGGATCTGAATTTTGACGGGGGCTTCCGTGCCGTATCAGATTGCTTCCGTAAGATCAAACCGGAATGGGTAAAATTCAAAGCAGATATTAATCCGCAGAAAATTATGATTCCGGTTACCCCGGGCCTCTCGAATATGCTTGGCGAGAAAGTGTCTCTTAGCCTGGCATTCTCAACTGCCTCAGCATCCATTTACCCGGCTTTTTTTGTACGAAAGAACAGTTTTAGTGATTCTTCAATGGTGAATGCACTGGGAATGATGACTTATAATGTACCGGCCACTGAATTCAGGATTGCCGACACAGCCAAACTCATGAACCTTTCACTTCCGGGGAATTTCATTTCCTTTAACCAGACTCTTTGCAGGCTGAGAGGCGAAGGCAAACTCATGCTGGGAGTAAACGGAGGGCCCCTGGATCTTGAAGAATACGGAACCATTGACCACTATCTTCTTAATGACTCAACCCATGCTCATATTGCGCTGGCAATGGATTTCCCTTTCCCGGAAGATGCAATGCAGAAAATATGTGCTCAGCTTCTGAGTACAAACCTGAACGGCCTGACCATAGATCAAACCCCGTTTAATTCTGCGTTGGAGTTTATACTTGGGCCTAAAGAAATGGAACGCTTCAGGAATGAGCTTTCGCTTACCGGACGTCTTCACAAGTTACCGGATCAGCTTACAAGAACCATTTTCTTTGGCGATATCCATCTTCACTGGGACAGCACCTCCGGTTCCTGGAGATCATCAGGCCCCATTGGTATAGCAACCATCGGGAAGAACCAGGTGTACCGGTATGTAAACGGCATAATGGAGTTCGTAAAAAAAAGGAATGGGGACGAGTTCACGGTGTATTTTCAGCTTAGCGGGACGGACTGGTACTTTTTCAATTACAGGAACAATATTCTTCAGGCTCTTTCGTCCGATATTGATTTTAATGATCTGATCATCAACGCCCGTAAAGTAAAATCTGAACAGAAGAACGCCGATAAAAAGGCCAGGGGCTTCAGCTATACTATTTCCACTGAAAGGAAAAAGCGGGATTTTTTACGGAAGTTTGAGAAACAGGATGAATAATTAACTTTGCTCTTATGATATTGATCATTATCCAGATTCTGCTTGCTTACTTTATTGGCTCCATACCTTCAGCGGTTTGGGTAGGCAAAGCGCTGTATGGTATCGATATAAGGCAGCATGGAAGCGGAAATGCAGGTGCCACAAACGTGATCCGCGTCCTTGGATATAAAGCCGGTATCCCGGTCCTGCTGTTTGATGTATTCAAAGGCTGGCTTGCTGTCTTTATGATCAGTTTTTTCCCTCATGAAGGGATGACCCAATACCAAATCATATGGGTCGAAATAGGAGCAGCTGTTGCAGCTGCAATGGGACATGTTTTTCCGGTGTTGGCAGGTTTCAGGGGAGGAAAAGGAGTGGGAACAATGGCCGGGGTCGGGATTGCACTTTACCCGCTTCCGCTTCTGATCGTCCTGGGAATTTTTATTGCGATACTTGTAATCACCCGCTATGTTTCGTTGTCTTCATGCATTGCAGCCTCGGCCTTCCCCTTTATCGTGGTTTTTATAAGCCGGGAGCATCACCCCGGACTGATTATCCTGTCTGTATTTGTAGCGGTTTTCGTTTTATTTACCCACCGTTCGAACATCATGCGCCTGCTGAAAGGACAGGAGAACAAATTCAATTTTGCAGGTGGTGGTAAAAAATGACAATTTGTGCCTCTCACATCTTGGCTTTAATGATTAAAAACTGTTATATTTACACCCTTATTTAACCAAAAAGAAAGTCATATGAAATTCATCATTTCCAGTTCCTTGTTGTTAAAAAACCTGCAGGCTGTCATTGGCGTAATCAACAGCAACAACACCTTGCCTATTCTTGATGATTTTTTATTTGATCTTAAAGAAGATATACTTACCGTTACGACCTCTGATCTCGAGACTACGATGAATGTGACGGTGAAACCTGATAAATCGGAGGCCGACGGGTCTATAGCTATTCCCGCGAAGATACTTGTCGAAACTCTTAAAACCCTTCCCGATATTCCGGTTTCCTTTTCAATTGATCTGGGAACACTGCTTGTTGAGATATCGGCTGGGGAAGGAAAATACAAACTTAGCGGCCACCGGAGTGACGAATATCCCCGTACCCCTCCGCTGGAAGCGCCTACTTCCATTACCATTCCTTCGGGTGTGCTGTCAAAGGCTATTACGAAAACGATTTTTGCAACGGGCAACGATGAACTCAGGCTTGTTCTTTCAGGCATATTCTGCCAGCTTTCTCCGGATGATATCATTTTTGTTGCTACAGATGCCCATAAACTCGTGAGATATACACGAAAGGATGCGAAGGCTGAAACTTCCGCTTCTTTCATACTTCCCAAAAAACCACTTACCCTCCTTAAGAACATTCTCTCTGCATTGGATACCGATGTGATAGTGGAATACAACCGGACCAACGCTTTCTTTTCTTTCTCTAACATCAGCCTGATCTGCCGCCTTATCGACGGTAAATACCCCAATTATGAAGCCGTTATCCCTAAAGATAATCCCAACCATATGGTAATCGACAGGGTGGCGCTGCTAAACTCGATCAAACGTGTTTCTATCTATGCTAACCAGTCGACCCACCAGGTAAGATTCAAGATCACGGGAAAAGAACTTCTTCTGTCAGCCGAGGATATCGATTTCTCGAATGAAGGCAGGGAAAGACTCACCTGTTCCTATGATGGCGAGGACCTTGAAATCGGCTTCAATTCAAAATTTCTGCTTGAAATGCTCGGGAATATAGATACCGCTGAGGTGAGAATGGAAATGTCGGGCCCAAACAGAGCCGGTCTTCTTCTTCCAGCCAATGTTGAGAATAAGGATGAAGACATTCTTATGCTGGTGATGCCGGTTATGCTGAATAAATAATCGGTTGATGTATGATAAAAAAAAAGCCACCCGGGCAAGGTGGCTTTTTTATGCACTCAAAGTATGTGAGGATTATCCCCTCTTCACATTGATTGCCTTTTTCCCTCGTTTATCTTCTGTAACATCAAAAGAAACAACGTCGTCCTGCTTGATTTTATCGATCAAACCGCTGACGTGCACGAAAATTTCCTGCTGGTTGGAATCATCAACGATGAAACCAAAACCTTTTCTTTCATTGAAGAATTTAACTTTACCTGTAGACATAATAACAAATTTTAATTAATTAATCGGCAAAGGTACACAAATATTTTTTTAAATTTACAAAAAACATTTTTATGAAAGAGATCAGTCTGGATCTGGGTAATCTTAATGAAGTATTCCCCGATAATTTCACACAGGAACAAATAGCAAAAGGCAAGACCTTATTCCTGAAAAAACTGGCCGAAGAAGCACATGGTTTTTATTCAGGCAAGATACAAACAGTGCCCAAAGCGCCTGTTGTGGGGTTTAACTGGTTCAATGTCTGGTATACCCCCGGTGTATCCAAAGTTTCAACGGATATCAGGGACAGGAACGATTCTTCTTTCGAGCTGACAAACAGGGGAAACCTGGTTGCTGTAGTGAGCGACTCAACCCGTGTACTGGGTGACGGGGACTGCACTCCTTCGGGTGGCCTGGGCGTTATGGAAGGTAAGGCTTTCCTGATGAAATACCTTGGTGGTGTAGATGGGGTAGCTTTATGCATAGACAGTAAAGACGAAAACGGCAAGAACGACCCGGAAAAGATCATCCAGTTTGTCAAAATGGTGCAGCATAGTTTTGGCGCCGTGAACCTCGAAGATATTTCACAACCCAACTGCTTCAGGGTGCTGGATGTTTTGCGGGAGGAATGCGATATCCCGGTATGGCATGATGATGCGCAGGGAACGGCCTGTGTCACGCTGGCCGGTTTGATCAATGCCCTGAAGCTGGCTCAGAAAAGGATAGGCGATGTGAGGATTGTACTCCACGGTGCAGGCGCTTCCAATACCACCATTGCACGTTTACTCATTACCGATGGTGCCGATCCCTCGAAAATGGTGATATTCGATACAAAGGGCTCCCTGCATAATGGCCGGAAAGATATCGAAGCCGATAAACGGTTTTATCGCAAATGGGAACTTTGCCTGACCACTAATCCAGGGAAGATCCCTACTATGGAAGAAGCCATGAAAGGTGCCGATGTGCTGATCTCCCTATCCACTCCCGGTCCTGATGTGATCAAGAGGCCATGGATCCGCAGTATGGCTCCGAAATCAATTGTATTTGCATGTGCAAACCCGGTACCGGAGATTTATCCTTATGCGGCCAGGGAAGAGGGTGCTTTTATAGTTGCAACCGGACGCGGCGATTTCCCGAACCAAGTAAACAACTCCATAGGATTTCCGGGCATACTTAAAGGCGCTTTGCTGGTCAGGGCCCGCAAGATAACGGATACGATGGCGATCAGGGCTGCCCACTCCCTGGCAGATTACGCTGAAAAGAGGGGGATAAATCCTGAAAATATCGTTCCAAACATGGAAGAGGCTGCAGTGTTTCCGCATGAAGCAGCTGATGTAGCCATGCAGGCCATTGCCGACGGGGTAGCCCGTATTGTCATGACCCGTGAGGAAGCGTTTCAGAAAGCAAGTAAGGATATTGAATATTCACGAAGCCTTACGCGTTCCCTGATGGACCATGGCTTTATCAAAAACCCTCCCCTGGATATGATCAAAAGGGCGCTGGACTGGGCAGTGGAGCAGGTGAAATAAAGATATTGAAGAACCTCGCCGCTTATGGCGAGGTTCTTCAATCCCATAGGAATTTGAATTTTTGCCTGCTAACCCCGCCGGAAGCAGAGGGGTTCTTCATCCCAAAGGAATTTGATTTTTGCCCGCTAACCTCGCCGCAAGCAGAGGGGAATGCGCTCGCGGGGATTCAGCGTTTTCCGCTCTCAGGGTTTCCTGAATACCAGCAGCCTCGTCCCGTGAGGAGGCACACTCATTTCAAAATGGGTTTGTACAAGCCCCAGATCAGTCTGAGGCCATACATCGCGCATCATCCACTTACCTTTCATGAGAAGATCGTCGAGGTTTACATTCACCGGAAGCTGGTTTTCTGTCAGATTAAACAAACCAACGGCTTTTGAGCCATCTTCAAGGTCTCTCACCCAGATCTGGTATTCATCGTTTTTCGAAACCTTCTTTGCCTGTTTGCCCAACGGGTCCTGGTTGATGGCAAGTACCTCATCATTGGTAAGGAGGCTGAGAGTGAAAGCATCGAGTTGTGTAAGATCGCATCCTATCAGCAATGGAGCGGCCAGCAGGGACCATAAGGTCACATGCGTATACTGTTCATTTGGAGTAAGTCTTGTGTAATGCAGTTTTGGCCCCCAGCCGACCCAGCCAACGACCAGCATGTCAGGATCATTCCACCTGCCGGGAGCCGAAAAGGGGGAACATTTGCTTTGTGTGAATCCTATGCCGGAAAGACTTTCCCAGCTGTCCTCGATGTCGCCGGTAGTCCTCCAGGAGTTCCCATCCACTTCGTTCCCCCAGGTCCACACATCACCCATCCCATACTGGCACAGGCTGAAATGTATATCCCGGTTGACCTTACGGATGTATTTGCGCATTTCCCTGTATGGGGCCTTCAGCTGGTTCTCATTGGGATTCGGCGCAATACCGCCGTATGAACACCAGTCATATTTCAGGTAGTCAATTCCCCAGTCGGCATAATTCCTGGCATCCTTTTCCTCGAAGTTATAACTGCCTTCATACCCACCACAGGTTTTAGGGCCGGGAGATGAATAAATTCCCACCTTAAGCCCGAGCGAGTGGATATAAGTGCACATCGTTTTCATATCGGGGAACTTCGAATTCGGGATGATGTTCCCGTTCTTGTCGTGAGTGTCTTCCCAACCGTCATCTATATTGATATAGGTCCAGCCATGGTTGATCAGGCCGCTTGAAATAAAAGCCTCTCCGGCCTGCCGCACTTTTTTATCGCTCACACTGAGGCCCCATACGTTCCAGCTGTTCCATCCCATCGGAGGAGTGAGGGAAATCAGATCTCCGCATTTTATTGTAAAATCGCGTTCCGCAGCTCCAAAGCTGTTGGTAACCTTAAGCCTTACCTTATATTCCCCTTTTTTCGAAATATAACCCGTGATAAGCCCATCGCCTGCGCGCAAATGAAGGCCTTCAGGAAGCGACTCTGCACTGTAGGTGAGCGGAGGCTGTCCGGTCGCTGCAACCTTGTACAGGAAAGGCGACCATGGCCTGATTCCAAACACTTTAGCGCCGTTGATCCTTGGAGATTTACCTGGTTTCGGGGTTAAAATATATGGCATTTCAAGAGATTCCCTGACCTCCTTACCTGAAGTATTCTCCCTGAAAGTAAAATAAATGATAGCCGGCACCGACAGATCCTTTTTGATATTAACTGTAAAAACTGTGCGGATATTCGGCGCCATGTCAAGCAGGGTTTCCTCCCTGAAGAGTTGGTTGCCGTTATCACAACGGATAGCTTTTATAGTCAGCTTTCCGCGGAAGTCTTCTTTTAAAGAGATATTGGAAATTGCAAACTGCTTGCTGATCAGGGTATCCCCGTCAAATTTGAACCCGCTTTGATTAAAATCGAACTTTATATGGTCAGGAAGGTCAGCCATGCTGATCTCGAAAGGTTTTGAGAACATCCCTCCGGCGCCACCCTGGTCATAAGCCCTTACAGCTATCACATTTTCCTGGTCCCAATGTATCCGGGGATCATTGGCAGCCAGGATATATCGCCTTTCTGTATCCCACTGGCTTTGCCCCTTGAAGAAATCCGGCCTGGCTTCCGTTTTTTGCGGTATGGTCTTTCCATTCTCACCAATCAGCTCATCATTCAGGAAAACCTGGTCATAATCGTCAATCCTGCCAAGCCTGATCTGAAGACTGTCTTTGATAAATGCATCATTGATGAGCCTTTTCGGAATTGCTACCCTTATCCTGTACCATGCAAAGCCGTCAAGGTTTTTATACCCCTGGTGTTCCCAAATATCAGTGGGATTTATCAGTTCCCATTTGGAATCGTCAAATGAGGCCGCAATCCAGGCAGGGTCATCCCCGCTATGGAATTTCCAGGGCACAGATAAGTCGATTTTATTGTCAGAAGCAGGCCTGTGGCAGGCCATAAGGAGCAGCAGACTTGCTGAGAATAAACAGATTGTGAATTTCTTCATGACAGCTGAATTTTAATAGGATAAGACGATAATGTTTCTCAAATATAGAGAAATTCTTATTTAATCATCAGAATGATCCTTGTATTTGTTAATTTTGCAGGCAATTATCTGGGTTAAGATTTTTTATCTGCGGATGAAGACGATGTTCAGAAATACAGTTTCTGTTTTGCTCCTTCTGCCTCTGTTGGCAGGGGTCTTGGGTATTTCAGCAAGGGAGCATCGTTGTTTGTCAAGTAAGAAGGTCAGCATAAGATTCTTCCCGGAGTTTCGAAACCAGGTCAGCGGATGCTGCTGTTCTGCAGTTACACCGTCGGCATCTGCGGCTGAAGAATCTGGCAGCGCCAACATCGATTCACCAGAATGCTGCAAAACCATACGGTTATATTTTAAGGCTGACTTTCAGACAACCGGGACCAGGGATAAAGTTAACCTGACAGTTTCTCAGCTTGTTACTGATGTTTTATTCCCTTTCGATATCAGGATTCAGAAACCCCTTGTTTTAAAAAATCTTGATTTTTATACTGATACAGGCCCCCCGCTTACCGGCCAGGAAAGGGTTATCAGCTTTCACCAATCCAAAATCCCCTGTCCGCTGATTTCTTTCAGTTAGGACCATCAGGGTATATCCGTCCATCTTCTTTCTTTTGATCACCAGCCTGCCCCGAGTCCCCGGATCATTCATTTTTTAAATTTTACAAATCTTCATTACTTCAATGAGATCTCTTGTTAGATTTTTAATACTTCCCCTGTGTGTATTTGTTGATATTCCGGCTGCCCTGCCTCAGGCCGTGTCGGGTTACATTTATGAGAAACCAACCGGCGGCAAAGAGAGTGCCCTTACAGGAGTAAATGTATACTGGGCAGGGACGACAAAAGGCACCTTCACGGATGAGAACGGAAAGTTTCGTCTTGCAAGGGCGGGCAGCAGTAACCCCAGGCTTGTTGTTAGCCTGTTGGGCTATGAACGGGATACAATTTTGGTTTTGAAAGACAAGTCAAAACTTGAAATCGAAATGCAGCCGGGCGATCGTCAGCTGTCGGAGGTTGAAATCAAAAGCAGGCAGGATAATTCCTATGTCTCAAAGATGAAGACCCAGGCCACTACTGTCATCAATGTGGGAGAGCTGCAAAGGGCAGCCTGCTGCAACCTGGCAGAAAGTTTTGAAACAAATGCCTCGGTGGATGTATCATACAGTGATGCGGTTTCAGGTGCCCGGCAGATCCAGCTTCTTGGACTGAGCGGGATCTACAGCCAGATCATGGCCGAAAACGTGCCGCTTATACGAGGGTTGGCAACACCCTACGGGCTGAATTATGTACCGGGCCCATGGATGGAATCGATACAGGTTGCAAAAGGCACTTCATCCGTAGTGCAGGGTTATGAATCGATTACCGGCCAGATCAATGTGGAATATAAAAAACCGGAGAACAGTGAGAAGTTTTATTTGAATTTATACGGTAACAGCAATCTCAGGTTTGAAGCAAATGCCAACGGCTCTGTTAAGATCACCGATAAACTGAGTACATCATTGCTGGTACATGCTGATGATTTCAGGCATAAATTCGACAGGAATGATGATGGGTTTATGGACCTTCCGAAGCTTACCAATGTTAACCTCTTTAACCGCTGGGATTATATCAATCCCGGGAAATGGGTCTCACGTTTGGGAATCAAATATCTTTATGAGGAACGGAATGGCGGGCAGATTGCCTTTGAAAAAAACAGCTGGAATACTGATACAACAGGTATTACGAATGATTCAAAGAAGTACGGGATAGGTGTGAAAACAAACCGCTTCGAAACATTCTGGAAAAACGGGGTTTTCTTTAAAGGCGCGGCACAGTCAAGCCTTGGCCTTATCCTTTCGTTCATCAATCACGAGCAGGATGCCTTCTATGGGATCAACCTTTATCATGGGCATGAGCAGAATTTTAATGCGAACCTGATCTATACCGCGCAGTTTAACGGGGACAAGCATAAGATTTCGGCCGGAGGTAGCTACTTCATTGACGGCTACTCTGAGAACTTCGTCCAGACGAGGCTTGCATACAAGTACCAGTATCTTCCCGATACAGTGACTCCGACTGATGCCGACAAGTTTACCCTGGTCAATGATTCTGTTTATACTTATGTGATGGACCGATCGGAATGGGCGGCAGGCGGGTTTATGGAGTATACTTTCAGCCTCAAAGATAAATTCACACTGATCGCTGGTATAAGAGGCGATTATAACAGCCGTTGGGGCTTCCTCTTCACACCCAGGCTGCATCTCAGGGTTACATTGGCAAAGGGCCTTGCACTTCGCGGCTCTGTGGGCAAAGGTTATCGCTCGCCCAACCTTCTGGCCGAAAATTCACCCATGCTGATCAGCCAGAGGGTTTTATATTTCTCACCGGGCCTGGGCAACGAAGAAGCCTGGAATTTCGGGCTCAGCCTGACATGGGATTTTAACCTGTTTAACCGCAAGGCAGAATTAAGTATAGAAGCATACAGAACAAGCTTTGTGAAGCAGGTTGTGGTTGACCAGGATAGCTTGCCAACCTCTGTGTTTTTTTACAATCTTAACGGAAAATCATATGCCAATGTAGCACAGGCGCAGTTCAGTTTTCAGCCTGCCAAACGATTTACAGTTCTTGCTGCTTTCAGATATAATGATGTGAAAGTAACCGAGGGAAATCAGCTCCGGCAAAAAGCCCTCGTTAACCAGTACAAGGCGTTGCTTACATTGTCTTACGCAACCCGGTTCGACAAATGGAAGTTCGATCTCACAGGCCAGCTTAACGGTCCATCACGCATCCCCGACACAAAAAAAATGCCTGCAGCGCTTCAGCTTCCTGAGAAATCCCCGGTCTGGTTCAATATGCTTGCCCAGGTAAGCAGAAAATTCAGGAACTTTGAAATTTATCTGGGAGGAGAAAATTTGCTGAATGTAAGGCAGAAGGATCCGATTGTGGAATATTTTAAGCCCTGGCATACACATTTTGACGCCTCGATGGCCTGGGGGCCGGTAACAGGCGCATCGGTATATGCAGGGATCAGGCTTACGATAAAATAATGAAAGGAATATCGAATATCGAACAACGAATGTTGAATTTTGAATACAATAACGCTATAACGATGTACAATGTACAATGTACAAATTGACAAATACAATAACGCAATAACGCCTTAACACCATAACAATTAATAATTAACCTATGAAAACAAAAATCGTAATTCTAAGCAGTTTATTATTGTTTGCAATATTGCTGCTATCGGCTAAGGCTTTCAGCCAGGATAAAAAAGTCGCAACAATCAAGATCAAGACCTCTGCTGTTTGCGATATGTGCAAGGAACGTATTGAGCAGGCAATGGCCTTTGAAAAGGGTGTGAAGACTGCTGTATTGGATGTTGATACAAAGATCGTCACCATCACATACAACCCGTCTAAAACAACTCCCGATGATCTTCGCAAGGCTATTTCAAAGCTGGGGTATGATGCAGATAACGTAGCAAAAGATAAAGCTGCGTATGCCAAACTGCCGGCATGCTGTAAAGTGGATGCAGCGAAGAAAAAATAAAAAATCAGGCCGCCCGGTTTTCCGGGCGGCCTGACAATGTTTGAGGTAGTCTAAAGGTTATTTTTTCTTTGCAAGCTTTTTAACAGGTTTCGCAGGGGTTTTTGCTTTCTTCGCCTTTGAGGCAGGTGTGGCTGCTGCTTTAGCCTTCATGTCCTTGATATGAGCATGGGCTGCAGCAAGGCGGGCAATAGGAACCCTGAACGGGGAACAACTCACATAGCTGAATCCAAGCTGGTAGCAGAATTCAACAGATGAGGGTTCGCCGCCATGTTCTCCGCAGATCCCAATCTTCAGATCTTTGCGCACACTGCGGCCCTTTTCAACAGCGATCTTTACCAGCTGGCCAACTCCTTCACGGTCAAGGATGTTGAAGGGGTCAACAGGCAGAATATTCTTGTCCAGATAATCGGGAAGGAAACTGCCAATATCGTCACGGCTGAATCCAAAGCTCATCTGTGTGAGGTCGTTTGTCCCGAATGAGAAAAACTGGGCAACAGCTGCGATCTTGTCGGCGGTCAGGGCAGCCCTGGGGATCTCTATCATGGTGCCAACAAGATGAGGAATAGCCTTCATCTTAAACTTGGTGCAGACTTCCTTGTAAACAGTGTCAATAATTGCATACTGATCAATAAGCTCCGTATCCACACAGGTCACAGGGATCATGATTTCAGGGAAAGGTTTTTTCTTTTCCTTCATTAATTCTGCTGTAGCTTCGAAAATTGCTCTTACCTGCATTTCGGTGATCTCAGGGAATGTAATACCAAGCCGCACACCACGATGGCCCATCATAGGATTGGTCTCATGAAGTGCATTTGCACGCTTGTCAAATTCCTGCTGAGAGATCTTCAGGCTGTCGGCAATCTGCTTCCTTCCTTCAGGGTTCTGAGGGATGAACTCGTGCAGGGGAGGATCCAGTGTACGGATGGTAACGGGGTAACCGTCCATGGCTGCCATAGTTTGCTTGATATCCTCTTTTACGAACGGGAATAACTCATTCAGGGCTTTGCGCCTTTCTTCCACAGTTTTGGAAGCTATCATTTTGCGAAGGAGGAACAAAGGTTTCTCTGCATTCTTTCCGTAAAACATATGCTCAGTACGGAAAAGCCCGATACCTTCCGCTCCAAAAGCGCGGGCTTTCGCGGCATCATCAGGTGTGTCGGCATTGGTACGGACTTTCATCGTGCGCACTGAATCGCAAAGTTTCATGAAAGCCTGGAAATCGGGGTTCTCTTCAGCGGCCTTGATCATATTGATTGCGCCGTTGTAAATATATCCCTTTGAACCGTTAAGTGAAATATAGTCTCCTTCTTTCAGGATAATGTTGTCGATCTTCATGGTCTTTTTCGAAGCTTCGATTTTGAGTGTACCGGCACCAACGATGCAGCATTTGCCCCATCCGCGGGCTACGAGGGCGGCATGTGAGGTCATGCCTCCACGGGCCGTCAGGATTGCCTGTGCGGCTCGCATGCCTTCGATATCTTCGGGATTGGTTTCTTCACGGACAAGGATCACTGTTTTGCCTTTCTTCGCCCATGCTACAGCTTCTTCAGATGTGAACACGATCTGTCCGGAAGCACCACCGGGTCCTGCAGGTAAGCCTTTTGCAACAGGTTTCACTTTCTTTTCAGCAGCGGGATCAAGAACCGGGTGTAACAGCTCATCAAGCTGATGAGGCTCAACGCGTAACACGGCTTCTTCCCTGGTGATCAGTTTCTCGGCATACATTTCAAGAGCCATCTTAACAGCAGCCGGACCATTACGCTTTCCAACACGGCACTGCAGCATATACAGTTTGCCGTCCTGTATCGTGAACTCAATATCGAGCATGTTGCGGTAATGTTTCTCGAGTTTCTTTTCAATGGCATCAAGCTCTTTATAAACGACCCTCATTGAAGTTTCAAGTGAAGGAAGATGCTGGGTGTGTTCGTTCTTTCCAATTTCATTGATGGGATTGGGTGTGCGGATACCGGCAACGACGTCTTCTCCCTGTGCATTTGGCAACCATTCGCCGTAAAAGTACTTCTCGCCTGTTGCCGGGTTACGTGTAAATGCAACCCCGGTTGCAGAAGTGTCTCCCATGTTGCCAAATACCATCGACTGCACTGTGACGGCAGTTCCCCACGCATCGGGTATTCCCTCAAAACGGCGGTAGGAGATGGCACGTTTTCCATTCCAGCTCTGGAATACAGCGCCGACAGCTCCCCACAGCTGCTCCATTGCATCTTCAGGGAAAGGTTTGCCTAAAACTTCCTTTACTTTCTTCTTATATATCTCGATCAGTTTCTTCAGGTCTTCAGCCGTAAGATCGGTGTCACTTTTGACTTTTTTAGCTTCCTTCATCCTGTGAAGTTCACGCTCAAGCTGCACTCTAACCCCCATACCTTCTTTCGGTTCGATGCCTGCTGCTTTCTCCATAACCACATCGGAATACATCTGGATAAGGCGGCGTTGAGAGTCATAAACGAACCTCGGATTTTTCGTCTTTTTGATGAGGGCTTCGCGGGTGATATCATTCAAACCAACATTCAGGACGGTTTCCATCATACCGGGCATCGATGCGCGTGCCCCGGAACGTACAGACACGAGAAGGGGGTTGGTCTTGTTGCCAAACAAAGCGCCCATTTCTTTCTCCGTCTTTTTGAGTGCATCAAGCACCTGTTTCTTCAATTCCTTAGGATAGTTCTTCTTGTTTTCGTAGTAAGCTGTGCATACTTCCGTGGTTATTGTGAAACCTGCAGGAACCGGCAGTCCGATATTTACCATTTCAGCAAGGTTTGCTCCCTTACCGCCGAGCAGATTTTTCATGTCGGCTTCACCCTCGGCTTTTTTACCGCCGAAATAATACACGTACTTCTTTTCTTTTACTGATTTAGCCATAGTTTTATAGTTTTTTAAAGGATTGTTTCTTCGTCAAAATTTGAACCTGCAAAATTACAAGAATTTTCAACTTAAAGAATTAATTCTCAGGGAAAATTCGTTGGTTTTTAATGTCTGCGGATGAGTTCTCAGGCAGGCCGGGGATGTTCACCCAGGGCCAGCCTTAATAATCGAGTTTGCCAATGTTTCCCATATTCCACAATATCCATTCCTGGCGTGACCTGACATAATTCGTGGGAAACCTTGGGTCCCATTTCTGCGGATTGGGCAGGATGGCTGCAAGCAGGGCCGATTCAGACCGTGAAAGTGAAGCCGCGTGCTTGTTAAAATAAATAAGGGAGGCTGCCTCGGCTCCATAAATTCCCTTACCTGTCTCGATCACGTTCAGGTATACTTCGATGATCCTTTTCTTGCTCCATACCATCTCAATGAGGAATGTGAAATAGACCTCAAGCCCTTTTCTGAGCCAGGAACGCTGTGGCCAAAGAAAAACATTTTTCGCTGTCTGCTGCGAAATTGTGCTGGCGCCATGGATTTTTTTACCCTTATGCGTATCATTAAACTCCCTTGCCTGGTCTATGGCGTTGATGTCAAAGCCATTATGCTCCAGAAAACGGTTGTCCTCTGAAGCAACAACGGCAAGCTGAAGAGCAGGGGAGATGCTGTCGAGACTCACCCAATCCTGTTTCATCTTCAAAGCCTGTCCTGAAAAACCCTGCCCTGCAAGTCTTATGACCATCAGAGGCGTTATGGGCGGGTTAACGAATTTATAAAGTATGGCACAGCATGTGGAAGTCGCCAGAAAAGCAATGAAAATGTACATTACCCACTTTAAGATCCGTTTAATAATTTTCCACATCCCCGATTGTTTTGCGTTTTGGTGTTTTGCTTATTGCTCTTCGCTCATGGCTCTTGGCTTTTCGCTTTTATTCGCACCAATTGTTTATTTCTGTTGTGTGCTCATTTACTCATTACATCTTTTATTTTTTTCGGGTATTCGTGATTGCTTCGCAATACGGCTTCGGCGAACGCTTATCGCTTATCGCTTTATTAGGTATGCAAAATTAATACATTCCTTCAACACTTCAAGCCTTCATTCCTTGCCATCTCCCCGGCATTTCGTACTTTTGCAGTAAAATCCAACCTGATTTTGTATGAGCAACTACATCGGCATCCGGCACGAAGATAAATATGAAGATGAGCGTCGTGCCCCGCTTACTCCCAAACACGTGGCAAGGCTTGTTAAGCAAAAAAAGCTTGATATTGTCGTTGAAACATCTTCGAAAAGAATATTCTCCGACATGGAATACATTCAGGCAGGAGCCACCATCTGCGATAACCTGAACGACTGCTCAGTGATCTTCGGGGTAAAAGAGATCCCCGAGTACTGTTTCGAGCCTGAAAAAACCTATGTTTTTTTTGCTCATGTGATCAAGGGCCAGAAATATAACATGCCTATGCTTAAACGCATGATGGAACTGAAATGTAACCTCATCGAATACGAGAAGATCGTCGATGAACAGGGTAAACGGCTTATTTTCTTCGGGCGCTACGCCGGCATGGCAGGAATGATCAATACCTTCTGGTCATTGGGTCTCCGGCTCAAGGATTTTGGCTTTAATACGGAGCTTCTCAAGATCAAACAGGCTCATGGCTATGCTTCCCTGAAAGAAGCGAAGGATGCAATCTCCTACGTTGGGGAATTGATAGCTGAAAACGGGATTAATCCTATATTCCGCCCCTTTGTTATCGGGTTTACCGGATACGGAAATGTTTCCCAGGGCGCTCAGGAGATCTGTGGCCTTCTTCCTGTTAAGGAGATCTCCGCTGAGAAACTTCTGGAACTTCAGAAAAGAAAGCATGTGCCTAATAACATTGTTTACAAGGTTGTATTCAGGGAAGAGGACCTGTATGAAAATATTCACGGCAATCCTTTTGACCTGCATGAGTATATGCACAATCCACAGGATTTCAGGAGCAAGTTTGAACAGTATCTGCCGTTCATCTCTGTCCTGATCAATTGTGTATACTGGGATAAGAAATATCCGAAGCTGGTCACGAAAGATTATCTTGAAAAACTATACGAAAACGGACATCCGAAACTTACGGTGATCGGGGATATCAGTTGCGATGTTGAAGGCTCGGTAGAATGCACCTTGCATCCCACAGTGATTTCGGATCCGGTTTTTGTTTATAATCCGATACAGCGCACGGCCACCACAGGTCATAAAGGCGAAGGCTTGCTCGTTATGGCCGTGGATATACTTCCTGCCGAATTGCCCAGGGATTCATCAGATGGTTTTGCAGATGTCCTTGTAAACTTCGTCAAACCTATTGCTGATGCTGATTTTGATGAGCCATTCGAAGATCTTGACCTCCCCCGGGCCATCAAAAAAGGGCTTATACTGCATAAAGGAGAACTCACCCCCGAATATAAATACCTGGAAGAATTTATAAATTGTTGAAGGAATGATTATCGTTTGTCAAAGGCTTGATAAACATCATGGCGATGTACAATGTACCATGTACAAATTGACAAATACAATAACGCTTTAACCCAAAACACCCTAACGGTCTAACGCAAAAACGCATAACGCTAAATTATGACTCAGAAAATTCTCATACTCGGCTCAGGGCTGGTTGCCAGGCCGATCGTAAATCACCTTATTTCAAAGGGTTATCTGGTTACAATAGCATCCAATACACCTGAACGTGCCATCGGAATGATCAATGGGCATCCCTCCGGTAAATCGGTATTTTGGGAAGCAACGGATGAAGCCTCCCTTGACTCCCTTATCTCCGGGCATGACCTGACTGTAAGTCTTCTTCCATATACCTTTCATGCCATGGTAGCCCGTCATTGCATCGCCCATAAAAAGAATATGGTGACCACTTCTTATGTAAAGCCCGAAATGCGGGAATTGGATCAAAAAGCAAAGGAAGCCGGGATTATAATTCTGAACGAAATCGGTCTCGATCCCGGCATCGACCATATGTCGGCAATGCGCATCATTGATCATATTCATTCGAAAGGTGGAGCGGTGCTTGAATTTTACAGCATTTGCGGGGCACTGCCGGCTCCTGAATCAGCAGATAATCCTTTTAAATACAAGTTTTCGTGGAGCCCGAAAGGGGTTGTGATGGCAGGAAACAATGACGCACTTTACCTTCGCCATCGAAATCCGGTAAACGTGCCTACAAATGAACTTTTCAAAAATCCTTTCGTTGTGAATTTTCCGCAGGTCGGACAGCTTGAGGTCTATCCTAACCGTGATTCTCTTGCGTACAGGGACATATATGGAATTCCTGAGGCGCTGACAGTCTACCGGGGTACGTTCCGCTACCGGGGTTGGTGCGAAACGATGAATGTTATCAAGCAACTCAGCTTAATATCCAATGAGAAGCAGGATATGACAGGCATGAGTTATGCTGATATGGTTAGGAGGCAGCTGGGAAAATTGAATACTCGAATAACGAATGACGAATTAAGAATTTCGAATGAAAAAGTTGGTTTAAAGCAGGAGATTGCTGACACCCTGGATATCCCGGGAAATTCTCATGCTCTTAATGCGATGGAATGGCTCGGATTATTTGAAGATAAGCCCATGAACCGTAAAACAGACAGCACTTTTGAAGTCGTCTCAGACCTGATGATCTCAAAAATGGGCCTGGGTGACAATGAAAGGGATATGGTTGTGCTTCAGCATACTTTTCTTGCCGGTTATTCTGACGGCAGTAAGGAAGTGATACGTTCACGCATGCTTGATTTCGGTTCTCCGTCATCCGATACATCAATAGCCCGTACGGTTGCCCTGCCGGCAGCTATCGGAGTTGAAATGATACTAAAAGGAGAAATCAGGGAAAAAGGAGTTCATATCCCTGTCATTCCTTCCATTTATGAACCAGTTCTGAACTCGCTGGAGGCACTTGGAATAAAAATGACAGAGGAATTCGGACTCCCTGTCTCCGAAAATATTCTTTAATTCCAGTCTTTAACACTTATCTCTGAACCTAACCTCCGCCTGCAGGTACCCTGAACCCCACTCTAAACCCCAACTTTGAAAACTTATGGCCAAACTGATCGCTGTAATAATTCTTGTCATAGTAATTTATGCTGTGATTACAATGCGCAAAAAACCGGGCAGTTCATCCGGAAGTAATGCAAACGATGGCAATGGCCCTAAAGCGAATGTGCCACCCCCGAACAATGGCTCGTTCAGGTCTCCTTCATCAGGTGGATACAGCAAATGGGTAGGTGGCGGACTTGGCTGGGTTTTTGGAGGGCCTATTGGCGGCATCCTGGGTTTTGCCCTGGGTTCGATGTTTGAAGGAATGAATAAAGGTGATTACTCCTACCGGGGTACTCCCAGAGGTGATTTTGCAATGAGCCTGCTCGTGCTTTCAGCAGCCGTGATGAAAGCCGATGAGAAGGTGGTGAAGGCCGAGCTCGATTATGTAAGGAGCTTCTTCATCCGCCAGTTTGGAGAAGAAGAAGGATCAAGACTGATCGTTATGCTCAGGGAGATCCTGAAGCAAGACATCCGGCTCCAGGAAGTAAGCGTCCAGGTCGGACAATACATGGATTATTCCTCGAAGCTTACGCTGCTTCATTTTCTTTTCGGCATCGCAGCTGCTGATGGGGAATACCACCCTGATGAAGTTTCGGTGATTGGCACCATTGCTGGTTTTATGGGTATCAATGACCAGGACTATACTTCGGTAAAGGCCATGTTTGTAAAAGACACGAATTGGGCCTATACGGTGCTTGAGATTACGCCCGATGCCAGTGATGATGAGATTAAAAAAGCCTACCGTGAAATGGCGAAGAAACATCATCCTGATATGGTAGCTCAGCTGGGTGAAGACATTAAACGTTCGGCAACGGAGAAATTCCAGAAAATAAATTCTGCATACGAAGAGATAAAAAAACAGAGGAGCATGGTCTGATTACCTTATGGATCTGCTTATCGTTTTATCGTGTCAAGTTCCTCAAACGAAAGATCCATCAGCTCGTAATCTCTCCATCCCTGATAATCAAAATGCCACCATTCACTGGAATACACCGTAAATCCGTATTTCGACATTATATTTATCAGCAGTTGCCTGTTTTGTTTCGCAATTTCGGGGATTTGCTGATAAGCAGGGCTGGCTTTGGGCGTGAAATCATCAAACGGGGTCGGCATCTGCAGCTCTTTCCCCGTTTTCAGGTTTACAAGGCTCACATCCACCGCACACCCGCGGTTATGCCTGGAACCTGTTGCGGGCGATGCAACATAAGCTGTGTCATGAATAATGTCCCAGAAAAGAAGCGTGGCGGCATATGGTCTGTACGCATCAAAAACTTTCAGCCCGAGGCCCATTGCCTGTAATTCCTTCTGAACAAGGGCAAGGGCTTCTGCAACCCTGAGTCTTGAAAAAGCACGTGCCGAGGTATACACCCGTTTGTTCGTAAAATTATTTGTTGTCGCATACCTGATGTCCAGTACGATCCCGGGTACAGCTTTATGCAGGTCGATTAACAGTTTCAGGCTGTCTTTATGAATTTGTCCGGTGTAAGCCTGAGTGCTTGAAATGATGTTGAGGTGATAGGGATTTCTTTTCGTCTCCTGGGCCGGCAGGCATGTGGAGAGAAGCAAAAGAAAGAGCAGAGCTTTAATACGGTTGTGGTTCATCTGTTAAAATGTATTTTTTTGCAAATTGGTCAGATGGAATACCCTGATTGTCATTCGTGCTTGTATTATCGCGGTTTGTAAGGGTATTTCATGAATCTGTTCCTGTTTTTAATATCTTCGCGGAAGAAGTGATATTAATTTCTCAAAGATCTGAAAAATTCACATATTAATTTTTTATGACAGACTTATTATTTACCCCTCTGCAGCTTGGCCCGCTTGTACTCCGAAACCGGTCAATCCGCTCGGCAGCGTTTGAAGGCATGTGCCCCGGTAACCTCGTTTCAGATGATCTTATTAATTATCATCGTTCAGTTGCAGAAGGCGGAATCGGAATGACCACCGTTGCTTACGCTGCGGTCTCTCAAAGCGGACTTTCATTTGAACACCAGCTATGGCTCAGGAAGGAGGCAGTACCCTCACTTAAAACACTCACTGATGCTGTGCATAAGGCAGGATCTGCCGTTGCACTTCAGATCGGGCATTGCGGACAGATGGCAAAGACTTCGGTCAGCGGTGAATGCCTTTCACCATCAGGAAGGTTCAATTTATACGGCCCGACCTGGCCCAGGGCGATGAAGGAGGCCGATATCAGGCAGGTTGTTGCAGATTTCGGTCAGGCGGTGCACCTGGCTCGTGAAAGCGGTTTCGACGCCGTGGAAGTGCATGCCGGGCATGGCTATCTCATCAGCCAGTTCCTTTCTTCATATACGAACAAGAGGAAGGATGAATATGGTGGCAACTTCGTGAATCGCAGTCGCTTCATGCGGGAAGTTATTGATGAAGTCATAAAAGCCGCCGGTTCCAATATGGCTGTCCTGGTTAAAATGAACCTGCGCGACGGATTCAGGGGGGGGCTTGAGCTTGATGAATCTGTTGAAGTTGCAAAAATCCTGGAAAAATCGGGCGTGCATGCTCTGGTACTCAGCGGTGGATTTGTCAGCAGAGCCCCTATGTATGTGATGCGTGGAAGGATGCCGGTTAAAGTAATGGCCTGCTATATGCATGAAAAATGGATGCGGCCATTTGTGCGGTGGTTCGGAAACTTACTGATGAAACCGGAACCATTCTCGGAAGCCTATTTTCTTGAGGATGCAAGAAAAATTCGGAGTTCTGTAAAGTTACCCCTCGTGTATGTGGGCGGTATGGTCTCGAAGGCAGGGATTGAAAGAGTTTTGGGGGAAGGTTTTGAATTTATTCAGATTGCCCGTGCCCTCATTCACGACCCGGCGTTTATTAATAAACTAAAAACCGGAGAGATTTCGGTCTCCGGCTGTAAGCATGCAAACTATTGTATTGCAGTGATGTATTCAGGTAAAATGGCCTGTTATCAGAATGAAAAGCAACGTTCAGCTCCCTGGCTCAAATATCTGGAAGGATGACAATCCCTACTGTATTTTAACAATTTTCTTAAGCATATACTGGCCATCCCTGCCAATCCGGATAAAATAAATCCCTTCGGATAACGCGCTTACATCAATTGAAGCGGGGTTGCCCGAAATTGTTATCGGCCCAAGTACCCTTCCGCCATTTATGTTGTATATATTGATCTCTTCTGCGGATGTCTTTAATGACCCGGAAAATATTCTCAGCACAGATCTGACCGGGTTCGGAGCGACCGTGAAAGTTTCTGCCGCCGGATCATTTACTTGCAGCCCTGTGGCATCCTGGTTTATACTAACCATCTGGTCGGGAACACCGGCTGCACTCACCGTGATCATAGCTGTGCGCTGGCTCCCTGTTGAATTGGCTGTGTAAATTGCCGTGATCGTGCCATTCCCTGTTCCTGAAAGCGTAACTGTGCACCAACTCTGGTCACTTGAAGAAGTCCAGCTGGTATTGGAAGTTACGGTAAAACTTGTGCTTCCCGCAGAAGACCCAACATTCCGGCTCCCAGGACTTATTGCCAGAGCATTTACAGGTTCTGCCGCAATAAATGATGCTGTCATCCCCATTGCGGCATGAGGAGTGCAAACGTAGCTGTAATTCCCTGCAACAGTGACCTTATAAGAATAGGTCGTATGCGATGAATTAATTGGCTGGTCCCAAGCCGATGCACCCGCGGGGATACCTGAAGATGTCGTGGTATGTGATCCTGATACCCAGTTCCACTTTACAGTATCTCCAACCGTCACATTAAGACTCGATGGAGTAAAAGTGTAATTACTGACCTGTACCTGGTGTGTCGTGGCAATCACATCCTGGTGAAAAATCATACCTGCCAGCAATATGATAGCAGTGAAAGTGTATATTTTGGTTTTCATAGTATTTTTATATTAAATTAGACTAAATAAATACAAAGATACAATGAATAATTTGAATGTCAAGAATTATTCTAAATAAGTTATAAGGAAATTATTAAATTTCTGAATGGTATTGCTTGCAAGGCATTATCACTGAACCCCTGGCATGGTTTATTTTATCTTCTGATATTTCCCCATCAGTTCCCCTTTCGCCACGACATGGCCTTCGATAGCGCTGAGCAATTCATTTTTTGTAATGCCTTCGTTGTTGTTAAGAACAATGTCAAGAGCAAAAATTTTAAAAAAGTACCGGTGAAGCCCCGAAGGGGGGCAGGGGCCGTGGTATTCGAGCTTTCCGGCACTGTTCCTGCCAGCTTTTATCAGGGGGCTTGGTTTATTGTTAAGCCTGAAATTCTCATTCAGATTCCTCGTTTCGGGCGGGATATTGAATAAAATGAAATGAACCCAGTCTCCATTCGGTGCATCAGGGTCATCGATGATCAGGACAATGCTTTTGCTTTCCCCGGGAAGAATGCTCCATCCGAGAAAAGGGGAGATGTTGTCCCCTTCACATGTATATTTTGACGGGATCATCCCGCCAGGGGCAAATGCCGGCGATTGTACAAGTATTTCTTTCATGGTTTGTAATGTTTTTTGGGGTTGTGCATTAATGCCTTCAGGATTTTGACTGATCAATAAAGCAAGTGGTAAAATTACCGGTAACCAATTGGCAAAATGTTTTTTCATTTTATACATCATCATATCAGGCTGTAAAATTAATTGAATTAAGGATTGATCGATCCGGATAGATTGAACAGGCCATGATAATGATTATTTTTGGACAAAATTAATCCGCAGACTTGATGAAAACAATTCGAAGCAGTATCATTTCAGGTTTTCTTTTAGTATTTCAGATTATGGTTTATACTTACCCGGCTTTTTCACAAGAAAGCAGAAACCCGGATAAAGAAACCGATTCCCTTGTTTTGCAGAAACTCGATCAATGGAAAAACCTGAAGTTCGGGCTGCTGATGCATTGGGGCACTTATTCTCAATGGGGGATCGTTGAATCCTGGTCGTTATGCAGCGAGGATGAACCCTGGTGTATACGTAAAATGAAAAATTATGCGGATTATTGCAAGGCTTATGTCCAGTTGAAGACCACCTTTAACCCTGTTAAGTTCGACCCTGATAATTGGGCTGCCGCTGCTAAATACGCCGGGATGAAATATGTTGTGTTTACCACGAAGCATCATGACGGCTTCTGCATGTTCGATACAAAACAAACCGATTATAAGATCAACGATAAGGATTGTCCGTTCCACCTGAACCCAAAAGCCAATGTGACCAGGGAAATATTTGATGCATTCAGGAAGCAGGGATTCTGGACCGGCGCTTATTTTTCGAAGCCCGACTGGCATTCGAACGACTACTGGGCAGAGGAATGGGCCACTCCAAACCGGAATGTGAACTATAGTATAAAAAAATACCCTGAGCGGTGGCAGCGGTTCTGTGATTTTACCTATAACCAGATCAATGAACTTACTACCCAGTATGGCAAGGTTGATATTTTATGGCTGGATGGCGGATGGGTTAGTGTTCAGAACGGGCAGGATATCAATATGCCGAAGATAGCCGCGATGGCAAGAAAGAACCAGCCGGGTATTATCGTCGTGGATCGTGCTGTTGGAGGGAGATATGAAAATTACCGCACACCTGAGCAGGAGATACCCGACACACCTCCCGATTACCCCTGGGAGACCTGCATGACCATGGCAAGTTCCTGGTCCTATGTTCCTGGCGATATATACAAGCCTGCGAATAAAATTATTCATATGCTGGCTGATGTTGTTTGTAAAGGGGGCAACTACCTGCTTAACATCGGCCCTTCCCCGGAGGGTATCCTGGCCGATACAGCCTATGCGCGCCTTCGGGAAATCGGCGACTGGATGAAGATCAACGGGAGTGCTATTTATAATTCACGGCCTGTGAATCCGCTTAAATATAAAAATGTCTGCTTTACCGCCGGCCCTGACGGATCGGTTTACTGCATTTATCTGGCCGCTGAAGATGAGAAAATCATGCCTGCAAGCGTGTTTATTGACGGATTTCAGCCTTTAAAAGCATCGGTGGTCACCCTTCTTGGAAAAACGGGAAACATAAAGTGGAAACAGGAAGATAGCGGTTTCAGACTTTTTATTTCATCTGCGGATCAGAAAGCACCTCCATGCCGGCATGCATGGGTTTTTCGGGTACAAGTAGCGAAGTAGCGAAATAGCGAAGTAGCGAAATTTCTGTAATTCGAAATCTGATATCTCATTTCCTGCATCAGTCATGAAACCTCCAGCTGACACCGAACTTAAATGAAGCATCCTGGTTCGGATAATGGGGGGAAGCATAATAAGTCCTTCCTTCGAAAAACGAGCCCCAGTTCGTATATGCTACGAAAAACCTGGCCCTCTGGATCTTTATATTAATGAAAACATCCATATACAAATAGTTTCCAATCTGTTTCTTGTCCTGGAGGTAGTAAGACCTGAGTGCGGGCATGTAACCATCGGCATAATACAGTGTATTGTAATAAAAAGTAAGACCGGGCTGCAGAAGCGCTGCGCCTTTAAACAAAGGTTGAGTGTAGAAAACGGAGAGGTTCCCCATAAAGGCCGGAAGCCTTAATATCGTAGTCCCCTGTATGGTCTGATACACCAGCTGGGTGCGGATCCTGAACCTCCACAGATTCAGATCCGTATTGAAATACACGTACAAATACCCGAATTCATTTTTGAACTGTTTAGGCAGGGCGTTGGAATCAAGATACACAAAATTCGTGATCCTGTTGAAATTGAAACCGGCGTTCAGGAATTTGAATTTGTAATCAAAACCGCCGGAAATCAGTCCCTGTTTGTTGAACGCAGTATCCCATTTGAAATTATTCCCGAGGAAATGATTGTAAAACCATCCGGGTTGCTGATAGGCATAGATACCCGAAAGGGTGATCGTCCCTGCATTTTTATTCTGTTTGCCAAGAATACTGCTGAGGTTTACTCTCAGGCTGAAATCACCCTCGTTATAATCTCCCAGGACGTAATCCCCATGGGCTTCCAGCAGCAAAGATGAAAAAGGCTGAAAATACAAGGCAACTTTGGGAATATATTGTATGAAATAGCGATGCTGAAATAAACTGTCTTTGAAAGAATAATGAATGTATTGCTGACGGATGCCGGCTTCAATCTGGAGAAGCCTTAGTTTCATGTCTTTTCTGAAAGTCGGGTTGGACCAGGTAAGTTCATTAACAATCTTGTCGATAGTGATGGAATCCCTTGTGCCGAAATGATCGAGGTATACATTTTTATAGAAGCCTGTATCAAGAAAAGAGTCCATATAGTTCTGTACCTGCCGGTTAAAATAGAACGCATAAGACAAACGGCCGAGATCAAAATGACTGCTGTTCAGGAAAGCAGTATCTTTTTCATCCCGGGCATGCCTGGAAAGATTAAAATAGTGTTTCGTGTAGAATCCCGATTCCTTCATCCGGTTCTCAGCATATTGCAGATTAACTCCAATAGCCTGACGATTCTTTTCTGTATTGTTTTCAAACATGCTGTCATATTTTATTCCGCCATTTTCAAAATTCCTCAAGCGGTTAAAAATGAAGTTTGAAATAAAACCGTAGCGTTTATCTTTTGTAAAATACTGTAAGGTCAGAACGAAGTTGATGTCATTGGTCCTTTGCCTCACGTAAGCCCCGGGGGCATTCATCACGCGTAAATCAAAACCCAGGTTCAGGCTTTTGTACAGATTCCTGCTGAAAATTGCATGAAACGTGTTCTCTTTCTTCGGGCCCTGGAAGTATGAAACTTCGGTGAAAGTTTTATAAATTTTATAATATTTTACACTGTCGTTTCGATACATGTACAGGTCGAAGGAATGAATCCCGAAGTCCCAGCCGCTTGGTCTCATGAAAGGGTAGGGGACCAGGTCCCGGCTATTGGAACCGACGTTTCCCAGGTTAGCCGAGAACCTGTCTTTTTTATACTGTGGATCGTAGTTCTGGAAACCGCTGAGTGCAGTATCATAGGCATGCATGTTCAGGAGGCCGATTTTCTCAAAATCGTTATAAAGGAAAGATACGATAGTGGAATCCCGGGAAATTTTGGGTTTTTTCATCTTCTTCTGCAATGCCACGGTATCCTGTCCGCCTGCGTATAAAGAAAGGGAACAAAAGCAAACCAAATGCAGCAAGAAAAGGAGATTCCTTAATGGTATGGGCATCGGGCGGATAGGTTTTCGGGCTGCTAAGTTAAGAAATGTCAGGGAATCATCAGGATTTTGCAAACTAGTTAATAGCATGCATCCGACACTGCTGATCAACTAGATCATGCTTTTCCAAGCCATTTTTTGATCACCACGAACAACTCTTCAGGGCCAATGGGTTTGGCAAGAAAATCATTGCATTTTGAATCAACCGTATCATGGCAGGATCAGGATGAACTGTTTCGATGTTTTCATTTGTTAATATTTATTTTTTACAAATTGGTTAAATGGAATACCCATAATTAACATTCGGGGTTGATATGAACCTAGTTCTTATGGGTATTTCATATGATGTAGTCTCCGATTTTATTTTTTTACTGGTGTAAAACTCAAGGTATTCAGAACACCGCTGTTTTTCAGCATCAGGTTGAAACTGCAAGCTCCGCAATACCCATGATCCTGATCATGGTCCTGCCCGCCTGGCGAAAAACAAGCCGGCAGGGGTAAGCTGGTCAGCGAGGGCATCAAGGTATTATCCGTCTGATTCATGCCTAGGGTTGTTTTCCTGCTTATCGGATATTCCTTCCCTTCGAAAACTGTGCCCCATATGGGAACATCCTTGAGGTTGATCGGTTCAACTGTCAAAGGATCCTGTTCGAGAATGGTGAAGTTGGCGATCTTGCCCGGGGCAATGCTTCCGAGTTCGTTTTCTTTTTGCCAGGAATAGGCTGATTCAATTGTAATGGCGCGTAAGGCATCCATGACGCTGATACGCTGTTCGGGAGCTGCAACACGGCCTGAGGGTGTGATGCGGTTTACGGCACACCATGCCAGGAAGAGCGGGTCGGAAGGTGCCATCGGAAGGTCGGAATGGAACGATAAAGGAATATGATGTTTAAGCACGGAAGCGGAACGCACCATCACATCCGCCCTCTCAGGACCTAATCCTACCTTGCTGTATTTGTCGGCAAACCCCACAGGATAGTAGGGATTGGCGCTTACAATTGCCCCAAGCCGGGCGATCCGGTCAACCTGTTCTTCGGATGAATTGGCGAAGTGAACGATCACCGAGCGGTGGTTTGCCCTTGGATTTTCGGCCATGCGGCGTTCCAGCGCATTCAGCAGGACTTCGAGGCCTTCATCCCCGTTCACATGAACGTGGATCTGGTAGCCGGCATCCCAGTAAGCTTTGGTTCGTTGTTCAAGGTTCTCTGGTGTGACCATCCATTCACCATGATGAGAGGGATCGGGCTTGCCGTCGGTTCCCAGGTACGGTTGCTTCATTTGCATGAGCTGGGAGATAATGGCACCATCAGCGAAGAGCTTGATCTGTTTCGGGAAGAAACAGACTTTGCCCGTCGAATGGGCATTGATGATCTTTTCGCCGTCGGCAATGGCTTCTGCTGCAGGCACCCCCCGGTCGATATAACCCCGTCCGTCGATAATAAAGAAGGAGTACATGGGAGTATCGTCAGCGCCAAGGATCCTTTCATACATCTCAAGCAGGCCCGGCGCCAGCAGCGCACCAGGTTCATTGTAAGCAGTGACTCCCTTCGAGTGCAAGTAAGCGATCATCTGTTTGAGCCCGAACTCGAGCCGTTGTGGTGTCACGAAGACCTTCATCAGCGGTCCTATCACGAGATTTGTCCCGGTTTCCCACCAATGGCCTTCGGCCCAGTTCATCATGTTACTGGCATCGCCTTTGCCCTGCATCGATTGTTCAGTCAATTGAAGGGTGTTGAGAGCCGCAGTGTTCATGTAAAATTCATGACATGACCTTTGCCAGATCATGATAGGCCTGGTTGAGCTTACCGAATCGAGGATTGACCGGCTCATCCTGCCATGCCAGAGGCTGTGGTAACCCCATGAAAAAAGCCATTCTTTCCCGTCTTTCATGGCCGCCTCGGCTGCTTTTAAGCGCTTCATATACTCCGAAGGGGTTGAGGCTGCACTGAATGTCCTTTCAGGCATGACCCATTCTTCGGGGGCAATGACTTCAGTCGAAAGCGTAAGTCCGCCCAGGATGGGATGCAAATGCTGGTCGATGAAGCCCGGAAGTATGATTTTATTTGCAAATGTTTCATCCACAATATATTTGGTATTGCCTATGGCTGCCTTTACCTGTGAAAGAGAACCAACGGCAACAATAAATTTACCTGAAACTGCTACCGCTGTTGCTTCAGGATTGTCCTGTTCCATCGTAATGACCTTCCTGGCCGTAAAAATCGTAATTATCCCGGGCTGATTTGCCGATAATCCGTTTGTAATAAGCTTATTTGCTTCACCCTGGGCAAAGCTGAAGGCTGGCATGATAGTCAGGATTAAAAGAATGATTATCGTTGGCAGGAATGCCGGTTGGGATGTTTTGTTCATAGCACAGAAGATATTAATAGATTGGAATTTTGGTTGATTTTTTTAAGGCCGGTTGTTGTATTCTGGGGATTTAATATAAAGGTACGTAATTTCATCTGATTATAATGAATGGGGCCTGTCCCGTTTAATCACTTCGATTCGGCAGGAGCCGAACCATCGGCGTTGATGCCTGCATTCTACGAAAAATCTACAGAAAGCCGGTTGTAAAAACAACAAAGAGGGCAAAAAAAAATCCCGGTCTTATGGACCGGGATTTAGAAAAGATCGGCAACGACATACTCTCCCACTTGGTATAGCAGTACCATCTGCGCAAGTGGGCTTAACGATTCTGTTCGGAAAGGGAAGAAGTGATCACCACTGCAATAGTCACCGTAATATCTTGAATATGTTATGACATATATTAGAAAGAAAATACACAGTTCGACTTAAGTTTAACACGTAGAAGAAAGCTTACGGGTAATTAGTACTACTTGGCTTTGACATTACTGCCTTTAGACCTATAGCCTATCAACGTCGTAATCTACAACGACCCTTAAAGGAAGCCTAATCTTGGTCTGAGTTTCGCACTTAGATGCTTTCAGCGCTTATCTCGTCCAGACATAGCTACTCTGCGATGCAGTTGGCACCACAACAGATGCACTAGCGGTCTGTCCAACTCGGTCCTCTCGTACTAGAGTCAGGTGACCTCAAGCTTCCAACGCCCATAACAGATAGGGACCGAACTGTCTCGCGACGTTCTGAACCCAGCTCACGTGCCACTTTAATCGGCGAACAGCCGAACCCTTGGGACCTTCTTCAGCCCCAGGATGTGACGAGCCGACATCGAGGTGCCAAACCACCGCGTCGATATGAGCTCTTGGCGGTGATCAGCCTGTTATCCCCGGAGTACCTTTTATCCTTTGAGCGATGGCCCTTCCATTCGGAACCACCGGATCACTATATCCCAGTTTCCTGCCTGCTCGACTTGTCGGTCTCACAGTCAAGCGCCCTTATGCTATTGCACTCTACGCATGGTTACCAAGCATGCTGAGGGCACCTTTGAAAGCCTCCGTTACGCTTTTGGAGGCGACCACCCCAGTCAAACTACCCACCATGCACTGTCTCCCGTTAGGGATTAGGCGCCAGATAAACAAAGGCTGGTATTTCAACGTTGACTCCACGAATCCTAGCGAACCCGCTTCACAGTCTCCCAGCTATCCTACACATTGTTTATCCAGAGTCAATGCAAAGTTATAGTGAAGGTTCACGGGGTCTTTCCGTCCCGTTACGGGTACCCGGCATCTTCACCGGGACTACAATTTCACCGAGCTCACAGCTGAGACAGCGCCCAGATCGTTACACCATTCGTGCAGGTCGGAACTTACCCGACAAGGAATTTCGCTACCTTAGGACCGTTATAGTTACGGCCGCCGTTTACTGGGGCTTCAATTCAAAGCTTCGCATTGCTGCTAACCTCTCCTCTTAACCTTCCAGCACCGGGCAGGTGTCAGGCCATATACGTCATCTTTAAATTTAGCATAGCCATGTGTTTTTGATAAACAGTCGCCTGGGCCATTTCTCTGCGGCCACGCTTACGCGTGGCGTCCTTTATCCCGAAGTTACAGGACTAATTTGCCTAGTTCCTTAGCTGTGGATCACTCGAGCACCTTTGGATTCTCTCCTCGACCACCTGTGTCGGTTTCCGGTACGGATAGCTATTACCTGAAGCTTAGAGGTTTTTCTTGGAAGTCTGATTACAGTCATTATCCGATTGTCCGAAGACTCTCGGTACTATCAGGTTTCAGCACATTTGGTGGATTTGCCTGCCAAACGTATACCTACACCCTTCAACGTACTATTCCGTCAGTACGCAGACCTTTCACTACTTCGTCACCCCATCGCAGTAATAGCCAGTATAGGATTATTAACCTATTGTCCATCGGTATCTCCTTTCGGATTAACCTTAGGGTCCGACTAACCCTGATCTGATTAACATTGATCAGGAAACCTTGGTCTTTCGGTGTGCGGGTTTTTCACCCGCATTATCGTTACTTATGCCTACATTTGCTTTTCCAGAAGCTCCAGCAAATCTTACGATTCACCTTCGCTGCCGCTGGAATGCTCCCCTACAACCCATTTTACAATGGATCCATAGCTTCGGTATCATGCTTAATGCCCGATTATCATCCACGCCCAATCGCTCGACTAGTGAGCTGTTACGCACTCTTTAAATGAATGGCTGCTTCCAAGCCAACATCCTAGCTGTCAAAGCAATCGGACTTCGTTAGATCAACTTAGCATGAATTTGGGGACCTTAGCTGATGGTCTGGGTTATTTCCCTCTCGGCACAGGACATTAGCACCCTATGCCTCACTCCCGGATATATGTCATAGTATTCGGAGTTTGTCAGGATTTGGTAGGCGGTGAAGCCCCCTAGTCCTATCAGTAGCTCTACCTCTATGACACTCACTCCGAGGCTGCCCCTAAAGGCATTTCGGGGAGTACGAGCTATCTCTCAGTTTGATTAGCCTTTCACCCCTACCCACAACTCATCCAAACGCTTTTCAACGCATACTAGTTCGGTCCTCCAGTCCCTGTTACGGGACCTTCAACCTGGTCATGGGTAGATCACAAAGTTTCGCGTCTACCCCCACTAACTGAACGCCCTATTCAGACTTGCTTTCGCTTCGGCTCCTCGCGTTAACGCGATTAACCTTGCTAGTGAGGAGTAACTCGTAGGCTCATTATGCAAAAGGCACGCCGTCACCCCCAAAGGGGCTCCGACCGGTTGTAAGCGCATGGTTTCAGGTTCTATTTCACTCTTCTGTTCGAAGTACTTTTCACCTTTCCTTCACAGTACTGGTTCACTATCGGTCTCTCAGGAGTATTTAGCCTTGCCAGATGGTGCTGGCTGGTTCTCGCAGGATTTCTCCGGTCCCGCGATACTCAGGATACAGCTAGGTATTAGTTTCATTTCGTGTACAGGACTATCACCTTCTATGGTAAAACTTTCCAGAATTCTTCCACTACAAAACTAAAGTCCACGTTGCTGTCCTACAACCCCAGGTTTGCCGTAACAATCCTGGTTTGGGCTGTTCCCCGTTCGCTCGCCACTACTTGGGGAATCACTATTGTTTTCTCTTCCTCCGGGTACTTAGATGTTTCAGTTCTCCGGGTTAGCCTCCTTGCGGATCTTATATCTTCAATATAAGGGGTTGCCCCATTCGGAAATCTCCGGATCGAAGGTTGTTTGCACCTCCCCGAAGCTTATCGCAGCTTACCACGTCCTTCATCGCCTCTGAGAGCCAAGGCATTCGCCATACGCTCTTAATTACTTTCTTTCTACTCTTATTAGGATACAGTGTTAATCTTAAGACTAACATTGTGTATTTTCTTTCAATATGTCAAAGAACTGATGAGATTTGTTGAAAACTCTGAAAAAGGGAATTCGGCATTCACGCTTTTTCATTGAATTTTCATCCCATAGTGGAGAATAAGGGAGTCGAACCCTTGACCCCTAGCTTGCAAAGCTAGTGCTCTGGCCAGCTGAGCTAATTCCCCAAAACGATTCTGTAGTCCCGGGCAGAGTTGAACTGCCGACCCCTACATTATCAGTGTAGTGCTCTAACCAACTGAGCTACGGGACTATTTGAATTACGAATGTCGAATTTCGAATGTCGAATTAGGAATTTCGTTAATCCTTTGCTCGGTTATGCACCATGCCTGAGCTCGATTTGGGAAGAAGTAAGAAGAGAGTAGCAAATATCATCCTGGTTTTGCAACCAGGAAATGGAAAACCTTCTCTAGAAAGGAGGTATTCCAGCCGCACCTTCCGGTACGGCTACCTTGTTACGACTTAGCCCCAGTCACTGGTTTTACCCTAGGTCGCTCCTTGCGGTCACGAACTTTAGGTACCCCCAGCTCCCATGGCTTGACGGGCGGTGTGTACAAGGCCCGGGAACGTATTCACCGTATCATTGCTGATATACGATTACTAGCGAATCCAACTTCACGAAGTCGAGTTGCAGACTTCGATCCGAACTGAGACCGGTTTTTGAGATTGGCATCCTGTCACCAGGTAGCGACCCTCTGTACCGGCCATTGTAGCACGTGTGTAGCCCTGGACGTAAGGGCCGTGCTGATTTGACGTCATCCCCACCTTCCTCACTACTTGCGTAGGCAGTTTCACTAGAGTCCCCAGCATGACCTGATGGCAACTAATGATAGGGGTTGCGCTCGTTATGGGACTTAACCCGACACCTCACGGCACGAGCTGACGACAACCATGCAGCACCTCGCAAAATGTCCCTAAGGAAGATCCGATTTCTCGGACTGCCATCTTGCGTTCTAGCCCAGGTAAGGTTCCTCGCGTATCATCGAATTAAACCACATGCTCCTCCGCTTGTGCGGGCCCCCGTCAATTCCTTTGAGTTTCAACCTTGCGGCCGTACTCCCCAGGTGGATTACTTAATGCTTTCGCTTAGACGCTGACAGTGTATCGCCAACATCGAGTAATCATCGTTTACGGCGTGGACTACCAGGGTATCTAATCCTGTTTGATCCCCACGCTTTCGTGCCTGAGCGTCAGTTACAACTTAGTGAGCTGCCTTCGCGATCGGTGTTCTGTGTCATATCTAAGCATTTCACCGCTACATGACACATTCCGCCCACTTCAAATGTACTCAAGAACGATAGTATCAATGGCAGTTCTACAGTTAAGCTGTAGGATTTCACCACTGACTTATCATTCCGCCTACGCACCCTTTAAACCCAATGAATCCGGATAACGCTTGCATCCTCCGTATTACCGCGGCTGCTGGCACGGAGTTAGCCGATGCTTATTCTTACGGTACCATCAGCCCCGGTACACGACCAGGGGTTTTTTCCCGTACAAAAGAAGTTTACAACCCGTAGGGCCGTCATCCTTCACGCGGCATGGCTGGTTCAGACTTGCGTCCATTGACCAATATTCCTTACTGCTGCCTCCCGTAGGAGTCTGGTCCGTGTCTCAGTACCAGTGTGGGGGTGAATCCTCTCAGAACCCCTAGACATCGTCGCCTTGGTGAGCCGTTACCTCACCAACTAGCTAATGTCGCGCATGCTCATCCAAAACCGCCGGAGCTTTAATTATAAAATGATGCCACTTCATAATGTTATGGGGTATTAATCCCGATTTCTCGGGGCTATCCCCCAGTTAAGGGTAGATTGCATACGTGTTACGCACCCGTGCGCCACTCGTCAGCATCCATTGCTGGACCTGTTACCGTTCGACTTGCATGTATTAGGCCTGCCGCTAGCGTTAATCCTGAGCCAGGATCAAACTCTCCATTGTATAAGGAAAATTTAATGCCTCAGGTTAACCATTACCAAAGAAATTGATAGAAACTTAGAGTTGCTATATCTCTGGGATATTTGCTACTTTCTTACTTCAAACTTTCAAAGAACTTTTCTATTTCGTCCCCTTTCGGGTACTACGTTCAAAAACGGACTGCAAAAGTACAACCTTTTTCAATACATCCAAACTTTTTTTTAATAAAATGGGAAAAAGTTTTTCACTATCCTAAAACCCCTGTTATTCCTGGGCTTGCGTTGCTTCAATTACAGCTTTGATAAAAGAACGTCGAAATCGGAGTGCAAAATTACAGTATTTTTTGATACAAAAAAGAAAGTTTGTACTTTTTTTCAATTATTTCTGTATACATTATAGATATAGAAACAATTCCACCCTGGTTTTTCCGTTTCTGTTGTACCTTTGTACTGATATCACAACAAAAAGGTTACATTTTCCAACATCTGAGATATTGCCATTCATAGTTTTCATCGTATGAAACAAGTATCATTCATTTTTTCTATAACTCTTTTATTGTTTGTTGCAAGCTACAACACCCTGGCCCAGGATTCACTTAATATATTTCATCCCACCAAACCGGTTATTCCGAAAGATAACTTCTGGAGAAGGGTCTCTGTTGGGGGAAACGTTGGCTTCCAGTTCGGAACTGTAACGGGTATCATGATCTCACCTGAAGTCAGGGTGCGTACATTTGACCAGCTCTATGTCGGCCTGGGTTTCACATACCAGTATTTCAAATACAGGGATTATTACTGGGACAATGTCAATAAACAATATCTTGATTTCGCTTCGAATGTATACGGAGGCAGGATTTACCTAAGATATTACCTGAGAAGCCTTTTCAGCAGCTGGCTTGGTAACATCTTTGCTCATGCCGAATACGAATACATGGCCTATATTCAGCCGTTCCACCCCGACCCGTACAATGGTTATATCTACGATCCATACAATAACAGGCTTGCCCCGGGCCAAACAACGATCTCATATAACAGCGTCCTGATTGGCGCCGGGTATTCACAACCCATCGGCGGCAGAGTATTCATGGATATACTCATTCTGTTTAACCTGAACGATACCTATTACTCACCTTATTCAAACCCTGTTTTCCGCCTGGGAGTAGGAGTGGGGTTGTAAGAATTTACGAATTACGTTCAGCTTTGCTGAATTGCGAAGCAATCACGAATACCCGAAGAAAATTAATAATTTTATGAGTAAATGAGCACACAATTGAAATAAACAATTGGTGCGAATAATTACAAATTACGATTTTTTAACGCCGAACGCTTAACGCAATAACGCCGAACGCACAACGCTCTAACGCAGAACGCAATAACGCACAACGCTTTAACGCCGAACTAAATCTCCTTAAGTATCTCCAGGGTAAGATCCCAGAATTTGTTTACTGAAGGAATGTTAAGCCTCTCATCGGGAGAATGTGCTCCTTTAATGGTCGGACCAAATGAGACCATGTCCATCCCCGGGTAAATCGCACCAATCAGCCCGCATTCAAGACCGGCATGAATTGCCAGCACCTCAGGCTGGGTTCCGAAAAGCTTCTTGTAAGACTTTACTGTAAGCCTGAGGATTTCCGAATCCGGATCAGGCTTCCATCCCGGATAACCGGCCGAATGCTCGACTTCTGCCCCCGCAAGCCTGAACACGCTGCCTACCATGTCGGCTGCATCTTTTTTTGAGGACTCCACAGAGCTGCGCTGGCTGGTTGTCATAATTACCTTCCCGTCTTTTTCTTTTACCGAAGCCAGGTTCGTGGAAGTTTCCACAAAATCGGTTATTTCACGCGACATGGCGAGCACACCGTGAGGACAGGCATATAAAGCATTTAGTACGGAAGTCTGTAAATCTTTTATCCAGACTGCAGATGGTGCAGTTGTAATGGAAACGGAAAATTTCAGACCGGGTTCGGTAACATGAAGTTCTCCGGCCAGGTCGTTCTGAAAGACTTCAGCAGCAGTTTCAAAAGCGTTGGCTTTCGCCGGCGGCAACACTATCGCTGCAAAGCCTTCCCTGGCAATGGCGTTCCTGAGGTTGCCTGCATCTAAAGAAGCGATTCTGATACCGAAATCCTTATCTGCATTCCAGAGAAAACGATTCAACAGTTTGGTTGCGTTGCCCAAGCCCTTATTAATATCATCGCCCGAATGCCCACCCTTCAGACCTGAGATCCTCACTTCGTATGCAGGCCATCCTGCAGGCGCTTTTTCGAAAATGAGGGGAAGCCTGGCTACGGTATCTTTACCTCCTGCACAACCAATAAACAACTGCCCTTCGTCTTCCGAATCCAGATTGATCAGCACCCTGCCTTTCAGTAAATCCGGCTTTATTCCGAAAGCGCCTGTAAGCCCGGTCTCTTCATCAGTGGTAAACAATGCTTCAATGGGGCCGTGGACCATATTATCAGCCTCGAGTATAGCAAGCTGAACAGCAATCCCTATCCCGTCATCAGCTCCTAAAGTCGTACCTGTTGCCTTGACCCAGTCACCTTCAATTCGGGGAATGATGGGATCTTTGTCAAAATCATGCCTGGTATCTGAGTTCTTCTCGCAAACCATGTCCATGTGTGACTGGAGGATAATTGTTTTGTGTTTTTCGTAGCCCGGAGAAGCGCTTTTACGGATCAGTATGTTTCCGCATTCGTCCTTGAACCAGTCAAGTTTTTGCTTTTCAGCAAAAGCGATAAGCCAGGAAGCTATTTTCTCTTCTTTCTTTGAAGGGCGCGGTACTTTGCAGATCTCTGAAAAATAAAACCACAGCCTTTCGGGTGTCAGCTGGTTGAGTGAGTTTTTCATCATAAATATTTTATACCTGCAAATGTATTATTTTTTTACTTTTACTTTTGTAAAGGCTGAATCAGTAATATCATCTGATCCGGGTTAACCTCACATTACCACCAATGGAGAATGAAAAGAACGATGCCCTCCCCCAAAAGACCGGCATGAGGCTTCTCAGGAGCGGAGGCCTTGCCATACGTTACACCCGGTTCTTTATACTGGCATTTCTTTTTGTCTTCAGCATAGCTTTTTATTATACCTTTACGTATACCCGGGCTATCCTTGACGAAGATGCGTTTCAGCGGGCTTCCAATATCACCGACCTCACCATTTCAAGGATCAGCAACGTAATAAAACCTGTAGAGCAGGTCCCATACACACTTTCTTCTGCACTTGAAAGCGATAAACCTGATTATAATATGATCAGGGATCTGGCAAAGGAGTTTGTTCTGGACGACACTGTGGTTTTCGGCAGCGCCATCGCTTTTGAACCCTATATGTTCGATAAAAAGCATTACAGGCATTGCTCGTATGTATTTGAAACCCGCAATGCGATTATTGAAAGGGATCTTTCTTCTCCTGAATACGATTATCTGAACAAGGACTGGTACCGTATTCCCAAAATACTTGATAAAGCGGTCTGGTCTGAACCATATTATGACAAAGGCGGGGGGGATACCCTGATGTGTACTTACTCCGTCCCTTTTTACCATTGGATAAACCATAAACGTGTTTTTGCGGGTGTGATTACGATGGATATCTCACTGCAAACATTCCAGCATATCCTGAAATCGGCAAGAGTCTCCCAAACAGGATTCAGTTACCTGTTGTCGCGCAACGGCAAACTGATCACTCCCCTCGGTGAAAAATATGTGAATACGGATATACGCAAGCTGATCCTCCGGAAAGAAGGCCGGGCCGCCGATTCGGTTATCGACAAGATGCTGAGGGGAGAAAGGATGTTTGTTAAAATAACGGATCTGGAACATGTGAAGGTGCCAAGCCTGATTTATTCTGCCCCTGTTCCCCATACTAATTGGATATTTGCCATCACATTTCCCACGAGAGAGCTGTACGGAGGCTTGTATGATTTTTTCAGGAAGCTCACCGCCATTTTCCTGATCAGCCTTGTTGCGATGATCATAATTACGATCCTGATCACGAGGAAATTCATCAGGCCAATAAGCCGGCTCGTGGAGGCGACCCGCCGGATAGGGCAGGGAGATTTCGGGACAGCTTTGCCTGTTTACCGTTCAAAGGATGAAATATCCCAGCTTACGAATGCTTTTTCCCTGATGAAGGAAGAACTGGTACATTATATCAGCAACCTTCAGGAAGCCACTGCTGCCCGTGAAAAAATGGAAGGTGAGCTGAGCGTGGCCCATGATATTCAGATGGGACTTCTTCCGAAAACGTTTCCCGTCAGGGATGACTGGGACCTGGCGGCCCTTCTCGATCCTGCCCGGGCGGTAGGCGGCGACTTATATGATTTTTATTTTCTTGACAACGACCATCTTTTCATAGCCATTGGTGATGTTTCAGGGAAAGGAGTCCCGGCTTCACTGTTTATGGTAAGCACCCGGACTTTGTTCCGCTCGAGGGTTTCTTTGCGCATACCACTGAACCAGAGTGTTTATGAAATCAATAAAGAGATTTGCAGGGAAAACCCGAATCAGATGTTTGTGACCTTTATTGCGGGGATCGTTGACCTGAAGAACGGCAGTATGACATACTGCAATGCCGGTCACAACCCGCCTTTCCTGATCAAACCAACAGGAAAAACAGAAAAACTCAGGGAAGTACATGGTATCCCCCTCGGTGTTTTTGAACATGCCACTTACTCGTCGGGAACCGTCCTCTTTGCTCCGGGTGACGCCCTTTTATTATACACTGATGGAGTAACCGAAGCCATAAAAAGTGATAAAAGTTTTTACGGGGAAAAATTGATGCTGGAAATAGTCAGGCAAAATCATGAACTTACCCCCTCGGATCTGATTCGCAGGCTTGAAACTGACGTTCTTGATTTTATGAAAGGGGTTGATCAGGCCGATGACATAACCCTGCTGATATTGAAGTCAAAACAAAAGCCCGTACAGGATAATAAAGCCATATTCATGAAGCAGATCCGTTTACTTAATCAATTGGGAGAACTGAACCGTTTGGTAGCTACACTGGAGCAAATTGCCGATGAATGGGAAATCCCCCCGAAAGTTTGCATGGAGCTTAACCTGATTCTTGAAGAGCTTTTTACAAATGTCGTTTTCTATGCTTTTGACGACGGACGCGATCATGAGATCACTGTTACATTCAGCCGACCCCGGGCAGGCTCTGTCCAGGTTGTCCTTGAAGATGACGGAAAAGAATTCAATCTCCTTGAAAAAGATACCAGTGAGAACGTGAATCATCCCATTGAGGAGCGCCCCATTGGCGGCCTGGGCATTCACTTTGTAAAACAACTGGTAAATGATATCCGCTATGAGCGGCTGAATGGGAAAAATATTGTACTTTTAATCCGAAATTATTAACCAACAATTTTAATATGGAATTGATCGAGAAGAATACTGAGAAATGCCTGATCATTGGCATCAACGGAAGATTGGATACAATCAACTACAGCATACTGGAAAAGCGGCTTATGGAACTCCTTGATCAGAATACAAACAGGATTCTGATTAATTGTTCGCAGATGGATTATGTGAGCAGCTCCGGCCTTAGGATATTGCTGATGGCTCTGAAAAGAATAACCATGGCGAAGGGTAAATTCGCACTCTGCAGTCTTCAGGAGAACATTCGCGAGATATTTGAAATATCCGGATTTACAACCATTTTTGAAATTTACCCTAATGAGGAAGATGCACTCAGGGTATTCTGATGGCTTTTTTTATCCATTTTAAAGATCCTAACTCGGAGGAGATGATCCGTTATCTCTCTTCTATTCCTAAATGCCCGGGAACATGTTTCTTTATGGATATAAACCGCTCGACGGATATGAAATATCTTGGCGGGCTTACCGACTGGGGCAGGAAACTCAATAATACCTTTAATTTCCTTTCTCTTCTGAATGATTTTCCGGAATATATCGTCAAAGGTATCGGAGACGAGATCATGTTGTTCATCCCGGATGATGTTCTGAAAACAAAGTCAGCTATCAATTCTTACTACATGTTGCTTGAAGAGATATATGCAACCCTCTACAATATCCGGCATTATCCGGTTGAGGATACTTTCCTGGCCTGCAAAGTCGCAATTCATTATTGTACGGAAGTATACAACATCACATATTTCGAAGGGGCAAACGATTATTATGGTTCAGATATAGACCTGACGGCCCGCCTCATGACCAAATGTCTTGAAAACCGGATCGTGATCAGTGAGAAGTTCCTTAATAAAGTGCGTAATGATCTTAAATCCCATGGGCTTGCTGAAAATACGGGCTGCCTGAAAAATATTTCGGAACCCTTCCTCGAAAATTTCAAAGGGGTGCCCATGAGCACGAAATACAGGATCATAGATGTGGAATAAATTAAAAAGCGAGTAGCGAAAAGTGAAAAGCGAAATTTCACTATTTCGCTACTCGCTTTTCGCTTTTTGATTATTATTGCTTAACAAATGAATATAGTGATATACCTGGTCCTTATCGCCACCGTTCTCGCGAGTGGTTCACTGGTGTTTCTTATCCGCAGCGATGATCAGAAACTTCTGAAGCTTTTACTCGCTTTTTCGGGCGCTTTCCTGATCGGGATAAGCTTTCTTATATTGGTCCCTGAAGTTTTTTCAAAAAATGCCCGGCTGGCCGGTTTGTTCGTCCTCCTGGGTTTTCTTATTCAGTTGGTACTCGAGCTGATCACCGGAGGTGCGGAACACGGCCATAAACATGTGCATGAGGAAGGGGAAAAGGCGGCACCCTGGCTGCTTCTTATTGGCTTATGCATTCATGCATTCCTCGAAGGAATGCCATTGGTAAGCCGCTTTGCAAAGGAGGTACAGCACTCCCTGGTCCTCGGAATTGTCATTCATAATATCCCGATCTCCTTAACCCTTATGGGCCTTTTTTTACATTATGGCTGTAAAAAAACGAAAGCCTTCATCTACCTGGGTATCTTCGCCCTGATGACGCCACTGGGTTCATTGGCCGGAATGGAGATTGAAAACAACATTGCGGCTTCCCTGGATCTTTTCTTTACATACAGCATGGCTGTTGTGATCGGGATATTTTTACATGTTTCAACTTCAATTCTCTTTGAAACAGAAGAACATCATAAATACAATATTCAGAAATTTCTGACGGTTTGCCTGGGGATCCTTGTTGCATTCGGTGTTTCGCTTCTTGCCCATTAACCTCATCCGCAGTCCTTTTTTAATAAATCGTAAATCGTAAACCGTAAATCGTAATTTTTTTTTATACCTTTGCGCCCTGTTTGATAAAATCAACAGGCCCAGGTGGTGAAATTGGTAGACACGCTACTTTGAGGGGGTAGTGTCCTTAGGATGTGCAAGTTCGAGTCTTGTCCTGGGCACCAGATAAGGCTGATTTTCAGCCGTTTTTTATTGTTCTTTAAATGATCAGATCATTGCCCGGATGGCGGAATTGGTAGACGCGCTAGTTTCAGGGACTAGTGTCCCCAGGATGTGCAGGTTCGAGTCCTGTTCCGGGCACAAATAAAACATGATAAAACCCCGTAAAATAAGCACTTACGGGGTTTTGTATTTTTAGAGGTGACGGTAAAATTCGGGTATTTGTAATTTACGAGAGGGTGTCTCGTAAAA
>Ga0208495_1000039_pt1 | contig 92343 bp, 72 predicted proteins | sample CryBogmetaGMA14M_FD_184551 | JGI IMG/M metagenome (GOLD analysis project Ga0208495, IMG submission 184551) | Freshwater microbial communities from Crystal Bog, Wisconsin, USA - MA14M (SPAdes) | ecosystem: Environmental > Aquatic > Freshwater > Lake | place: Crystal Bog, Wisconsin, USA...
GGTTGGAGTTGCTTGCCTTCAAGAATTGCTGCGGTGTTTAATCCCGCTAAAAGCCCCATGGCTGTTGATTCCATATAACCTTCCACGCCGGTAATCTGACCGGCAAAGAAAATATTGGGATTAGTTTTTAACTGCAAAGAGGGTTGCAGCAGGGCAGGGGAGTTGATGTAAGTGTTGCGATGGATGCTTCCCATCCGGGCAAATTGAGCATTTTCCAAACCGGGAATCAGGCGGAAGATGCGCTCCTGTTCCGGCCAGGTGAGCTTGGTCTGAAAACCGACTAAATTAAAAAGAGTGCCGGAAATATTTTCTCGGCGTAGTTGAACTACAGCGTATGGCATGGCGCCTGTTTTAGGATTGATCAATCCTACCGGTTTCATCGGGCCGAAAGCCAGCGTGCCTTCACCGCGTATCGCCAATACTTCTATCGGCAGACAGCCTTCAAAATGTTTTACTTCTTCAAACGATTTGGGCGCAACTTTTTCACCATCCAGCAATTCCTGCCGGAAGCGCTTATACTCAACCTCGGAAAGCGGACAGTTCAGATAATCGGGCGTGCCTTTATCGTAGCGTGACGCCCAGTAAACTTTTTCCATATCGATAGAATCAAATTCAATAATCGGCGCGATCGCGTCATAGAAATACAGATAAGAGCCACCGAGCATTGAATTAATCGACTGAGCAAGTGCATCGGAAGTGAGAGGTCCTGTGGCAATAATTATTAATGCATCAGACGGTATTTTGGTAATTTCAGCCCGGCTCAGCGTAAAGTTCTTTTGCTCTTTTAGCGTTGCTTCTACATTTTTGGCAAATTCAGTGCGATCCACAGCCAAAGCGGAGCCAGCCGCAACAGCCGTTTGATCGGCAACGGACAATATTAGAGAGTTTAGCTGGCGCATTTCATCTTTGAGCAGGCCGGGGGCGCTATCGGAGCTATTGGATTTGAGAGAGTTGCTGCAAACCAGTTCAGCCAGATGTTCCATTTTATGTGCTGGCGAAAATTTCTGTGGCTTCATTTCGCACAGATGAACTGCATGACCGCGACGCAGAAGTTGCCAGGCCGCTTCACAACCGGCAAGGCCGCCACCTATTATTATAACAGGAGATATTTTCACGCCCTGGATGTTGCTTTGGGTATTTTCTGGATGTTTTTGCATTCCGGGTAACCTGTGCAACCTAGAAATTTACCGAATTTACCGCGCTTGACGGCCATTGGCTTGCCGCATTTATCACATACGGCATCGGTGACTTCAGCTTCCTGTGGAACCATTTCCCCGTCTTTGCCTTTTTGCATATTTTTGATATTTTTGCATTCCGGATAACCGGAACAACCAAGGAATTGACCGTAACGACCGCGTTTGAAAACCATTGTTTTCCCGCATAATTCACATACGGCATCTGTGGTCTGAGTTTCAACAGCCACAATCTCGCCCTTATCGTTTTGGGTGGCATTCATGGTATTTTTGCATTCGGGATAACCCGAACACGCCAGGAACTTTCCGAAGCGGCCGTCTTTGACAGTCATTGCCTTACCGCACTTATTACATTTCACTTCTGTTGTTTTTGTTTCCACGTTTTTATTTTCCCTTCTTCGTCTTGAGTCAAGTTCATAGTGTTTTTACATTTCTGGTAATTAGAACAGGCAAGAAAACGCCCGTTCTTCCCCCCTTGATGACCATGCCTGAATTATATTTTTCACAAACCAGATCGGTCGGTGTTTCTTCAATTTTGACGTTTCTCATTCCGTGAAAAAAATTTACCCGGATGTTGTTTAATAACTCCTTTTAATTCCAGCGACATTAAGGAACTCAACGCTTCAGCCGGGGATAGGTCTGTCGCCGCGATGATTTCATCAATATGAAGATTATTAGTGGATATCGAATTGATTATTATTTGCTCAATTGCGCTTAACTTTACGGTAATTATTTGCTCAATTGCTACTGGGTTTCCGAGAGAAGTTACCGCCGGTGGCGCTGTTTTTTCGATTTGAGGCAAAATATCTTCCAGAATATCGTCAATGTTTTCAATTAATTTAGCTCCCTGCTTGATGAGCTTGTTTGTGCCGCGAGCGCCTGCGGAGTCGATACTGCCGGGAACGGCAAAAACTTCTCTGCCCTGTTCCAGTGCCATGCGTGCGGTGATGAGCGAGCCGCTTTTTTCGCCTGCTTCAACTACTACCACGCCGTAGGACATGCCGCTGATAATGCGGTTGCGTGCCGGGAAATTGTTCGCGAGCGGCGGTGTGCCCAGTGCGTATTCAGAAATAACTGCTCCGCTTTGCATAATTTCGGTGTATAATTTTTTGTTTTCAGGAGGATAAATTACATCCAGCCCGCTGCCCATAACCGCGGTTGTTCTGCCCTGAGCGGTAAGAGCACCCCGGTGGGCGGCCGCATCAATGCCCCTGGCTAATCCGCTTACTATTGTTATACCTTTAATAGACAGTTCGCGGCTGATTCTTTCTGTTGTGTATTTGCCGTAAGTACTCGCTTGCCTGGAACCAACCATAGCAATATTTATTTCATCTTTCGTCAAAGTTCCCTTTACATAAATAAAGGCAGGTCGGTCATAAATATTCAGTAGCTTTGCCGGATAAAGTTCATCCTGGTAAGTAATTATTTTAATATCTGCTTTTATCGTGCGGTCAAGCTCGCGTTTAATTTTATCCCAATCTTTAAAACAGGCAATAGCGATAGCTGTTTTTTTTGAGATTCCCGGAGTTGTTGCTAATTGCGGTGCGGGTGTGGTAAAAATAGCGCGGAGTGAAAAGAACTTATCCACTAATGCCGGAAAAGTGACGTTGCCGACTCCCGTAATGGATTTTAGAGCAATCCAATATTTTAAATTCTCGATATCCATAGATAATTGTTCAATTGTTAATGCAACCTGTAAATATTGCTTTGCCGGTCTTGTTGTTAAAAAGTGGGCGCAAGTTATAATACCAAGTTGCTTTCAAACACTAAAATATAAAGTTTTGAAAGCTTACTTGGTATTATGCCGGGTAAATCAACCTTTTAATATTTTATAGTTACTTGGTATAACTTGTTGGCAGTTGGTGTCAAGTGTTTTAAAAATATTGCGTAAATTTGATCTTTAAGCTATCAAGCCTATTAATATTTTATAAAAGGAGTATTTATGTCGCGGATAAAGAATTATTTTATCTTATTTATTGTAGTCTTGACCATTTGTCCATCTTGCGCAACAGCGCAGAAAGCCGCGGATCAGGAAACTGTTAAGAAAACAGTTCATACCGGAAAAAATATTGTACAGGCTCAAAATAGAGAAAATTTTCAGCCTGTACTTGCCATAACGCCACGTGAAGTTGATGTGGGTACAATTAGTCCAGGTGAAGTAGTTACGGGAGTATTTACATTCAAAAATATGGGTTCCGGTGTTATTGATTGGTCCACCAGCGGGCCTGAAGGATGGAGAAAATTAGAAGATCAGAAACTATTCGGCATACAGGAAGATGAGACCGATTCTTTGCGCTTCGAAATTCGTCTGCCTGTTGATGGCAACCAGTTGAAAGGCTATAAATTTAAAACATCACTTTACAATACGGAAATACAAATTGAGTCCGGCAGGGGAAAACTTATCTGCCAAAAGGATCTGCAAGGAGGGACACACAAAGAAGCAATTAAAATTATATCTTCCGGCGGTTCCAGGACGATATATGTAGCTTTCAAAATAGTCGCGACCCAGGAAAGCCCGATGATCAATTTTAATCCGGCACGCTTGGATATGGGCTGTGTTATTCCAGGCAAAGCTGTGTCCAAAAGAATAATAGTAACTAACAAGGGTAAAGAAATTTTGGAATGGGCGGTGACTGAAAGGAAGCCTAATCGTAATAAAAATACATCCATTTTTAAGAAAGAAAGATATATATCATTCCTCAACGAAGAAGTTCGGGGAAGCAGTGGTTATAGTGTGCCCGGTCATCTCAGGGATTCCGTCGAGTTATACGGCAAATGGACAGAAAATGATGGCTATCCATTTTGTGCGGGTGACGGTAACTCCATCAAATACCGCTTTAACGGAACAGGAATAAGCCTGAATATGGCAAATCAATCAGAGGATGGAAGTTTAACCATATATCTCGATGAGAATATGTTGAATTCATATAATTGGTCTGCAAGTAAAAAAGAAAATGCAGAATTGTTTCTTGCTGAAGGACTTTTTGATGGTCCTCATGTTTTGACTGTCGTGAACAAAGAGGGAACTTTAAAACTAGAAGGCGTCAAGATATCAGGTATAGATGTAATCCGTGGACCTTCCGGTTGGATGACCGTTTTGCCTAATTCCGGCACGACTGCCAGTCAGACACATTATCTTAACGTGACTTTAAATACAGGACAACTGGCGCCCGGATATTATGGTGATAATATTGTATTCAAAACCAATGGTGGTGATGAGATTGTCGAAGTATATGTCGAAGTAGTACAAGATAATTTATCCAGAGCTATTGATGTTTACCGCTATTCCAGGGGATTGGATTATCTGTTTACGGCAGATCCTCAGATAGAAGCAAAGATGCTTAACCTGAATGCCTATGTGAAGGAAGGGATAGCCTTCAGGCTCTTTGTGCCGGAAACACCAGGGACAAGAAGTTTTTATCGCTGGTATAGTCCACAGAAAAAGGATCACTTTTATCATCATGATAATAAAGGTGGCGGAAAAGATCTTAAGGGATATGTATTAGAGGGCGTTATTGGCAATATCGCCACCTCCAAAATGACCAATACCCGGGCGCTTTATCGTTGGGTTAATACCTCCACCGGTAATCATTTTTATTCCACTGATCCCAAAGGTGAGAAAGTTGTTAAAAACCGATATCGTTTTGAAGGTATTGCCGGTTATGTTAAATAATTCCAGTTCTAAGTTTAGGATTTGATCTTGACAAAAGACAACAGAGGGGATATTAGGCAAACTCTTTTTTGGGTACAGGGTTGATGGATTTGTAAAAGCAGCATTGTCAGCGACCAAAATGGAGCGTTTTTATGAATTTTTCAACGTTTAAAATATGCGCCTGTAGCTCAGCTGGATAGAGCAACGGACTTCTAATCCGTTGGCCGAGAGTTCGAATCCCTCCAGGCGCACCAAGGCGAAAATGGTGGGTGTAGCTCAGTTGGTTAGAGTGCCGGGTTGTGGCCCCGGAGGCCGAGGGTTCAAATCCCTTCACTCACCCCATATATATAATTTTGCGCCCGTAGCTCAGCTGGATAGAGTCGCAGACTTCGAATCTGTTGGTCGTAGGTTCGAATCCTACCGGGCGTACCAGAAAAGAAAAAGAAGGGCCCTTAGCTCAGCTGGTAGAGCAACTGACTCTTAATCAGTAGGTTGTCGGTTCGACCCCGACAGGGCTCACCAAATATATCAAGGGGTTAGGCATTCTTAGCTTAACCCCTTTGTATTTCTTTATTGTGAAACTTTAATTCCGCAAGCGTAGCGGAAATTGTAACCTTAGGATTTATACATGTCAAAAAATTTAGTAATCGTTGAGAGTCCGGCAAAAGCCAAAACCATTGAGGGGTTTTTAGGGGAAGATTTTTTGGTGAAGTCGAGCTTCGGTCACGTTAGAGATCTAGTTAAAAAAGGATTAGGTGTAAATATAAATAATGATTTTCAGCCCACTTATGAAATATTGCCTGACAAGCAAAAGGTTGTAAGTGAATTAAATAAATTAGCAAAATCAGCTGAAACTGTTTGGTTGGCAACGGATGAGGATCGTGAAGGAGAAGCTATTTCATGGCATTTATTCGAATCGCTTAATTTAACAGAGGCTAATACTAAACGTATCGTTTTCCACGAAATTACCAAGAAAGCTATTTTAGATGCGGTTGCAAGTCCACGTTCAATTGACAGGCATTTGGTTGATGCCCAGCAGGCAAGAAGAATATTGGATCGCTTAGTTGGTTTTGAGCTTTCCCCCATTTTATGGAAAAAGATCAAGCCTTCACTTTCGGCAGGCAGAGTGCAGTCGGTTGCTGTAAGATTAATCGTTGACCGTGAGCGGGAGGTGATTAACTTTAAAAGCGTTTCAACTTATAAATTGTCGGCTGCTTTTGTTTCAAACGGACAATTGGTAAAGGCAGAATTGAATAAAAAGTTTGCAACTCTTGAAGAGGCGCGAGCATTTTTAGTTAAGTGCCAATCATCTGATTTTGTTATTGAAAAATTAGATACTAAGCCTGCAAAAAAATCACCTTCGGCACCATTTACAACTTCTACGCTTCAACAAGAGGCGAGTAGCAAATTGGGCTTTTCGGTTTCTCAAACCATGGTTGTTGCTCAACGTTTATACGAGTCAGGTAAAATAACCTATATGCGTACCGATTCAGTGAATCTTTCAGACACTGCTTTAGGTCAGGCAAAAGAAGAGATAGCTAAAAGTTATGGCGATAAGTACATTAATATACGTCACTACAAGACAAAATCAAAAGGAGCTCAAGAAGCTCACGAAGCTATTCGTCCAACCTATTTAGAAAAGCAAACGGTTGAAGGAGCGCGCAATGAGCAGCGTTTATATGAGTTAATCTGGAAGCGTACCATTGCATCGCAAATGAGTGATGCGGAATTGGAAAAAACTACTGTTACGATTGTGGTTTCAGCAGTAACAGAAAAATTTGTCGCGCAAGGCGAGGTATTGAAGTTTGATGGGTTTTTGAAAGTTTATTTAGAGTCAACCGATGATGAGGACGAAGAAGCGCAAGATGGGATGTTACCGCCGATGAAGGTTGGTGAGAAATTAATAGTTTCTGAAATAGCGGCAACGCAGCGATTTAGTCACCACCCTGCGCGTTATACTGAAGCTAGTTTGGTTAAGAAGCTTGAAGAGCTTGGCATTGGAAGGCCGTCAACGTATGCTCCAATAATTTCAACCGTCCAAAAAAGAGGTTACGTTGTAAAGGAAGATAGAGAAGGTGTGCGCAGAGATTTTAATTTACTTACGTTAAAAAATGGAACTATAAATGAAGAAGTGAAGAGTGAAGGTACGGGTGCTGAAAAATCAAAATTGTTCCCAACGGATATTGGAATGGTTGTGAACGATTTTTTATTGCAGCATTTCCCACAGATCATGGATTTTCATTTTACGGCTACAGTTGAGGAAGAGTTTGATGAAGTTGCTGAAGGGAAAATATCTTGGTCAAAGATGTTAGCGGAGTTTTATTTTCCTTTCCATGAAACTGTTGATAGCACAACTGAACATTCTGCACGCGCATCAGGAGAGCGTTTGTTGGGTGTGGATCCTGCAACCGGAAAAGATATTTATGCGCGTATAGGCCGGTATGGTCCTCTAGTACAAATGGGCGAATCGGATGCGGAAGAAAAACCGCGATTTGCTAGTTTGCGCCCTGACCAACGTTTAGAGACCATAACATTTGAACAAGCCCTTGATCTTTTTAAATTACCAAAAAGTTTAGGTGAGTTTGAAGGACAAGAAATGGTAGTGGCAATTGGCCGGTTTGGCCCTTACATACGCCATAACAGCTTATTTGTGTCTGTTAAAAAAGAAGATGATCCGTTTACGCTTACAAAAGAACGCGCCATCGAAATCATACTTGCAAAACGTGAGGCCGATGCGAATAAATTGATAAAATCATATCCCGAAAATGATGAGGTGTTGGTTTTAAATGGGCGTTGGGGTCCTTACATTTCTATTTCTAAAAACAACTGTAAGATTCCTAAAGGTGTTGATCCAGCAACGCTTACTTTAGAGGACTGTATGAAGATTGCTGAGGAAGCAGCTAAAAACCCTAAAAGTGGGTTTGGTCGGTTTAAGAAGGCAGCACCGGTCGCGGTTACAGCACCGGCAAAGAAAGCGGCAGCAAAAAAAACGGCAAAAAAGGCAGCCATTAAAACAGAAGCGAAAAGATAAATTAATTTTTATTGTGAAACTCCAATTCCGAAAGTAAATAGACCCGGCGTATGCTGGGCGTAGTAACCTAATAACCTGAATAACCTAAAGGTCACTATAGGGGCACCAAATATCAAAAAAAGAAATCATCTGCCTCCTTTTTCTTTCTTAACCAACGAGGCGAGGGTTATTATTTCAGAGCCGTGTTTATTTCTTATCTGGTCCATGGCATTATCAATTCGTTTATTCTTCTCGTTTTTTACATTTTCTTCCATTTGGTCAAAAAGCGATAACTGATCCGAAGAGCAATCTTCATGGAACCCAGAGATGCTTATTCCTATTAGCCTCACTGGATAAAACTTGTTCCAATTTTCTTCAAGCAGACGGCAACCGACATGGTATATCTCCTTGGTGATAGATGTTGCAGGAATGCTTATCTGTCTGGTGACTACATGAAAATTAGAATATTTCAGAGTGATATGCACCGTGCGGCCTTTCTTATTATACCTTCTGGCAGTCATACAAACATCATCAGTAAGCTCCATTAGAACTAACTTAGCTTTTTCAATGTCTGATATATCTTCCGGCAGTGTTGTTGAACGCCCGATAGACTTCATATCATCAGTCGTGCGAGCAAGCACCGGGGAATTGTCAATACCATTTGCACGCAGGTGAATTTCATTACCACCTTTACCAAATGTTTTGGCAATGATCTTTTTATCAAGTTTTGCCAGATCTCCTATTGTTTTTATCCCCATGCGGTTCAGCTTTTCAGCGGTTTTACCTCCGATGCCGTACATTTCTTTCACCGGAAGCGGCCAGAGTTTTACAGTAATATCCTGTTCCCATATTTCGGTGATGCCGAGTGGCTTCTTCATTTCAGCTGCCATTTTTGCAAGAAACTTGTTTTCAGCAATTCCAATTGAGCACCAAAGCCCGAATCTGTCTTTGATCTCATCCATTATACGTTTTGCAGCCACCACAGGTTTGCCAAATAGTCCTTCAGTTCCTGTCATATCAAGCCAGGCTTCATCAATGCTGTTTTGTTCCAGCACAGGAGTATAGTTTGCCAGTAATTCCATGACCTCCTCTGATTTGTGGCCATAGAAATGATGATCCGGGGGGACTAAAGTTAATTTAGGGCAAAGTTTCAAGGCTTCATGAATAACCATAGTAGTTTTAACACCGCATGCTCTTGCTTCATAGTTTGCGGCAAGGATAATACCTGAACGCTTCTTCGGATCACCGGCAACCGCTGCTGGTATGCCGACAAGAGAATCATTCCTTGTCATTTCACAACTTATAAAAAAAGCATTCATGTCAACAAGAAATATTACTTTTTGCGTAGAAAACCTCCCAGTAAAGTTATTCAAATTTTACATAATTAGTCGGTTAATGCATCAAGCTTTTTTAAGATAGGGTCATTAATCAAAAATATATTGGTAGTTTCAGTCTCGTCATCAAAAACAAGAACTGCCAAACCGTTTTCAAGTTTATATTTCACCTGTTTGAAATTTGTTTCAGGCAAAGCCTCAACCGCACCATAATCAGTCCCGCATCTGGATATGAATTCTTCTACAACTCCTTTAAGGGCTTCAGTGCTGAGTTTATCTATTGGAATGATATGGATTGCCATTTATACTTGCTCCACGCAAAGGGAATTGATAATTTATACCAAGCAGCTATCAACATTAGCCCTACTTAGCTTCGCGCGTGGGATAATTCCGAATAGCCTGTAGCTATGGGATAGTTCGTCCCGCAAATTTCAGTGCGCTACGCTACTGAAATTTGGGACTCACTACGGCTAGCGCTTCAAACTTCACTTCGTTCGTTTTACCACGGCACTACGCACCTGGTATAGTTCGCCTTACGCTTCCTATAGTCAGCTTGGCTCACTATCAGCGAGTCTCATTAAAGTTTTATTTACCGGGCATAATACCAAGTAAGCTTTCAAAAATTAATATTTTACTATTTGAAAGCAACTTGGTATTAGAATCCCATACATCAGTATTTTTCACAACACCATTTTATTAGAAACGCTCCCGTCTTCTGATGATGTGTATCTTTGGAGATCAAGGACAGTAGGTTTTTAATAGGTGTAATTTGGATTGCTTTGTGGCAAATGAGAATGTATAGGAAACATGCATCTGGTTAAAATAAAAAATAGGAGGACATTAAATGAACAAGGCAGAATTGATCGATGAAGTAGCAAAAGTAACAAGCACCAAGAAAGAAGCGGGGCTGGCAGTAGACGCAACAATTGCGGCAATCCAGAAAGCACTCAAAAAAGGTGGTACCGTTACGCTTGTTGGGTTTGGCACATTTAAAGTAAGCAAGAGAAAAGCCCGCGTAGGCAGGAACCCCCAGACAGGCGCTGCTCTTAAAATAGCCGCAAAGAAGGTCCCCGTATTTAAAGCCGGGCAGGGTCTCAAAGACGCAGTTAAGTAGAACGAGCACTCCACCACGTCAGAGCATGAACACTTAGCCGTCCCGCCCGAGGGTGAGACGGCTTTTTTAATTTCACTTAAGGAAGAAATTATCTTGAAAATTGCATCAATAGCTTCCGGAAGCAATGGCAATTGTTATTATCTGGAGAACGATGATGACGCCATTCTTATAGATGCAGGCATTAGTACCAGGCAGATAGTTGCAAGGATGGCTAACCTCGGCCTTTCCATGTCTAAGGTGAGGGGAGTATTTATATCCCACGAGCATACGGATCATGTCCGCGGCATTGATGTTCTTTCTCGGAAATATTCTGTTCCGGTATTCATGACTCAAAAGACTTACTTGAAATATGGAAAGATCATAAAAGATTCATTGCTAAACTTCTTCTCTCCGGGAAAACAGGTTAAGTTTGGCAAGATCCATGTAAATCCATTTTTGAAATCTCATGACGCCGCGGAACCTTGCAGCTTTTCAGTCTCTTCTGAAAATAGTAGCGTTGCTGTGATGACTGACATTGGCTTTAAATGTTCAAATATAATTTCCCATATTAAGAATGTTGATGCGGTATTCTTGGAGTCTAACTATGATGACCACATGCTGCAGACAGGGCCTTACCCAGCATTTCTGAAAGCAAGAATATCCTCTGATTTAGGACATCTGTCAAACACACAGGCCGCCCTGATTGCTCTGGAGCACGCTTCTTCCAGGCTTAAGCATATATTCCTCTCTCATCTTTCAGCAAACAACAACACTCCGGAGATTGCATTGTACACATTTAATTCTTTCATCAGGCAGAGAAAAGACCTGAACCCGGAATTAATTATTACATCACGTCACAAAGAAAGCAGGCTTGTTTCTCTGGATTGAGCAGTCCTTTGTGCCATATAGTTCAAGACTCCAAATGGCAATATTCTATCGGGGTATTTTGAATTGATTTGTGGCAACCGAGAATGTATAGAAAAGATCACGGGGGCAGGGATTCCGTTCAATTGTGTTAATGGTAACGAGTTAGGAAGGGTACAGTAAATACCCCATTTTAATATAACTATAAACGATCACTGGTGAAGTTATCTTATCTATTTATCATTTAGCCCTGCCTTTATCGGAGACGGGGATCATTAACAGAAGGAAGGAGACATATTTTGAAAGCGGAAGATATTAAACGTGTCTTGATTATCGGCGGCGGAACAATGGGCCGACAGATAGCTCTACATTTCGCGATGCATGGCTGTAACGTCGTCATCTACGATATCCAGGAAGAATTACTGTACAAGGCTTTGTCAGGAATTCAAAAGATAGCCGGAAACTATGTTCGCCTGAAACGGATAACCCAGGAGGAGGCGCAAGCAGCGATTGGCCGGATAAAGACCACAACGATTCCCGAAGAAGCAGCTATGGAAATCGATCTTGTCAGTGAATCAGTTCCCGAAGATCCCATACTGAAAGGAAAGGTTTTTTCCCTCTTTCACAGCCTCTGTCCACCGCGCGCCATCTTCACCACGAATACATCCACCCTGCTACCATCCATGTTTGCAGAAGTCACCGGGAGACCGGGAAAATTTCTCGCCCTCCACTTCCACGATCTTCGCACGAACACAGTTGTGGATATCATGCCCCATGCCGGAACTAATGAAGAGACGATCCATGCCGTTCAGGGTTTTGCTAAGCGGATGGGACTAATCGACATTCCTCTTAGAAAAGAGAACAGTGGCTATGTTTTCAATGCCATGTTCGCTGCTTTTCTCGGATCGGCGCAAACCCTTGCGGCAAACGATATTGCATCCATTGAAGACATAGACAGGTCATGGATGGGCGTCTTTAATGTGCCGATCGGGCCCTTCGGAATAATGGACAGCGTCGGCATCGATACCGCGTGGATGGTCACGGCGTACTGGGCAAAACAGACCGGTGACGCGCAATCGCAGAAAAATGCCGACTTCCTGAAACAGTTTGTGGATCGTGGTGAACTCGGTCAGAAAACAGGCAAGGGATTTTATCAGTACCCCGGTCCATTGTTTAGACAACCGGGATTCATTACCGGTAAAACCATTTGATGGGTAACCGAAGGGTTTCCCGTAAAATAATGCAGGGAGATTAAACCATTGAGGAAATAGGCTCAGCGGCCTATTTCTTAACTAAACCCGATGACAAACATCGACACCAAATATTTTGTGGTCTATATTCCCTTGACATATAATACCGAGTTTCTTATAGGTTGAGCATAAACGAGCAATGTTTTATCAAACACACGGGATTGTTTCTCGTAACGATTTTATGCTTATCAATTAATTGTGAGTTTCTGGAGGTTCCCTTAAGTTTTAAAATTTAAATATTCAGGAGGCCACTAAAATGAAAATACTGCGAAGAATCGGAATAGGAGTTATCCTCTTAATTATTTTACTGGTCATCGGTATTTATTTTTTTGTCAGATCAACATTGCCTGATTATGAGGGGAGCTATTCAATAGCTGGTATCGAAGGAAATATAGAGGTCATGAGGGATACCTACGGAATCCCTCATATATTTGCCGGCACAAAAAATGACTTGGCCTTTGGTCTCGGCTACTCAATGGCACAGGATAGACTCTGGCAGATGGATATCCTGCGCAGGGTCTCCCTGGGGCGGTTGTCCGAGCTGTTCGGTGAGATTGCCCTGGATGCGGACAGGTTTTCGCGCGTTCTCGGTTTCGGCCGTGGCGCGAAGAAAACAGAGGAAAATCTCACAGCCGGAGAAAAGGAGTATTTAGGTTCGTTTCTTAACGGCATCAACCATTACATAAAGTTTAAAAAAAGCGAGCTGCCGGTTGAATTTCGTATGCTTGGTTACGTGCCCGAGCCGTTTACAATACATGACATACTTGCCGTAACCATGTACCAATCGTTTCTCAACAGCCATAACTGGAAATTTGAACTGGCGCGATTATCAGCCAAGTCACTTCTGGGGGATAAAAAAGGAAGCGAACTATTCCCGCCCCTCACTTATCATGGTCCCTATATGAGCCTCCCCGGGAATCATGCTGAGGGAGAAGGATTGCCGCAGAAAAAAGATAGTTTCATCGGCAAGGTAAAAACAAACCTTATCCCAAGTCCCCGGATGATTACAGAACTATTGAAAGCTGATGCCCTCTTGGCGAGCTACAGCGGGCTCAATAGCATGATGGTGCATAGCAATGGCTGGGTGGTTTCCGGCTCGCGTACCAAATCGGGGAAGCCAATACTGGCCAATGATTACCACATGCCGCTGCTTCTCCCTTCCCTGTGGTATGAAGCGCACTTGTGCGGTGGCGGAATTGATGTGATCGGGGTAACCCTTCCAGGGATGCCCACAATCATTGCCGGGCACAATCGGCACATCGCCTGGGGTGCCACCACCACAGGGGGAGACATTCAGGATATATATATCGAGAAAGTTAATCCCAGTAACGGCAATGAATACTTGTTCAAAGGGAAATATGAGCCCTTCCAAGTCGTTTCCGAAAGGATCTATTATAAAACGGGTAAAGATAAGAAATATATAGACGTTAATGTTCTCATCAGCAGGCACGGTCCCATACTCAACTCCATAACAAAAGGCTCAATTAAAGACGGACCTCCGCTGGCCTTAAAGACGGTGGACGGCGCCATGAAAGGGTTATTCACATTTTCAACAGAAATTATGGAGGCTAAAAACTGGCCGTCATTTAAGAAAGCTCTCTCTCATTACAACGCTTTCATATGGAATTGGGTATACGCGGACATAGAAGGCAATATCGGATTCAGGGTAAGCGGGATGATTCCTATCCGAAAAAATGGGACTGGTCTGGAGCCTGTACCGGGATGGGACGGGGAACATGAATGGAAAGGGGTTATTTCATTTGAAGAACTCCCCGAGCTATATAATCCTAAGGCAGGGTATATTGTTACAGCTAATAACGAAATATCTGATGAGCGCTACCCATATATGATCCAATCCAGTGCTTTTGTCCTACCCTACCGGGCCATGAGGATAGAAGAGATGATTAAATCCAGTGGGTCCGCCACATATGAGAGCATGAGAGAAATTCAAGCCGATACGGATTCCCGGTTCGGTCTTACAATCGCCGGGCTTGTTATTAATGCTGTCAAAAGCCTGAAGGTTCAAGACGAGCGAACGATAGAACTCGCGCGATACCTGCAGGAATGGAATGGCTCATCGGACGTTGAAAATGTCGGAATGACCATAGCCTTTGAGGTATTCGCCCGGGCGATGGATAATCTTTTTGCAAACAAGCTCGATGCGCAGCTTTATCAGGTTTTTAAGGAACAGATGTATTACTCATCGGGAGTCTGCCTGCTCATGTTGCAAGACGGCACCTATTCCAACTGGTATGACGATCCGGCCACCAAAAATCTTGAGGGAAGGGATGAAATCCTCATTAAAAGCCTGAAGGATGCGGACAGGGAACTCACCGCTTATTTCGGTAAAGAAATCTCTAAATGGAAATGGGGAAAGGTCCATACGTACACGTTTAACCATACCCTCGGTTCCATTGAACCTTTCAAGTGGATTTGGAACATCGGTCCCTTCGCTTTTCCCGGGGACATCTCAACCGTGAGACCAGGGTTTTTTACAGACATTTCTAAAAAGCCATATAAAGTTACTGACGGTTCATCAATGCGCCATGTAATAGACTTCGCTGATTTTGATAACGCCAGGTTTGTGATCTCTACCGGAGAATCCGAACGTTGGCTTTCCCCGCACTATGATGACCAGACACGGATGTGGATGGATGTAAAATATATCACAATGGGGATGAACAGAGAAGATATCAGGAAAAATATCAAAGCAAAATTAGTTTTTATACCGGACAGAACCGTGAAGAACCTGAAATAATTAAGTCGGTTTTTAAGCCGATCAGTGATGTGTTCCTCTCTGCTGATTAAGGCCGGAAAATACAAAGTACCAAAAAAAATTAATGGAGGATTATATGAAGGATACAATAGACAAGTTACCGCTCTTGAACAATTATGTCGAGTACTGGGCACAAAAGAATCCTGATAAGGAAGCTATGATCCAGCATGAAGACGGAAAGATTGTAACGTACGGTAAATTTAAAACGCTCATTGACTTTTTTGCATTGAAGCTGCTTGATATGGGTATAGGCAAAGGTGACCGTGTCGCCACGCAACTTGTACTCATTCCCGAACACATCATCTTCATGTATGCCTGTTTTAAAATAGGAGCCATTATTGCCCCATTGGATCTTCGCCTCAAGGAGGATGAGATTGTACGTGATCTGGGTAAAATCAAACCCAAGGCGTTCTTTTTTCTTGGCAAGACCCCGGTTATCGATTTTACGAAAATCGGCGAGGCTGTGCGTGACCGTTGCCCCTACGTGGAACATCTTATCCAGTTTACACCTGATCCGAAGCCAGGTGATGTTATCACTGGAGCCGTATCAATTACTGAATTAATGAGCAAGGGACGCCTCCTCTGGCTTAAAATAAAGAATATTTTTACCCGGAGGTTGGAGAAGGCTTACGCAGAGATCGGCCCTCGGACGCCGGCCCTTATCATTTATACAACAGGTACCACCGGTGAACCAAAGCCTGCTGTGCTGTGTCATGAAAATATTCTTGTGCAAAACGAGCTTCTTGCCCGCGGGACAGGCCTTTCATCGGATATGCGTATCCTCATCAATCTTCCTCCGAGCCATGTGGGCTGTGTCACTGAACTTTTCATGACAACAACTTATCGTGGAGGCACATCGGTTTTTCTTCGCGTTTTTGATGTTGCGCTTACCCTGGAGGCCATAGAGAAGAGGCACATTAATGCTCTTGGCCAGATCCCGACACAGTTTCGGATGCTCTGGGCACATAAGGACTACTCCAAGTTTAATTTAGGAAGCCTAAAATTCGTTGCTTATGCCGGTTCTGCAGTTGACGTTGAGTTTCTTAAAAAGCTGGCCAAGATGGCGCCGCGTTTCGGTACCGGTATTGGTATGACAGAGAATGCGGGCTTTGCCACATTCACGCCCGATGGGATATCCATTGAGGAGATGGCCGGTCAGGTCGGGCAGGCATATCCGGATCTTGCTCCGGTTACTGTCCGCAGTCCGATGAATGAAAACGGTACGGCAGGCGGGGAGCTGCCCGTCGGTGAAGTCGGAGAAATATGCTATCACCCTCCCATTGTTTTTCTGGGTTATTTCAACCAGCCTGAGGAGACCGCCAGGGCTATTTCAAAAGAGGGAATCCTTTACACTGGTGACCTTGGATATTTTAAGGAGATGGGAAGCTATCGCGCGCTCTACCTTTCCGGGAGGCGTAAGTTTGTGATAAAGCAGAAAGGCTACAATGTATTTCCCGATGAGGTCGAGTCGTTTATTGCCGGCATGGAAGGTGTTGATGTTGCAGAAGTTGTCGGGATGCCTCACCGTGTTTTTGATGAAGGAATTTTTGCCTTTGTGCGTCCGGCGGCAGGTGTTTCCCTTACGCCGGAAACTGTAATGGACTACTGTAAATCAATTGCGGCCTACAAGAGGCCCCAGCATGTGGAAATATGGCCGGCTGATAAACTGTTTCCGTTAACTCGAAGTACAAAAGTGGATAAACTGGCTCTGCAAGAATTGGCTTCAGAAATTATTAAGGGGCTGCGCGAAAAAGGAAAGTGGGACATCGTCACCGGCGAGGCATGAAGATTATCAGGTGATACATAATAAAAGGCAAAGGAGAATATAACAGATGAAGAAGGTGAGGGGACTGGGCTTTTGGCTGAAGAGGGGCCTGTTGGCCTTTGGAGGGCTTGTTCTGATCGCAGCCGGCGCGCTGCTGGTCCTGGACCTGCCCAATCAACCCCAGCGTTTTGATAGCCAGGCTGCCCTTAGCCGTGGTGACACTTACAAAGTGCGCATCCGGCGCGATGAATACGGCGTGCCACACATCCTTGGACCCCGCGATGCAGACGTCGCCTTTGGCATCGCTTACGCTCATTCCGAAGACGATTTTGCCACCATCGCCACTGTCATTTTGGCTACCCGCGGCCAGCTTGCGGCTCGGGACGGGGCCAAGGGCGCAGTCACGGACTATCTGGTACAGCTGATGCGCGTCTGGCCAGCAGTGAACAGCAGCTATGATTCCCTTCCGGCAGATCTGCGCAGCGTTCTGGAGGGCTATGCAGACGGGGTGAACTATTATGGCGCCAAACACCCGGACAACTTGACGCCCGGCCTATTGCCGGTCAACGGGCGCGACGTTGCAGCCGGTTTCGCCTTTAAAACCCCTTTCTTCTATGGCCTCGACCGCACCCTGACAAAACTGTTGGAGCCGACCAAAGCCAAGAAAGTGCTGCCGGTGGGATCAAACGGGTTGGCGATCGCGCCTAATCGTTCCGCTGACGGGGCTACCCGGCTGCTGGTCAATTCGCACCAGCCCTATACCGGTCCGGTGGCCTGGTACGAGGCGGTGCTGGAAAGTGGCGAGGGCTGGCACGTGGCCGGCGGGTTCTTCCCCGGATCACCCTTTATGCTGCATGGTCATAATGCGCATCTGGGCTGGGCCAATACGGTCAATGAACCCGATCTCGTTGACATCTATAAGCTGGTGATCAACCCGGCCAATTCAAACCAGTACAGACTCGACGGCCAGTGGCTTGATTTCGAGCGAGGGACCGCCACTATCCGGGTCAAGCTGTGGGGGCCGTTCTACTGGACGGTGAAGAAGCTGATTCTGCGCGCGGCCCATGGTCCGGTACTGGAGACCGATCATGGCGTTTATGCGGTTCGTTACGCCGGTCATGACGAGGGCCGTCAGGCGCTGCAATATTACCGGCTCGACAAGGCTCGCAATATGGCCGAGTGGCGCGCTGCTATGGGGCTGCAGCTGCTGCCCAGCATCAACTATCTCTATGCCGATAAGGCCGGGAACATCGGTTATGTCTATAACGGCCAGTTTCCCGTGCGTCGCGAGGGCGTGGACTGGTCGGGCGAGCTGCCGGGTGACAGGTCGGACCTGATCTGGACGAGCTATCTGCCGTTCGATAAGGTGCCGCAGAGCTGGAACCCTCGCTGCGGGCTCTTGTTCAACTCCAACAACACCCCGTTCCGCGCCACCGCTTGTGCAGACGACGGCTTTGATCCTAAAGCCTATTCTCCGACTCTGGGCATCCAGACCAACATGACCAACCGTGCGTGGCGGGCGTTCGAGAACTATGGGTCCGATTCGAAAATCACTGACGAGACGTTCCGCCGTTACAAGTATGACCTTACCTACAGCGAGCGGTCACGAGCCTTCGGAATCATCCGCGACCTTATCGCCCTTGATCCCAAAGGTGACGCCGATTTAGTTGCCGCTCAGAAGGTGCTGCGCCAGTGGGACCGGCGGATGGACGTGCACAACCGCTCCGCCGCCCTGGTCAGCCTGATCACCCAGCCGATCCTGTCATCCGATTTTAATGGCAAGCCCGCGCCCGAGGCTCTCGAAAGCCTGAAGGCAGCAATTACCGTGCTGAAGAACAATTTTGGCAGACTGGACCCGGAATGGGGCCAACTGAACCGGATCCGGCGGGGGAGAGTGGACATGGCCATTGACGGCGGGGCCGACACCTACCGCTCAGTCTGGGGTGATCCGCAGAAGGATGGAACGTTGACAGCAAGGGCCGGTGATACGCTCATTATGTTCGTTACCTGGGACAAAACGGGTAGAATGACATCGCAGAGCGTACACCAGTTTGGCTCGGCGACGCTTGACGCCAAGTCTGCGCACTATGCTGATCAAGTTCCACTGTTTGTCGCGATGAAGACCAAACCGGTTCTTTTCACCGAATCCCAGCTCACCGGCCACGTCCGGCAAGACTATACTCCGGCTGACGCCCACTAAAGTTGGCGCTCTGCGCACGCAGTCCATCACCGGACTTTAGCCGGATTGTGTCCGGGGAAAGACTGTCTAGCGCCTGCACCTTTTATTGTGAAACTCCAATTCTAATGAAACTCAGATATTACAAACGCAGTACAGTAATATCTGTAAGTCGAATTATCCCCGAAGCGAATCGTAGCGGGATCGTCAACCTAAACGAAAATGCAGGACTTCCACCCGTAATAAACATAATTTATGCTTAACGAAAAAGATCTACAACATGCCTCATATTTTGTGGCCAATATTTTATTGACATACCATGTCGGGGTACATATACTTCGTTCATGATTGAATTGAACTCACCAACCAAACGATATGGTTCCCTTGTAGCCGTCGACAATGTCTCGTTTTCCATCAAGGCAGGTGAGTATTTTGCTCTTCTCGGACCCAATGGTGCAGGAAAGACGACAATCGTTAAGATGCTGCTTGACTTTACAAAGCCAACAACGGGAAGTCTGTCAATAAATGGACTCCCAAGCACAGATGCAGCAAGCCGCACTTCAATCGGGTATCTGTCCGAAAACCATCATATTCCTTCATATCTTTCCGGCTGGCAGTATTTGCAACGCTGTGCAGAGCTATTGGATATAAGCCGATCCGATGCTATCGATCAATGCAGGCGTATCGTCGAGCTTATTGGTATGCAAGGCCGGGAAGACACAAAGGTAAACACCTATTCCAAGGGCATGATTCAACGGTTTGGACTAGGCGCTGCATTAATTGGAAATCCGAAGCTTTTAATTCTCGATGAGCCTACCGCAGGCCTTGATCCCATCGGGATCAGAGAAATACGCCAGCTTTTAGAATCGCTTAAAGATCAAGGGTTGACTATCTTCCTGAATTCACATTTGCTGTCGGAAGTTGAAAAAATATGCGATAACGCTGCAATCATCAATCGCGGCAAGCTTCTGGTGAAGGACAAAATTTCCGCTATCGTCAAGGATGGGGATACGCTGGAAGATGTGTTTGTCAGGTTGGTGAAAGGTTGATATGAAAATGACAAAAATGTTTTCCCCCATTATCAAAATTGCGAAATATACACTCTCGGATGAAGTACGGCAGAAGAGCTTCATCGTTATGTTCGTTATCTGCGCCCTATTCATATTTCTCATTCGGAGTTGTTACCAAGGCAATTACATAGTGAATGGCCAGGCACTCAATGCGGAAGCTGTTATCCGAGGAATGTCGAAAGTGACCTTCCACTTTATTGCCGCTGGCGTGATGTTTCTTGCGGCGTTGCTTTCTATGCGCGTATTCAGGCGCGACAGGGATGATGGGACGCAGTCGTGTATACTGTCAAAACCGATAACCCGGTGGCAGTATGTTGCTGGTAAGATCATCGGTTTGTGGATTTTATCTACCATCTTCATGTTCATTCTTCATAGCGTTGTGTTCATCATCACGTCCATAAATATGCAGGTTGTAATGCCGGAATACCTCATTGCTTCACTGCTATGCTCTTTCAATCTGCTCTTTGTGATTGTTATCGTGCTCCTTTTATCGCTCCTGATGCCCGACATAGTTGCTTTTCTTTGTGTGATGGGAATCGGTATCATTGGTTTTGTAGCCGACGGAATATTTGCTATAAGCCATAGCCAGATGGCGCAGGTGATGATACAGCAAAATGGTTCGCAGTCAGATATGACAATGTGGAAAGCAGTCTACTATTTATGGCCGAAACTTGCAGGCACACAACAGTTTGCGTCTTCGCTCATTGGCAGTGAAGGGTTCCAGGGATTTGTATCTATATATCCGCTCATCAATGTCCTTATCTACGTTCTCATCCTTGGCACGTTGCTATTCCGGCGTTTCAGAAATGAAGACATAATTTAGTCGGCACTATAATTCTTGACCGAAAGATAAATCGGATAATCATTTCCACTAGAGTGAAACTAACAACGTGATCATTGAGCAGTTATTATTTTTTTGATCTATATTGATGACTATGCTACTTGCATACGATAAAGGTATAGTGCCTAAAAATAGTATCCACCTGACGGCTGATGACGCCAGTGATGCGTGTGTTATTTGGCTCAATTAAATAGAGGTTCAAATGCCAAAATTAAAAGCAAAAGGATTGAAATGGCTCAAAGGTTTTCACTTGATTGCAGTTTCTTGTTGGGTCGGAGGTGCCGTCGCCCTTATATTGCTTTATTTCTTAAAAGATGGAGCTACTGATAGTGGTATTTTGTATGGAATAAACCAAAGCATTCATCATGTCGATATAACAGTGGTTATTATCCCAGGTGCTTTTGGTTGTCTAATTACCGGTTTAATATACTCATCATTCAGTAATTGGGGATTCTTTAAACACACCTGGCTGATACTCAAATGGATTATCACCGTAGCAGCCATTTTGTTTGGAGCGTTTTTTCTTGGGCCATGGGAAACAACAATGATGGAAATATCTGGAAAACTCGGGATGTCATCTTTGAGTAATCAAACATACCTATACAATGAAAAAATGAACTTAATTTTCGGCACTATCCAAGTCTTGATACTGATGACCACAATATTTATTTCTATCTTCAAACCATGGAAATCAAGAAAGACAAAGGACAAGCCCATATAGCAAGGCATGATGGGCGAAAGCAAGAAGCCGCCGCGCCTTATACAGCGCGTCACACATTTCAAACGCAAATCATCATAACATTTTACTTGCCATATTGGCTGACTTGGTAGGCGTTAAAAGAAAATATTTTCTTAAAAATAGAAAATTGTTTCCATAATGTATGTTTTCTTAAAAATACTGTCTTAGCATTTTCGAGAGTTCCTTTCTGTAATACACAACCAGATAGATTCAGTAAAAGTTGATGATTTCAGGCGGCAATGGTTAGTTTATGCTTGAAAACCGAGGCTATCAAAAGAGGCTTTTTTCCACTTGACTTTCCATTTACATAAGAGCATTTACAAAAAACCATGACAGCATTAATAAAAAAGTCTGAATATAGTAAATGGCAATACAAAATATTTTCAGCCACCTGGCTTGCCTATGTGGGATATTATTTCGCCAGAAAAGCATATTTTGTTGTAAAAAGTGATATGGCCAATGCAATGGGACTGGATGCCATCCATCTCGCTCACTTAGGAACAGCATACCTTATATCTTACATGATTGGACAATACTCAAGTGCATATTTTGGCCGCCGTTTGGGACCCAAATATCTGCTTATATCAGGAATGGGTATATCCTTGTTTTGCAATATTGTATTTGGCTTTTCGAACTCTTACTGGACAATCATGCTTTTCCTGAGTCTAAATGGTTTGGCCCAGGGTACCGGATGGCCGGGTTGTATCGGAAGTCTCGCGCATTGGTTTAAACGAAAACAACGCGGAACTATTTTAGGCGTATGGTCCACATGCTACCAACTCGGTTCTGTACTTGCCACATCATTTGCAGCCTATATGTTAGGCCAGTACGGGTGGAGATGGTCATTTTACGGGGCTTCAATGGTGATGCTGATTATCTGGGTCGCTGTTTTATACCTTCATCCAAATCGCCCGGAAGATGTTGGATTGAAACCACTTTTTGATGAAGATGATGAAGTTGTTACTAAGACATCTGAAGAAACGGATGAAAATGGGCTGGGATGGAATCGTGAAGTGGCTATCACGGTCGTTACCATGGGACTGATCTATTTTGGCATTAAATTCCTAAGGTATGCACTCTGGAGTTGGGTTCCTTTCCTGTTAAATAATAATTTCAATCTTGCAGGTGATGACGCGGGATATCTTTCGACCGTTTTCGATATTTTAGGTTTTGCAGGGGTTATTTTTGCCGGATTTGTATCTGACAGAATGTTCAAAGGAAAAAGATCCCTGCTTTCCTTTGTAATGCTATTTATGATGACCGTATCTTTTATTCTAATGTACACTTTGGGATCCGCAAGTCTGATGTATTTTACAATATCATTGGGAATGGCAGGTTTCATGCTTTACGGACCAGACTCTTTGATCTCAGGAGTTGGCGCCATTGATATAGGCACAAAAAAAGGAGCATTGGTTGCGGCCGCAATTATTAATGGGACTGGTTCAATCGGACCCATTTTCCAGGAAGAAATTATTGGCTGGATGTATGTAAAATACAATCACGCATTGGGTCCTATATTCATTTTATTGGTTATTGTTGCATCGATCACAGCATTCATAACATTTATCCTTTGGCTGCGATCCAGAAGGAGTAAGATTAAATTATAGCTTATTTAAATTTCAGTAGTAAAGCGGATAAAACCTGAGTTGCGAGGGGAAACTAGGAGTCGAATCTTTACTCTTGATATTTCAGATTGATGACGTGGTAATCCCTCACCATTACGATCTTTCAGGCGGTTGGAGAATTTTTTTCAACCGCTTTTTGTTTTGCGTGGTGCGGCTTGTCTGGATGGTTATGCGGCCGTAATTTCCTGCCCGCAGCATGAAGCATATTTGATTGTTTGAACTGGTAAACCTCACTCCAATTCTAAACTTAAAAGCGTGTAGTTGTAGATCGAGAAAGTGATTCAGTTGATTCAGTAATTTATTTTTATGTGTCCTTCCTGCAATTCACAAAACTTCAACCTTAACGAAAATGCTGGACTTCAATCCGTAATAAACACCATTCACAAACTATTAACACGTGCCGTACTCTTTGTTTGACCAGTTTTGATAAATGTGCCATATTTCTGTCGGCCGCCTTCACTTTCTGGTGAAATAAGAAGTAATTGCAAAATATAACAGAAATTGTTTCAAGTACCCATAATATAAGGAAGGGCACTATAATGAAAAAAGCGTTTAGAATTCCGGTATTCATTTTTCTCATGGCCATGGTCTTTGCTCAGAATGTAATTGCAGAGATCAAACCGACGATTGCTGTTCTTGACTTTGAAAGTGTTGGCTCTGAGGAACATCTTGGTAAGGCTGTTTCAGAGATTATGAGAACAGAGTTAATTGGTACTCGCAAATTCCGAGTGGTGGAAAGATCACAAATTAACAGGGCACTGTCTGAGCAGCAATTGCAGAAGTCCGGCATTGTCGATGAAAAAAGTGCCGTACAAATCGGTAAACTACTCGGAGCTGATTTAATTATTATCGGATCAGTCGTGAAGATTGGAACTGCATACACAATCAATTCCAGAATGATTGACGTCAAGACAGGCGAGGCAACACTGGGCAAAAATGTTACAGGAAATGACTTGAATCTTCTCACAAATCTGAGCCGCTCGTTGATTGAAAATCTTTTTGGGACGGGCAGAAAAGAAGCAGAACAAAAGCCGATTGAAGTAAGGGCTATGACAGATGAGATGGAATATAGCGTAGATCGTGCGGGGTTAGATTACAGGAGTTTTGAACTATCCGATGCAGATCCAAAGATATGCCAATCTGCCTGCACTGCCGACCCTCAGTGTAAAGCCTGGACTTATGTAAAGCCAGGCATACAGGGCAACCTGGCTCGCTGTTGGTTAAAAGATAAAGTACCACTACCAAGGGCAAGTGATTGCTGTATATCGGGTACTCTCTACAGAAAAGATTAGCCAGGTTGATCAGGAATTTGGATATGCGTTCTGACGCCCTTATATTTTTGCAGTCAATATTAACCGGGTAATGATTGACCGTGATGTTTTTGAAGCAGAAATTTAATTAGTAGTAAACACAATCAACGCCCGATAACAAATTTCGACACACCACCACGCATTTTGTGGCCAATATTTAATTGACATACAATTGTGGCTACCCTATAGCTACTAAAAAGCAAACAAGTTATCAAATTTTTATCCTTAAAGGGAGGTTACAATGAGACGTTTTAGTGCAATCGCTTGGAATCGTGCATTTGAAGTGACACTAACAGTATTGTTTATGATTATATTTACCTCAGCTTCGGCCCAGGGCGACACGCTCACCATGGAACCCAACACCGATCGCATGGGCGCAGACTATCGCCGCATCGAAGGTAGTCCATCAGTAGAGGCGTGCCATTCCGCCTGTGCCGCTGAAAAGGAGTGCGAAGCATATACCTACGTGAAGTCAGCACACCACTGCTGGCTGAAAAAAGGTGCGCCGGAGCCGACCCCCAACAATGACACCGTATCCGGCGTAAAGAAACGCACGGTCGGGGGTGGAAGCTGCGTGACCGTGGATGGCGTGACCTGCGAGCCCAATACAAACCGTATGGGCGCGGACTACCGAAGAATCGATGCCGCTCCTTCGGTGCCGTTCTGCCAAAACCAATGTATTGCGGATGCCAAGTGCGCCGCGTACACCTACGTGAAGTCTGCCTATCATTGCTGGCTGAAGACCGGCGTTCCCAATGGTACAAGCGACGGCGATACGGTGTCTGGTGTGAAACTGCGCGGATCAGCTGTCGCAGCAACGCCAGCAAAAGATCCCGTGAACATTGGAAACTGGCATTCGGTCGGTACCGGCGACTGTCCGGGCCGAGACGTTGCCGGCTCTACAGGGCCGAATCCAGACCCGGCAAAGTGTACCGATAACGTCCGGGGCCAGACCGCAGTGTGCTGGGACCAGGGCTGCACCTATAAGAACATTGCGACCGGCTCGTGCACAGGGGGTGTAAATCCAGGCCGCATGTACACCTGCGGACCTACCGGCCAAAATAGTCCGGCTGACAAAACGGGTAAAGAATCGGTTATATTTTATAACGGCAATGATGTCAGTGTTTCAGCCGGAGGAAAAAGTCCGCGTTTCAGTATTGGCCGTCCGGTATTGATCACCTATCTGTTTACCTATCATTATGGCTACAATGGGGCGCCGGGGAAAATAAGGATAATCAGCGCAACAGGGGCAGAGATAGGTAACTGGCAAGCGCAGGGGAGATCGACAAGCCCTAAGCCCTCCTGGTATTGGGAGATTAAACCGGAAGTTGTACTGCAACCGGGCACCTACCTGGTAGAAACCTCCAATCCCGGCACATGGTCTCAAAACGCGGGATCAGGGGGTAACGGCATGGTCCAGATCAAGGGCGTTTATCTAAACCCCTGAGCCCGGCATCTCTGATTTGCTGAAAATTTTGAGATGACAACCGATTGAAAGGAAGCGCAAATGAAACTAATTATCCGGTTACTGACCACGATATGTGTTGTTTTTCTGCTGACCGCGGGAAAAGGAATTTTTAATCTTGCGGATGCCGCACCAAAAAACATTAAGCAACAAAAATCTGCTAACAACTCAGCAACATGGAGAAAAACATTCACGACATTTAACAACAGTAGAGCAGTGGTTATTGCCACCTTCGATGGTGGCTACCTGATTACAGGATCAAAGGGAGAAGACGCCAAAGACAACGGCTCCTCAATATGGGTTATGAAAACCGACAGTCGTGGCGAGATGATCTGGCAAAAGCTATTTTCGCCTCACAAAAACAGCCCTAATTACGGTTACGCCATTTTAGAAACAGCTGATGGCTATCTGGTGACCGGTACAAAAAACTTATCCGCGCTGCATGACTGGTCAGCTTGGAACGAGCTTTGGGTGATCAAACTTTCCAAAAACGGCTCTACTCTCTGGGAAAAAGCATACGGCTGCCAATGGGGCGCGAATACCTCTTCCGGCGAAGGGCGCTCCATCCTCCAGACCGATGACGGCGGCTTTATCGTGAGCGGATTCGGCAGTGTTGGAGGTGTAGTGACCGCATGGCTGATGCGGCTGGACAGAAACGGAAACCGTAAGTGGGAAAAGTTTCTGGGACCTGCTGATGACGTAGGAGGCAGCTCACCGGTTTCCGTGGCCAAGGCGAAAGATGGTCACTTCTATGCCGCATATACCATTCCCGATGAACATGCCATTGTCCTGAAGCTTGACTCTTCCGGCAATATTTTGTGGCGACATCAAGTTGATCAGTACCAGCGCAATGGCGTTGGGTCAATCATTTCAACAGTTGATGGGGGAGTTGTTCTTTCCGGTTGGGGTGATCATGATGGTCTTATGATGAAGTTTGACGCCAACGGCTCACTCGGCTGGCACAAAACCTTTGGCAAAACTCAACAGAGTGGTGATGGCCGACTGTTCGCTGTGATGGAAACAACGGATAAAGGATTTATTGCAACCGGTGGTGCTGGATCAGGTACGTCCCATCTCTGGCTCCTGCGAACTGACAGCCGGGGAAATGTTGTTTGGGACAAAGAGATGGCGGACAAGGATCTGGTAACCGGATACTCTGTTGTGCAGGCTTCTGACGGCGGTTATGTTTTGTGCGTAAGCAATGGCAAAGGGGTGGCGGTGTGGCTGCTCAAGCTGGATGCAAATGGTAATCGATAATCATGCAACAGAACTCTGTAAATAGCGTCGCTACCGGATCCCCCCTTAATGCCTTTGTCATCTGTTATGCCGTGACGTTACTGGGCATTATCATGGTGCTTGTGCCCATCCTCTTTGAGGATGTCGAAAAGGCCCTGGGCGATGGCGCTTTCGCCATGATGCTTGTCGGTGGCTTTTTCTTCCTGACTGCTTTCTTCTCCTCCTTTGTATTTCTGCATCGCCTGAGGGTCTATCGCGAGCTTTTTTTGGAAGACCGGCTGCTGGCCCACTGGCGTTACAGTGAGAGTGAGTGGCGCACTTTTGCCGGCGAGGAGCTTGCAACCGAGAAAAGTATAAAAAAGATGCTAGTTATGATCACCGCCGGGTTTGCTTTGCTGTATTGCGGCCTGATGGCGGTGCTCCACCCGGAGCTTGTCGGCTTGATGATCGGCGTTGCCCTTGCCATCATCGCCCTCATGGCTGGTGCTGCCGCGTTATCAATTAGGATTTCAAGGCGTCGCAATTTCACACCGACAGGCGAAGCGCGCATCGGACGCCGCGGGCTGTGGCTCAACGGTGCTCTACACACCTGGTCGGGCGGCGGCAGCTTCCTTGTTGAATGCAATCTGGACAATTCCACCGATCCAAATTGCCTGGTATTCTCCTATGCGGCCATCGAGCGACATGGCCCACAGGTGCATCAAGCCCGGGCACCAGTTCCGCACAATCATCTCGACGAAGCAGCGCAGGTCATTGCCGCTCTTCGGCCCGACTTCAAAACCATACACAACTAAGTAGGAAAGTAAATTGAAGAAAAATTTTGCAATGTTAGTCATCACGTTCGCAATATTAGTAATGCCTTTGTCCGGTTTTGCGGGCGATGTGGAAACCCTGTTTGACTCTCCAAAGCTGAATACGGATAGACCATTCTTTTCGTCTCTCAAGATAGCCCCTGACGGGAAAACGGCATGGGCGGGTTCGGCACAAGCCATTTTAAGATTTACCGGCTCGAAGCGCGATGAGTTCCGGAGGGAATCCGTGGCAGTCTTCGCTGAATCATCCTGCTACAACTTCAAACCCCTCGCTTTCGACGCCAAGGGCACGTTGTGGGTTGGGTTGCAGTGTTACAAGGATGCGCCTCTTGCCACGTTTGACGGCAGCGCATGGAAACTCGTAACCAGTGATGTTCTTACCCTACCTAAGGATGTAAAACGTGTGTCACTCATGGCCTTCGACAAAAACAACGTCATGTGGCTGGTGTCCTACTCTGGCTTGCTCCGCTATGACGGCAAAGAGTGGAAGCTGTTCTCCCCGGAGAATTCACCTATTCCGGAACGGCAGATTTCCGCACTGAATATTGACAAGAACAATGCTGTCTGGATCGGCACGAATGGGGGGCACATCGCCAAATTTGATGGAACACGATGGGAGGTGTTCAAGGCCGGTTCCAAAACTAACGGTCTTGAGTATTCCAGTTCAAACGCGAAAAGCATCAAATTCGATACTAACGGCCTTATGTATTTCACCAATTACGTAGGTGGTGCATACAGGTACGCAGGCGGAAAATTCCAGATGGTTGAATGTAGTTATGGCGGCAGCGGTTATTTTGAGGATTTGGCCATTGACTCACAGAACGTCCTCTGGATAGCCAATAATAGAAACAGTGGCATGGGCCGGGACCCTGGCTTGTTGCGACAAGACGGCAAAAAATGTAGATCATTCAAGCTGCCCAATAATTCAAGCTATTGGCTGGAGATCGATTCGGCTGGAAACAAATGGATCGCATCGAGTGGAATGTTCGATGCTAATGTATCCATCACCCTGTACCGCGAGGGAGGCGTTAAGCTGGCACCTTGAATAGCGATTTGTCATAGCCGTACCCCAATTATGTTCTTTGCTCAGTAGCCGCTTATGGCTAGGCCAGGGACTAGACTGGGTAAACTAGACCATATCTTCAATCTTGAAAGTTGATAGCTTGTAGATGGGGACAATGATTCCGGTGTTGCAGTAATTGTTTTTTTACGTATAACTTCCCGTAACACACAAATCGTCAACCTCACCGAAAATGCTGGTCTTCAGGCGTAATCATTAATATTTTTTTCTCTATATTTATGATATTGCAAGTGAGACTGACAATGAAACAAGGGGAATCATTGATCACGTTCATATTATCGTTAGTCCTAGTCGTTATGATGGTATCAATAGCACTGGCAGGCTACTGGAAGATGCAGGGTGAATCTGCATTCGAGTATGACCACAATAACAATAAGGCAAGAGAATAGGTGGGGCAGATTTTTTAGCTCGACACAAAAACAAAGGAGAAATGAATATGTTTAAAGCAGAGTCCAGGATTATTTTGATTGTCGCGGTCTTGATGTTTTGCGCACTTTTATCAGGGGTCGCATCGGCTTTCTTCACGTTTGGTGTAAAGTGGGACGATACTTACAGTTTTGACAAATCTAATGCCTTTAAAATTGAAATTTACGCCAAGAACAACGAATTGATGGGGACTATAAATTTAAAAACCTATTACCAATCAACTGGTGATAATTTTGTAACAAAAATGGAGAGTGGTAAGGGAGATTTTCCGGAAACAGTGTTGGATAAAAAGAATCAAGTAGCCATTCAAATTTTTGGTTCGGGTAGAGGCGATATACCGCGGTATAACGCAGGGGGATTTACCTATCCAACCGCAGCGGAACTAAAAAAACTAGACATCGTACCAACTGCCGAAACCAAACAAATAGTTGGTTTTACGTGCAAAAAATATACTTACACATACAAGGCTATATTCGGCGAAGTTTGGATTACTGACCAAATAAGTTTGTCTAACGACTTGGGTGTTTTTCGAGCCGCTAAAATGGCTGCTAAGCACAATACACTTTCGGTGAGCGGGTTCGTGATGGAAATGACCACGGAAGACTCCGGCGGTGGAAAAACTCTGATGACGACCGTTTCGCTGAAAAATAATGAGAACTATGTGCTTGATTTTAGAGGTGTAAATATGAGTACCGCTATCAACAAAGTGAATTATTACGTTTTTTAAGGGATCTGTGAATTTGAGTCACTCTCCCCAAAAACTGGACATGTAAACAGCAGATGGTCGCCAACATTCGGTTGGATGTATTGTTAATCAAGATTATGGGAGTGGGAAATGTAAAGACTCGCGGAAGTCTTTGATATGGGAAATCAACCAGAGGTCTAGCATACACTATTTGATGGCAGATACTTTGAAGGGGAATCATTCCAATGGGATGTGCTGGATCTCTATATTCGGGATGGTGGAGGGAAAGCGCACCGGAGTGCGGTTTTTGTTGTGGAATAATGTGATGATTTTTTGTGGGAAAGTGTTTGAATATTAAGTGAGTTATCCTATAGATAGCTTCCTGTAATATAGCATCCAGCAATTTTAGCAAAAATACTTCATTTCAAGTGTCAATCCTTATTAACTGAAAGAGAGATTTCTCAAGTTTCCCGGTAGACTCAACATTTCTTCTGGAAATTAATAGTTTTTATCAGTAAAATACTCTATAATTTATAGGCTCGTACAGGCATCTCTTTTTTTATGCATAGGCAATTGCTATTTAATACTATTTAAGGAACGATTATGAAGACAGTGAGCATAATGAAAATAGTTAGTATTATTGTTGCCGTATTATTTATCGTCTCATGCCTTTTCAATAGTAATGCTGTCGTGGAGAGTAAGGTTGTTGGAAAAAAGGAAATTACCAGCATAGAGATCAATAAAGATATAGCTGGGAAAAGAAATGGGGGGGAAACGGAAAGTATTGAAAAAAGGAAAGCCAATCTGAAGGCATCCTTCCTGCGGGCTGGAATTAGCCAAGATGATATTGATGCAATATTTTCCGACGAACGGATCGAGGTATACTACAATATTTATCCTCCATCGGAACTGAACGAGGGTGAAAAGAAAAAGAAGAAACCAAGTTACTTTGATGAGGAGTTTGGCCTGCATAAACCAGAATCCATTGAATCTGGGAAAACAATAATAGCTGATAACAAAGAGCTATTTGAGAAGATTGAAAGTCTCTATGGTGTTCCTGCTAATTATATTGTGTCAATTATCAGGATAGAAACGGCTTTCAAAGAGCATCTAGGGAAATATAGCGTTTTCAATGCACTGTATACGATGTCCCTGCTTAGTAAAAGAGCAAAACGTATTCAAATGGCAAATAGAGAACTTGTCGTCTGGGTAAGGCTTTGCAAGCGAAGTGGTATGGATCCGTTTGCCATGAAAGGCTCCTGGGCAGGTGCATTTGGCATTCCCCAGTTCATGCCATCGTCGTATGTTATCTTTGCTGTGGATGATAATGGTGACGGGAAAATAGACCTGCATGACTATCCTGACGCCTTTGCCAGCATCGCAAATTACCTTCATCGTGTGGGCTGGAAAACAGGCAATGAGAAGAAAATGCGCCGAGCCGTGTATAGTTATAACCATGAAAAAGAATACGTCAGAGCCGTCTTTTCTTATGCAGAGAGAATATAACAATCGCTATGTGCCGTGCATTGAATTACTTGCTTCCTGAAAGTGTTATGTAGAACAATTTCATTACTGTAATAGATTAATACAAATCTTGATAATAATTTTAAAAAGGAACTAAGAATTGACTGTCTGAATTAGAAAAAGAATTTCAGTCTTTTGTAAAAAGAATGCAGTTATGAAGAAATGCAACATTAAAAACATAATAAGAAACATAACACTCGGGCTGAGTGCATTGGTCTCAATAAGTTGTAGTGGTTACAGCACTGTAATCAAGATGCAAGAAGTTAATGAGGTACCGATTGGCCAGTACGAGCGTATTATTAAATTGAACAATCCCGAAGGCATTATAAATGAGACAATTGCAGGATTAGTATTTATTAGAAAAGGCGCAAATGTTTGCACGGATTACCCACGTGAAGAAACTATAAAAAGCCTTGACGAACTGACGATGATGGAAAAGAATTCGTATCGCTACTTTGGCAATTATGAAATGAAAGTAGGTGGTAAGACATTTGGATTTGTATCCATCCCGGTAGATTATAGAGCAATTCTCTGGGAAAACGGAAGAGACGCAAACTGCAAATATAAAGTACAGATTATATCTATAAGCACAGAACGCGGCGATATCGGCGGAGAAATAACTAAAGGCAGACATGGTGGTGGCCACGGTCACTAACCTGTTCCGAAATATACTCGAGTTGACAGTGTCCCTCTCTATCTTCCTCCTACCATGAATTAGTATATAGAATGATGTATAATGGATTTGTAGTATTTATGGAAAGGCAGGAGGACTTATTTCTTCCTGGGCGATAGAGCCCTTATTACAGTATGTCCCAAGCCTCTATGAACCATAATAGATTGGTTGGATCATTGAATCCTTGTAACGCTGGAGGATTGGTCTGGAGGCAACGGCACCTGCTTTTCAATTATTCTTTTGTGAGGAGGTGATGTTATGTCGGGATTAAAGGGTAACGTTAATAGTTATGTTGGTGTAGATGTTTCCAAGGATAAGTTTGATGCCTGCGGGATAACAGGGGAAGAGACAAAACTCTTTCAGTTTTCAACGACCATGGATCGGAAGGGTTTTGAGAAACTGAAGGGCCATCTTGGTACTATTTCTGTGTCATCCGTTTTAATTGGTATGGAGTCCACGGCCTCCTATCATGTTAATCTCTTCTCTTACCTGGTTTCTGAGGGGTACAGGGTCATTCTCATCAATCCTTTACTGATATCCAATTACGTGAAAATGCAGCTCAGGAAGACTAAAACGGACAAGAAGGATGCTGTTGTCATTGCCCATTTTCTTCTTGCAAATAGAGATACCCTGATTCAACGGGTGACTCCGTCTTTGATTTCTGATCTTCGGGATCTTTCCCGTCAACGGGAGAGCCTGGTTAACGAGATGACATCTCTGAAGATCGAGATCAAACAACTCCTGAATATTACCTTTCCGGAACTTGAGCATATGGTAGGGATATTTACAAAGTCTATTATCAAGCTTTTGCAGCAATACCCATCGGCATTTGCGCTTAGAGATGCGGATCTTAATCAATTGTCTCAGAACTTGATTACTGATTCTTATGGTCACAAAAGAGAGGTGTTTGCAGCAGCGTTAATAAAGGCAGCACATTCGTCGATCGGTACCAACAGTCCCGCCAAAGAAATGATTATTAAACAGAAGATAGCGCTTCTCCTTCACATTGAAGAAGCCCTTCAGGAGATAACTACCATGCTTGTTGAGATGGCCAGAAAACTGATGGAAGAAGATATAAACATTATGACTTCCATAAAAGGTATCAGAGACAAAACTGCTGCCAATTTTCTCGTTGAGATGGGTGGCGACATCAATCAGTTTGAACGTTCCGGCAAAATCATTGCCATGGCTGGATTGGATCCGGCTGTTTACCAGTCCGGCAATCATGAAGGCAAAGGCAGGATAACAAAACGGGGTAATCGTCATCTGCGGAGGATCATCTGGATGATGACAACTAAAGTTATCCAATACAGTGATATTTTCAAGGTTTATTATCTCAAGCGAAGAAAGGAGGGATTGCCTTACAAGAAGGCTGTATTAGCAACTGCTCATAAGTTGATCCGTGTAATATATGCCATGCTGACACAGCGAACAACTTTTTGTCCGCAGGTGAATTTATGATAGTTGACTGTAATACACAAAAAGTCAACCTTAATTAAAATGCAGTACTTCAATTCGTAATAAACGCAGTCCGAAAAATAAAACGGCACTCCTCATTTTTGTGTCAATACTTCTGTTCAATACTGCCTTGACATAAAAGTCCGAAAAACTTATAGTCCAAAGCTGAACAAGTAATGTCTTATCAAACACCGTTCAAGAGGGTGATACGCTCTGGACAGTATCCAAGCAGGAGATAAGGAATGATTCAGCATTATGAGATAATATTGGTGGTCGCCGCTTTTCTGCTGGCAGGTCTTCTCTTTTTCGAGAAAAAGGAATCCACAAAAGGTCTCATCATCGTCAAGCCTCTTCTGTCGCTGCTTTTTATCATTGCCGCGCTGCTGCAGACACACCTGAATATGACATATTTTTACATTGTGTTTGCGGGACTGGTGCTGTGTCTGATCGGCGATGTCTGCCTGATATTCTTTTTTAATAAAAAGGTCTTTACCGCAGGTCTTGGGGCATTTCTTGCCGGACACATATTGTACACAATAGCATTTTTCACCTGCGGGACTCCGGGCGCTGTCTTATTGGTGACTACTTTTGCCTGCCTGGTGCTAAGTATCGGTGTGTTTTCTTGGCTCAAACCTAATTTGGGAACCATGATGGGGCCGGTAATCGCCTATATTGTTATCATCTCGTCCATGGCCATCGGGGCATCGGCACTGAAGAGCAATCAGATGCTCGATATGACAGGGAAGATCCTTGTCTATGCAGGAGCCCTGCTTTTCTATGTGTCCGATATATTCGTCGCCCGGCACAGATTCGTTAAAAAGGAATTTATAAACAGAGCCATGGGCCTGCCCATGTATTATACTGCACAGTTCATGATAGCATTTTCCACTGGCCTTATCTGAGGCGGATGTGAATATAATATGATAGTTTTTGGTGCGGAGACAGAATGATGCAGATTCGTCTGGCTTATGGTAAAAGTGGTCTCGCAGTTAATTTCCCGGACAACGTGGACGTGATTACGCCAAAGTTTGTGGAAGGTTTACCGGACGAGGCATCTGCACTGCGGGAGGCACTGCGAAATCCTTTGAGCGCCAAGCCATTGCACGAAATTGCCACAAGTGGGGACAACGTGGTGATCGTGTTTCCCGATAGGTCCCGACCCATGCCCTCTTCGAGGGTTCTTCCTGTTATCCTCAGCGAACTTTCCCATCTACCGACGGATAAGATCACCCTGCTCAACGCGTTAGGTGTCCATCGTCCAAATACCCGCGAAGAATTAACAGACATGCTCGGTGCGGACATCGTCAAGAATTACCGCATCCTCCAGCACAACGCCGATGACAGGAATATGCTTGTTCATCTAGGCCGAACTTCATTTGGGCACGAAATTTGGGTCAACCGGATATTCATGGAAGCCAAAGTAAAGGTTTTAACCGGTTTCATCGAGCCTCATTTTTTTGCCGGTTTTTCCGGCGGCCCGAAAGCTGTGATGCCGGGTGTCAGCGGTAGCGAAACGATCAGTGGAAACCATTCCGCCAAAATGATCGATAACCCCGATGCCACATGGGGAGTGACAGATACAAATCCCGTCTATCAGGAAATGGCGGAAGTGGCTGATATTGTTAGCCCTGAATTTATCGTGAACGTTACCTTAAACAGCAGCAGAGAGATAACCGGGATATTCACCGGTCAATGGCGGGAGGCTCATAGGGCAGGTTGCGCCTTTGTCCGGCAGTCCGCCATGTGTCCTGTGGATTCGCCTTACGATGTCGTAGTGACGTCGAATGCCGGTTTTCCACTGGATGCCAATCTTTATCAAGCAGTCAAGGGATTATCCGTGGCGGCAAGAATTGTGCGGCATGGAGGGACGATAATCATTGCGGCAGCCTGCACAGAAGGCATTACCAATCATGAAAATTTTTACCGGTTGCTGCGTTCACAAACTTCTCCTGAGAAACTGCTTTCAATGATACTCGGATTTCCGGAAACACAGCGCGATCAGTGGCAGGTTCAAATCCTGGCGAATGTCCTGAAAAAGGCGGATGTCCGGATCCATTCTCTTCTGCCGGAGGAAGCTGTTCGCGCCTGTCACATGAGGCCGGTAAAGGATATTGCCCTGCTTCTTAATGAAATGAGAGAAAAGACACCGAAATGCCGGATCGCCGTCCTGCCCGAAGGGCCGGAGACGATACCTTACATTAAATAGTGACTAAATAAAATGGTACGACTCTTTAGCATTTAGAATTTAATATTTGGAGGGACTATGAATCGTGAATTTGTTCTTAATCCTAAAAATCGCAAACGGGCGCTTATTGTTTTGATCGTCTGCATAATTTTGCTGACTTCAGCGGTGATCCTGGCTTCCCGCACACAGCAGGATTTCGGTCGGGTGGCAGTAACGGATGCGTATTACCCTAATGCCAACGGCATTTCTATCAGGGCTAAGCTCTTCATGCCTGTTGGGGCGAGTCGGTAAAATCCTCTGCCTGGAGTCGTATATATCCACGGATACCAGAACAACCGGGAGACGGGAGACGCCTATGCTATCGAAATTGCCCGGCGTGGGATGGTCGTCCTCAACATTGACGCCATCGGCAGGGGACACTCGGACATTCCCGGCAACCCTGATGCGGCAAATTTCGATAAGACCTACGGTGGTCGGTCTTCCGTACAATATCTGCGCGCTCTACCTTTTGTGGATCCGGCGCGGGTGGGCATCATGGGGCACAGTCTCGGAGCGGAGATGGCATATCTTGTAGCCATCAATGATCCGGCGCTTCGGGCAGTGATTCTTACCGGCTATGCTTATACGCTGGAGGCAACACCGACAATGCCGAAGAATATGCTTATGATCATCGGCAAATACGATGAGTTCCGGCAGCGCATGACGATGACCCGGGACATCGAACAACAGTGGATGGCGACACCGAACACCAGAAAAGCATTCGGGTTTGACCGGCCGGAACTTGGTAAGACCTATGGCGATTTTACAACCGGAACTGCGCGCCGGGTCTTTGTCCCGCCCATCACCCACGTTCATGAATCCCATCATCAAGGAGCGATTGCCGAGACTCTGATCTGGCTCAAAGCAGCGCTTTCCCCGCCTGATCGCTACTGGATCAATCCACACCGGCAGATCTGGCCGTTCAAGGAATTCTCTACGCTTGCCGCCATGCTTTTCGGCTTTGCCCTGCTCCTGCCGCTGGGATTTCTTCTGCTGGGAACAAAGTTCTTCAGTTCTCTGCTTTCAAATCCTGCCGAAGGATACTACTGTTCCGTGCGGAATTATAGAATAAACGCTGCGATCAACGGTGGCCTGATGTGGCTCTATCTGCCGCTGATTCTGACGCTCTTTGGAATCCACAAGTACGTTGTCCGGATCGACGGACTATTTCCCATGATGATGGTCAACGCTGTCGTCTGGTGGTTTCTTTGGGTAAGTATCATCGGTTTTTTTCTTTTCCGATGGTGGTTTAACAGGCAATCTGCCCAGTTGGGTATCAGCCTACTCGACATGGGGGTTTCAGATCAAGCCAGCACCTTTCATTTAAATACGGGCAAGTTGGTACGGGCGGCAATTCTGGCTGTCATCCTTTTTCTATGTATGTATTTGGCGGAATTCCTGGCAGAAAAGCTCTTCATCGTGAATTTCCGTTTTGTCTGGCCGTTTTTCAATGACCTGACGCCATACCGCTGGCAGATGTTTTTCCTCTATCTGCCCTTCATATTCGTTTGCTTTCTGCAGACCGGCATCTTTCTACACGGTCAGCTTCGGATGCCGCCCGGTAAGACGCCGATGGGGACATTCTGCAGTCGTTCGATGAGCAATATAATTGCGATGTGCCTTCCAATTATCCTGTTTCTCCTGGTTCAGTACGTGCCGCTCTTCGCAACTGGTTTCATCCCCTTTGTCGGACCAAACGGCCTGTTCGTTGTTTTTGTGATCAATCTGTTCCACATCCTGATGCTACTGGCAATTACTTCGGTAATCTCGACGTGGTTCTATGAATGGACGGGGCAGATATATCTTGGGGCGATTCTGAACGCGTTACTCGTGGCCTGGTCTTTTGCCGCATCCCAGGTGATTGCCCCGATCCCTGTGTAGTGGAGGGTAGAACACAAATGGTGGACAAGCGTGATGGTTAAAGAGTTCGCCGATATAATGTTCATCATTATTGTCGGGATTGCTCATGTTGTGTCTAAAAATATGTCTGCACCTATGAGGCCGTGCGGTTTTCAATGACAACCTTTGATTTGTGTGCCATCTCCCTCATCATGATGAATATTATATAAGAATGAACTTCAAATAGAGTCTTTGAACTAAGTGGAGTGAGTAAGTGATTCAGAGCTATTGATTTAAGACTACAGTTCAAATGGTTATCCTCATTTCGATGATGAACCTAAAGTTGATGATTAGTAGATGCAACAAATAAATATTTTCTTAAAAATAGAAAATTGTTTCCATAATTTATGTTTTCTTAAAAATACTGTTTCTGGTATTTAGAGTAGTACTTCCTGAAATCCACAAAATGTCAACCACGACGAATATGCGGAATTTCAATCTGCAATAAACATTAATTAAATCTTGCAGATACGACGAAAATGGACACAGCAGCTTACATTTTTGAAGCCGGAATTTACTTGACATATCGTTTTCTTTTTCATATGTTTTTTGCCGTCGGAATGGGAGTTCTTATCAAGAAATAATTTAACCTAACATTTAACTGATAAAGGAGATAAAAAATGAGCAATGTATTGAAATGTTCAGTTTTTCTGACAGTATTGGCCATGTTAACATTATCCGGATGCGCAAACTACGAGTTGAATACAAAACGTGGTAATATTCCCGGACAGTATATCCGCACAGAAATGCAGGAAGCAGACCGCGCCATAGACGCAGCGCGTAAGGCAGGAAAAAACAGGATTTGCCCGGCTGAATTCAAAGCTGCCGAAGACGCTAGGGACAATGCATATGATGTCTTCAGGTCATGCCGTACCGAAGAGGGTGCCGCCCTGGCAAAGAAGGCAACGGCAAAAGCCAATGCACTCTGCAACATGAAAAAACCGGCCCCCATAGCCGTACCCTCCCAGCAGGCGTGTGCCCCGATGGTCATCAATATTAAGTTTAATACCAATAAGGCCGACATCAAACCTTTGTATCATAATGAGCTGAAAAAACTGGCTGATTTCCTCAAAAAGTTTCCCAATGCCACGGGTGTCATTGAAGGGCACACCGACAGCGTCGGTAACAAGGAAAGCAACATGAAGCTCTCCCAGAATCGTGCGGATAGTGTCCGCAACTATATCATCAATAATTTCGGGATTGCTCCGGAACGAATCAGCGCCAAGGGTTTCGGCCCCACTAAACCGGTCGCCGACAATGGGACAACTGAAGGTAAACAAAAAAATCGCCGGATTGAAGCCAACTTTACCTGCGGCAGCAAGTAATCGCGGCCTTAACTGGCAAGGAAGAATCTGCGGTATAAGGCTTCCAGGATATCAATATGGGATGCAAAGCAGACTTTTGCATTTAACACTTTAACTAAATAAAAGGAGGTATTATTATGGAAACTTGGTTACCTATCATTATTCAGTTAATCAGTGGAGCAGCTGGTGGTAATGCAGCAGGTGCCGCAATGAAGGATCAATCTTTGGGGACTATCGGTAATTCCATTGCCGGCATTATCGGTGGCGGACTTGGTGGTCAGTTGCTGCCATTGCTGCTGCCATTGTTAGGCGTTGCTACTGGCGCTGGTGGTATTGATACTTCTGCAGTTGCCGGAAGTGTTGCTAGTGGCGGTGTAGGTGGGGGTGCGTTAATGGCGATTGTTGGTGTGATTAAGCAAGCACTTAATAAACAAGCCTAAGAAGCCCTCTCCGGAAGGGGGACAATGGGGATGGTTCAAACGTCACTTCCCCGTATTTATTTTTAGCTTCGCCGTTCTACATCACCATCAACGATTGAAAGGAGGAAAGCATGAAAGCGTATGGTGCAGAGTTTTTTGGAACTTTCTGGCTGGTTCTCGGTGGGTGTGGTAGCGCAGTTTTAGCTGCCGCATTTCCAAACGTTGGTATTGGTCTGCTTGGTGTTTCATTGGCTTTCGGTTTAACGGTGCTGACGATGGCCTTTGCAATCGGGCACATATCCGGATGCCATCTGAATCCGGCAGTCTCTGTCGGACTTTGGGCTGGCGGTCGTTTCCCTGCAAAGCAACTTCCGCCTTACATCATCGCCCAGGTTTTGGGGGCAATTGTCGCTGGATGTATCCTTTATCTCATCGCCAGCGGTAAAGCAGGTTTTGATTTAGCATCAGGTTTCGCCTCGAACGGTTATGGCATACATTCACCTGGAGGATACTCCTTGCTTTCAGCGTTAGTCATTGAAGTTGTCATGACCATGATGTTTTTGTTCGTTATTATGGGAGCGACCGATAAGCGAGCACCTCAAGGGTTTGCGCCAATCGCAATTGGCCTTTGCCTTACATTGATTCATCTGATTAGTATTCCTGTAACTAATACTTCAGTCAATCCCGCGCGCAGCACGGGGGTAGCTCTATTTGCTGGAGGTTGGGCAATTGAGCAGCTGTGGCTTTTCTGGTTAGCCCCAATTGCAGGCGGAGTTATTGGTGCATTTATTTATCGATTTATCGGTACTTCTAAAAAATGATTCATGCACCTCGGGGTAATAATTTCAGCATGAGGTTTTTTTAGTGATGATACTTGAAGAAATTGATTTTTTAGGTTGTATATTTAATTATCATTACTCTCTTCGACTGGTCATAGTGCTATGGGGCAAGAAGAGAATTATTTAATCCGAGAAAGGAGAAAAATATCATGAAACTTAATGCACCCAAAGTAATAACATGGTGGATTTCTGTAATCATCGGAGTACTGGGAATTGTCGCTTTTTTCGTAACCATTCCAGTACTCTCTGGTTTTGCCTTTTGGTTAGTTGTAGTCGGATTTGCATTATTGACTTTAGGAACATTTTTAAAAGGCCTATAGTATGTTAATAGGGTGACAGTCTGTCTCTGAAGGTCAGCCCCGCTTAGGAGCGGATTGTCTCCCTTTTTTGACTCCACAATTAAAGTCATTCATTAATTTTTCAAAAGAAGAACTGAGGAAAAATAAAAAGGAGGATAGTATGTTGAAAAAAAAGAGAAGCATATCGTTTAAGCATTTTTGTTTATTGTCTTTTGCTTTGCTCATTAGTGCTGTGTTCATTATGGGACCGGGAGCAACTTCTTTACAGGCAGCTAAAAAGGCTGCAACGCAGAAGGTTGCAGCAGGTCTTGTTGACATCAACAACGCTTCGCAAAAAGAGTTGGAAGCACTTCCGGGTGTCGGAGCAGCTTCAGCCAAAAAGATCATCGCTGGACGTCCATACAAATCAGCGGATGACCTTTCTAAAGCCGGTCTTAGCACAAAAGTAGTTGACAAAATAAAGCCTCTAGTTACTGTTGGTGCGTCATCGGCCGCGGCATCCACAGCGGTAACGACAACTGCTAAAAAGGCTGCAACGCAGAAGGTTGCAGCAGGTCTTGTTGACATCAACAACGCTTCGCAAAAAGAGTTGGAAGCCCTTCCAGGTGTAGGCGCGGCAACTGCCAAAAAGATCATCGCTGGACGTCCTTACAAATCAACAGATGATCTTTCCAAAGCCGGTCTTAGCGCAAAAGTAGTTGACAAAATAAAGCCTCTAGTTACTGTTGGTGCAGCATCGGCCGCGGCATCCACAGCGGTAACGACAACTGCAAAGACTGTAACTGATTCCAAGCCAGTAAAAGAAGCAAAGACAGCTTCTAAAGCTGCAGCCACTAAACTTGCTCCGGGAACGAAAATAAGCATTAACACGGCTGATAAAGCTACACTGGAAGCATTGCCTGCAATTGGGCCGGTGAAGGCTCAGGCGATCATTGACGGCAGACCTTATAAGTCAGTCGAGGATATTATGAAGATCAAAGGAATCAAACAAAAAACTTTTGATGCAATCAAAGATTATCTTGTTTTGTGAGCTAGTAGTTAGGCAACCCATAAAAGCTTGTTATTTGATTTAGAACTATAAAGGAGGATAATATTTATGAAAAAGATTTTGATTATGGCATTTGCATTAATGTTTGTTGCTGCAGTGGCTTTTGCCGCCGGACAAAAAACTTATCAGGTAACCGGACCGGTTCTGGAAGTTAAAGCCGATACCATTATTGTTCAAAAAGGCAAGGACAAATGGGAAATCGCACGCGATGCATCAACGAAAGTTACAGGCGATTTAAAGGTCGGCTCTAAAGTCACTATCGACTATACGATGAAGGCAACAGCCATTGAAGTCAAAGGCGCTAAAAAGGCCGACGCCAAGAAAGCTGAACCAAAAAAGAAATAATCTTCATTAAGACAATCTAATCAAAAGGTTGCTCCTGTGATTATGCAGGAGCAACCTTTTATTTTTTATAAGAAGATAAAAATCTCCTCACCGCACCGACAGCTGTTGTTTTTCAGTGTAAGAAGAAGCAAACTATATGGTTTAATTATCTTGACATCGATGTGTCATTTTCATATCCTTAATACATAAGAATGCCGGTTTTCACCAAAGTATTTGTTGATAATAGTATCAGCAAAAAAACACCTAAAACATCTAAGAGGACAATATGAAAAAGCTAATTCTGATCGTTAGTATGGCCGTCATATTATGGGCGGGTTTATTGCTTGCCGAAGAAACTTCGATTGGATTTGTTAAAAATGTCTCCGGTCAGGCATTTATCGGTCGTCAGCAAAAGTTAATTCCAGCCAGGGTAAACGAAAAACTATTGCTTAGCGATGCTCTGGTCACGGGAGCTGATGGTTCAATAGGAGTAATTATGCAGGATGATAGCGTGCTGTCGCTGGGGCCGAAATCACGGGTCAACTTAACTCAGTTTTCCTTCGCCCCCGCTGAAAACAAACTATCGTTTATTGCAAAAGTCAAAAGAGGCACTATAGTTTATTTGACGGGATTGATGGCTAAACTGGATAGCAAAAGTGTGCGTATAGAAACACCCAATGCGGTATGCGGCGTAAGAGGTACACAATTTGCCATAAAAGTGGATACCATGGATGAAGATGATAGTGATATTTCTCCCGCAAAGAGCAATTAGCAAACCTTAACTGCTTATATGCTAAATGCAAAAGCAGAATAAGCAAACTGTAAAAGAGGGTAAAAAATGAATAATCATAATACATATGTAATGAATGTCAAGATTCTGATAATTTCTTTGCTTGCCGTCTTTATGACCAGCGCTTGTGTGTCAACAACACAGGTCGTCCTTTTGCCCAACCCGGATGGTAAAGTAGGCAGCCTTGAGGTTTCAAGTGATAAGGGAACTGATCCGAAAACATTAGATAAGCCCTGGCAGGCTACAGAAACATCCGTCCTGACGGGAGCGCCGGGCACCCCGAAAGTCATGGATGAAAAAGATGTCATGGCAATTTTCGGACAAGCCATGGCAGCCCGGCCATTGCCGCCGGTGAGTTACATTATGTATTTCAATCAAGGCAGCGCTGAGCTGACAGCTGATTCCAAGAATCTTCTTTTGACAGCCCTTGAGGCTATCGCGCTTAGATCTTCAACTCATGTGACAGTGATCGGCCACAGCGATAGTGTGGGGTCTGTTCAATATAACGATAAACTTTCCCGGAAACGCGCACAAGCAGTAGTTGATGCGATGGTCGCCAGAGGTGTTGACAGTAAAATTATCGAAGTTACCAACCATGGGAAGGCTAATCCCCTGATACCGACACCTGATGGTGTGCCCGAACCGAGGAACCGCCGGGTGGAAATAAATATCCGCTGAGGGCACATATAATAATACCATTTCTAAATCAGTGCATGTAGCCAAATGCTTGCTTGACTCATATGACATGCCTGATAACACAATACAATTGATAATCCTCACTCCAATTCTGAACCTAAAGTTGCTGGTTAGTAGATGCAACAAATAAATATTTTCTTAAAAAAAGAAAATTGTTTCCAAAATGTATGTTTTCTTAAAAATACTTTTTCTGGCATTTTGAGTAGTTCCTTCTGTTATCCACAAATCGGCAACCTTGATAAAAATGCTTGATTTCAAGCGGTAATAGGCATAATTTACCCAAGACTGAACATTTTATAGTTCAGCAATGAAAAAGATATATCTTATCAAACAAATATTTTCAGTTACATTAGCCCAGAGGGAAATAAAAGTTGGTGCCTGTGCTGATAACTTGTCCTTTGCTTAATCGTGGCTATCAAATGGTACGCTTCTTCGTAATCTGCTTGATCGCAATTGTTCTAACTATAGGTAGTGTATCTGTCGTCGCAAGCAAGACTCCTGATCCTGGAAAAACTAATATCATTGTCGGCGGAGAAATTGGTTATCCGCCTTATAGCTTTCTCGATAAGAATGGTGAGCCGACAGGCTTTTCGATAGAACTGACACAAGCCATCGCCAAGATCATGGGCATCAATGTTGAAATTCGACTTAGACCTTGGCCTGAAACACGCAAAGCACTTGAAAACGGTACAATTGATATTATTCCTGGAATGTTTTATTCGGAGGAGCGTGCAAAGCTTTTTGATTTTTCCCCGCCCTTTGCCATTGTAAGCACTGCAATTTTTGCCCGCAAAAATTCACCAGCTGTCAAATCCATAAAAGACATCCGCAATAAGGAAATCATCGTTATGCGTGGCGAAGTCATGCATGACTATATACTCAAGCATAGCCTGACGGACAGGATCTTGCTGACCGAAACACCGGCTGACGCGCTGAGGCTGCTGGCATCGGGAAAAGGCGACTATGCATTGGTTGCCCAGATGCCTGGGTTTTACTGGATCAAGGAACTAAAGCTTTCAAACATCATATCTGTGGGCCCTTCCCTTGAACCTTTTAAAAATTGTTTTGCAGTCAGAAAAGGAAACAAACTCCTGCTGTCACGTTTCATAGAAGGTCTCAGTATCATCAACCAGACCGGAGAATATAGTAAGCTTTACGAAAAATGGCTGGGAGTTCTGGCGCCAACCGGGATTGCTTTCGGATTGGCTGTCAAATATGTTGCCATTGTTGTTGTCCCTCTCATTTTACTTCTTGCCTTTTCGTTGGTATGGTCTTGGATGTTGCGCTCCAGAGTGAATCAAAAAACAAGTGAGCTGCAGAAGAGCGAGGAGCGGTATCGGACATTGGTGGAAAATGCTAGTGATATCATCTTCGGGACGGACAACACTGGACACTTCAACTTCGTGAATCCGGCGGCGCTAAGGATTACAGGATACAAAGAAGAGGAACTTATAGGAATGCATTATCCGGAATTAATTCGTCCGGACATGCATGATGAAGCTATTAAGTTTTTCGGTCGTCAGTTCGTCAAGGGGCTTAATAATACATATTCAGAATATCCCATTATCAAGAAAGACGGCCATGAGTTGTGGCTTGGGCAAAATACTCAGTTGATTGTGGAAGATGGCAACATTACAGGCTTTCAGTCGGTGGCCCGCGATATCACCGAACGCAAGCGTGTAGAACAGGAACTGAGGAAGAGCGAAGAGCGGTTTCGCTACATCCTGGAAAATGCGCAAGTCGCTATTTGGTCTGCTGATCTATCGGGACAATTCGATTTCCTCAGCCCAATCATGGCCAGCATCTATGGTCGGCCGTTATCGGAGATGATGGCAAACCCAGACTTTTGGATCGAGGCTGTCCATCCCGAAGATCAATCCTCTGCCCGCGCCTCGAATGACGCATTGCGTCTCGATCATCAAATTGAACTAGAATACCGGATTGTTCATGCGGACGGCACGATAAGGTGGATTTCCGATCGGAAAACCATTCTTCGGGATGAGCACGGGGCACCATCTCACCTAGCAGGCATTATTACCGAAATCACCAACCGCAAACAGGCTGAAGAGTTACTGCGCCAGAGCGAGGAGCAATACCGCCTGCTTTTTGAGAGCGCCGGAGAAGGAATATTACTCGCTCAAGGAGACATGATTAAGTTTGCCAATACAGCCCTTGAAGAAATATTAGGATATCCAAGAGACATTATCACAACTAAAACGTTTTCTTCGTTTATTCATCCTGATGACCGTGCCATGGTCTTTGATCGTCACATGCGGAGGATGCGCGGTGAAACGATAGAAACAGGCTATCGCTTCAGAATCATTTCAGCCGACGGGACTGTGCGTTGGCTGCACATCACTTCACAGGTCATATCCTGGGAGGGAATACCAGCATCTTTGAGTTTCGTCATGGATATCACCGACCACAAGCGGGCAGAAGATGAGCTGCGAGAGAGTGAAGAGCGCTACCGAAATCTCTTTGAGAATGCTCAAGAGGCCATTTTTGTGATTCAGGATGCTAAAGTGGTTTTTCTCAATCCAATCGCCGCCCCGCAGCTCGGTTATTCCGATGAGGACTTCTTGTCCAAATCATTTCTTGAGTTCATTCACCCGGATGACCAGAACATGGTTATCGACAATCATATTAGGCGACTGAAGGGCGAGAAGTTTCCTAACATCTATTCTTTTCGGCTTATCCATAAAGACGGCAGCGTCAGGTGGGGAGAACTGAATGCCGTCTCGATAAATTGGAAAGGAAAACCAGCTGTGATGAATTTTCTGAAAGATATCACCGACCGCAAGAAGGCGGAAGATGATCTGAAAATTTCTGAAATTAATCTCCGTATGATTTTGGACAGTGTAGATAATGCCATCTTCATCTATACCAAGACTGGCAAAATCATCGACGTGAACAGCAAAATGCTTGAAATGTACAGAGTGAGCCGTGAGGAAGTTTGTTCAATGAGCATTGAAGAGGATTTTTCCACACCGGAGAACCCTCTAAGCGAATTGCCAGGGATATGGGAAAGTGTTATTAAAGGAGAAGAGAGGATCTTTGAATGGCAGGCGCGACGTCCTCATGACGGCTCTACATTTAATGTTGAGGTGTTTCTCCGGAAGATAAACCTGAACAATGGGGAATTTATCCTTGCAACGGTTCGCGACATCACCGAGCGTAAGCGGGTGGAGAAGCAGCTACACAATACCCTCGAAAGCCTCAGAAAGTCGGTTGGCACAACCATCCAAGTCATGGTGTCCGCTGTTGAATCAAGAGATCCCTATACCGCCGGTCACCAAGTGCGGTCCGCAAACCTTGCCAGTGCCATTGCCACCGAGATGGGACTTTCACAGGACAGGATTGAGAGCATCCGCTTGGCCGGTTCCATCCATGATATTGGGAAACTCTCCATACCCGCGGAGATATTGTCCAAGCCTACCAAACTGTCCGAACTTGAGTTTTCATTAATTAAAACACATGCCCGGCAGGGATACGAGATGTTGAAGAATGTAGAGTCACCTTGGCCCTTGGCAGAGATTGTTTACCAGCACCATGAACAAATAGATGGCTCCGGTTATCCAAGGAAACTGAAAGGGAATGACATTCTAATAGAAGCCCGCATTCTCAATCTTGCCGACGTGGTGGAAGCCATGGCTTCACACCGTCCCTATCGTCCCGCCAAGGGGATTAAGGAAGCGCTGGAAGAAATCGAGAAGAACAGCGGAATACTTTACGACAAATCTGTAGTGGATGCATGTCTGAGATTATTCCGGGAAAAAGGTTATCAACTGGATGTAACCTGATTACGAGCTATGACACACAAATAGTCAGTCTCGACGAATATGCCTGACTTTAAACTGTAGTAAAAGTATATTAAATTGTTGAAGGTTAATATGACTATGTCATTTCGATCGATCATCACAAAACATTTCTTGCCTTTGATCTTTGTACCTCTGCTATTTGTCGGGCTTTATCTTGTAAGCTTATACAGCTACATTCTATTTCACATTGTCGCAGAAAGTTTTTCCATCGTCATTGCCTTCTCTCTATTCATTATTGCCTGGAACACTCGTCACTTGTCAAAAAACAACTATGTGTTGTTCATCAGTATAGCTTTTTTGTTTGCCGGTATTATAGATTTTGTCCACACTCTGACCTACAAAGGGATGGGGATATTTATTGGCTATGATGCCAATCTCCCGACACAACTATGGATCATCGCCCGTTACCTTCAAAGCATATCTCTCCTTGTGGCGCCATGGTTTATAGATCGGAAAATAAAACCTGCAGCCGTTTTTGGTTTTTATCTTTCCGCAACCATACTACTACTGGCAGATGTTTTTTCCAGCACGCTGTTTCCCGATTGTTTTATAGAATGCACGGGGCTGACTGCTTTCAAGGTTGTTAGTGAATACATCATTTGCTTCATCCTGATAGGTTCTTTTGTTTTGTTATACCGCCGCCGCGATAAGTTTGATCCAAAAATCCTGCGATTTATCGCTTGGTCGATTTTCTGCACAATAGTTTCGGAACTTGCCTTCACCTTTTATATCAGCGTCTATGGCTTATCGAATCTGATCGGTCATTTCTTTAAAATATTTTCATTCTATTTCATTTATAGAGCTATTATCGCTACCGGTTTGAAAAATCCCTACAACCTCCTTTTTTATGATTTGCATGAAAATCAGGAAGAGATGGAGACAATTCTAGACTCTTCTCCCATTATGATCTTTTACAAGGACAGCAAAAACAGGTTTATTCGCGTCAATAAAGCGCTTACCGAAGCAACAGGCCTAACCAGGGAAGAAATTGAGGGAAAGACCGGTTTTGACATTTACCCCAATCAGGGAACGAGCTATTGGGAAGATGATAAGGACGTTATCGCATCAGGTAAACCCAAGATTGGTATCATCGAGCCAGTAGATACAGCAACTGGCACAAGGTGGGTTCAAACCGACAAGATACCCTACAGAGATAAAGAAGGGCGCATTATCGGGATAATTGGTTTTGCCATCGACATAACCGAGCGCAAGCAGGCGGAGACGGCACTGCAGAAGAGCGAAGAAAAATACCGTGAATTGAGTATTATAGATGATCTAACCCAGCTTTACAATTCCCGGCATTTTTACGTTCAGATTAAAATCGAATTAGAGCGGTCGAACCGCTATGGACAATCTTTAACGCTTCTTGTGCTTGATCTCGACGATTTCAAGCTATTCAACGACACATACGGCCATATCGAGGGTGACCAGGTCTTACAGCGACTGGGCCGGGTAATCAAAAGATGTCTTCGCGAGACGGATCACGCTTATCGTTATGGCGGCGAAGAATTCACAATCCTCCTGCCCATGACAACAAGCGCGGATGGTGCCGTTACAGCGGAAAGAATCCGGACGGAATTCAAGAAGGAAATATTTTCTCCGGCTCCAGGTCGTGAAGCTCAGTTGACGGTGAGCATTGGTCTTGCTCAGTACAAGGCAAAGGAAGACATGAAGGCCTTTGTTCATCGTGTTGACCAGCTCATGTACCAAGCGAAAAAGAACGGGAAAGACAGAATTTGTTTAGAGCCGTAGTTTGAAACATAGTACAAGTGGCAATCATCACTTTAATACCAAATCGAAAATCATTGACTTGTAGATGCTATACGTAAATCTTTTCTTAAAAAAAGGCTATATTTAATAGATCGTATAGACTCTTAAATATCTTTTCTTAAAAATACCGGTTAAATTTGAATTGTTTCCCTTTTGTATGTTTTCTTGAAAATATTCTTTCCGGTATTTTGAGTAGTTCTTCATAAAAGTCATTTATTCAACGCTGAAAAATTTAACAGTTGAAATGTTTCCAGGAAGTTGTATTATCTATGCAATTAATAATAAAATTAAATGTCTAATGGAAGCAGGAAAGTTTGTTTTCTGAAACGGACTATAATTATATCTTAACCTTAAAGTAAACTATGCAAAATATTTTTGATAAATATATCTCATCAATTTCTTCTAAATTTTCTCACAAAGAAACCAGTGAAATGGGTTACCGCGCCGACTTTGAGATTTTACTCAAAGGAATTTTTGAGACCATCAATGTTAAACGTATTGATCACGATGCCAAAGCTAAACAAGGAAATAAGCCGGATTTTGTTGTAATTAATCACGATGTGCCAATCCTCTATATCGAAGCTAAAGATATTGGTGTGCCTTTGGATAAAGTCGAAAAGTCGGAACAGATGGCAAGGTATTATGGATATGCCAATTTAGTTCTGACTGATTATGTTGAGTTTCGGTTTTATAGAAATGGTGTTCGTTACGAAGAACCAATCATCATTGCCAGCTATGATTTGAAAAATCGAACTCTCAATCCACTACCACAGAATTATAACCATGTTTCTAAATCTCTTCTTGATTTTACACAAAAGCATAAAGAGCCTATCCGGTCAGGAGAACACCTCTCAAAAATTATGGGAGGTAAAGCGCAAAGAATCCGTGATAACGTAAAACAGTTTCTTTCCATTTTGGCAGAAAAAAATGTTGAGATAACTCGTATTTATGAAACTTTTAAAAAGCTTTTGGTTCACGATCTTTCCCAAGAATCTTTCTCTGATATGTACGCACAAACTCTCGTGTATGGCTTGTTTGTCGCGCGCTATCACGATACAACTCCCGAAACCTTTTCTCGGCAAGAAGCCCGCGACCTTGTCCCGGCATCAAATCCTCTTCTTAGGCATTTCTTTGATCACATTGTCGGCCCCAATTTTGACAAACGTCTTGAGTATATCGTCAATGAGTTGTGTGAGGTTTTTTTACATGCCAACGTTCAGGAATTAATGAAACAGTATTATCAAAATGATTTATGGGGTAAGGCCCATGAAGGCCCCGATCCTGTCATTCACTTTTATGAAGACTTTTTAAAAGAATACGATCCGGAACTTCGGAAAAAACTTGGCGCTTTCTATACACCGTTGCCCGTCGTGAGATTCATTGTGCGTTCAGTTGACCATCTCCTTGAAAAAGTTTTTGGCCTTGCTGCCGGTTTGGCCGATACTTCAAAATCGGCTGATGGTATCCATAGAGTACAGATTCTTGATCCTGCAGCTGGCACAGGAACGTTTATAAGCGCTACTATCCGAACGATCTACAAACGTTTACTTGATGGCGGCCAAAAGGGTCGTTGGCCAGCATATGTGCATCATGATTTGCTGCCGCGACTGCACGGCTTTGAGCTGATGATGGCGCCTTATACAATAGCTCATTTAAAATTGAGCATGGCATTTAAGGAAACCGGGTTTTGGAATTTTCATCGCCGGCTCGGCATTTATCTTACTAATACTCTTGAAGAAGGTGCTAATCAGAGAGAATTGTTCATGGGCTTTGGGCTTGCTGAAAGCATTGCCGAGGAATCGAAAGAAGCAGCGAATATCAAGAATGACATGCCGATTATGATTGTTATTGGTAATCCGCCCTATTCAGGTGAATCAAGTAATGCTTCATATAAAGGCAATGATGTTTATAAAACAGAACCGTCAGGCGGAAAATTACAGGAAAGAAATTCTAAATGGCTCAACGACGACTATGTGAAATTTATCCGATTTGCTGAAAGCATGATTGAAAAAACGCGAGAAGGTATTGTGGCTATGATTACTGCTCATGGATATCTAGATAACCCCACATTCCGCGGCATGCGGTTTCATCTTATGAAAACGTTTAACGAGATATATGTGATCGATCTGCACGGTAACGCTAACAAAAAGGAGAAAGCTCCCGATGGGAGTGATGATAAAAATGTTTTTGATATTAAGCAAGGCGTCGCCATCTTTTTAGGCGTCAAAAGGTCCGATCAAAAAAACAATGAAGTTAAAATATTTCGCGCAGATTGTTTTGGATCCCGTCAATCAAAATTTGAATTTCTTAATACAAACTCTTTTGATTCTGTAAAATGGAATGAGATTGAACCGTCAGCACCCAATTATGAATGGGTTGTTCGTGATACAAATATATTCAGGGAATACCAAAAAGGATTCTCTGTCGATGATTTATTTTCTGTTTCAAGTGTAGGCATTGTTACATCACGTGACGATTTTGTAATTAATTATGATAAAAATATTCTCAAAAAACGGATCAATGATTTTCTTGCGTGTTCAACATCACAAGAGGCACTGACGATATTTGGATTGAAAGAAAACTTAAAATGGAAAGCTATAAATGCACTCAAACATAATTTTGATGAACAAAATATCGTGCCAGTTAGTTACCGGCCATTTGACAATCGTTGTGTTTATTATAGTGATGATTTTATTGAGCGTTCGCGCAAAAATGTTATGAGTAATTTTCTCAATAGAAATAACCTAGGTCTTGTAACTGCACGTTCTAATAAGAATCCAGAAACCGACCACTTCTTCGTTACGAGAAACATTACAGAAGCAAAACTTGGTGAATCAAGCACGCAATCAGCTGTCTTTCCTCTTTATCTCTACACGGAAGATGGTTCGCGTGTGGCGAATCTTAAAAAAGAAATAGTTTATGAAGTAGAAAAAAATATCGGCAAAGTTACTCCTGAAGATATTTTTGACTACATCTACGCAATTCTTCACTCACCCAACTATCGAGAGAAATACAAAGAGTTTCTAAAAATTGATTTCCCACGTGTGCCGTATCCGAAAGATAAAGAAAGCTTCAAAAAGCTTGTCGCATTTGGCGCTGAACTGCGTTTGCTACATCTTCTTGAGTCACCAAAAGTAAACCAGTTCATCACCACCTATCCTATCGCTGGTTCTGATAACATTGAAAGCCTATCTTACAAAAACGAAAAAGTAATTATCAACGCTGAGCAATATTTCGGCAATGTTCCTGAATCAGCATGGAATTTTTATATCGGTGGCTATCAACCAGCACAGAAGTGGCTCAAAGACCGCAAGGGACGTACTTTGACGAATGAGGATATCGAACACTATCAGAAAATAATTGTAGCACTGACGGAAACTGACAGAATTATGAAAGAAATAGATAGATAATGTGAAATCGTGGATAGTTGTTAAGGCTCACTAATTAAGCAACTCTCTTAGTATAATAAATGAAGAGAAAAAAGCCAAAGGGAATACAAATGAAACACGTAAAAATCTTTTTAAGATAATACGCATAATCTTAAAGATATCCTTTTTTTAAGAAAATATTCGGGCAGGACATCTTTTGCACGGGCTTGCCTAATGGGCAATTATTGTTGACAGGCCGGCAGCTTCCGTTTATATAAAATATGTACAGAAAACTTGATTCGACATAAGGGGGATGATGCCATGAAACAGAAAATCACACCGGGGATGACTGCCCCGAATTTCACCTACGATACTATCTCGAAACAATCTATTGATTTTCATAAAACTACCGGCGGTAAAAGATCAATAATATTTTTCCTGCGGTACACGGGGTGCCCCATCTGTCAGATGAAGATAGGGGATATCCTCAGGGACCACGAAGAGTTCCGCGCAGCGGGGCTCCAGGTTTACGTCGTCCTCCAGAGCACACCCGCATCGGTGAAGGAAGGCCTTGCCGGGTTCCAGGTGCCCTTCACTGTCGTCTGCGATCCAGAGGAAAATGTTTTCACTCTGTACGGAGTTTCACCGGGAAACCTGTTTGGGTATCTCACTCCTTCGGTGATAATGAAGGCCATGAAGGCTTCCCGCGCCGGGTTCAAGCACGGAAAGAAAGAGGGCAACGAGATGCAGCTCCCGGCCGTGTTTATTATAAACGGAGATGGGAAGATCGCCTACGCCTATTATGGGAAAAACATCGGTGACGTGCCGGATAATCGGGAAATACTAAACGCCGCGCGGGTGTAACATTTTTAAAAATAGGAGGATACTATGGCCATTAGCGGATTGAAGCGTGTTCTGGGTCTCCCGGAAGTTTCCTTTATAGCGGTAGGAATGACAATAGGTGGCGGTATATTCGTGTTTACCGGCATCGTACTGAAAATCACCGGCCCGGCGCTGCCTGTGGCGTACGCCCTGGCGGTGGTGCCGGTTTTTTTGAGTATGCTCCCGCTGGCCATGCTTGGATCGGCAATACCGGTCACCGGCGGTACCTACATGTACCCCAGCCGCATGGTCTCGCCGCGACTGGCCTTTGTGGGTATATGGGTCTACGCTCTGGCGACCTTCTTCGGCCAGATACCCCTATACAGCATTGCCTGTGCGCGCTATGTCAGTGTGCTTGTTCCGGGCATACCGGAAATCCTCTTTGCCGCGGCGCTCATCACCTTTTTCTGCATCATTAATGTGCTGGGGGTAAAACTGGCCGCCCAGATACAGGGGGTGATGGTGCTCGTGCTTGTCGCGGCGCTGGTATTCTTCTCCGTGAACGGTTTGGTCCCTATCAATCCGGAGCATTTTGAAAATATATTCCAGAAAGGATCGGGGAATCTCTTTCTGGGAGTGGCGCTTCTCACCTTCACGTATCTCGGGTCAAACGGCATCATCGAACTGGGCGAGGAGATCAAGGATCCGGGGAGAGTGATACCCAGATCGTATTTCATCGCCTTCCCCGTGGTAACGGTGCTTTATCTGGGCGTGGCGCTGGCCTCGGTGAACGCGGTGCCCTGGCAGGGGCTCGTGGACGTGCAGGAGCCCCTCATCGCCGTGAGCAGGAGTACCATGGGCCAGGCCGGGTTATACTTTTTCGTGCTTGCAGGCGCGGTGCTTGCCCTCACCACGACGCTGAACGGTCTCTTCATCATGGCGACAAAATCGCTGATGGTGATCACTCGAGACGGGCTCCTTCCCGAAAGGTTAGGGACAGTTAATCGCCGCTTCGGGACAGCCCACATCCTGTTTCTCGCGATCTGGGTAATATCGATGATCGGCGTGGTATCAGGGCTTTCTCTGGAGACCTTCGCCAGTTACTCCGCAATGGGGGGCATCATCATATTCATACCGGTGCTTATCGCCTCACTGTCGCTGCCGCGCCGTTTTCCTCAGCAATACAGGGATGCGGCCTTCAAGCTAAAAGGCTTCTGGCGCTTTTTGTGCCCAATCGTGGGCATGGCCATGGCCCTCTTTTTCTGTCTGGTGATTCTTGCTGATCTCAAATCGCCGGTGAAGATAATTCTATTTGTCTTTTTTATACTTTCCGGTGTCGCGTACTATGAGGCAAGAAAACGCTTTCTTCTGAAGCGGGGCTTTGACATCGAAAAGATAATAAAAAATGATGACTGGATGAAATAATGATGAAAGGAAATATCGCAGACCCGGATTTCCGGAAGCGGGCCGAATACTGGCTGCCGCTGTTTAAACACTATCCCGATCTGGAAGACGCGCTACCCCGCGTGCCCCTGGGAAATTTCCCCACGCCGGTACAGCGTCTCTCCAACCTGGGGCACGATAACCTCTGGATCAAGCGTGACGACCTCACCTCCGGTATTTATGGCGGCAACAAGGTGCGGAAACTCGAGTTTGTCCTGGCGGACGCCCTGAAGAAGGGCTGTAACAGAGTGATAACCATGGGCGGGATAGGGACGAACCACGGGCTCGCCTCGGCCATATTCTGTCACGAGCTGGGACTTCAGTGCAGGCTTCTCCTTTTCAACCAACCGTTGAACTCTTACGTAAAAAGAAACATGCTCCTGTTCTTGAAATACGGGGCGGAGCTGGTGTACCTGAAAGGCGTGTTCAGAACCGGTGCCTCGCTTCTTCTGACACAGCGTCTCCTGAACCCTCGCGCCTATATTCTGGAAGCAGGGGGGTCCTCATCCATCGGTACCGTTGGCATCGTGAATGCGATGCTGGAGCTGAAGGAACAGATCGATGCCGGAATCCTCCCCGAACCGAGGTACATCTTTTGTCCCCTGGGGTCCAATGGCACCATGGCAGGGTTGTCGCTGGGCGCGTTGCTTGCCGGGCTATCCACTATCGTTATCGGCGTGCGCGTCACCATGGACGCCGTCGGACCGATAGCCATCGCGACTGTAAAAACGGTGGAGAACCTTATGCAAAAAACATACGGGCTATTGAAGAAACATTCCCGCAGCGTGCCGGATATCACGATCCCGCCCCAGCGGGTAATCGACGGCTATGTCGGCGATGGTTATGGCTGTGCCACCAGTGAATGCAGGGATGCACTCAGCCTTATGAATGATCGAGAAGGGATAGCCCTTGATCCCACCTACACCGCTAAGACTTTCGCAGCGCTGTGCGATTTTATTAAAATCCCGGGCCATGATAAAGAACCGATACTCTTCTGGAATACATATAGCTCGGCCGACATGACTAAACAGGCGCAATCGGTGGATTACCTAGGACTGCCACCGGCGCTAAGGCGCATTTATGAAACTGAAATTAAGGAGGCGGTATAACCATGGATATGATGGCTGTTCTGGAAAGGATTGCGGTCCCGCGCCCCAACCACAGTGAGGCACTCGATAGGACCGCGTCTTACCTCAAGGATATTCTAACATCGTGGGGCATTCCCTTTACCGTGCAGGAATTTCCCCTGCAACAATATTTCATGCTCTTAGTGGGTATCACAATATTACTCCTCGCCTTGGGTTTCGCCTTCGCTGTATATAAGAAACTGCCAGTAGTCACCCTGATCTTGGCACTGGCAATTCCAGTAGTGCTTATGCTGGAATACGAATTCTTCGTGCCGGTCACTTCGTGGCTGGCGCAGAAAAAAGCTGAGAACATCATCATGCATTTCCCGTCTTCCTCGGCAGTGCGCGAGCTCATCTTCTGCGCGCATTACGATTCCAAAACCGATTTCTGGGATCACATCCAGCGCGCCAGGATATACCAATTTATCCCTGCAGCCATCGTGATGAGTATTCTTCTCGCGCTCTGGACTTTCTTCGTCCGGCGGAAGGCAACACTTTCGAAAAAAATTCCCAGGATAATCACCCTGGCGCTCGCCGGGATTTTTGTATTTTACATCGGGCTCCTGGCTCTCGGCTTTGGCGGATTTGTCTTCGTTTCGGAACGAAATCAGAGTTACGGCGCGGTGGACAACGGGGCGGCGGTGGTATCTCTGCTGGCGCTTGCCAGAGACATACATGACAAAAAGATCGATATAGGATCATCCAGCGTGACGATTCTCTTCACGGCGGGTGAGGAGGTGAACCTGCAGGGAGCTCATCATTACGTGAAGGAATTTATCAACATCGATCGCCGTAAGGAAAAAATACCGCGCTATTTTGTGAACCTGGAACTGGCGGGACAGAAGGGGAACCTTTTTTATGCCCGGAAGGTCGGCATATTTTTAAAGTTCTATGACGTCTCTACCGAACTGGTTTCAAGAATTGAATCATCCTGGCGTTCTGTCACCGGACGAAAGGTTGATTCCGAGAAATTACTCACCGACGATTCGCAGCGTTTCATGGCAGCGGGAATCCCTTCGATCACCATAGGGTATAACGGCGTTCCGGGGATGGGTATGGGTGGATTTCATAGCGAGAAAGATAATATGGGCAGAGTCAATCCCGAGAACCTCGCGCTTATGGTGAAGGTGCTGGAGAAATATATCGAAGGATTCTGATGAGTTTATAGTCTGCAATGTTCTTGCACGTTTTCCTCACCGGGTTTATAAACCTTGATCCCCTCGGCGAAAAATAATTGTTCGATTTTCTTAAGCTCTGCATCAATGGGCACGCGCAACTCAGGACTTGCCGGAAGCCCCAGCCATTGGCGCTTGTTTACCCCCATAGGGTGATAGGGCACTATGGTCAGAAAAGAGATCCCCAACCCGCGAAGAAAGCCGGCCCAATTTTTTATATTATCTTGTCCATCGGTTATCCCCGGCACTATAGTAAGGCGAGGCCAGATCAAAGGGTTCTCCTTTCTATTCCAGGCCTCCACAAGGGACTTTAGATTCTTCTTGATCAACGTGTTTTCCGCACCGCATAATTTCCGATGCTGCGCTTCATCAAAGACTTTGATATCAAAGAACACCAGCTGCATTTCCTGGATAAGAGGCCGCACCCTCTCCAGATTGAAGAATCCACAGGTCTCCAGAGTGACATCAATTCCTTCGGCGCGTAGAGATTTGCTCAGCCTGCTGGCAAAATCAGGATAGAGAGTGGGTTCGCCACCGGTAAAGGTTACGCCGCCTCCGGAAGTCCTGAATAGAGAGAACTCGGGACGCAACTCAGCCATGAGTTCTTCCACAGACCGGGAGACGCCGAAGCGCTTCATGGCTCCGGAGGGACAATTATCGGTACAGGTAAAGCAGTAACGGCAAATTTGCGCATCCCTTTTTCCCACTTCCGGCAGGGCGTGTTTTGGGCATTGTTCAACACACCGCCCACAGTTGATGCAAAGATGAGCTTTGAAGGCTATTTCTGGTTCCGCTTTCCAGGATTCAATGTTCTGGCACCAGAGGCAGCGCAAGGGGCAGCCCTTGAAAAAAACCAGGCTCCGTATTCCCGGACCGTCATGAAGGCAGAAATGCTGCAGGGATAAGATGAGTGGCTCAGCCGATTCCATGGGCCGTCCGCTCAATGATCTCGTCTTGTACATCGGGTTGCAGGTCGTTGAAGTAGGCGCAATAGCCGGCCACGCGTACAACAATCCCGGGGTAGGATGATGGATCTTTCTTGGCTGCCTTCAGCGTCTCGGTATCGAGGATGTTGACCTGAACCTGCATTCCTCCACTGGCGAAATAATGTTTAAAGAGATTCACCAGAGCGTTGCGACCCTTCTCGCCCTGGACGATATTTTTGTCAAACTTAAGATTCAGGGCATGGCAGTTCATCCATTTCCTGCTGTCCAGGGAGGCAGCTGAACGCAGAACGGCGGTGGGACCAAGACGCTCTGACCCGTCCACCGGGGCCAGGCCGTTGGATAGGCGCGTGCCGGCAGGCCGGCCGTTGGGCAGGGCGCCGGTTACCTTGCCGAAGCCGACATGGCAGGTCATGGAATAGAATCCCGGTACGTACTGCCCGCCACGGGTGTTCTTGTGCGCCCACAACGCGTCGGCAAAGGCATCGGCGGCGAGCTGAGTCATCCGGTCAGCCGCGGGATCGCCATTTCCGTAACGGGGGAGTTTAGTGGCCAATTCAACCCTCAGGTCCTCCCTGCCGCGGAAATTGTCCCGCAGGATTTGGACAAACTCTTCCAAGCTGAAGCGCTTCTCCTCAAAGATGACCTTATTCAAGACGTAGAGGGAATCACCCGCATCGGCCAGGCCCGCCGCCTGGATGGAGGTGTAATCATACAGTCCGCCCCCCCAGGTTACGTCCTTCCCCTTGTCCAGGCAACCCTGTGTAAGGATAGAATTCACTGGTGTCGGCCGGGAAATTCGATAGACTTCCTCCAGCCAGCCGATCACTTTCACCAAATCGTCAACCCCGTGGCGGACCTGAGCCCGGAAGGACTCAAGGACATCTTCAAAGGTCTTCAACGCGGAGGCTGGCGGCGTGGGAGCACCGAAGCGGCGTGGGCCCTCGATCCTCGCCTTTCCGTGGAATCGCCTGCCCTGGTTCAGTGCCAGCTCCAGGCAGAGTGGCAGATTAAAGAGAGCGGCGTCCGAAGAGTTGTATGTGCGGCCCTGACTTGCCATCTCCACGCAGCCGATGACAGCGTAATCCCGGGCGTGGGCCTTAGTCATTCCCGCTTCCTGAAGTGCCCTGACCACGGCTGTGTCCCCGAAGAAGGAGGGACGGCTGGTGCCCAGCTGGAGAAGCTCAACGCTTTTGTGGAAAAACCATTCCGGCGTTTCGGGATGGATGCGAACGTGAACCGCAGGCTCACGGGTCAACACCTGTGCATAGGCATTCAGAATAAGGCCGGAGAGCTCGTTGGTTACATCATTCCCCTCGGCATCGGTACCTCCCAGGGTGAAAGCCTGGGCAACTCCGTTACCGCTGAAGAACTGGTCAACTCGTTGGGAATAGAGAGGCATGGTCTCGCAGGCTTTCAGGCAGAAGCTTGCCGTTATCTCCGTAGCCCGCTCGGGAGTCAGCCTGCCTTGTGCAATATCGTTGCGATAGAGGGTCAGTAGGATCTGATCCATCCGGCCGAAGGAGAGCCCCTGTTCAAAGTCTTCCAGGTTCATGGCCATGTGAACAATCCAGGTGGCCTGCAATCCTTCCAGATATGTATTGGCCGGTTCAAAGGGAACCCGCCGGCAGGACATTGCCGATTCCAGAAGCTCGGCCCTTCTCTGCGGTGTCACTTCCGGCCGGCCGGCCATTTTTTCCGCCTCGTCGGCAAGATTCTCGGCCATCTTCCTGATGCCCTCGATGGTGATAATCACAGAGCGGAAGAAGGCCAACTGGTCTGCATTCAAAGGGGACCCGTCGGCAAGCTTCCCCTCGGTAAGCCTCTGTTTGGCCTCTGCATAGGGGCGCCGCAGTCCTTCATGAACAACCATCCGATAATTTCCCACCTGATGGGCCACGCCTGCCTCCTCTGTGATATAGTGACGCTTGGCCCGGAAGAAATCCAGAAAGTAAGAAAGGCGGGCTGGTTTGAGGAGTGCCCTGGCACCCACGCTCTTGAATGTGTTTCTGAGCCCGAGGGCAAGAAGCTCCGCGGTCTCCCTGCCGGTCAATTTCAGTGGATTGGTCCGCTTCCCCAGACGGGCGATATCCTCCAGGATGTTAATCGATCCACCCTCGATGTAGTAGTTGGCGGCAATACGCTTGGAGGTCATGTTGCCGATAATAAGTTCACCCTCGTAAATTCGGGGTAGGCGATGAGAAAAAATATATTGCAGGGCCATGGCGCGATAGACGAGAGGATGCTCCGCTTTGGCGCTCCGACGCCCTTCCTCAGAATTCCAGAATGCCTCCAGTAGTTTCGGCCTTTCCAGGCAGATTGAGTAAGGTGTGGACAGCAGCTCCGCTCGAATGGCGGCAATGCGGGAAGTAGGACTGATAAAACCTTCACCCGGGACTAACGCCTCTGAAGTCTTAGACGGCATGACCTGCGGTAATGTAGACATGGGACCATTACTTCCTTTTTAAAAATTTTGATAAGGTAATGCTTTTGATGGGTCGAAGTATAGGGGGGCTGTTTTTGCTTGTCAAGGGATAGTTTGCATTGAAAAGCAGTGGCTGGCAATGCAATTGGGAAAGGGATGTGGCGCCGCGGCCACTCTTTTGAGAAAGCAGTTCACCTTTTGGTCGAGTATACCGTCAAGAGGTTAGTTTTGATCAAATAAATGTGACAATATGTCAGAATGATGTTATTACCTCAAAAAGTGTGATATTGATTAACAACTAAGTAAGGGATCCGGGACCAACTGGCTCATAGTTTAAATATTGTGGCATAGCCGGAAAACCAGGCGGCAAACGGAGAAAATAAAAATCAACCTGTAGCAGAGGGAGAAACAGGTCTGCTCGACTCAAAAAAATGGAGGAGTTTTATGAAATCATTTTATGAATACATCACGGGTATTAACCCCAAGGCAAGCTTTGGGGTATTATACCATCCGCTGTGCGGGATTGTTCAACTTACTAATTCTGCTACACTACGCTTTCAGAATTGGAGTTTCACGAAAAAGTTCTGGTTAGTTTTTTTAATGGGTCTGCTGATTTTTTCGGTATCAGGATGCTCAAAGTGTGTCGTAAAAAATCAGAGTCAGCCCGAAGAATACCCGATTGCTTCCGATGTTCAAACGACAGTTCAGAGGACGGTCGCTCCCGGCTCAACACCTTCGACGGCGATTAATCTTTGGGAGATTTCTAAATATAGTCAATACGGTTACGGAAACTGGACCTATGGCTCTGGTCTCTCCTATGATAAGCGGCTCGATATCATGCCGACAAAATATAGCAGTCCGGCCGTTACTAAAAAAACAAAACTTTTGAATTTCTTTACTATATCCGACATACATATCACTGACAAAGAATCTCCTAACCAGTTGATCTATCTTCAACGCCTGCATCCCAAAATGCCTGTCGGGGCCTCTCTATATTCAGGGATTATGATGTATACAACGCATGTTCTTGACGCCGCCGTCCAGACGGTAAACGCTCTTCACAACAAAGATAACAAAGCAAATCCGTTTGATTTCGGCCTCTCTCTGGGCGATACCTGCAACACCACTCAATACAACGAACTTCGATGGTATATCGATGTTCTTGACGGCAAGGTCATCACCCCTAGCTCCGGTGCTCATCTCGGAGCCGACACTATCGATTACCAGAAACCTTACAAGGCGGCAGGTCTTGATAAGACGATTCCCTGGTATCAGACTCTCGGCAATCACGATCATTTCTGGGTGGGTTCAATACCTGTGGACTATAACCTTAGAAAAGATCTTCGGCAATCCTTCATCACCGACGAAGTTTTCGCCACGGGAGATATTCTCACAAACCCGGCAGCAATTAATAATCATGTTTACTATATGGGCGTATTTGATGGTTCGACTCCTTACGGTGACATTATAAATGCGGGTCCTGTCGGAAATTTCAGCAGCACTCCAAAGGTCGCGGCCGATCCGGATCGCCGTTCACTTTTGAGAACGGAGTGGATGAACGAATTTTTAAATACATCTTCAAGTCCGGCCGGTCACGGTTTCAAATTGGTCGATGCCAACAATGGTTTTGCCTGTTACAGCTTTGTGCCGAAGTCAGATATACCGATCAAGGTTATCGTTCTCGATGATACCCAAAAGGAAAATGATGGTTCTGCCGATATCCACGGGCATGGCTTTCTGGACCCGGCACGTTGGGCCTGGCTTAAAAAAGAACTTGCTGATGGTGATGCTGCCGGTCAACTTATGATAATCGCCGCGCACGTACCGATAAACGTCGAAGTGACTGCGCCTAATTCCGAAATGGGTTGGTGGGTTAATCCGCAAAATGCCGTAACCCTGCCGGATCTGATTGCAGAACTGCAAAGCCATCCGAATCTTCTGATGTGGCTCTCGGGGCATCGTCATTTAAGTACCATTAAAGCATTTATATCGCCTGATCCGGTAAACGCTCCCGAAAAAGGTTTCTGGCAGGTTGAAACCCCATCTCTCCGCGATTTCCCTCAGCAGTTCCGCACTTTTGAGATTTACCTAAACAGCGACTATACAATTTCAATCTTTGCGACCAACGTTGACCCGGCAGTCAAAGAAGGAACGCCCGCGGCGACATCGCGCAAATATGCCATCGCGGCAACGCAGATAGTCGGGACTTGGGGTCTTACTACTAATTGGAATCCAACTAATGATTTAACCATAAAGCCAATGCCTACTGGTTCGTACAATGCAGAGCTTGTCAAGCAATTGAGCCCTGCAATGCGGGCGAAGATCAAGAAATACGGAACACCAATACGCAATTAGTAATTTTAGCTACCAAATAGATTGGATAGTTTCTGAAGGCCATTCACAACAGAAAATAGATCAAACAATCGAGGCAAAAATATGTCCGACAAATTTAAGGTTGTAGTTGCAGGTGCTGGTCCGGGCGGGTGCATATTCGCCAGAGACCTGGCGAAGGCAGGTATTGATGTAACTGTTTATGAAAAAGGAGAATATGAGACTCTCGGCCATGACTGGTCCGATGCAATGGAGAGATCAGCCCTTGCCGAGACAGGTTTCGATGCGCCTTTTGAAGGTTCTTTAAATACCGGGCCGCTTGTTAAAACAAAAGATTCGGCCGGAAATGTCACGGGCATTTATGAACAGCACGCATACCCCTATATGGAAGTTTGGGCACCTGATTATTCCAGCAGGAAGATTGTTAATTTCAGATATGTCACTACTGACCGCAGAGCTTTGGGCAAGCTCCTTGTTGATCAGGCGAAAAAGGCCGGCGCAAAAGTCTTGTTCAAACATGAAGTGCTTGATCTCATTTTGGCAGGAGGCAGCAGGCTCGGAGATGTCGAGGTAAAAGGCATCATTGTAAAAGACATTGAAACAGGTGAAAAGAAAAGCATTCAGGCAGACATCGTCGCCGACGATAGCGGATTTCACGCGGTATTAAGAACGAAACTGCCTCAGACCACAGGTATTGCCAGAAAGTTTTCCAGTGATGAATTTGCCATGGTTTACAGGACAGTTAGAAAAAGGGATAAAAAACCGATTGACCCGATGAATGACCATTACCGGTACGGCTATAATACCGGCTACCAGTGGATTCAGTATTTGAATGAAGATGAGATAGACACCGGCGCAGGCGTCAGGCATGACCCGAAAAGTCCTGACCCGAAAGATATAGTCCAGGAATTCATTTCAAGACATCCTTCGATTTCGGATGAAGTTGTCCGTGGCGGCGGAGGGCTATGCCTTGTCGGGCGATCACCGGCTAGCCTTGTGGCCAAGGGCTTTGTCGTGATAGGTGATGCCGCTTCACAGACAATTCCGATGACAGGCTGCGGCGCAGGCGGCGCAATGGTGGGCGGTAAATATGCGGCCGAGGCTGTACTGGCGGCAGCGCAAAATGGAAAGACCGGCTGCGATGCCTTGTGGGAATACAACTTTAAGTGGTTTGCAGGATCGAAAAGGGGCGCCCACTACGCAGGGCTAAACGCATTAAGAAATATCCTGCAGGATCTGACCCATGAGGAAATTTCATTTTTATTCCGTCAGGATATTTTAAATAATGAGATGCTGACAAACTCGATCAATGGCATTTTCACTCTGCCCGACCTGCCGACAATGTTCAAGACGCTGGCCTACGGCATAACAAGACCGGGCATTCTGATGAAGCTGAATGCCGCTACAACCGCAGGCACCAAGATATTCAAACACTACATGGCATATCCCGGCAAATGGGACGCCGATATTTTTGAAGCATGGAGATTAAAGGCTGATCAGCTTTTCGCAGCGACAGCTAAATGATTTAACTAAAGGTCTCGATATCCGTATGGAGGAAAAGTGTATGACTGAAAAAATGTCCAGACGGGATGTGATTAAAAAATCGGTTAAAGCAGGTCTTGTCATCGGCGGAGTTGCCGCGGTCGGCACGGCAGGCTACAAGCTGTTCAGCAGTCAATCGATTGATGAACTCTACGGGCCGTATCCCGAAGACTCCAGACTTAAACCCTTGAAAGTTGTCAACCCTTCCGCCCCGAAACCTAATGTCATCGTCATCTACTGCGACGATTTGGGCTATGGTGATCTCGGCTGTTACGGCGGCAAGGTAATACGCACACCGAACATTGACAGGCTTGCCGGTGACGGAATAATGTTCACCGATTATTATGCCTGCAATGCCGTCTGCGCGCCATCGCGGGCCGGCCTGTTGACCGGACGCCATCCTTTCAGAACGGGCATCATCGGCAATCCTTATCCGGCGGATTCACCACTTATGCGCAGGATTGAAAGGAAAGTAGCCTCTATATTTACACCACTGGGATCTTCTGATTTGCATGAGGACTGTGTTGCCGCCGGGATTTCCGGCAAGGAGATAACCATCGCCAAAGCTTTGAAGATTGCTGGTTATAAAACCGCGATGGTGGGGAAATGGCATCTGGGTGACTACAGCAAGCAGACCGAGTTCAATCCTTTGAGGCATGGCTTTGACCAGTACTTAGGCGTTCCGCACAGTAATGATATGCAGCCTTGCCCGCTCTTTCGCAACGAAACACAGTTGGAAGCGGATATCGGAACTAACCAGGCCAGGCTAACCGGCATTTACACAAAGGAAGCGTTGGGATTTATTGAAAAGTCAAAGGACAGCCCGTTCTTCCTGTATTTTGCCCATACGTTTCCACACCAGCCACTGTACGCATCGGAGAAGTTTGCCGGAAAATCAAAAGCCGGAAAATTCGGTGATGCCGTTGAAGAAATAGACTGGAGCTTGGGAGAAATCCTCAAAACATTACAAAAGCAGAAGATCGAACAAAACACGCTCATCATCTTTACCAGCGACAACGGCCCCTGGTATGAAGGAAGTCCGGGATCATTCAGAGGCCGAAAGGGTCAGAGCTACGAAGGCGGATTTCGAGTGCCCTTTATTGCGAAATGGCCGGGGCATATCCGGCCCGGCACGGTTTCAACCGAGACGGCCGTCAATCTGGATATTTTCCCCACGCTCCTTTCGCTGGCGGGAATTGAACACCCCTCCGACAGAATCATCGACGGAAAGAACATCGATGGCCTTCTTTCTGGACGCAATCCCAAGTCACCTCACGATGCCGTCTATTTCTATCATTATGACCAGCTTGAAGGCGTCCGCTCCGGGAAGTGGAAGTACTTTCGAAAATTAAACCGGTACGTCTGGCCGGTGCCCCTCGATGCGGAATCTCTAACCAGCGCTATTGGGAAAAAGCAACTGGGAAACAGGGGGCCGCTGCTTTATGATCTTTCTATTGACCCGGGCGAAAACTACAACGTCATCAACACCTATCCCGATATAGCTGAAAAACTGCACGGGATGCTCCTGGAATGGGAAAAGCAGGCAAAGAAGAATCCGCGAGGATTCATCGGTTAGCGGAAGATAGGAACACAGGCATCGTCTCGCAATGAGAATACACACCACTCCGCAATCAATATCGCTGCTCGTGAAACCAACCTCCGGTCTGTGCAACCTTTCCTGCGCGTACTGTTTTTACCGTCGTGTCCAGAGCATTTATCCGGAAATGCCGACGAAAATGAGCCGCCCTGTGGCAGAGGAGGTAATCCGGAAGACGCTCTTGGCAGATGCACCGCATAACAGTTTTTGCTGGCAGGGAGGAGAACCGACGTTGATGGGATTGGATTTTTTCCGGGATGTTGTCGCGTTTCAGAAAAAATACGCTCGTTCCGGTCAGGTCATTGAAAACTCTATACAGACCAACGGCCTGCTTCTGGACGATCAGTGGTGCGAGTTTCTTCGTCAAGAGAATTTTCTTGTCGGCATCAGTCTGGATGGTCCTGCCCCGATTCATGATTTTTATCGAAAGGATTCTGCGCAAAAAGGCACCTTTACAGAAGTGATGCGGAGCATCGAGCTGATGAAAAAGCATGATGTTCAATTTAATATCCTGTGCCTGCTGACCGACCGGAATATAAAATTACCGGTGGAGCTGTATAAGTTTTTCCGCTCACAGAATTTCAAATTCCTTCAATTCATTAACTGCTTTGAAAAAGATGGCATGTCCGGAGCGCTGAAATCATTTTCCGTGCGCGGGGAGGAAATCGGGGAGTTTTACATCAAGCTCTTTGACGAGTGGTTCAAGAAGGACTTCTTTGATGTATCGATCAGGTTTTTTGAAGACATTCTTTTGTACCTTGTTGACGGCGTCAAGGCATCATGCTGCTACAATAATGCATGCAATAGCTACCTGGTTGTCGAACATAACGGAGACTGTTACCCCTGCGACTTTTTCGTCTTCGAGGAATGGAAGATCGGGAACCTGATAAAGAGCGACATCCAGACCATGATGAACAGTCCGTTGCGATCCAGGTTCGCTTCTCTCAAAGCGGATCTTCCGGAAGCATGCAGAGAATGCCGGATCGCCCCATTCTGCAATGGCGACTGTACACGGTTCAGATATATTCCGGAAACCGGGTACAAAAATATCAGTGAGTACTGTACGGCAATCAAGAGAGTTTATCCTCACATTGAACCGCACCTGCCGGAAATCAGGCAAAGGGTTGCGGCCTATCGCATATCCTGAAGTTGCATATAACTACCCGGTTGAGTATTTTTTGATCAGTTCCTTTGTTAAACCTTTTGCTTTAGCTACATCAGCAAATAACCGGCCGCTTTTGCGGATCGTCCTTTTCTGTGTCTGAAAATCATTTGCGATGAGTCCGAAACAGGCGCTTTCCCCCTCAATCCACTCAAAATTGTCCATAAGGGTCCAGTGATAATAGCGTTCAACCGGCACACCTTCTTCAATCAGGCGTGCAATAACCTCCAGATGATCAGCCAGGTAATCTACGCGCAGGCTGTCATCAGCGTCACATGTGCCGTTCTCTGTAATGAAAATGGGCGCTTTATATTTCTCATAATACTTTTTACAAATTCGATATAAACCTTCGGGGTAAATTTCCCATCCCAGATTATTGATTGGAGCGCCTTCTTTTACTTCAATTTTGGCAAACATTTTACCCGGGTCCAAAACAAAAGACAGGATGTCACGCGAATAATAATTGATGCCAAAAAAGTCGTAATACTTTCCTTTGCCCAGCGGATAATTATTAAGACCAAGCGGGAAGGCCATTTTACCTGTTGTCATGCCTGCTGTTGTAGTATGATGAAACAGGTAATCAATGGCAGCTACTGCAAATCGATCTAATAAATTATTGTTTTTGGGATCCATAATCCGAATATGGTTAGCAACACCAACCAGCGTTTCCGCTTTGTAACCAAACTTCTTTCTTGTTTCGTGAATAATTTTGTAGCCCCGAATATGGCCTAGCACCATATTCCTCATACACTTGAACACGGATATAATATTGCTTTTACCCGGCGGCCATGAGCCTTCCAGATAACATTTAAAAGCGTACACATTAGGCTCATTGATCGTGATCCAGTCTGTAACCAGGTCGCCCAGTTTTTCAGCAAGATACGTTGTGTAACGGCAAAAATCTTCTACCGAGTCTGGATTTTCCCAACCGCCTTTGTCTTCAAACCAGAGAGGATGCGAAAAGTGGTAAACGGTAACAAGGGGTCGAATTCCGTTCTTTATGAGCTGTTCAATTTCATTTCTGTAATGGGTTATTTCTTTTTCATCAAAACATCCCTCGCCAGGCTCAATCCTGCTCCACTCGATTCCCATCCTGTAAACCTGGTGGTTTAGCTCTTTCATCAAGGCTATATCTTCATCGACGCGGTTATAGTGATCATTGGCTCGAATACTGCTGGAACCGTCTTTGATCTTCTTGAGCTCTGACCAGCGGTACCAGTTGTTCTTCCGGTCGCCGCCTTCGATTTGCAGTGACGCTGTGGCGGTACCAAGCATAAAATTTTGCGGCAATTTGAATTCTTTCATAAAAGTCCTCCCGATCATATTTAATTAACCAACCATCTTCCAAAAACGATATCCGGCAATTGGCCCGACAAGCTGGGCCGGATTGCCATTTGCTGTAATATTTTCATCAGCCTTTTGGGACGCGGTGATATAAACTCCTTTGCGCCTGCCCGCGGGGCCATGCATACTTAGTTGAAATGACGGACCATCGTTGGACATTGCGGCAATTTCACATCCGGCAAAAATGTGCCCTTCGCTTCCCGCAAATCCCAGCGGCGTGACTTCACTATGCAGCAGACAAGCGGAGGCATAAGGCGCGAGCTTGATCAAACTGTCAGCATAAAAATTGCGGGAAATGGAATCATAATAAAGCCCGGGTTCCAATGAAACATCAATGTATTTTGAACCGAGGTTTATTATGGCCGTATAACTACGGTTAGCCACTTTAAATTCAATCTTATAAACAGTTTCATACGGGTTTAAGCCCTTGATTAGCTGCGCCAGAGAAGAAAGTTGTTCATAATAATAAAAACCTTCCAAAGTCCTGACAGAATTTATTTTCTTTTCTACCAGCGGCAGGTGCGAAAGGTAACGTTCATATTCATCAGGAGTATATTCCGCGAGATTATCGGAAGTGAAAAGAAGACTGCCGAAAATTGAATTAACCAGGAGTAAGGTGAGCTTCTGGTCAATAGAAAGAAATATATTTTTGCTCCTCAGTAAAAACACATCGGGGTCATTGCGAAAACATCGTGCATCCTGGTGATGACGGCCGATTGCGTCTGATATTGCATTAACAGTTGAGACTCGTTCCTGAACGTGAATGATGGAAGGGGCGCGGTCATCCCAGCCGAGGCCGACATCACACCCGATGCGGCAGTAATTTGCTTTGCCCCAAGCGCTTGCCAGCGGCACGCCACAACCGAGCATCCATTTGCTGCCGGTCAATTTACGCAAAAAGGCCATCGCTTCATCCATGATCATGCCGCGCGGTTTTCCTTTTCTCGGCAGCAGGCAGACAGCATAGAGAAAGTCAAGCTTGACCAGATCAAAATTCCACTCGTTTAGGACTTTATGAAAAACCTGTTTAAGATAAATCCGGAATTCATCGTTATAAAAATCCAGCGCGTAAAAATGACCGCTCCAGTTGTCATTCCGACCTGCTTTAACCGGTTTTCCATCAGCAGTACGCAAGAGCCAGTTGGGATGCTTTGTCATAATATCCGATTTCTGTTCACAGATAAAAGGGGCCAGCCATAAACCAGCACGATAATTTGCCGCATGGGCCTTATCGGACAAAGTTTTCATGCCATGCGGAAATTTTTCATTTGTTTCCAGCCAGTCGCCAACAGCTTTTTGATAGCCGTCATCTATCTGGAAAACATCAATGTCCAGATTGTGCTCGCGAAATGCGTCTATATTTTTAGAAATTATTTCTTCAGTGATATTGGTGTAGTAGTTGTACCAGCTTGTCCAGCCGGAACATAATGAGCCCTTAAAATCACTTAACCCCTGGAGCTTGAAATAATCGTCAAACAAATTATCTTCACTCCCGGTTGCAGTCCATATATTCAGGATTACCTTTTCATCCTGAATGAGCATACCTTCACAGTCTTTTTCAATTTTCATGCTGGAATTCGGGATGTCATATCTAAAAAGCGTAAAACCGTTACTTTCTGATAGTGAACCGGTTAATTCAATGTTTCCATCACTTCGTCGGATATATGTATATGTGTAACTATGCAAAACACCTTTCTTACCGCTATAAGTATTAAAACTGTAATCTCCATATCCGTTGAGATTATATTTTTGATAGAGCGGTTTAAGAAGTCTGGATAATGGCGGCTGGCGTTCGTCTATTCGAAATTCACGGCTGGCTGTCCAGCTCTGGTAGCCATTTAAAAAAAGTTTGTCATCAGGCGAGAACTGCTTATTGATCGTTACAACTAATTTTATTAAATTGATTTCAACTGCCGATCGAGCAGTAACCGTCAGTCGATTACCTCTCCCTTCGACGGTATTTGATGCGTTTATTGTTACTGACTGATCTGAAGCCCCCTCCATCAGATCAAACTCTAGATTACATTTTTTTTTATTAATTTCGTAGGTTAAAATAGTTTTACCAAAATCCATAATTAACCGCCTCGATTTCAGACAATCAAGTCTCCGGAAAGTTCTTTCAGTGATACCGGTTTAAGATCTATTTTTAACGACCATCGAACATCTTCATCTGGAAGAATAACGGCAGCTGTATTATTGGAAACAGCCCGTTCCAGAGTATCATAAAAACCGTTAGAAGGCTCAATGGCAATGTTCACCTCTTTTTTAAGGCCGCCCGTATTGATCCACACACCCAAGTAAGGCAGCTTAACAGGATCAAAGCGGTAGATCAATGCCAACTTGTCCTGCGGGTAATACAGCCCCGCACATCCTACTTGCAACGGATAATGGACATAAAATTTAACACTATGACCGCGTCCGATTGAATCAGGCACAGACAAACCGGATGAACTAAAATCTATTTCTTTTTCCGCATAACCCGGAGCGCTTTTCTGCTTTACATTCAGCAATCTGCGCGAACCTTTGGACAGCAAAAGTCTTGTGTCATTTTTCAACACATTAAGCGGGTGAAGCGCCCACAAAAATCGTAACGGTTTTGTGCCTAAATTCATCGCGATATAATCAAACCGGACGGTATGCTCAGAATCAAATGATACTGTGCGTGTAAACTTCATCGGCAAACAATTTAGTTCAACAGTGCCCTTGACGGTATCGTCACTGATACTCACAGACCAGGAACGCGCCCACACTTCACCGTGGTCCGGCAACCGCACGCCCTGATATTCCCCTCCGGGGTAGGCACAGGCATCTATTGTCGGCAGCATATCATCACATCCCGAAGTATCATATTTTTCAAAACAAGCCCCGGGTGTTGGTTTTTTGTAGCACCGGGCAACAGGCTGGAAAAGACTTTCAAACCCGGTTGGCTTGTAACATAATGAAGCCATCTTGAAACCAAAAGCAGGTAAAAGAACGAGGCTTAATGTGCCATTATCCATGATCACGGATCTGCGCCGAAGGTAAGTGCCTTTGCGGATTGTCACATTATTCATTGACTAAAGCCTTCGCCTGTTAATACGGATTTTCCTTTTTAACACCATCTCCCGCGTTGCAGATATAGAAAGATGTTTCCAGCCCGGTTTTTGACCGGTATCCGACTGTAACACGCTTTTTAAAATCATCTACAGCCGCAGTTTTAACTATACTGATTGTACATCCTCCAAATCCCGCCCCTGTCATTCGTGTGCCCAGGCAGCCGGGATGACTCTTGGCTTCATCATACAAAGTATCGAGTTCAATCCCAGTCACTTCATAGTCATCCCGTAAAGAAATATGAGAAGCACACATGACACGCCCCAGTTCTTCAAGGTTCCCTTGACGCAAAGCTTCGGAAGCAATCTTGACCCTTTCGTTTTCTGTCACAACATGCCTTGCCCTTCTGTAAAGAACAGGATCAGCAATGAGGCTCTCGTTTGCCGCCAAAGTCTTAATGTCTAAACTGCAAAGGTCATTAATCTTGAGCTGTTTCTGCAACCGTACGAGTGCTTCTCTGCATTCACCCAGCCGTTCATTATATTTTGAATCAATGAGTCCGCGCTTTTTATTAGTATTAGTCAGCACTAGGCTGTAATCATTTAGCTCCAATGGAACATACTCAAAATCCAGCGTAGCACAATTTAGCAGAATGCCATTACCTTTTTTCCCCATTGCCACCGCGAACTGGTCCATGATACCGCAGGGAACTCCGACAAATTCTTTTTCCGCTTTCTGACACAAAATCGCTATTTTCTTTTTATCAATTAAAAAACCATTTGTCTCAGCAAGACCATAAGCAAACACGACTTCAAACGCCGCTGAACTCGAAACTCCCGCGCCTGCCGGGATTTCACTGAAAAATAACACATCAAATCCATGCTTTAAATTATAACCGTTATCCGATAAAACTTTTAAAACTCCTTTGGGATAATCTGCCCAAGCGATATCCGGATTGTGCTGAAACTCTGCCGTAAGATCAATTTCAATTCTTTCCGGAAAATAATTCATATCTGTCAGGTAAATTTTAAGATCCTGGCGCGGTCGAATGGCCATGTATATAGAAAAGTCCAGCGCCGCGGGAAAAACCATGCCGCCGTTATAGTCGATATGTTCCCCGATCAGGTTAACCCTTGCCGGAGCGCTGAAGAGCTCCGGCTGAATTGGACTTTCCCCGTAAAATTGAACAAACTCTTTTATAATTTCAGTCTTGAGAAGTTCCTTGTCCCAGCCTGATATATATTTCAACTTTGCCGAACGCAATTGACGGGCTGTATCTTCAACCGGGGCTACATTAGCCGCTGCCCACGCGCCCATTTCCGATGAAGCGTAATATTTGATCTTATCTTTACTGCGAAGCGGCGGGTAAAACTCAATGTGAAAATGATAATAATTTTCATGGCCGGCATAATCAGTAGTGTTCACAGGATTAGAATGAAAATTCATCATATAAGGAAATGGACGGTCAAAAAGACAATCAAAACTGCCGGTGATCACTTTCAAAGCTTCAGCCAGCTCTTTTTTTTGCTGGTTGTTTAATTGTGTTAAATAATTGATATGATCCTTAGCCACCAGAAAAACACCGTACGGATAATCAGTAAAATATGGCAGATAGGCGATAAAAGACTTGTTTTCATAGATGATCCTGCGTCCAAAATCTTTTTCTTCTTTGTTTATTCTGCAGATCAGGCATTCAGAGTGCTTATCAAAATGTAATGAAGCGTTATTCAGTTCCGTTCTTATCTTCAGCGGAATAAATGGATAAGCGTAAATCTGCCCATGCGGATGGGGCATCGTCACCCCTACCTCTTCCCCTTTGTTTTCAAACGGGAAAATATACTGGATTTTTTTATCTGCAGAAAGTTCTTTAAACCTGCTGATCCATAACTCAATCAATTTCTCTAAATGAGGTAATGATAGCTCATGCATTGTCGTGGTATGCTCCGATGAGTAGAGAATTACCTCACAACGGCCATAGGCCTGCATGGACTTGTAGAATAAAGAACCGACGGGATCCGTCTCACCCGGATTATTAGACAGAACAGGAAAATCATTGTCATATTTATAGACATCATAAGTGTCCGGCACGCGGCCTGAACCGGGGCAGAAAGGGCACCAGTCCTCCGGCATATTCGGCCTGTTCTGCCTGTTGCCGGCGACCATAGTCCATGTATCCAGGAGTGGATTATATCTAAGTTCAGCCATAACATCCTCCGACACACAATTGTAATGAGACCCAAGCCTCAGAAATCGCAGATGACCTTTAGGTTACAAAGCGCATAACCTGAAGGTCATCTGCGACTGAAGCTTGCAGGTCGAATTATCCCGCGAAGCGGAGGGGATAAGACCCCACAGTTTGCTTTGGTGTTTTATCCCCGTGGATATTTTAACAATATCTATCATATTAACATCAAGAAGAAAATCAGATTGTGTTGCGTATATCTTCCCAAAATATAGCATCGGAGGATTTTTACATACACACTATCTTTTATTGACATACGGGAGTTCCGTCCTTATACTTGTTTTAATGGAAGTAAATACTTATCTAAAAAGGAGGATACAATGAAGATAAGCGCACGTAATGTACTGAAAGGAAAAGTAATCAAAGTTTCAGATGGTGCTGTGAATACAGAAATACTTTTAGAACTTCCGGGCGGAGATCAGGTGGTTTCAATCATTTCGAAAGAATCCGCAACAAAGCTTGATTTGAAATCTGGTAAAACAGCATATGCTGTTATAAAAGCGTCAAATGTAATGATAGCTGTAGATTAAATTTTTCTTTTGAACGCAATGGAAAGGGAGGAATATTGAAATTTCTCTCTTTCCATATTCTTTATTGCTATAAGAAGGATGTCTCAAGTCTTCCGATAGACACAATATTTATTGTAATAATTAACAATGACCAAAAAAATAACGATTCAATGAACTGTAGTTTCTGAATAAATTAGAATAATAAATATAGAGGATAAACGTGGATGAAATATTTATAAAAAAAGTGAAAGCTGCGGCAGTAGCCGGATGGTGGACTGTATTAATCGCCTATTGTATCCTGCTTGTTCAATGGATTGCTTATCTGTTGATAACAAAAACACAGACGGCAGGAATGCTTTGCGTTTGGGGTGGAGGTATCACGTGGCAGGAGATTCGTAACGTCTGGCTATGGGCGATAATTGCATATAAGCTCGGCGTCGCGATGATGATATTTATTACTATTTGGCTGACACTTTGGGCAAGACAATTGGCAAAGAAATAGAATTGTCAGTTGTGACTAAACAGCTTTCAAAAACAAACACTTCTTCCTGTTATCCTCATTTTTAATTTTTCAATTTTATGCTAGGTTACAACAAGTAATCGTTAAACAATCCTTTTTTATTAATAGTGTTAAGAAGTATTATGTATAGCTTGTAATATTAACACTTACGTTTAAAGGGGAACTACTATGAAAAACCATATACATCACGTTCATATCTTTGCCTCAGACCTCAATAAGAGTATCAAATTTTATGAAGAAGCTTTTGATGGGAAAATTGTCCTAGATGTGGAGCTTGCTGGTGCGAGAAATGTGTTTATGAGAATTGGAAATGGGAGAATGCATTTTTATGACCAGTCTCCTAAGTTTTCAGGTAGAGGAAGTATCCATCATTTTGGAATACAAACTGATGACATTGAAGGTGTAGTTAATAAATTGAAATCAATGGGTGTTATTTTTACTAAAAATATTACTGATGCTGGTTTCTGGAAATATATTATGGTACCCGCACCGGATGACATACTAATTGAGTTATTTGAAGTTGATAAAAAACAAATTATACCTGAGTTTCTAAATTATTTTGAATAGAAAAGCCTATCCGACAGCTGTCCATAACTGAAATCTTATAGGTAAACTCAACAAGCATAACTTCCTGAAATATAGCATCAAGCAATTTTATCAAAAACACTTCATTTCGATTGGCAATCCATATTGACTGAAATCAAGTATCCGGTAATTTTAGCAAATATACTCCCTCTCAATCGGAAATAAAAAAGACAACTAGCCTCTAACTTGACGTGTGGTACAAGTATCTGAAGCTTATCACTACCAACATGCTACTAATAAATGGATTGATACTTATGATTTTCTTTAATCTTTGGTAAGTAACTTAAGTTTATGATATATTATTTTTTATCGTACTTAAATAAGTGAACCATGAAAAGTGAATTTTATGGATGAATAATTATTGGTGAGCAAAAATGCAACTAAACCAGAGTGACAATTAACCCCTTTGAACACCATGCGATGATCGAAAAATATAAAAAAGAGAGGGTATGAACATATGGCTGAAGATGTATATATCATAGGAACGGCGATGACCAAGTTCGGGAAATATCTTGACAAAGGAGTCAAAGTGATGACCGGCGAGGCACTGGGATTGGTGCTCAAGAACAGCGTGCTTGAACTCAAAGACATTGAAGCGGCATGGTTTTCTAATTCAGGCTGGGGATACCACTCCTTCCAGCACGCTGTGCGGGGACAGGTGGCTCTGTCCGCAAATGGGCTCGATGGTCTCCAGATCGTCAATGTCGAGAATGCATGCGCCAGCGGCTCCACGGCCCTTCACTCGGCGTGGACATCTATCAAGGCCGGTATATATGATTGTGTACTGGCCATTGGAGCGGAAAAGATGTACGACAACGACAAGGCCAAGACCATGATGATGTTCATGTCCGGCTCGGACGTAGAAGAGCTTCCAAGCTTCATGGCCAAGTTCCAGGAAGAGGAGTTGCAGCGCAAAATAAAGGAGGCGAAGGAGAAGGGACTGGATCCTCCCAAGCAAATCCCCGGCGGCCACTCGGCCTTCATGGATCTTTACTCCATAGGCGCAAGGCTGCACATGCAGCAATACGGAACTACTCAGCGCCAGTTTGCGTGTATTGCCTCAAAGGCACATAACAATTCTGTGCACAACCCCTTTGCTCAGTATACTTTCCCTATGACTGTGGAAGATGTCCTCTCTGACAGAGAGGTTTCCTATCCACTGACCAGGGCCATGTGTGCGCCAGTAGGGGACGGTGCTGCCGCGGTAGTGCTTTGCAGTGAAAAGTTTCTAAAGCAGCGGGCATCATCGGGCAAGGCCATCCGCATACGTGCCTCTGTCCTCAGATCCGGAACAAAAGAGGGGGAAAGCGACATATGTGCAAGGACTTCCAAAGCTGCCTATGAAATGGCCAGCCTCGGTCCCAAGGATATCGATGTAGTCGAGGTCCATGATGCAACGGCTTTTGGAGAATTGTATCAGACAGAGCAGATGGGTTTTTGCCCGAGGGGAGAGGGAGGACCTTTCGCTGAGAGCGGGGCGACAGCCATCGGAGGGAGGATTCCAATCAATCCGAGCGGAGGACTGATTGCCAGAGGGCATCCAGTAGGTGCATCAGGTCTTGCGCAGATTTTCGAGTTGGTAACTCAGCTTCATGGTAATGCAGGCCCCCGTCAGGTTAAGGGGGCACGGATTGCAATGGCCGAAAACGGCGGAGGTTTCCTCGGTCGGGGCGAGGCAGCTATGGCCATTCATATTCTGGAAGGGATCTGAAAAGAATTATCCGAGGAGTTTGAGATGATTGAAAAGAATGTAACTGAATTTCTGGACAGTACTGACAAGTATTAACATGAATAAAATCTTATAAAAAAGAAAGGAGACATGTATAATGACAGCAGCAATTCATTTTTTCGATCGCGGATGGAGTATTAATCCCAACGGTGTAGCCTATTACATGGATGGGCAGGAGTTCACCTTTAACGAGATAGGTGAGCTTTCTTGTCGCATTGCCAACGGCCTTCTTGCCAAAGGGTTCAAGAAAGAAACCAAGGGGGCTGTATGGTCGCTTAATCATCCTATATCTTGGACTTGCACGCTTTCTCTTTGGCGTGCCGGTTTTGCCTGGATACCGGTAAACCCGCGCAGTCCCCTGGAGGAAAACAATTTCATCCTTGAATCATTCGATGCTGAAGTTATATTCTTTACGAAATATTTCGCCAAAGAGACTTTGTCACTTAAAGACAAACTGCCTAAAGTTAAGCTATGGATCTGCATTGACGATGCGGTGCAGGGGGCAATATCGCTTAAGGATTTCATCAAAGATCAACCGGCAACGCTGCCTCAAATCATTTACGAACCGGACGATGTTATCGCGATCTTCCCGACTGGCGGTACCACAGGTCTGCCCAAGGGTGTTATGAATACAAACAGAAGCCTTTCTACTTTTTGTATATTATTCTTGATGAACATATACTATCCGAACGACGAATATCCGGTCAATCTGGCGGCAGCCCCGATGACCCATACTGCGGGAGCACTTTCCCTGCCCTGTTCGGCGCGTGGAGGAAAAGTGGTGGTTGTCACAAAACCAGAACCGGCGTTGATATTTGAAATTATCCGCAAACAGCGCGTTACGGAATTTTTCCTGCCGCCTACAGTCATTTATCGACTTCTGGATGCATTGCCCCCAATGAAAATGTTGATTGCTAAACTTCTTAAAAAAATTGATTTTTCATCTGTCAAATATTTATGCTATGGGGCGGCGCCCATGTCGGTCGAAAAACTGAAAAAAGCAATCAAACTATTTGGACCGATCATGGTGGGAGGTTATGGACAGACTGAAGCTCCGGGGGGGATCTCTTGTTTGCGTATTGAGGAACACTTCAAACGGGGGATCGGCAAGGAATTTGCCGACGATTCGCGGCTTGCTTCCGTGGGGCGACCTGGAATACTCAACAAGGTTGTCATTATGGATGACCAGAACAAAGCTCTTCCGGTGGGACAGACGGGGGAGATCTGTGTACAAGGTGATATCTTAATGAAGGGATACTACAACGCACCTGAAAAGACAGCTGAGACTATCATTGACGGGTGGCTGCATACTGGCGATCTAGGCCACATGGATGCAGAAGGCTATCTCTACATAACGGATCGAAAGAAGGATATGATCATATCCGGAGGCTTTAATATCTATCCACAAGAAGTGGAACAGGTTCTCTGGACCCATCCAGCGGTAAGTGACTGTGCGGTGATTGGCGTGCCTGACGAAAAATGGGGTGAGGCCGTAAAGGCTGTAGTTGAGTTAAAGCCGAATAAGAAGGTTCCCCCAGAGGAGTTGATTGCACTGTGCAAAGAGAAGCTTGGTAGTGTCAAGGCACCGAAAACTGTGGATATTACGTCAGCGCTTCCGCGCAGCACGAACGGCAAGGTACTGAAGAAGGATTTGCGTGCAGAATATTGGAAGGGAGTAAAGGGGAACATCTAAAGGGATTGCACAGCGCCATTTCCTCAACGGCGGACACTGGCTTGTCTTCAAACGGAACGAGCGGGTATGGTCTTGGCACGGGTACTCGCCGGACTGGGGATTTTCTTGCGGATAATGAATTTTATATTATTTTAGGATGGGATCATGAATGATCGAAACAAAGAATTTTCATCACTCAGAACATATAAAGAGGGCATGCAGTGGAATGCGGTGGAACAAATCATTATGGAACGGCGGAGCATCCGTTCGTTCAAAAAAGAGCCGCTGCCCGACAGCATGATTCGGCGGATTCTCGAGGCCGGCAGGTTCGCACCGTCGGCCGGCAACTGTCAGCCCTGGCGCTTTGTCGTGGTCAAAAGTCCGGAGATGCTAGCAGAGATGGAAAAAGACGCGGTGAGACTAGTAAGGCTCTTGATGTTTTTTCTCGATTATACAAGGGGGAGCTGCCTCCGTAGATTAATCACCAAGCCCCTGGCCAAGTTCTACATACGCTTCCTGCCCAACGAGTTGCACCCGGTTCCCTTCGGGCTCATGACGCAGATAGCTCAGAGGTTGACACCTGTTTTCCACAACGCTCCCACTCTCGTTCTACTCGTCGAGGATCGGCGAGGTGTTGGCAGCCCTCCACTAGACATCGGCATCTGCGGCCAGAACATGGTGCTGGCGGCTCATAGCCTGGGTGCTGGCTCCTGCTGGATCGGGCTCATCAAGCTGCTGATGTATTATCCTAAATGGAGAAAGAAATTTGGCATACGCTATCCCTACCGTCTGAACGACTGCATCGCCTTTGGGTGGCAGGAGCCCCGTGGCGACGGCATGGTGCCGCGAGAGGCGCAGATCGTGCAATGGTTTGACGGCGGCCTGAATGACGCGCCGAGATTTGAGACACAAGGAGAATGACTTGATGACTGCAAAATATTCGCTACTCGACAGGATTCTGGTGCCGGACTACGACAACCCATCGCAGATGCAGACGGGGAAGCTTGACTTCGATCAGGAACGATGCAGGGAGTGCGGGATATGCATTTCCCTCTGCCCGGGCGGATGCCTGCTCACCGATACGACCACGAAAACCGATCTGCTAAGCGGTAAGGCACGCGGCGGGAAATACGGCCTTCCGCGCGTGGTCACCACGAAAGCCGGCGCGACGCTCTGCATCGCCTGCTTCGACTGCGGCGCCGCCTGTCCTCATGAAGCCATCAGCATACGGAACAATTTCAATCCGGGATGGCATTTTAAGAGAATTACGCAGACGTCGAACGTTAGATATCCAAAACAGTATTGACCGGAGTCATGGCGCCGTTGGTGATTATAACGGTCGTTTGTTAGACCCACCCGTTTGATAAAAGTAAAAGCGGCGCGATAAAAATAGTTTCGGAGAAATAAATGGAATTCAAATATTTGAAAACGCGAAAAGTTAATGCGACGCTCTGGGTTGAAATTCACAATCCCCCGGTCAATTTTTTGACCATGGATCTACTGGAAGAGCTGCATTCGCTGGTGAAGGCAGTCAGGAAGGATGATTCCATTAGGGTGCTCGTTCTCACCGGCGGGAGGGATGACGTCTACATCATGCACTTTTCCATACCTGAGCTGTTGCGGCTCCATGCACACAACAGACGGCTGTTGTTAAATGTTCTGGTGAAATTCAAGCCCACCGCCGCGCTCCTGAATTGTTGCATGACCTGCAACAACTGGCTGATGGACTGTTTCCCATGGTATGAATGGCTGATGCTAAAAACGGCGAAGCTGATACGGGGCTATTCGTCGGGCATGTTTTTATGGCTCCAGATGACGCGGGCCTACCGAGCGGTTGAGCGGTTGAACAAGGTGACCATTTCCGCCCTCAACGGCTCCTGTAACGGCGGCGGCACTGAGCTGTCGGCCTGTTTCGATTTTCGATTTATGATAGAAGATCAGGGATATACCATCGGTCAGCCCGAGTGTCTGGTGGGAATCGTTCCCGGCGGCGGCGGCACACAGCGTCTCCCCCGGCTTATCGGCAGGGCGAAGGCTCTCGAGTTCATGCTGAAGGGAACACAGTTGACGCCCCCGGAGGCGAAGCAGATAGGCCTGATAACGGACTTCTTCAAGAAAAATGATTTCCTGACAAGGGTACAGGAGTTTGCCGACATGATGAGCAAACGCCCACCGGTAGGGATTGATGCCATCAAGAAAAGCGTGCTGGGCGGCATGAACACTACCTTGCGCCACGGACTGAGTATCGAGCTGGAGCAGAGCCTGCGCTGCCTGGATACCGGGGATACAATAATGGCGATGGAAGAATACATCAAGTACATCAACAAGAATATTCTCACAATCGATATGACCATGGCAAAAACAAAAGATATCGTTGATCTGGTGAAAAAAACGACCGATACGCTGGAGAAAGCCGAAATTTTCAGGGAATTCCAGGGAAAATGATCATGCAAATCAAACGACTCGATGATATATGCAGCAACTGCAAGCTCTGCGTTAGGGAATGCGTTGCCGGGGTATGGCGCATAGTCGATGGCAAGCCTGAGCCAATAGATCCGGATCTGTGCAACCGCTGCAGCCACTGCTTATCCGTGTGCCCCATGGATGCCATCCTTCACAGCGGGCTTGATGCGGGGCAGATCATGAAAGTAAACAAAAAGAGCCTGCAGCCGCAGATATACCACGATATCGTCCTGTCACGCCGAAGCATCAGGCAGTACAAAGACACGCCGGTTCCGCGTGCCATGATTGAGCAGATCATTGACCTGGCCCGTCATTCGCCCACCGCAAGCAACGACCAGAACGTAGGGTATATCGTTGTCACGGAACGGGAGCTCATCAGGCAGACTGCTGGATCAATTTTTTGTTTCGCAGACAGACTGTACGGTAGACTCCAATCCTGGCCGGTGAAACTTTTCATGAGGGCGACAGGGCTCTCGAACAATCGGTATGTCCGGCGCATGGATTACGCGCGGGAACTGGCTGCGGACGGAAGAGACATTATTCTCCACAATGCACCGGTGCTCCTCCTGGTCCACGGGCCGGCAAAAGGAGCCTTCGTCTGCGACAACTGCAGCATCGCGGCAGCGAACATCATCAACTACGCCCATGCCCTCGGCACCTGCTTCATTGGCTTCATGACACTGGCTCTAAGATTTAGTAAAAGTCTTCGGGGAAAAATGAATGTGCCAAACAGCAGGAAGGTTTACGCTAGCCTGGTCATGGGGTATCCAGCGTATGTTCACGCCAGCACGGCATCGAGGAAAAAGGGGGACGTAACATGGATATGAAAAACAGACAGGGACAAAAACGATTCAGCGAGACCGTGCAAACGGAAATCTATATCCATGCTTCGCCCGAGCTGGTCTGGAGCGTGCTTTCCGACTTGCAGGGTTACCGCGAATGGAACCCGATGATCCGTTGTGCCAGCGGAGAATTGAAACAGGGGAACCGACTGAACATATATTTTAACCCGGAAGGATCGAAAGGGAGAACATTTCGGCCAAAGCTGCTGGTAGTAGATCCTGGCCATGAATTGCGCTGGCAGGGGCAGCCGGGCGTGCCACTGCTTTTTGAAAGCGAGCATATTTTCATCATTGAGAAGGCGGGGGAAAGCAGGTCCCGGCTCATTCACGACATGATTTTTTATGGTCTGCTGATCCCGCTTGCCAGAAGCAGAATCTTCAGTACTGTAAAAGGCCACTTCAACGACATGAACCTAGCATTAAAAGAGCGCGTCGAACGAAACCAGGCGGATAAATGATCTTGATGTTCAGAACCCGGATTGTATTATCCATGAAACAGGCTTAATATAATGAAGAAGTTATAACCCCTCTGATTCCTGAACGTATATTTTATTTTGAGCATCATAGGTGCCAGGAACTACGCCGTTTTTTTCCAGCTCCTTTTTGATGATCCTTTGGGTTTCTGTTTTAAGAAACTCATTGACTATTTTTACAAATCGCGGAACTGCAAACTTCGCTAGATCCTCCTTTAGAGACTCAATCAAGTCAGCTTCTTTCAAGGTATGCCCATCGACCAGGGAAACGCACGCCATGATTTCATCCTCGGCAAGGTCTGACGGAATCGCGTATACGGCCGCCTCGAGCACCGATGGGTGTTTTTGGATCGTATGCTCCACCTCATAGGCGGACACGTTTTCGCCCTTGATGCGCATGAATTCGGCGTTGCGGCCCACGAAGTAGAGATAGCCTTTGTTGTCCCTCTTTACCAGATCGCCGGTATAAATCCATCCGTTCCTCAACTTATCATTTGATGCCTTCTCGTTTTTAAAGTATTCAACCGATTTCTTTTCGCCCCGCGATTCGAAGATAAGCTCGCCCGGGGTGTCGTCTGGAACGTCGTTCCCATAATTATCAACCAGACGGTATCCAACGCCGGGGCTCGGCTTACCGATTGACCCCACCGGTGCGTTGCCAATGTTCATGATACTCTTACCGCCGCCGTCGATAGCGCCGTAGGCTTCATATATTTTAATTCCGAACCTTTTTTCGAATTTCTCCCACTCGTCCACTGGGCAAGCAGCCGAGCAGGTGAAACGCACCCTGTTATTCCTGTCATTTTCTTTCGGCGGCTGTTTCATGAGGATGGGAATCATGACGCCGAGGGTGTTGAAGGCGGTAACATTGTAAGTTCGTATGTCATCCCAGAACTTGCTGGCAGAGAATTTTTTCGCCAGGACCACTTTTGCTCCCCGTTGCATGCCCAGGGTTACGCAGAGAGCGAGCGCGTTGCCGTGGAAAAGAGGAAGACATGTGTACAGGATGTCTGATTTTCTATAGAGAGCGTCCGCAATTATCGAAAGTAACTTCACTTGAGTTTTTCCATAACGGTACATTACCCCCTTGGGCATGCCAGTGGTGCCCGACGTATATAGTATAAAGCAGATATCTTCCTTACTATATTTTCTATCAGGTTTTTTCGGTGATTGGTCGTATGCGTTTGATAAAGACAACATGCCTTTGGGTAGGGTCGGCTTACCCGAAGCTGACGTTTGATTCACGATGATTGTTTTTATCTTTTCTATTCTGCTTTCGATCTTGTTGTATATATCGAGGAATTCCTCATCGATGACGATGAACTCGGCATCGCTGTGATTGAGAATATACAAAAGGCTATCCCCTCGCAGCGACGTATTTATAGGGACTGAATACATCCCGATTTTTTGGGATCCTATAAATATATCTAAATACTGCGGGCAATTACCCATTATGATGGCAACTCCTTTGCCGCTGCCAGCACCCAGCGACAGGAGAAAATTGGCAACCCGGTTTGCGTTTTGATCCATCTGCCGGAAGGTAAATTCTTTATGTTCAAAAAGCAGAAATACTCTGTCTGAATAAATGCGGGCTTTTTCTTCAATGAGATCGGCCCAGCTCATGTCTTCCACGATTTCTTTCGTTTTTTTCAAGCTTCTGAAATTTGCTTTGAGTGTACCGCGCCGCCTTTCGTCTTTAATAAATTTCAACAAGCTTCTGGCAAATAAGAATCCGTTTCTTAAATTTGCAAACAAATACATGAAGTCTCCTCCTCCTTATTTCACAGGCGCTTCCAGTATATGGATGCACATGGCGGCCTCTTCCTGTCCAAGTGCACCGCCACCGTTTTCCGCCAGTGCGATACGAGCACCCTTAACCTGCCGTGAGCCTGCCTTCCCCCTCAACTGTGTAACCAGCTCATGAATCTGAGCCAGTCCCGAAGCGCCGATGGGGTGTCCGCGCGATTCAAGTCCGCCACTAGGATTTATGGGAATTATACCCCCGATTTTTGTGGCTCCGCTCTGTGCAAAAATCCCGCCTTCACCTTCGGGGCAAAAGCACAGAGCCTCGGCCTGATGTAGTTCTCCAAAGGCTGTGGCATCATGAACTTCGGCGAGATGGACATCCCTGGGGCCAAGCCCCGATTTCTCATATGCGATTTTGCTGAGACGCTCACCAATATCTATTTCATCGACACCACGCTCACGTCCTGATCCGAGCACGGACGCCCTGACTTTAACCGATTGAGATATCAGACCTAGCCGCTTTACCGTGTTTTCATCGCATAGTATTGCTGAGGCGGACCCATCGCCGATGGGCGCGCACATGGCCCGCGTAAGTGGCCAGGTAACCATGCGATCAGCCAGCACCTGTTCAACCGTGGCTGTAAAATTATATTGCGCATTGGGATTCAGCGACGAATGGAAGTGATTCTTGGATGCGATGACGGCAAGCTGTTCCGGGGTACTGCCGAATTTTTTCATGTGCTGACGAGCAGCCCAGCCATAGACGTCCATGAAGGGAGAATGGTCCCCCGCCACTAAATTTCTGAGTTCCTTTAGAGTATCCGCGCTTATATAATCGCTCAAGCGCAGATATACCTTGAACATATCCATATATTGTTTTAATTTTTGCTTCATGGGCGTTTTTTTCTTTTTCGATTTCGGACCTGCTTTTGCCAGGGAAGCATATTTCATTATATGCTCACGCATATTCTTTTTATCTTCATCAGTCATGCCGGATGAAGAGATATTGGCGATAATCGCTGATATGTTTTCAATGTCCAATCCTCCGAGAAAGGCAGCGAATACAAACATTTTGTTGTGGTGATGAAGTTTCTCTGCGCCCACAGCCATTGTAATATCGTACAAACCGCTTGCCACGCCGAGCCACGCGTGATGAAAGGCAGTGGATCCTCCAGCGCAGGCGTTTTCTACATTAGTAATAGGTATTGATTCTATCCCGATAGGCCGCATTGCAACTTGTCCCCTGATGCAGTCCTGACCACTTGCATATCCCCATCCTGAATTGGAAAACCAAAGGGCCTGGATCTCATTTTTATCAAGACAGGCATCCTTGAGGCAGGGAATTACAGTTTCTGCGGAAAGGTCCTTAATACTTTTTTCAACATATCTGCCGAATTTTGTAGTGTGTGCCCCAATAACGTAAACATCTCGCATAAAAATTCCCATCCATTTCTTTTGTTGTTTACCGCTTAGTTTATTTTTATAACTCTTTTATTGCTTTCATCTAACCAGCCTGTAATACATTGCACCGTTTTTCAAATTTGACAACACGGTCTTTGCCTTCTGGAGAACCTGCAGGTGTGTATAGACTTCAGAAACCGCCAGAAATACCTCCAGCGGAAGTCGTTTCCCCCGAATCTCGGGAAAGAGTTTTCTCCCGATCTGGTACACAGTGAATTCACCATCGTGCAATATGGATATTATATTTTTCTGACGCAGTGAAAACTGGTCGCGGAACAAGGCTATGGTCTTTCCAATATCGTCTATAGGTTCGCCATGTGCCGGATACACTATACGCGGGACTATTTTTTCTATCCTGCTAAGGGAGTCATAGAATTCAACCTGACTCATACGCCGGGGAAGGATAAAGTCGGTTTCCAGCATAACGAAAGCATTGGGTGTAATGTGGCCGAGGATATGGTCACCGGGGAAAAGGATTCCCTCTTTTTCAAGATAAAGACAAATGGAGCCGCGGGTGTGGCCTGGCGTTGTTATGACTGAGGCCTCGTAGTCTCCAATGTTTATTTTTTCTCCATCGCTAAGGAACCGGTCAATAGGACAATTTTTCGCCATTGACTTGAAAAGCAACAACAAGAAAACCAGAGATAATTGAAAAATCCATGGTACTCCCATTAGCCGGTAGTATCTGATGAATTTTGTCATGGGCACTTCCAGGCCGTGTTCAATGATGGCACTATCTTCTTCATGGGCCAGCACCTTCGTGGCTTTGCAGGATCCCTTAACAATCGTCCGCGCCGCACCGTAATGGTCAATGTGACCATGGGTGAGGATTATCTGATCTATATCGGAAAAGACCATCCCCAGTCCGGCGAGTACCCGTTCTAAGACAGTCACCGACTTGAGCGTGCCGGTGTCGATAAGGGTCACTGTCTTACCTGTAAAGAGATAGGCGTTTACAGGCCCCGGCTTTTCTCCCGGCAGCGGAAGTGTAATCCTGTATATGCCAGGATATATTTCCCGACAGCGAGTCCGTGAATTTGCTTTCATTATACCATCAATCATTCTATATTTTCCTAGTTATGACCGGCTGTCATTAAACCCCATTTCCAAAAGAAAATTATACCACGCCCGTCCCCGCTCGTTCCGGTTGAAGACAAGCCAGTGTCCGCCGGTGAGGAAATGACGCCGTGTAATCCTCCAAGTGTCGCATAACTCCTTAACGTATACGAAGGGGCAGACCAAGTCGCCCCGCGATGCCACCACGAGAATTCTGTCTTCAGGCAGGCGCGGCAAAAGTTGTAGGGGGGAGTGAAGCTCCCAGACCTGTTTTATCTTGCGGTGCAGCGTTTCGTCCAAAGCGAAGGTATGTCGTGCCGTATCCGGCCCCAGGGGCCGCGAAAAATTGACCGCAGGCACGATCATCGCAGCGAAGGCATGGATATCCGTCAGGCCGGTGAAAAGTGCCGTGTTGTAGCCCCCCAGGCTAGCGCCGATCAAGCCGGTCGCAGTGGACCCAAGATCCGAGAGTATTAGAAAGGTGCTGTACAGGTCATGCATCGCCTGGCCAAAGCACTCGCAGGTCATGACCACATCATCAGGCTGCAGGTATATCCCCCGCTGTCTGAGCGTGCCGGTGCCCCGCTTCCAGTGGAATGGCGCGATGAACAGAGCAACATCGAGGCCACTGTTGAAGAGAGTATCGACTTTGAACATCGCTTGCGCCTGTTGCGGTTCACCCAGCATGAAGCCATGATGACAGAGCACGGTTTTGCGACCCCTGTCCCCGTGGGTCCAGCGGATAAGATAACCGGTGCCGTTAGCTTCAAAGGAATGATAGCGCTCCCTGATAAGGGGATTTTTTGCCGTGTAACCGCTCTCATAGGCAATGGTCTGATACTCTCCGTCATGGTAGGGCTTTCTCTTCGTTATGGTGTACGGCGGGGCTTTCGATGGAAAAGTAAAAAATGACGCCGGGTCGTCAACATAGCCCTTGGTGAAGTAGAAATCAATCTGTGATTCGTACTCTTCGTGGCTGATTGTTCTCCGCGCTTTAAAGGGATTGAGGATGCGGGGAGCAGTAAGAAATATCCGGTCGACGAAACTTCCCGTGAAGTCAAGCAGGCGTTCTTTTGTTCCGATTGTCATGGATTCCCATTCTCTGGCTCTATATCACAATGCGATTATCTTATTCTTTTTTCAGCAAGCGTTTCACTATGGAAATCAGTTCATCCACGCCCATTTCGTTGATCTGGCAGATCGAGCTACTGGCGCTCTTCAAATTCACGGAATTATTGCCGGCCCATTTCCGGGCGGTTTCCAGATCCTTGATGCCGGTTGTAAAAAGAGCATTCTTGGCACTATAGTCTGTGTCTTCCAGCATCATTTCCAGCAACATCTTGGTGAAGGGCCATTGGTCGGTAAGAAAGTTTTTACCGGAACTTTCGTTTATCACACCGGCCATGATGTCGGGATCCAGACCTGCCCGACACCCGAGGTCCATGGCCTCCAATGCTACCAGTCCGGCAGTAGTCGCTATTATATTGTTCACAAGCTTCATAGCGGAACCGGTGCCTAGAGGACCCATGTAAAAAATCTTGTCCGGATCGCCCATCGATTCCAGTACCGGTTTTACTTTGTCGAAGATGCTTTTTTCGCCGCCCGCCATGATGGCCAACTTTCCAGCCTCCGCCAGGAGGGGGGCGCCGCTGACCGGTGCATCGAGTAGTTCGATGCTCTTCCTTCCCATACCGTCGAGCTTCCGGCGCAGTTGTTTCACATCGTCAGGCGACACGGTGCTCATGACGATAATCGGCAGGGAAGCGGAGGACGGTAGGGCCGGACATAATTTCTCGACGACATCGTTGACCTGGTCCATGTTATGCACCATGATGATGACCACGTCAGTGTCGGCAAGACCGGAGACAGCGGGGCAGGCGACAGCGCCATCACGGGCGATAATTTCCAGCGCCCGGGGGTTTTTGTCATAAGCCTTTACGGTGAAGCCGCCGGTCATGAGCGATCGCGCCATGGGCGCCCCGATAAAACCAACGCCGACAAAACCGATTGTCCAGCCGGCGTCGGAAGACACTTTACTCTTTTTAAGAAGCCCGGCGAGCCTCTGGAATCCGATGAGATGTCTGAACCCGCCCTCGACGGTAATCTCGTTTGCCTTCATGCCCAGTGCGAAAGCATCCTTATCCTTCGATGTCAATATGGCAAAGCCCTTGGCGGCATCCTGGAAGCGGATGACGCAGTCGGGCAAAGCGTGGCAAGTGGCGGTGGACAAGAAGCTGCCGCCCAGAAAGGCATAGTGGCGCACCACCTTTCCGTCTATGGTCATCAGCTGGTACACCGCATCACTGCGAGACGCCAACTTTTTAAAATTCAAGTCCTTTTTCATTGCCCTCTGCATCATTCTGCCGAGGAGCCAGAGCAGTATACGGAATTTCATAAAAGCCTCTCTTTTGCGGTAGATTGATCAGCTCTTTCCTTCAGACACATAGGAGACGGTAAAAATAGGGCTGACCTGTTTATTGTACAGTTCTATACATATACTTTTTCATGATCAAAATCGATCGGATATATTAAAAACATATATCTATATATATTTATAATGTCAATAATTGAAAAAGTGGCTTTTATTGGTTGTTCACTTCCCCGTACTGAAGCCGCGCATTATTTTTCGGCTTGCTCTTTCAATGCCCGGGGCATTTCGTTGAATTGTCCTGAGAAATATTTCCTCACAAGAGGGGACAGCAGCCTATGGCAATCCTTACTGCAATTCCAAACCAAAAATTGTGTAGTTGTATATGCATGTAACATTTGCTTTTTTCTGAAATTGACATATAAGCCCGCTCTAAGCTAAAATGAAGAAAAACGAGGAGAAAAGGCAATGCTGATATTTCTACCCGGATCACTGCGCGGTTCAATTGGAGTCACATTCCTGGTTTTAAATACCTTGTTCTGGGCTGTTCCTGTATATATAACTGCTGTATTCAAGCTTATACTGCCGTTTCGTGCAGCGCGGGGATTATTTGATACAATACTTAATTTTCTATCTTATGCTTGGATCTACTGCATCAACGGCTTTATCGGAATCATTAAAAATGTTGAATATGATGTTGAAGGGCTTGAAGAACTCAAACTGGATGAGTGGTATCTCGTAATTTCTAATCACCAGACATGGGTTGATATTATTGTTCTTCAGAAAATATTTCACGGCCGCATTCCCTTTCTAAAGTATTTTCTGAAAAAGGAGCTGATATGGTTGCCCATACTGGGGCTTGCCTGGTGGGCGCTTGATTATCCTTTTATGAAGCGGTACTCTGCTGAACTTATAAGAAAGAAACCGCATCTCAAGGGCAGGGATATCGAAGCCACGAGGAAGGCATGCGCAAAATTTAAAGACAGGCCCGCTTCGATAATGAACTTCGTTGAAGGGACCCGTTTTACCTCCGGGAAACATGTTGCACAGAGCTCTCCATACAGACACCTTCTTAAGCCGCGGTCGGGAGGCATTTCGTATGTTCTTTCAGCGATGGGTGAAAATATGCGAAAAGTTATCGATGTTACCATCGTTTATCCGGACGGAGTGGAGAATGCCTGGGAGTTTTTCTGCAGCAGAAAATCCCGAATAATAGTACGGATAGAGATATTACTAATAGATCAAAACCTTCGTGGGCAGGATCCCGATGATCCGGAATACAGGAACCGTTTTAACAGCTGGCTGAACGCCCTTTGGGAAAAGAAAGATAGTAAAATAACACAGGAGATGAAACGCATGGCAGAGCATTATGCCGGGATAAAATTATCATCGCTTGAACTTAGCACCTGAGCTCTACTGTTACTCTCTTTCCAATCGTAATCCTTTTTCAGAGGAATGACTCCTGCTGGACAGTTGTATATGGAGACAGCAATTCCGTTTATCAAATATCCTGCTGGCTTTACCTCTTTCGGAACTGACAAACTGGCGCTGTTATCTATTGACATACACGGTTGCATTACCTATACTTAAATCGAAAGTAATGGAGGAATAAATTATGTACAGAAAAACAGCAGGCTTGATCACCGTAATTTTGACGCTATTTATGGCAACTGCAATTAACGCTGCGGAAAATAGTCCGCCAAAAGTGGGAAGCCCAATGCCTACTTTTGAATTAACAATGCTAAATAATCCTGTCGATCTTAAATATCTCGGCCTGCCAGCAAGCGGCAAATCTTTTAAGATTAACCAGGTAAAGGCAAAAGTTGTGGTCATTCAAATCTACAGCATGTACTGTCCTTATTGTCAGGCCGAGGCGCCTAATGTCAATCGTCTCTATGCGGCGATTGAAAATAGTCCGACGCTCAAAGATAAAATTAAAATTATCGGTATAGGTGCAGGCAATACGCAGTTTGAAGTTGCAACTTATAAGAAGAAATACTCGGTCACGCTTCCGCTGGTTCCCGATGATGATTTTAAAATCCATAAAATAATGGGTGAAGTGAGAACCCCTTATTTTATTGCTGTAAAATTAAGTGATGGCGGAAAGACTGAAGTCATCTATTCGCGCCTGGGGGCGCTGGGAGATGTCGATGTGTTTCTTGCGCAGCTTGTAACTTTATCCGGATTGAAATAGGAGGGTAGAATGAAAAAAGTAGAAATTCTGACAGTTATCGCTTTTTGCTTTTTAACCTATAACGCTTATGCCGCCTCTGATGCATTTAAAGATAATATTTTTAATCCCGGCCAGTTAAAGCCTGTTGACAGTGTGTTGAAAGTTAAAGTGGGGCAAAAGGCGCCAGATTTTACACTCAAGGCTGTAAGCGGCAAAACGGTGTCGCTCAAGGATTATAGAGGCAAGAAAAATGTTGTAATTTCTTTTGTTCCTGCCGCATGGACACCGGTTTGTTCCGATCAGTGGCCGGGCTACAATATTATTTCGGATATATTTGAAAGTAATGATGCTGTATTATTGGGAATCACAGCGGATAATATTCCCACTCTTTTTTCCTGGACAAATCAAATGGGTAAATTGTGGTTCGAAGTACTTTCGGATTTCTGGCCGCATGGGGCAGTGGCGGCAAAATTCGGCGTGCTGCGATCGGAAGGTGTTGCGGAGCGGGCGCTCTTTATTATTGATAAGAAAGGCATTATCCGTTACATTGATGTCCATAACATCAATCAACGTCCGGCTTTGGAAGACCTTGTGCGGGAACTGGAAAAACTAAAGTAAGATATTATTGAGAGTTAGATTTTGGATGAGCAGCGGAGAACAATGAATGAGAAGCAAATGTTTCATGTCCATAATATGATCATGA